>Ga0308159_1000043_pt1 | contig 579316 bp, 504 predicted proteins | sample PhyCR1_FD_201040 | JGI IMG/M metagenome (GOLD analysis project Ga0308159, IMG submission 201040) | Phyllosphere microbial communities from UC Gill Tract Community Farm, Albany, California, United States - DLSLC.R1 | ecosystem: Host-associated > Plants > Phyllosphere > Unclassified | place...
AAGGTGGGCAAATCATTAAATTTCCGTGTGTAATAACTATATAATTTGGTGGACGGCTCACAGCAATTCGGACATAAGCATATTTTCTGCCGGCTTTGAACGTATATATTTATCTGATCAGTCTGATTGTCTACCGAAATAATCTTAAATACATCAGCAGAAGAGAAAATTAGGTCCGCAAGGTTCATTAATTTCTAACGAACATTAGCCTTCAGTTATCATAATTACCACCAAAAGTGGGAAAGAACCACTTTCACTGAAATACACGCCATTCCGGCATACTTATGAATTTTTAGTCCGTTAATATCTCAACGAGTCATCGATTTAAGATCCTACTTTAGCTATGTTAATAAAAAGCCACTTCACACATAATAAGGAAATCGCCTGGATATGCCGACAACAATCTAGGCTCCTAGCTGTTAACCAGATATGAAAGCAGTAAAAAAAGGTGATCTGCCGGAGAAAATTTGTCCCACCTGCCAAAGGTTTTTCTCTTGGCGAAAGAAATGGAAAGAGAACTGGGACGAAGTAAAATACTGCAACGCAAAATGCAGGAGGTTGAGATGATCCCGTATATACTCACCTCAAGGCTTGATAAACAGGCCCTGAACTTCTTCGAATCGATGCGAAATGCCTATTTCCCTGTTGAAAGGAACCAAGTACCTGCTCACCTTATGTTGTTTCATCAACTGCCATATGAGCCTAATACTTTATCTTATATGGAGACTATCAGATCAGAAGTCTTTACTGCGGAAGTAACGCGCTTGTTTTTTTTGGGAAATGGTGTTGCCTACGCCGTGGAGAGCGAACAGTTAAATGCACTACACACCACGATTAAAAAACATTTCCATCATGTGCTGATACCACAGGACCTTCAGGGCTATCGTCCGCACATAACGGTACAGAACAAAGTAAGCCCGCAGACTGCACGAGATACTATGGCTATACTTTTGAAGGATTTTGAACCATTTACCATGGACATTCTTGGCATGGACCTGTGGGAATATCTTGGCGGTAAGTGGGATTGGAAAGCATTCTATCCGTTTGACAAGCCATAGCACGCATAAAATTCCATGGTTTATTATTTAACCAGTATCATTATTGACCAACTGTTATTTTGTAAGTGTATAATTGTAAGTAGTAATTGCAACTTTTGCTTCTCTTTTGGGCGCCGCAAGTTTAATAGTAAATCTGGCCATATTATCATCCACTTTCCTATCTATAGTTTGCATAATGTTGCGTGGTTTTGATATTCTTGTGCCCGAGCATTTTACTTACAGTTTCATTATGATTTTCTAGATACTGGATTGCTGTAGTTTCATTTAGCAGAGTTGATAGCATTTCCATAATAATACATTTATTTCAACTGCCTCAATAATTTCGGTGACCGCTTTTCGCTCAAGGGCGGCGCAGCCGTTTATAGACCTTTGAACGATAATAGCAGCTCAACGATAGCTCTGCAGGTTAAAAAAATGATTGCTGAAAAAAAAAGTTGTTAATTGCGACCCTCGGAAATAATAGCAAATAGATGAGAAGCTCTTTATTACAGTATAATTATTTTTGATGTTGCTTGGGCATATCAATTGTGGAATCGTTACGGATTACGAAGGGATACCGTAACGATTATAGATATTTCCCTGAACCTTGTAAAAACACAAGGACATGGATTATTATAAGTTTCGAGAAAAAAGATCAGTTACAGCAGAAAAAATGGTCAAAATCCTTCAAAATCACGATACAGTAATTAGTATAGAAAAAGCTCAAAAGGTTTTGGAACTCATCTATAAATTAAGTAACTTATCTGTTCAGGAGACCATTAAGAGGTTATCTGATCGTAATTCAACTGCTAGTCGGAGAAGATTTACCCGACATACAAAAAAGAAAAAAGGAAATGAAAATAGCTGATTTATATGTAAGAGTAAGTACAGATGAGCAAGCTGAAAAAGGCTACTCACTCAGAAGTCAACAAGAAGTACTCGAAAAATATTGCGAACTCAACGGCGTCAAAATACGAAAGGTGGTTATAGAAGATCACTCTGCAAAAACATTTAACCGTCCTGAATGGAATAAATTAATTATCCACTTAAAAAAGCACAAAGGAAAAACAGATCTACTATTATTTACTAAGTGGGATAGATTTAGTCGTAACACCAGTGATGCATATCAAACCATTGCTATGCTCAACAAATTGGGGGTTGACCCTCAGGCAATAGAGCAACCATTAGACCTGAATGTACCGGAGAATAAAATGATGTTAGCGGTTTACCTCACAACGCCTGAGATAGAAAATGACAGAAGGGGATTAAATACCAAAGCAGGAATTAGACAAGCAAAAAAAGAAGGAAGATGGACGGGTAAAGCGCCTCTAGGATATATCAACAAAACTGCTGAAAATGGAAAAAAATACATTGCATTGAAACAGCCCGAGGCATCTTTAATGAAATGGGTTTTTGAGCAGCTGGCAGACGGAATATATTCTGGAGAGCAAATACTTCATACAGCAAGAGCAAAGGGCTTAAACTGCAGCAAAAACAATTTTTACACCGTCATCCGTAATCCAATTTATTGCGGAAAAGTAATTGTACCAAAATATAAAAATGAAGATGTATTTCTAGCGCAGGGATTACACGAAGCTTTGATTAGCGAAACAATGTTCTTTAATGTACAAGATATTTTAAATGGAAGGAAGAAAGAATTTGGTCAACCCATTGCTACACCAGAGTCACTCGTTTTGCGCGGATTCTTGAAGTGCCCTAAGTGTCACCGATCCTTGAGTGGAAGTTCGTCAAAGGGAAAGAACAAACATTTTACTTATTATCACTGCACATCCGCTTGTGGAATCCGGTACAGGTCTGAAAAAGTTAATGAAGACTTTATAACGGAGCTCTTAGCGTACTTACCTAGGAAGGGTTATGATGAAATTTTTACCCAAACGATATCTGATGCATATCAAAATCAAGTTGGCTCTATCGTAGACGAGCGAAAAACTTATTCGACCCAAATCAGAGATTACAATAGAAAGATCGAAAAAGCGAGAGATTTGTTATTAGATAACGAGATTGATGCGGTCGACTTCAGAGCTATCAAAGTTGAGTGCAATGAAAAAATCGCCATAATAGAATCAAAATTATCAGAGCTTAATGCAAAAAATAAGGCTGAATTAAACATTAAACCGATAGCGGAGAGGGCTATTAACAATTTGATGAACCTGGACGTATTTTACGAAAATTCCAGCGTTGAAGGTAAACGATACCCAATAAGTTGTTTATTTCCCGAAAAAATGGAATACAATGGAGACCGATATCGAACACCTAATGTTAACGAAATAGCTCAACATATCTATATGAAAAACAAGGAGTTAGAATCAAAAAAAATGGGACGAAAATCTTCTGAAAAGACCTCGTCCCACTGGGGGTGGCTGATGGGGCTCGAATCCTTTTAATGACGCTTAGAACTTTCCTCTTTGAGGCTAGTTTTTCAACTATAAACTTACTTGAGTGTACAAATTAATAACGAGTTTCCTTTGCATTATTGAAGTCATTTCTTAAATTTGAAAAGTAACATTTGAGCCAAAAAAAAGTCATTTTGACAGTTAGTGAGTCGGAATTGTGTTTTTCAAGTAATTGATATTCATAAAGTTATTTAAATAAAACTTGTTCTGGTTTCGTCGGCAACTCGAATTGCAGTGATTTCGCTCGACTTGTAAAGAAATATTTTGAACCATTAACAAAATTTTTGCATATTGCATACGCAAGGGGTGAGAGCCTTGCATCAATCATTAGATTGAGAGCGTTAATTTAGATAAAGGATGCAACAGCAATGTCACATCCTTTTTTTCTTTAGGATTAGATCCTTATTGAGGGTTAGTATGCTAATATTATACAATTCAATTTATTCTACTTTCTCCAAAATTTTCTGCATATCCAATCCGATCTTATGATCAAGTACTTTTGCATAAATCTGCGTTGTTTTAATACTGGTGTGCCCCATCATCTTTGACACGCTTTCGATAGGTACACCGTTATTGAGTGTTATAGTAGTTGCAAATGTATGCCTGGCAATATGGAAAGTCAGCAACTTTCTGATATCGCAGAGGTCAGCTATCTCTTTTAAATATGCATTCATTTTCTGATTGCTCATCATAGGAAGCAGGGTATCTTTGATAATACATTGGGGATGGTTTTCATAAGCCTTAATTATAGACAGAACTGCCGGTAACACGGGAACCCTTGAAAGTGTGCCGGTTTTCTTTCTGCTCGTATATATCCATAAATTACCATCAGCGCCATTAACCAATTCTGACCGTTTTAATTTACATACATCTACATAAGCAAGCCCTGTGTAACAACTGAAAACAAACATATCCCGGACTGTACCAACCCGCTCCATACTGAACTTCTTTTCCTTAATACGGCTTAGCTCTTCTTTTGTGAGAACTTCGCGGTGTACGGCATTCTGTTTTGGCTTGTAATTGAGATACGGGTCAATAGCCAACCATCCGTTACCTAAACATATTCGGACAATTTTGCCGAGGTTTTTGATGTATTTGATTGCAGAGTTATTGCCGCAGTTTCGGACGCTCCTGAGATAGTATTCAAAATCGACTAAGAAGGTAAAGTTGATGTTTTCAACGGGAATATCTGAAACATTATGATCTAACTGCATAAAGTTTTTAACATGCATTAGGCAGGTTTCATAGCGCTGAAGGGTACTTCTTTCATATTCCCTTCCGATGAGGCTTTTCATTTTTGAGTTGTGATCTTCAAAGACAGCAACAAGAGTCCGTGATTGCAGAGCTTTTCCGATAAAGCGATTTTTAACTGTTTCTGCAGTAACGGTTTCGTTTCCTACCGTCATCAATTGGTGAAGCTCCTGAGCTTTCGACTGTAACTTATCCAGATAAGAATTTAAAATCCTGGTATCTTCTTTTGTGCCTAAGGCTCTTCCAGCTTGTGCGTTCCAACGATTGGGATCACATGACTTTCCCGTTGAGGTTTCTGCCCGTCTACCATTGACCGTAAACCTTAAATAGATGGTTACCGGACCGTTTTTGTAAGTGGAGCGCTTTTTTAAATAAAAAAGCAGATTCATGTTTGTTCTCATGACAAATGATTAAAGTGAAACAAAATTGTTAATTCTGTCACTTACAGTCAAGATGTTTAACGATTGAACTAGCTTATAAACAACTGTTTAAGCTAAAATTGGTGAGCATTGATACCGTTTAATGTGCTCACCGAATTGCTCACCTTTTTCTTGCGAAAAAATGAATAATTTGGTGCTTCCGGAAAACGAAAAAGCCTGTAAACATTTAATTTACAGGCTTTTAGTTAAATTTAAAACTATTTTCGCGGAATGGACGGGACTCGAACCCGCGACCTCCTGCGTGACAGGCAGGCATTCTAACCAGCTGAACTACCACTCCTTTTGTTCTCCTTTAAAGTCAGAACCTCTTGTCTCTTTCGAGGTTGCAAATATAGAGACTATATCTTAATTCGCAAACTTTTTTTTCAAAAATATTTAACCCCTTAACCTACAGCGCCTTCCTGCATCTTTTCTGCATTTTCAGCAAACTGAAGTGCATCAATAATCTCCTGAATATCGCCATCCATAATGCTTGGCAGGTTATACATCGTTAATCCGATGCGGTGTTCGGTAACACGCCCCTGAGGGTAGTTATAGGTTCTGATTTTTGCTGAACGGTCGCCGGTTGATACCATTGTTTTACGTTTAGCAGCAATATCACCATTCTTTTTCTGCAATTCGATATCGTAAAGTTTACTACGCAACATCTCCATTGCAATTACGCGGTTACCCAGTTGCGAACGTTCCTGCTGGCAAACCACCACAATACCCGAAGGTTTGTGCGTTAACTGCACCTTGGTTTCTACCTTGTTTACGTTCTGTCCACCGGCACCACCAGAGCGTGAAGTCTGTAGTTCAATATCAGCCGGGTTAATATACAAATCAATCTCTTCTGCTTCAGGCAAAACCGCTACAGACGCTGCCGAGGTATGCACACGTCCCTGAGTTTCGGTATCAGGTACACGTTGCACACGGTGCACACCACTTTCGTATTTTAACTGACCATAAACATCATCACCACTCACTTTTAAGATCACCTCTTTATAACCACCGGCCGTACCCTCGGTTACATCTACAGTTTCCACTTTCCAGCCCTTGGTTTCGAAATAACGGGTGTACATGCGGTATAAATCGCCGGCAAATAAAGCAGCTTCATCACCACCAGTACCACCACGGATCTCAAATACGGCATTTTTAGCATCTTCAGGATCTTTAGGAATCAGCATCAAACGAATATTGCTTTCCATTTCTTCCTGTTGTTTCAACAGCAGATCAAGCTCCTCTTTTGCCATTTCGCGCATTTCAGGATCTTTTTCAGTCGCTAAAATTTCTTTATTGGCATCAATATTACTCATCACATTTTTGTAGATTTTGTACTCATCTACAATTTTGCCCAAGTCTTTATATTCTTTATTTAAAGCCGCAAAACGTTTCATATCCTGGATTACATCCGGATTGCTCAACGATTCTTCCACATCTTCCCAACGCAGCTTTATAGCTTCTAATTTATCTAACATATTTATTCTTGTTGAAATTTCCTGACGATTGGCGTAGGCCCAAAAATTCAGGAAATGCAAAAATAAGGAAAAAAGCTGAATTTGTTTGTTTGGGGAGAATGGTTAATTGGTTAACTGTTTGATTCGTTTAACTGTAAGGTGTAAAAACGATGGTTATTGTATTATTAAAAGGTTTTGGAAATGAATTGGTTCTGTTTCTATTGGCGGCCTGTAGTCCCGCTATCACTTCAAGTCCTCTCCCGATGAAAAATCGGGATCCGGGCTTTTCGTTCTATCGGGTTTAGATACAAACGGCGGTGCATTTTAGGCACCCCTCGCAACCCTAAATAGCAGCAGAAACCGGGGTATTTAAATGGGATTGGAGTGACAGCTCCCGATTTTTTTCGAATCGGGACTACAACGTAAAGCCTGAATAACATTAAACTGTGTTACAGATTCTGCTTTCCAAACAAGAAAGTTCTTTATCTACGGTCTGAAAGTCAATGTATTATAAAAGGTGTGGAAATGAACGGGTTCTGTTTCTGTGGCGGCCTGTAGTCCCGCTATCACTTCAAGTCCTCTCCCGATGAAAAATCGGGATCCGGGCTTTTCGTTCTATCGGGTTTAGATATAGAGGGCGGTGCATTTTAGGCACCTCGCAACCCTAAATAGCAGCAGAAACTGGGGTATTTAAACGGGATTGCAGTGATAGCTCCAGATTTTCCTTCAAAATCGGGACTATAACGAAAAGCCCGGCGAACATTAAACTGATGCTACAGGTGCTGCTTTCCAAAAAAACAAATAGGGACTATAAATTAGGCTTATAATACTCCAATTTCAACTCCTGCCCATCAAACACTGCATAAGAATTATAATTGAGCCATTCGCCTGTGTTTACATACCTGCTCCCGTTGCCCAAATCAATATCGAGCGGCAGGTGCCTGTGCCCGAAAATAAAATAATCAAAAGGCGTTTTTTGCAATTGCGCTTTGGCATAAATGGCCAGCCATTCTTTATCCTCGCCCAAAAACACTTCTTTTTCGGTCTGCGCTGCCCTGCTGCCCCTGCTCCAGCCATTGGCTATACCAATACCCAAATTAGGATGCAGCCGGGCAAATAACCACTGGCAAATTTTACTTCTAAAAATCTTTCTTAAAAATTTGTACTTATTGTCTCCAGGCCCCAAACCATCGCCATGGTGCAGGTAAAATTTCTTTCCTCCGCGTTCAATAATCAGTTCATCGCTGATAATTTCCATCCCAATTTCAAGGGTAAAATAATCGCGCACCCACATATCATGGTTACCTTTAAAAAAGTAGATTTTTATTCCCGCATCGGCCATGGCAGCCAGCTTACCCTGTAAACGGATAAAACCTTTTGGAACCACGGTAGCGTATTCGAACCAGAAATCGAAAATATCGCCCATTAAAAAGAGTTCGCTACAATCTGGCGTTATAAAATCCAGCCAGCTTATAATCCGCGCTTCACGGGTACGGCTTTCGGCATAATTTGGTGTGCCTAAATGAAAATCGGAAGCGAAATAAATGTTCTTAGCCATGTGCAGTCTCAAAGGTAAAAGAAAAAAGTGGAAAGCTTAGAGAGTAAAGCCGAAAGACCAAGGCCTAAAGCAATACAATCTGGGAAATCAACCCAAAGGAAAAAAGACATATATTAGTAAATAAATCTGTTTCACTATGAAAAAACAAATTGTATTAAGCTTATTTGCATTAAGCCTTTTCGCCTGTAACCAAGGCAAAAAACCTGCAGAAAAAATAACATTGATGAAATATCCTGAAACTAAAAAAGACGACACTAAAGATAATTACTTTGGCACCACCATCGCCGATCCATACCGCTGGCTGGAAAACGATACTTCTGCCGAAACAAAAGCCTGGGTGAATGCCGAAAATAAAGTAACACAAAATTACCTGGAGCAGATTCCATACCGCGCCGACATTAAAAAACGTTTAACCGAAATCTGGAATTACCCGAAAGAAAGTGCTCCATTTAAGGTTGGCGAATATTATTTTTTTACTAAAAATGATGGACTGCAAAACCAAAGCATCTGGTTTATTAAAAAAGGATTAGACGGCAAAGAAGAGGTTTTTCTCGATCCGAATACGCTTACAGCTGATGGAACGGCGGCCGTTTCAATCCTGGGTTTTTCGCATGATAAGAAATACATTGCTTATTCTGTAGCACAGGCCGGATCAGACTGGAGCAATATTTATGTAATGGAAATTGCCACCAAAATGAAAATGGGCGATGAACTGAAATGGACCAAATTTTCTGGAGCAGCCTGGAAAGGTGATGGTTTTTATTACAGTAAGTTTGATGAGCCTGCAAAAGGAACCGATCTTTCGGCTGCCAATAAGTATCAAAAAGTTTATTATCACAAGTTAGGCGATCTGCAGAAAAATGATCAGCTGATTTTTGAAGATAAAACAAATCCTAACTTATATTTTGGTGCGAGCGTTACCGAAGATGAACGCTTTTTGGTGGTATATGCCAGTGCGGGTACATCGGGAAATGCATTATATTATCAGGATTTAAAAGCACCGGAAAGCAAAATAGCACCGCTCATTAAAGGTTACGAACACAACCACAGCGTTGTGGATAATGTTGGCGATAAATTGCTGGTGAATACTGATTTAGGCGCAGAAAACAAACAGGTTGTTTTGGTTGATCCGAAAAATGCAGACCCGAAAAGCTGGCAGAAAATTATTCCGGAATCAAAATTAGCTTTGGAAAGTATCGGAACCGGCGGCGGATTTTTATGGGCAACCTATTTAAAAGATGCCAGCACCAATATTATTCAATTTGATTTAACCGGAAAGAAAATTGGCGACGTAAAACTTCCTGCCATAGGTACGGTTGGTGGCTTTGGTGGTTATAAGGAGGACAAAGAATTCTTCTACACTTTTACTAATTTCACCACGCCCAGCAGCATTTACCGTTATGATGTGGCTAAGGCAGAATCAGTTTTATACAAAAAACCGGAACTGAAGTTCAATACCGACGATTATGAAACCAAACAGGTATTTTACCCTTCTAAAGACGGCACTAAGGTACCAATGTTCATCGTACATAAAAAAGGAATCAAATTAGATGGTAATAACCCCGTTTATCTTTATGCTTATGGGGGTTTCCAGATCAGTTTAACGCCTGCATTCAGTTTATCGCGCATGTTGTTTTTAGAGCGTGGCGGCATTTACGTTCAGCCGAGTTTGCGCGGAGGAAGTGAGTACGGCGAAGCCTGGCATAAAGGTGGTATGTTGGCTAAAAAGCAAAATGTATTCGACGATTTTATTGCCGCAGCCGAATACCTGGTGAAAGAAAAATACACCAATCCATCTAAAATTGCCATTTCGGGCGGTTCAAATGGCGGACTTCTGGTTGGTGCCTGCATGACTCAAAGACCTGATCTTTTTAAAGTGGCTTTACCTGCCGTTGGCGTGCTCGACATGTTGCGCTACCATAAATTTACCGTTGGCTGGGGCTGGGCAGTGGAGTACGGAACGAGCGACAAAAAAGAAGATTTCGATTATCTCATTAAATATTCACCGCTTCATAACATTAAAAGTGGTGTGAACTACCCTGCTACATTAATCACCACAGCCGATCATGACGATCGTGTTGTACCTGCACACTCGTTTAAATTTGCGGCAACACTACAGGAAAAATATAAGGGCGAAAACCCGGTTTTAATCAGGATTGAAACCAAAGCCGGCCATGGAGCGGGTAAACCTACCACCAAGTTAATTGAAGAGGCGGCGGATGTGTGGAGTTTTGTATTTCAGAATTTGGGGATGACGTGGTAATCTAATTCTGCCACAGAAGTAAAAACCATGGAAATTCCCCCATGCAGTCTTTTGCTTCTGTGGTAATATATTATCGAGATAGAATTTTTGGGAAGCCGGTGATGAACTCTGTTCCCAAACAGCCTCTCATAATTACAATTTCTATTCTATCTTCTGCCTGCACCCCTTTAAACTTTAGATACAAATAAAAGAAACCCGAAACTTTCATTTTACCTAGGTTATAAAACACAACATAATAGTTTGTAGATCTGCCCACCGTTTTCATCAACTTCTTTATCACCTGTGTTTCTACATAACGCTTATCCTTTAGTGATAAACGATTTATAAATAACAACAATACGTCAGAAAACCAGAATTTAGACACAAATATTAAAACAAGTATCTGAAAAATATAGCCCCAAATAACAGAAACCAAAGTTCCATCCTTTACAAATCCCCGTCCATAAAATAGATAGAGCACTAAAAACGGAATAGTTAAAACATAACTTAAAATAGCGATCTCCCGACTAAATTTGGTTTCTTTTACTGTAATGTGCAGATCAACGACTAATAGGGATAACAAAGGAATGATTAAGAGCCATTTCCAATGGCTATTTCCTGAATAAAGGCCCCAGATGCAGAAGGGAATAAAGGCAGCTGGCAATTGCCAGCTCCGTCCACAAAACAGAAACATCAATACCCAAATTGCAACTATGGGCAAAGCAATAAAAAAATAATCAAGCATCGTTAATTAAGAATATCAGGAAAGTTATTACTTTTTTCGAATTTTAGCTAGATCTGGTAATTTAATTGTGAGTTTTTCGCATCTTCAAGAGCTCAATTGATATTCCCCACTAAACCTATAGACCAATTATAATTTGCTTTAAGTCACTAAAAACCTTTAACTTTTGTTTTCCGTTAACTCCAAGCATATAAAATACTGAATATAATAGTATTGCAAAATTATCTAGAATATTTCTAAATAGCAGAATTGATAAGACTTTATTTTGTAACTTTGCGTCAAATTTTTCTTTAATGATCACTACTGATATAGCCGTAATAGGCGCTGGTCCGGTTGGTTTATTTGCCATTTTTGAAGCCGGTTTATTAAAAATGCGTTGTCATTTAATTGATTACCTTCCTCAGGTTGGTGGTCAGCTGTCTGAAATTTACCCTAAAAAACCGATATACGATATTCCTGGTTACCCATCTGTGCTGGCTCAGGAACTTATCGATAATTTAATGGAACAGGCGAAACCCTTCCATCCTACCTTTACTTTAGGCGAGCGTATTGAAGGTTTAGAAAAGCGCGGCGAAGCCGATTTCGTTTTAACTACCAATATGGGTACCGTTATAGAAGCTAAGGTTGTGGTTATTGCCGGTGGTTTAGGCTGCTTTGAGCCACGTAAACCTGCTGTAGAAAATTTAGAAAACTTTGAAAACGGTAAGGGTGTAAACTACATGATCCTTGATCCGGAGAAATACCGCGACCAGAAAATGGTCATTGCAGGCGGTGGCGATTCAGCTTTAGACTGGACCATTTACCTTGCAGAAGTTTGTTCTGAACTTACTTTGGTTCACAGAAGCGAGAGTTTCCGTGGTGCACCAGATTCTGTTGCAAAAGTAATGGCATTGGCCGAAAGTGGAAAAATCAACCTGATTTTAAACAGCAATCTGCAAGCCGTACATGGAACAGATAAATTGGAGCAGGTAGAAATTGTTCAGAACCGCACCATGGAAAAAACAGTTGTTGAGGCTGATCACTTAATTCCTTTATTCGGTTTGAGCCCTAAATTAGGTCCGATTGAAGACTGGAACTTAAACATCAGCAAAAGTGCTATCGAGGTTAATGTTGATGATTATTCGACCAACATCCCGGGTATTTATGCCATTGGCGATATCAATACTTATACAAACAAGTTAAAATTGATTCTTTGTGGTTTCCACGAGGCGGCATTAATGAGTCATAGTGCTTATTCATACATGAATCCTGGTGTTAAATACACTATGAAATATACAACTGTAAACGGAGTTTCAGAATTTTAAGCTTTCTCCTATATTTGCTGTTCAAATAATAAGAGAACCAAAAATGGAAAACAACATCAATATATACATGCAGGAGCCGGATGGCTCGGTTACTGAACACGTTGCCCCAACCGACATGGGTTTAAGCCTAATGGAGTTTTTAAAGGCTTCGGAATACGATATTTTAGCCACCTGTGGCGGAATGGCTTTATGTGCCACTTGCTGTGTTGATGTGTTGGAAGGCGAAGAAAAACTTAACGAAATGACAGACGATGAGTATGCCATGCTGGATACTTTACCTGATCTGTTACCAAACTCACGTTTAGCCTGCCAGTTGCAATTAAACAACAACATGGATGGATTAAAAGTAAAATTACACGGTGTAAGCTAGGTTGTAAATAGTATAAAAGAAAAGGCCGCAAATTAATTTGCGGCCTTTTCTTTTAGAATCAGACGTCATTGCTGAGGAGGAACGACGAAGCCATCTTACAACGATCACTACTAGCGAGTGCATTAAGATTGCTTCGTTCCTCGCAATGACGGACCCGTTATTTTAGACCTCACAAGTTTTAAAAACCTGCGAGGTCTGGAAATTTATCTATTGAATATTTACTTTCTGTTTCTCTACATTCCAGCCGTAAACTTCAACGGCTAAATTGCTTTGTTTACCCGTATATTCTACCATTACTGTTTTACTCTCGCCCGGTAAGATGCTAACGTAATTATCATCATAAAAGCTAGGTAATATCCGCTCGTTGCTATTCGCATTTATTAAAGCAACACGGTTAAAAAACGCAACAGGGTTTCCGGCAGCATTACTTAAAGTTACAGCCACTTTTCCATTTTTCTGATCAAGAGCAGCAACTTTTAAAGGCGTCTTTTTGATGTTTTTCAAGCCAGAATATTCGCCGTCTTTTCCGGCCAGCCAGTAAATATTCTCACTTAAAATATTTTGTTTCTGGTCTAAAATCCTTAAAGCTACAAACACACCTTCTTTTTTATCGAGTTTGGTCAAAAATTCGTTCATCGGAAAAAGCCTTCTAACTGATGATGGACCAACTGAATTAAAGGCCTGCGAATAGAAATAATCTTTGCCATCCATATCATAAGCCTTTGCCTGCACCATTAAATTGTTCCTGGTGGTAAATCCGTTGTTTACAATCGTAACCATGCTATCTAAAGGATTCATCATCACATGCAGCGGCTCACTACCTTTCCTTAAACCATACAAACAGGCATTAGGATCGAGGTAATAATCGTACATCTGTCCACGCATGGCCGTCCATGGGTTTTGGGTTTTCCAGATGATGGAACCGGTGTACCAATCCCACATTTTGTTAGAAAAACCCTCCATTAAGGCCCTATATTGATCGTAATTGGCCAATTGAGCTTTCATGGCAAAATCCTCAGCACTTTTTGGCTTGCCATAAGGATTAAGGTATTGCTCGTACGAAATGTATTTATGATAATCCCATACCGAATCGGGTTTGGCTTTATACTGCGGTGCAACCAGGTTTTCTTTCGGGATAAAACGCAGCAGCGAAGCATAATCGCCTACGCCCACCGATCCAACTTCCGAATTGTAAGGAAAAGTTCGGGTACCCCAAAAAGTTTTAATATCCTGGATGCCGTAAGGACCGTCACCATTACCACCGATTGAGTTGAACGACATTTCATCACTGTTAGAGAAATCGAAAAGTTTTCTGGTGCCATCCAATCGAGGAAGGATTTCATTTTTTAAGGGTTCCAGAATATCTTCTGGAGGTGTAATTTCGTTTCCACCACACCAGAATGCCAGTGAAGCATGGTTTCTGATCATTTTGATCTGGTCTTCGATAGCTGTTAACGTTAAATTATGGTCATCAGGATAATTCCTCCTTGTCCACTGATCTTCTTTTTTCATCGGATCTACCCAACGGCCGTTACAATCGCCACTGAACCAAAAATCCTGGAAAACCAGTAAACCATATTTATCGCAGGCATTATAAAACTCAGGTCTTTCGAGGATCGCTCCACCCCAGATCCTGATCAGGTTGAGGTTCATATCCTTGTGGTAACGGATTTCGGCGTCATAGCGGGCATCACTAAAACGAAGCATTGCATCAGAAATGATCCAGTTTCCACCTTTAATAAAAATCTTTTGTCCGTTTACAAAGGCGCCCATACTTTTGGTGTGCTCATTCCAGATGTTATCGATCTGGCGTACACCCACTTTCAGTTGTTCCTGATCCAATACCTGGTTAGCTGCCACAAATTCGATTTTTACATCATATAAATTTTGTGCACCGTAGCCGCTTGGCCACCATAATTTTGGATTTTCGAGTAATAAATCAGGCAGTTTAACGGTTGTGGTTTTATTTGCCGCAATGGTTGCTGGCTGTTTAACCAGCTTACCTGCAATCTGATATTGTAAAATGCCTGAAACAGGCAGATTGGTCGGATTTTCGACTTCAACCGAAACTTTAACCGTAGCCGGATTTTGTTTGCCTTCTGGTAAACGTTTGCCCGGAACTAAAGTAATTACCTGTGGATTCTGGATATTGATGCTTTTTGTTTTTTCGATGGTTACTTTATCCCAGATTCCGGTGTTGCGATCGCGGGTGGGTTGAATCCAATCCCAACCTGCAGTATATTGTGTGGTTAAGCCTTTCGCAATGGTTCCGTCGCCACCCTGGCCACCATTTGGATTACCAGGAAAATCTGGTGGATAAACCACAACGGCCAGTCTGTTTTTGCCGCTTGCAGACAATAGCTTGGTAATATTATACTGCGCCCGAAGGTGCATACCTACCTGGGTTTTAGGGTTAACTTTTTTGCCGTTCAGGTAAATTTCAGCTTTGTAATTAATCCCCCTAAACTGCAGCCAAATCTGTTCGTTACCTATCGCCCGTTCTTCAAAATCTTTTACAAACCAATAGGTGTAGTAATCGTTGCCGGTTTTATATACATCAGGAATTTTTTCATTGTTCATCCCATAAAATGGATCGGGAACTTTTTTATTGTTTAATAAGGTAGTTAAAACCGTTCCGGGCACTGTTGCAGGCATCCAGTTATTGGTCGAAAAACCTGCTTTTGAGATTTCTAAACCCGAAGCATTGGCATCTTTGATATTGGTACATACCCAGCCCGAGTTTAATTCGTAACGCTGTTGTGCATTTACGAAAAGGGTAGAACAAAGTAAAAGGAATAGAAATGTTTTCTTCATATATTATTGAATGGGAGAAGGATTGAATGAATGAATGAGTGAGTGAGTGATTGACCGAATGAGTGAGTGATAGAATGAATGACTGATTTATTGAATGAGTGAATGAAGTATTGTTCGTTATTACAAATTTCATCATTCTCTCATTCAATCATTCTATCATTCTATCATTATTTATTGGATACTGGTCTGTCTTCTGGTTTTACACCCCAGGTTTCGGATGGTTTATTGCCCATGTAAATCTGAATATTTCCGCCAGCTACAATGGTTTTGTGGAGGATATATGATTTAGTGTAAGGTTTCCCGTTCAGAACAATTTTTTGGATGTATTTATTCTCTGCACTGTTACTGGTTACTTTAATGTTGAATTTTTTATTCCCGGCCAGGGTAATGGTTGCATCGTTGAGCAAAGGCGTTCCGAAAACGTAAGCGCCGTTTGCCGGATTAACGGGATAAAAACCCATAGCTGTGAAAACGTACCAGGCACTCATCTGGCCTACATCTTCGTTACCACATAAGCCATCGGGTTTTGAAGAATAAAAATCGTGGTCGATTTTACGGATCAGATCGGCTGTTTTCCATGGCTGACCGGCATAAGTATATAAATAAGTAATGTGATGACCCGGCTCATTTCCCTGCGCATAATTTCCGATCAAACCTGAAATATCAGGAGAACTGTTTTCGCCCAGCTCAGCTTTTACCGAAAATAAAGAATCCAGTTTATTTACGAATGGTTTTTCGCCACCAAATAATTTAATCAGCCCTTCCACATCCTGTGGCACCAGCCAGGTATATTGCCATGCATTTCCTTCGGTATAATCATCTTCGCGGTGTTTAGAAGCTACCGGGCTAAAAGGTGTTCTCCAGGTACCATCAGCCAGTTTACCCCTCATAAACTGCACATCTTTATCGAAGTACTCTTTGTATAGCTGTGCTCTTTTGCTGAAATACTGATAATCTTTAGTTTTATTTAATGCTTTGGCGAACATCGCAATGCAATAATCATCAATGGCATATTCTAAAGCCTTAGCCACCGATTCGTTCACTTTATCTGCCGGAATATATTTAAGCTGCTGGATATAATCGATGCCATCAGTTTTTTGCATGGCTGATTGTTTTACAGCTTCGAAAGCCAGGTTTACATCAAAACCCCTGTACCCTTTCAAATAAGCATCAACAATAACGGGAACGGCATGATAACCCACCATGGTATTGGTTTCGCTGCCCATTAAATGCCAAACAGGTAATTTTCCCTGTTGTTTATAAATGGCCAGCATGGTATTAACCACATCGCTCACTTTATCCTGGTGTAAAATGGTGTATAATGGGTTGGCAGCACGATAAGTATCCCATAGCGAAAAAGTAGTGAGGTTATTAAAGTTTGCTTTTTTATATACTTTTTTGTCTGTTCCGCGATAATTTTTGTTCACATCATTAAACAATGATGGGGCGATCATGGTGTGGTATAATGCGGTATAAAATACCTTTTTGGTGGTGTTCGATGCGCTGATATTAACTTTCGACAGTTCTTTTTCCCATTTAGCATCGCTATTTTTAACAGTAGCGGCAAAATCCCAGCCTGGCAACTCTGTATTTAAGTTCAAAATCGCATTTTCGGTACTTACCGGAGATAAAGCCACTTTAATCTGCAATTTTTCATTACTAATCGCATTGAAATTTACTACAGCCTTTAACTTTTTGCCTGATAGTTCGTTACCGTTTTTCACCACCGTGCTATCATAAAGCACAAGGTTTTTAATTGGTTGCGATAATTTGATTACGAAATAAAGGCGCTGATCGGTAGACCAGCCTTTCGAATTCCGGTGCCCAACGATGGTGGTTGCGTCCAGTTGTTTTAATGATGCTGAAACCGGTGCATCCCAGCCAATTCCCTCGATTAAATCGATGATGATATGCGGATTTTCTGCTCCTTTTTTAAAGGTGTATTGGTGAAAACCCACCCTTTCGGTAGCGGTTAACTCTGCTTTAATATCGTATTTATCGAGCAACACGCTATAGTAACCTGCTTTTGCGACTTCGTTTTTATGCGAAAATTTAGACAGGTAGCCGTTTTCATCATCGGCAGTTTTACCTTTTTCTAACAACAATTTACCTGTTGCGGGCATGATTGAAATATCGCCCAGATCGCCGATACCTGTACCACTTAAATGGGTGTGTGCAAAACCGGTGATGGTATTACTCACATAATTATAGCCACTGCACCAGTCCCAGCCCTCAAAAATGTTGTTTGGCCCGAGTTGTACCGCCCCAAAAGGAACATTGGCACCCACAAAAACGTGCCCGTGTTTTGCCGACCCGATTATGGGATCTACATATTGGGTAAGTTTGGTTTTCTGCTGCGCAAAGGCATTAAATGTAAATAGAGAGGTTAGAAATAGAATCGATGAGGTTTTTCTGAACTGCATGTGTGCTTATAATTTCCTGCTATAGATTTAAAAATCTAAAAGTAAAACGTTTTACGTTTATTTTCTCATAAAGGGGGAAGAATTTTGGTGAAACTAAGGAAAAGTACCGTCATCTCGAGTGAAGTGCAACGTAATCGAGAGATCTATCAAGGTAGATCTCTCCATTCCACTGCGTTCCAGTCGAAATGACGGTATTTGGAGTAAGAGTGTAAGATGTTTCCATATTATACCACGATAAAAGTTCCTTCGCTCCACTCAGGATAACAGCGTGAATTACCCAATCTCCAAAACAATTACCTGATCAGGTTCGGTAGTATTTGCTGCTGCAGTAATGGTTAAATTCGATTTTTTGAGCGTAAAGTTTACTGCACTTTTATCTTTTAACAAATATGCTTTTTTAATCGTCTTCAACGGAACGTTTTCTAAATCAAGCGTAGTGGTTTTTCCATCTAAAATGTGGATATAAACTTTCTTGTCGCTTTGGGTAATGCTTCCCCAGGCCTGAGGTTTAATAAATCCGGTTTTTGTACCATAAATACTCTCGCCATATACTTTAAGCCAATCGCCCAAACCCGCCAGGCGGTCCTGAAATTCGGGCTGGATTTTACCACTCGGCATCGGGCCGATGTTCAATAAAAGATTAGAACCTAAACTTGCGGCTTTAACCAACATGTGCACCAGCTCTTTGTTCGATTTGTAATAGGTATCGCTTAAATTATATCCCCATGAATTTGAAATCGTTTCGCAGGTTTCGAGCGGCAATTGTTCTGATGCTTTCTGAAAACTTAGGCCTGATTTATTTTCGCCTGGCAGATCGCGTTCAAACATCTGGAAATCTTCGCCTGCAAATGGGGTTAAGTGGTGGTTGTTCCCGATCATGCACTGCGGCTGCAATTTGTGGATTAAACCATAAATTTCATTGTATTTCCAGTCGATACGCGAGGTTCTGTCTTTTGATCCTTCCGGCTCGGTCTGGTCCCAATGGCCGTCAAACCAAATCCCTCCTATTTCGCCATAATTGGTCAATAATTCGGTGAGCTGGTTTTTCATAAACTGTAAGTAACTGGCGTAATCGCCTTTACCTGTGCGACCAGAGCTTTGCCCTGTACGACCGGTTTCGTGCGGATAATCTTCCCTGCGCCAGTCTAACAGCGAGTAATACAGGTATAATTGAATGCCTTGTTTGTGGCATTCGTCGGCCATCATTTTTACAATATCCTTTTTGTAAGGCGTATTCATGATGTTGAAATCAGAATATTTGGTATCCCACATGCTAAAACCATCGTGGTGCCTGGTGATGAGCGTAATGTACTTCATACCAGCATTTTTGGCCATGCTTACCCATTGTGCTGCATTAAACTCAACAGGATTGAAAAAATCTTTAAGATTGGTATAATTATGAACAGTGAGTTTCCGCTCATTCATTACCCATTCGCCACTTCCCGGGATGCTGAAAGGCCCCCAGTGGATAAACAAGCCAAACTGCGCATCGGCAAACCAGGCGCGTTGCTTTAAATTTGATGCAGCGGGTACATAATCCTGCGCTTTTAATTGCATGCTAAACAACAAGACTAAGCCTATTATCACTAATTTTTTCATAAGGTAGGTGGTATATTTGGTTAGGTTTCTTAATCTATCGAGGCTGTGGCTTTGGTGGGTTTACCGATCACTTTGTAATTCCCATCGCCTTTTAAAATGGCCAGAATCTGCGATTGATTGGTAAACAGGTTTTTCGCAGCAGCCAGTTCTTTATCGTATTGGAAACTCTGCTCAATTCTTCCTTTTTCATAGAAATAACGGCTTACGATCTGTGTTTCCAAAACCCTTTTAATTTCGGCTTTATGGCTTACCAGATCCGTTTTTTTAGAAGAGGTGAGTTTATATTTCAGGTTTTCGAGATCGGTTTTTACTTCTGCTGATTTATTTTCTTTTTCGGCCTCTGCACGTAAATCAGACAATAATCTTTCGGTACGGCTCAAATAAGTTAAATCTTTATCGGCAAGGCTGTTGGCAAAAATGGTATAATCGGCATCTGATAACTGGAAAGTTTTAGCCGATGCCAATGCTGGTTTTTCTTTTTTATACAGGTTTGCATAATTAAAGAAAAGGCTCTTATTAAGCATCGAAATGGTAATCGGGCTTAATTTTTCGGCATTAACCACGATATCAGGGTAAACACCATTGCCGCTGTACACATTCCGGCCTGCTTTGGTCTGATACATCACCATGGTAGAATCGGCGAAACGCTCGGCCATACCTTCTGCATTTTTATGTGCATAATCGAGTTTTTGGATGCACCTGCCCGATGGGGTATAATATTTTGCAACGGTTACTTTAACCAGACTATTATAAGGCAGGTTGAAAGTTTGCTGAACCAGGCCTTTACCATAACTTCGTTGTCCGATTACGATGGCGCGGTCTAAATCCTGCAGGGAACCGGCAACAATTTCGGACGCTGAAGCCGAATTTCCATTAACCAGCACCACTAAAGGAACCGAAGTAGAAATTGGCGTATTAAGGGTTTTATAGGTAATGGTTTTTTCTACATTTTTTCCTTTTTGCGTAACAACTAATTGGTCTTTATTGATAAAAAGGTTTACAATTTTAACGGCTTCCTGCAGAATACCGCCGCCATTATTTCTTAAATCCAATACCACACCTTTAGGATTTTCTTTTTGAATGGCTAACAGCGCATCTTTAACCTCCTGACCAGAGTTTTCGAGGAATTTATCGAGTTTGAGTATCCAACACCATCGCCAACCATACCTGAGTAAGATACATTTGGCTGTTTGATTTCTTCACGAACGATTTTTTTAGTAATCTCCTTTCCGTCTCTGATTAATGACAAATCAACCGCAGTTCCTTTTGGTCCGCGCAATAACTGGCTCACTTCGGGGCGGTCTTTTCCCTTAACGGCAATACCATTAATGCTTACCACCTGATCGCCGGCTTTAATGTCGCTTTTATTTGCAGGGTAACCTTCGCTCACCTCGTTAATAAACAGTTTTCCATCAATAAAAACGGTACCTGCACCAATACCGCCATATTGGGTACTCACATATTTAAGTTTATAATCTTCAATTTCCGATTCGGGAACATATTCGGTGTAAGGATCTAAGCTATCCAACATGGCATCAATACCTGTTTTCATCAACTTAGGCGCGTTGGTATCATCAACATAATTGATGTTGATTTCTTTATAAAGGGAAGCAAAAATATCGAGGTTTTTAGAAACCAGGAACAAATCTTCTTTGAAAGAAAAAGATAAAACAGCAACACCAAATCCAGCTGCTAAAAGGCCATATTTTAGTTTTTTCATTCCCATATTATTTTAACCCTAATGTGCTCATAAATAAAAGCTGCTTATCAGGATCATTATTTATCATTTTAGTAGAAACGTAAATGTACAAAAACCAATAAACATTAAAAACAGCTTATTTTAGTTACTTACTAATTAAGTATTAAAGCAGTTCAGATTATAATTACCCGGTAAAGCCAGTTGCTTTTTTAAGTAAGAAGCAGCGGGCAATCACCATCATAAAAATTCTTTATTTATGCTTGTTAAATAACCAAGCGGGTATTTGCGAAGTAAGCAATAGCGGAATGGTAATAAGATTATGGTCTAACTTGTTGTAGGTTGTAAACAACAAATTGGGATTACCTTTCATTGCATGATACAAAAGCTCCCTTCCTTTGTAAGCATTTTCATCGTCGTGCAAACCATGAATTAACCAAACAGGCTTTTGCTTAACACCGTTTAAATTTAAAAAATCAGGAACAGCTGCAATAGAAACCATTGCCGCAAAGGTTTTCGGCGAAATGTTCATCAGGTTTTGAGCGGTAGATGCGCCCATAGAATAACCCACCAAATAAATGCGGTTAGTATCAATGCCTGGATATTTATTTTTTACCTCGCGGATCAGGTCCGGCAATAAATAAACATCTTCTGATGGTTTAGAGATCAGGCAATGCAGGATGGAATCCGGATAATAATTGGATGAACGTTTTTGAAATTGTGGAGCGATTACAAATGCGGGATACTGTTGACGGATGACCGGGCGCAACCAGATTCTGGCCAATGGTTCTAATTGGCTTTCGTTGTCTGTGCCTATTCTGGTTGAGTTATGGAATGTAATAACCAGAGGATATTTTACAGAACTGCTGTAACCTTCAGGCAATAATAACCTATAGTTAAGCGATGCACTTCCTTTAACAAAAGTTTGTTTTAGGTATTGATCTGCGGATAAATCGTTTAATTGTTTTCTCGTATGCGATGCCGTTAAGCTATCCGGAAAGGTATCGCTAAGTACCTGTTGTTGTGCGGATGCGGCAAATGTACTTAACCACAAAAAGGATGCAAATACATAAAGCTTATAATGCATAGCCAAAACAAAAAATATTGTGTTAAGAAAAATACGGGCAGGAATCCGAAATATTAAAGTCTGTTGCCTTTGGTATCGGCCAGTGCTTTCTGAATGGTAAATTCGATGTAGGTACGGTCGCGCTTAACCAGGCGCATTAAATCTTCGATCAACTGATCTTCTTTGCCAGGTGTAAACTCTAAAGGCTCGTTCGCTAAATCGCGGTATTTCCTTAAAAACTTAGTTTTTACTTTAAATGCAGTTTCTGAAGTAAGTTGAAAGTTAGCCATGGCATATTTTATTTGATGCAAAAGTAAAAAATATTTGTTCAGGTTAATACCTTTTTATGTGATCTGATAAAAAATTAAACATCATCCGGTAATTTTTGCACGATAATTGTGTTAAAAGCGCGTTATAAAACCAAATCCCAAAACTGCCAGGTATATTTTGAAAAAGAAACCTTAAGAACAAAAACACACGCGAAATCTACCAGAGCGCTGTTTGCGGTTTAATAACTTAAAAAACAAATTAATCAACATGAAAAAAATCATCTTCTCTATTGTTTTCCTAACCCTGGGTTGGGCAACATCAAAGGCACAAACGTTTAACCTGGGGGTTAAAGCAGGTGTAAATTTAGCCAAGTTAAATGCAGATTTTGCGAGCGAAGAAAACCGTTTAGGTTACCAGATCGGAGCCTGGGCACGTATTGGCGGTGCCAGTTTTTATGTACAGCCTGAGGCTTACATTGGCAGTAAAGGCAATAAATTTATCAGCATCCAGCAGGATAACGGCAATGAAGTATCGGCAGAAGGAAAAGTTAAATTTACTACCCTGGATGTTCCTGTTTTATTTGGAACAAAATTCGGGGCTAAAAACTTAAACTTCCGTGTAATGGCCGGCCCGGTAATTTCATTTATCCTGGATGAAAATTCTACTTTTAGCTCGGCATACCAACAGGCAACGGATTTTAGCAACTACAAAAATCAGGCATTGGGCGCACAGTTTGGTGCAGGTGTGGATGTAGGGAGTATTTCGGTTGATTTACGTTACGAAGCGGGTTTATCAAACATCAGTAAAAGCGAAAAATACAGTCAGAAACCAAACCTTTTTCAATTGAGTTTAGGGTTTAAGATTTTGTAAAAGGAAATTACTTTAAAGCAAATTAAATAGCACAAAAAAAGCCATCATAAAATAATGATGGCTTTTTTTACAGTTTTTCCTACCTAATAAAAAGTAGTATAAAAGGTAACGGCTATTGGATAGGTGGCATTTCCTGCCACCCCTCGTATATAAATGGTATATGCCCTACCTTTAGTAAGCGTAAATGTAGAACCCGATGTAATTAGTGGAGTAGCTGTACCCGCAATGTTAACAAACAATTTCGGTGAAGGTGCTGTACCAGGACCTAAATTGGGTATTTCTGTCCACGGAGTAGCTGTACTATAAGCAACGTTTGAAATTATCTTTGTTCCGGTAACTGCATCTTTAACCAGGTCTAAATTCGGGCTGCCATTATATAGGTTTACCATGCGTACATAAATTTTAGAGGTATCTAAGGCAGGCCTGCTATCTTCTACCATTAAAGATGACGGGATTTTCTTGCTGGCGGGAGTGTACTGGCCTGTTGTATAAATGGTATAATACTTTCCGGCCTCCGGCGCTATGGTTGTATTAAAAACTTCTAAATTGGCATCAGGCATTACAGTTGGAATAATTTTAGCCGTTAAATTATGGGAACCCGGACTTGTAACGGCATAACCGAGATCAGGAAACAAGCCATTATAGGCATAACCTGCATTTTCTACACCTAAACTTGATAAAGATGAAGAGAACTTAGTGCCATCCATGTAAAAAGTTAGCGCGGGGCTACCCGGAGTAAGGTTCAGGATTTTAAGATATGAATATTTGGGGTCTGCAGGGCTTATTTTTTCGTAGGCCGTATTTTCTACAAGATCACCTTTTTTACAAGCGGAAAATAATCCGATAATTACCGCAATAAAATATAATATTTTTTTCATTTTTTCTTTTGATAAATGGTGAAATTACGGTTGAGAGAACCACATTTTATAGGTGTGATAGTCATTTTTGTCTGCCCCTATTTTCTTTAGCGCTTCCACATTCCATAAGTATTCAGAATTATAGCGTGGGCGGTAACGTTGTGCGGGTTTGCCTCCGTTATCTGTAAAGAAACTGGCTGGAAACCTGTACACATTTAAGTAAGGATTATTTCCGGCAGCATCTCCAACATTATAATTATACTTTCTTAAATCGCACCATGTCTCTACAAAACCATAACCATAAAGCGCCAGGTATTTCTGCAACATAATATCTTTTAAAGTTAGCGTTGCCGGCGTTTGCTTTACAGATGTACTGGCCATATAAGCGGCTTTTTCGGCAGGGGTAATTGCTGTTCCCAAAGCACTTACAAAATCAATACTAGAGCTTATGCCATTCAGGTACGCAGTATGAGCTAAGGCGAAATCTCCTTTTCTAAAAGCAGCTTCTGCTTTGATAAATTGCATTTCGCTAAAAGTCATGATCGGGAAACCAGCATTATCTTTAAATAAATACTTACCCTGGTTTGGCCCCGGGTTAGCGCCACCTAATACTCCCCATACGTTTGGAATCTGGTTTTTATTTACTGCAGTTCCAGCATCGGCCGTATAAGGTGCGGTGCCTCTGAAAACACCATCAGCAGATATAGTTACCATATTATTACGGCGGGGATCGATTACTAACGGGCTGTTGGCAGCGGCAAAAATAGTACCATCAAGTAAGGCAACCATGATTGCTGTTTGACGATAAGAACCCATATTAGCCCTTAACGGACCAAAGAAGTTTCCGTTTGCAGCAGTAGTTCCGGTATTGGGAACAATAAAATTATCAGCATTACCGGCTAAAGATTTATCAACGTATTCGATCACTTTCGCAGGGTCATAAATAGCTTTATTAACCAGATTATTTGCATTTCTGGCCAAAACACCGTAATTAAATTTTACCCATTTAGTATTATCGCCGGCATAGATTAAATCGGCAGGACCAAACTTTACAACTGTACCTGTACCATCTGTTCTGGTAAAATTAGTTATAGATTGATTGGCTAACCTTACAACTTCGGCATAAACTTCCGGTTGTGTATCGTAATCATAAACATAGCGGTTAACATCAAAAGCTTGTTTTAATATAATATCGCCATGATAGTCGGTGGTAGTTTGCCAGCTCCAGGCTTTCAATGCCTGCGCCATTCCAACGTAATTCCATTCCTGCTTAGCCTCAGAATCCTGAATAATCAGGTTTAAGTTTGCGCCTAAGCCAAAATAATTGGTTCTCCATATTTCGCCCATGGCATCACTACCGGCAATCCAGCCATGCTGTTCTCCCACATTTACCGCTCCGCCAAAATACTGGATAAGTCCGCCCAAATACCTCGAATCGAATTGAACCCCACGCTCCATCTGGGCAAACAGCGGAGGAGTTAATGTTTTGCTCGAAACCTCTTGCGGAGTAGCCGGATCGGTATTTACATCCAGATATTTTTTACACCCCGAAGCTGTGGTTAACGCAGCAAAAACTGATAACAATAAATATATCTTTTTCATCTCTTTAATCTTTAAAAACCAATTTTCACACCTAAATTATAACCTCTTGGCAAGCCCACAGAACCAAAGTCGATACCTGTTCCTCCTAAACCACCAGATGCAGCACTTAATCCGTTAACTGACGGATCTACGCCTTTGTAATTTGTGATCAATAACAAATCGGTTCCGGTTGCAAAAACACTGGCACTTTTAATTACCCTGCTTTTTTCAAAAATGGCCTTCGGCAGGTTATAACTCAGCGTAATATCCTTCAACCTGATCCAATTGATATCCTTTTCCAGAAAATCGGCGGTATTGTAAAAGGTTGAATAATAAGTAGTGGTGATGTAAGGGATAACCACCACATTGTTCTTGGTTGGGTTGGCAGAATTCTCCAGTCCGTCGCGCATTACGCCCTGAATGATACGTGGCACTTCGCGGTCGGTACTTAATTTAGATAAACCTCTGGCATAAAGGTATAATTCTGTTGCATTGTAAATATCGCCGCCTTTACGCAGATCGAGCAAGAAAGAAAGGTTAAAGTTTTTATAGGTAAAACTATTGGTTAAACCTATCATGATGTCGGGTGCACGATCGCCCATTTGCGTAAAATTGGCATCTTTTATCGGCATTCCGTTTGCCGGGTTAATCAATAGCTGGCCGTCTTTATTTCTTAAATAATCGATACCAGCAAAGGCTGAAATTGAAGTTCCGACAGCATATTGAGCCCTAACATTATCAAAAAGCCAGCTATCTGATACATAAAACACATCCTGATTTGCAGGTAAGGATAAGATTTTACCTCTTGATCTTGATGCATTTGCTGAGATATCCCAGCTAAAGTTCTGCGTTCTCACCGGCGTACCTTTTACCAATAATTCAAACCCATGAACCCTGATTTTTCCACTGTTGATATACTGTAATACCGCACCTGATGCATAACTTAAACGAGGGGCAGTAATTTGTTTATCAGAAAGGTTGTGGTAATAAGAGAAATCGAAAGATAAACGGTTATTGAAAAAACCAAGTTCCATACCAATTTCTTTGGCTGTTGTAAATTCGGCTTCCAGATTCGGGTTACCCATATTTACATCCAATGCATAACCTCCGCCTGTTGTTTGCTGGGCAATGAGTTTATTATTTGTAACATAAGCTACCCTGGCATCTTTACCAGACTGGCCCCATGATCCTCTTAATTTACCGTACGATAACCAGCCTAAATCTTTTACAGCCTGTAAATTAGAAAACACAAAACTTAATGATGTTGCTGGGTAAAAGAAGGTGTTATTTTTTTGTGGCAGTGTTGAAGATAAATCCTGACGGCCAGATAAGGTTAAGTAGAGATAGTTATCATACCCCAGCTCCGCGTTAGCAAAGAAACCAACTTTACGTTTCAGCTCATCTGTATAGGCAACTCTTTGTGTGGTAGGATCAATATTATTCATACTGAAAAAATTGGCCTGATAAAAACGTGTACCAAACTGAGCATTTACCTGATAAGAATCGTCTTTTATCTCTGTACCCACCCTGATAACAGGTTTAAATTTGCCAAAATCCTTTCTTGCAGTGGCTACAAAATTAGCTGTAACCAATCTTTCATTAGCATTGTAGGTATTTAAGCCACCACCAGCATTAGTGGTTTGCGCCTTGTTGGCCTCATACGACTGAACATCATAGGCCGAAAGCCCGGTTTGAGAAAATATATCTGCACCAGCCGTTCCCTGCATGCTTAACCAGTTTGTTGGTGCATAAGTAAATCCGATGTTACCCAGCACACGGTTCATTTTATCGTAATTAGGGTTTCTTTCTACCCCCCAGTAAGGGTTATCAAGTTCGCCGCTTAAACTTCCGGTAATGGTTCTTCTTTCACCAAGCGGAGTTAAATAATTTCGCATATCATCTGTTAAGGGCCATGATAATGCGCTCAACATCGGGCTGCTTACTCCTTTATAGGTTTTATCAGTTCTTGACGAAATCAGGTTTAATGATGCATTCATGCTTATCTTATCACTAATTTTAGAATTCGCATTTATTTTACCATTAATTGTATTGTAGGCTGTACCCGGTATAATACCTTTCTGATCAGTATAACTTACTGTTGTTCTAACAGAAAGCTTATCGCTTCCACCTTCAATGGTTGCGTTGTGTTTTTGTGTAAAACCGGTTTTATAAAAATTGCCGATGTTATCGTACATCGTTTTATTTGCCGGATATTTTGCCCCAAAGAAAGTACGGGTTCTTTGTTCTTCATCAAAAACTCCGCCTGCCCCGCCACCATAAGTGGTTTGCACTTCCGGATAACGGTAAGTATTTTCTATCCTAAAAGAGTTACTGTAAGATACGCGTGCAGTACCCGCTTTTGCTTTTTTTGTGGTAATTACTACGGCACCAGATGCGCCGTCTGTTCCATATAAAGCTGAAGCCTCAGGTCCTTTCAGAATAGTAAGTGATTCTATCTCCTCCGGATTAATATCCATAGCCCTGTTGCCATAATCATTCTGGCGGTTAAAAGTACCCTGCCCTACTAAATTATATTCGCTAAAAGTACGGTTGGAAATGGGTAACCCATCTACTACAAAAAGTGGCTGGTTATCGCCATCAAGAGAAATACCGCCACGGATAATCATCGTTGCTGAGGCACCAGGTGTACCCATTGTAGGAGTAATAGTAGCTCCGGCAACTCTACCCTGAAGGGCGTTCAGGAAGTTATCACGCTGTGTATCTGCAATATCAGATCCTTTTAATGTTTGTGCCGAATATCCCATTGCATCTTTCGATCTTTTTATACCAAAGGCCGTAACAACAACTTCATTCAGGTTGCCGGCATCTGCTGAAAGGTTGATATTAATGGCGGTATTTGCACCCACTGCTTTCTCCTGTGTTTTAAAGCCAATGTAAGAGAAAACAAGTATATCAGCCTTTTGGGCTTTGATGGAATAATTTCCATCGGCATTGGTTTGTGCAACTATCGTGCTTCCTTTTACACGGATAGAAACACCAGGTATAGGCCCATCAGAAGATGTAACCTTACCGGTAATGGTTATTTGCTGCGCAATGGCATGAGCCAGCAACAAAAACGTACCAATAAAAATTAGTAGTAGTTTTTTTTTCATAAACTGCCAGTTTTGGAGGGGTGAAATGATTTGTTTAGTTGTTCAGTTAGTTACACAAAAACACGCACAATAACGCATTTTTATGCTAATATCATAAATTATTTGGAATAAAAAAGTATTTAACAAACTATTTACCAAGCAATAATAAAATTATATTGCAAAAACACGCAAAATCACGCAATATTTAAAAATCTAAAAATCTTTTATACTTTCGTTTAACCAAACATCTACCTATGTTGAAAAAAGAACGCCATGATTTTATTATGCGGCAGATCAACCTACACAACCGTGTATTAACCTCTGATCTGGTGCAATTGCTTAATGTGTCAGAAGATACGATTAGAAGGGATTTACAGGAACTTGTTGATGAAAACCTGCTTTACAAGGTGCATGGGGGTGCTTTATCCAAATCGTACCACAGCTCTTTTGATGACAGTACGGTTTATGCCAGGGACAGTAAAATCGCGATCGGTAGAAAGGCCGTCCAGCTGATAAAAGATGGCATGGTGGTTTTAACAGGCGGCGGAACCACAATTTTGGAATTTGTTAAACTGCTTCCGCAGGGAATTACGGCTACATTTTTTACCATAAGTCCGCTGGTAGCCGTAGAATTGGCCAAATACAATAATATTGAAGTAATTTTGATCGGCGGGTTATTCTCTAAAAATTCGCAGGTTACTTATGGCGGTCAGGTAATTACACAATTATCAGAAATTAAGGCCGATTTGTGTTTGATGGGTACCAGCGCCATCCACCCTGATGAGGGTTTAACCGATACTTATTGGGAAATTAACCAGCTTAAAAAAGCGATGCTGGCCTGTGCAAAAAGAACAGCGGTACTCTGCATCTCCGAAAAACTCGATATTGCTTTAAGGCTGAGGGTTTGCCCGATAGAAAGCATCAGCTACCTGATTACAGAGCTGGATGTAGAAAATGAATCGCTTTCACGCTACCGCGAAAAAGAGCTGAATATCTTATAGCAAAAAGGCTGTATCATCAATATAGAATGATCATCCTGAGGAATAATTAGTGCATAAGTCAATATTTTTGACAGAAAGCTTCTATCTCTAACTTCCCTAAGCTATGGTCATTTTGAGCGGAGTGCAACGCAGTCGAGAACCACGGAAATGCCCAGCGAAGCTAAATCTATCTCGAGGTAAATCTCTCCGCTTCGTTAGAACCTGTCAAAATACCATCTAAGGCATTTTGACAGGGCTCAAAGCGACAATTTTTAGAGAGACTAGTTTGATCATACAACCTTTTTACCGATCTCCTAAAAAGTTGGATCGGCAGGGGTATTGGTATTGTTATCGCGCTCCTGGAATGGATAAGGGAAAAAACTCCGTTTACGATCTGCCAACGGCTGATTAAACCTTCTCAGGTCTTCAATTTTTAAGCCTGAGGCATACAGTTCAATTGAACGGTGTTTATAGATCAGATCCAATAATTGTTGTTGGGTATAAGGGCCAACCAATGGCGGCAATGCTGCAGCCACTCCAAAAAGATCTGAGGTTTTGGTTACCACCTTGTTTAACTCAATTAACGAATTGATGAGGTCCGGCTGGCGGGCAAGTGCTTCGGCTTTAATCAAAATGATCTCGCCTGGTAAATAAATCGGGAAAGGACTTGCAGTGGCGGCAGCAAAACCATTCATGCGTAAAGTTGCCGGAGATCCTGCCATAAGGGTATAAAAAGGGATTCTTTTATCCGCAGCATCAGGAACATTTGCGCCTGTTTGACCTAAGTTTGCATTTAATGGCTGAAAAACATTATTGGAAGAAATAATGCTGAACAGGATATTCGGCGAAGTAGCATCAAATTTAAAAAATGAAGCTTTTGTTAAATCCACTGCATTGGCTTCTGTTAAGGCAAGCGTATAATTACCAGAAAATAGTGCATAACGTGCTTTTAAGGCATGTATGGTATTTACAATATTTACATCTGTGGGTACATTACTTAAAAAGCTGGCCGAAATTGGATTGGCCGCAATAACTGTTAGGGCATTATCCAAAACGGCGATTGCTTTGTTAAAACCCGCAGCACGGGTAATGTAGGCTACGTTTTTGCCTGTACCATCAGGAATTTTTTCCCAATATTGCGCCATATTGCCAATAGCCAAGGCTTTAAATATGCTCGAATAAGCAATTAAACCTGCAGCATAGCCTTTATCACCCAAATTATTGGCGTTGGTAATTACCAGATCGGCATCGTACACAATTTTATTGGCACTGGCCCAAAGGTTAAACAGGATGGTATTGGTTCCATCCACTGCACTGCCACCGGTGCTTAACTGCAATTCGGGAATATTTCCTGAATTGAGCAACCTCAACTCGTTGGTTACAAAGCCATTTGCAGCTATAGAACTGAACATTACGCCCGTTCTGCTTAAAGTATATACCCGTTGCAACCCAATGGCCACAGCAGTTAAGCCCTGTTGCGAACCTAAGGCTACAACCGTTTTTGCCCTCGATGGATCCTGATATTCTTTAGTGCAAGAGGCTAAGCACAATGCTAACGAAAGCGTTAAACAGGTTATTTTTGTCGAAATATTATTTTTTAAAATTTTCATAAAAATTTCTTTAACGATTATAATTTAACTGACAGACCTAAACTAAAAGTGCGCGGAATTGGCACCGAACCAAAATCTATATTTCGCAATATGGTCGATTGTCCGCCAGAATTTAACTCCGGATCATACCCTTTGTAATTATCCCACGAAATCAGGTTTCTGCCGCTCACCGTTACAGTAAGGTCTCTTAAGAATTTCAGTTTCCCCACATTATAGCTTAATGAAATCTCCCTTAACTTTACAAAAGAGCCATCATCAATCCGCCACTCTTCAATGGCATAAACACCGGCAACATAACCTCTTGGCAATAAGCCCATTTGTTCCTGCTCGGCTACCTTACCGTTTCCAACACCCTGGCGGGTTCTCCAGTCGGCATTCCATACATCTCCTCCCTGTACAGCATCGAACTGCACATGTAAATTCAGCTTTTTATAGGTAAAATCATTCACAAACGACATGTTATAATCAGGGTTCGGATTCCCGATTACCTTACGTAAGGTGGTTCCGGTAGGCATGCCGTTGGCATCACGCTGAGGGGTAAATGTGGTAGCGGAATTTTGAATCCCTTTTTCAATCTGCGGAATACCAGCGGCATTGGTTAACAGACTGCCATCCGGATTACGTGCAAAAAAAGTTCCGTAGAAAACACCGATTGCTTCACCATTTATAATCGCCACAGGAGCACCCGGATTTGTACTGAATAATCTTAAACCGCCCACATCAAGCGCTGTATTCCTGTTTCTGTTAAATACAACCGATGTATTCCATTTGAAATCTTTAGCCGAAACAGGCGTTCCGTTCAGTACCAGCTCAATACCCTTGTTCCTCAAAGAGCCTATGTTATCCAGCAAGCTTGAAAACCCTGTTGAAGGTGCCTGTACGCTGGCAATTAACAAATCGCTCACTTTTTTATTATACCAGTTAAACTGTAAGCCTAACCTGTTTTTAAAGAAAGATAGATCGGTTCCCAATTCCAGTTCGCGCTGACGTTCAGGCTTAACATTTTCGTTTGCGAGGGTTGCGCTGGAGAAAAGTGAAGCCCGGCCTAAAAACGATTGAGTAGAATATGCATTAATCCGGTCATAAGCACCAATACCGGTTAAGTTGCCCGATTCGCCATAAGCTGCCCTGATTTTAAAAGCATCCCACCAATCGGAAACACCAAAGCTTTTCCAGTAATCGGCCGAAGAAAGCACATAACTTAAACTTCCTTTTAAATATTCCTGTGTGCGGTTGGCTGAACCGAAAACAGATGACTGATCTACCCGTAAGGCACCGGTAACAAATAAATGATCTTTATATTTAAAGTTTTGCTGAACATAACCGCCACTTACTGAAAGCTCGGTACGGCCATCAATACTGGGCAATTGGGTTGCCGCGGCATTTACCGTTTCGATTAATGGTGCCAAACCCCGACCGTTTACCAGCTGATACCTGGTTTTTTCATACTGGAAGGAATAACCCACCTGTGTTGTTGATGAAATCAGATCGGATAATTTGGCCTGGTAAGTAGCATTAAACTCATTGTTAAACTGAAAAGCATTGTTTGTTGCCGCACTGGCATAGCCATTTAATGTACCATCTAAAGCAGCGCCTCCACCATAAAAATCTGGATTTACGTTATATGCAAAAGGTGGAATATAAGTTGAGCCGCTCTGACCCGAATTATCAACACCCAATGTAAAATCCAACGTCAGATTTTTTACCGGATACAATTTTAAATTGGCATTGGCAATAATGCGGTTGGTTTCCTGACGCTGTTTAATATCTTCGATTACCGAAACGGGATTTACCCTGCCCCGTTCGCCCACTGCAAGTAAATTGCCGTTTGCATCTCTTGCAAAAATATCATGGAAGTTACCAATAATGGTGACTGAGTTCATGGGTGAGAAAAATGAATTTCCATCGGGTTTCTCGTTGGCAGAACTGCGGATATAATTTAAACCTGCACTCAGTTTTGCCCATTCGGTGATTTTCTGATCGATGTTTGCCCTGAAATTATAACGGGTAAAATCGGTATTTTTAATAATTCCCTGGTTGCTGAAATATGCCGCCGAAGTATAATACTTTGTGTTCTCATTCCCTCCTGAAACAGATATAGTATTATCGGTACCCGTAGCCGACTGGAAGATATAGTCCTGATAATTGTAACGGGTTACCGGCGTGGTATTGGTGAGCAGAACAGCCGGATCGCCAACTGTCTGGATCACATCCTGCGTAAAGGAATTAACCGAACCTCCAAACTTTACCGGCGATTGGTTTACCTCAATTTGTTTGCGTAAATGGCTTAGCGTTAAACTGGTGCTAAAATTAACCTGTGCTGCTCCGCTTACCCCTTTTTTGGTAAAAATCTGGATCACCCCCGAATTTGCCCGCGAACCGTAAATGGCCGCAGCAGCAGCTCCGTTTAAAACTTCTATACGCTCAATGTCTGCCGGGTTAATATCAACCATCCTGTTCTGACCGATACTGCCTACAAAGTTTCCGCCATCGTAATTGCTTGATGTGTTGGTAACCCTGGTGGTCGAATTGTTTACAATTACCCCATCAATAATGTAAAGTGGTTCGGATGATGAATTAACAGAGCTAATTCCCCTCAAACGGACAGATAAGCCGCCGGCAGGATCACCTGAATTCTGACTGATCTGCGCACCCGCAGTTTTTCCCTGTAGTGATGAAAGTACGTTTCCGCTGGGTGCCTTATTAAGGTCATCTCCTTTAACGGTACTTACATAACTTCCCAGTTCTTTTCTGGTGGTTCCCTGCGATGTTCCGGTTACAATTACCTCGTCCAAACCAACAGCATCGGCACCTAAGGCAGCATTTAACTGAACCTGATCGTTGCCGCCAAGGTCGACCGACTGAATTTTACTCTTATAGCCCACATAAGAAAACTGGACCTGGTATTTACCGGGAGCTAAATCTACCGCAAAAGTATAGCCACCGTTGGCATTGGTACTGGTTGCCAAATTTGTATTGAGGATTTTAACCACAACGCCCGGGATGGCTTCGTTATTTGAGGCATCGGTCACTTTACCATTAATGGTATAGCGCTTGTTCTGTGCCTGAGCCATCTCTGTAAACAGAAGCAGCAGAAATGGGATCAACAAAATTGCAAAAAATCCTGTTGACCATTTTAGGTAACTTTTTTCCATAAAATTTGGTTTGTGTTAGAAGATTAGTGTTAAAACAAATTTAACAAAATACCGCACAAAGAATGTTGAAAGGTTAGGATGTTGAAAAGTTTGAAGTTATAAGGTTGGAATATGGGAATGTTTGAAGGTTGAAATGTTAATGGACGCTATGGACTCCACTTTACTCCGGGAGGCTAATTTTCCCCATACAAACCGAAGGTACCCCTTTCCTGTCGCCAAAGTTGATCGGTTTACCGCAAAGGGTTTCGTTTGCCAGCACAGCAAATAAAACGGCTTCCTTAGCATCAGGATTGATATTTAAATCATCTGTGGTTAAAAAATTACAGGACGGCAATATTGCCTGAAGCTGTTTTACCAGCAATGGATTATGCATTCCGCCGCCGCTCATAAACACCTGTGCGCGAGCATTTTCTCCAAAACAGCGTTTTATCGCATTGGCGATGGTTTCGGCAGAAAAGTGGCATAACGTAGCCATTACATCCTCTTTACTAATGTCGATTGTGGAAGATATTTCCTGAGCTTTTGTTACATATTCGAGGTTAAAAAGTTCCGGCCCGGTGGTTTTAGGAAAATCCAGGTCAAAAAAACCACAATCGAGCAAAGCAGACAAAAGCTGATTATTTACCTCACCACTCAGGGCTACAGCCGCATTTTTATCGTAAAACCGGTTAAAATGTTTTTGCATGTACTGATCCATCAGCGTATTCCCCGGACCAACATCTGTAGAAAAAACCGCACCGGCATCCATACTTCCCGGCAGGTACGTAAAATTAGCGATCCCGCCAATATTGAGCATTACGCGGTCTTCTCCGGCTTTCGAAAACATCAGGTAATCACCATAAACTGCTAAAGGTGCACCTTCGCCGCCTGCAGCCAAATGTTTCTGCCTGAAATCAGAAAGGGTAATAATCCCGGTTTTTATGGCAATGTGGTCGCCATCTCCAATCTGCAGCGTACCATTTGGATAATCGGCCTGTTGATGCAAAGATTTTGGCGCATGGAAAATCGTTTGTCCGTGGCTCGCTATAAAATCAACCTCTTCCTTTTCTACCCCCCATTCTTCCAAAGCTTCGTTAATCAGTGTTGCATGTGTATTGGCAATATGTTCATTCATGAGGCACACCAATTGCAGGTCGACTTCTTTTTTAGAAAAAACAGCTTTAATTTTCGCCCTGAAATCATCAGTATAATCGCCGGTTTTAAATTTCAGCAAACGGATATCCGAATCTGGTCCACTTCCTTTAACTGAACAGAGTGCTATATCCAGCCCATCCATAGAAGTTCCGCTCATTAAGCCGATAATAAAACGTTCTGTTTTTGCTGCTTTGCTGTACAACTTTTGAATCTGTGCGTTCATATTGATTTTATCTTAAAAAGATCAAACGTTTGTCTGCCCCCTAAATCGAATTTTATATAAATACTTCCAATAAAAGTAAATATCCTTTGTTACAAATCGGGCATAACTGCCTATATTTACTGCTCCGTACATTAAAATCCATATAAAAAAAATGGCTAGATTAAATCTACTGGAGGAGACACGTTTCGAGAAGTTACCCGTAAGCGTGTTCGAAAATCCAAAAATTGCTTCCGTTAATGTAGCACACCGCATTGCGGCACTCATTAAATCAAAACAAGCAAACAACGCACCTGCAGTACTGGGCTTAGCAACAGGTGTTACCCCAATTGCAGTTTATGCCGAACTGGTTAGACTGCACAAAGAAGAGGGTTTAAGTTTTAAAAACGTAATTACTTTTAATTTGGATGAATACTATCCAATGGCGCCAACTGCCGTACAGAGTTACGTTACCTTTATGAACGAAAACCTTTTCGATCATATCGATATCGACAGGAATAATGTTCACATTCCGGACGGTACATTAGCACTGGAGGATATTCCGGCATTTTGTTTGGAATATGAAAAGAAAATCGGTGATCTTGGCGGATTGGATATCCAGATTTTGGGTATTGGCCGTACTGGTCACATCGGGTTTAACGAGCCGGGCTCTGCACCGAACTCCGGTACCCGTTTAGTTACTTTAGATGACCTTACCCGCCGTGATGCTGCACGCGATTTCGGTGGAAAAAGCTTTGTACCAACCAAAGCCATTACCATGGGTATCGGTACCATTTTTAAAGCAAGGGAAATTATTTTAATGGCATGGAGCCGTAAAAAAGCTTCGATTATTAAAAAAGCGGTAGAAGGCGAAATTTCTGGCGATGTACCGGCAACCTACCTGCAGCTTTCTGAAAATGTAGAGTTTATCCTCGATGCACCAGCGGCTTCTGAACTAACCCGTTTTGATACGCCATGGCTGGTTAAAGATTGCGTTTGGACCGATGCTTTGATCCGTAAAGCGGTGATTTGGTTAGCCAACACCCTTAAAAAACCGATCTTAAAATTAACGGAAGACGATTATAACAATAATGGTATGGCACAACTGGCTACCGAAAAAGGGCCGGTTTACAACATCAACATTCATATTTTTAATAAACTACAGCACACCATTACCGGTTGGCCGGGCGGTAAACCAAATGCTGATGATTCTCAACGTCCAGAAAGAGCTGAACCGGCTAAAAAACGGGTAATTATCTTCTCGCCACATCCTGATGATGATGTAATTTCAATGGGCGGTACTTTTATCCGTTTGGTTGATCAGAAACATGATGTACACGTAGCTTACCAAACTTCTGGAAATACTGCTGTTTGGGACGACGATGCACTGCGTTTTGTTGAATTCAACGTAGATTTTACCGAGAAAATGGGTATGGATAATACGCATTTAAAGGATCTTTATAACAAGATGAGGACTTTTATTGAGCAGAAAAAACCAAACCAGGTAGATACTCCTGAAATTCAGACGGTTAAAGGATTAATCAGAAAAGGTGAAGCCATTGCTGGCGCACGTTACTGCGGTTTAGAGGATGATCATATTCATTTTCAGGCCCTTCCATTTTACGAAAGCGGTAAGGTGCAGAAAAACCCGGTAACTGATGCCGATATCGAGCTTACAATAGAATTACTACAAAAAGTTAAACCACACCAGGTTTACGCCGCAGGCGATTTTGAGGATCCACATGGCACACACATTGTTTGTTTCAACATTATACTTGCCGCACTAAAACGCTTACGCAAAACCGAAGCCTGGGCACAGGATTGCTGGTTATGGATGTACCGCGGCGCCTGGTATGAGTTTGAAACGCATGAAATCGAAATGGCTGTTCCAATTTCTCCAAAAGAACTTGAGCGCAAAAAATATGCGATTTTTAAACACCAGAGTCAAAAAGACAGGGCCGTTTTCCCTGGTGATGATGCAAGGGAGTTCTGGCAACGTGCTGAAGACCGCAACCGCGATACCGCAAAAGCTTACGATGAACTTGGCCTTGCAGAGTACGAAGCAATGGAAGCTTTTGTACGCTGGAAGTTTGAAGATTAATTTAAAATGAACATCAATCCTGCTTTGTTAACGCAAAGCAGGATTTTTTTTGCCATACACCTACGCTGTCATGCTGAGCGCAGCGAAGCATTTTTAAAGAAATCTGTAATGAAAACGATCGTCATCTCGACTGAAGCGCAGCGGAATGCCTGCCCGTACAGGCGGGAGAGTTCTACCTAGAGATAGATTTAGCTTCGCTGAGCACTTACGTGGTTCTCGACTGCGTTGCACTCCGCTCGAAATGACGATACTGCTGAAGTAAAACCTTAAAAGACAGCTTGCCCTCCCTCTTCACCCTCCCAAACTTCTTATTTATTTCTCTTTCTAAAAACAATACTCTAAATTAGTTAGCTCAATCCAAACCAACTGATCATGACCGAACCTAAACAACGATTGCTATCTCTTGATTTTTTCAGGGGACTAACAGTAGCTGCAATGATTTTAGTGAACAATCCGGGCAGTTGGGGCCACATTTACGCACCTTTAGAACATGCAGAATGGAACGGCTGCACCCCTACAGACCTGATTTTCCCATTCTTTTTATGGATTGTGGGCGTATCAATCGCTTTTGCCATGAGCAGTAGCAAAGCAGATCCGGCTACACATCAAAAAACAATCATTAAAGCCATTAAACGAGGTGTAATACTTTATCTGCTCGGTTTTTTCCTGGCCATTTTCGGGAAAATCATCAGCGCCATTATCGATGATAAATCCATTTGGGAAGCCTTCCAAACCGTGAGGTTATTAGGGGTTTTGCAAAGAATAGGCATCGTTTTTATCATCAGTAGTATCATTTTTATTAAAGCATCGACCAAAACCATTTTCAGAACTTTCATCGTAATACTCGCTGTTTATTGGGCATTGATGACTTTTATCCCCGTTCCGGGCGTGGGTTATCCCAACCTGGAAAAAGAAACCAATTTAGCCGCCTGGATCGATCGTGGCATCTTAACCGAAGCGCATACCTGGGCATCTTCAAAAACATGGGATCCGGAAGGTATTTTAAGTACCTTACCCGCAATCGGCACCTGCCTTTTTGGTATTCTGGTTGGCGTTTGGATGCGCAGAAAAGATGTAGATAATCCAACTAAAGTAGCCTGGCTTTTTACTACCGGCATTACAGCGGTTGTTTTAGGCCTGTTGTGGGATTTACAGTTCCCGATCAATAAAGCGTTGTGGACAAGCTCATATGTACTTTACGCCGGTGGACTGGCTTCTATCGGATTAGCGCTTTGTTACTGGATTATTGACATTCAGGGTTATAAAAAATTTACCACTCCCTTCGTGGTTTATGGCGTAAATGCCATCACGGTATTTTTTCTTGCGGGATTAGCCCCCAGAGTGCTCAACCTCATTCAGCTCACCAAACCCGATGGCACTAAAACGGGCTTACTGGTGAGGTTTTACGAAACCTGCTATACCCCGTTTTTTAGTCCGATAAATGCTTCACTGGTTTGGGCCATTACCTACGTACTCGGGTTTTATGTTTTGCTATATTTCATGTATAAAAAGAACATTATTATTAAGGTTTAGTAATTTCGCCCATTGTTTTGATGATTTACCTGACCAATTGAAAAAGAAAACCACTATATACGATATCGCTAACGCACTTAACATTACGGTATCGACCGTTTCGAGGGCATTAAGCGGCTTCCCAGCCATCAGCGATACCACAAGGAAAGCTGTAGTAGATATGGCCAAAAAGCTGAACTACAGTCCAAATAAACTTGCTTCGGCCTTAAAATCAGGTAAAACCTATATTATCGGGGTAATTGTACCCAGTGTGGAGGCTCATTTTTTCGCTTCAATTATTCATTGCATAGAAGATGGCCTGAAAGACAGTGGGTACAGGGTCATTATTTATCAATCGAACGAAATTGTAGAAAACGAAATTAACGGGGTAAAAACATTGCTCGAAGCGCAAGTAGACGGCATTATGGCCTCTTTATCTTTAGAAACAAAAGACGTTTCCCATTTCACCGAAATTATTGAACAGAATAAACCGCTTATCCTTTTCGACCGGGTAAATACCGGTTTAAATGTACCTACCATCACACTTGATGATTTTAAGGCAGGGTATATGGCCACTAAACATTTAATCGATAAGGGCTATAAAAAAATTGCATTCGTAACTACTGCCCATCAGGTTAAAATTTTTACCGATCGTTTAGAAGGATACAAGGCAGCACTTGCAGACCAAAAACTACCCGTTATAACAGATCATATAATTTTGGGCGGCTTATCCATAAAAGACGGCCATTTTGGTGCAGGCGAATTAATGCGCAACCATAAACCTGATGCCATTATTGCAGGCGACGATTTTACAGCCCTGGGGTTAATTCAAAAACTTAAAGAAATTGGTGCAACTCCACCTGAAATTGGGGTGATCGGCTTTGCCAACGAGGCTTTTTCTGCCTACATCACACCCAGTTTATCAACCATTGATCAGCATGCTTCGCAAATGGGTAAGGAATGTGCCAATATGTTCCTTAAAATGATCGGACAGAAAAATCCTTATTCCAAAATTGAGCATGTTATACTTAACCCCAGCATTATTGAAAGGGAATCGACTGATCCTTCGACTACGCTCAGGGCGACATAATAGTGCTCTTATAAGTTCAGTTATAACCGTCACCCTGAACATTTCAGGGTCTATCCAGCAGAAAGATGCTGAAATAAGTTCTGCCTGACAGCTTCAATAACGTGCCGTCATCCGGAATGAACCTAAACTTTGACAATCTGATAGGCAAAATGCCAAAAGATTGTCAAAGTAAATGTTTCAGTTATAGCCGTCACCCTGAATTCATTTCAGGGTCCTACATACTAAAAAAGCTCTCGAATCAACAAAGCCAAAAAAAGTCGTCATCGCTGGAGGAACGACGAAGCAATCTTACAACGATCGCTATAATCCATATTTTAAAGATTGCTTCGTCGGCTGAAAAAGCCTTCTCGCAATGACGTAAATCCGTGACTTCTATTCCTTTGCCAAAGGCACTTCTACGCCAACAGGTCCGCCAGGTTCACTTTCATTTTTTAAACGATCAAGCGCAGTTACCAGGTAGCTATACCGTTTCCCGCTTTCTACACTGGTATCAATAAATGAAAGGTAATCTTCGAAACTTATTTTAATGATATTTTTAGGGTCGAGCACCGAAATCTTTTCGCCTTCGCTAAAACGGTAAATTACAAAACCTGAAGCCGTTTCTCCATCTTTAGCTTTTAATGGAAGTTGCCATTTTAAATGCACGCCATCTTTTAGTGCATCAGCAGTTAAGGCCATCGGTTCATTTGGCGGTACTTCATCCAGCCATGGCATTTGTGGTGGCAAAGCCGGATATTTATAAAAATCGTTCTTTAACGAATCACCAACTGCTTTTGCAACGGTACTTAACGATTTGGAACTAAAAAATACGCTCCCCTGAATCCTGTTGTTTTCCCTTAGGTACCTGATCTGGTTCGGGATTTCGTTCAGGTTTTTCCAGGCGGCTTCTGCCCTCGAATTAACCAGATAAGCCCCCTGGCCAATGTACACATGCCTGCCATAGGTATTATTGCTCCACCAATCAACCAACACACCATAAGGCGCTACCCTTCTGGTAAACGTAAAATAAATCTGCGGATTGATATAATCTACCCATCCTTCTCTTACCCATTTCCGGCTATCGGCAAAAAGCTCCGCATAATTGGATAATCCACTCGTAGCAGAACCTTCGGGATCTTCATACTTATTTTTCCAGATACCAAACGGACTAATCCCGAATTTTACCCATTTTTTATAATGATGAATACTATCATCCAGTTGTTTAATCAACAGATCTACGTTATTCCGGCGCCAATCTTTAATGTCTGAGAAATTATTAGGGTATTTATAAAAAGTATTGCCATCGTTAATGGTCTGTCCTTCTACCTTATAAGGATAAAAATAATCGTCGAAATGGATGCCATCTACATCATATCCTTTTACCACATCCAAAATTACCTGCACAATATACTCCCTCACTTCCGGAATACCCGGATCGAACTGCTTTTTGCCTCCATAGGTAAAAAACCAATCAGGATGTTTGCGGTAAGCATGGTCTTCGCTCAATACGGCAGAGCTGCTCATGCTTGCCCGGTATGGGTTAAACCAGGCATGCAGTTCCATCCCCCTGAAATGGGCTTCTTTAATGGCAAAAGCCAGCGGATCGTAGCCTGGTGCCGGTGCTAAACCCTGCTTTCCCATTAGCCACTGGCTCCAGGGCTCGCGCGATTTTGCATAAAAAGCATCAGCAGCAGGCCTTACCTGCAAAATAATGGCATTCATGCCCTGGCTTTTATGTCGTTCTAAAATCCCGATCAGTTCTTGTTTTTGCTGATCAATGTTTAAACCCGGTCTGGATGGCCAGTCGATATTGGTAACAGTAGCCACCCATACACCTCTAAACTCCCTTTTTGGTGCAATTTTTGATAAAGGTTGTGCATTTAATATATAAGGTATTACAGTTAAAGATAAAAGTGCGTATAGGAAGTTTTTAAGCATTATTTCTGTCTTATTTTTTATTCAGGTTGTGTGTTTGTGTTAATTTGAATACAAATGAACATTAGCAAGTAAACGATTTTTTTTAAAAACTCTTATAAGTTTATTAAAAATTTTAATTTGCACCCTGCTAACTTAATTGTGTACCCCCATTTACCTATGGAAGAACAAAAGTATATTAATTTAAAGAAGATACAGCGTTATTAGAATGGAACCACAAAAGATTAATAAGGGTGACAGAAACAAAATTTACTTCCTCGTTATCGTTATAGCGGCTTTAATCGGCACAAATGCTTACCTGTTTTTTAAAGAGCGAAAGCAGAGCGAAAGATCTGTAAGCATCAGTGCAGAAAAGGATAAGCTGCGGCTCGAAGTAGAAAAGATTGAGGTTGAGCTAGATAAGGTAAATGCTTTAAACCTCGACCTGAACGATAAGCTTGTTGATGAACAGAAACTGGCGCGTGTTAAAATTGAAGAACTTAAGGCCGCTTTAGAAAAAGGCCAGCTTACACAAGTTGAACTCGACAAAGCCAATGCACAGATTAATGAGCTGAAAACATTTGTAAGAAAATACAACGAGCAAATTATCCAGCTGCAAAAAGACAATATCTTTCTAAAAAATAGTAGAGATAGTTTACAAAACACCCTGAGGAACATCAGCAATAAGGCGTCGAACCTGGAAAACGAAAACTCCAGCCTCAACGCAAAGGTTAAAACCGCAGCAGCATTAAAACTTCAAAATGCCGGTATTGTTGCTTTCAGAACAAAATCGAGCGGCAAAAAAGTTGAAGTAACCAAATCGTCTACCGCCGAAAAACTGAGTGTCCGCTTTACCATCATCCCCAACCAGCTTGCAGAAAAAGGTCATCACAACATCTACTTAAGGGTATTTGATCCTGCAGGGAATCTACTGGCCGATGAGGGCAACCGTTTTGAAGCCGATGGGCAGGACATGCAGTACAGCCATTCTATCTTTATCAATTACAATAACGATGACAGCACCTATGTTATCGATTGGGCAAACCCAAAGCCTTTTATCAAAGGCATCTATACCGTAATTTTATATGCTGATGGTAATACCATGGGCAAGGCTCAGGTAGAGCTGAGGTAAAATTAAACGAGCTTAATTAAAATGTAACCACAAATTTATTTTTAGGCCAAAGGAAAACTTAAATAGAAAGTAGTTCCAAAGCCATTTATTGAGGTAAATTTAACCGTTCCACCTGCATTTTCTACGGCCTGTTTTACAAAGGCAAGGCCCAAGCCGGTTCCGGATGTTTTTGTTGTAAAGTTAGGTACAAAGATCTTATCGTGCAGCGATGGCGGAATCCCCTTCCCGTTGTCTTTAATTTCGATGTAGGCATTCTGAGGATCCACATAAACGACAATGGTGATGCAGCATAACGACTCCTCATCAATGGCTTCTATAGCATTTTTAAGCAGGTTATTGAAAGTTCTTAATAACTGATCGTGATCAGCCATAATTTCGATATCGCCGGTACTTTTGTTGATGATATCAATTGTTACATTCTCAGTGCTTTTAAAAACTTCCCTTGCCCGCTCAATAACGGGAAGCAATGCAAGACGCTCCAGATTAGTATCGGGCATTTTAGCAAAATTGGAGAACTCAGAAGCAATTTTCGATAAACTATCAATCTGCTCGATAAACGATTTGCTGAATTTATTAAATTTCAGTTCGAAGTTCGGATCTTTCTCTCTCCATGATTTTTCCAATAACTGAACCCCAAGTTTTAAAGGCGTTAAAGGATTTTTAATTTCATGGGCAACCTGCTTGGCCATTTCGCGCCAGGCACTTTCACGTTCCGATCGTGCCAGTTTTAGCGCACTGGCCTCTAAAGCCGAAATCATATTATTGTACTCTTTAATCAAAGAGCCGATTTCATCGTGCCTGCGCCATACAATCGGTGCATTTTTTTGCCCTATTTTAGTTTTGCTGATGCTCTCCTGAATAAAGGTTAACGGACTGGTAATCTGATTGGCCAAAAACACAGCCAGCACGCCAATTGCCACAAAAACAAGTGCATAAATATTAATCAGGTTACTTACAAAAAGGGCAATCTTATCGGTATATTCTTCTTCATTTGAGTAATTTGGCAGGCCGATATAGGCAATTGTTTTATTCTGGGCATTCCTGATGGGAGCATAAGCGGCAGCATAAGTTAAATTACCGATTCTTTCTTTAGGGTTTATATACTCTGACCGGTGAAGGCTATTTAAGGATACGTAGGCCAGCGGGGGCATTTTCTTACCTATAATTTTATAATTATAAAGTTTAGGGTAAGTGGTCATCATCAGGTTTCCGCTTAAATCATATAAATTCAGGTCGGCATTGTTAATATCTGCAAAATTGTTAAAATCAGCCAATGCGTTTTCATCATTCGAAATAATTCCGTTGCTGAATACCTGTTTTTCAAAATTCTGCTGCACCTTTCTGATTTTATCTTTCAGTATTGCATCTTGCTGTCCCCGGTATTCAAGGTTCATGTAATAATAGGTTACCCAACCAACAATTACCAGTGTAGCCACCACAGAGAGCACAATTGAAACCTGAATCCTTGTTTTATATAAGATTTTATTGGCATTAATCATCAATGAGCGGTTGATGCTAAACCAACCCACCTTATCGTCATCGAGGTTTTTGATCAGCCAGATTAAGCCATACAGTACTAAAGAGAAAATAATAAATACCAGAAAAAAGAAAGATAACGCGGCTAAACGTTCTACGTAATCAACCTTCGCCTTACTGATAATAACCATTTTACTGCCAGAAGGCTTATAAATCATGTGGCTGTAATGCAGTTTATCGTCGTTGTCAATTACAAAATCGTCCTTTTTGCCTTTAAATACACTGCCATCAAGCGGGTAGGTATAATTTCCTGATTGGTTTAGCAGCTTATTGTTGCTGTAAAAAGCAATGGAATAACCTTTAAAATCTTCATCTTTTGCCAGTTTCTGATCGCCTAATAAATCGGGCAGGCGGTTATTATAATTGTAGGGTTTAGACCGCAACTCAATAATGAGTGTACCGAGCAGATTACCCTGGTCTACCACTGAAATAATTCCAAAATAATCCTGATATCCAAAAGTATTGTTAACCTGATAGAAAAAGTTAGATCCGTCTATTTTTACCGAACCTGCTTCTACCAGGTTTTTATATTTATTGATCGGTGGACTATCTGAATTCCCCATAATCATCCCTGATCTATCGTAAGGATAAATCTGGTAGTCGTATCTGCTTAAATAACCATCCAGATAATCTTTCAGGTGGTTTTTAAGGACCGCATAATTTGCTGTTTTATTTTGTTTAAAATATCTCGACAGAAAATCATCTTTAACAATTTCATTCCCTAAAGTACCCAGGGCAATAATGGCATTTAAATCTTCTGATGATTGTATTTTACGCGCCAATGGTTCGCGCAGGCTACGCTCTTTAATATCTTTATACCTTGTGTATTTAATAGAAGTATTAAAGGCCAGGCAGAAAAAAACAATGGCAAACAAACCGATAGAAAAGTGCTTTTCTTTGAGGTACACGGCCCTTGCAACGATAAATAATACCATTGCAAAAACAATAAAGAATGCATTAAAATCTACAAAAAGTTTATAGGTAAAAACAGCCGCAAAACCAATCAGGAAGATAATAAGTCTTTCTTTGTTGGTTACATTGAGCTGACGGCTTACCGTGGCCGAAATTACTGTAATGAGGTAAATCTGAAACCAGGCGAGGCACAAAATTACAATTCCCACCCAACTGGTTCCGCTCAGTTTCAGGATGTTTACAATGTCGAAATTAATCTTGGAGTTGAAAATCAGTCCGAAAAAAATGTCGTCGGTATCCCACACAATCTGACCGATAAGCACCATTAAGGCCGCCTGAATAATTAAGCCTACAAACTTATTGCGCTTAATCCACTCTGGAAATTTGTATTGCTCCTTATGGTTGTACATAAAAAGCAGCAACCAGGTGAGCACGATAACATTCAACAGAAAATCGCCCAATGAGGGCATCAGAAAACTATCTGCGTATATTTTTGGATCAAAAAGATCAAGGGTAAAGCGGTGATTAAACCATCCATAATATAAATCGGATAAGCGGAAGGCGAGAAAGAAAAAGAGCAGAAGGAATGTTCCCCAGGCAATATGCCCCCGGCGGGCAATGAGCGAGCTGAGGGAATTAAAAAACATACAAATACACAATATCCCTGCTATAAACAACCACAGTTGAGTACCGGAATAGTAAGTTTCTGCGTATCCTTGTTTAACCTTAAGCCCGAATAAAAATTTATTGTCAAGGCTTTTTATTACATATACATCCTTATCGGTAAAAGAAGCAAAGGTTAATAATTTAGTGGCTGATAAAATCGGGTCGATATCATTTTTAAAGTACTGTGTTTCCTTAAAAGGATATTGTGATTGAATGGAAATCAGGAAAATAAGACTAAAATTGCCCTGAGTGCTCTTAATCACCTCGTACCAGCCATTGGCAAAAAATAATACCGAACTACCCTCTTTAATGGTATTTGGATCTATATCAGAAACCTTAATGGTGCTCCAGTACTTAAGCTCACTATTTTCGAAGGTTAAAAGATTAACGCCGTTAATATCGCGATAACGATTAATGAAATCGATCCCGTTTTTAGGATTGAGGTGAAACTGCTTCGCTTTAGCTACTTCTTTTTTATTGTTTAAAAAAGCCTGTACCAACCGTTCTTTAGCCAAAAGGTTCTGCTGAATCTGTTCAGCATCGTGCTCCAGCAATTCGTCTTTAGTGGTAAAACGGCTCAACGAAACAGACGTTACCATAAGGCAACAGCCCAAAACGAGCAATAGAAACCTAATTTTTACACCAAAGCTCATTTTCATCTCCTGATAAAGATATTAAATATTGATAAAAAGCAACGCCATAAACTTTGGGCTTATGGCGTTGGCATTGTTATATTTTATTGCATTAAATTAAGCTATAGCAGCGCTGCTGGTTTGCACTTCGCGGCTTACTTTTTTAACCAGGCCTTGTAATACATTGCCCGGACCCACTTCAACAAATTCAGTTGCGCCATCTGCAAGCATATTGCCTACAGTTTGTGTCCAACGTACCGCACCCGTTAATTGTTTTATTAAATTTGCTTTAATCTCAGCCGGATCGGTGTAAGGCTTTGCATCAACATTCTGATAAACCGGGCAAATTGGGGCAGAAATATTGGTTGCCTCAATAGCGGCCTGTAATTCGATTTTAGCAGGCTCCATTAGAGGCGAGTGGAATGCACCACCTACATTTAATTTTAAAGCCCTTTTTGCACCAGCTTCGGTTAATTTGGCACAAGCCAGGTCAATACCTTCAATGCTTCCTGAAATTACCAGTTGCCCCGGGCAGTTGTAATTGGCCGGTACTACTACTGCATCAATTTCGGCACATATTTTTTCTACAACATCATCAGCCAAACCTAAAATAGCCGCCATTGTTGATGGTTCTGCCTCGCAGGCTTTTTGCATGGCATTTGCACGGGCAATAACCAACCTTAATCCATCTTCAAAACTTAAGGCATTTGCCGCCACCAGGGCAGAAAATTCGCCTAAAGAATGACCAGCAACCATATCAGGTTTAAAATCATCACCTAAAACCTTTGCTAAAATAACCGAATGCAAAAAGATAGCAGGCTGGGTTACATTGGTTTGTTTAAGTTCTTCATCTGTTCCGCCAAACATGATATCGCTGATGCGGAAACCTATAATTTCGTTTGCCTGTTCAAATAATGCTGCGGCTTTGGGGTTTTCGTAAAGATCTTTACCCATGCCTACAAACTGTGCTCCCTGTCCGGGAAAAATATATGCTTTCATATCCCTTAATCCCCTAAAGGGGAAATTAAATATTTAGTTAAATTGTTATTGTTAAATCCACACCCCCTCAAGGGGGCCAGGCGGCTAGTCTAAACTCGCTGTAATTAACCTTAAAAATTCGGCTCTTGTTTTATCATTGCTTAAAAAAGTTCCGGTAAAGGCCGATGTTGTGGTCACCGAGTTTTGTTTCTGTACACCGCGCATAGACATGCATAAGTGCCTGCACTCCATTACCACGGCTACACCCATTGGGTTAAGCGTATTCTGAATACAATCCCTGATTTCGTTGGTTAAACGCTCCTGCACCTGTAAACGGCGTGCAAAGGCATCTACAACACGAGGGATTTTACTTAAACCAACAATGTGTCCGTTAGGAATATATGCAATATGTGCCTTACCAAAAAACGGCAGCATGTGGTGTTCGCACATCGAATATACTTCGATGTCTTTTACCACCACCATCTGGCTGTAATCTTCCTGAAACATGGCCGATTTAAGGATTTCATCCGGTTTTATATCATACCCATGCGTTAAATACTGCAAAGCTTTGGCTACGCGCTCCGGCGTTTTCAATAAACCTTCACGTTCAGGGTTTTCGCCCAGTTGCCCTAATATATCTTTATAATGTGTTGCTACAGCTTCAATTTTTTCTTCGTTGTAACGGTCTACTTTTACGTAACCGCTCACCGGTTCGTCGTTAAATGCGTCGTTATTGCTCATTAATTCAGGTTTTTAACCAAAGTATTCAACAAAATTATTTTCGGTTTCGTAGATTTTTACGCAATGTAAAATGGCTCCGCTTTCTGCAATCGGGGCTTCCAGCTGTTTCCAGATTTCGATGGCCAGGTTTTCGGTAGATGCCAGTTTACCTTTCATAAAATCAACATCAAGGTTTAAGTTTTTATGATCAACTTTATCTACCACATAATCGTTCATCACATCTTTAAGCCATTTTAAGTCAACAAGAAAGCCTGTTTCCGGATTAACCTCGCCTTTTACTGTAACATACAGCCAATAGTTATGGCCATGCCAGTTGGGATTGGCACATTTACCATAAACTTCATTATTTTTATCATCATCCCAATCGGTACGCGCCAGTTTGTGCGCCGCATTAAATGATGCTTTTCTCGTTATGTAAATCATTACTATTAAATAAAATGCAAATATACGGATAAAGGTTTAAGCTTAAAGACTAAAGACCAAAGCTTAAATAAAATCTAAAATATAATCTACTAACTTTACAGTATGAAAACTTTAGTTGTTGCCGCTACAAAAGCCGAACTCACCTTTTTTTACCAGCATTTTAACCTGCCGGAGGGCGATTTTATAGAAAGTAAAAATTTCGACCTGCTGATTACGGGTGTTGGCATGGTGGCAACGGCCTTTGCACTGGGGAAACACCTTTCGCATAAATATGATCTGGTGGTTAATTTTGGGATTGCCGGTGCTTTCGACCGGAATATCACACTGGGTACGGTACTCAACATTACTGAAGATACTTTTGCAGAGCTTGGGGCAGAAAATGGCGACGAATTTCTGACTATAACCGATTTAGGTTTCGGGGAGAATCATTATACGGCTAAAACCCAACGCAAAGTAGGTTTACCACGGGCAAAAGGCATAACCATGAATTGCGTAACGGGAAGCGAAAAAAGCATTCAAAACCTGATAGAAAGGTTAAATCCAACTACCGAAAGCATGGAAGGCGCTGCTGTTTTTTATGCCGCGAAACAATTGAATATAGATTGTTTGCAGATTAGAAGTGTATCCAATTATGTAGAACCAAGAAATAAAGACAACTGGAAAATAGGCCCCGCCATTAAAAACCTGAACGATTGGGCCATAGCTTTTATTGGAGAAATGAACTGATTATGACCGATTACTGTGGCACAGTAGTTAATTTTGATTGATGAACCCGACACAATTAAAATAATTATTTAATTATCAAAGGTTCCATCTAACAACTGAAAACAAAAAATAAATAGATGAAACTTACACTTGGATTTTCACCCTGCCCTAACGATACTTTTATTTTTGACGCGCTGATTCATCATAAAATTGATACTGAAGGATTAGAATTTGAAGTTTTTTACGATGATGTAGAAACCCTGAATCAAAAGGCGATGAAGGGTGAACTGGATATTACTAAATTAAGTTTTCATGCTTTTGCCTATGTAGCCAACCAATATGCATTGTTAGATGCCGGTAGCGCGCTTGGTTTTGGCGTTGGCCCGTTGCTGATTAGTAAAAACCATTTCGACGAATCCAGACTCCAAACCCCCAACTCCGAACTCAAAATTGGTATCCCGGGAAAATACACTACTGCAAATTTTTTACTGGGCATTGCCTACCCACATTTGCAGAACAAACAGGAACTGGTTTTCTCAGAAATTGAATCTGCTTTATTAAACGATCAGATTGATTTGGGCTTGATTATCCACGAGAACAGGTTTACTTATCAGGATAAGGGATTAAATAAAATTGTTGATCTGGGCGATTACTGGGAGAAATTAACCAGCTGTGCCATTCCGTTAGGAGGAATTGTAATTAACCGCAATTTAGATCGCGAAGTACAGTTAAAAGTAAACCGTTTAATCCGCCAGTCGGTTGAGTTTGCTTTTGCACATCCAAAATCGGGTATCGATTTTATCCGTCAGCATGCACAAGCCATGGAAGAAAGCGTGATGTATAAACACATTGAGCTTTACGTAAACAAATACAGCATTAACCTTGGTGAAGAAGGCCGCAAAGCGGTTGATACTTTATTCAAGCTTGCACAGGAAAGGAATATTATTCCGGCGATTCAGGAGAATCTTTATATTTAAAGTGGTTGAAATGTTTGAAGGTTAATAGGGTTGAAAAGTTGGAAAGTTAAAGGTTGGTTTGATGTCCGGAACATTGCAACGTTAAAACATTCTAACCTTAAAACATATTTCAATCATAGCAGTCATCCCGACCGTAGAGGAGAGATCTATGTTATTGTTGAAAGGTTAAAAGGGTTGAAAAGTTGGAAGGTTGGTTTGATGCCCGGAACATTGCAACGTTAAAACATTCTAACCTTAAAACATATTTCAATCGTCCCGTCATAAATAGATTTCTCGACTGCGTTGCACTCCGCTCGAAATGACGTTAAAAGGGTTGAAAAGCTGGAAGGTTGGTTTGATGCCCGGAACATTGCAACGTTAAAACATTCTAACCTTAAAACATATTTCAATCGTCCCGTCATAAATAGATTTCCCGACTGCGTTGCACTCCGCTCGAAATGACGATAATGCGGAACATTCCAACCTTAAAAACCTTAGCCCACCAACAACTTATATCCCTTCCCGTGTACATTGATAATTTCCACTGCCGGATCGGCACGCAGGTACTTACGTAGTTTACTTAAAAACACGTCCATACTTCTTCCGTTAAAGTAATTATCATCATGCCAGATGCTTAACAAAGCTTCTTCGCGGGTTAAAACCGTATTCTTTTTTAAACACAGCAAACGCAATAACTCTGCTTCTTTTGTAGAAAGTTTCTGCTGCTGCTCGTCGCTGGTAATAATCTGGGTAGTATAATCGAAATGATATTTACCGATAGAAAACTGTGTTTCTGCAGCTTCGTCATCGTTACCGGTTTTGCTGGCAACACGCTTAAACATCGCATTAATGCGCAACAAAAGTTCCTCTATACGAAAAGGTTTGGTAATGTAATCGTCACCACCTAAATCGTAAGCAGCAGATTTATCTTCGAGCATGGTTTTAGCCGTGGCAAAAATGATCGGAACCTGTGTATTTACCTTTCTAATGTCTTTACCAAGGGTAAAACCGTCTTTTTTCGGCATCATTACGTCCAAAATACAAAGATCGAAGTTCTGCTTATTAAACGTTTTTAATCCGTCTTCACCATCGGTACATAACACCACATCAAACTTGCCTTTAAGCTGCAAATAGTCTTGTAATAATAAACCTAAATTTGGGTCGTCTTCTACCAGAAGTATTTTTTTCATTTTCTTAATTTTATTCACATATGTAGCATTACCTACAGTGAAAGTTTGATTCTGAGTATGCATAACGGTTTAATTTATATTGTAGATTAAATTAATACACTACTATATTAAGCAAATTAAACCTGTTGTATTTAAATGTATCGATAAAGCAAGCTTTTGTGCCGACGGTTATCCGGTATATAAAGGTAAAGATATTTCGAACGTGGTTCCTCTATCTTTTTCGCTACTTACCTTAACTGTTCCATTCAGTTTTTTAATAATATCCTGAACGTAGTTTAAGCCCAGGCCAAAACCTTTAACATCATGCAGGTTACCCGTAGGCACCCTGTAAAACTGATCAAAAATCCGCTTAGACTGCTCCTTGGTCATCCCGATGCCTTTATCTGCAATTTCGATGATTATATTTTTATGGGTATTACGCGTAGTAATGGTAATTTCCGGCGTTTCGGTACTGTATTTATTGGCGTTATCAATAAGGTTATAAATTACGTTCGACAGGTGCAGCTCGTCACCAAAAACCACTGCATTTTCGGCATCGGTATTAACATGGATCACCGCATTTCTTTTTTGTAATTGTAACTCCATACTATCCAGCACAATCACAATCAGATCATTTACATCTACCTCGGTATTCTCAAGTTTAAGCTCCCCTTTTTCTAAACGTGCAATACTTAACACGCGCTCAATATGACTACCTAAACGCACATTTTCATCATAAATAATACCTGCCAAACGCTTTAAACGCGCCTTATCTTCTGTTACTTCGGGATCTTTTAAAGCTTCGCTGGCAATCATAATGGTGGCCACCGGTGTTTTAAACTCATGCGTCATGTTATTGATGAAATCCGTTTTCATTTCCGACAGTTTTTTTTGCTTTAAAATGGCATAAAGCGTGTAGGAAAAGATAAAAACAAGTACCAGCAATAAAGCGACAGATGAAGCCAGCGTAACACTCAGATTGGCAACAATAGCCGAATTTTTATCCGGGAAACTTACAAAAAGCATCCCCGGATCGCGGAACAGGTCATTCCCGAATAGCGGTGTTTTATAGGTATTCTCAGGCAGAAACTCTCCTTTCACATTGGAGGCCGTCATAAAAATAGTCGAATCTTTTTGGGCCAGAGAGATACGGTAAGCAGGCTCCAGGGAAATATTATGCGCCAAAAGCTCCTCTTTTAACAAATTGCCAAGGGCATCGAAATTAATGCGTTTATAGATCGGTATTTTGGTTTCCTGGAGTTCTTTTGATACATCCTCAACCACACTTAACCTGGTGTAAGAAAAAGTATCTTTGCCCAGCGATGCAATTTTTAGTTCTAACTGCTTTTTAGCAATCTCATCTTCCCTTTTAAACTTTTTTTGTAAGTCGCTTGGTATCTTTGGAACATTGGCAAAACCCGGGCTACCATCCCTCGGATCGAAAACCAGGTACCTTAAAGTATCTGGCAAACTTTGCAAACTTTTAAATTCGAATGCTTTTGGTGGCGTAGAAAATGGCTTGGTACGCATGCTGTAACCTTTTATAATCAGGCTTTTCATGTCCACAAAAGCATCCATCTGCAGATCGAGCTTATCGCCGTTTTTTGAGGTTAAAGAACTGTACTCCTTTTCCGAAATTACATCGGGTGCACGGTAAGCGTTACGGATAATACTATCCTGCTGGTTCAGGTAATTTTCGATCTGGTTTTCGCGCTCCACCTGGCGAAGCTCAGCTTCCTGAACATATTGCTGTCTTAAATCCTTAATATCAAGTGCACGCTGCCTCGAATCCTGAAGCTGTTTTAGCTTGTTTTCTGCGTCTTTCCTGTTAAGGTGATCGGCTACATTTCTACGCTGGATTTTATTTACAACGGTGGTTAAAGTCTGGTTTACCTGTTCGTCAAAAAGCTGTGATTTTAGCTTATAGGATTCCCTGATGTAATACAACTGCATTACAAAAACACCCAGCAAAGCCACGGTCATCAAAACAGTAATTAACCAAAAACTCTTTTTCTTCATAAACCAGAAAGGTTTTTAAGATTAAAAAAACCGGAACACCATCTTTTTAAATCTAAACAGGTATCAAAAATACTGAATAGCAAAGCTAACTGTTTGTTTTTAACATATTTTAACAGCGCCTGAAAGACTTCGGAAGTTAGCGCAGGCCGTTCCTCTGGTAAAACTTCGGAAGTTTAGCGAAAGGGCAAAAAAAATGCCGGAGCAAAAGCCCCGGCATGGTTCAAAATTGTTTGCTTAAAAAAGATTCTTTATTTAAAAAGGCAAATCATCATCTTCACCTGGTGCATTGCTTACATCAACCGGAGCTGCATAAGCTGGTGCTGCTGCAGGAGCGCCTGCTGCAATGGCATTGATACGCCAAATTACCAAACTGTTAAAATATGATGTTTTACCTTGTTTATCTGTCCAGGGGCGACCACGTAAATTAAAGAACACCTCAACTTCATCACCTGCTTTAAAAGTATCTAATAATGCAGTTTTATCTTGTAAAGCCTCAAAACGGATATATTCTGGGTATGTTGGATTTTCTGCGTATTCTATTATTAAATCACGCTTTTTAAACGTTTCACTTACTTGTTGTGTGGCACCTACTTCGTGCACCTTTCCTTTAATTTCCATATCTAATACTACTTAATGTACTATAAACATCAAATCTCTATAATTTTATTGATAACTTCGCATATATTATGATGCAAGTTTTCCACAATAAAAGCAAGGTAATTATTACCTGCAACAAGCGCCTTTCTCCTTATCTTCAAGATGAAGTTACGGCTTTAGGCTATACTATAGTCCGGGCTTTCGCCACCGGTGTTGAGCTCAATATTACCCTTACAGAGTGTATTAAGCTCAATTTAAACCTGCGTTGTGCCAGTCAGATCCTGTATTCAATTAAAAGTTTTAAGGCCGTTACGCCTGATGATCTATATAAAGAAATTTCGGCCATTGAGTGGGAAGAACTGATCGATTTTTCGGGCTATTTCTCGGTTACCTCAAATGTGGATAACCCAAATATAACCACCCCGCTTTTTGCCAATTTAAAAGTTAAAGATGCAATTGTTGACCGCATGAAAGAGAAAAAAGGCATCCGCCCCAACTCCGGATCAGATGCCAACAAAGCGGTGGTACATTTATACTGGAAAGATGCCGATGCCGATGTTTTTATCGATACCTCGGGCGAAACCCTTGCCAAACACGGTTATCGTAAAATTCCGGGAAAAGCACCCATGTTAGAAGCTTTGGCTTCGAGCGTTATCATAGCCTCTAACTGGGACAGAAAATCGCCGTTCATTAACCCCATGTGCGGTTCAGGAACATTGGCTATAGAAGCGGCCCTTATTGCCACTAACCGTGCGCCCGGCCTGTACCGCATGAATTATGGTTTTATGCATATTTTAGGCTATAATGAAGAAGATTTTTTTGCAGAGCGCAGAATTTTAAAAGATCAGGTAATTAAAAATGTTGACCTTAAAATTATAGCTTCCGATCTTTCTGAGGATGCCGTAGAAGTAACCCGCAGAAATGCGAAAACAGCAGGTGTAGATACGCTGATTGAGTTTGAAGTATGCGATTTTGAATTAACCCCTGTTCCGGAAGATGGCAAAGGCGTTGTGGTTTTTAATCCTGAATATGGTGAGCGTTTAGGCGTACACAGCAAGCTTGAACTGACCTATAAAAGGATGGGCGATTTTATGAAAACCAAATGCAAAGGTTATTCTGGTTATATTTTCACCGGAAATCCTGATCTTGCAAAGAAAATTGGTTTAAAAGCATCTAAGAAAATTGAATTTTATAATGGTAAATTAGATTGTCGTTTATTGGAATACGAATTATATGATGGCTCGCGCAGGGCACCATTAATTGAGGCATAGTTTTTCATTGAAAATTAATATATTACGCTCTCTTACGTACCATAACGTAGAAAATTTTGAAGAATATGGAATTTGATGACATGGATCACATGCCCGAATGGGAGCATTTTAGCCGTTTTGGCCGCGATGATGAGGATGAAGAAAATTTATCGAGTGATGACGCGGAAAAGGTTAGGCTAAAGGCAACCAGGGCAAAAAGCCTTTATAACCAGGCAAGGGCTGTGTATAAATATGCTGCCCTGTTCTGCGAAACGCTTGAAGGAGAAATGGCCGAAATGACTGCTAACTTAATTATGCAGAATGCACTGATGCTGTGCCCAAAAATTGTTGGGGCAGAAGGTGCCGATATGTATATTTTAAGGATGGAGAACGCTTCCATTATCCGCACCAATTGCCGCGAACTCGAAACCCAGGTAAGGGCTGCAGATATGTTCGAAATCTGTACGCCAGAATATAAAGACATTGTTTTAGACGAAATGGAGAAATTCCGTTTGCTGTTTATCGAGTGGGTTAAATATTTCGAAAAAGACGAATTTGAAGATGACTGGGGATTATATTAATTCCCGGCATCTGTTTGTCCATAATTTTCGCTTAACATTACCAGATTACATTCATCAATCTGCCTTATAAAAACATAATTCCCATCGCAGTTCACTACACCCCGGGTTAATATGCCTACCCGAAATTCAGCCGGATTTAAAAAACAAGTCATAATCTTTTTGGGTATATACTAAAACTGATGATGAGGCCATAAAAAGCAGTTAAATAAACATTTAACCTGTTTTCTTGTTACTTGATAAGTTCGGTGCAATACCTGCTTAATTCCTAATAGTGCTAAAAATTTGCACATTGGAAATCTGCCCGACTGAAAGTTTCGTACATAGCAAAAGAACATTTAAAAAATTTATCCCTTTTTTATGGAAGATGTATTGGCGCTAAAGACGAAGAATGTTGCCGGGAATATTAGAAAAATTAGAGAATACAGAGATTATACTCAAGATTACCTGGCAGCGAAGTTAAAAATATCCCAAAATGCTTACAGCAAAATTGAGCTTGGATATAGTAAATTAACTATCGACCGGTTATTTCAGATTGCAGCAATTTTAGAGGTTGAGGTATCACATTTATTAACCCTTAATCACAGCGATTTAATTAAAATTATTGCTGATGACGAGAACAGAGCAGCGGCGGCCATCTAGCCGGCGCTGTTGATATCATTTTTTCATACCTGCATATAATTCCGATACCTTTGAAAAAAATTCAGAATTATGCAGTCTACCATTCAGAAAACCATTGATTTTGTTAAAAAAACCTTATCGCATGCTGAGGCCGGACATGATTGGTTCCACATTGAGCGTGTTTTTAAAACTGCTCAAACCATTAACCGGCAAGAAAATGGCGACGAACTTGTAGTGGCCTTTGCTGCATTACTGCATGATATTGCTGATCCTAAATTTAATAACGGCGATGAAGAATTAGGACCCAATATGGCTGCTTCGTTCTTATCATCTATTGCTGTTGATGCAGAAACCATCAAACATGTTAAGCTGATTATTCAGCACATGTCGTTTAAAAATAGCTTTGACGGTGCCGCTTTTTCTTCTAAAGAAATGCAGATTGTTCAGGATGCCGACCGTTTAGATGCCATCGGGGCAATCGGTATTGCACGGGCATTTACTTATGGCGGCTTCAAAAACCGCGTACTTTACGATCCTGCTATCGCACCGGAGGAGCACCTGAACAAAGAAAGTTATAAAAACACCACAGCTCCTACCATTAACCACTTTTACGAAAAATTACTGCTGTTAAAAGATATGATGAATACCGAAGCTGGCAAAAAAATAGCAGTAGAAAGACACAATTTTATGCTAACCTACCTGGAGCAGTTTTATAAAGAATGGGAAGGTAAATAACCTGCAAACGGTCTGTTAAAAATTACCCATTTATCAGTATTCTTTCGCAACATTTAAGCATTAACTTTATCACGGTTAAACAATTATTCCTTAAACGAATGGATTAAACAAATCTTTTTACTAATATTTTTAGTTATTTAAACTATATTTGTTAGTAAATAATTTACCTATGTCTGATCGAATTCGTGAAAAGCTTAATATTCTTGCTGACGCCGCTAAATACGATGTTTCTTGTTCATCAAGCGGCGGCACAAGAAAAAACACCAATAAAGGCCTGGGCGATAGCCATACATCCGGCATTTGCCACACCTATACCGAAGATGGCAGATGCGTTTCGCTTTTAAAAATCCTTTTAACCAACCATTGTATATACGATTGCCTGTTTTGTGTTTCGCGCAAAAGTAATGATATAAAACGTGCAGCCTTTACGGTAGATGAAGTGGTAGACCTTACCATGAATTTTTACCGCCGAAATTATATTGAAGGCCTGTTTTTGAGTTCAGGGATTTTTAAAAATGCCGATTTTACGATGGAACGCTTGCTGCTTGTGGTAAAAAAACTGCGGTTAGAGCAAAATTACAATGGTTATATCCACCTGAAAACCATTCCGGGTGCCAGCGATGAAATGATTAAAGAAGCAGGCCTTTATGCCGACCGCATGAGTATCAATTTAGAAATGCCAACTGAAGCAGGCTTAAAACTTTTAGCGCCCGAAAAAAGCCATGCAGACGTAATTAAGCCTCTTGGATTTGTTCAGCAACAAATTACACAGTTTAGCGCAGATAAAAAGCTGATTAAACATGTGCCCAAATTTGTACCTGCCGGCCAAAGTACACAAATGGTAATTGGTGCTACACCAGAGAGTGACAAGGATATTATGTACACGGCGAATGCCTTTTACAAAAATTTCGCTTTAAAGAGGGTTTATTATTCGGGTTATGTGCCCATTAGTAACGATACCAGGATGCCTGTTTTGGGTACTCAACCACCTTTGTTAAGAGAAAACCGCCTGTACCAAACCGATTGGCTGATGCGCTTTTACGGTTTTAAGGTGCAGGAAATTTTAAACGATGCCAACCCCAACCTGGATGTCGATATCGACCCTAAATTGAGCTGGGCCATCCGCAACATGCAGCATTTTCCGGTTGATATTAATACTGCCGATTATAAAATGATCCTCCGCATTCCAGGTATTGGTGTAATGTCTGCACAAAAAATTGTACAGGCCCGCAAATTTGGTAAATTGAGGATTGATCAGCTGAAAAAAATCGGTGTGGCTTATAACCGCGCCAAACATTTTATTACCTGTTTAGATACGCCGTACCAACTGAAAGATTATCAGGGAACACAGATAAAAGCTTTTATTCTGGCTGAAAGTCAGAGTAAATATTTAAAAACAGATAGTAACCAGATGATTTTGTTTTAAATCCCCCGCGATCGTCATTTCGAGCGTAGTGTAGCGCAGTCGAGAAATCTACTATAGATCTCTCCCCGCCTGTACGGGCAGGCATTCCGCTGCGCTTCAGTCGAGATGACGATCTAACAAACAAACCCATGACCTACATTTTCGATGGCTCCCTGCAAGGCCTTTTAACAGCTGTTTTTGAGTGGTTTGAGCGCAAGCCGGGAAAAGTTGTGCTAAAATCGATCGAAATTTTCCAGCCCGAAGCTTTTGTAGAAAGTTTTACTGTTACCACCGACGGAGATAAGGCCGATCGGGTTTGGGCGGGTTTGGAAAAAAAAATTAAAAAAGATTGGCTCCGCAAGTTCTATTGCAGTTACCTATCAGAAATTCCGGATGCTTACAACCATCTTTTTCAGTTTAGCCTTTATATTTTTCAAAATCCGGCAGGTGCCGAAAGCAATTATGGCAATGAACATGTAATCGCGCTTGCTAAATATGCCAAAAGCGTAGAGCGCGAAAAACACCGCATGGAAGCCTTTATCCGTTTTCAGAAAACTGGCGATGGGATTTTCTATGCGGGCATTGATCCCGATTTTAATGTATTGCCCCTAATTTCCAATCACTTTAAAAACCGGTATGCCGATCAGCAATGGGTAATTTACGATCTGAAACGTAAATATGGACTGCATTATAATTTAAATACGGTTGAAGAAATCACCATCAGTTTTAGCAATGGCGTAAATAAGCAAAATCCTGCTCCGGTTTTAATGGATGAAGGTGAAGCTTTATATGCCACCCTTTGGAAAGATTATTTTAAAAGCGCCAATATTGTAGCACGGAAAAATACCAAACTGCATTTGCAGCATGTACCAAAAAGGTACTGGAAGTATTTAACGGAAAAGGCGGTATAGAGCAACCGTCAATTGCGAGGAGGAACGACGATGCAATCTTAAAACAATCGCTATAACCCATAGCATTAAGATTGCTTCGCCGGCTGAAAAAGCCTTCTCGCAATGACGAGTAAGAGATAAATCTGGCTCAAAATTTAAAAACTTACTGCCATGCTGACACCTACATTCTAAATTAGGATAAAAAGATTGACAGTTTGGTGAAAATTTGTCCCTCCAAACCACTTGGCACAAAAAGTGTTAAATGTATGCGTAGTTAAAAAACTTAAAATCAAAATAAAAAATAATAAAAGTTATGGCGTTAAACCTTAAACCAATTGCTGGCAGTTCGAACAGAGTAATAGTTGAACCGGCTGCGGCAGAAGAAAAAACTGCATCGGGTTTGTATATCCCTGATACTGCTAAAGAAAAACCATCTAAAGGAACTGTGGTTTCTGTTTCTGAAGAAGATTCTGAAGGTAAAAAAGCGAGTGTAAAAGTTGGCGATGTTGTAATTTATGGTAAATACGGTGGTACCGAATTCCCTTACGAAGGTAAAGATTACCTGATCATGCGCGAAACTGATATTTACGCTGTTGTAGGGTAAATAATTAAGATTGAATGACTGAGTTTCGAAAGAGTAAATTCAGCATCAATCAACAAATAAATAATAATGTTAGAATGATAAAAACAAATGCAATCATTCTTCCATACAATCATTCAAAACTTAAAAAGTAATGTCAAAACAAGTAAAATATAACGTAGAAGCACGCGACGCCCTGAAAAGAGGTGTTGATATTCTTGCAAATGCAGTAAAAGTAACTTTAGGCCCAAAAGGCCGTAACGTAATCATCGATAAAAAATTCGGTTCACCAGCAATTACCAAAGATGGTGTTACTGTGGCTAAAGAAATCGAATTAAAAGATGCAGTTGAGAACATGGGTGCTCAGATGGTTAAAGAAGTAGCTTCAAAAACAGCTGATATTGCTGGTGATGGTACGACTACCGCTACTGTATTGGCTCAGGCGATTATTACAACCGGTATTAAAAACGTTGCTGCAGGTGCAAACCCGATGGATTTAAAACGCGGTATTGATAAAGCGGTTGCTGCTGTTGTAGAAAACTTAAAAGCACAATCACAGACCGTTGGTGAAGATAACAACAAAATTAAACAGGTTGCATCTATCTCCGCTAATAACGATGAAGTAATTGGTGCTTTAATTGCTGAGGCAATGGGCAAAGTAGGTAAAGATGGTGTAATTACTGTTGAAGAAGCAAAAGGTACTGAAACTGAAGTAAAAACAGTAGAAGGTATGCAGTTCGACAGGGGTTATTTATCTCCTTATTTTGTGACCAATGCAGATAAAATGGAAGCTGAATTAGATAATCCTTACATTTTAATCTACGACAAAAAAATCAGCAACATGAAAGAATTGTTGCCTGTTTTAGAAAAAACAGTTCAAACCGGCAAACCATTGGTAATCATTTCTGAAGATTTAGATGGCGAAGCTTTAGCTACCTTGGTAGTAAATAAAATCCGTGGTTCGTTAAAAGTGGTTGCTGTTAAAGCTCCGGGCTTTGGCGACAGAAGAAAAGCAATGTTAGAAGACATCGCAATCTTAACGGGCGGTATCGTGGTTTCAGAAGAAAGAGGTTACAAATTAGAAAATGCTGATTTAACTTATTTAGGTTCTGCTGAAAAGGTTGTTGTTGATAAAGATAATACAACTGTAATTAATGGTGCCGGTAACTCAGACGATATTAAATCACGCGTTAGCCAGATTAAATCTCAGATCGAAACGACTACTTCTGATTACGATAAAGAAAAATTACAGGAGCGTTTGGCTAAATTAGCTGGCGGTGTTGCAGTTCTTTACGTAGGTGCAGCCAGTGAGGTTGAAATGAAAGAGAAAAAAGACCGTGTTGATGATGCTTTACATGCAACCCGTGCGGCTGTAGAAGAAGGTATTGTTGCTGGTGGTGGTGTTGCTTTTATCCGTGCAGTTGCTTCTATCGCTGATTTAAAAGGTGCTAACGAAGATGAAAACACTGGTATCCAGATCATCCGTCGTGCTATCGAAGAGCCATTACGTCAGATTTGCGAAAACGCAGGTATTGAAGGTTCTATCGTAGTGCAAAAAGTTAAAGAAGGTACAGCAGATTACGGTTACAATGCCCGTACAGGTGTTTACGAAAACTTAATTGGTGCCGGTGTTATCGATCCAACTAAAGTAAGTCGTGTAGCATTAGAAAACGCAGCTTCAATTGCAGCGATGTTATTAACTACAGAAGTTGTTTTAGCAGACGAGCCTGAAGAAGGTGGTGCTCCAATGCCTCCAATGGGTGGCGGCGGTATGGGCGGTATGATGTAATATCACCTCCATAGCGAAACTATTTCGTGTAAAATATTCCCTCAGCGCTTAAGGCACTGAGGGTTTTTTTATGCCTTTTAACGCCAAAAAACGAAAATTCACTTCTTATAACCTGCTCATTTAGTTGGTATTGGTGTAAAATTTTATAAAATGTAATGTGAAAATTACGTTCTTTGTAATGAATATTTATTTACGCGTCTCAGGCCCTGTACTCATTTCTGAGTGACAGGGTTAGAGCTGGTTCAAAACATCGCTTCCAGAACGCAATAAAAACATTCCCTAGTGTTAGAGATTTATGAAGATTCGTTGTAAAAGGAAATGGCTTTTTCTTGTCCTATTTTTTGGGGCACTTTTGTGCACGTCAAATGTTTTAGCCCAGGTTACCATAGGTACGGTAGATCCTGGTCCGTTTACGCCGGGCAGTACCATTGCAGTTCCCTTTACGGTACCTGCAAGCTGTATATCGCAGGGAAATATATTTCAATTATACCTTTCTGATCAAAATGGAAATTTCGGCGCAGAGACCCTGATTGGTACCTATGCAGGCTTTTACAGCACTTACATCAATGGGATACTTCCTCCGGGCCTTACACCCGGCACAGGTTATCGGGTAAGGGTAAAAACAACTGCCCCAACTTCGGCTAGTGTCGCATCAACCCCCTTTGAAGTAAAAGCAGGGGCACCTGTTGAAGCAAAACTTACCTCAAATTACTTAAACAACAACAATAAAGAAACTTTTGGTACCTGTACGAGTAAGCCAGATAATAGTTTTTTAATCAGCAACGAATCTACAGCAAACAGTACGGTTACGGCCACAGTAACAGATGGAGGAAGCGGAGGAGGTACAACCAATCTTTCTTTCACCACTCCAATACAAAATTTTACTGCTCAGCAATCACATTATACCATATATACCAAAGCCGTAATGCCTGATGGTACCGTTGCTACAAAGGCTTATTTACTCATTAACAATAAAACGATAACCGCCTTCGCCAATACCGGAAATACCATAGTGTGTTTACCTTTAGGCGCTTTAACCTTTAATGTTGATGTAACTTCGGGCTCCGGCATCCAAAACAACTTTCCGGGCGATATTTATACCATTACCTGGGGCGACCAAACCACTACTACCTATACCCTTTGCGAGATTATTAATAATGGCGGTAGAGTGGCGCATTCTTACATCAAATCTTCGTGTGGAAGTGTTTCTACCTCGAGCGCAGGCACAATTTATAATGCTTTTGATGTTTCCATCAATGTATCGAATACCTTTTGCGGCATAATCGGTACGCCTGTTTCTTCATCGGCAAAGGTTGTGGTTAAACCAGTAAATTCTTTCGCCTTCAACACGCCAGGTTGCACCAATACTGACATCACTTTTGTAAACACGTCTACCCTGGGCGAAAACCCAAATACCAATACACTGGGCTGCTCACCTAATGAGGTAACTTATAACTGGTATGTTGACAATGTACCTGTTAAGGCAAATCAGCCGAGATCTTATAACCTGGTGTATAAATTCCCTACGCGTGGGGAGCATACCATCCGTTTAGAATCGAATAGTTCCGGCGCTTGTAACGCAGATCCCGTAGAGATGAAAATCTGTATTCAGGATCCTCCCAAGCCCGCTTTTAGTTTACCATCAACCACCGTTTGTGCCGGCACAACCTTAAAAGCTTCTGACCTTTCGGTTATCGATAACATCTGCAATGCAGCAAACAACTATTTTTGGTCGGTTACACCGGCAGTAGGTTATGCTGGTGGTACAAGTGCTACCAGTAAAGAACCACAGTTCATTTTTACCAATCCGGGTACTTATACCATTACGCTAAACATTTCTACGCCATCGTGCGGCCCGGCTACAAGTTTACCGCAAACTGTGGTAGTAAATTCAAGTCCTTTAGCTACCCTTTCGCCTGATATTACACTTTGCAACCTTTCTACCTACGATTTTAACAATACCACAACAGGGCCAACCAAAACCACCATCAGCGGAACTTCGAAAGATTTACCGGATACCTACACCTGGACGGTAGTTCCATCGGGTTCCGGAACTTATAGTTTTGCAGGGGGAACAACAGCCAATTCCAAATATCCGTCGATAAAATTCGACAGCTACGACACTTACACTGTAACTGTTATACATAAAAACAACTGCGGAACAGCTACAGATACCCAGGTTTTGACTTTCAGCACGGCCCCAGTGGTTAATGCAGGACCGGATCAGGCTATTTGCTTTAACGATCCTGGTTTTGCCTTACATGGAATGATAACGGGCACCACCTCAACACAAACATGGATTGGAGGATTGGGAAGCTTTACACCAAACAGAAACGATTTAAATGCTGTTTACACCCCTACCGCAGCCGAAAAAGCAGCTGGAACTGTTACGCTAAAATTACGGGTAACCACAACGCTGGCTGCTCCGTGTAACCAGATAGATGATGATATTATCTTAACCATTAAGCCAGATATTAGTTTAACCAGCGCAGGCACAAAAGCCATCTGTACAGGCAATAGTGTCGCCTACACGCCAACCTCTGCAGTTACCGGCGTTACTTACACCTGGACGGCCACCGGAACGGCAACAGCAAACGGTTATACCATAAACGGAACCGGAAATATTAATGATATATTAACCAATACAGATCTTAGCGCTGATGCCACGGTAACCTATACCATCATCCCCCATTCAGATGGCTGCGATGGTACACCATTTAATCTGGTGGTTACCATTAAACCAAACCCCATTGTAACAGCAACCGCAGCCAGCCTAACCATTTGCAATAAAACATCATCAGCCATTACCTTGTCGGCCAATTTACCAGCCGTAAATTATACTTATACCAGCGCTGTAACAGGTAACATCACCGGAAATACCAATAGAACTGTTGCATCGGCAGGCACCCAGATTAACGATATTTTAACCAATTTGGGCACCACAGCTGGCACAGTAACCTATACCATTACGCCTGTGTCTTCAAACGGCTGTCCGGGTGTACCAGTAACCGTTACCATTACCGTATTGCCAGGCGCAACACTGGCCAATGCTGGTCCGGATGAAGCCATTTGTAATGCAAGCACTTATACCCTAAAAGGAAATCCGCCGGTAGTGGGTACGGGGAAGTGGGCCATTGTTTCAGCCCCTACTGCCATCACTTTTACCGATGATACACAGCCTAACACTGATATAAGTGGATTAGTACCTGGTAACACATATATTTTGAGATGGACGATTGCAGATACCAACTGCTCTACATCGAGCGATGATGTACAGATTACCGTTAGTCCGTTAAGTATTGGCGGAACCACTGCCGGAGATGTAGCGGTTTGTGCAGGAGCAAATGGCGGCAATATTACGTTAACCGGGCAGGTTGGAAATATTATCCGCTGGGAACGCTCTATTGACAATGGTGTAACCTGGTCTACCGTTACTTCAACAGCCAATCCTTTTGTTTTTTCTAACCTGGCCATTACCACCAAATACCGCGCTGTAGTGCAAAGTGGTAGCTGTGCCGAAGCCATCTCAACGGTAACCACCATCACGGTAAATCCCGGAACGGTAGCTGCGAATGCGGGCCCTGATCAAAATTTATGTAGCGGAAACGGCATTACCCTCAACGGAAATAATCCTGCCCCAAACAGCGGCACATGGACTTTAGTATCTGCACAAACCGGTGTTACCATTACCGATCCTACCTTGTACAACACCACCGTTACGGGTTTGGCACCCGGACAAACTTATACCTTCAGGTGGACGATTTCCGGGTTTAATGGTTGTCCTCCTTCCATTGATGAGGTCATCGTGACCTATTATCCACCGGTTATCAATAACATCAATCCTGTAACGGCTCCTGTCTGTGCTGGCCAAAGCATTACCATCACTGGCGATACACCAACAGGTGGCGCGGGCACATTTGCCTATCAGTGGCAAAGCAGCGCTGATGGAAATACCTGGGCCAATGTGCCATCGGCTACAAATAAAGATTTAACTTTAACTCTAAATTCTTCCACTTATTTCAGGCGATTGGTAAACAGCACCATCTGTACTTCGATCAGTAATTCGATACAGGTTACCGTTCTGCCGGGATTAACGAATAATACCATTTCTGCCGATCAAACTATTTGTTTGGGCACCGCTGCAGCTTCGCTTACCGGTTCAATACCAAGCGGGGGAAGCGGTACTTATACTTATCAATGGCAATCGAGCATAAACGGAACAGTCTGGACTGATGTGCTGGGTGCAACGGGTATTAATTTTGCCCCTCCGGCTCCTACTGCAACCATATTTTACAGGCGATCGGTAACCAGCGGTGCTTGTAGCAACAATTTGAGCAATCAGGTAAAAATAACGGTTAATCCTCCGGCTAAGGCTGAGTTGGTTTTTAATACCGATAAAGGTTGTCCGCCTTTCGTTTTAACCGCCGCCAATATATCGGCTACCCCTTACACAGATCGCAATAATACTTACACCTGGTTTGCCAATGGCGTACAGATTGGCACTGGCATTACTTTTCCGGGCTACACTATTGCAAATGATAATGAAAATGTGGTGATTAAACTAGTGGTAACAAGCAGTTTGGGTTGTAATAGTGATGAAACCAGCCACACATTTAGTACCCTGCAAAATGTAACTGCGGCATACACACAAAGTGCTACATCGGGCTGCGGACCGTTAAACGTTGTTTTCACCAATACTTCGAATTCATTAACTGCAGCAACCTTTTACTGGGATTTCGGAAACGGGACGAATTCAAATCTGGCCCAACCACCGGCGGTTACCTATCAGGCAGATCCGACAGGAAAAGACCTCACTTATACCGTTACTATAAAGGCTACCACCGCCTGCGGCACCACTACACAAACTTCAACCGTATTGGTAAAAGCCAAACCAGTTGCTGTTTTCTCTCCTGATAAAACCACAGGCTGCTCTCCCCTGGCGGTTACTTTTAGTAATACTTCGCCCGGAAATTACACCAGTTATACCTACGATTTTGGCGATGGCTCTGCACCGCTAACCGTAACCGATAAAAACAGCGTAAGCCATACTTATACCACTTTGGCGGTTAGGGATTACGTGGTAAAAATGACCGCCACCAACGAGTGCGGCAGTAGTGAATCTCAGTATTCTATCCGTGTGGCACCTAACGATATTATCCCTGAATTGGTGGTCAACAGCAACCAGCTTAAGGGTTGTGCCCCTTTAAAAGTCGATTTCTTTAATAACACCAAAGGTGCCGGCACTTTTGTTTACGATTTTGGCGATGGCAGCACTACGGTTACCCACACTGCACCCGAAACCATATCGCATACCTTTACCGAGCCGGGAAAATATACCATTACGCTATATGCATCGAACAATTGTTCTAACGCCTCCACAACCGAAACTGTTGAAGTTTTACCACAGCCCAGCGTAAGTTTTACTGCAGATAGAACAAGTGGCTGCGATGGCGTAACAGTTAAGTTTAAAAATACCAGTACCGGCGCCATAGGTTATGTTTGGGATTTTGGTGATGGTTCGCCAACATCAAATGCAATAGAACCCACACATACATTTAATGGTGCAGGGAAAAACTATGCGGTTACCCTCACGGCAACCAACGCTCTCGGCTGTACAAAAAGCACTACCATAGCCGGTTATATCCATGTTGTGCCCCCACCTGTAGCAACTTTTACGGTTACTCCGGGGAACGAAGTCTCCATTCCGAACTACACATTTGCCTTTAAGGACATTAGCGTGGATGCGGTGAGCTGGCAGTGGACTTTTGGTGACGGTGCGGTTTCAACCCTGCAAAATCCTACCCACACTTATGCCAATGAAGGCACCTACAACGTAACCCTGAAGGTACTTAACAAAGAAGGCTGTTCTTCCAATACTTTTCAATCGGTCCGGATTATCGGGGTGCCGGGTTATCTGAATATCCCGAATTCATTTATGCCGGCAAGTGCGAAAAACGAAATCAAAGTATTTAAGGCTAAAGGTCGTGGCATAAAAGAGTGGCAAATGTCAATCTTTAATAAATGGGGCCAGCTATTATGGGAAACCACCAAACTGGATGATGGCTCACCTTTAGAGGGTTGGGATGGCACCTACAACGGACAAGAGCAGCCACAGGGCGTTTACTACTGGAAAGTAGACATAAAATTTATTAATGGCAGCGATTGGAAAGGGATGACTTATGATTCATCTCCTCCAAAGAAAACGGGTGTAATATATTTAATAAGATGATGAGGAGCAGGATAATATTATTTTTGTTTTGGGCATTGCCAATGGTTTCGTTGGCACAGGACCATATTTATTCGCAGTTTTACAATGCACCGATTTACTTAAACCCGGCGCTAACCGGTCAGTTTGAAGGTGATATCAGGTTTAATGCCTTATACCGTAACCAATGGACAGGTTTGGCGAGCGATTTTTCTTACATGACCGCCTCAGGAGACCTTAACTTGTCAAGATTAAATAGCGGTATTGGTATTATTTTTAACCGCAGCAGTGAGGGTACCGCTTACCTGGTGAAAAACAATGTTGCCCTAAGCTATTCATATATTATTGGCGGAGATGATTTTACCTTATCCTTTGGCTTGCAGGGAGGCATTACCAACCAGAAATTAAACTGGGATAAGCTTGTTTTTGGCGATCAGATCGATATTAGCACGGGTTACATTCCCGGCAGTGTTTCAGGCGCCGAAAGGCCAAGTGTAGATAGCCGCTATTACTTCGATTCGAATGCAGGCGCCAACCTGGTGGTGGGCAAATTTATGATGGGATTAGCAGTGCATCACCTTAACCGCCCGGATGAATCCCTGTCAGGTTTTCAGGCCAGGTTGCCCATGCGTATTTCTGGTAATTTAAGTTATAAATTAACCCTGGTGCCTGATGAGTACGATCGCGACGGGAATTACCTCATCCCTTCTATTGTGGCCTATAAACAAGGTAACGTAAAATCGTTCAGTGTAGGCATGCAGTATAAATATGCAGGTATAAATGCAGGCATCTGGTACCGTAACGATGGCAATGCGAACGGAAACGATGCCGTTGTTTTTTCGGTGATCTTTGATATTTTCAACAGACGAACCAATGGCGAAAAATTCAGATTAGGCATCAGTCACGATGCTACAACCTCGAAAATCAACTACAGCAATACCGGCGGAACTTCAGAAATCGGAGTAGGATACGAAAAATATTTTCCAAATAGTTCAAATGGTGGCCGTGCAAATGGCCTGAGATGTTACGATTTTTATTAATTTGCCATTGATAACTCAAGGCAATGAACGATATCTTAGATCAAAACCATTTTATTACACAAAGCGAAATCAATAAGTTTTTATTGGCTACCCTGCTTTGTGGCATTATCGGTGCAGAACGCGAATACAGAAGTAAATCTGCCGGTTTAAAAACCATGATGATGATCGGTTTGGGTGCCACCCTGTTTACCATTTTATCCATCAAAATCGGGCCAACCAGTCAGGACCGTATCGCCTCGAACATTGTTACCGGTATCGGTTTTCTTGGTGCAGGCGTAATTTTTAAAGAAGAAAACCGCGTAAAAGGGCTTACTACAGCCTGTATTATCTGGATTGTTGCCGCCATTGGTATGGCAGTAGGCTCCGGTTATTATGAACAGGCCATTGGCGTTACCATTGTGGTATTACTGGCATTGATTATTTTTCCCTTTCTGGAAGAAATCGGCGACCGCCGTTTTACCAAACGCGTTTACCGCATCGTAAAAAAACAACATACCCATGGCGATCTGGAAAGCTATGAAGAAGTTTTTCGCGAAAGTAAACTTAAACCACAACGCGGCAAGCATCAATTGGTAAACGATATCATCACCGGAAACTGGGTAGCCACCGGAACGCCGCAAAACCATCAGAAGTTTGTAGAGCGCATGCTAAAAGATAACGATATTATAGAGTTTGATTTTTAACCGAATCAAAAAGATCTGCCCGCTGGGTTTGTAAAGCCAGTTTTTTCTCGTCGACAACAATCGTGTCCGACCAGCGATCATGCCATGGATCACAAGGATTACCGAGTCCACTAATTGCATTAAAAGGAATCGAGCGGATCATATTTCGTGTAAATGCCTTTGCGAAATCAATCTCACTGCCATCTAAGTTTACGGCCTTTGTGCCTGTAATGAGTTTTCCGATTGATTTTCCACGTGAAACAGCTTCTATTAAACACATAATAAAGCCATAACAAACCATCGCGATCAACCGGTCTAAAAGATCATTGATTCCATCTAAAATACCCGGAAGTAAAATTCCGATGCAGATGTAAATGCCAAGAAGAATGATGTAAAAAACAATAAGGTCGATGATGTAATTTGCCAGTCTTTTGCCTGAGCTGGCACGGCAGTAGCTTAAATCAATTTCCTGATAACTGTTGTTGAAGTCCATTTTTAGTGCGTTTAAATTAGATCTTTCTAAGGTAAAATATTTTCATCTTCAGTCAAAATTAATTTAGTCAGAATCATAAAACAATCATAGCTTTGTATAACTTATATTCATAATGATCAAGGAACAAATTTCGGTTTTCGATATCTTTAAAATAGGCATTGGCCCTTCAAGCTCACATACTTTAGGCCCCTGGCGTGCGGCCCAGCAATTTACAGCTTCGCTTGCCCAAAATGGCTTAATTGATGATGTTGAAGGCATCAAGATATTGTTATATGGTTCCCTTGCCAAAACAGGAAAAGGCCATGGAACTGATGTGGCTATTTTATTGGGTTTAACCGGGGCTGATCCCGTAACTTTTGATGTGGATGCCGTTACCCCAACATTTGAAAACATCCAAAAAGATAAAAAACTGAACCTTGCCAGTCACCTGATCATCGATTTTGATTATGATGAAGATTTACTCTTCCTTTTTACCGAGAATTTACCTTTTCACCCTAATGCAGTAACTTTTCAGGCCTTTTTAAAAAGTGGCAAAGCTTTTTCTGAAACCTATTACTCCATTGGTGGCGGTTTTGTGGTGAAAGAAGGTGAAGACAATAGCAATAAAGTACAGGTAGACTTACCTTTTCCGGTAGAAAAAGCTAAAGAATTATTACACTGGTGCCTGTCTACCGGTTTAAAAGTGAGCGAGATCGTTATGGAAAACGAACTGGCCTGGCGCACCGAAGCAGAAACCAAAAAGGGTATTTTACAACATTTCGCGGTAATGCGCGATTGTATTTACCGTGGCTGTCACACCACAGGCTTTTTACCCGGTGGACTAAATGTAGCCAGAAGGGCTTTCCCGCTAAATAAACGTCTGATCAACAAAAGTGAATATACCAATTACGATAGCTGGGTTGATGCCATTAGAAAAGGAGGCAACGGCTTTAATTATACTTTAGATTGGGTAAGCTGTTTTGCACTGGCTGTAAATGAAGAAAACGCATCATTTGGCCGTGTGGTAACTGCCCCTACCAATGGCGCTGCTGGTGTAATTCCGGCCGTATTACAATATTTTATTACCTTTTGCGATGGTTATAGCGAAGATAAAATCATTCAGTTTATTGCCTGTGCTTCCGAAATTGGCAGTATTTTTAAAAAGGGAGCAACCATTTCCGCAGCAATGGGTGGCTGTCAGGCCGAAATTGGTGTTTCCTCTGCCATGGCAGCAGCAGCACTAACCGAATGTCTTGGTGGCTCGCAAAGGCAGGTTTTAATGGCCGCAGAAATCGCCATGGAACATCATTTGGGCTTAACCTGCGATCCGATTGGTGGTTTGGTACAAATTCCCTGCATCGAACGAAATACCATGGGGGCAATTAAAGCCATCACAGCCAGTCAGCTGGCCCTGCAAAGCAATCCCGATAAAGCAAAAGTGAGTCTCGATGCTGTAGTTAATACCATGTGGGAAACTGCTTTGGATATGAATGCCAAATACAAAGAAACCTCTGATGGAGGCCTCGCAACCAATATTCCGATCAGTTTGCCTGAATGTTAATTTACCACAATATTTGTTGTTTTAACCGCAAAGCATTGGGCAGTTGGCGAAACGGTCAAAGTATCATTATTTCGGGCGTATGTTAAATCCTCCGTGTTAATCTGTATTTCGGTAGCCAGCCTCTAAAAACAGCCTCTGCGTACTTTGCGGTTAAAAACGAGAATAATTTAAACCAGCCCCGAATACGTGAGCACCAGCCACCACAAACCCGTGGTAATAAACGAAAGCACAATCCCGATGCCAACCACCAGATTGGAGAGTTTAGGATTAAGATTATACTGATCGGCCACTACCCCTGCGGTTAATAATGTTGGCATTGCCATTTCGAAAATGGTTATTTTGGTAATTGTTCCGCTCATGCCTAAGATCACAGCAATCAGCATCACCACCAAAGGCGCTAAAATCAGTTTATATAGCAAAGTAAAACTGATGTGTTTTAGTTCACTAAACCAACCTCCAAATTTTAATTGCAAACCAATCGAAAATAAAGCCAGCGGACCAACCGTACCGGCTAGCTTATCAAATAACGGATTAAGTGTGGTAATATTTACAAAATGTGGAACGGTTAAGGCTAAAACACAACCGATTAACGGAGGAAAAGTTAATACTTTTTTCAGCACCAGTTTTGCGCTTAATTTTTGGTGCTGCGACGAGCGGATGGCGACAATAATTCCAATGGTTGATAACAGGGTAAATGTTACCTGATCACAGATTATGGCGATACCCAATTCCTTTTCACTAAAATAAGCTACAATTAAAGGAAATCCCACAAAAGAAGTATTACTTAAAGAGCTGGTTAATTTTAAACCTCCGGAAGTTGCTTTACTGAGATTTCTTATACGGCTGTAAACGGTGATGAACAACCAACCGGACAACCAGATACAAACCGGCGCCAATGCTGGGAAAAGCAGATCCTTCGTCCAGGTAATGTGTGGCAGGTACTTAAACGAAACGGCAGGTAATGCGATGTAAATAATCCAGGCATTAATGCCCTTGTGTGCATCTTTAGGCAGCGATTTGCTTTTTCTAAAAAGAATGCCAGCCAGAATACATAAACCGATAAGAATAAAATTTGCCATTTGAATAGTGCAAAGCTAATCTATAAAAGAAAATGGATGAATTCCTATCGCTAGCTAAATCATCCATTTTACATCTTCCTTTTTACATTTTAAGCAGATGGTTTTGGTTTTTTCTTTTTGTGCCAAACCTTTTTCTTGCCGTTATGCTGAGGCCTTTTTTCTTCCACAGGTGTAATTTCCATTGCTGCAATGCTTTCGGGCAAGGGCATGCGCGGAACAGGCTTTTCAATTAGTTTCTCTATGTTATCAAATTTACGCTTATCCCTTCCGTTAACCAGGGTGATGGCTGTACCTTTTGTGGCTGCCCTTGCGGTACGCCCAATACGGTGTACATAATCAGCCGGATCGCCGGGAACATCGTAATTGATTACTAAATCGATTCCTTCCACATCAATTCCACGTGATAAAACATCTGTACCGATTAAAATCGGTAACCTTCTGTTTTTAAAGGCCAGTAAAATATCTTCGCGTTCTTTCTGTCCCAAATCAGAGTGAAAAGCTTCGGCTTTTATGCCCAAACCTTTAAAAGCTTTATACAATGCCTTTACCTTTTCTTTGGTAGAGGCGAAAATGATACTGCTTTTGTATTGGTCGCTTTTAAAAATCTCTGTTAATAATGCCTGTTTCTGCTGATCGTGGACCTTGTAGGCTTGTTGGTCAATTCCTTCGGCAGGTTTAGCAATTGAAATGGTAATCTGTTTGGGTTCGTGCAAAATTTTACCAGCCATGGTCCTTATTTTAGGTGCCATAGTAGCCGAAAATAAAAGCGTTTGCCTTTTCTTTGGCAGGTAGCTGATGATCCGGATAATATCGTCGTAAAAGCCCATATCCAACATCCTGTCTGCTTCATCGAGGATCAAATGCTGCAAGTGCTCCAGTTTTAACACACCACTGGATAAATGCGCCATTAACCTGCCCGGAGTAGCAATAATGATATCCACACCTTCGCGCATCGAACGTTTTTGCTGCTCATACGCAATGCCATCTCCCCCACCATATACCGCTAAAGAGCTAATGTTGGTAAAATAGGCCAGCGCTTCAACCTGTAAATCAATCTGTTGAGCCAGTTCGCGGGTTGGAGCCAGGATTAAAGTATTATTATGCCTGTCGGTTGCTTTGCTAATTTTATCCATTACGGGCAAAAGGTAGCTGGCGGTTTTCCCTGTGCCGGTTTGGGCGCAGGCAATCAGATCATGATTATCTAAAATTACCGGTATGGCTTGTTCTTGTATTGGAGTAGCGCTTTTATACCCCATGGCCATTAAGCCTTCGTATAAATCGGGGTTAAAATTAAAGTCGTTAAAATTCAATCTGTTGTATTTATGTCTTTTAGCAAAAGTACCTTAAAATACCGCCAATAGCAAACGGCATTTCAATATCGTTTACATTCAGAAGAAACAAATGCATTTTATAAGCTTTTAACCCAAAAAAGCCCCAACTGTATTAAACAATCGGGGCCTGGAAATTATAATAGACGAAACTTAGTGTACCTCGATATCTTTTTCGGGTATATTCGTTTCGGGGTTTTTAGGCAGGTTAACTTTCAAAATTCCATCGGCGTAGTTTGCTGAGATATGATCTGATAAAACCTTTCCGTTTAAAGCAAAAGCCCTTTCAAAAGTGCCATTGCTGTATTCTTTCCTGTTGTATTTTTTAGCCGTTTCAGCTTCTTCTTTTGGCTGGTAAGAAATGGTTAATACATCATCTTTGGTTACTACTTTTAAAAATTCTTTCTCCAATGCTGGTGCATAAAGCTCAATAATAAAACTGTTTTCTGTTTCCTCGATGTTAACCGGTACTTTTCTAAATCCCTGGTTAAACATCCCGAATTTATGGTGACCAAAAGGCCCGCCGAAGTGCCTTCCAAATCTTCCTTCTCCTGCGCCGTAACGGCCATGCATCCTGCCCTCGTGGCATCTATGTTCTTTGTACATTTTACTTAATCTAATGGTTATTTATTTTATTAATTCACAGGATTTAACCAGTTAACTGGTAACCGCCTGCTCGGTTTTGGTAATCCCTAATAGCTGGGTAATGATGTTGGCGTAAGGATAAGCCGGTGAAAAAACGGCATAATCGAATTTTAATCCCCTTATCTGCACTACAATATCATCGATAAACTTCATGGGTTCGAGTAAGGCACTGATCAATCCCGATTTCGGTTTCTCTTCATCACTTTCAGCATTGCGCTGAAAAACATCCACCTCGCGATTATAGGCCTTAAAATCTGCACCGATTTGTTCAATAGGAGCTTTAAACTCATCCGAACTGAAAAAAGTTACCTTTTCTCCACGACTGATCAGTTCGTTGGCCATTCCTAAAATCGGACTCACATTTGCCTGTGATGGATCGCTCAAAAAAAGTACCTGCGACATAATCTTATCTTTTTGTGATGTTAACACTATCTACCGGCGCAATTAAAGCATCAGTGGTTTTTCTATTGTGGTGACTGAAGGCATGGCGCCTGTTATGTTCATGCTGGCAATCTTCGTTGTAATGCCTGTTTTTAAAGTCAAGGCGATCGCGGTATCCGTTTTGAACAGCTAATACATTTAAGCTGTAAAAAGTTCCTGCAGCAACAGCAAGTGCCAGTAATATTCTGAATGTTCTCATGGCTTAGTAGTTTACATTGATGTTGTTAACGGATCCATTGCTTTGTACGGTTGGCCTGTACCATTGATTGTCAATCGGCACAATCGGGTTGAAATGGTTTTCAAAACCGTTATATCTGCTGTGGAAATAATGACGTCTTCTGCCTGCAAAGGCCCTGAATATAAAACCGATCAGCACCGCAGCCAATATAAATTTGAATACAAAGGGGATAAAGAAAGCGGCCGCGCCGAGTATCATCCCAAATCCTATAGCTTTTAATATTTTTTTCATCTTCTTATCTTTTTAAAGGTTTAATCATTTCACTGTAAGCAAGTTGACCCATCAAACCCTGTTATTTCATTATTTATATAGGAAGACGGAGCAACTTTATTTTTACTTTAAATTATTTTGATTTTTTTTAATCTGGAGCGTCACTCCCTCGTTATGTCATCCTGAGCGTAGTCGAAGGATCTTTTAGTAGTTACCATTTCGGTCGGTGAGACACGTGAGGCACCAACTGATAGAATAAGTAGAAAAGTTGTTCTTAGTATGACTGTTTAAAAATCGACCGTCATTTCCATTGAAGCGCAGCGAAATGCCTGCCCGTACAGACGGGGAGAAATCTGTCTTGATAGATCTCTCCACTCCGCGTTGCTGCGGTCGAGATGACGATTCGCGGAGAGGCTTTCACGATGTTCAGAATAACGGAGAAACAGATAAAACAAAAAAGCTCCGAATTTCTTCGGAGCTTTTCAACTATTCTTTATTCCGGTGGTGGCCCCATCCGCCACACCTCCGTTTATATTCTTCTTTAAATTTTACCCGTTCCTCGTCGTCCATGGTTTCCCATTTGGCACGCATGGCCCTTGCCCGCTCACGGAAACCATTATGCCCGTCATGACCGCCTTTTTTAAAATTACCAAAAAGCAACCGGCACAGCACCAATAAGCCGAGGGCCTGCCAGTAAGTTAGTTTGCCTGCATGTGCCACCTCAGGTAAAATCCAGTTCCATAAAAACATAACCACATAACCCAAAACCGCTGCTATAAGCACCGCTACGGGTAAAAAGAAAATAAATTTCTTGCGCCGATTAAAATTTCTATTCATCATGTCTGCAAATTTAATAGTTAATAAATTCCTGATATAAATTTTGTAAGCGGTTACGCAGGTGTTTTACCGCATAACCTTTTCTTGATATTAATGTTTTGATATTCTCCCCGCTTTCATCGGCCAGCTCCTGAAAAGTGCGTTCTTCCAATTCATTCTGCACAAATACGTAACGTTGATTTTCGGGCAGTTCTTCGAGCGCCAGAAACAGCTGATCCCAGAATAGTTTTTTCAAGCTTTCCTCTTCCGGTGAGTAAGCTTCGGCCAGCAGAATTTCCTTAAAATTGATTTCCCCATCTTCCCCTTCGAAACTGAAATCTTCAATCGATTCTTCCTTTTGTTTCCGGTATTTATCGGTAATCTTATTTCTGGCCACGCGGTACAGCCAGCCACTAATCTGCTCAATAGTACCCACTTCGGGCTGATTGCTCAACTGAAACCAAACATCCTGTAAAATATCTTCCGCATCCTCGTCTGTATTCACCCTTCCACGGATGAAACTGAACAGGCGTTTACCATAATTGGCAACCGTTGAAATGATATTTTGAGGTTCGTTTGTTGGCACTATTTATTGCGTATAAAGCAGTAAACGGATGAAACTCAATATTACTTTAAATTTTTGTTATTTTTTTTGGCAAACTTCCGAAGTTTAGGGGAGGTAATGAGCAAGGCGAACCTCGAAAGGCTAAAAAGGCCTTATATGCAGAAATGATAGGGTTTTCATTATCTTTTTTTGGAAATGAAGGGAGGATAGTCTTGGGGAACTGCAGCCCTGCTGTTTGCTATAGTCCCGACGTAAAGTCGGGAGCTGCCGCTTCCATCAGGTTTATTAACAAAGTAGGTGCACCCTGCAACCCCTAAAATGAAATGCTATTTTGGCCCCCTGCCCGTTGCAGGCGGGCGGGTGAAGTGATACCCTGCAGGGTTGAGGCACGAAACCCAAAGCGTATAAGCGGAACACGGGAACCAGCTTATTTTCTTGTACAGGCATTGCGCTCCAAAAAACTAAGATATGTTTCTTCTACTTTAGCGCGCCGGTTGGGTTACTTCCCTTATCAACCACCGTTTTAATGTTACCGTTTAAATCTGCCACATAAATCTTGCTGCGTGTATATGGCTTTTCTTCACCGCTATAAAAAATACGATCGTCGGCAGTAACAAAAAGGAAAGGCGCATGAACGCCTTTGGGTGAGATTGGCGCCACTTTTTTACTGGCTATATCAAGAATATAAACAGCCTCGGCCCTATCATGTAAGCCATCTAACACCTCGCCGTTACTGGCATTGAAGATTAATTTCTTGCCATCTTTGCTGTAGAAGAAATTGTTGCTGCTTGATATGTAATATGCATTTCCGATTAGCCCTTTAATAGATTTTGTATCTATCAGCTTTCCGGAAAGATTGAATGTGTAAAGGTTATCAATATCATGCGCAATGATTTCTTTTTCATTTTTCCAGTTAGGCCCAAAAGCATTTATTTTCGAGGTGCTATCCAGCATTACGTAACCTGAATTATCAGCCTTAATTACACCAATTTTCCAAACACTTTGGTTATTAAAAACGCTGAAAGCAATATTATTACCGTCAGCAGACCATACCGCACCGTAATAATTATTGCCGTTTACCTGTAATTTGCCCTGGCTTTTATTTTCCAAATCAGCAATCCAGACCGACCTGTTCCCTGCTGAATCGCTAAGGGTATAAGCCAGTTTATTCCCATCAGGAGAAATGGCCGGATCTGTAGCGCCACCAAACGAAATCTGCTTCATCGTATCGATACTCGTAGCTACAATTTTATCGCCATCCTGATAAGCCAGCGCGAAATTTTTATTGCTCAAAGAAACAGTATCTAAAACGGCTTTGTCATCGTTTTCGGTAGATTTATTGTTACCACAAGAAGTGATTAACGCCACACAGGGAATTAAAATGGAAACTAATCGGCTACTGATTTTCGTCATGCGCAATTTTACAAATAGTTTTTCTTTCTGTTCATTAGAAATCTGTGATCGGACAATATTTTACTTAAAATAAACTTTGCCTTTGGTTCGTGTCTCCACGAACCACACATACTACTTAACTCTTTTTCTTATCCGCGTAACCGAAAACCTTTTGCAATAAAGTTGTGCTTCTTGAGCTTAAATTACCCCTGATTTTTAATTCTTCTTTGGCTACTTCAATAAATAAACCATCTATTGCTTTTTGGGTAACATATTCTGTTAAGTTCGTATTTACGGGCTTTACCAGAGGCAAGCGGTTATATTGAGTTGTTAAATCACTATAATATTTAGTGGCGTTTACCTTGCTTAAACTGGTGGTTACAATCGGACTAAATTTTTCCATCAGCTGCGATGTAGTTACCCTTTTAAAATATTCTGTAGCTGCATTGTTATTGCCCAAAAGGATATTGGTTGCATCAGTTAATGTCATTTGTTTAATGGCCGAAATAAAAATAGGTTTTGCTTCGGTAGCGGCATCTTCTGCAGCGCGGTTTAAGCTCACAATTACGTTATCACAAAGCTTGTTTAGTCCTATGCCGCGCAATGTTTTTTCTACTTTTTGCGCTTCAGGCGGCATCAGTATTTTAACGGCAAGATTACCCAAAAAACCATCTTTAACCGAAAGCCTGTCGGCACCTGCAGAAACCCCGATCTGCAGTGCTTCCTTTATTCCCTGCCCGATTTCGAAAGTAGAGGGCGTTCCGGTTGCACTTGTTGTGCTTGTGCCCTGCTTTTCAGTTACCTTTTTAAAGATATCGCTCAGTTTAATCTGGGCCTTTGCGTTGAGGCTTACGGATAGCAGCACTATCGATACAGCTAAAATATTGATCCTTTTCATTTTGTGTGTTTAGTGATGGTTAGCAAAACAACTGCCATAATTTAAATTGATGTTCAAATATAAGTGTTTGTGTGCTGCGAATCCGGAATTAATAATGAGTAATCATCCCTAAAAAATTAGTTTATGTACCATCACTCAGAAATATTTTTTATACTTGAAAGATAATTCGAAATAGCGACCCTTTTTTTTGAGATTTATAAAAAACACAGCTGGAAACAACCAGCAGGATGATGCCAAATTGATTGCTGAGTATAAAAATACCGGCGACTTAGATGCATTGGGTACGCTTTACAATAAATACATGCACCTGGTTTTCGGGGTTTGCCTCAACTACTTTAAAGATGAAGAGCAGAGCAAAGATGCTGTAATGCAGATTTTCGAAGAACTGGTAACCAAATTAAAAGTACACGAGGTGCAGAATTTTAAAAGCTGGCTTCATGTTTTAACGCGCAACCATTGTTTAATGGCACTGCGGAAATCAGCAAAGCAAAATAACGTTTCAATAGACGATACTTTTGTGGAAAACAGCGAGTTTGTGCATCTGGATATAGACAACACAAAAGAAACGCAGCTTACCATTATGGAAAAGTGTATGGAAACTTTGCCCGAAGAACAGCGAAAAAGCGTAGATTTATTTTATTTACAAGAAAAATGCTACAAAGAAGTGGCCGACATTACCGGCTACGACATGCTTAAAGTGAAAAGTTACATCCAGAACGGTAAGCGGAATTTAAAGATTTGTATAGAAAAAAATAGTGGTGAATAACGACTGGTTAGATATTGATGTGCTGGAAGATTACCTTGATGGTAAGCTTGATGCCAAGGCTATGCACTTTGTAGAAAGGCAGGCTTTGGAAGATCCTTTTGTGGCCGAAGCACTGGAAGGGCTAAAACAATCGCCAAAACGCAAACAAACACTTTCTATTTTACAAAAGCAGCTTTACGACCGTGTTTCGGAAAAACCAATAAAACGCAAACTTTGGGGCATTACTACGCAAAGGTTAAGTATTGCAGCAACCGCTACAGTTGCTTTTATTGCGGTGAGCATCTTATTTTTTATGCGCGAAACTAACAGAAGAAATGCAGAAAATGTTGCGCGTAAACAGGGCGGTGTAATGGTTCAATTAGATAGCACGACTACCGCAGTTGCTTCAAGTAAACCAAAACAAGATACTGCAGTACAAAGTGCAACTCGAACTGCTTTGGTAGATAAAGCCATAGCCGATGCAAAAAATACTGATCTGGCTAAAAACACCAAAACAAATACCATTGTACAACCAGCGCCACAAGAGATTGTTGCTGCAAAACCAACAATTGGTTACAACAGGGCAAAGGTAGCAAGCGCTGAAAACATGAATATTGATGCTGAAAAAGCAAAAGCAGATCAAAGTGTGTTACGCGAAGTTAAAATTGCAGCGGCTCCAGCTATTGCATCCAATAAAATTGCATTTAGCGGTAATGTTGTCGATCAAAGCAATGGCCAACCCATTCAAGGGGCAGTGGTAAAACTGGCCGGCTCAAAAAACGTAACGGCTACAGATGCTAAAGGTTATTTTTATTTACCCGCCGATAGCAATGCTAAAGATAAAGACCTGCTGATTAATGCAATTGGCTTTAAAGAGGCGCCTGTAGTTGGCATACAGGATCCCAATGCGATTAAAAGTGCTTTAAGCGGAAATAAGTCGTTAAATGAAATTGCTTTAATTACGGGATCTAACGGACAGAAGAAAGAGAATATTCCTGCGCCAAAAATCACACTCCGTGCAGAACAAAACCTGGATGGTAAAGCAACAGCCGAAATTACCAAACCTGTGCCGGTTTCGACGATAAACTATACGCAGTACCTGGAAAACAACAATAAACTTTATAACCCGAAAGGCCCTGAGCAATTTGTGATTTTAAGTTTCAAGGTTAAAAAGAACGGACGGCCTACCAACATCGCCGTTATAAAATCGCTGAATAAAAAAGCTGATGCAGAAGCGATGCGGCTTATCCAAAATGGTCCGGATTGGGTATTGCCCAAAAATGGAACTGATTTAGTAGAAATCAGCGTTAAGTTTTAAAAGGTTCTTCTTTTAAATAGACCTATAAGATTGCTTTCCCAAAAAATCGGAACAGGTTGTATTTCCTTCTCAACAATGACGATATAGTTGAAATATCATGTATAAACTCCCACATTTTACAGCTCATAATCAGGATGAAGTTCTTGAATTTATGCACCAGAACAATTTTGTAACCCTAATCGGTTTCGATGGCGAATATCCTGTGGCTACACAAGTGCCGGTTAAAACAATAGTAGATGGCGAATCGATCAAACTCATCGGCCATATCATGACCAAAACCGATCATTGCAAAGCTTTTGAGCAAAACCCGAAGATAATGGCCATTTTTACAGGTGCACATGCTTATGTAAGTGCTTCTGTTTACGAAACCCCTGCGGTAGCATCAACATGGAATTATAAAATGGTTCAGGCCAAAGGTACCATCAGGCTTATGGATTCAGAAGAAACCTATCAGGCCATTAAAGAACTGACGGATAAATACGAAGATCCGGAAAAAAGTCCGGCTGCATTTAACAAAATGGATGAGGACTATATCCAGAAACATTTAAAGGCGATTACCGGCTTCGAAGTTTCGGTAAATCATATCGATCATGTTTTTAAAATGAGCCAGAACCATTCTGTCAAAAACCAGGAAAGTATCGTCTCAAATTTAGAGAAAAGCGAAGATGTATTGGCGCAAGAAGTAGCAAAGGAAATGAGCAAATCAATGAAAGATTCTTCACTACGTTCAGAATGACAGAAGAGTTGACGCGTAACTTATTTATGGTCCCCGTCATCTCGAGCGGAGTGCAACGTAGTCGAGAGATCTATCCAGGCAGATCTCTCCGTTTCGCTTTGCTTCAGTCGAGATGACGACCTTTTTGTTGGAGGATGTTAATGGTAGCCCAGATGACGCCTTTTCCCAGTTCTACTCTGTGTAAAACTCAATGCCCTCTGTGGTAAACCTATCAGCCTTTCCGGTAAAAACGCCAAACAAAAAAGACCAAAGCTAATGCCTTGGTCTTTTGAGTATATAAAAGGATTTTGTTTTTACTTTAAGTAATAGATTATAGCATAAATAATCGCGGCAAGCGTAGCCGAAACCGGAATGGTTAAAATCCATGCCCAGATTAAGTTGATGGTTACGCCCCAACGTACTGCCGAAACACTTTTTACCACACCTACCCCTACAATCGAACCTGTAATGGTGTGCGTAGTAGAAACCGGGATACCGAAATGCTCGGTAATACCCAGTGTAATGGCACCGGCACCTTCAGCAGCAACACCTTCTAAGGCAGTTACCTTTGTTATTTTAGATCCCATGGTTTTAACAATCTTCCAGCCACCGCTCATGGTTCCCAGTGAGATTGCCGAATAACAGCAAATTGGCACCCATGCAGGCATCGATTCGAAGTTAGGGATAACTTTAGCTGCAATTAAAGCCGTGGCGATAATACCCATTACTTTTTGTGCATCGTTACCACCATGAAAGAAACTCAACGCAGCAGACGATATTAATTGAAGGCGTTTAAACCATTTCTCTGCTGTAGCAGGTTTGGCATGGCGACAAATGTTTATAATAATTAATGTTAAAACAACTGAAATTACCATACCGATGATTGGAGCGAGTACGATAAAAGATACGATTTTAACAACATAACCCATTTCTACCGCAGCAAGAGGACTAGCACCGATTAACAAGGCGTGCGTCATACCTGCACCGGCAAAACCACCAATTAATGTGTGTGATGAACTGGAAGGGATACCATACCACCAGGTTAAAAGATTCCAGATGATTGCGGCAATTAAACCTGCCAGAATAACCTCAAGGGTAATATAATTTTCGATTACAGTTTTAGCAACCGTGTTGGCTACTTTGTGATCGGTAAAATAAAAGTAAGCAGCAAAGTTGAATAATGCAGCCCACAAAACCGCCTGAAAAGGCGTAAGAACTTTTGTAGAAACAACTGTTGCAATCGAGTTAGCGGCATCGTGAAAGCCGTTAATGTAATCGAAAGCAATAGCCAGAATTACAACAACAACCAATAAGGTAGTTACCATGTTTGTTTTTTATTAAGCGTTTTTAACCAAGATAGTTTCAAGCACATTCGCCACATCCTCACATTTATCTGTCGCTTTTTCTATCGTTTGTAAAACCTCTTTTTGTTTAATTAATTCAATCGCATTGGTTTCGTATTCAAACAAACGGGCAACCGCTAAGGTGAATACGTAATCTGCCTGGTTTTCGCCACTGTTAATGCGGATACAGGCATCAGCAATTACACGGATATTTTTGAAACTGCGTAATTCTTTAATGGCTTTATCAATATCTGTACACATTTCTACCAAAAGCTCAGCGATTTTAACAATCGGCTCATTAATGGTATTCATATTGTACATTTGCATGCGGTTTGCCGTTCCGTAAATATAATCGGCAACATCATCAACAGCAGTAGCTAGTTGGTGAATATCCTCTCTATCAAATGGAGTAATAAAGTTCCTGCTCAGCTCCAGAAAGATAGAATGGGTAATATCATCACCAACGTGTTCTAAGCGTTCAATTTCTTTAAAAATTGTTTTTCTGCTTTCAGCATCACCTGTGCTAACCATTTCTAAAAGGGTTTCAGCAATTTTTAATGCATTGCTACCAGCTTGTTCGAAAAGTGGGTGAAACTTTCTGTCCTGAGGCGTAAAGAACTTAAAAATATTGTTCATGTTAATTTTTAATATGGTACAAAGCTACAAGCCCAATGTTAAGTTAATGTTAATTCATTAATTATATTAAGAAATTATTACCTGTTTTCGTCACATTTTATTGCTTTCAACTTTCTTTTAGGTATTTGATAATGAAATGGATAAAGGTTTAAGAAAATAATAACACTGGTTTTAGAAACGCTTGAAGTGATTCATGGGGATACGAACCATGGCTTTTGAATATTTGCCACGGATGCACGGATTAATACGGATTTCATCTGTGTGCATCCTTTTTAGCTGTGGTTAATTTATTTATATCACGGCGCGTTTGAAGACCTTCTCTGTTTCTTCGGTGGTACAAAACCCGTATTATCCTCCCTTTTGGAGTGTAAATGCGAAGGTAGTACCGATCCCTGGTGTACTTCTAACCGAAATAGTTTGCTGATGAGCTTCTAAAATGTGTTTCACAATCGCCAGGCCTAAACCTGTACCGCCAACTTCTCTTGCCCTATGGGTATCGATGCGGTAAAAACGCTCAAATAAGCGCAACAGGTGTTTTTCTTCAATTCCGATACCATTATCAGTAACTTCAATCAATACCTGATCGTGGAGTTCGAAAATTTTAATGGCTGTTTCGCCTCCATCAATACCATATTTAATGCTGTTTACAATCAGGTTGATCAGTACCTGCCTTACCTTTTCCCTATCAGCAGAAACAGGCGTAATTGCCGTGTACTTATCTTTAAAAAAAAGTTTAATGTGTTTCGTCTGTGCACGGTCTTCGAGGTTTTCCATTACCTCTTTAGCTAACTGCACAAAATCGAATTTTTGGTAATTAATGGGCGATTCGCCGGTTTCGAGCTTAGAAATCGCATCCAGATCGTTAATCAGGTAACTTAAACGCTCCACATTGTTTTCGGCTTTTTTTAAAAACAGAACGGCCTGATCAGGATCATCAACTAAACAATCCTGCAGGGTTTCGATGTAGCCCTGTATGGCAAAAAGCGGGGTCTTAAATTCGTGTGATACATTGGAAAGAAATTCCCTTCTAAACTGTTCCTGTTTTTTTAACAGATCTATCTCCTTTTTCTTTGCTCCGGCCCATTCTTTCACTTCATTTTCCACATCATTAATCGGATCAGAACTTACATATTCGCCAAGCGCATCCTTTAAATCCTTACCGAGTTTAAGGTTATGGATCAGCTTATAAATCAGTTTGATTTTGGTATAAATATATTTCTCGAGCAGGTAATAAAAAACGAGAAAACTGCATAGAAAAGATACTCCAAAAGAAATGGCCAGGTAATACCAGCTATGCTGAAAATAAAAATTAACCATCCCGATGGATAAGCCAACGGCAAGAGCAGTAAATAAAACCAGCACACTTAATTTCATGCTGCAATTTAAAGTTTTTATGTTAAATGTGTGTTAACAGATCTTATGGATTCGTGATAAGCCCTGATGATTCATCCAACAGAAATAACCACACCATAAACAAAAAAAGCTTTCCTTTTTGAGGAAAGCTTTTAAAATAAGTTAATTACAAATTATTTCTTTGTTGAATCGCTTTGAGCCGGAGCAGGGGCTGGTGCCGGTTTAGTGTTGTTTAAATTCCCGCCAATTGGAGATGGTGATGGCGTTTTATCTAAACGTTCCTGAATGGCTGAGTTTCCAACTGCTGCAGAACCACCACTTGTTTTGGCAATTGTAGTAACAGCAAGGGTTAACACCACAATTGCAGTTAACAATACCCACGATCCTTTTTCCAAAACATCGCCGGTACGTTGTACACCAAACATGTTACTGGTGCCACCGCCTGTAGCTAAACCTCCACCTTTAGGATTTTGTATTAAAACAAATAAGCCTAAGGCTACACACGCAATAATTAATAAAATGATTAAAAAGGTTACCATGGTAATATTATATTTTTTAAAATTTCTTTTCTATAGATTGGATAAGGTCGGCAAAGTAACGGCTTTTTTCCGGATATTTCAAACTTAATTTTTTATAAGTATCTATGGCTTTGTGATAAAGCATCTGCTCGATATAAATTTTGGCTAAAGTCTCCGAAACGAGGTCGTAATTGTCTTCTGCGCTCTTCTTGGCCTTATTCTCAGTATCAATCTGCTCAGGCTTTGGCGGCTTAATGGTTGGGTCTTCTTTTAAGAAACGCTCAATAATTTCTGCACCTTTAGCATCTTTAACTTCGGCAGCAGGATATTCGGCCAAATGATCTGCCACCTCGAAAGGGGTCTGGATATGGAAAATGTGCTCCACATACTGCTGCTGAAACTCGGCCCGCTCCTGCTGTTGATTGTTTTGTGGCTGTGGTTTTACTGAACCTTGTTTGGTTGGCGCATAAGGCTGAAAAATCTGCTCGTGCTCTTTGCGGGTTTTGGCCAGCCACCATAAAAAGGTATAAGGAAGTTTATCGTCGTTATATTGCGAAACAAAACTGTGTTCCGGATCATCGGGTACTACGGTTTCTATTTTGGGCACTTCAGTTACTACATCTGTGCTCAGTTTTTGCTCAAATGCAAAAAAGTCAATCGAAGCTGCGCTTTCTATAAATGAATCGTCTACCGCAGGTAAATCTGTTAATTTATCGGTGCCTGGAAGGTTATCCGGCGTTTCTACCGAAGGAACATCTTTACTTTTTATTTCATCAACCTCTTCAACAACCTCCTGCTCATCATTATTATCTTCGGCAACAATCTTATTAGCTTCTGCTTCAGGCACTTCTTCAGTTAAGAGGGGCTGGTTTTCAATTTCAGGTTCATTTGCTTCTTCTAAAACTTCCTCATCGTCCTGAACCGAAACCATATTTAATACATGAAACAAAACATGGCCCTGGCCATATAAAGCTGCCTTTGGCACAAATGATGCGTTAGCCTTGGCCAAAAGTAAATGGATGGGCTGTGAATAAGGAAATTGCTGAACCATCTCCTGCAACATGGACGCATGCTCTGGCCTAACCTTTCCAGGTTGCGCGAGTAAATCTGCCAGTTGCTTTTTGTTATCCATTATCGGGGTTTGCCGCTAAGTTAAAAAAATGTATGCGGGTTTTTAAAATTTTGTCGCTTACAATCCTGCTTGTTTACCATTGTGCAAAGGCACGGTTAAAAATATCCTCTGATAACTGCTTGTTAATGTTCTCGATAGCACCTGGCAACAGGGTTTGGATTGGCGCACCATTGATTGGGAAATCAAAAAATTTGGTAAAGCTTTCTTCAAAACTTTCTTTTTCGTGTTCTTTCAGGTTGTTTTTATACTTTACCGAAACGGTAATGGTTAACCTGTTTGCGCCCGAAGTTGGCGTAGCACTGTTCTGAAGGGCAACAGGTTTAATATCGTAACCGGTTATTTTGCCTTCAAATGAGGCATCACCTTCGCCGGTTGGCGAAATAATCAGTTTGGTTTGATTCCGGATCCTGGTTTTTAGCGATTCGGTAATCTGGTTGCTCAATGTAGGGACCACTAGCGGCGCATTATTTTCGAATACACGCACCACCACTGTTTTTAAGCCTGTGGTAGAGGCTCCGCTGAATTTATAAGAGCAGGCACTTAAAACCGAAGTAACAAGGATTAAGGCTAATATTTTAATTTTCATCATGAAAGATACGATCTAAATTATGGGAAACGTGCTTTGGGTGAGAACTGATATAAGCAGATTGAATAAATTATAAATTTAATTCTTTGATTTTTCTGTACAAGGTACGTTCTGATATCCCCAGTTCCTGAGCTGCAAATTTGCGTTTGCCTTTATGTTTTTTTAATGCTTTTTTAATCAGATCAGATTCTTTATCAACCAGCGACAGTGATTCTTCAATCTCCTCTGCTTCGTGCGCAAAATAATCGTTATTGTTATTACTATTGTTTACGTTGTTATTTGCAGGCGTTGGGTGCTGGATGGTAAAAGCATGCTCCTGCCCAACAGGCAATTCAACATCACGATACAATTGATTGATATACTGAGGATTATCAGCTAAAACAGTAGCTGTGTTTCCCCCGTGCTGAATAATTTCGGCAACAAGTTTTTTAAGCTCAACCATATCCTTTTTCATATCAAAAAGCACTTTATATAAAATATCACGCTCTGTAAAGTCTTCTTTCGATTGCGAATTAATCGTCATCGGCAAATTACTTCCTGCCTCATTAGGGATATAGTTTAAAATGGCCTGACCGGTAACATTACGGTCTTTTTCCAGCACACAGATTTGCTCGGCAATATTTTTTAACTGACGTACGTTTCCCGGCCAGCTGTAATTGGTTAAAATCTGAATGGCATCGGGCTCCAGGTGTAAAGCCGGACTACGGTATTTATCGCTAAAATCGGCAGCAAATTTCCTGAACAATAGGTAAATATCTTCTTTACGCTCTTGTAAAGGCGGAATCCGCAATGGAACGGTATTTAACCTGTAATATAAATCCTCACGAAATTTTCCGTTTTTAACACGGTTGTACACATCAACATTTGTTGCAGCAATAATGCGGACATCAGTTTTTTGTACTTTAGATGAACCTACACGCAAATATTCGCCGCTTTCTAAAATACGCAATAAACGGGCTTGTGTACCTAAAGGCAGCTCGGCTACCTCATCTAAAAAGATGGTACCGCCGTTTGCCACCTCAAAATATCCTTTACGGGCTTCGTGTGCACCGGTAAATGATCCTTTTTCGTGACCAAAAAGTTCTGAATCTATCGTTCCTTCGGGAATAGCGCCGCAGTTTACTGCAATAAAGGCACCGTGTTTACGGGCGCTCATTTGGTGGATAATCTGCGAGAAAACCTCTTTACCACTACCACTTTCGCCTGTAATTAGCACCGACATATCAGTTGGCGCTACCTGGCTTGCAATATCTATGGCACGGTTAAGTAAAGGCGAATTGCCAATTATCCCGAACCGCTGTTTAATATTTTGTGTATCCATTCTTTAGTATCAAGTTCCTATCTTTAGTATCAAGTACCTAGTATTAAGACGGGATTATTTCAGATTAAGTTCGCTTTCTGCTTTGGTCTTTTAGCTTTAGGCTGCTAAACTATTCTTCCGATCAGCGTAGCTGAAGTACATTTTTCGATAAACACATTAGCATATTCACCAGGTTTAACATCTTCAATTGCAGGGAAAATTGCCATTGCGCCACTATCGCCCCTTCCGCAATAATCAAGATCTGATTTTTTAGAAGTCCCTTCAATCAACACACGAACGGTTTTTCCTACCCACTCTTGCAAACGCATTAATGAATGTGCCTGTTGTTTGGCCAAAATCTCGGCTAAACGGCGTTTTTTCACTTCTTCCGGAATATCATCTTCCAGTTTACGGGCCGCTAAAGTTCCCGGTCTTTCCGAATAGGTGAAATTATAGGCAAAATCATATTGCACATAATCCATCATGCTCAGGGTTTCCTGGTGCTCTTCTTCGGTTTCGGTACAGAAACCTGCTATAATATCTGTAGAAATTGCACAACCCGGTATAATGTTACGGATGGCATCAATGCGGTTAATGTACCACTCGCGGGTATAAGTCCTGTTCATCAACTCCAGTACACGGGTATTTCCGGATTGAACCGGCAGGTGAATGTAGTTACAGATGTTATCGTATTTGGCGATGGTATATAAAACCTCGTCGGTAATATCTTTTGGATGTGAAGTAGAGAAACGTACCCTTAAATCAGGGCTAACCAAAGCAGTTTGTGCTAAAAGTTGGGCAAAATTTACGGTTTCAGTACCATCTTCTGATGTCCAGGTGTAAGAATCTACATTCTGACCCAAAAGGGTAACCTCACGGTAGCCAGCTTCGAACAGTCCTTTTGCTTCTTCTACAATCGAATGGGCATCGCGGCTACGTTCACGGCCACGGGTAAAAGGCACCACGCAGAAAGAACACATGTTATTACAGCCGCGTGTGATGGAAATAAATGCGGTAATGCCATTGCTGTTTAAACGAACCGGACTGATATCAGCATAAGTTTCTTCGCGTGATAACAGCACATTAACGGCTTTATGTCCGCTTTCTACCTGCTCAATTAAATTAGGGAGATCGCGGTAAGCATCAGGCCCAACCACTACATCAACCAAACGTTCTTCTTCCAGAAATTTAGATTTTAAGCGTTCGGCCATACAGCCTAAAACCCCAACAATTAATTTAGGGTTACGGCGTTTTTCTACCCCAAACTGCGATAAACGGTTACGTACCCTGGTTTCAGCATTTTCGCGGATAGAGCAGGTATTAATAAAGATTACATCTGCCTGATGGTAATCGCCGGTGGTTTCAAATCCTGTTTCCGAAAGAATAGAAGCAACAATCTCGCTATCAGCAAAGTTCATGGCGCAACCATAACTTTCGATGTATAATTTACGGGCATCGGCTTTTACTGGTGTATCTAAAATTAAAGCTTCACCTTGTCTGGCCTCATCGTGCGTCTTATCTGGAACTTGTAAATCAATCATTATTTAAAAACATTTTGGGGATTGCAAAAATACATAAATTTAATTAAAAGTGACAATTTGACATATTTTGTTTAAATGTTTACAGTGGGATTATGATCTGCGGCTATCATGGTTATGGTTTCTTAATCATAAATCTGCTATATTGTTTTTTTGGAAATGTAGGGTTCCATGCCAATGGCGGGCAACAGCCCCGCCCCCGCTTCTGCCCCAATTGAAAAAATTGTGGCATCCCGCTACGGTCGGGTTTACGTTACAGCTGTTCGTGCAGCTATGAGGGGTATCCATGCCACAAGCCTAACCAAATTAGCCCTTGGCGAAGCGGTACCCTGCAGGCAGTAGGAACGACGGCCGAAGCGTACAAACGAACCAAAGGAACAAACGCTGTTACTTATACTGCACCTGCGCTCCAAAAACCTTTCAATTTAACAACCCTAAAAGGCAACAACCAACCTACAACGAGAAGTGAACTTTCGTTATTCATAATTCTGTGCATTAAGATTGCTTCGTCGTTCCTCCTCGCAACGGAAAAAACCTTTCTCCCTCCCATCTGTTACCTAACGATAAGCCACTAATAATGACAGCTCAACGAAAACACAAAATCTGGACCTGGATAGGAAGTATATTCGGCATACTGGTATTAATTGTAGCATTTGGTGCCATGTTTTTGAGCGCCAGGTGGAAACCCATCCTGACCGATAAAATTAAAGATGGTGTTTATAACGGTTCCCATCATTTGTACCGGATCGATTTTAAAAGCATTAACCTGAATGTAATTACAGGTAGTTTGGCCTTGCGCGATGTGACGTTAACACCCGACACTTCGGTTTTCGACAGCCTGAAGAAATTAAAGCTCGCACCCGCCCATACTTTTGAACTTAAATTAAAAAAACTGCAGATTACCAGGGTTGGAATACTAACAGCTTACTTTAAAAAACGCATTGATGTAAAGGAAATCCTTTTGCAGCAACCCTCTATCAACATGATTTTTAATAAGGTTGCTAAGAAACCTGATACCATAAAAGACGAAAAATCGCTTTACGAGCAGATTTCGAAAAGCTTTAAATCGGTACACGTTAAAAGCATTAAAATTGTGGATGCAGATTTCGACTACATCAATAAAACTGCGGCTAAAAAAACCAAAAATTCCATCAAACACCTTGACATTACCGTGAACGACTTTTTACTGGATTCACTTTCAGGTAATGATACCAGCCGGTTTTATTATACCAAAGATGTATCTTTTCAGCTGGCCGGCTATAAATCGGTTACCAAAGATAAAATGTACTCGATGAAGGTTGATACGATTAAAGGCTCCACTTCATCAAAAAAAATAACGATTAAGGGTTTTAAACTTACCCCGCTATATGATGAACTGACTTTTGCCCGTAAATATAAGGTACAGAAAGACCGTTACAATTTGGGTTTTGAAAAGATAGAATTTAACGGAGTAGATTTTTTGGGCTTGAATACCAATCAGCAGTTGCATGCGAAATCGTTAAGGATTGGTCCTGCAAATGTTGAAGTATTTATGAGCCGCGAATCGCCACCGCCGCCGGGTTTTGATAAAGGCCAGAACTATCCGCACCTGGCGCTGAAAAGGTTAAACATTCCAACCTTAATTGATACGGTAAAACTGAGGAATGTAAACGTAAAATATTCGGAATTTAACCCGGCGAGCAAAAAAACCGGCTCTGTAAATTTTAAGGCCCTTACCGGAAACATCTTAAATGTAACCAATGACAGCCTGCAGCTTACCAAAAAGAACCATGCTGTGGCTGATTTGAATACGCTTTTAATGGGTACGGGTAAACTGAACGTAAAACTCGATTTTAACCTTACAGATAACGATGGTGCTTTCAGTTACAGCGGAAACCTGGGTAAATTTGACCTTAAAAACCTGAATCCGCTATCAAAAGCGCTTGGATTGGTCGAAATTGAAAGCGGAAATATACAACACATTGATTTTAAGGCAAATGGAAATTTAGGATCGGCAGCAGGATCGATGAACATGTTGTACACCGATTTAAAAGTTAAATTGCTGTCGGATAATATTGATGGCCAGGGCACCAAGGAAAAAGGATTTTTATCTTTTCTGGCGAATGCGATTCTGGTTAAAAATGAAAACCCGCAAAAGGGTGAAGCACCAAGAACAGCAACGATGACCAATAGCAGAATTAATTCGGCATCGTTTTTTAACCTGATGTGGAAGACCGTTTTTGTAGGCATAAAAGATATTGTAGGCGTGGGCATAGTTCCCGAAAAAAATCCGGTAAAACAGCAAAAAGTAATTGCAAAAAAAATAAGGGAACAAAAACGTGCCGACAGGAAAGCAGCAAGAAAAGCGCGGAGAGAAAAAAACTAACGCACATTTCTGAAATTTACGTTATAACTGTATATTGCTGATGAAACTACAGCTCCTCTTTGTTAATGCCTGATACCAAAAAACAACGTTATAAAGCTTTTAAATGGATTGCGGGTACATTACTCGGTATCTTTATCGTACTTGCCGCTTTAGCCTGGTTTTTGAATGTAAAATCGCGGCCAATATTAACAGACCGGATTAAGACGCTGCTTTATAAATCGACCGATAGTTTATATACCATTAGCTTTACAAAAGTATCAACCAATGTGGTTACAGGTAATGCCACTTTACAAAATGTAAAAATAACCCCTGACACCAACCGTTTTAAACAGCTTATTGCTTTAAAAAGGGCACCAAACAATCTTTACACGGTTTCTTTAAAAAAACTGGTGGTAAAACATTTCCATCCTTTAACCCTTTACCGCGAAAAAAAGCTGCAGCTGGAAGAGATTATTTTTGATAAACCGGAGGTAACGATGGTTAACCGGCAGTTCGCATTTAACGAGGGGCGTGCGCCAAGGCCGATTAAATCGCCTTATGATATCATTTCCAAAAACCTGAAAGAGTTTAGCATTAAAACCATCCGTTTTAAAGATGTAAGCTTTAAATATGTGAATAAAAATGTGCCCAATTCTGTACCATTCGATATAGATGACCTTAACATTACCTTAACCGATTTACTGGTAGATTCTACCTCTGCCGATGATCCCAGCCGTTTTTACCTGCTCAAGGATATTGTAATTAACCTGAATAACTATGTGTACCATACACCAGATAAAATGTACGACATCAAGCTGGATCAGCTTGATTTTAGGGCCACCACAGGTAAACTGAGGATTAATAGTTTTGCGCTGGTTCCGCTTTACGATGAAATGAAATTTGGTAAAGTAGCCGGTTATGCCAGGGAACGTTTCGATATAGGCATGCGCGATATTATGCTCAACGGCATAGATTTACCGCTTTACATCAGCAAACAGGAGCTTTGGGCTAAAGAAATGGCCATTTCTAACGGTTTTATATCTGTTTTTAACCAAAACGGACTCCCGAACAAACCCCAGGAAAATAAGATAGGCAAATTTCCTCATCAGCTTTTACAGCTACTTAAAGCACCAATACTGGTACAGAAAATCCAGCTGAAAGATGTAAATGTAAATTATTCGGTTTTTAACAGCGAGAGCAACCAGAGGGGACGCATCAGTTTTGAAAATACATCAGGAATTATAAAAAACGCCACCAATCTTGATAATATTAAAGCCATAAACCCAATTATGGAGGTTAACCTGAATACTTATTTATTTGGCCAGGGAAAACTTGATGTAAACTTTAAATTTAACCTTACTGCTAAAGATGGTGCGTTTTCTTATAACGGGGTTTTACATAATTTTAACGCAAGGGTTTTAAACCAGATTACCAAACCACTTGGCCTGGTGCGCATTAACCGAGGAAACGTTGATCAATTGAAATTCGATTTTAAAGCAAATGATTTGGGCGCAAAAGGCAAGGTAGCTTTTTCTTATTACGACCTTTCTGTTGCGCTGATGAAGAACGACCCTGAAAAAGACCATCTGGTTACCCGTGGTTTTCTTTCATTTCTGGCCAACGCGCTCATTATTAAATCCGAAAACCCCGGTGCCGATGGAAAATTGGTTGCAGTAAATGTTAATTATAGCAGGCCATCAAATACCTCATTCTTTAATTTGATCTGGAGGAGCCTGTTTACAGGCATAAAATACAGCATTGGTATTACCGAAGAAAAACAGAAGGAAGTGCAGCAACACATTGCCCGTTTCAGGGCCATGCGGGCCAGCCATAATTTACGGGTGCAAAAAAGATTAGAACGCCGTTTGAAAAAAGAACGTGAAGAAAATGAAAAGCGATAATTTAATAACGATCTTTCGCTACCACCTACTTAGTAAACCTCAGGCTAGCTTAAATGTTTTTTCACAATTTCTTCAAGCGCAGCAATATCAAAAGGTTTAGATAAATAACTATCCGCACCAGCCTCGTCTGCCAGTGAAGAAATATCATTATTTGCTGAAAAATAAATTACGGGGATATGTTTTAAATCAGGATGGCTTTTTAATGCCCTGGTAGCTTGTATTCCACCTAAATCAGGCAGCCAGTTATCCATAAAAATCAGGTCGGGCATATACTCCGCTACCTGTTTTTCTATATTATTGGCATTTTCAGATGTTTTTATTTCGTACCCGGCATCTTCCAAAATAAATGTACATAGATCAAGGATATCCCTGTTATCATCAAAAACAAATACTTTTTTTGCAACTGTCATATTAACCTCCGAAAGCAAATTAATTATTTAAATTATTTATAAAATCAGCCATATCATAACTGTCCAATACTACATGCGGTTTTACATTAAGTACCGCCTGCTGGGGCATATACGGCATGATGGCAGTATTTGGATTTTGTATAACCACTTTACCCCCATAATTGTTTACACTTTTTAATCCTTCTACCCCATCGGCATTTGAACCCGAGAGCAAAATACATACAACTTTCTCTCTAAAAACCTCAGCAGCTGATTGAAAGGTAACATCGATAGAGGGCCGCGAGTAATTTACTTTTTCCGAATAATCTAAAGAAATGCTATGGTCATCTTCTATCAGCATGTGGTAATCTGCAGGGGCAATAAAAACTTTTCCGGCGGTTAAAAGCTCTTTTTCTTCGGCCTCACCAACTTTTAATGTAGTACGGCTTTGCAGCAAATCCGTTAGTAATGATTCGTTGCTGGCCTTGCGGTGCACAATCAGTACAATCGGGAAACTGATGTTGCTCTGTAGCGCAGGAAAAATTTCGAGCAGTACATCTAAACTGCCCGCAGAACCACCGATAACCAAGGCTTCACATGGAATAGAACTTACAGTTTCCGCCATATCTTCTCCATTTTTACGCGTTTATACTCTTTGGCTTTTGGCCAAAACTCCAGACTTTCTTTACTCCCCAGGGCAAGGTAACCTAATTTTTCTATGCTTCCGTCAAACAGGTTAAATACTTTGTGCTGCAATTCTTTATCGAAATAGATTAATACATTTCTACACAAAATAAGCTGAAATTCGTTAAACGAATGATCAGAAACCAGATTATGCGTAGAAAAGATCATTTTACTATTCAAAGTTTCGTCAAATTTGGCCAGCGAATAGTTTGCAGTGTAATAGCTGGAAAACTCTTTTAAACCGCCTGATTGCAGGTAATTTTCGGAATACTGTTTCAGGTAATTTAGCGGAAACATGCCTTTTTTTGCCTTATCCAGCACAGATGGATTAATATCTGTGGCATAAATCAGCGATTTATTGAGCAGATTGAGTTCTTTTAACACAATGGCGAGTGAATAAGCTTCTTCACCGGTAGAGCAACCTGCCACCCAGATTCTGATAAACGGATAAGTACCCAAAACCGGGAGCACATCGTTCCGCAAAGCCCTGTAAAAAGAAGGATCGCGGAACATTTCGGTTACATTAACCGTAATTTCTTCTAAAAAACGTTTAAAATACTGTTTATCTGATTTAATGGTGTAGCGGAACTCGGCAAAGCTTACAAAATTATCGAGCGCGTAAAGACGGCTAATCCTCCTTTTTATCGATGCATGCGAATATTCAAGAAAATCATAACCGTGAGTTTCCAGCACATCATTTAACAGGATTTCAACCTGGTCGTTATCTATCGCATCACCTATCACCTGTTATTTGTAAAATTTTCTATCTGTAACAATAATTCATCAACATTTATCGGTTTTGAAACGTAGCCTGAAGCGCCGGCAGATAAGCAACGTTCTTTATCGCCAACCATGGCCTGTGCAGTTACGGCCAGTACCGGTATATTCTGCATTCTGGCAGATTTTTTCATAACCGAAATGGCCTGGTAACCATCCATATCGGGCATCATCATATCCATTAACACAATGGCAACGTTATCGTGCTTTTCCATAATAGAAAAACCTTCCTGTGCACTTATAGCAGATAAACAATCAAAACCTTTGGCCTTTAGAACAGCTTTTAAGGCAAAAATGTTTCGGTTATCATCATCAATTATGAGAATTAATTTTTGAGGCATAGTTTAATAAAAATGGGGTTATGATTTATGATGATTTTCGTAAAGCCAAACACGTAAAAGCGAGATCAGCTGATCCATATCTACCGGTTTGCTGATATAATCTGAAGCACCTGCGGCAATACACTTTTCCCTGTCGCCCATCATGGCTTTGGCCGTTACCGCTAAGATAGGCAGGTTACGGTATTTAATATCCTGTCTGATGGCTGTGGTGGTTTCGTAACCATCTAATTCAGGCATCATCATATCCATTAAAACCACATCAACTTCAGGGTTTTCGTTTAACAATTTCAGTGCTTCTTTACCATCAGTTGCAGCAATAACCTTCATCTGGTGCTGCTCAAGCATTTTGGTCAGCGAGAAAATATTACGCACATCATCATCAGCCACCAGAACTGTTTTGCCTACCAGTACATCCTGCAGTTCGGAGAATTTTTTAGGTGCTTTGGTTTTTTCCCTGCTCTTTTCTTCTACCAGGTGAAGGAACAGTCCGGCCTCATCCAAAATACGCTGGTAAGAATGTGCTGTTTTTACCACAATCGAATCTGCATATTGTTTAATGCGGTTTTCTTCCCCTTTTGAAAGGTTTTTACCCGTAAAAATGATAATCGGAAGGTTTTCCAGTCCGGGGGTTTTCTTTACTACTTCGAGGGTTTCGTAAGCATGTTTATCCGGGATACCCATATCCAGAATGACGCAGTTAACCTCAGGCTTATGCAATGCCGAAACACCTTCCTGCACCTGATTTACAATTTCGGTCTGAATATTGAAATTACTTAAAAAGTAGCTTAATGCTTTGGCATGTTGTTCGTTTTCTTCAACAATAAGCACTTTTTTAGGGTGACGGCTCAAAGCGTGCTCCAGTTTCGAAAATATCTCCTGCATGTGCTCAAAAGCAAATGGTTTGTTGATAAAATCTACCGCTCCTTTTAATAAACTTTCCTTTTTAACCTGTAACGACGACATAATGTGCACCGGAATAGGGCGGGTTGAAGGATCTGATTTCAGCTCTTCCATTACCTGCCAGCCATCTTTAACCGGCAACTGGATATCGAGCAAAATGGCAAGGGGTTTAAACGCTTTCGCCATTTCAATCCCCATATCGCCACGTACGGCCACCAGGCCTTTGTAATTCCGTTTACGGGTAAAATCTAAAAGCGTTTTGGCAAAAGGGGTATCATCTTCCACAATGAGAATCACTTTATCATCCGGCTGGATGTTATCGCGGTCATCTTCTATTTCCTGCGGAATATTATCTACCGTTAGGTGGCTTACTTTTTTCACTGCAGGTTCTGTTGGGGCAACCGTTACCACAGGTTTTTCCAAATCAGCAACTACCCCATCAAAACCTTTATTTTTATCGATAGGTAAGGTTAAAGTAAAAATACTTCCTTCGCCTTCTGTACTTTTTAAATCGATGTAACCACCCAACAATTTGGCCAGCTCTCTACTGATTGATAAGCCCAAACCTGTACCTCCAAATTTACGGCGGGTAGAGCCATCAGCCTGTTGGAAAGCTTCGAACACCATACCCTGTTTTTCTGGTGCAATACCCACACCGGTATCGGTAACTTTGAATACTAAGGCACCTAGCTTATCGTTTTTGCTGATGTTTAAGGTTACGGAACCAACAGTTGTAAATTTAATGGCATTTGATAACAGGTTTTTAATAATCTGCTCTAAACGCATTTTATCGGTATGGAAAAACTCCGGAACATCTTCGGTTTTATCGATTACAAAATTGAGGTTCCGCTCTTTGGCCAATGGATTAAATAAAGAACGCATATTGAAGATGATATCATCAACCTTAATGTTCATCCTGTCTAATTCCATTTTACCGGCTTCGATTTTAGAAAGATCCAGAATCTCGTCGATTAAGCTCAATAAGCCTTGTCCTGAGCTCTGGATTACCTCGGCATATTCCTGATGCTCGCGGTCCATGGCTTCATTTTCGGCCATTAAACGCGATAACAATAAGATGGAATTAAGTGGCGTTCTCAGCTCGTGCGACATGTTGGCCAAAAACTCTGATTTATACCTGGTACTCAGCTCTAAAGCCTCTGCTTTCTGCTGAATTTCGATATTCCGTTCTTCAATCAGCTCATTTTTTTCTTCCAGCAAGCTACTTCTCTCTTCCAGTTCCTGGTTGCTTTGCAATAATTCTTCCTGCTGTACGCGAAGTTCCTCTTCACTGGCCTGAAGTTTCTGCGCCTGTGCCTCGAGTTCTGCATTTAATCCCTCAAGCTCGTTATGCTGTACCTGTAACTCTTCTGATTGTGCCTGGGTTTCTTCTAACAATTGCTGTAATTTCTGGCGGTTCTGTGCCCCTAATAAAGCGGTACCCACATCAGATAACACCAGGTTTAAAAAGTGAAGCTGTAAATCGGTGTATTTATTAATAGAACCCAGTTCTAAACCGCCGATAGAAATTTCGTTTCTAACAATCGGCAATACAATTAACTGAGCAGGTTTAATATTGCCAGTGGCATGTGTAATGGATAATTCGTTCTGTGGAACATCATCAAGCAAAATTGATTTACCTGTTTTAACCACCTGACCAATTAAACCCTGACCGATTTCTATGGTTTCGGTTAAATTCTGACCTTTTAAAGCATACTGCCCTTTTAAATGCAGGTAACCATCATCTTTAAATAAATATAAGGCCCCAATCTGGCTTTTGGTATAATTGGCTAAAAATTCGATAATATCTTCTGCTAAATGGAAAACATCTTTTTCGCCGACCATTTTCACATTCAGGTTGGCCACACCGGTTTGTATCCATTCGTTTTCTTCTAACGTATCGAAAGATTTTTTTAATGACAACGACATGGTATTCAACGATTCGGATAGTTCGCCGATGTCATCCTGGCTTTGGCTATCGAGTTTTACACCGTAGTTTCCATTAGAAATCTGATAAGCAATTTCTTTAATGGCTACTATACGTTTCTCCATCTCATATTTTTTATCCTCAATTTCTTTTTGAAGCTTCACACGTTCATCAAAATCGACAGATACTTTTCTATAGAAAAACAGTGTAATGAGGATCGCCAGAACAGCAGCAATTAAAATCAGGATTGGCGTATAAGCGGTAAGTTTATTAAGTTCTACCGTGCGGCTTTCGAGTAACCGGCGTTCTTCTTTAACCATGCGGTTAACTACATTACGGGCCTGATCCATATAGGTTTTACCCTCTAAGAGTACGGTTGGATCTATTTGCCCGCCCAATGATTTGATCTCGATTGTAGAGGTGATAATATTTAACCTGCGGGCCATGATATTTTTCAATTCAGCAACATTTTTTTGCTGAACCAGGTTATCTTTCGTTTGTTTCTCTATACGGCTTAATGTTGCCATTGCCGTATCAGTTGCACCGTAATACGGTTGTAAAAATATTTTATTTCCCGTTAAAAGATAGCCCCTTTGCCCGGTTTCGGCATCTTTTAGGGTAGAAATTACACCTTCGGAACTTAAAATCACTTCATCGCTGTGTTTAACCAGTTCGGTGCTTTTAATGAGGTTGCTGATGCTCACATAAGACGCCAATGAACTGATAAATAGAATAATCAGCGATAAGCCAAGGCCCAAACGTAAATTATTTTTAAGAGTTGTTTTCATTATATGGATTAAGGATAATTAGATCTGATTTTTAAGAATTTCTTCTTCGGTGATGGGAACGATAAAGTAAAATTCCGATCCTTCATCAGGAACGCTGTTTACGCCGATTGTACCACCGTGGCGGTTTATGATTTCGGAACAGATATACAAACCGATGCCCAGGCCATTAAAGCGGTTGCTGTTTTCTTCTACCCGATAAAATTTATCAAATATTTTATGCTGCTGCTCTTTAGAAATGCCTATACCAAAGTCTTTTACGGCCAGGTAAAGTTTTTCATCTTTAATATTGATGGTTACATTAACCTGGTTGGTGCCAGGGGCATATTTAATGGCATTGGTTATAAAATTGATTACCACCTGCTCGAGGCGCATTTCATCGCCGAAAATCATCTTGTCTGTTTTGCCCAGTTTGGTGATCTTGAAATCGGGGTTAGACTGCTGTAACATTTCGATGGCATTGTTTACCATGTTATCGGCACAAAAGCTTTTCATGTTAAACTTCATCTTGCCACTTTCTATTTTGGAAATATCAAGCAGGTCTACAATCAGTTCGTTCAGTTTTTCGAGCTGGATGCTGGCTTTTTCGAGGTGGTTTTGAGCCATGGTTTTATCATCTCTGTTTAAGCTTCGCTGCAACAATTGGATATAACCTTTTACACTGGTTAAAGGGGTTTTTAACTCGTGACTGGCGATTGAGATAAATTCGTCTTTTTTATGTTCGGCCTGCTTTCGGAATTCGATTTCTTCCAGCAGTTTTTCCTGTACTTCGTTCAGTTTTCGGTTCTGCTCGTAAATGCGGTAAAATGTTTTTATTTTAAGTAGCAGAACATTAATATCAACAGGTTTGGTGATATAATCCAGGCCACCGCTAAGATAGCCTTTGGTAATAAATTTTAACTCGGTATTTACTGCCGACAGAAATATGATTGCGGTATCTTTTGCTTTACTAAAGCCAGAAATGGCCTCTGCCACCTCGAAACCGTCCATATCTGGCATCTGTACATCGAGAATAATCAGGACATAATTGTTTTTTAGCACTTTTTTCAGCGCTTCTTCGCCAGATGATGCGGTATCAACCTCAAAATTGTGTGCTTGGAGTACTTTCTGTAACGAGATCAGGTTTTCGGGCCTGTCATCAACTATAAGGATCATCTTTATTAAAACAAATAAGAAGCCGGGATAATTATGTTTGGTTTTGAGACAAAAATCTCATTAACTGTAAACAAACAACAGTGTTTTAAAAAAGTTTTAAATTTTTATAAATTATTTGAATTAAAGGTATCGCCTTGTTTAATATCACCCGTTTCGAAACCTTTTTTAAACCAATACATGCGTTGTGCCGATGTACCATGGGTAAAAGAATCAGGCTGTACATCGCCTGTGGCCTGTTTTTGAAGTTTATCATCGCCAATGGCATTGGCCGCGGTAAGTGCTTCTTCTATATCACCTTCGTCTAATTTAAAATCTTTAAGGTTTTGTGCGTTGTGTGCCCAAAGGCCGGCAAAAAAATCGGCTTGTAGTTCTAATTTAACCGACAGGCGGTTATATTCTTTTTCACTAACCTGCCCACGGGCCTGATCAAGTTTTTCTGATATTCCCAATAAATTTTGTACGTGATGACCAACCTCGTGTGCTATTACATAAGCCTGCGCAAAATCGCCGGCAGCGCCAAAACGGTTTTTCAATTCATCGTAAAAAGAAAGATCGATATATACTTTACGGTCGCCGGGGCAATAAAACGGTCCAACATTAGCGCTGGCATTGCCACATGCTGTTTGAACCGCGTTGCGGAACAATCTTAACTTAGGGTATTCATATTGTTTGCCCATGGCCTGGAATTCTTTATCCCATACTTGTTCGGTAGATTCTAAAACACCTGATACAAACTGGGCCTGCGGATCATTTGCCGGTACGCCCTGTTTTACTTCTTCGGTACCTGTTGTAGCCGGAATCTGGCTCACCACTCCGGTTAAATCCTTTCCGAAAATTAATCCGAGTACAACAATGATAATACCGATACCACCCCCTAAAACGGTTTTGCCACCGCCCCCACTTCTGCCATCTTCTACATTATTGCTGCCTTTACCAAACCACTGCATAGTTTATTTAATTTAATTGTATAACCTTTAATTTGGGACAATTGTTGCACTAAAGTATAAATTATTTTGATTGATTTATTCTTTTGGGTTGTGGTAAAAAAATGGCTTTGGTGTTTACCAGGTAAAAAGGAAAGGCATTGTGGCAAATTAATGTTCACAATCTTAACTGAACTTATATGCCTTATATAGTAAAACACCTCTTCACTATATAAAGCATATAAGGGCATATTCGCTCAAAGCGAATTGCCAGGGCCCTAAAAAGTATATTAACTATTAAAAACAGTTATTGCTTTTTCGATTCGTGCTTTAGTTTCTGCCACACCCAATAAAACGGCAATATCAAAAACACCCGGGCCAAATTTGCCACCCACCAGCATAATGCGGAAAGGCAGCATCAATTCACCAGGTTTAAAACCTTTTTCCTCAGCCAATGCTTTAAAAGCTGCTTCTGCAGTAACGGCATCAGTTAAAGTTAAACTTTCGGCAAACGCATTAAAAAATGCTGCCTTTTCAGGTGTCCATTTTGGTTTTACGGAGTTTACATCATATTCTGCCGGCGAAGCGAAAAAGTAACTGCTTTGTGCTACAAAATCGGGCAATAATGTGCAGCGGTCTTTAATTAAATCGATAACAGTATTTAAAAAAACTTCATCTTTAACTTCAATTCCGGCTTTTTCGAGTTCAGATTTAACGCCTGGCGCCAGGTGCTCAGCACGCTGCGACTTAATCCACTCGTGGTTGTACCATTTAGCTTTTTCGAAATCGAATTTAGCACCAGCTTTACTGATCCTTTCTATAGAGAATTTCTCTTCCAGTTCGTTTAGTGAGAATAATTCCTGGTCGGTACCATCGTTCCAGCCTAAAAGTGCCAGCATGTTAATAAAAGCCTCGGGCATAAAACCCATTTCTTTAAAGCCTTTAGTAATATCGCCGGTTTTAGGATCAGTCCAGTTCATGGCATAAACCGGGAAACCTAAGCGGTCGCCATCGCGTTTGCTTAACTTTCCGTGTCCATCAGGTTTTAAAATCAATGGTAAATGCGCCCATGCAGGCATATCTGCTTCCCAGCCTAAATATTTCCATAATAAAATATGAACCGGTGCTGATGGCAACCACTCCTCGCCCCTAAAAGCATGACTGATTTCCATTGCTTTATCATCAACCACAACGGCTAAATGATAGGTTGGCATTCCGTCGGCTTTTAACAACACTTTATCATCAACCAAAGAGGTTTCGAAACTTACATCTCCGCGGATTAAATCGTTAAAATGGACAATTTCATCTGCAGGCACTTTAATGCGGACCACATGCGGGGTTTTAGCGGCCAACAAATCTTCTACCTCACTTACCGTAAGAGTTAAAGAGTTCCGCATCTGCATGCGCGTAGCCTGCCCGTACTGGAAATTCGGGATTTCTTTCCGTTTGGCATCCAACTCTTCAGGGGTATCGAAAGCGTAATAAGCATAACCATCGCTAATTAACTGCTCGGCAAATTTACCATAGCTAGGTTTACGTTCACTCTGGCGGTAAGGGCCATAAGCACCCGGATTATTGGGGCTTTCATCAGGCGTAATGCCGCACCAATTTAAACAGTTTACAATATATTCTTCAGCACCTTCTACAAAGCGGTTCTGATCGGTATCTTCTACGCGCAGTACAAAAGTTCCGTTATTTTTTTTGGCAAACAAATAATTAAACAAAGCGGTGCGCACACCACCTAAATGCAAACCTCCGGTTGGGCTTGGGGCAAATCTTACTCTAACTTTTTTATCCATGATTAAGCAAAGAGCAGGGAGTTAAGGGCTTGGAGTTATGGTGCAATCCATGCTCAAAGCGCAACACACTATGCTCGGTACAAAGATATGTTTTTCATCCATTTTATACAGTTTTCATGTGCGATGAAGCTATTATGCTTTCGAAATGATTGTTTCAAGGTTTCTGAAAAAGCATAATGGTTTTACGTTTTTTTCGTTTTGTTATTGTAATTTGGCTAACTAAAGCATGAATCCTTATCAAAAGAAACGCCGCTGGAAGTTTTTCCTCCTCATTTTTGCTATCTTAATTGGCATAGCATCAGTATTTTACACCGATTCTTTTGTAAAAAAAATGGAACGTGAAGAGTCTGACCAATTTCACCTCTGGGTTAAAATTCAGGAACGGGCCATGTTTCTTTATGATAATGATGATTATCGTACAGTGGTTGAAACGGTGCGAAAAAACACCAAAACACCGGTAATTATGACTGATTCGGCGGGAATTATTACTTCTTTTAACGGGCTGGACAGCACCAAAACCAATTACCCCATTTCGGATGCCAAGCTTACTTATGATAGCTTATATTTTGTACGCCAGCTGAGGCAGATGAAAGCACAGCATCCGCCTGATGAAATGAATATTTTCGGACGAAAATTTAAGGCTTATTACCGCGATTCTTTCATTTTAACACAACTAAGGTATTTCCCCTACATCCAAATGGGTGTAATATTTCTTTTCCTTTTAACGGCTTATGCCGCATTTAGTTCGGCACGGCGAGATGAACAGGACCACGTTTGGGTAGGTTTGGCTAAAGAAACGGCGCATCAGCTGGGCACGCCAATATCATCGCTCATGGCCTGGACGGAATTGATGAAATCGAAATTTGATGCGGAAGATGACCCTTTGATTGCCGAAATGGAAAACGACATTAAACGTTTAGAGATCATTACCGACCGTTTTTCGAAAATCGGTTCTAAACCCATACTCGAAGACCATACGGTTTATATCGTCATCAGCGATTTTATCCGGTATTTTAAAGTCCGCACCTCTGATAAGGTTAAATTTAGTATTACCGGCGATGAACAGGTAAGGGCTTTGTTAAATGTGCCCCTATTTGATTGGGTAATTGAAAATCTTTTAAAAAATGCGGCCAATGCCATCGAAAATGAAGGATCGATCTCCGTTAATATTATAGAAAATCTGGCCAAGGAGCAGGTATTTATTGATGTAAGCGATACCGGAAAGGGAATTCCAAGATCGAAGTTTGACGCGGTTTTTCAACCGGGGTACACCACACGCAAACGCGGCTGGGGGCTTGGTTTATCACTAACCAAACGTATTGTAGAGAATTACCATAGCGGCGAAATTTTTGTTAAAGAATCGGAACTGGGCAAAGGCACCACTTTTAGAATTATATTAAAAAGCAGTTTAAGATATGAACCGACCACAGCCTAACGAATATCCGATTTGGGGCGAAACCTATATCAGCAAAGTTGACCGGGAGATTTTTGAGGTTTTAAACGATCAGGTGCAAAGTCTTCCGGATTTATTCAGGAGAAATGCTGATAAAGCAGATTATGCTTATGCCGAAGGTAAATGGACTTTAAAGGAAATGCTGGGGCATATTATAGATACCGAACGTGTGTTTGCCTATCGCATTACTTGTTTCGCCAGAAATGAACAGCAACATTTACCTGGCTTTGAAGAGGATGATTATGTGAAAAACGCCCGCTTTGCCGAACGCGATCTGGAAGATTTGATTGAAGAATTTATCGCACTGCGTAAAGCGAATTTATTCCTTTTTAAATCGTTAAACGAAGAAGAACTGGAAAGAAAAGGAATTGCCTCGGGCAGGGAAATTAATGTAAAATCTATATTGTTTATTGCTGGCGGGCACATTATCCACCATGTTTATATTTTAAAAGAACGTTATCATGTGGTTTAAAGATTTTACTGTTGAAGACTTAAATAACCGCCCTAAAAACCATTTGGGAGCTTTGCTTGATATCCGTTTTACCGAAATCGGCGAAGATTTTATTACGGGTACCATGCCGGTTGATGAACGTACGCACCAGCCAGCGGGCATTTTGCATGGCGGTGCTTCGGTAGTTTTGGCCGAAACCCTGGGCAGTATTGCATCTTATATGTGCATCGACCCTGAAAAATATGTTGCCGTAGGTTTAGAGGTAAATGCCAACCATTTACGCCCCGTAAAAAGAGGCCTGGTTAAAGGGATTTGCAAACCTTTACATGTTGGCGCTAAAACACAGGTTTGGGAAATTAAGATTTACGATGAACGCGGAAAAATGAACTGCATTAGCCGCTTAACGGTAGCGATTATCAATAAACCGCAGTAAATTCAACGGTGAAGTCAGATGTTGCCATCTGACTTTTCACAAAATAAAAGCTTGACTTCACTGTCGATTAAAGCAATTTGTTATTATCCAGCCATTTCTTTTCTACCAGATAAGAAACAATCAGGCCCAAACCGCCAAAGATGCCGATACAGCCAAAATAAATGGCTACCGATTGTCCTTCTTCGGCATTGGTCATATTGCTGCCAAATACGCCTCTAACCGTAAACAGCGCCACCAGCAAACCAATTCCTAAACCAACCAGTAACAAACCGAACTTTAAACTTAAAAAAGGTTTTGGCGTTGCCTTGTGTATGCCCGGATCGATTCCCCGTTCGATCATTGCCATTTTTTCTTTGTTAGACAGATAGCGGATTCCAAATACCATTGCAAATGCGCCTAAAAAAAGTGAGATTGGGACTAATATACCATCCATGATTATAATTTTTTAATGTGTTATTATTATTTTATTGTCTGTTGAACCGTGTTCTGTGTATTATGACTACATGCTTTTTAATCAGGTTACACCCGGGGGTAAAAAAATATTCAACAATCAATTTTCAATGATCAAACGGGCGAGACTAAATATTTGCCTAATACCAGCTAAAACATTGCTATTTTTGTTCAGATCCTTAAATTTTGATTGAAAAACTTAAAAATATAGCCTTTTTTACCTCATTAAGCGACAATTCATTGGGTGAACTCTCGGCGTATATTGAGTATGTAAAGCATAAAAAAGGAACGATCATTATTTACGCAGATAAGGTAGAACCTTATTTTTATGTGCTTGAAAAAGGCATTGCCCGAGCCTATTGCGAGGGCGAAAACCAGCAGATTACTTTTTGGTTTGGACAAAGTGGTAGCGTACTTTTTTCTTTTAACAGTTATATTAACAACCGCCCGGGTTACGAAAACATTGAGCTTTTAGAAAACAGCAGCTTACTGAAAATAAAGCTTGGCGATCTTTTTTCGCTTTACGAACATAACCCCGAAATGGCCAACTGGGGCAGAAAAATGGCCGAGCAGGAATTAATTGCCACCGAAAGAAGATTGATTGACCGGGCATTTAAAGGCGCAGCAGAGCGTTACCAGGAATTTGTAGCGCAATCGCCAGAGCTGATTAAACGGGTGGCTTTAAAACACATCGCCTCGTATCTTGGTGTAACACAGGTTACGCTGAGCCGAATCAGGGCGGCATGTAAATAAGCTCATTTTTTAACATTTGTAAAATGTTGCCCGATGAATGTGCCGTAATTTTGCGGAAACACATTTATCATGAACTGGATTATCTTAATTATTGCCGGTCTTTTTGAAGTCGGTTTTACCACTTGCCTAAAATTATCGAACAATTTTTCAAATATAAAATGGAGCATTGCATTTTTTGTATGCATTATTTTAAGTTTTTTATTGCTAAACAAAGCCACGCAAAGCTTGCCAATGGGTACTGCTTATGCGGTTTGGACGGGTATTGGAGCGGTTGGAACGGTAATTATTGGAATTACTTATTTTAACGAACCAGCCACCTTTTGGCGGATCTTTTTTATCTGTACGCTGATCGGATCTATTGCAGGATTAAAATTTTTCGCTTCGCATTAGTGGGATAACCCGCGAAGTTTATCCGGACCAGGGCATCGGCAAAACTTCGCAAGTTTAACCAATCGATCCAATATCAACAAACTTTTCTTTTTTTAGAGCGTAATGCCGGTGCAAGTAAACAAGTTAGTTCCCGTGTTGCGCTTTTACGCTTTGGCTTCGTACCTCAGCCTGCAGGGTAACGCTTCACCCGGGATTTGCAGGGCGCAGAAACGATGTTCATAAACCTCCTATGAATAAAACCCTTTTTCAAGTGGCTTTGGAAGCTTTTTCTTTTTTTATGGGCAAAAGAGGTTCCCTGTCCTGAGAATTTGCGGTTTTTGTTTAGTTAAATTAACGCCTCTCAGAAGCTTTTTTTATAAAGGTATAAAACTTAGCTATATCCTCCTATTAGCGGTCTTAAATTTGCCGCAAGTATTTATTAATAATTCAGTTAAAAGATAGCCGCACACTGATTAAAGCAGGTTTACCCCCTGCAAGGTTTAGAAAGCAGTTTATCATATCTTTACAGCTAGTTTTGTTATTTATTTCACAAGCCCGGTCACATATGGTGCCCGGTCATTCCAGACATGCCTTACCCTGGAAAGCAGTTTTCTCGCTATCTTGATTATGGCCCGTCTGGAACCAACCCTTGCTGTCCATCTGCTATAGCATATTGTAAGGGCCGGATCTGTTCTTACCGCTACCCAGGCAGCCTCGACAAGCATATACCTCAGGCGGCGGTGCTGTCTTGTGGTTATGCTTCCCTTTCTGTCGTTCTCGCCGGTGGAATGCTGCATTGGGCATAACCCTACAAATGAATTGAGCCTGTCGAATTTTTCAAAACGGGAGATATCACCGATTTCAACAATCAGCACAGCTGCTGTTACGGGGCCTATCCCCGGAATAGAGCAGAGTAGCCTTGAGATAGTATGGTAGCGTGCTTTACCCATTAGCTTCCGCATCTCTCTTAGTGTATCCAGTTTTTGGGTCCTGATGGCTTCCATTATAGAAAGCTGCCTGTCCAGCACGATGCGGATGCTCGGCTCTCCACAGCTGGCCTCTTTTAGCCATGCCACAAATGCCCTACTCCAATTGGCCTTTGCGAATCTCTGCGGTATCTCAATCCCCATCAGACGAAGAAGGCCCTTTATCCTGTTTTTTGACCTGGTAAGGTCATTACTATATCGCTCGTTGAGCCGCACCAGCTGCCTGTCGGCTTCAAGTTCGGGGTCAGGAATATAAACCCCCTCCAATTGCCCGGCCTGAAGTGCTTCGGCTATCCGCCTGGAATCATTCCTGTCGTTTTTGTTCTTGGTGCCCTTATCCGTCCGGGGAACATCTGCAGCATTCACCGCGATACACTTTACAGACCGGGCAGCAAAAGCACGCTGTATCCAGAATCCACAGAAACCGCTTTCGTAAGCGCATTCATAGTGCGCTTGTGGATAATTAGTTGAAAGAAAATTCCACAGCCCTTCAACAGATGGAGGTGACTGGACGAAGCTTTTCAGGTACTGTTTCCCTAAATAGAGTGAAACAGTCCAGCTTTTCAGGTGCACATCGATGCCACAGCTTATCGTATGACCGCTAAAATCTAATTTTTCTGCTAAATTTGTCATGATCTTAGTTCTCTTGTTTGTTTAAATTTAACAATTGTGGCTGCTAAAGACCACTTGAACTAAGATCACTTTTATTACATAGATACTGATGGCAGCGGCAGCCCCGAAGTATGAGGGCCAGAGCGAACAGCAGGACTACAGCCCGCCAAGAAAACCAGCCCCATCATTTCCAAAAAAAATAATAACAATTTAATTAAGCCTACACAACCAGACTCTTCATAAACTCAGCCACCGGCAATAAACAATTAAAATAATGTTCCACGTGTAACCTACCGATCTTTAATGTAGTCTTACAGCTAAACATGGAGCAAAAACTTACCGATTTAGCACTGATACAAAACATATTGAACGGGCAAACCGATCAGTATGCGTTGTTGGTTAAACGCCACCAGCGCTTTGTATTTACGCTTGCGTTAAGGTTTGCAAAAAACAGGGAAGATGCCGAGGAAATTGCTCAAGATTGCTTTGTAAAGGCCTATAAAGCTTTAGGTACATTTAAACAAACGGCTAAATTTAGCACCTGGCTGTACACCATTACCTACACTACTGCGATGACTTTTTTGAGGAAAAACCGTTTAGATACTTCCTCCATCCATGATGAAGGCACATTTTTACAGCTCGAAAACCATAGTTCGGCATTTAACGCAAATGGTTATGATAAACAGGATAGTCATGCTTTTTTGAATATCGCAATTGACGAATTATTACCTGATGATGCGGCGATTATTACGCTGTTTTATAAAGGTGAGCAGAGTTTGGAAGAGATTGGAGCGGCTTTGCACATGGAACCCAATACGGTAAAAGTAAAATTGCACCGGGCGAGGCAAAGGCTTAAAGAAAAATTACAATATTTGTTAAAAGATGAAGTAAAGGAGTTACTATGAATGCAACAGAACAACAGCTTTGGGATTATATAGACGGAAATTTAAATGCATCCGACAGAAAAAACATCGCAGAAAAAATTGAGTCTGATACTGAAATTAAATCGCTTTATGAGGATCTGCTAAAGCTTAATTCGGCATTTGGTGAACTGGATCTGGATGAACCATCGATGTCTTTTACACGAAATGTAATGGAAAGCGTGGCTTCGGAGCCTGCACCTGTGGCCATGAAAACCCAGGTTGATAAAAAGATTATTTATGGTATTGGCGGCTTTTTTGTAATCTCTTTACTGATTTTGTTTGGTTATGTACTTTACAACTCGGACCTAAGCATGCCTGAATTTAATTTTAATGCTCGTTTAAACTTAAATTTAGATAAATACATAACACCAACAGTGCTGTACAGCTTCTTATTTTTCGATTTGGTGATAGGATTGGTATTTCTTGATCAGTTTTTGAGGAAAAAGATGCATAAATAGGAAATTTATCTTTTATGTGCCCGCAGATCAAAATGATTTACGCTGATTGATTTTGATCTGCTTTTTCTGCGAAATCTGCGGCAAACTTTTAATCCAGTTTTTTCAAAATCTCCAGCCCTTCCGGCCATTCGCCAAAACCGGCATCGGCGTTGATATGCCCTGCTACCCCTATATTAATGAATTCACTGCCCCAATGTTCGGCAAAAAACTCAGCCCTTTCTAAAGTTACCCATTCATCATTTGTACTGGCTACTACAATGGTTTTAAAATTGATTTGATCTAATGGCACATGGTCAAAACCAACAGTTGGGAAAGTATATACCGGCGCTTCCAAATCACTTGGCGCAACGAGTAATGCACCCTTAATTTTCTTTTGATATTGTTTTGCCCAGTTGGCAATAGCGGTACAGCCTAAACTATGGCCAATTAAAATCACTTCATCCAGATTATAACCATTTAGAGCAGATTCTATATTTTCAATCCAATCATGATTAGCAGGCGCATCCCAATCTTTTTGATTGATGCGGATAAAATGATCTCCTGATTTTTCGAAATGGGTTTGCCAATGGTCCGGACCTGAATTGCCCAAACCCGGAACAATAAAATAATGAGTCATAAAAGATTTTAAAGGGGATTATTTAGACAACCAAAAACAAAAAAGCCCCGACTGTAATCGAGGCCATTTGTAAATATGATAAATAAATTAAATTACTTTCACATTAACGGCATTTAAGCCTTTTTTACCGTTAGCAACTTCGTACTGTACTTTGTCGTTTTCACGGATTTCGTCGATAAGACCTGTTGAATGAACAAAAATTTCGCTATCGCCATTCGCAGGGATGATAAAGCCAAAACCTTTAGTTACATTGAAGAATTTTACTGTGCCTTCTTGCATTGTATTAAATATTAAAATTAAGTACGCAAGGTAAGTTTTAATTTTTAAAATCAAAATAAAATTTTAACATTTTTTTAACGTTAAAATTTTGTAAATATCAGATTACTAAGGCTTTTTATTTGCCTTCCCAATTATGGTTAAGGTAATTTCGCTGTTGTGCGGAACGCCTAATGTTGTTCCGGGCGCCACGTTAAAAAGATTCCTGACATAGATATCGGCAATGCCCTGAGCCACCTTTTTTTTGGCCTCCACATTTTCTGGTAACACGTTATAAATGGTTTTTACATGTATGCCGCCCTGAAAATCTACAACGGCTGCAACCTGATAAGCAAAATCTTTATAAGCCTTGTCAATCCTGATGATATACTGCGGAAACATGTAATCGTAAGCTTCTGTGCGGTTGTTGGTTCGATCTACCGTGCTTATTTTTTCTACCCTTGCAATTTTACTTTTGGGTATAAACTGAACCGGATCTGTGGCAGCAAAAGCGCTATCACTATTCAGGTTAACTTTGGCCGAACGTTTTTCAATAAAAGCAGTATCGGCCTTGGTTGGTTTTTGCAAGTCTTCGGCTTTAGCCTTGAGCTTGTTTTTAATGTAATCCTGCGCATAAAAGGTCATGTTTACATCCGAGCGTACATCAGAGGCAATCACCTTTCCATCAACCTGGATCCGTTGAAAAACCAGACTGTCTTTACTGATGTGTTTTACCTTAAAAAATTCTGCTGCGAAATTATACACATTGCCATGATCGTATTGCAGGTAAAAATTCTGCATTCTATGTTTCTGAGGGCTCCAGGCCGACATGGTATCTTCTTTAACCACTTCGATTATCCACGATGGTTTTTGCATAAAACCTTCCTTATTAAAAGAATATCCATCTTTAAACCGGCGTTTTACTTCAACATAACGGATGCCTTTAACAGGTTCAAAAGTAAAATCCCTGAGTGTTGGATCGCTGGTTTTAGTGCCCATTTTACAGGCACTGAGCAGGAGTACGAAGAAGGAAAGGTATATGGTATTTTTAATCATTTCAACAAAAATATTCGACTAAAATAAGTTTTTTTTAGGCTTGTTGCTGTTAAAGGAGTTTTATCTTTTAGCCTGTTTCTTTACTAAAATAACATTGGCTACTTTCCGCTGGCCCTCGTGGTCCCATTTTTTATTATCGGCTGGATAATTGATTACGCCGCCATCGGGCATTCCATTTACCCATAAAGTAGTAGAACCGCCACCATCAAAATTTATGGAAGAAGTGCAGCCCAGCCAGCGCATTAATTTGGTGAGCTCGAACAAACTCATCCCTGCCGAATTATCGTTTCTTCCATCAACGGTCAACAAAATTACCCTTCCGTTGGGCTTTATGCCGAGGCAGGTACGGGGATGACGCAAGCGGTTAAAACCAGCGGTATCTAAAGTTTCATCAATATTATTTAAGGTTAATAACGGTCCGTTAAGCAAAATGTTCTGTTCACTTAACTTTGTTTCCCAATCAGCTGATCCATCCCTTTTTTTAATGGAGATTTTTCCATTATCAATTACGATTGCTGCTTCCTGATGCCTGGCCCTGTTTCCGTTTTTATCTAAGCGGTTGGTATTGATTGTTTTGCCGTTTACACGCACAAAATCTACCGATCCTCCGTTTTTTACATCAAAGAAATTGCCATTTACCGCAGCAATTGCGGTATCTCTCAAACCGAAATTACTGGTGGTAATCAGTTCCTTTTCTTCTGCACCAATGGCAAATACAGCTTTACGACCGGTGTTTTTTATTTCCAGGAAAGAGATGTTTTCATTAGCGGCAAAAAGGTTTTTCTGATCGAAATGATGCCTGAATAATACAACCTGTCTGGCCACCCGGTTTTTCTGCCATTTGGTTTTTAAAACCGTAATAGAATCGGCATTTTGGCCATATGCTGAGGAACCAAAAGTAAATAGTATAAGCGCAAAAAATAGTTTTTTAAGCATAACCGTGTTTTGCGATAAAATTAAAAAACTGTTGTGTGTTTAAGTTAAAGCATCAAGAATTATACAAAGAGTATTTAATAATAGATTCGTCATTTCGAGCGCAGCCGAGAAATCTTTTAAATTTTACTTCAATAACTTTGTTCAAAGATCTCTCCATTCCGTTGCTCTGCAGTCGAGATGACGAACCTTTGATTGAAAACCTGTTAGGTTTGGTATAAATAAAAAGCGGAGCGATCAATTTAATGATCTGCTCCGCTTTTTTGAATTTTGAATGAGTGAGTTTTGAATGATTGAATGGCGCATCGCAATTCAATCATTCTCTAATTCAATCATTCTATCATTTATTTCTTCGGATCTAAAATATCTTTAATACGGATACTTAAATCTTCGTAATGTGCTTTTGTAATGGCATCGCCTGCAGCAGCCCTTGCTTTGGTGGTAGCCAATAAAGTTTTTAACTCTGCCCTAACCAATGGCCTGATATCTGATAAACCAACGTTAATTGGCGTTAAGCCATAACTTGCTGCATACTCTACAGGGAAACCTACCGGAAGTTCCGATTCTTTGGTCATTAAATCTTGCAAACGGTCTACATAGGCACGTTGTAAGTTGCGTTTAAAGGCATCTGCCCTTCCGGCTACAAATACTGATGATCTTAAATCTGTAAATAATTCTGGTAAAGTATAAGCTTTTGCCGAGCCATTTTTGGTTTCGTTATCCAATAAACGGGCAATACGTGGTGCTGATAAAAGGTTGCCCAACGTATTGGTTTGAACGCCTTTAATGCGGTTTAACAATACACCGTTATCAAATTTACTTAACTGTTCGTTACTGATTAACCACAATGGCGTAGTAAATAATTGCTGGTTAAAGAAAGTGATGGCTTCTTTTTGTTTTGCTTTAGGCAGGTAAGCGTAAACCGGACCGCTTTGCTCGTAAGTTTTAAAGTTTTCGCTTAAACCACCAACATTGGTAGCCACGTGGCCCATGTAACGGTTAAACTGACCAACAATTTCGGTATAAATTTCTTTTAAATCGCTATAATCTTTTCCTTTTTGGTAAGTCCATTTTTCTACATTTGGTAAAATACGTTTTAAATTTGCAATACCGTAAGTACTGGCTTTCATTGCATTATCACCTAAATCTTCACTCTGTAAACGTGGATCTAAGGAAGTACCCTGGCGGCCATAGAAATACAAAGGATTACCTGCGTTTTTCAAGGTCCACTGATCTAAAATTTCTTTTTCCTGCTCAGCGGTTTTGTTGCCCGGAATCCATGAATAGCCCCATTTTACCACCCATTTATCATACTCGCCAATTTGAGGGTGAAGTTTGGTTACTCCATCACCTGGCTGTGCAATGTAATTGAAACGGGCATAATCCATAATAGATGGCGCCGTACCATGTTTATCGGTAAAGGTTTTAGAACGTAATGAATCAACAGGATAGGCATAACTAGAACCAAAGTTGTGCGGTAAACCTAAAGTATGGCCAATTTCATGCGATGATACAAAACGGATCAGTTCGCCCATTTGCTCATCTGTAAATTTAGCTTTGCGTACATCAGGATTAATGGCTGCAGTTTGTACAAAATACCAGTTGCGCAATAAATTCATTACGTTGTGGTACCAACCGATGTGTGTTTCCAAAATCTGTCCGGTACGCGGATCGCTGATGTGTGGTCCGTAAGCATTTGCAATATCAGAAGCAAAATAACGCACTACTGAATACCTTGAATCTTCTACACTGAACTGAGGATCTTGCTGCGCTGTTGGTGCTTCTTTACCCATAATGGCATTTTTGAAACCTGCAGCTTCAAAAGCTACCTGCCAGTCGTTAATCCCCTGGATCAAAAACCGCACCCATTTTTTTGGTGTTGCAGGATCGATGTAAATTACAATCGGTTTTACCGGTTCTACCAACTCACCACGTTTATAAGCATTGGTATCTTTAGGAACCAGGTTCCAGCGGTGAATATATGCTGTACGCTCTGCTTTTTGAGCATTCGTTCCGTAATCAATCTGCGATTGACCGAAGAACCCCACCCTGCTATCCATAATCCTTGCTTTTACAGGGATTTTTGGCAACAATAACATCGAAGTATTAAATTCAAAAGTTACCGCAGCATTGCTGTTATCGGTTGGAGATTCTGCCGCACGGTAAGTTTTAGCCGTCTTTACTTCAACATTGATCGGGAAAGTTTTTACGGTATCGATGTAAGAGCGGGTAGCATCGTACATGGTTACTTTATAGGCCTTACGGATCTGATCGGTAGCGCCGATGGCCATCACATCACCGTTATAAAAATCGGTAACATCAATTACTACACCAGTGGTATCTTTATTATAGGCTTTAATATCGAAACTGGCTAAAATCTGCGCCAGGTTAGAGTTTTGTACCGATTCGTACATATCGCTGTTTGGATCGGCCTTGGTTGAATAGCTTGGTACGCGGATGTACACCTGTTTCCCTCTACGTTCCCATTTCCAAACCTGTTCGTTTAATTCTTCACCGCCATATTGCTGGTTGCCCACCTTTACACCTGCAGGCACTTTTGCCAAACGGGTAACCACAAGCATTTCGCGGTTAATCATCGAATCAGGGATCTCAAAGTACCATTTATCATCTACCTTATGGGTTTTGAACAAACCGTTTGTAGTTCTTGCTTTTGAGGTAATTACTTCCGAAAATGGTTTAATGCCTTCTTTCTTTGGTGCTGCAGCCGGGGCCGCTGCTGGCGTTGCGGGAGTTGCGCCTTTTGTGGTTTTTGACTTCTTCTGAGCATATACCGAACCTGATCCGGCTACACCAAGTACTACGATACCTGCAAAAGCAAGTACCCTAAAGTTTTTCTTCATGTGTATATAAAAGTTAGTTTGCTTGATAATAAGAGGTTAAAGTTAGAGCCTTGTTACATAGCAATTGTTTTGTAACCGGAAAATTACGCTAATTAAATCCTTTTTTCAAGCCGTACTACTTTAAAAAACACTTCTTTATCCCTATAAATCTCAAAAATAACACTTCTTTCAGCCTTCGATTTAAACAAATCGGTAAGTTCGTTTAAGGTATAGCTCTCAACTCCTTTAAAATTGACGCCGATAATTTCGTCATCGGGGCATAATCCTGCCTTTTCTGCTGGACTGTTTTCGTCAATTTCTCCAATAAGAACCCTTTTATATTCCTTCTGATCAAGATAAATAACCATTCCCACCATATCGTGCTCAAAAGGCGCTTTGCTAAAGCCATTCGGTTTAACGTAAATAAAACCTTCTTCGTAATTAAACTGAATATTGAATTTCCGCAGCAAATCGGCGCCTAAATTCCCGTTCCGTTTGGATAAATCTATTTTTTCTGCAATGGTTTTAAAATCCGGAAATCCGGCAACAACATCCTTAAAAACATAGTTTCCCAGGCTAAATTTACCCACCCGGCCAATGTAACCTTTTATCTGTCCGCTAAGGCTCATGCCCAAATTGGCTTTGATTTTTTTCTCCGGCATAGGAAATTCAGCGCCCTGTAACATTTCGAGCGATAAGGCATGGCTGGCACCGGTATCCATTAAAAACCGGGCATTAACCAAATTTCCATCCGGAAGTTCAACATTACCAATAACGTAAGGTTTCTGGTTTTCGATCTCAATCGGGATTTTCTTTCCGCGGTATTTAACCTTTGCATCCCGATCATAAATAATCAAGCGGTTTTCGCTGTAACGGATATCTACAATAAAACTGCTAAAAAAGCTATAACCCAATAAACCGTAAATCTTGAGTCCCAAATGTCCGGATAAATTAAAAAGATCTTCTTTTAAAATGGCCGTCGGAATGTGTTCTATAGCAGCACTGCCCACCTTTACATCCAAACTTTGAGAAACATAGGCTTCAACCGTTTCGATGCCCAGCCCCGAAACTTTAATTTTACGGAGCATGTTAAAGTTTAACGAATCGATAATAGACGGATCGGTAATAATCATCGGTCCCACACCCGTATCCAGCACAAAATCAAAAGGCCCTTTTCCATCTACATAAACAGGAATAACAATGAGGTTTTTAATGCATTTAAAAGGAATGGATTGCTTTTGGCGGTTCCTTTTAAACAAGAATTCCTGTCCGGAAACAGAAAAGACAAGAAATACCATCCCCATGCAAATGGTCAGTTTACGTAAACAGATTATTACACCGGAACTATATTTGGTTAACATTAAACTAAATTTAATAAATTAGTTGATAATTATATCCCTAAATTTAGAAGATGTTCCGGTTTAAAAATCAAAATCCTATTTTTCTTGTCTTCACACTATCCATTTGCTTATTAGCAGGCTGTTCTACCAATAAAATCATTTCCAGAAACGTAGCTAAGGAATTTAAAAACTCGCAGGTAATTAAACAATACCAGGTTGGTTTTGCACTTTACAACCCTACCGATAAAAAGATGATTTTTGAGAAAGATGCCGATAAATATTTCACCCCGGCCTCTAACACGAAACTTTACACTTTTTTTGCCAGTTTAAAAATGCTGCCAGATTTAATGCCGGCATTAAGATATATTGAACGGAACGACTCGCTGATTTTTTGGGGAACAGGCGACCCCTCATTTTTACAGTTTGCCGTGAAAGATAAATCGGCTTATAATTTTCTTCTGGCCTCGAATAAAAAACTGTTTTTTGCCCCGGGACGATATTCAGGCACTTTTTTTGGCGATGGCTGGGCCTGGGATGATTACGATTATTATTATCAGCCCGAAATTACTGAAATGCCGGTTATGGATAACATGGTAACTTCTACTTATGCCGGTCCGAATAAAATAAACATCGAACCCAGGGTTTTTGCTCCTTGTTTTAAAGCAGATTCGACCAAAACCACAGGAAATTTTCAGGTTACCCGCGATTTTCTGACCAATAGCTTCCATTATCCTGCCGTTGCAGTAAAACCAGGTTACAACCAGCAAAATCCTTACAAAACCAGTGCTCAGGTTACCGTTGAAGTATTAGCTGATACCTTGCACAAGCCTGTTGGCCTTATTAATCTTAAAATCCCGGCAAATGCGAAAACTTTGCAGGGTGCAAAACGCGATTCAGTTTTAAAACACATGATGCTGCCCAGCGATAATTTTATTGCTGAACATTTATTGCTGGTATGCTCCAACCAGATTGGCGATACCTTAAGTACCGTAAAAGCCATTAACCACATTACCAAAAACTACCTTTCTTTTCTGCCAGATAAAGTTAAATGGGTGGATGGATCGGGTTTATCGCGACAAGATTTATTTACGCCGCGTGATAATGTTTATTTGCTCGATTCTATTTATAAACTGGTTAATAATCCGGAAAAACTTTTTGATATGTTGCCTGCCGGAGGAAAAAGCGGCACTTTAAAAAGCGCCTATCCAAAAACCGACAAACCATTTGTTTATGGAAAAACAGGATCGCTTGGTGGTGTTCATAACCAGAGCGGTTATGTTTTGACCAAAAAAGGGAAAACTTATATCTATTCGTTTATGAATAATAATTTTGTAAAACCAACGGCAGAAGTAAGGGCCGAAATGGTGAGAATTGTAACTTATATACATGATAATTTTTAATGCCGGATTTTAAATCGATCAATCAGCCTTTTTCGAACACCATAAATATTGATGGAAATTCCTACCTGTATTTCGGCGGAACGGCCTATCTGGGGATTCCACAAAATCAGGATTTCATTAATCTTTATATTGAAGGAATCAAAAAATTTGGTCTAAATAACGGCACCAGCCGTACCAATAATATTCAACTGGGTATTTATGATGAAGCGGAAAAAGTGGCGGCAGGACGTTACGGAGCAGAAGCGGCGTTGATTACCTCCAGCGGATATTTAGCGGCACAGCTTACGGTTAAGGCTTTATCTGTGTCAGGTAAGGTAATTTATGCCCCTGCTACGCACCCTGCGCTCTGGTTAACTGATCAGCCGGCACATCAGCAAGCGTTTAATGATTGGAAAAAGGAAACGGTAAGTCTGATCAATACTGCTGAAGAAAAAACCTGGGTTTTGGTCAGCAATTCCATGAATAATCTTATCCCCGAAATTTATGATTTCGATTTTGTAAAAGAAATCCGCAGCGATAAAAATATAATACTGGTTGTTGATGATTCGCATGGAATAGGCGTAAATAATAATGGAATGGGTGCCATTGTAAATCTTCCCAAACAAGAAAATATCGAAAATGTAGTGGTTGCCTCTATGGCAAAAGCATTAGGGGTAGATGCTGGTATTGTTTTGGCCTCCAGTAAAATTATCGATAAACTTAAAAGTACAAATACTTTTATTGGCGCTTCTCCACCTAGCCCCGTCGCAATATATGCATTTATCCATGCAGGGGATATATATAACAAAGCATTAAACAAACTGAAAAACAACATGGCAATGTTCAAAGAAGCCTTAAATCTTACCTGGAAGTTTGAATGGGATTTCCCGGTGTATCTGCCGGGTGAGACAAATTTTTCACAACGTCTTTTGCAAAAGCAAATCCTGATTTCGTCTTTCCCTTATCCAAACCCTACCGACGAAATTTTAAACCGCATAGTGCTTTCTGCCTGGCATGAAAAAGAAGATATCGAAAAGCTAATCGCTGCCATCAATTTTTAACCTTTCCTTATCCAATTAATTTTTGAATATTTAAAATATGAAAAAACTGATTGTATTCCTGTCGTTAAGCCTGTTTTTTATCAATGTAATTTCTGCACAAACCACTACCGTGTGGATTGTCAGGCATGCTGAAAAGGATAAATCAAATCCACAGGATACTGACCCAAGCCTATCAGATGAGGGGAAAATCCGTGTTGCCGATTTAGCAAAATATTTAAAAAAGGTAAAATTTGATGTTGCTTTTACCACGCCAACCAAAAGAACTCACCAAACGCTGGATTCATTGGTGATCCCAAAAGTAATCGATTATAAAGACATAAAATCGCTTGTTGACAGTATTAAAACCAATTATGCAGGCAAAACGGTGATGGTGGCTGGTCATTCTAATACCGTACTCGAAATTATTGAAGCCCTTGGCGGTAAAAGACCGAAGGAAGAATTAACCGATGATGATTACGATTATATTTTTGAATTATCAGTTAAAGAGGATAAAGCAAGGGTTAAAATGGATCAATATGGCAGGCCGCATCATTTGTAATTCAAATGATGTTTTGTGTTACCACCTGACGCTTTACATATTAAAGATCTAACAATTTAGTGTAGGATGGTAACAGCTTACTCCACGCGTAGATAATTTTGTGTAGGCCGGTTATTATACTACGAATAGATTTCTCCGTTTCGCTGCGCTTCAGTCGAAATGACGCAATGAATTATTATACTCCCAACAGCAATGAACTACAATTTCTCGAAAGGAATATCCATTAAATCATAGCTTTTCCAGTTCGAAAAATCGTAATGCCACCATTCGTTTTCTAACACATTCATCTGGTATTTAGCCATAATCGTAATCAGGAAATCGCGGTTTTTCTTAGCCTCCGGAGATACCTTTTCATATTTTGCCGCCGCTGCAGCCGAAAAACTATCATAAGGCGTTGGCATTAGTAATTCTTTACCTGTTTTCAGGTTAATCAGCGTTAAATCTACCGCACAGCCCCGGTTATGTTTAGATCCTTTTGCAGGGTTTGCCACAAAATTCTTATCGCTTGCTTTTTTATAAAACTCAACCGTAATGGCATAAGGACGGTATCCATCGAATATTTTTAAACCGTAGCCTTTTTTATTTAATTCATTCTGGATTTTCTTTAAAGCTGCAACGACAGGCCTCCGGGCAAAAGCCCTCGCCTGTTTATACATTACCTGCTGCATAAAATTATTTTTGGTTGCGTAGCGGATATCGAGCTTAATGTTTGGAATCGCTTTTTTGATTTCAACCAGCTCATTATTCGGATTCGATTTTACAGAGGATTGATATTGAGTATAAGATTTAACTACAGCAAGTTTATTTGCTGCGATAGGTTTATTTTGGGCAGAACCCGAAACAGAGATAAGGAGAAAAAACATCAACAAATTGAGTTTCATAAACGGCTATATTTAGATGGCTTATTATTTTTCTAACATCTACAGACTTAGATAAAAAGGGACGTCATCTCGACTGAAACGCAGTGGAATGGAGAGATCTGTTTATACAGATTTCTCGACTGCGTTGCACTCCGCTCGAAATGACGGATTATGAACTACTGATTCGAAACCACCAACAGTTCTAAATCTTTGAAAGGCAAATTAAACATATCGGCCAGATCTTTATTGGTACAATTTCCCTGGTAAATATACAGTGCTTCACGAATCCCCGGATTGTTCCAAACCATGTTCATCAAACCTCCGTATTCTCCAATATCTAGTAAAATAGGCGCAAAAATATTCGTTAATGCGTAAGAAGCCGTCCTTGGCACACGCGAGGCGATATTGGGCACACAATAATGAATCACATCATATTTCCGGAACACCGGATTGGTGTGGTTGGTTACTTCAGAGGTTTCGAAACAGCCCCCTTGATCGATGCTCACATCGATTACCACCGAATGCGGTTTCATCCTGGCTACGGTTTCTTCCATCACCACACAAGGACTACGGCCATGGCTGGCACGAATGGCACCTATTACCACATCGCAGGTTATAATGGCCTTATTTAATACGATTGGCTGCATTACCGAGGTAAAAACCCTGCTGCCCAAATTATTCTGTAAACGGCGTAAGCGGTAAATAGAACTGTCAAAAACCTTTACCTCAGCACCTAAGGCCAAAGCCGTCCTTGCGGCATATTCGCCAACCGTTCCTGCACCTAAAATCACAATTTCAGTGGGTGGAACACCGGTAAAACCGCCTAACATTAATCCTTTACCACCAGTTACATTGCTCAGGTATTCGGCAGCGATTAATATAGAGGTAGAGCCAACTATTTCGCTCATGGCCCGTACCACGCTTAAAATATTACCCTCATCGCGGAGATTTTCAAAACATAACGCATTGATTTTTTTATGCATCAAAGCTTTAAGGTAATCCTGTTTTAAAGTTCCGGTTTGTAAAGAAGAAATCAGCGTTTGGCCTTTGTGCATCAGCTCAATTTCTTCTAACATGGGTGGTGCAATTTTCACCAGGATATCGGCGTCAAAAACTTCCTTTTTATCGTAGGCAATTTTGGCGCCTTGCTCCGCATATTCGCTATCAGAAAAATTGGCTGCTATACCCGCTCCGGTTTCCAAAACCACGCGGTGACCATTATTTACCAGTAAAGCTACTGATAAAGGCGTTAGCGCAATTCTATTTTCCTGGAAAGAAATTTCTTTGGGTATTCCTATATAAAGGCTGTTTTTCTTTTTGCTGGTTTCTAACTTCGCTTCTTGCGTTTGTAACAAACCCTGACGAGCTATATCGGCCATTCCTTCGCGTAATCCTGTAGCCATGTTGAATTAATATTTTGGTAGTTTTAGGTTGTTCAAGGTACGGAAAATCTGTTAATTTATTGATAACTAATTGTTATACCTTCAAAAGTCTGAATAATCTGCGGTTCTCGTCCACTACATTTATTTCTACTTTAATGTAGTTTTCTGGCAGTAGTTCCTCCACCCTTTCCGGCCATTCAATTAAACAAGTACCACCGCCGTAAAAATATTCCTCATAGCCTAAATCATACGCCTCGCGGATATCTTTTATCCGGTAAAAATCGAAATGAAACACTGGTCCATTCGGACTTTCATATTCGTTAACGATAGAATAGGTTGGGCTCGAAACTACATCTTCGATTCCTAAATGCTTACAGAAATTTTTAATAAAAGTGGTTTTCCCGGCACCCATATCGCCTTCGAAAATGAAGACTTTTTCACTGCCTGCAAAATCTGAAAGTTGTTGCGCCACAACAGGTAAATCGGCTAAACTATTTACTTCGATATCCATTTTAAAAGAATAAAGGCAAAAGTAACACATAATTGCATTGCTTTTGCCTTTATTTGTTTTGCCATTAGTCAAACTGAGTTTGTTGAAAGCATATAACCTGTAAATTATTGAAAGTTTTTCGACAGGCTCAAGATGACAACCGACTAAATATGTAATTCATAACTTTAGCTCGACGAATAAGTCATCATCTGAGCAATTATACAATTAACCTTTAAAGTAAAGGCCGATAATCATTAAAGCCAACGCTATAAACAAGCCAACAAACCATTTAATCATATCCGTTTTAGCATTTGCCAAATCTTCTTTAGAAGCTAAATGGGTTGTTTTATCAATTACGGTTTTATCAACTTTCGCCTCGATATAACTGGTCAACTGCTCTGCAGTATCCTTATCAAGCTTTTCGCTTAAAAGTGCATATAGTTGAGTTATTGATATATTCATGTTGTTTAAAAATCTAACTAAAATTAAGAATAATGCTTCAGTTTAACAAAATATAGGGGTAATTCTATTGTAATAGTTGTTGTAAAGGCAAAAGTAACACATAATTGCATTGCTTTTGCCTAATATACATCGTCATTTATCGACTGCGTACTATCCGTCCTCTCGACTGGAACGCAGTGGAACGGAGAGATCTACCTCGAAATAGATTTCTCGACTACGCTGCTCTCCGCTCGAAATGACGAGATCATGAGCGGAGTAAACTACCTCGGCGAATAAGTCACCACCGGAATAATCATTTCTTCTAACGAAATTCCGCCATGCTGAAAGGTTTCGTTGTAATAGTTTACAAACTGGTTGTAATTGTTCGGGTAAACGAAATAACTATCCTCCCTTGCAAAAATATAACTGCTGCTGATGTTAATCTTAGGCAACAAGGCATCGTGTGGATTTTTGATTAAAAACACCTCTTTCGCATTAAAATTAAGATTTCTGCCCTGTTTGTAACGTAAATTGGTATTGGTACTTCTATCGCCGATTACTTTAACCGGTTTTTTAACACGAATGGTTCCATGATCTGTAGTAATGATCACTTTAACCTGCTTTTGAGAGATTTTTTTCAGTAAATCCCAAAGCGGCGAGTGCTCAAACCACGATAAAGTTAACGAGCGGTAAGCTGCATCATCGTTTGCCAGCTCTCTGATCATTTGCATATCGGTACGGGCATGGCTCAGCATATCAACAAAGTTGAAAACAATGGCGTTAAAATCGTTCTGCAACAGGTTATTAGTCTGATCAACCAGGTCTTTCCCCTGCTCAAAAGTTAAAATTTTATTGTAGCTGAATTTACAATCTTTTCTTAAGCTCCGTTTAATGTTATCGGCTAGAAATGCTTCTTCATGCATGTTTTTTCCACCTTCATCATCATCATTCTGCCAAAGCTGAGGAAAGCGTTTTTCCATGTCCAAAGGCATCATGCCCGAGAAAATTGAATTACGGGCATATTGCGTGGCCGTAGGCAAAATACTGGTGTACATATCTTCTTCATCAATCCTGAAATATTCGGAAATTAACGGATTGATGATTTTCCACTGATCGTAACGTAAATTATCAATCAGGATAAAAAATACAGGAGTGGTATCGTTAATATGCGGAAAAGCCTTTTTCTTCAACAATTCATTCGAAAGCAAAGGTGCCTTATCCTTATTCTTAATCCAGTCTAGGTAATTTTCTTCGATAAATTTGGTAAACTGTGTATTGGCTTCCTGTTTCTGCATGGTTAAAATTTCATGCATCTGCGGATCATCTAATTTTTCTAATTCCAGTTCCCAGAAAACGATTTTTTTGTACACATCAACCCACTCTTCGTAATTAAGCCTGTCGCCTAAAGTCATGCCCAAACGGCGGAAATCCTGTTGATAAGCCATTGATGTTTTTTCGCTCACCAAACGTTTATTATCAATCAGCTTTTTTATAGTAAGCAAAACCTGTTTAGGGTTTACCGGTTTGATCAAATAGTCGTCAATTTTACTACCAATCGCATCTTCCATTAAATTTTCTTCCTCGCTTTTGGTAATCAAAACCACCGGCACATCAGGATTTAAATTTTTAATGGCCGAAAGTGTTTCGATACCACTCATACCCGGCATATTTTCATCTAAAAAAACCAGGTCGAAATGGTCTTTTCCAAATGCTTCCAAAGCGTCGTTTCCATTGGTAAATGTGGTTACATTATAACCTTTATCATTCAACAATAATATATGTGGTTTCAACAGGTCGATTTCGTCATCGGCCCATAATATCTTAGTTTCTTGCATGTTTTTGTAAAAATAGGTATGTATTGCCCTTAAATTTTGGCAGGTAAATCAAACTGTGAATAAAAATAGCAATTTTTGTACCGTATCTACCTATTTAACTATTTTTAACGATTGAACAAGAAGAAAATAATAAATGATCCGGTTTACGGTTTCATCAGTATTCCATCAGAATTGGTTTATGATGTAATTTCGCATCCCTATTTCCAGCGTTTGCGTTACATTAAACAACTGGGGATGACGCATTTGGTATATCCGGGCGCTTTACACACCCGTTTTCACCATGCATTGGGTGCCATGCATTTAATGAGTCTGGCGATTAATCTATTAAAAAGCAAAGGACATGTCATCACCGAGGGTGAAGAAGAAGCCGCCATTTTGGCCATTTTACTGCACGATATCGGCCACGGGCCTTTTTCGCATGCTTTAGAACATTCGCTGGTTACCGGAATCAGGCATGAAGATATTTCGGCAAAGCTGATGAACGACCTGAATGTTCATTTCGAAGGAAAATTGAGTCACGCCATTGAAGTTTTTAACGGCACTTACCATAAAAAATTTCTTCATCAGCTGATTTCAGGTCAGCTGGATTTAGATAGAATGGATTACCTCAACCGCGACAGTTTTTTTACAGGTGTTAGTGAAGGCGTGATCAGTTTCGACAGGATTATCAAAATGTTTAATATACACGATGATGACCTGGTGATTGAAGAAAAAGGCATTTATTCGATTGAGAAATTTTTAATTGCCAGAAGGCTGATGTACTGGCAGGTGTACCTGCATAAAACGGTAATATCGGGCGAAATGATCCTCGTAAAATTATTGGAACGGGCTAAAGAACTATCGGTTGCAGGAACAGATTTATTTGCTTCTCCCTCGTTAAACCATTTCTTAAAAAACGACATCAGCGAAGCCAACTTCTTTGCCCAGCACGAAAACCTGGAGCATTTTACCAATCTGGATGATCAGGACATTTATGCAGCAGTAAAGGTTTGGGTTAAACATCCCGATAAAATTTTGTCTACGCTGTGTAAAATGCTTACTTCAAGGAATCTTTACAAAGTAGAAATGGGCAATGAAAAAGCAAGTGATGACCGGGTGAGCTTTCTACAGGATGCAGCTGTAAATTTACTGGAGATTAAACCCGAAGAAGCCAGGTATTTTGTTTTTACCGATTCGATCCAGAACCGGGCCTACAACGCGGGTGTTGGAAATATCAAGATTCTGATGAAAAATAACGATATTGTAGATATTGCAAAGGCATCAGATTTATCCAATCTCGAGTCGCTGCAGAAAACTGTAGAAAAATATATCCTCTGTTACCCCAGGGGCATTTAAGCTTATTTAACAAAATATTTAACTTTTACTGCCGTTTTAAGTCTTATTATTGTGTAAAATATACACCACTTAACCCTAGCAGGTTTTTTTGTTCATATCAATTTAACATATACCTTTGTACGATGCAATTTACTGCCACGCAGATAAGTCAGTTTTTGAATGGTTCCATTGATGGCAACCCAGATGTAGCCGTTACCGAACTTTCTAAAATAGAAGACGGGAAAGAGGGCTCTTTGTCCTTTCTTTCTAATCCTAAGTACGAAAACTTTTTGTATTCTACTCAGGCGTCAGTTGTTATCGTATCAAAAGATTTCGCACCTACACAGCCTTATACCAGCACTTTAATCCGTGTAGAAAATCCATATAGCGCCTTTACCATTTTACTGGATAAATATAACGAAGCCGTAAATGCACAGGCCGCACAATCAGGCATCGACAAGCAGGCTTTTGTACACCCAACAGCAAAAATTGGTAAAAATGTATTTATAGATGCCTTTGCTTACGTTGCCGAAAATGTAGAAATTGGTGACGGATGTAAAGTAAATGCGCAAACTTTTATTGGCGCAAACTCTAAAATTGGTGAAAACAGCACCTTTTTTCCGGGTGTTAAAATTTATCACAATTCAGTAATTGGCAAAAGGGTTACCATCCACTCCAACACCGTTATTGGTAGCGATGGATTTGGTTTTGCCCCTCAAAAAGACGGTACTTACAATAAAATCCCGCAGATTGGAAACGTGATTATTGAAGATGATGTAGAAATTGGTGCAAATACCACGGTTGATCGTGCTACGATGGGATCGACAATTGTGAAAAAAGGAGCCAAAATAGATAACCTGATCCAGATTGCCCACAATGTGGAAATTGGCGAAAACACCGTTTTAGCAGCACAATCTGGCATATCGGGCAGTACAAAAGTTGGCGCTAACAGCGTTGTTGGCGGCCAGGTGGGTATTGCAGGTCACTTAACTTTGGCCAAAGGCACACAGATTGGTGCACAGGCCGGTATCAACTTTAACATTACAGAAGAAAATAAACAATGGCACGGGAGCCCGGCGCAGCCTTTGCGTAACTGGATGCGTGCCTCCGTAATTTTCAAACATCTCCCGGATGTAGAAAAAAGAATAAACGCGCTCGAAGAGGAATTGAAAAGGCTTACAGCTGAACTGGAAAAGAATACAATAAACAATGAACGTTAGACAAAAAACGATTAAACAGGAAATATCAGCATCTGGTGTAGGTTTACACACCGGCGCTAATGTGACTTTAACATTTTGCCCAGCCCCCGAAAATCATGGCTTTAAATTTCAGCGTATTGATTTAGACGGGCATCCGATTATCGAAGCCGATGCAGATAACGTAACTGATACTTCTCGCGGAACAACCCTAACTCAAAACGGCGCCAGCGTAAGCACCGTAGAGCACGTAATGGCTTCATTAGTGGGCATGGACCTCGATAACGTGCTGATCAAATTAGACGGACCTGAAACCCCGATTATGGATGGTAGTTCTATCCAGTTTGTTGATTTACTGGAAGAAGTAGGTACGGTTGAACAAAATGCCGATCGTGAATATTTTACCATTCCCCATAACATTACCTATACCGAAGAAGACAGAAAAGTAGAAATTGTGGCTATGCCGTTAGACGATTATCGTTTTACGTGTATGATTGATTATAATTCTCCTGTTTTGGGAAGTCAGCATGCTGGCATTAATACCATTGCAGAGTTTAAAAAAGAAATTGCTTCCTGCCGTACTTTCTGTTTCTTACACGAATTAGAATATCAGTTATCGCACAATTTAATTAAAGGCGGCGATTTAAATAACGCCATTGTAATTGTAGATAAAGAGGTTACCAAAGACGAATTGAGCCATCTGGCCAAATTATTTAACCGCAAGGATATTGATGTTGCCCCGCAGGGGATTTTAAACAACATGGAATTGCGTTACCAAAACGAACCTGCCCGCCATAAACTTCTGGATATGATTGGCGATTTAGCTTTGGTTGGTATGCACTTAAAAGGCCACATTATGGCCGCCCGCCCGGGCCACGCGGCAAACGTTGCTTTTGCAAAAAAGATTAAAGCAGCCATTAAAAAAGAGAAAAACAAAAAAATACAGAAGGTGTACGATCCAAGTGCAAAACCATTGTATGATGTGGTTCAGATTATGGATATTTTGCCTCACCGTCAGCCATTTTTATTTGTAGATAAAATATTAGAACTTTCTAAAAACCATGTGGTAGGCGTTAAAAACGTAACCATGAACGAAGAGTTTTTTAAAGGGCACTTTCCGGGCGCACCGGTTTTTCCAGGCGTAATCCAGATTGAGGCCATGGCACAGGTTGGTGGTATTTTAGTACTAAGCACAGTTCCTGATCCGAGGAATTATTTAACGTATTTCTTAAAAATAGATAACGTACGATTTAGGGCACAGGTTTTACCTGGCGACACCATCGTTTTCCGTTGCGATTTACTTGAACCGATCAGAAGAGGCATTGCCCAGATGAAAGGTGTAGGTATGGTTGGCGAAAAAATCGTTGTCGAGGCCGAAATGATGGCCCAAATTTCAAAAATTAAACAAGCAGAACCCGCCCAATAATGATACAACCTTTAGCATATATACACCCTCAGGCAAAAATTGCCGAAAATGTGGTAATCGAACCCTTTGTAGTGATACATAAAGACGTTGTAATTGGCGAGGGCACGTGGATCGGATCGAATGTTACCATTATGGATGGTGCTCGTATCGGTAAAAACTGCCGCATTTTTCCTGGCGCCGTTATTTCCGGCGAGCCTCAGGATTTAAAATTTGCCGGCGAAATCACTACTGCAGAAATTGGCGATAATACCACCATCCGCGAGTGTGTAACCATTAACCGTGGTACTAAAGATAAATGGAAAACCACCATAGGAAGTAATTGCCTTATCCAGGCTTATTCGCACATTGCGCACGATTGCGAGGTTGGCAATAACTGTATTTTCTCTAACAGCACTACTTTAGCTGGCCACATTACCATTGGCAACAATGTGGTACTGGCTGGTTTAGTTGCGATACATCAGTTTGTTAAGGTAGGTTCGTATGCTTTTGTAACCGGTGGTTCATTGGTGCGTAAAGATGTACCGCCTTATGTTAAAGCTGCCCGCGAGCCACTTTCTTACGCCGGAATCAACTCTGTTGGTTTGCGCAGAAGAGGTTTTACCAACGAGCAGATAGACGAAATACAGGAAATTTACCGTGTACTTTTTGTAAAACACAATAACGTAACCAAAGCTTTAGACATGATCGAAGCCGAATTTAAACCAACGGAAATCCGTGATGAAATTGTTGATTTTATCCGAAATTCTAACCGTGGGGTAATGAAAGGTTTTGGCATGGGCAGTTAAGCAGAAAGCTTAAAGACCAAAGCTGAAAGCTAAAATTTTGATTTTTCAATGAGTGATTTAACGCTAATCAGAACAGATTCAGAAAATGCCGGTTTTAGACAACTGGTAGCTTTGCTGGATCAGGATTTAGCTGTTAGAGATGGCGACGATCATGCTTTTTATGCTCAGTTTAACAAGGTTGATGCCATTAAAGAAGTGATTGTTGCCTGCCATAATGATGCACCCGTTGGTTGTGGCGCCATAAAACCTTTCTCTGCAACCGAGGCTGAAGTAAAAAGGATGTTTGTGCATCCCGATTACCGGAAACAGGGAATTGCAGCAAAAATTGTAACCGAACTGGAAAATTGGGCAGCTGAACTGGGCTTTACTGCAACTGTGTTAGAAACCGGCAAAAAACAACCTGAAGCCATTGCGCTCTACCAGAAAATAGGATACGGCATTACGCCAAATTATGGCCAATATATCGGAGTTGATAACAGCGTTTGCATGATTAAACTCCTTAACGCTGACCACCAAACGCCAAACGCTTAGCCCAAAATGAATATCTCTTTACAAAATGTTGGCAGAAGGTTTAATAAGGAATGGATTTTCAGGCACCTGAGCACCGAATTTACATCGGGTAACAGTTATGCCATACTAGGGCCGAATGGTTCGGGTAAATCGACTTTGTTAAGTGTTTTAAATGGTAGCCTTTCTCCTTCTGAAGGGAAAATTACATTTTCGGATACTGCAGAAATCCCTGTCGAAAATATTTACCGGTACATTAGTCTTGCTGCCCCTTACCTCGAACTGGTTGAAACCTTTACGCTAAAAGAGATCATTGATTTTCATTTTAAGTTTAAAAATTTTGCTCCTGGCCTCGATGCTAAAAAGCTGATCGGCGTATTGGGTTTAGAAAAAGCTGCAAACAAAGAAATTAAGTACTTCTCATCAGGCATGAAGCAAAGAACCAAACTAGCTTTGGCCTGTTGCACCGATACACCAATTTTATTTTTAGATGAACCGACCAGCAATTTAGACGTTCAGGGAATAAACTGGTACCGCGAACTGATTGAAAATTTTGGAAAAGACCGTTTAACAATAATTGGCTCTAACCAGATCCAGGAATATGATTTCTGCACCACACAGCTGCAAATATCAGATTATAAGTAGTTTACTGCTCCTGAAACCCATCTTCATAACGTCTGTTTTGTCATACATTTGTACTAAAAATAAATTTTTAAAAAAATATTTTGCAATTAAGAAATAGTTTGTACCTTTGCACCACCAAAAAGAGAAACAATTATTTAATTTATCTCTAAAGGAAACGTTAATATTTTCCGCAATGCGGAATCAAAAATATAGCCGTAAAAGGCAAAGAGTTTTTCATAGTTTAGTTTGAGGTTTAGGTTGATTATGCCTTTGGAGTGGTTCCCAAAGGCATTTCTTTTATACGGAGGTTTTTTGTTGTGTAAGTGGCATTTATTGATGTACAAGCCCCTCGTTTCTAAACCAGATTGCACGAAAATACTTTTTGGTGCAGCCTCTTCTATAAACTTACAGATGCAATTGCAAAAAGATTGAAGGGAAAGCGGGACTGCGCTACCCGATTAATGCTGGTTTTGCTTTTCAAATCAATATGCATTTTTTAACTTTGATTTTTAATCATCAACAAAACAACATTTCATTTTAAAAATGGCAAAAGCATCAGAAATATGGACCGGAAGTGTTCTTCGTATTAACGGAGAGTTGGTATCAGTTGAAGAATACATCCACCGCACCCCAGGAAATTTAAGAGCCTTTTACCAGGCCCGTATGCGCAATATAAAAACAGGTAAGATTGTGGAATATCGTTTCCGCCCGGATGAAGAGGTTACCTTTGCCCGCGTAGAAACCAATGACTATCAATACCTTTATGAGGATGGCGATTATTTAGTGGTAATGGATAATGAGACTTTTGAGCAGCACAATATCCCTAAATTCCTTTTTGGAGATTCGATCAGGTTTTTAAAAGAAAGCATGACCTTAACGGTTGCCTTTGAAAGTGAAGAACCGATTATTGCACGCCTGCCAAACAGTGTTGAGCTTATTGTAACCTATTCTGAACCTGCGGTTAAAGGCGATACAGCCACAAGTGCGCTTAAGCAGGCAACTGTAGAAACAGGAGCTGAAATCAGGGTTCCTTTATTTGTTAATGAAGGAGATAAAATTAAAATTGATACGCGTACCGGTGAGTATATGGAGAGGATAAGATAACCTGGTTAATGGTTTAAATTTTTTTAAGCACTAAGCCTTATGCCTTAAACCTTTATAGGTTTTTATTAAAATAATTTTACCTTTGCCGTCACGAAAAACTAAAATAAACCCCCAATTTGGGATAACACAATATGGCAAAAGCATCAGAAATCAAAACAGGCAACATCCTTCGTATTAATAACGAACTGGTTACTGTTGACGAATGGAATCACCGTACGCCAGGAAAAGGTGGCGCATTTTATACAGGTAAATTCCGTAACATTAAATCGGGCAGAATTGTTGAGGCTCGTATGAATACCGACGAGGCTGTAGAAATTTGCCGTGTTGAAACCAACGATTACCAATACCTGTACGAAGAAGGTGATTATTTAATCGTGATGGATAACAACACTTACGAGCAATTTAATGTTGACAAAGCTTTATTTGGTTCGGCGATAAAATTTTTAAAAGAAGGCATGAACATCATTGTTTCGATGGAGAGTGAAGAAGCCATTATGGCTCAATTACCAAACTTTGCAGAATTCGAAATTACGTATTCGGAGCCGGCTGTTAAAGGTGATACTTCTACCAATGCATTAAAAGCAGCAACATTAGAAAACGGTGTTGAGGTTAAGGTACCGATGTTTGTAAATCAAGGCGATAAAATTAAAATTGATACCCGTACCGGCGATTACGTGGAGCGTGTAAAATAATTTAAATTCAATATCCTGAAGCCTCTGAAATTAATTTTTCAGAGGCTTTTTTGTTAGGTTTGCGATGCTGAACCGCTGTTATTAAACCTGATAAAGCAAAAAGCCCGCAGCGAGGCACGAGTGAGGACTTGAAGCGATAGCAGGACTGCAGGCCGCCATCAACACATTACCGCACATTTTCAAAAACAGACCGGACTCTTCTTTTCTTTCTTCGCTACACGATATAAACCTCACAGGTTTTTGAAACCTGCGGGGTTTGAAAAATATTATCTTTGTTTTATGCTAAAAGCCGAAATCAGAAAACAAGCGTTAAAAGACAGGTTGCTATTAAACGACTCATTGTATCATGAGTTAAATGAATCGCTTTTAAAACAGTTTAAAACACTCGATTTTAGCCAGATTAAAAACATTCATATCTTTTTACCCATTACCGAAAAAAAAGAGCCGAATACTTTTTTATTGATCGAATGGCTGAGTAAAACCCATCCCGAAATTAAAATTATTGTGCCAAAAGCCGATTTCGAAACGGCTTTGATGACCCACCATGAATATCTGGGCGAAGATGACCTTAAAAAAAACCTTTACAACATTCTGGAACCACAAAAAGGAAACCTGCATGGAGGTGAGATAGATATGGTAATTATTCCGCTTTTGGCCTTTGATAAACAAGGCTACCGCGTAGGTTATGGCAAAGGTTTTTATGATCGTTTTCTACAGGATATAAATGCTCAAAAAATAGGCTTATCTTTGTACCCTGCTATCGAAAAAATAGATGATGTGAATGAACACGACATCAAATTAGATTTTTGCATAACACCAACAGAAATTATAAAACTTTAAGCTTACCGGCATGCCACAGGAAATCGTTATTAAAACAGAAAAACAATACGAAGACAACATGATTGCGGTATTCGAATTACAGGAAAAAGAAGAATTAACCGCCGAAGACCTTAAACAGATCGAATTGATGTTAAAGGCGGGTGAAAAATACGAAGCGGAGCACCTGTAAGGGTTTATTAGTTCAGTGGCCATTGGTTGGTTGGTTTAGGCGCGCTTCATAAAAATGCCCTTATCCTATCTGATGGCAGATTAAACAAAAGCGTTGTCATCCCGATATCCCCATTTCGCCATCTCGACTGTAGCGGAACGGAGAGATCTATCTCAAAACAGATTTAGCTTTGCTGAGCACTTACGTAGTTCCCGGCAACGTTACCGATGTTAAATCGGTACAAGTTTCACTCCGCCCGAAATGACGGGACGGGAAGTTAAACCTTAGCAGTATATGCTTTCACAAAATCACTCACCAAATAAGCAATCAATTTAGACGTGAGCTTACTCACCCTTCCATCAAGCATCCTTGTGGCACCTTCGCAAAGGTGTAAATAAGAAAATTTATTAGCGCTGGTTAAAATCAGCTTTCTGACATCATTGACGGCAAATCCCGATGGCGTTTCTGCACTCGAAAGCACATTTTGAATACAATCTAAGTCGATCTCTAAACCAGCAGCTTTCCCTAATTCATCAAAAAAGCCGCCGGCATCGTCACCCATTAAAATATCATCGAAAAATATAGCCTTTAGCCTGGCGTTGTTTTCAACCTGGCTTAAAATCGCTTCATTATTGTAATTCTGATGCAGACCATACATAAAATAATGATTAAGATAATTTTCTGTAAGTGCATAAGAAAACCCGTTTCCGCTATGTCTTCCTTCCAGTTCTCTTAAATCGGCATGCGCATCTATGTTTAATACATCAATTGGAGTTTTGTATGCCAGCGAAGTCCCTTTAATGATGCCATAAGCATTGTTGTGCCCACCGCCAATTACCACCGGGATTTTGCCTGCAGAAACAATTTTTTCGATGACCGGATAAACCAGTTCGTCAATTTCTGCTACTTTATTCCTTAAACCTTTAATAGAAGAATCTTCAGGTTCGTTGATTTCGAAATGGCCTAAAACCAAAATTTCTGCACCATTTAAAAAGCGGTTACTTTGAATATTGAGAAAAGCGGCCAAAGCAGGTTTCCATGCCGAAGCGGCGCCAGCAATACCAGCGTTTGCCCGTACCCCGATATCTTCCGGGATGCCCAACAATACAAATTTTGAGTGGTTCGCTTTTAATCCTTCAATTGATATTGCCTCATACTGGTATGTTTTAACCCTTTCGCCAAGTTTAATTTCGCCATCACGATGGATAATCAAATGGTTAATGTCGCTCTGCGAATATATTTTAAGGTTATCCATGATAAATTTCACCGTTTAAAATCACCGTATCAACCTGGTTTTCACCAAAGCTGTACGGCAAATAGGCAATTGAAGGCATTGGTTTGGTAATAAATAAATTTGCTTTTTTACCAATTGTAATGCTTCCATAATCTTTACTTATTTCCATTGCCGCTGCGCCATTTAAAGTAGCTGCATTAATGGCCTGCTCCGGAAACATCTTCATTTTGATACAACCGAGCGAAACCACAAAATTCATATTCCCTGAAGGTGTTGATCCCGGATTATAATCGGTAGCCAAAGCCACAGGCAAATCTGCTTTAATAAAGCTTTTAGCATCTGCAAATGGAATACCCAGGTAAAACGAACAGGAAGGCAATAACGTTACAATGGTATCAGCATTTCTTAAGGTATTAATGGTTTCTTCGTTACTTTCTTCCAAATGATCAACCGAAACGGCCTTGTTTTTTACGGCAACTTCGATAGCGCCTGAAACGGAAAGCTGATTGGCATGTATTTTTGGTTTCAAGCCATATTTTGCTCCGGCTTTGAGTATCTGATCTGTTTCTTCGACGGAGAAAAATCCTTTTTCGCAGAAAACATCAATAAAATCGGCCAGGTTTTCTTTGGCAATTAGCGGCAACATTTCATTAATAATCAAGTTAATGTAACCCTGGTGATCATTTTTAAATTCGGCAGGGAAAGCATGAGCAGCCAGAAAAGTTGCTTTTATAGGTATCGGAAAGTGATCTTTTAACCTGCGGATTACCCGGAGCATTTTGATTTCACTTTCAGTAGTTAATCCGTACCCGCTTTTAATTTCAACCGCTCCTGTTCCCTGAAAAATCATCTGTTTTAACCTCACCGCAGCACTTTCAAACAATTCATCCTCTGATGCATTTTGGAGTTTACCCGCCGAATTTAAAATTCCGCCACCTGCCGCAGCAATTTCCTCGTAGGTTTTCCCCTGTATCTTCATGGCAAATTCTTCTTCGCGGGAAGCCGCAAAAACAATATGAGTATGGCTATCGCACCAGGAAGGGAAAACGTAGCGGCCTTCGGCATTGTATGTTGGAAGAGATGTAAGGGAAGATGGAAAACTATTCATTTTTCCAAAATCTTTAATCAGGCCATCTTCCAGCAAAAGCCAGGCATTTACGAGAACAGGCAATTCACCGAGTTCGCTACCACTGAGCACTAATTTATCTTTAGGATGCAGGCCAACAAGCCCTTTTATATTTATGATTAGCATTTATGGGATGGTTGATTGTTCAAACCGTATAAATTGATTAATTGAGTATTGCGGACAGTTAACCAGTTTAAACAATTAACCGATTAACCCAAAACCTAATCTATTTCCAATAGAACCGGACAATGATCAGAATGTATGGCATCGGGTAAAATCCTTACATTTTTAAGGCGGCTTTCCATTGGTCTTGTAGCCAGGTGGTAATCGATACGCCAACCCAGGTTCTTCCCCCTTGATCCTGCCCGATAACTCCACCAGGTGTAATGATGCGGGTCTTTATTAAAATGACGGAAGGTATCGATAAAACCATTATCTAAAAATAACTGCATCCACTCCCGTTCTTCGGGTAAAAAACCAGATGAATTGGCATTCGATTTTGGGTTATGGATATCAATGGCGGTATGGCAGATGTTATAGTCGCCACTTACAATTAAGTTTGGGAACTCTTTACGCAGTTCGCCGATATATTCATCAAAAAACCGCATAAATTCGTACTTTTTAACCTGTCTTTCATCTCCGCTCGAACCTGATGGCATATAAAGGCTCATTAATGAAAAATCTTCAAAATCAGCCCTCAAAATTCTTCCTTCTTTATCGATCCATTCTTCTCCGCATCCAAATGCTACATGGTTAGGTTTAATTTTCGATAAAATGGCCACGCCGCTATATCCTTTTTTCTCTGCCGGAAACCAATAATGATGATAGCCCAACTGCTCAATCAGCGCAATAATTTCCGGGATTTGTGAAGGCATGGCTTTTACTTCCTGCAAACAGACCATATCAGCATTTGTAGCCTGGAGCCAGCCAAAAAAGTTTTTGGTACTTGCCGCCCGGATTCCGTTTACATTATAGGAGATGATTTTCATCAGTTAAATATATTTATCAATGGCGATGAAGCGATCATGATTTTTATGCCCGCTCAGCAGGTAAATCATAATGGTTTCATTCAGTAAATTTCAATTGTTGTGGGCGGTAAATTTAGAAATTAATTGAATAAATGCTTAGTAATTGAGAATTGCTTTCGTTAAATTTGTTTATGAGCATCGAAGAATTAAAAATAGAAATCGCAAAAAAGGTTTTCGAAACAGATGATGAAAATCTTTTATCAGAGCTGGACATGCTTTTAAACTACAATGAAAAGGTTGTGTTGGACGAATTGCCTAAACATGTTCAGGAGGGAATTAAAAGAGGGTTACAACAAGCTAAAGAGGGAAAACTAATCCCATATGACGAAGTAAAAAAAGGCTTTCTGAAAAATGGCACTAACCGTTTCTTTTTCTGAAGAAGCATACGAAACACTACTTGGCATTGGGATTTTTATAGAAAAAACCTGGGGTTACGATTATGCTGAAAGTTTTATAGAAAGTGTTTATAAAAAAATTGATCTCATTGTCTTCTTGCCCTTTATCTACGATCCTATCTCATTAAATAGCCAAGTAAGAAAAGGCGTAATCTCAAAACATACTTCTTTTTATTATCAAGTTTATCAAGAAGAAATTAGAATTCTGTTCTTCTTTGATAACAGACAAGATCCTTTAATTACATAACTATTTTATCTTTCAAAGATCCCTGTAACAACTGTTTCTCCAACTTTTTCGCTTCTCTCCTCTTCAAAACCGTAATCTCCATTTTTGCATCCTGTTTTGGGCGGTTGTTTTTATCGGTTTCGATTACTGCAATCTTATCTACCAGATCCAGGCCAGCTACAATTTCGCCATAAACGGTATAATTACGGTCTAAGTGCGGGGTACCTCCAATTGTTTTGTACACCTCACGCTGCCATTCAGGAATTTTAAATTTCAGGCGTTTTTCTTCCACACTGTTTAATTGCTGATCGGTAAAAACCTTTCCCTGAACCAGGTAAAACTGGCTTCCGCTTGATGCTTTTGCCGGATTAACGTCATCACCTTCCCTTGCTGCTGCCAAAACCCCTTTTTTATGGAACAAACTATCATTAAATTCAGCAGGAATCGTATATTTTGGTCCGCCGTTGCCTAACAACGAATCTGGTTTGGCATTCCTCGAATCCGGATCGCCCCCCTGGATCATAAAATCTTTAATCACCCGATGAAATAAAAGATCATTGTAATACCCTTTTTTAACCAGTTTCAAAAAGTTATCGCGGTGCAATGGCGTTTGATTGTACAATTTAACAATGCACTCGCCATATGCTGTTTTAATACGGACATATTGATTTTTAGGTTTCGCAGCGAAAGCAGAAAGCACTGAAAAAGCGCAAAGGAACAATAATATTTTCTTCATTTAGCCGGTGTTTGAGGCTAAAATAAACTAAAAAATGAAATTCAGTAAATATTTCCGCGCATTATTCGATAATTTTTGCTTTACCTTTGTGCTAATGAAGTTAAAACAAAAAATAGCACTTTCTTTGGCTGTATTTTATGCAGTTAGTGTTATGGGTTTGGCTTTAAGCCTCCATTTTTGTGGAGGTAAACTAGAAAATGTTAAACTCTTTAGCAACGAACTTTCCTGCAAATTCTGCAAGGAGATTCCTGCTGAGAAGAAAGATGATGGTTGTTGCAAAAACACACAGGTAACAGTTAAGGTTAAAGACAGTCACCAGGTGGAGGCACAGGTACAAATGCCTAAATTGTTTTCTATCCAACTTTTCCTGCATCCTCCGGTTTTAGAATTTCTGACCAACATCACTCCGAAGTTTTTTAGTAAAATCTCAAACAAAGCACCACCATTATCCTCGCGGGTTGCTTTGCATATTTTCAATTGCATTTTCAGGAATTAGGATTAAACATTAGCTCGTAATGCACATTTCTTGTATTTGGACGGGCTCAATGTGACATTATCTTAAATTCTAATTCAAAAAAATCATGAAAACAATAAAAATTTTCAGCATCATTATGCTATTCTTTGCCGTTAACGCTTCGGCACAACAAATATCTACAGCCGATTTACAGGTAACCGGTTTAACTTGTTCCATGTGTTCAAACGCCACACAAAAATCTTTAGAAACCCTGGGCTTTATCAGTAACGTTAAACCAGATTTAAATAAAAACATCTTTGTTTTAACCTTTAAAAAAGACGCGAATGTTAATCTTGATCTGGTTCGTAAAAAAGTTCAGGATGCAGGTTTTTCTGTTGGCAGCTTAACTGCAAACTTCAATTTTAACGATGTTAAAGTAGACGACAAAGGTCAGGCAGTTGTTAATGGCAATGTGTACCGTTTTGTAAATGTAAAAGATAAAACGCTTAGTGGCACAATAAAGGCGAGTGTGGTTGATAAAGATTTTATTTCCGGTTCAGCATTTAAAAAACAAGCCTCAACTGCTAAGTCTGACGCTTATGCAAGTGGCACCGGCGTAGTAAATGGCAAAAAAACGCGCATTTATCACTTGGTTCTTTCTTAGGATGAGGCGGATATTCATACTGGCGCTGATGCTCATCGGTGCTTATAAAAGTGTTTGTGCACAAGAACTATATGTGTTTACAGAGCCTGCGAGCAATATGCCGAAAAAATCGATCGGTGTAAGGATTACCAACGAAGGCATGTTTAACTATCCGGGTTATGTAAGCCGCACTATTCCGGAGGTGATGATCGGGTTCAGCAAAAACCTGATGATGCATACCCAGGCTTTTCTTTCTGACATGGACGGTAAATATCGTTTAGAAGGTGGGAGTTTATATGCAAAATACCGGTTTTTATCGTTGGATGAAGCACACAGCCATTTCAGGGCATCGGCTTTTGGAAGGATTAGTACCAGCAGACGGCCAACTTATACGCGCGACATTAACCTTGAAGGCGACAATAGCGGCGTGCAGGGCGGATTGATTTTTACACAACTGCTGCATAAACTGGCGCTATCATCAACCTTAGGTTTTGCCCACGCTTTCGAAAACAGCGACAGACAAATCGCAGGGATGCCTCAACCAAAAAATATGCTGTCCTACAGCTTATCATCGGGTTATCTGGTTTTACCTGTCGTTTATAAGGATTACAAACAGCCCAACTTTAATGTCTATTTAGAGTTACTGGGCAAAACCGATCCGGGCAGCGGTCAATCCTATCTGGATATAGCCCCAGCCCTACAGATGGTTTTAAATAGTGCAACCCGAATCGATTTTGGCTATCGTTTTCAGGCAACCGGAAATATGGATAACCGGTACACCAAAAACATGTATTTGCTCAGGGCAGAATTTAATTTTTTTAACGTTTTAAAATAGAATATAATCACATGAAAAAAATATTAGGATTAGTTGCCATCATCACAATCGCAACAACAGCATTCACTTACGCACAAAGCAAAACAGATGCCGCCTTAAATCAGGTATTAACAGCCTATTACGATGTAAAAAATGCCCTCGCAACCGACAAAAAAGACCTGGCGATAGAAAAAGTAAAAGTTTTATCGGCAAAGGTAAATGCAGTTAACCATAAAGATTTACCAGCAGATCAGCATAAAATATTTATGGAACAAGCTGCAGTTATCAAAAATAAATCGGCACAACTTGCGGGCTCGAACGACATTAAAACACAAAGAAAAGCTTTTGAAGGGATTTCTTATGCGATGATTAAAACGCTGAAGGGTTTAAAATTTAACAGCCAAACCGTTTATGTTCAGCATTGCCCCATGGCGAAAGCGAGCTGGTTAAATGAAAAAGAAAACATCGAAAACCCATATTATGGAAGTATGATGTTTGATTGTGGTGATGTTTCCGAAACAATAAAACCGAACTAATGAAGTTGCATATCAAAAATATGGTATGCAACCGCTGTAAAATGGTGGTTAAGGCTGAGCTGGAAAAGCTTGGCTTTAAACCGCTATTGGTTGAGCTTGGCGAAGTTACTTTGGCTAAAAATATCACTCCCGAAGATAAAATCAGAATCTCAGATGGCCTTAACCATTTCGGATTCGAACTATTGGAGGATAAGAAAACCCAGATAGCCGAGCAGGTTAAAACGGCTATTGTTAATTTAGTACATTATACCAGGGAACCCTTAAAAATCAATCTTTCTGCCTACCTCAGTGATCAGTTGAAACAGGAATACGGCAGTTTAAGCGGTATTTTTTCGGAGGTGGAAAATCAAACGATTGAGAAATATTTCATTGCCCAAAAAATAGAGAAAGCAAAAGAAATGCTTACCTACGGCGAACTTACCCTGAGCGAAATTGCTTATCAGCTCAACTACAGCAGTGTGGCACATTTATCGGCACAGTTTAAAAAAGTAACTGGTATTACGCCTTCGGCTTATAAAGCAGGTTCTGCAGACAGCAGGAAAACACTGGATGAGATATGAGGAGGATGGGCTAAAATTTATGGTCAATGGTTAGATAGATCATGGTTGATAGCCAAAATGCCCAGGGCTATTTGTTCATAAATCATTGACCATTAACTATTTAACCATGAACCAAAAAACCTTGAACTATTGACCATAAACCATCCATCAATTTGCGGTTTCAATGCAGCAATTCAACTATCCAGTTGCTCTAACCATTCACCTCTTGTCAATTCTAGCCATTTAGCTAATCATCAATTAACCGATTTGAACAGTTAACCGATTAACCTATTTTTCTAAAGAATTTCTTACCATAAGTCAATACCGATCGACTGATACTCAACTACCTTTGTACCTAAATAAAATCACCAGGTATGAAAAAATTATTCTTATTTCTGATCGCTGCCTCAATCAGTGTAGCATCATTTGCACAAACAAGCTGGAAAATAGATCCAATGCACTCGTTTGTTAACTTTTCGGTTAAACACATGGGCATTTCTTTTGTTGATGGTTCATTTAAAAAATTCGACGGAACGGTTACGGCTTCTAAACCAGATTTAACCGATGCTAAAATTAGCTTTACGGTTGATGTAAACAGCATTACTACAGGTGTTGAGATGAGGGATGGCCATTTAAAAACAGACGATTTCTTTAATGCAGAGAAGTTCCCTACGATGAAATTTGAAGGTACATCTTTCAAAAAACTAAGTGGCAATAACTATGAATTGAATGGTAAACTGACCATCCGCGATGTAACCAAAGATGTAAAGTTTGCTGTGGTTTATGGTGGTACCGCTAAAGATCAGCAAGGCAATACCAAAGCCGGTTTTGGCGCTACTACGACCATTAACCGTTTAGATTATAATATTAAATATGATCCAACAGGTGCTGGTGTTGCAAAAGATGTTGCCATTAAATTGAACCTGGAGTTTGTTCAGGCGAAATAATTGATTAAGATTGTTATTAATCAATTTTGATGATCTAATAAACTTTTTAATTAATCTGTCACATTGAGCTTGTCGAAATGCATATAGGTGCTTCGACAGGCTCAGCATGACAAAAACGATACCATGTCCACATTATCTCAATTCAGAAACTTTACTCAGCGTTTGCCTCAAACGGATTTAATGCCAACGCTTTTTATTGGACATGGCTCTCCAATGAATGGTATCGAAAATAACGAGTTTAGTCAGAGCTGGATTGATTTAGCCAAACATATACCTGTTCCAAAAGCCGTTTTAGTGGTATCAGCACATTGGTACACCCATGGCACTTTTGTTACCGCGATGGATTTGCCGACTACCATCCACGATTTTGGTGGGTTTCCGCAGGCACTTTTCGATGTGCAATACCCTGCTCCCGGCGATCCGAATTTGGCTGCAGAAATTCCCGGATTAATTCACGCTACACCAGTGGGCTTAGACCACGACTGGGGCCTGGACCATGGCACCTGGACAGTGGTAAGGCACATGTATCCTAATGCAGATATTCCGGTATTGCAATTGAGTATCGATTACACTAAATCTCCTGAACAGCATTACGAAATTGCCAAAGAAATTTATGCGCTCCGCAAAAAAGGCGTATTGGTTATCGGGAGCGGAAACATGGTACACAACCTCCGCATGTTAAGCTGGGAGATGATTAACGGTGGTGGTTACGATTGGGCAAATGAGATGAACGATAAGTTTAAAAACTTAATTGCCAACGGAGATCATCAGCCTTTAATTAACTACCGTAACCTTGGTACCGATGCGATGCTGGCCATCCCTACGCCAGAGCATTATTTGCCGCTTATTTACACCCTCGGATTGAAAAACGATAAGGAAGAGATTGCGTTTTTTAATGACAAAGCCGTTGGCGGTTCGTTAACAATGACGTCTGTTTTGGTGGGGTAGTAGGTTTAGGGTTTATCAAAACTGCGTCATCTCGACCGTAACACAGTGGAGCGGAGAGATCTAACTCTAGATAGATTTAGCTTCGCTGAGCACCTGCGTGGTTCTCGATTGCATTACACTCCGCTCGAAATGACGGCATCTGGTGGAATCACAGAAACTAAAATTCTATAAAACATTATGATTATTCTGTAACGCTTTTGGCCCCTTAAGTTGGTAAATTTGCTTAAAAGAATTTCATCATGACACATACCTATCAACTCACGGGCATGACCTGTGGCGGTTGCGAAAATAAAGTTAAAAGTAACCTGCTCGTTTTACCAGATGTAACCTCGGTTGAGGTTTCGAAAGATACCAATTCTGCTACCATTAGCATGGATAAACATATTGGATTAGATACCCTTCAGCAAGCTTTGGGTGGCGCCGACAGCAAATATCAGATTTCAGCTGCGCATCATAGTGAAGCGCTGGAAGAAGCAAAATCATGGGCAGAAACCTATAAACCCATCTTATTGATCTTCGGATATGTTACCGCAATATCTTTAGTGGTTTCATGGCAAAATGACGCCATTAATTTTATGGTGTTTATGCGCATATTTATGGCAGGTTTTTTCCTCACCTTTTCTTTCTTTAAAATGCTCAACTTAAAAGCTTTTGCCGAAAGTTATGCCATGTACGATATTGTAGCCAAAAAATTCAGTGCGTGGGGTTTTATTTACGCTTTTATAGAATTGGGACTTGGTTTGTCATTTGCCTTAAACCTCTCTCCTGTTGTTGTAAACTGGGTTACTCTCATCGTAATGACAGTAAGTATCCTTGGCGTTTTGGAAAGTGTTTTAAACAAAAAGAAAATTCAGTGTGCCTGTTTAGGTGCTGTTTTTAATTTGCCCATGAGCACCGTAACCATTGTTGAAGATGCGATTATGATTGCTATGAGCGCGGCGATGTTGGTTTTGATGTAGGTTAGATCCTCTCTTTTAACATGATCGTCACCCTGAATTTATCTCAGGGTCTTTCATGCTAGAAAGATGCTGACCCCCCGATGTAAAATCGGGACAGCATGACGAATCGTTTACTGCCGCTTATACCTAAACTTAGATTTTCGGCTTTTGCCATTTAGCTCACCATCAATCCAGGCGAGCATTTCTGTTTTACCCAGGTTTTGATAAACTATTCTCTGCGGAAAATCGTGTGCTACATTTTCGAAAACATAAATCTGATCTTTAGTGGAGATAAGTTTAAAACAAACCTCTTTACCCTCATTCTGATTAGCGACAGTTGAGCAATAGAAAATATCTTTTCCTATTGTTCTGATCTGCAAAGTTTCGGTAAGTACACTATCGCCTTTTGCATTAATGCGGTAGCTCTTGCCCTTGAGCATTTTATCGGCGCCCTCGCTCCATTGCTCTACATTTTTACCTTTAGGCGTTTGCATTTCCCATGAACCCAAAACAAATGAAAAGACTTCTAATGAATTTTTTTGGGCTTTAACATCGCTAAAAAAGCCAACCGTAAATAAGATCATGAAAAATAAATAGATTTTTTTCATTTTTCAGTTGTATTGGTAATGTGCGCCAAATGATGTTTTCCATGCCAGGCGTACATGCCCAGCATATTGGCTAAAGTGAGCTCCTTATTATGTGCCGGATGGATATATTTTCTCTGGTAATCTTCTGCTTTCAATGTTTTTAAAAAAGCAACCCAGCGCTGATGCAACCCGGTTAATAAATCAATAGAGAAATTGATGTCACCATTTTTAGCTTCTTCAGTTTCAGCCCAGCGTTCCTCATAATACGGTCTGATTACCGGAATATCCTCTGTTATGGCCTGCTTAAAACGGATATAGGCATTGATGTGGCTATCCGGAATATGGTGAACAACCTGCCTCAATGTCCAGCCTTCGGGGCGATAGGTCTGATTTAATTCTTCATCCGTTAAATTTTCGGTAGCCTTTTTAAGCTGGCCGGGTAGTGCTTCAATTTCAGAAATCCAGGTATCAATCTGTTGCTGATCGAAAATATCAGGCATTGAAAACTGTCCGATCGGGTATTTTAACTGCTCTATATCCATGAAACCAAAATAAGATTTTTAAGGAGAATTATCTGTTTCTAAAAACTAATAAATAGTTGAAAGGCTGGAAAGTTGAAATCTAACCTTCAACCATGATAACATTCCAACATTAAAACAACCTCCCAATTACATCAGCTTCTTCAGCCATTTCAACAGACCCATTTTTTTGCCATAAGGAGGATAAATCATGCTGGTCATCCCCAATTTTGATTGAAAAACAACCGCTCTTTCGTGCGAAAAGGTTTTGAAGCCAAAAACCCCGTGACAACTTCCAATCCCGCTACTGTTTACACCGCCGAAAGGCAAATTAGGGTTACTGATGTGAACCAGTACATCGTTTACACAAGTTCCACCGGCACTGGTTTGGTTAATAATTTTATGCTGATTCTGCTTGCTACCTGAAAAGATATAAAGCGCCAGTGGTTTACTTTTACTATTCACCAAATCAATAGCCTCCTGCACATTTTTAAAAGTAATTACAGGTAAAACAGGTCCAAATATTTCTTCCTGCATGATGTCGCTACTTTCATTTACAGAAGTTAAAAGCGCAGGCAACAGGGTCAGATTTTGCTCATCTTTTTCACCACCAAAAGCCAATACCGCTCCATCAGCAACAGCATCGTTCATTAATTTATTTAAACGTTTAAACTGTTTTTCACTGATGATTTTGGCATAATCCTTTTGGTTAATTTCAGCGCCTTCGAAAAACATTTTCTGAACTGCAGTTTTATAATCTCCAACAAAATCATTTAGCTTACTTTCTTCGATCAGGACATAATCAGGGGCAATACAGGTTTGGCCGGCATTAACCAATTTACCCCAGGCAATTTTTTCGGCAGCTTTTTTAATATCGCAGGTTTCATCTACAATCACTGGCGATTTCCCCCCAAGTTCCAAGGTTACTGAGGTCAGGTTTTTCGCCGCAGCTTCCATCACCACTTTGCCTATGGCGGTGCTTCCTGTAAAAAAAATGTGATCAAACGGGAGTTTTAAGAGTTCGGTAGAAACACCAGCATCGCCTTCAAAACAGGCGATTTCTTTTGGATCAAAAGTGGTTGTAATCATTTTATTAATTACACCCGCTGTTGCTTCGCTTAATTCGGACGGTTTAAGGATGACGCAATTCCCTGCTGCAATTGCAGAAACCAAAGGACTCATCATCAATTGTAGAGGATAATTCCAGGGGGCAATAATCAGGCAAACACCTTTAGGTTCGTAATAAATTTTATTACTTGCAAAAAGATTACTCATGGTTCTGCCGGCAGATTCAGGCTGCATCCAGCTCCTTAGTTTTTTGATGGCAAAATCTATTTCTGCATAGGTAAAATACAGTTCGGTTACGGCACTTTCGAAACGGTTTTTGCGTAAATCTTTTTCAAGGGCTGTAAATATTTCTTCTTCGGCATTTTCCAGAGCCAGCTTAAGTAATTTTAGCTTCCCAATACGGGTTTTAGCATCCGTTTTACGTAAATCGAATTTATGTTTTTGCTGTAAATCGAAAACCGGTTTTATCTGTTGTTCCATAATTATCTGACACTAATCTCTTTTACCCTAATCGATCTTGCCTGTTTATGCATTAAATTTAGTTAAAATGCTGCCGTTTCATTAAAAATTCATTCATTTAAAGCATATTGCAGCAAATTTTAATAATAAAGATGAAAAGGTTGTTTTTTGTTTTCGCATTTATAATTCCCCTGGTTATCCATGCCCAAACCATAAAAACAGATGTACTGGTTATTGGCAATGGCGATGCCGCTTATGCTGCGTCTTTTCAGTCCTTTAAGTCGGGTGTAAAAACCATCCTGCTCACCCAAAAAGAACAATTGGATTTAAATAAAATAGCCCCGACCAACAAGGCTTTTTATCAGAACTTTTTAAAGCGCGAAACCGAAAATGCGAAAAGCTTAGAAACCCCAAAGCCTAAGCCCGATAAGAAAAACCGGCCAAAAGTAACGGTGACAGATAGCACTTTACTTTTAAACGTGATCAATAACACACCCTACACCGAAATTAAACGATCTGGCAGTGGCTGGGAAGTAAAACTCACAAAAGATAAAAGTATTAAAGCAAGGATTCTTTTGCTGGCCGATAACCCTGAAAAATTGATTGCCGCATTAAAAATCACAACTTTAAATCCGGCGAAACCAAGCCCGTTAAATTATAACGAAAATACCTACCGAACCACAGTGGCAAGTATTGCTTCAACAGGTGCTAATTTTTTATCATTATATAGCTTGTTGATTCCCAACCAGGAAAATCTCTTATATATTCCTGCCGAACAATCCGAATTTGGGTCGGCAGCGGGAGCCACTGCAGCCTATGGTGCATTTTATGATATTAAAACCAGTTTATCAAATTTAAAAGGAATTCAGGGCGAACTATTAGCATATAAACATGCATTAATGCCCTTTGAAGATATAAAACCCACCGATTCGAATTGGCTGGCCATCCAAAAAGTAGGCATTACCGGAATTATCAAAGCAGAACTCAAACAGGGTAAAGCTTATTTCAAACCTGAAAAAGAAGTAACTTATAACGAAATTAAAGAACCGGTTAAAGAATATTATTTCAAAGCTCAAATCTGGTTCGATGATCATCAGAATATCCCAATTAATTTAGAAAATACCATTTCTATGGTGTGTTATGTGGGCAATAAATCAGTTGATGCTACGAAAGGTGCATTGCAGAAAAACTGGAATAAAAATTACAGGTTCAACTCCAGGTATGACCTTAAAAAAGTGTTAACCAGACGCGAATTTGCCACCATCATTAACGAATTCCTCGAACCTTTTGACAAAGTTAACGTAGATAAAACCGGGAGGGTTATCCGTTAGTTTTTGCCACAGATTTGCACAGATAAACACAGATTTAAGCATAATTGCAAAAAATTATCTGTGTTCATCCTTGTTATCTGTGGTTAATTCAGAAGGCAGAAATAGATAAAACAGGGAGGGTTATCCGTTAGTTTTTGCCACAGATTAACACAGATTTAAGCATAATTGCAAAAAATAATCTGTGTTAATCCTTTTATCTAGTTAATTCAGAAGGCAGAAATAAATAAAACCGGAAGGGCGATCCTTTAGTTTTTGCCACAGATTCGCAGAGATAAACACAAATTTTAACCTTAAGGGAAAGGATTATCTGTGTTCATCCTTTTTATCTGTGGTTAATTCAGAAGGCAGAAATAGACAAAACCGGAAGGATGATCCGCTAGTTTTTTTGCCACAGATTTGCACAGATAAACACAGATTTAAGCATAATTGCAAAAAATAATCTGTGTTCATCCTTGTTATCTGTAGTTAATTCAGAAGGCAGAAATAGATAAAACAGGGATGATCCTTTAGTTTTTGCCACAGATTTGCTCAGATAAACACAGATTTTAACCTTAATGCAAAGGATTATCTGTGTTCATCCTTTTATCTGTAGTTAATTCGTAAGGCAAAAATAGATAAAACAGGGAGGGTTATCCGTTAGTTTTTGCCACAGATTTGCACAGATAAACACAGATTTAAGCATAATTGCAAAAAATAATCTGTGTTCATCCTTTTTATCTGTGGTTAATTCAGAAGGCAGAAATAAATAAAACCGGAAGGGCGATCCTTTAGTTTTTGCCACAGATTTGCACAGATAAACACAGATTTTAACCTTAATGCAAAGGATTATCTGTGTTCATACTTTTATCTGTGGTTAATTTATATGGCTGAGGTTGTAACATTTCCATTTCCTTCTAAAATTAGGTTGTGCTTTACCTAAATTGCATCCAAACCTAAAATTCATGAAGAAATATTTACTTTTCCTTTTGCTTTGCACGGGCGAATACACTTTTGCGCAACAACTGGCCCCTTTAACCGTCGAAAAAATTATGCGCGACCCAAAATGGATGGGTATTGCACCCACAAATTTCCGCTGGACGGCAGATAGCAAAACCCTTTATTTTAACTGGAACCCCGAAAATAAAGCCAAAGAAGAATTATTTAAAGTTTCGGCAACTTCTGCAAAACCTGTAAAAGCGGTTGAAAAAGAAGATGAAAAACTATTAAGTTTAAATTATACTTACAATGCCAACCGAAGCCTTGGCCTGGTAGAAAAAAGTGGCGACATCTATCTGAAGAATTTCAAAACGAATAAAGAAACACGCCTAACCAACACACTCGAAAGAGAAAACAGTCCTGTTTTTTTGACCAATGGAAACGTTGTTTACCAGTTGGGCGATAATCTTTTCGAGGTGGACTTAAAATCGGCCGAAACCAAACAGCTTACCAATTTTGTTAAAGGCAAAAAAGCAGGAAGACCAGAAGCCAAGCCCCTTACCGAACAAGACAAATGGTTAAAAGCAGAGCAAACGGAACTTTTCGATATCATTAAAAAGCGCAATGCAGAAGCCAAAAACGGTTCGCGTGGCGGAAGAGGTCGCTTTGGTGGTGCCTCCGGAGATACAAGAACTTTAAAAGAACTTTACACTGAAGATAAGTTTCTCAATGGGGTAGTTATTAGTCCGGACGGACATTTTATAACCTACAAACTCACCACCCCTGCTCAGAATAACCACAATACCATTGTTCCGAATTACGTAACCGGATCTGGTTATACCGAAGATATTCCTGGCCGGACCAAGGTTGGCGAAAACGAAAATACCTCACAGGGTTTTATTTATGATACGCAGCGCGATACAGTTTACGCCATCCAAACTTCTACCATTACCGGCATAAAGGATCTTCCTGATTACCTGAAAGATTACCCAAAAGAACTGGATACCTTAAAAAAGAAAAATGCCGACAGGCCTGTAAATTTCTTTGGCCCGATCTGGAACGACAATGGAAATACCGCAATTGTTGTGGCCACTTCTACCGACAACAAAGACCGCTGGATCTTGAAACTGGATGCTTTGACAGGTAAATTTTCTTTAATAGATCGCCAGCAGGATGAAGCCTGGATCGGCGGTCCTGGCATTAGCGGTTTTTACCAGGGCAGCACTGGGTGGATCGATAATAACCGTTTTTATTATCAAAGCGAGGCTACAGGCTATTCGCACTTATATGTTGCCAATGTAAATACCGGCGATAAAAAACAGCTCACTTCGGGTAAATGGGAAGTACAATCGGTACAGCTCTCAAAAGACAGAAGTACGTTTTACATCAAAGCAAATAAAGAGCACCCAGGCATTACCAATTTCTTTAAAATCGGTGTTAATGGAGGTGAACTTGTTCAGATTACCACCATGAAGGGTTTAAACGACATCACCCTTTCGCCCGACGAGAAATATATCGCCATCAATTATTCTTACATGGATAAACCCGGCGAATTATATCTTCAGGTGAATAAAGCTGGGGCAAAAGCCGTGCAGATTACGCAATCAACCTCTGCAGAATTTAATTCTTACAAATGGCGTCAACCTGATATGGTTACTTTTAAAAACCGTTATGGCGCTGATGTTTATGCAAGGGTTTATAAATCGGATCATCCGCACCCGAACCATCCTGCTGTTGTGTTTGTGCATGGTGCTGGCTATTTACAGAACGTACATTTTGGCTGGAGCACCTATTTCCGTGAGTTTATGTTCAATAATTTACTGGCCGATAATGGTTATACGGTAATTGATATCGATTATACCGGAAGTTCTGGTTATGGCCGCGATCACCGTACGGGCATTTACCGCCACATGGGTGGAAAAGATTTAACCGATCAGGCCGATGGCGTTAAGTTTTTGGTTGAGAAATATGGTGTTAATCCAAAACATGTGGGTTTATATGGCGGCTCTTATGGCGGGTTTATTACGCTGATGGCCATGTTTAACGAATCGGATGTTTTTGCAAGCGGTGCAGCCTTACGCTCTGTTACCGATTGGGCGCATTACAACCATGGTTATACCTCTAATATTTTGAACGAACCTTATAACGACCCGATTGCCTATAAAAGAAGCTCGCCGATTTACTTTGCGGATAAATTAAAAGGCAACCTGTTAATGGCACACGGCATGGTTGATGTAAATGTACACTTTCAGGATATTGTACGCATTACACAACGTTTTATTGAGTTGGGCAAAAACAACTGGGAACTCGCGGTTTATCCGGTAGAAGATCATGGTTTTGTTGAGCCAAGCAGCTGGACGGATGAGTACAAAAGGATATTTAAATTGTATGAAAATACGTTGAAGAAGTAATTTTTAATAAGGTCCGTCATCTCGACTGGAGCGCAGCGGAACGCCCGCCTGCTTCGGGCAGGGAGAGATCTACCTTGAGATAGATTTCTCGGCTGCGTTGCACTCCGCTCGAAATGACGCAATCTATAAAATAGAACCCTGCTATATCTCCTGCAAACAATATAGTTTCCGTCTATATCGTTATCAATAAATACAATTAACAATTAGTGGATCAGGGTTGATTGACACCTCTTTTAGCCTTACCTTTGTGCCAACAAAATTAAAGACAAAAATTATGGCAATAGTAGGTAAAAAATTCCCGAGTGTTAGTATTGATGCAATGTCAGACATGGGTGATGACTTGAAAATCAACGTATTTGAAGAAGCTGTAAACAAAAATAGTAAAGTGTTATTATTCTGGTATCCAAAAGATTTTACTTTCGTTTGCCCTACAGAATTACACGCTTTCCAGGCTGCTTTACCAGAGTTTGAAAAAAGAAATACCATTGTAATCGGTGCATCTTGCGATACCAACGAAGTTCACTTCGCATGGTTAAATACGCCAAAAGATAATGGTGGTATTGAAGGTGTTACTTACCCGATTTTAGCTGATACCCACAGACAATTATCTGGCATCCTTGATATTTTAGATCAGGAAGTTAACTACGATGAAGAAGGAAACGAATCTTTCTCAGGTTCAAATGTTTCTTTCAGAGCTACTTATTTAATCGACGAAACCGGTAAAGTTTTCCACGAAAGTGTTAACGATATGCCACTAGGTAGAAACGTTAAAGAATATTTACGTTTAATTGATGCTTATGCTCACGTTCAGAAACATGGCGAAGTTTGTCCTGCAAACTGGGAAGAAGGAAAAGAAGCAATGAACGCAAACAGAACCGGTGTAGCTGAATATTTAGCCGCTAACTAATTAAACAAAACGTTATGTTTTTAGAATTAACAGAAGATAATCTTCAACAATACCTGGCCGATAACTCAAAGGTGATGGTTCAGTATGCTGCATCGTGGTGCGGAAACTGCAGGATCATGAAACCTAAGTTTAAAAAACTGGCTTCGGAAAATGAAGATGTAGCTTTCCTGATTGTTGATGCCGAAAAACTTCCAAACTCACGCAAATTTGCAAACGTTGATAATTTACCAACTTTCGCAGCTTTTGAAAGTGGCAATTTGGTAGATCAGGTGCAAACCAACAAGGCAGAAGGTTTAATTGAACTATTTAACAAGATAAAGTAATGAAGATTCCGGTTATAAGACAATTATTTCAAAACACCACTCCGGCTCAACTGGAGACCACTTTAGAAGTTTTAGAAGCTTTCTGCGAATTTAGAGGTGTTAGTGAGCACGAGGTTGATGTAGCTGGCGAAATGATTACCAATATCTGTGGTGCCTTAGAAGTACACCAGATGGTTAGTGAAGGTGCTGCCGAAAAAGATGCATTAAATGCTTTTGGCCAAAAAGTGATGGGTTCGATTGATCGGTAATCGTCTTAAAGCTTAATCTGGCTTTTTCGAAATATAAAATCCCTTGCAGATGAAAAATCTGCAGGGGATTTTTGTTTATACGCGATTTCGTCATTGCCAAAACTTAAACTTCTATTGATTGCCCTAAACTAAAACCGTCATCTCGACCGAAACGCAGTGGAGCGGAGAGATCTATCTCGAGACAGATTTAGCTTCGCTGAGCACTGCGTGGTTCTCGACTTCGTTGTACTTCGCTCGAAATGACGAAGCTTTGAGAATGACAGCACAATAATAAAAAAGGTCTGTGAGGACACAGACCTTGGATAAAGAATGAGGTGCTAACGCTCGTTAGAAACGAGCGTTGAATAGTTTATCGTTTACAAACGATAGAATCGTATTGCTATTTACGCACTCTTTTGGAAACGAGCGCAAACGTCTTTCAATACTAAGCTAAATTCCTTCCCGCATTTACAATACCAAATACCGTTCTCACCGCTAGCTTTTCTAAAGCGTGCTGGTCTTTCTCACTTTGATCGTGCTGCAGTTTCTCTAAAGCGAAATGCTGGATTAAAACTAATGGCAGGATAATTCTCTCACGCGTAGCAATCGATTTTTTATCCACCGGATAGTTGGCCATTAAAGTTGATTGTCCTGATAGTTTTAAAAGCATCTCTTTGGTTAATTTAAACTCTTCATGTAGTTGAGTCCAAAAAGCACCAAACTCTTTGTCGTTGGCTAAATGAGCCGTAATTACAAAGTCCGATTTGCTCATGCTCATCATACAGTTATCTACAATGGTTTTCAGGTAATCAGAATCCTGATAAACCTTAACCACTTTATCCCAATTACCGGCTTTTTCCTGAGTGCTCAAGGCTGTTCCCATTCCATAGAAACCAGGTACATTTTGTTTCAGCATACTCCAGGCGGTTACAAAACTGATGGCCCTTAAATCTTCAAGCTTCATTTCGCCACCACCATTCCTTTTTACCGGGCGACTGCTAATATTAGCCTGCGATAATAATTTCAAAGGAGATAATTTCTCTAAATAACTTACAAATAATGGGTGCTCACGCAAATCGACAAAGGCTTTATAACTTTCTTCAGCCATTTCATCAAGCAGGGCTTTATTTTCAGGATCCAACAGAATATTGTGCTTTTCTTTTAATCCAGAGGTTAATCCGGCATTAATTAATTGTTCGATATTAAATTCAGCACTTTCTACCGAACCATATTGCGAACTGATGGTTTGCCCCTGAACAGTTAACTGCATGTTTTTATTGGCAATTTCTTTACCCATAGATGCATAAAAACGGTGTGTTTTACCACCACCACGTGCAGGCGGACCGCCACGGCCATCAAAAAATGCCAGCTGGATGTTGTGTTTAGCAGAAATGGCCGACAATGAAGTTTTTCCGTTAAAAATAGACCAGTTAGCCATTAAATAACCTCCATCTTTGGTACTGTCAGAATAACCCAGCATAATATCCTGCTTATTGCCACGGCTGGCCAAATGTGCTTTATAAAATGGATTGCTATACAATGTATCCATAATCGCGGCCGCACCTTTTAAATCGTTAACGGTTTCGAAAAGCGGTACAAAATCAATCGTCAGCGATTCTTTACTCCAGCCATTCCAAAGGAAAAGTTCAATCAGCTGCAGAATATCGCTCGCCTGCTGGCAATTACTAATGATAAAACGGTGGCAGGCTTTTTCGCCGTTGCGTTTCTGAATGCCTTTAATTTCTTTAATTACCTCAATGGTATCCTCAATTAAAGCATCAGGTTCACTTGCATAAACAATAGTTGCTTCTTTAAAAGAAATCAGGTTTAGTTTTTCTGCTTCTGATAACTTATCATAATTAGCAGGATATAAAGAAGAAATCGGTTTATTTTCACGGCAATATGCATGTACACTTCTCAACACACGGCTATCCTGGCGGATATCCAGCGAAGCAAAGTAATTGCCGTATAAATCTATTTTACGGATCAGGTCGTTAACTAAATCCACAAATAAACCATCGTGTTCGGCCAGTAATGTTTCTTTAATTTTATTGAGGTTATCCCTCAATTCATCAGAAATATCGTGCAGTTCGCAGGTCTGATCAAAAGCATTTTGATAAAGTACATCGTGCAGTTTGGCGATATTCTCTTCAACCCCTCTAAAAGTGATACGACGTTTAATTACCCTAAAATCGCGGTAATAGCATCGGAAAAGGATCTGGCGCAACATTTTAGAAACTTCTAAAGTGGTATCGGCATGAATATTCGGGTTTCCATCCCTATCTCCTCCGGGCCAAAAACCGAGTTCTAAAATTTTCTTGGTTTCGAGGTTATATTCGTCCAGGTTCTGGTCTATTTCTTCCTGAATGTTTGCCGCAGCAAAATAAAAAGTATTTTCGAGGAACCAGGCCAGGTTTAAAGCCTCATCAACCGGTGTTGGCGATTTTTTATTAAAAAATGGTGTTTTACCCAATTGTTGCAAAAGCGAGTTCATCGAGATAATATCATTATCTCTGATGGCCTTGGTTAAATCAGTAATAATGGCCAATACACTGCCCGGATAAAACTGGGTGGGGTGCGCGGTTAAAACCAAACGGAGCGAAAGTTCATCAATCAGCTTCTCAATTTTTGCCAGCACAGGCTTATTATCGGCATTTTTCTTTAAAATAAAGGCCAGTGTACTTTGCTCATCAGTGGTATTTAATTTGGTAAAAGAAGCATCTTCTACGGCATCAAAAAGCACTACCTGACGTTCGATATACTGGATAAAACGGAAAAGAAGGTCAATAATATCCTTGCGCTCGGTATAGCTGGTGTACTTGGCAAAAAATTCTTCGATAATCTGTGCGGGTTTCTCTCCGTTAGCAATGCCTTCTTCACAGCTTTTAAAGAATAAGGGAAGCAATGTTCCGGTATCCTTAATTTTGTAAAAAGGCAAGGTGAGAAATAAACTGTTAAATAGTTCGAATTTTGAGATGACCTCATTATTAAAAATAGATTCTCGTTGCGTTGTTAAACGAAGTTTGGGCATAGCTTAGGCAGTAGTTTTGTTTACCGTAATACTACAAAAAATGCATAAGGTATTAAAATTCTAAGGCTTACAATTTGGAAAATTGTAGAATAAATTTTAATTTTAGAATCTTATTTGGCCACTATGTGGTTAAGTAAGAACATTTGCAATGTTTAAGGGCATTGCATTGATTGTTAATTTTTTGGGTTAAAACAGCCGATGTAATAAAATATACCGGCTGTTTTTGTTTTTTGCCATTATTTATGGCATTTCTTTGCAAATTTTAGTGCACATCGGCAGGAATGTTTGCATTTTTCTTAAACTTTTGAAGATAGAGCAGTGGGATCGAGAACAACATAATCAATCCGGCTACCCAGTAAGCATCATCATAAGTAAGCAACATGGTTTGTTTGGTTACAATTCCTTCCATCGCTTTTGCTGCCATAATTTTGGCATCGAACAAAGTTTGTCCTTTTGCCATAAAACCTTTAATCAAAATATTAAAGCGCTCTACAAATGGCTGGTTATAATCATTCACATTCGACAATAAAACGCTTCTGTGGAAACCCGAACGGATGTGTATTAAAGTAGTTAAAGCGGCAATACCAAATGAACCGCCTAACTGGCGCATCATGTTGTTTAAACCAGAACCCTGACCAATTTCGGGTCCTTTCAGGTCCTGGATAGCCAATGTGGTTAAAGGCACAAACAATAAGGCCATGCCCACACCTCTGATTACCAAAGGCCAGAAGAAATCGCCTGTTCCTGATTGTAGTGTCGAATTACTTAACATCCAGCAGAACACGAAGAAGGCAAACATCCCGAAAGTGGCCATAATTTGCGCCGGAACACCTTTTTTAAGCATAATACCAATAAAAGGCATCATTACAATGGTACATAAACCACCCGGGAATAAGATTTCTCCGGTTTGCAACGGCGAAAATCCTAACAGGTTCTGACAGAATACCGGAAACACGAATACCGAACCATACAAACCGAAACCTAAAATAAAGGAGGTAAACATACCCACAGAAAAACTCCTGTGCCTCATAATTTTAAAATTCACAATCGGGTGGTCAGTGGTCAGCTCCCGCCAGATAAACAGCAGCAAGCCAAATACCGAAGCAACGGCCAATGCAGTAATATATGGTGTAGAGAACCAGTCTTCACTCTCTCCTTTTTCTAATAATGTTTGTAAGCTACCTACCGCAATAGCCAGTAACGCGATACCCCACCAATCGACAGGTTGACCCTGCCCTTCTTTAGGGGTTGCCCGAACAAAGGTGTACGTACAGTAGGCCGCGAGTATTCCGACGGGAATATTCACATAAAAGATCCACGGCCATGAACTGATTTCCAGGATATACCCACCAATGGTTGGTCCTACTGTTGGTCCAACTACCGCACCTAAACCAAACAGGGCTGTTGCGATACCCACATCTTCACGTGGCCAGGTTTCGATAAGGATAGCCTGCGCTGTTGATATTAAACCACCACCAGCCAGTCCCTGAATAATCCTGAATAAAATAAGTTCATTTAACGAAGTGGCGTTTCCGCATAAAAAGGAAACGAGTGTAAAAACGATGATGGAGGTAAGAAAATAATTTTTCCTGCCGAACCGGTTACCCAACCAGCCCGACATTGGCAATACGATAACGTTTGCTACCGCATAGCCGGTGGAAAGCCAGGCCACATCCTCAAGTGTGGCGCCCAGGTTTCCCTGTATCTGTGGAATTGCCACGTTTACGATAGTTGTATCAATCAGCTCTAATAAAGAAGCTGTGATTACCGTAAATGTAATAATCCACTTTTTTAAACCTACTTCGGCCATTTTAATATTATTTAGTAGATACTGAAGCTTTAACGCTCATTCCGGGACGTAATTTAGCCAGCAGTTCTTTCGATGGATGGATTTTGATTTTTACCGGAACACGTTGAACAACTTTAACGAAGTTACCAGTAGCGTTATCAGGAGGCAATAAAGATCCTTTTGCACCGGTAATCGGAGAGAAATTATATACTTCACCTTCAATTTTTTCGTCCGGATAAGCATCAACTTCGATTTCTACTTTAGAACCTTCCCTGATTTTTTCCAATTGGGTTTCTTTAAAGTTTGCAGTTACATAAATACTTCCGTCGTTCACTACAGAGAATAAAGACTGACCAGCCTGAACCAATTGTCCTTTTTGAACATTCTTTTTAGAAACAATACCGGTTGCCGGAGCTTTGATATCGGTATATGATAATTGAAGTTTAGCAAAATCGATATCACTCTGGCGCTGGCTGATTACGTTGCTGCTTACTGCCAGTTGCGATTGTGTGGTACCAACTTGTTTAACCGCAGCATTGTATTGATCTTGCGCTGCCTGATAGGCTGCAATAGCAGATTGTCTTGCTGCTTCAGCAGATTCTTTGTTGGCTTTTGCCTGATCGAAAGCCTGTTGTGTTATCGAACCATCTTTAACCAGGTTTTCATAACGGTTATAGTCTTTCTGCGCTAAATTAACTTTAACGTTTGCAGCCGCAACATTTGATTTTGCAGCATCAACGTTTGCTTTTGCAGTACCTGTATTGGCCTGGGTAGCCGCAATTTGCGATTGTGCCACACCAACACCTGCATTTGCACCTTTCTGGCCAGATTGGGCCTGCTCTAATTTAACTTTGTAATCGTTATCATCAAGCTTCACTAAAATCTGTCCTTCGGTTACGTGCGTATTTTCTTCAAAATTAATATCCTTAACATAACCACCAACACGAGCAACAACAGGACTGATATCGCCGTCTATCTGAGCATCATCCGTATCTACGTGTTTGCTATAATAACTCCATTCGGTAATTCCGAAGATTATACCGATTACTAGTAAAACACCTAAAATGATGGGTACTACTATGTTCTTTTTTTTCTTTTCAGTTGTCATTGCTGTATTTATTGCGTTATTTTTCCTGTTGATTTTAATAGTGTATAGTAAGCCAAACCTGCATCTGCCTTTGCTATTTCTAAGTTTATTTTTGCCTGGTATAATAAAGTTTCTGCATCGATTCTATCGGTAACAGAAGCCACATTGTTTTTATATTTAGATGCCAACAATTTATCGTTCTCTGTTGCCTGGGCTATTGAAGTTTCCAAAACCTGGATTTTGTTCATGGCCACCTGGTAACTTTGAAAGTTTTTATTGATATCGGTTTTTACCTGATCAGATAAAATATCTTTCTGAATGGTAATTTCGCTCTGTTCAATTTTAGCCTGGCTTACTTTGTTTTTATTTGTCCAAAGGTTCCCGAAATTCCATGAAACCGTTGCGCCTAATGTTACCGGCATTAAGTACTGGTTTGTTGGCGGAATAAAGTTGCCGCTTGGGTTAATATAGTACAGGTTTGCACCAACACCAACGGTAGGTAAAGTATTTGCCTTAACCGTTTTGATGTTAAAATCGGCTACTTTGTTCTGTACATCGAGTTGTTTTAACTCCTGGCGGTTAGCCATGGCCTGACCAATGTATTCGTTTAAAGCGCCTGGTGTTTTTAAACCAAGGGTGGGATCAACAATTTTAACTTCAGTATCTTCAGGTAAGCCTAAAAGGATATCTAAATTGTAGTTGATTACCTTGCGGTTACTCTCGATATCCATTTGAGTTAACGTAACGTTTGCCTGTTGCAACTGGAAACGCAGTACATCATTTTTGGTTACAATGCCCTGTTCGAAGAAACGTTGTGCCTGTTTAATCTGTGCAGCAATCGACTCTAAATTCTGATCAACCACTTTTCTGCTTTGTAAAACCTTGTATAAAGAATAATAAGTATTGATTACGGCATAAGTAATTTCTTCTTTGCTTTTATCGGCATCCAAACGTGCAACTTCGGCCAGTAACTTGGTCGATTCTTTTGCATATTTTAATTTACCACCACCATATACCAGTTCCTGTACTGCTGCTGTACCTACAAAAGCATCTGCTCTTTTCGGTAATTGCAGGGTCGATCCTCCACCTGGCAGAGAAAACGTGCTGGTTGGGATTTCAGCATGGTTGTACATAAAACTTGCAGTACCGGTAGGCAAAGCATTGTCTTTAACAACTGCCAGCTGAGCCACTGCCTGATCAATTTTGTTTTGGGAGAGTTTTAAGTTTTTACTATTGGCTATGCCAAGTTCTATTGCCTGATTGATATTTAATTCCTTACTGCTCTGTGCAAATAAAGCCGCCGGAACTAATGATGCCACAAGCATTAATCTAATTGATTTGGGTATCATCTTTTTGTTGTTAAATAAACTGTTGTTAGATCTTGTAAGTGAGCTACTGCCCTGTCTTTAATAATTTTTTTGTCTTTCGGATTACTCAGATCGAAGTTGGAGCATGATATAACCTTATGGGGAGCAATAACGATGTTGGTAATGGTGCCCATAATCGTAGCAATTACCATCCGCACATCTACTTTATTAAAAGTGCCATCTTCTATCCCGTCGGTAATAATGCGATCAATAAGCTGCATGTTATGGCTCATGGCATCTTTAATCTTATCGTACATTTCGGGCCTTTGGGTTAAAGAAAGTTCGCGGTGCATCATTTTGTGAAATGCTGTGTTATTCAGAATTCTGTTTACATAGCCTTCAATAACCTTATGCAATTTTTCTAATGCAGAGATCTTATCTTCGTTGATGATTTTTAACTGCGAAGCAAAACCAGCAATACGCTCGTTCATGATCTCCACAAAAACGCCTTCTTTCGAACCGAAATAATAATTTATCATTGCCATGTTCGCTCCAGATTCTTTGGCAATCTGGCGGGTAGAAGTTCCCTCATACCCTGTTTCGCAAAACAGCTTTTCAGCTGCGTCGAGAATGGCCTGTTTTTTATCTACTTTTTCTGTTTTCATTTCTTTTTGACGGCACAAAATTAATCAAACGATTGATTAACTTCCAAATGTTTTGGTACTTCTTTTACATTATCCTGATAAAACACTGGCTTTTAATAAAATAATCGATTCTAAACTAAATACCAGCTATTCATATTAGATGATATTCTTTATTTAGCCTTTATCATTTATAAGGCAGTAACAGCTAAAAACTGAATATCTGTTATGTAGTGAAATTTATTAAGATTTCTTTCGTTTTTGATCCCGTTAAATTTTATATCAGATTATTCTGGCAGTTCACTTTTATAAATTGTACCGTTTATAAATTAGCCCGAACTGATAATTAATTGGATAATTCGGCTGATTGTCAAATTAAAATTTAAAATAAATATTAACTTTGCCTCCAAATAACAAAAAACATGAGTGTACAAGAAAACAGCAACAATAATTTCAACTGGTTATATTATGCTTTAGGTTTATTCTTCGGAGTTTTAACAGGAGCAATTATTACGCAAAACTATATTTTCGCTTTATTAGGCGGTGTTTTAGGTTTGTTAACTGCAGGCTTATTTTTAAACGCTATTGTAAAAGGAAGAAAGTACTAATTTCTTTTAGCTTTTTACCTTCACATCCTATTAAAATTTATGCCCTGTTTAAGGGCTAGATGATTTAATTTCAAAGTAAACGGAACCGTTAAGATTTTACCAATAAGCGTAAAACCATAATTGTTTTATTACTACAAGAAAACAAACTACACCTAAATGAAAAATATCTTCATTGTTGTTTTCGCTCTTATATGCTTTAGCGCAAAGGCACAACAGGCCGGCACCGCTGAGGTAAAATTCCCTGTTGCAGACCCGAGTCCGGCAGATATTGTGTATTTTCCGCTTAATGCCCCAAAGGTGAAAGCCGGAGATCCGACCAAACCTATTATCAAAATCGTTTATTCACGTCCGCAGAAAAAAGGGCGCGATATTTTTGGTGTTTTAGAGCAATACGGAACAGTATGGCGCTTTGGTGCTAACGAAAGTACAGAAGTTCATTTCTTTAAAAAGGTGAGCATTGGTGGTAAAAAAATTAAAGCAGGTACTTACAGCTTATTTGCCATTCCGAATAAAGATACCTGGACCATTATAGTAAACAGCGAAACCGATAAATGGGGTGCTTTTACTTATAATCCATCAAAAGATATTGTACGTGTAAATGTGCCGGTTAAAACACTGGCTAAACCGATAGAATATTTCTCGTTAACTTTTACACCGGTTACGGAAGGTGCAAACCTGATTATTGGCTGGGACAGAACGCAGGTAGAATTACCGATTGGTTTTTAAGAAAAAAAATAGAAAAATATAAAGTCCCGGTTTTGGCCAGGACTTTTTTGTTTAACGGGAAGTTGAAACCAGCTTTCTGGCTTCGCTTTCGCTGGAAATAAATACTTTATACACCTGGCTGATTTTCCATTCGCCATCTTTATTTTTTTCGATGATGACAAAGTTTTGCTGTGCACCATCAAATAATTCATAATTAATATCTACACGGGCAATTACCAGTGCGTCGCTTTCTGAAACGATGGTAGAGCTGATGTTGCAATCGCGCTGTACCACCCCCTCGTTTTTCTTCATCTCGCTTAAAATCTCACTGGCTTTATGTTTAATTACCCTTACATCTCTGTTTGAGGTAAAAACGGCATCCTCACTTAAAACAGCTTTCAGCTTCTTATAATCAGAGTTAATGTAACTGTCCATATAATAATTGATCACTGATTTATGACTCGCAGTAGGCTTTTCGGTAGCCAAAACCTGATTGGTGATTGTAATACCTAGTAATAAAATCACTAAAGCTTTTAGTTTCATAACTATTGGTGTTTTTTTTTCTTAAAGTTCGGCCAGATTGCAACAAAATAATATGCTGATAACACCTTAATGATGAGGTAACTAAAATATGATGTAAAGCAAAAAGCCCTCCTCAAAATAATTGAGAAGGGCTGGGGTTTATTAATTTTAAAGGTATTAATAGCCTGGGTTTTGTTGTGGTTTTAAAACCGGATTTGCATCCAATTCTGATTGTGGGATTGGAGAAACCAACCTGTTATCGCCAGACGGGAAGTTTACAATTTTCCAGTGTACGGTAGATCCGGTTCGGTTAACGCCCTTGTTTGTGCGTAGTAAATCGAAAAATTTATGTCCTTCGCCATATAACTCTTTGTTGCGTTCTAACAATATTTCTTCGATCAGGGCATTGCCTGTATTGGCCGAAACAGCCGTTGCAACGCCAGCCCTTTGTTGTATCGCTAATAACGCTTGTTTTGCTGCCGGCTCGTTACCCAGGCGGGCTTCAGCTTCAGCCTCGATCAGGTACATTTCGGCAGAACGCATCAATACCTGGTTGTTAGCGGTAGTGGTGGTAAAATCGAACTTATTAATTAAGTAACCCTCACCTCTTCTTCTGTAAGCGCCGGTGCTGGGATCGGCGGTTATGCTGCTTTTTACCAAAAATTGTTTTTTGCGTTCGTCGTTTGCGGCAAAAGAGTTAAAAAAATCATCAGTAACCCTAAAACTGGAGTAACCCGAATTGTAAGGATCGTAAAATGATGAAACCGCTAAGAAACCCTGATTGTCATCTGTACGAACACTAATACCATAAATCCATTCGGTAGTGGGCGTATTAAAACCGGTTAATAATGCCGCAGCACTACTTAATGATTTTCCTGCGCGTGCCAGTTTAGCATAACGGCTTGCTTCGGCCCAGTTTCCCATATTCAGATATACCCTTGCCAGTATCCCCTGAATGGCTGCAGTGCTCATTCTGTAAACATTGGTATTTTTTGCCGGTAAATTTATTTCTGCATATTTTAAATCATCAATAATAAAAGCGTAAACATCTTTTACTTTATCCCTGCCCGGTGTAGGATCGTTAGGGCCAAGTGGTGCCTTAACAATCGGCACACCCAGTGCATCAGGATTAACGCTGTAAGGTTGTGCAAACCAGCGGATTAACCAGAAATACGTATATGCCCTTAATGCCCTTGCTTCTGCCAGGAATTCGGTCTTTTGCGCGTCGGTTATCGGTGCGGTGGGGATATTGGCAACAAACTGATTGGCATTAGCAATCACTTTTCCGCTGTACTCCCACCAGGCACCCACGTCTGAGTTGCTAGAGGTTTCTATAAACTGATATTGCGCTACAAAACGGTTATAATTTGATGCACCGCTCACAATCAGCACATCATTACCTTTAACATCTGCGCTTAAAATCATATTATTGGTATAACCCGAAAAGGTGGTTAAATCGTAAATACCCGTCATGGCAGCCTGAATTTTGGCCAATGATGAAAACGTTTCTTTCGAGTTGATCTGTTGGGTAGGGCTTACCTCCAGAAAATCTTTTTTACAACCGGTAAGGTTTACCAATAACAGCAGGCTACCGATGTAAAATGTGGTTTTATATATTTTTATATTTTTCATTTTTCTCTAAATTAAAATCCAACATTAAGGCCCAGCGTAAATGTTTTAACATTTGGAATATCATTATTTGTTAAACCGGTAAGCGCAGACTCCGGATCCATACCTTTATGTTTTGCAAGTGTAAACGGATTTTCTGCTGTTAAATAAAGCCTAAGCGTTGATAAATGGATGGTTTCTAACCAGTTTTTCTTTAATGTATATCCTAAGGTGATGTTTTTAACACGCATAAAAGATCCATCGTAAAGGAAACGGGTAGATTGGTTGTTTCCTAAATCGGTATTGGCGATTACAAATCTTGGTACATCTGTTACATCACCAGGTTTTTGCCAGCTGTTAAAATTATCAACCGACAATTGTTTACCAACATTGGCACCTCCGTGCATTAAATTGCCATAAAGGGTATCATAGATTTTTCCCCCGGTTGAGAAATAAGTATATACACTTAAATCGAACTGCTGATACTTAAAGTTGTTATTAAAACCGCCTGTAAATTTAGGCAGTGCCGAACCGAAGTTATTGTACCTTGTGGCTGTAGACCATGTTTTAGTTGTAATTCTATTGCCTGTTGCCTGGCCATTTACTACTTCATCCATATACCACATCGGTCTTCCGTCAGCCTGGTCTACGCCTGCATACTCGCGTAAATACCAGTCGTATCTGCTTCCTCCTACAGTCCACCTTTTGGTCGCGTCATCAGCATCAATTACCTCAGCCTGTGTCATTTTATTGATCTTGTTTTTGTTCGAAGTAATGTTGAATGAAATATTCCAGTCGAAATCTTTTGTTTTTACCGGATTTGCATTTAATAACACCTCTACACCATAATTATCCATTGAGGCTAAATTGGTTGTTAAATTACGAAAGCCTGTGAGCTGAGAAACCGGCTGACTGAATAATATGCCTTTTGAACCGCGTTTGTAATAAGAAACCTCTCCACTTAATTTTCCTTTAAAAAGGGCAAATTCTAACCCTAAATCAAGTGTCGAATTTTCTTCCCAGCGTAAATCAGGGTTTGGCAACTGAAAATAATTGATTCCTGATTGCCCGTCGTAGTTTTTACCTAATGAATATAAACCTTGTGAGGCATATCTTTCAATCCTGTCGTTACCCGAAGTACCATAACTTCCCCTTAATTTTAACTCATCAAGCCAGGTTACATTTTTAAGGAAATCTTCTCTTCCGATTCTCCATGCACCACCTACTGAATAAAATGTTCCGTATTTATGATCTGCCCCAAAAACAGAAGAACCATCTCTTCTTAAACTTGCCGACAGGTAATATTTAGTGTCGTAATTATACTCTAAACGGGAGAAATAAGAAGATAATCTTTTTTGCGTATAGTAAGATTGTGTGGTGTTAGGGGTTGATGCCGCAATTAATTCGCTGGTTCCGGGAAAAGGAAAGCCGGTTGCCTGTGCATAAGTGTAATCTTGTTTGGTACGGTAAGCCTCCTGACCCAACAATACATTAAAACTATGTAAGTTGAAAGATTTGTTATAGGTTAAGGTATTTTGAAAAGTTACGGTTACATCTTCTTTTGAGTAACGGTACCCCCTGCCCTTTACACTAAATCCATCACCATGCTCCATGTTATAGAACTGGCGTTCGCGGTTATTGATATAATCAACAGCCACCATTGTTTAGCGGTAAAATCTTTTAAAAATTTAACTTCTGCGTAAGGGCTTGATATTACCCTGTTGGTAATGGTATTGTACTCGTTTAATTTTGATAAGCCAACCGGGTTAAAATCGGGCGTAACCGGATTGACATAATTGTAAACCGGATTTCCAGCCAAATCGAATACTACATTACCATTCGCATCGCGTACATAAAGCGGATAAATATTTGCAGTTTGATCGGCAAAGTTTACCGGGTTATCAGAACCGGTGCTGCCAGCAGGCGTATTTTGTTGCGTACGGGCCAGGCTATTGTTTATGCCAATTTTTAAGAAATCTGTTACCTCGGTGTTAATGTTAAATTTGCTCGAGTAACGGTTAAAATCTGAACGGATTACAATACCATTTTGCTCGAAATAGCCGCCGGAGACGAAGAATTTAGTTTTTTCGTTACCACCACTAGCCGATAAATCGATGTTTTTAGTTACCCCTCTGCGCTGTACCTCCTTACGCCAGTCTGTATCGTAAAGTAAGGCTGCCCCATTGGCCAGTACACCATTTGCCGCATAAGGATTAGCGGTATTATATGGGTTTACAACCAGTTTGCCATTGGTTAATCCATTTGCTGCTGTAGCTGCAGCATCAGGAGTTAAACCTGCCGCCAGGCGTTGTGCATAATATACATCCCAATAGGTTTTATAATATTGGGTGGCATCCATCACCTCGGGTTTATCAACTGCCTGGTAAGAATATCCTGTATAAGCACTCAGGTTTAATTTGGTTTGGCCTGCTTTACCTTGTTTTGTAGTGATTAATACCACTCCGTTAGCCGCTCTTGACCCGTAAATGGCTGCAGCCGTTGCATCTTTTAATACCGTTAATGAAGCAATATCGTTAGGGTTGATTGACGAAAGCACATCAGATGTTTGCGCTACATTACTCAAATCTCCGTTGGTAATGGCAATACCATCTACCACATAAAGTGGCGTACTGGATGCGGTAAAGGAGCCAACGCCACGAATGCGTACGGTAGAGGTTGCACCCGGCTGACCAGATACGCTGGTAACCTGTACACCTGCTGCTGCACCTTGTAAGGCTTTTTCAAAAGAAGTAACCGGACGATCCTGTAAAACTTCGCTTTTAACTACCGCTGCTGATCCGGTAAAATTTTCCTTCTTTACCGTTCCGTAGCCGATAATCATTACATCCTGCAGGTTTTTAGAAGACGATACCAGGCGTACAGTTAATGTTTCGCCGGTTATGTTAACTTCCTGTTCGGTATATCCTACGTAGCTTAACACCAAAGTTTTTGCGTTTGCAGGAACAGAGATCGAAAAAGTTCCCTGCCCGGTGGTTTGGGTTAACTGTGCTGTTCCTTTTATTTTAATTGATACACCAGGCAATGGCAGGCCATCATCTGCATCAACCACTTTTCCGGTGATTGTTTTATTCTGCGCCAGTGCGTTGAAATAAGACAAAACCGTCACCATTAAAATCAATAGTAATTTTTGTTTCATGTTGAGAAATAAATAGTTAGTAATTAGTTTATCGTTTAGTTTTTAGCCGGGATGCATGAAACCAAATCAATAAGCAATTTAGGTGCTATCAAAACCTCAAAATGTGCGAAAATCACCATTTTTAATAATCAGGGGCCATAAACGCAAAAAAGCAAACTCCAATCCTGGCAGTTTGCTTTTTTAATCATTATTAACCTAAACAGGAAAAAACTTCTACAAATTGTCCTGCAAGAGCTTCAAAAATAGTTTCATCCTGATATAGAAAATATGCAGAAATCACTATTTATATTTAATTCAGCTTACTCTTTTTATACTTTAAAGGAGTAATATTGAACGTATTTTTAAATAACCTGATGAATGAACTCGGGCATTCAAAACCCACCAAACCCACTATTTCGTTTAACGAATAGCTTGTAGTTTGTAATAATCTTTTGGCCCGGTTTAACCTGAGCTGCATCAAAAACTGGTAAGGACTGATTTCGTACGCTTCCTTAAACGTCCTCAGTAAATGGTTAACCGATAAACAGGCCTGTTCGGCAATATTTTCAAGCGTGATATTCTGGTTATAATTACTGCTGATGTATTCTTTGGCCAGTGTTAACCTTTTTAAAACCTCCTCACGCGTTTTGGTTTTAATAAAGCTGAGTTTATCCAGTTTCTGCACCACCTCCCGATCATAAATTTTATAATAATTTAAAAGGCAGTGATACATGTATTCATTAATCAGCATTTCGTCTTTTAAACCTTTATCGAGCTGGTTTTTAAGGTGCTGTACGTTAAAGCGCATATCGCCGGTAAAGGGATATAAAGATTCTGTAAATGCCGGCCTGCTTTTAACCTCTTTCCCATCCAGTAAATTTTCGTGGCTGGCGGAGAGGGTATGATGAAAATCACTAAAAAAGTGCTCACCGAAAGAAACCGAAAATGTATTTACCGGGTTAATCGAATCTATTTTACTGCAAAAGTTTGTTCCGGCGTTTACCACCGCAAAAGTATCGGGGTAAATGCTAAACCTTCTTTTATTAATTTCGCAGTCTTCGGCACCGCTAAAAACAAATTTTATGGTATAGGCATCGTTCTGCTGCTCATAAATGGCATCGCAGGTGCTTTCGCTTACAATTTTATTTCTGTTGCTCAGTTCTTTAACGTACCTCATTCCATTAATCCTCATTATAGTTACGTTGTTCCAAAATGATAAATTCGTTTCCATAGGGATCAGAAAATGCAGCACTTAAACCCTCAGTTAAATAAGACGGTGTTTTTTTAAAAATCACTCCCCTCGATTTTAACCTGCAATAATCTTCCAGGCAATCATCACTTTGCAATACAATTTTATTGGTCTGGTTTTGATGCTTATGCTCCGAAAGAAAAATACTGGTTTTATCATCAGCCTTAACCAATATCCCCTTTTCCTGTCCGGGAAGTATGGTTGCTTCAGTAGGCATCCCTAAACAATTGGCATAAAAGGCATCTGCATCATTTAGCTGCTGTACTTGCACATAAAAGAATTTTGCAGATGGGCTCATTATTCCGTTCAATTGTATGGTGTAAAATTAAACTGAAATTGAACGGGAAGGATCACCCAAAAAGGGTGATTTTAGCATTATTTTTTCAAATGGTATTGTTATAACTTAAATAAAACGCTTTTCTTTCGCTGTTTTAATGGCTTCGGCCTTTGAGTTTACATCGAGTTTGATGTAGATATTTTTGACATGGCTCCGCACCGTTTCCTGGTCGATAAAAAGATCATTGGCAATTTGGGGCTTGGTTTGTCCGTTGGCTATCCGGTCTAATATTTCGGTTTCTCTTTTGGTTAAGGGCGAGTTCAGGTTTTTTTGGAAAGAATGCATCACAATCCGGGCAACATTGGTGCTCATGGCGCCACCACCCGTACTTACTTCCCTAACTGCATCGATAATTTTTGCCGCACTTGAGTTTTTGGTCAGGTAACCGCCCGCCCCCATGGTTAGGGCCTCGAAAACCAGTTCAGGCGAATCAAATACGGTTAAGATGATGATATGGGCATTTGGCAAAGTTTTTTTAATAAACGGCAATGCCTGTAAACCGTTTGTGCCTGGCATCTGGATATCAAGCAGGATTACATCGGGTTGGTCGATTTCCAAATGTTTTTTAGCCAAATCGTATGATGCGTAAGAATTTACCACAGCAAAGTCTTCAACATCATTCAACAGCGATTCGTAGCCCATTCTTAAAATATCATCGTCTTCTATTAAAACGATTCGTAAACTTTGGTTCATTTTAGGTGTGTTTAATGGTTAGACGGCTTTTATGCTATTTTGTGACAGGAATTCTTGTAGAAATTGTGGTGGTGGTCCCTTTTCCCTTAATTGAAGAAATCTGGAAGGTAGATTTTATCCGTTTACAACGGGTTTGAATGTTGTTTAACCCCCTGCCCCGCTCTACCGATTCGAGGTCGAATCCTGTGCCATCATCTGTAGTTAAAATGTTGATGGTGTGGTGGTCTGTTTCGATCACCATAATAAGTACCTGCGTGGCTTTTGCATGTTTTAGTACATTATTCAGCATTTCCTTAAAAATAAGCGTCAGGTTGCGGTTAAACTCCATCGATAAATGTAACTTTTGGTATTTGGCCAGCACGCCTTCCATTTTAAAATCGATCCCGGTATTCTGAAATAAATCGATCCCGAAATTTTTAATGTGTACCAAAATTTCGAAAAGGTTGTCGCTGTGAGGATCAAGCGCCCAAAGGATATCTTTTGTTCCGGTATAAAGCAGACCGGCATTTTCCCTGATCAGGCGGATCAGTTCTTTCTGCTCTTTCTCCGTTCCATCTACTTTTTTATCCAGAAGTTCCGATAAAACATTAATCCTGGTTAATTTATTGCCAATATCGTCGTGAAAATCTTCCGCCGTCTGTTTCCTGATTTTTTCCTGCTCTTTTAACTTTAATTTTTCGAACTGGTATTTCTTCCGTTCGCGGGTTTTAAAAATCAGGTAAAAAATAAGCCAGATCAGAAAAATCATCACCAGAAACGCAATAACCTTAAAAAGAACCGTATCGTAATAAGGTGGTACAATAATAAAACTGAACTGTTCGATACCGGATTGCTGACCGTTTGCAATGGCATATACCTGAAAAGTATAAGTACCGGGCCTGATGGCAGAATATTCGATCTCTGTGTTGGGCACAGGTTTACTAAAATCGTTATCTATCCCAACCAGTTTGTACCGGTAAAGCACGCTTTCGGGATTGGTAAGGTACACTCCTTTAAAACTTATTGCAATGTGGTTCTGACTATAGTTTAACTTGTAAAAACTATTTTTAGTGCTGTTGAGATCGATAGAAAGATCTTTAGAACGGTCATTTTTATGAAAAACATTAACCTGCTGAATATGGATAAATGGATTTTTTTTATTCTGACCGGGTGCTACAATTTTACACTGAATGATGCCACTGATGGTGCCCACCAGAATATTATTTTTGTAATTGATAATAGCGTTCTGATTACATTCTACAATTAAAGCATGATCCCTGAAAACCTCGTAGCGCTGTTCCTCCTCGTTAAAGGTTAATTTATTGATGCCACGGCCGGTACCGGCCCATAAATTTCCTTTATTATCTGTTGCCAGGCTGTAAATATCATTTGAGTTGAGCCCGTTAGCAGCTACATAACGTTTTATAGCTTTTGTTTTAAGGTTCCAGGTTACAATGCCATCTCCAAGTGTAGCAAAAACGAGGTTATCGCCATGTTTAATAATGCTTAGAATATGTATATGGTTGAGTGCTTTAATCTGAAAGCCGCGATCTATTTTTTTATTCCTGATGAGCGTAACACCGTTTGATGTGCCCAGCAGTACGCTATCTTTACTTAAAGGATAAGGAAAAATGCAGGAAGAATAGCCATCAAAGCCGGTTATCTTTTCAATTTTCCCATCTTTTAAATAAGTGGAAGATTTTAATCCGTTGATCCAGATTCCACCTTCACTGTCTTCACCAATGCAACTATTATCGAAACGCTCGGGCTTTAATACCTGCGAAAATTTTTGTCCGTCGTATTTCCAAACACCATTGCCATAGGTAGATATCCAGATATTTTTTGCCCTGTCAGCATAAACAAAATAGATTTTTTTATCCTTAAAAACCGGATTGCTGATCTGCTCTACCTTTTTACCATCATACTTAAAAATGCCCTTGTTATAGGTTCCAAACCATAAATTATTGTTTTTATCTGCAGCCATCCCGCTGATCGGGTAAGCAATATTCTGACCTTTAAATTTATTGTAGCGGATAAAGGCATCACCCTCATACTTATAAATTCCATCACTGAAACAGGAAATCCAGATGTTATTTTCTGCATCCCTAAAAATCTCATTTACCTGATTGTCGCTCAGCCCGTTCTCGGCATTGAAATAAATAAAAGAACCATCTTTGTGGATGAGGTATGCTCCTTTTTCGGAACCTGCCCACATATTGCCCTTATTATCTTGTTCTAAAGCATAATAAGTGTCGATTTTAGGATTTTTGAAAAACGGTTTCACCATTCCATTTTCGGACACATAAATACCGCTCCGGTAGGTTAACAGGTAAAACTTGGTTCTTACCCTCCTGTCGAACAAGATTTTCCTGATGGATAATGCACTTAATTCGGTCGGCAATTCCTGATAAATTACCCATTTCTTATTTTTGAGCTGATAAATCCCTTTCTCTGCAACCACTGCAAAAAGATTGCCGTATTGATCGGTATTTATTGTATTTACATACAAGCCACCTATAGCATAAAAAACAAGCCTGCCTTTTTCAATTTTGAAAAGTTTGCGCTCGGTTATTCCCCAAATGGTGCCTTGTTTATCTTTCAGGAGATTATTTACACTTTTTCCTGAAAATATAGTGGTTATTTTTCCTTTTTTCAGACTGTTAATCCCAGCCTCAGTTCCAAAATAAATCTGCCCCTGGTTATCTTCAAGAATGCAGTTTACCGAATTAGAACTTAATCCATCGGCTTTGCTATAAGAGGTAAAAATTTTTCCGTCGAAATTACTAACCCCGCCAAAAGTACCGAGCCAGAGCGTTCTGTCTTTTGCCTGGTAAATAACCATTACCTGCGATTGCGGCAGGCCATCTTTTAAACTGTAATTGGTGAAGTTATAGCTTTGGGCCGATAGCTGAAGGCTACAGACCAAAATGAAAGAAATTATGAAACTTATTTTGACTATAGACAGTTTACTGCACATACAATACAAAATAAGCATAATTTCTTTCAAAAGCCATCCCCCTTTTTGGGGGATATTTTATGCGTTACCCATGTATGGATCGGTTTGGGTAATTTCTCCGGTTTCTATTTTACCGGCATAACGCTGTTTAAAAATGCTGTTGCCAGCCTGTACAACACTGAAATCGTACCAATTGGCATTTTTACTTACATTGAATGTAAAATTAGCACCCGATTTTGGCCTTAAGCTTACCGTTTTAACTCCGCTTTTATATTTGTTGTCGATAATTTGCAGGGTAATTACCGCAGCACTATTATTTTCTATCGCAAAAACCAGGTTTCCGTTAAGTTTTTTGCTTACCAAACCACTTTGTTCGGGATAAGCTTTAATCGAAACGGCAGGATTTTTTTTACTTCCTGCAAAATTCCGGTAAAAACCATTTGGTCCGCTGATGGTCAGATCATACACTTCGCTGTCGAAATCATCTATTTTGATACTGTCTTTCAAGGTATCGCCAGCTTTTACTGCATAAGCCCAGGTTTTTCCGGCCACGCCTTTAAATTTGGCAATGGTATTCATATTGAACGGTGCACCAATACTTTCGGTTTCGTTGCCAAACAGGGTTTTTGCCGATTGGAAGGTAAGTTCGATTTCGTTATTCGCCACATTGGCATCTACCATTAAATGATAAGGCAGCGCGCAAGCATGCTTGGTGCCATTTTCCTGTTTGGGTGCATGAACAGATGTTTCACGTGAAAAGGACTCAAATTTATTGATTTTGGCCACCTCAATTTTATTTAAAGCAGTTGGACCAACTTGTGCAGGTTTATTTTTGGCATTACCGATATTGGTAACAACCACATCGCGTTTTAGGGGTTCGGGAGATTTAATTTCTTCACCGTTATAAGGCCTGAATACCGAGGTTAAATCGCCACAGATATTCCTGCGCCAATCGCTGATATTATTGCTTTTAATGCTTTTTCCCGTTTTTTTGGCCAGCCATTTCTCCATAAACATCAACGAAGAAGTATGATCGAAAACCTGCGAGTTTACAAAACCACCTTTGCTCCATGGCGAAGCAATAACCAAAGGTACACGATAACCTAAACCAATCGGACTTCCCTTCCGGGCTTCGAAATCGGTAGCAAAATTGATTCCTTGAGATACTTTTCCGCTGGTCGGATCATCAGGATTAGGAACCACAAAAGGTGGCTGGTGATCGAAATAACCATCATTTTCATCGTAGGTTAAAACAAATATGGTTTTTTTCCAAACTTCCGGGTTTTTGGTTAAAATATCCAAAGCTTCGCTTACGTACCAGGTTCCGTATAAAGGCGAACTGGTATGATCAGAAAAACGTTGTGGCGCCACCAGCCACGAAACGGTTGGCAATTTTCCACTGTCAACATCTTTTCTGAACTGGTGAAAAATATCTCCTTTTGGAACATTTATCGTTTCAGATTGCCCCTGGTCGTTTTTAAAGGTAAAAGGCTCTAATTCCAGGTAATCTTTTTGCGAAATATTGGTGGTAAAGGCTTTATCGACTAAATTTTTCTCCTTTTGAGATAATTTATCATATTTCTCCTGAACTTCTTTGGCTGTTAAGGCTGGTTTAACAGTATTGTCGCCGTTTTTCCTAAAATAAGCTGATAATTTAACGTTGTGCCTGCTAATGTATTCAACAGGATTATCGCCGTAATTTCCTAACCAATCATCAATTTCACCTTCAGGAAGTTTTGACGTCCAAAGTTCGTTCTGGTAAATCCGCCAGTCGATTCCGTTATCTTCCAGGGTTTCCTGAAAAGTTGGCCAATCTACAAATACATTGTTCTGCGATTCGGCCTGATCGTTATTCACTACCGCCACACGGTTGGCGCTTTTTTCTCCGCGTACGGTACCGGTGAAAAAGAAAAGGCGGTTTGGTGTTGTTCCGGTCAGCGACGAGCAAAAATGCTGATCGCAAATGGTAAAAGCATCAGCCATAGCATAATAGAAAGGAATATCGTTCCGATCGTAATAGGCTAAAGTCATAGGTGTTTTAACAGGCAACCATTTATCGTATCGACCACCGTTACGCGCTGCCACCTGATCGTTCCACGAGTGTGGCAAACCACCCTGCCAGGTAATTTTTGTTTTGTTAATGTCGACATGAAAAGGCGCATAAGTGTAACCCTGACCATCTTTCTGCAACCAAACTTTATTTCCATCAGGCTGGATATGCGGATGTGGGTCATTAAATCCGCGTACACCTTTCATTTTACCGAACATGTGATCGAACGACCTGTTCTCCTGCATTAAAAAAACAATGTGTTCTGCATCATAAAAAGTGCTGCCAGGTTCAGGGTTAATCGACATGGCTTTTAACACCGAGCTGGGCAAAGTGTTGGCCATGCCCGTAGCCCCGGCAAACAAGGCCGCTTTTTTTAGAAATTCTCTACGTGAATCCATAAATTATACAATATAGCTTAGATACCGCAAGTTATGATTTTTAGTCCAAAGTCCTTAGTCTGCAGTCCATAGTCGGTTAAGCGATCTATCCCAACAATAGAGCAATCTAATTCATTACCAGTAATCGAATCACAATATCCAAAATGTAACGATCGGAAATCAATTTGCAGTAACAGTTAACCGATTTAAACGATTAAGCAGTTAACCCTAACAATGAAACAATCGGGCAATGTGGCAATTTTCAATTAACCAATTTAAACAATTAACCAGTTAACCTTAACAATGAAACAATTTTCAGTTTTCAGATGCCACTTACCAATAACAAATGACCAATGAACAAATAAACCTCTATTTCTGGAACACCCTTACATAATCCACTTTCATGGCCGCCGGGAAAATAGCATCATCAACGCCTTTCTTTCCGCCCCAGCCGCCACCTACAGCAACGTTTAAAATCACATGGAAATTCTGATCGAAAGGCCAGTCGCCCGATCCTTTTTTGGTATTATTAAAGGTGAGGTATTTTTGATCGTCAATAAAGAAATCGATGCGATCGGCAAACCATTCTATCGCATAAACATGGTATTCGGTATAAGGATTATTAACTTTCAAAGCCTTACCCACCTGCGTTTTAATAACGTGGTTAAATTTTTCGGTATGTACCGTTCCATGCACGCTATCCGGATCGTAACCTACATGCTCCATGATATCAATTTCGCCACTTTTAGGCCAGTTGCCATATTTCCAATCGGTTGGTAAAGCCCATATTGCAGGCCATAATCCCCTGCCTTTTGGCAACATGGCGCGTACTTCTACCCTGCCGTATTTAAAGTCGAATTTGTTTTTGGTTACCAACCTGGCCGAAGTATAATGGTTGGCATCTTTATCTGCCTTTATAGCGGTAATGTTCAGGTTTCCTTTTTTAACCACGGCATTTGCGCTATCGGCATCGGTATAATATTGCAGTTCGTTATTTCCCCAGCCTTTGCCGCCTACGTCATAACTCCAGTTTTTGGTTAGCGGCAATCCGGCGTCATCAAATTCATCAGCCCATTTTAATTTCCACCCTTGCGCAACCGGAGTTTTTTTAATTTCTTCGAAAAGTAATTCTGGCTCGTTGGTGGTGATGTAATCTACTTTGTGCGCTAAAAGCCACTGCATTTCGGGTACTGCGTTTACCGTCCACGCATTTACAGTTAAGCCTAGTTTTTGCGCATTTTCGATCCAGTTATCTTTCTGGTACACACTATAATGATAATCAACCCCCGTTAATTTATCGGCTTTCATTTGCTCAGCACTAATTTCGCCCCTCAAATAAGCCACTTTTGCTTTTGGTAATAAAGCTAACACGCGTTTGCAATAATCGTAATCAAAACTGATGTACTCTACCCAGTCGGTTGCTCTTAGCTTTTGCACCATTTCAATGCTCTTATTGGTCACCTCTATTCCGCGTTCTTTACTAATTAACGATGGTTTTATCTCCAGAATCAGCTTGGTCGTTTTCTGTTTTTTACCTTCCAGCAGGTAGGCTTCCAAAGTTGGGATTTTCTCGCCATTCGTCATGGTTTTAGTCAATAAGTCGTTATAACTCACTTTCTCTATGGTTAAACCCTGAAATTCGGGATCGTGGTTAATCACCAGAACCCCATCTGCCGTCATCCATACATCGAATTCTGAACCATAACAACCCAGTTTTACGGCTTCGTTTAAAGAAGCAATGGAATTTTGAGGAAAATTATTTTTCTTCCAGGCGCCACGGTGGGCAATTACCTGGTTTTTGTTCCAGTTAAATTTTTGGGCAAAAGAAGCAGTAAAAATGAACAACATCAGTGCAGAAATAAGTACTCGTTTCATGTTTGGTATAATTTATACAAAAAATCAAAAGTAGATTTTTATAAGAACACCTGTTTAAAATCTATGTAACCTTTGTATTAATAAAAACAAGTTAAAGATTTTACTTCGATATTTCTTACCACAGATTTGTACAGATATAACTATACCATTTCATCTGTGTCATCCTTTTTATCTGTGGTTAAATAATTATTAAACAGGTGAACATAACCATTTTGTAATAAACACGTTATCCAATTACCCGTTTCCTTTTAATTGACTGGAACAATTTTTACATTTACGGTGATATGGTGAGCAATAACTACAACGAATTATTACGGAAGATAGATGAGTTTATCCGGAAATTTTACCTCAATAAAATTTTACGGGGCAGTATTTATGCTGCAGCAATACTTCTAGCACTGTATTTAATTGTTTTTTTAAGCTTGTATTACCTCAACCCAACAGCGGGTTTCAAAACTTTTATTTTTTTCGCATATCTCCTGGTCGGGTTATTATTAGTAGGTTTTCTCATTGTAAAACCGCTCCTATCAATGCTAAAATTGGGCAAACACCTTACTTTCGATGAAGCATCGGTTATCATCGGAAATCACTTTTCCGATATTAAGGATAAATTGCTCAATACCTTGCAACTTCACCGCTTGTCAGAAAATCAGCCCAATAATAATCACCTCATTATTGCCAGTATCGATCAAAAAATTCTCGAATTAAAACCCGTTCCCTTTTATACCGCAGTAAGTATAAATGATAACCGCAAGTATTTAAAGTATCTTTTTATTCCGCTTTCCATCATCCTGCTAATCGCCATTATCGCTCCCGCCATTTTACGCGAGGGTACCAGCAGTTTTTTCAAATACGATGAATACATTGCCCCTAAAGCCCCGTTCAGTTTTACCGTTTTAAATAAGAATTTAACCTTTACACAGGGTGATGATGTAACCTTAAACCTGAAATTATCAGGCGATCAGCTCCCGGCCGAAGTTTATGTAGAAGACGGAAAAAATACCTACAAACTGCAAAAAGAGAACATCAGTAAATTTAATTATAGCATTAAAAACATCCAGAGCGATAAAAAACTGGTTTTTAAAGGTGGTGGCTTCAGTTCTTCGGTTTTTATCATTAGCGTTAAGCCCCGCCCAGAGTTACTAAACGCAACTGCAACTTTAAATTTTCCAGCCTATCTGGGCAAAAAAGCTGAACAGGTAGTTAATGTTGGCGACATGCTCCTACCGGAAGGAACAAAGGTTACCTGGAATTTTAAAACCGGACAGAGCAATTCGATTTTGTTTATCCTGAACGGCACCGAAAATATTTTAAAAGTGGAAGATAATGAATCCAGGTTCAATGCCACCATCAGGAACAATTCCAAATATAGCGTTACCCCTAAAAATGAATATGTTACACTGCGCGATTCTTTATCGCATCAGATTACGGTAATTAAAGATCAGTCGCCAGGGATCAATGTTGAAGAAAAATCAGATTCGGTGAGCAATAAAGCCCTGTATTTCAGCGGTAATGTTACAGATGATTATGGTTTTAGCCGTTTAAGTTTTAAATATAACATCAAAGAAAATAACCGGATTATTGGCTCATTTAGCAAAAATATCGCGATTAAAAGCAACGTTACCGAAAATACCTTTTTCTACTTCTGGGATTTAAAAACAGCCGCTGCCAAACCCGGACAGGAAATTGAATATTATTTTGAAGTAGCCGATAATGATGGCGTTAACGGCGCAAAAGTTACCCGATCGGAAGTTAAAACCTTTAAACAACCTACCAAAAAAGAAACCGCTGAGCAGGTAAACGCCAGTAACCAGGCTTTAAAACAGAAAGTACAATCGGCTATCCGTTTGGCCAATACCATCGAAAAGGAAAGTAAAAAAGTGGCAGAAAGCCTGATCGATAAAAAACAGATTTCTTTCGAAGATAAAAAGCAGATTGAAGCCCTTTTAGATAAACAAAAACAGCTTGATGAAGCCGTTAAGGAAATTAAAGAGCAGAATGATAAAAATATTCAGCAACAGGAAGATCAAAAACAGACGGAAGAACTTTTAAAGAAACAAAAGCAAATTAAAGACCTGTTTGATAATGTGCTTGACGAAAAAACGAAAGAGCTTTTGCAAAAGCTGCAGAACCTGATGAATGAAAAAAACAAAGATCAGACACAGAATGAGCTTTCTAAAATGCAACTGGATAATAAAACCCTTAAAAATGAACTCGACAGGATTTTAGAACTCTATAAACAGTTAGAATTTGAACAGAACCTTCAATCGGATATCGATCGCCTGAATGAGCTGGCCAAAGATCAAAAGGAACTTGCCGAGCAAACCAAAGATAAAAAACAGGACAACGAAGCCTTAAAACAAAAACAGGATGCCCTCAACAAAGAAATGAAGGACCTGAAAGATGACCTTAAAAAGCTGGAAGAAAAAAATAAATCGCTGGAAAGGCCAAATCCTTTCGAAAACCCAGAAAATGATGTTCAGGATATACAAAAAGAACAGCAGGACAGTAAAGATGCTTTAGATAAAAAAGATTCAAAAAATGCCAGTCAGAAACAGCAGAAAGCTGCAGATCAGATGGAAAAATTATCTAAAAAAATGAGCGATATGCAGCAACAGGGCGAAGAAATGGAAAACAACCTGAATGCCAAAGAGTTGCGCCGATTATTGGAAAATCTGCTAACCACCTCATTCGATCAGGAACAGGTAATGCTTGCTTTAAAGAAAATGAATGCTACTGATCCATCATACATCAGTAACGTACAAAAACAGCGGGCCATTAAAGATAACCTTAAAACCATTGCCGATAGTTTGTATAGCTTAAGCAAACGCGTTCCTCAAATAGAATCGACAGTAAACGAAGAAATGAATAAAATCAACTTCAACCTCGATAAAAGTTTGGAAAGTTTGGGAGACAGAAGAACGCCGGAAGCCAATCGCTTTCAGCAGTTTACCATGACTTCTATTAATAACCTCACCCTGATGTTGAGTGAGGCTTTAAGCCAGTTACAGAATATGCAGAAAAACGGCAAAGGCGGCAGCGGAAAGAAACAGAAACAGGGAATGAAACAGCTTTCGCAAATGCAGGATCAGCTGAATAAAAGCATGCAAAAAGCCCGGGAGCAGATGCAGAAATCAGGGGGTAACCAAGGCACCGTGGGTAAAGGACAAATGAGCCAGGAATTTGGTAAAATGGCCCAGCAACAACAGATGATCCGTCAGGCACTGGAAAAAATTAACCGCGAAGAAAATAAAGATGGAAGCGGTAAAATGGGCAACCTGAACGAAGCCATTAAAGAAATGAAACAGACCGAGAGCGATCTGGTTAACAAGCGTTTACAACAGGAAACTTTAAACAGACAGAAAGACCTGTTAACCAAACTTTTAGAAGCAGAAAAAGCCGAACGCGATCAGGAGGAAGATTCGAAACGCGAAAGTAAAGCTGCGAAAGAATTTCCACCATCTTACCAGAAAATGGTCGATCAGTTTAAAAAGCAGCAACAAAACGGCAATGATATGTTGCAAAAAATGCCACCGAGTTTAAATTACTACTATAAAAATAAAATCGCTGAGTACTTAAAATCGTTGAATATAATCCAATAAATCCACTCGTCATCTCGACCGAAACGCTGTGGAGCGGAGAGATCTATCTCGAGACAGATTTAGCTTTGCTGAGCCTTCGGGTTCTCGACTCCGTTGCACTCCGCTCGAAATGACGACATTTATAAATAGTACAAAATTATATTTCCTAAATTTGCAATACAAATACAATATTATGCCTGCAATTTCCTTTTTTACTGAATCCGTTAGCTATAATCTTCCTCAAAAACTTAAAATCAAAAAGTGGATTAAAGCTACTATCGAAAAAGAAGGTTATAAATTACAGGAACTCAATTTTATCTTCTGCAGCGACGAATACTTGTTGGGCATCAACCAGCAATACTTAAACCACGATACTTACACCGATATCATCACTTTCGATAACTCTGACGAGGAAAAACAGATTGTAAGTGATATTTTCATCAGCATTGAGCGTATAAAAGAAAACGCCAAAACCTTTAAAACTTCTGAATTTGATGAAGTTTGCCGCATCATGATCCACGGAACCCTGCACCTGTTGGGTTATAAAGACAAAGGAAAAGCAGCCAAAACTCTTATGACCCAAAAAGAAGATGAACATTTAGGCTATAGAGCCGAATTTGGATTGGTTTAGCAATTAGCCACCACCATTTCTCTTTCCAGACCGTCCTCTCAACTGAAACGCAGTGTAATGCCCGCCTGCTTCGGGCAGGGAGAGATGATCTATCTCGGGATAAATTTCTCGACTTCGCTGCACTCCGCTCGAAATGACGAATATGTTTTTCATGACATTGCTATTACCATAACTCCCTAATTAAAAGGAAAATACTCCTGCCCCCTTATATTTTTTATTCGCGTTCGTCTAAATGTTACGGGCGTTCGTCGACAGTTACACTCTACTGGTATAATATAGCCAATCTTCCTGCAACTTTTCTGCCCCGTTACAGTCTTATATTCAAAAAACAACAATAACATAATGAGCTTAGATTGTCCTTCGCTACATTATTCAAGATAAAGTTTAGTTTTAGTTAATGATTGAAGCAGCGGTGGAGCGAGTCCAACCGCTGTTTTGTATTTATCTTTTATTTACAATGATCCATCGAACATCTGGACTCTAAGCATCAACATTTTGTCATTTTTACCTGATACAGATTGCTTTCCAATTTCAATATGCCGTTGCAAGTAATTTATCCTTACCTTTGCAATAATTTTCCTTTATAAATCCGAAATACAAAAAAATTGAGCACACTAATTGCGGCAGAAGGCTTAGGACATGGTTATCATGACGAATGGCTATTTAAGAATTTAACCTTGGGTATAAACACTGGCCAGCGCGTAGCGTTGGTTGGTATTAATGGTGCAGGTAAGAGTACACTTTTGAAATTACTGGCAGAAAGATTCCCTCCGCTTGAAGGTAAAATTGTAAAAAACAAAGCTGTTAAAATTGGTTTTTTAGATCAGGAACCTCAGTTTACTGAAGGTTTTTCCATTAGTGATCATATTTTTTCATTGGAGAATAAACAACAGCAGTTGATTAAGGAATATGAAGAATTAATTGAAGATCCTAACCCGGATGAGAAAACGCTTAATCGTTTATATGAAGAGTTAAGCGAGCATAATGCCTGGGAATATGAGCATGAAATAAAGACCATTTTAAATAGAATGGGGATTACTCATCTTCAGCAAAAAATATCTACACTATCAGGCGGACAAAAGAAACGTTTGGCCCTCGCTAAACTTTTAATTGAAGATCCGGAGATTCTGGTGCTTGATGAGCCTACCAACCATTTGGATATTGACACCATTGAGTGGCTGGAAAAATTATTAACTACGGGACAAAAAACAATTTTACTCGTTACCCACGACAGGTATTTTCTGGATAACGTTTGTAATACCATAGTAGAATTAGATAGAGGAAAAATCTTCAACTACAATGGAAATTACGCTTATTACTTAGAAAAGAAATCTGAAAGGGAAGCTTTAGATGCAACAGTTCAGCACAAGAACCAACAGCTATTAAAGAAAGAATTGGAGTGGATGAGACGCATGCCACAGGCTCGTGGAACTAAATCTAACGCCCGGATCAATGCTTTTTATGATTTAGAGGAAAAAACGAAGAAAAAGTCTGACAATCAGAGCATTAGCCTGCAAATGAAGATGTCTCGCCAGGGTGGAAAAATTATTGAGATAGAGCACATTGCAAAAGCATTTGACGGCCGCCCGATTATTAACGATTTCAGCTATACCTTTAAAAAAGGTGATCGTATTGGTTTAGCTGGAAAAAATGGAACTGGTAAATCTACTCTGCTTAATATTATCACAAGTCAGTTAACACCTGATGCGGGCAAAGTGGACACCGGAGAAACTACTGTTTTTGGTTATTACAAACAGGGTGGTTTAACCTTCGATCCGAAAGAGCGGGTTATCGATATTGTGAAATCTGATGCCGAATATATTAAAATGGCTGATGGTTCAGTGATTACAGCTTCTGCCCTTTTAACCTTATTTCTCTTTCCACCAAAGAAACAACATGGCCTGGTTGAGAAGTTAAGCGGTGGTGAAAAGAAGCGTTTGAACCTGATGAAAGTATTGATGCAAAATCCAAATTTTTTAATTCTGGATGAGCCAACAAACGATTTGGATATTGATACTTTAAACGTTCTTGAAGAATTTTTAGAAAATTTCCCTGGTATATTAATGCTGGTTTCTCACGACAGATACTTGCTAGATAAAATGAGCGACCAGCTGTTTATTATGGAAGGCGAAGGTATGGTTAAAATTTATAACGGTAATTATTCAGAGTATCGTTTGAGTTTAGAACAACCAAAAGTTAAAGTTGAAACCAAGAAAGCTCCTGCTTTGGTTACTGAACAGACACCTGTTAAAGCTGTAAAAAAATTAAGTTTTAAAGAACAAAAAGAATTAGAAGATAGCGAAAAAGGTATGGAAGAAACTGAAGCTAAAATAACCAGCCTTACTAATACCTTAAACAATGTTGATGCTACTGATTATATAAAAATTCAGGAAATCTCTAACGAGATAGAATCGCTCCAGTCAAAGCTTGACGAGCTTACTATGCGTTGGCTGGAATTATCAGAATAACGAAGCAATTCAGAGATATTTTCCGCGTTATGTTTCACGTGGAACATACGTAAATTATAAGTTGATTTTAACCTTAGACGTAATTGAAGAGTTACGGATAATATTAAATTAGAGAGCTACTTATTATGATCCTGATGACTATAATAGGTTAATTAATAAAATTGTTCCACGTGGAACATTAAAGAAATATATAATAAAATGTTTTCAAAATACGACTTGATTGTTGTTGGTGCCGGTCATGCAGGCTGTGAAGCTGCTGCAGCTGCTGCCAATTTAGGATCATCTGTTTTATTAATTACAATGAACATGGGTACCATTGCCCAAATGAGTTGTAACCCCGCAATGGGTGGTGTAGCCAAAGGCCAAATTGTTCGTGAGGTTGATGCGCTAGGTGGATACTCTGGTATTATATCAGATAAATCAACTATTCAATTTCGAATGCTGAATAAATCTAAGGGGCCTGCCATGTGGAGTCCCAGAGCCCAGATAGATAGAATGCGTTTTGCAGAAGAGTGGAGATTAGCGCTAGAGAATACTCCAAATGTAGATATATGGCAGGATAATGTTGTAGGTTTATTGGTAAAAAATAATACCGTATATGGCGTAAAAACTTCACTAGGTATTGAAATAGAAAGCACGGCAGTTGTACTTACCAATGGTACTTTCTTAAACGGAATCATTCATATTGGAGAGAAGAAATTTGGTGGAGGCAGAACTGCAGAAAGATCATCTACCGGAATTACCGAACAATTGGTTGATTTGGGAATGGAATCAGGTAGGATGAAAACAGGTACTCCCCCACGCGTTGATGGTAGAAGTTTAGATTATTCTAAAATGGAAGAACAATGGGGCGATGATGATCGAAGCAAATTTTCTTTCACTGATATACCTGTTACCACTGATCAACGTTGCTGCTGGATTACTTATACCAATAGTGATGTACATGAAACTTTGAAAGAAGGATTCGAAAAATCACCAATGTTCACAGGCAGGATTAAAGGCCTTGGCCCAAGATATTGTCCTTCCATTGAAGATAAAATTAACCGTTTTGCAGAACGCGATCGTCACCAGATTTTTGTTGAACCTGAGGGATGGAATACCTGCGAAATTTATGTTAACGGATTCTCAACTTCACTCCCGGAAGATGTACAATTTAAAGCACTAAGGTTAATCCCAGGTTTTGAGCAGGCAAAAATGTTCAGACCAGGTTATGCTATTGAATATGATTTCTTCCCGCCTACCCAGTTGTCTTTAACCCTGGAAACAAAATTAATCAGCAATTTATTTTTGGCCGGACAAATTAATGGAACTACAGGTTATGAGGAAGCAGCATGTCAGGGTTTCATGGCAGGTATAAATGCACACCAAAAAATTAACGATAAACATGAACTGATCATGAAAAGATCTGACAGTTATATTGGTGTTTTAATTGATGACCTGGTTACCAAAGGAACTGAAGAACCCTACCGTATGTTCACTTCAAGAGCAGAACATCGTTTATTATTAAGACAAGATAATGCCGATATCCGCCTCTCTCCTATTGGCCACGAATTAGGCTTAATCTCTGACGAGCGTTTAGAAAAAGTAAATCAAAAAATTGCAAATGCTGAGGCACTTGTAAAGTTTACAAGAAATCAGGGAATTGAAATGGCTGATGCCAACCCGATGCTGGAAAGTTTAGGATCGAGTGCTTTAAATCAAAATGTAAAAATCCATAGTTTAGTAGGAAGACCGCACGTTGGTTTACAAGACTTGATTAAAGTGAGTAAACCTCTTGCTGAAGCCACTCAGCATTTAGATAATGAAACCATAGAGCAGGCTGAAATCAAAATTAAATATGAAAGTTATTTTGAGAAGGAAAATGAAATAGTAGCCAAAATGCTGAAAATGGAAGACAAAGAAATTAAGCCGGATTTCGACTATAATAAAATTGTATCCATTTCGAAAGAAGCACGCGAGAAGTTATTTAAGATTAAACCTCGTACTTTAGGTCAGGCTTCGAGAATTTCAGGTGTTTCTCCATCAGATATCTCGGTATTAATGGTTTATATCAATAAGTAGTTGATTATCAATATTTTAACTAAATAAAAACAGACTTTAAATAAATCGATATAAAGCCATAAAAAGATTTTTTAATGTTAGAGTTCCAAAAAGTATAAAAATTCGTCAGAACGTTTAAAATATGCCAAATTTAAAAGCTCAGTATTTTAACCTTAAAAATTTAGTAGTTGTAATGACCCTACTCCTGTTTTTTGGTTGTGCAAGTATCCAGACACCACAAGGTGGACCAAAAGATACCAAGCCACCAAAAGTTTTGAGCATGACTCCAAAAAATCAGACAAGGAATTTTAATGCTAAAAAAATTATTATTGAGTTTGATGAATATTTTAACATCAAAGATGAATTTAAAGAATTCTCAATTTCCCCTGATCAGGAAAAATTACCGGTTTTAAAAAAGAGATCGAAAAGATTGGAAATTGTTCTTCAGGATTCTTTGGAAAAAAATACAACCTATACTTTAAATTTTGGAAAATCGATTGCTGATGTAAATGAGGGAAATGTGGTTAAAAATTTATCTTATGTTTTTTCAACCGGTCCGGAAATAGATTCATTATCAATCAGTGGTAAGGTTATTAATTCGTTAAGCGATGAGCCGGAAAAAGATGCTACCGTATTTATTCTTCCTTTAGAACGGGATACCATTTTTGGAAAAAGGCGCCCGTCTATATATACCACTACCGATAGCGCCGGCACTTATAAATTAAATAACCTGAGAAAAGGTACTTATAAAGTTTATGCCATTAAAGAAAGTAGCGGTGGCGGAGATAAAATATACCAGCAGATTTCTGACGAAGTTGGTTTTATTAAAGAACCTCTTGTGATCGACAAAAATCTGGACAATATTAATCTACAGATTTTTAAAGAACTGGCACCAGAATTTCGCGTAGTAGACCGAAAACTTAACAATGATGGAAGTATATCAATTATCTTCAATCAGCAGCTTAAAAGCCCTAAAATCACCATTACAGATCCACCAGCGGTTGATGTGGGTAAATATATTCACTTTACAAAAAATAACGATACCGCCAAAATTTGGTTAAAAGACCTGAGTTTCGATTCGGTAAAAGTAGCCATCCAGGATCAGGATAAACTATTACAAACGCTTAACTTTTCACGTGGTAAAAAGGATACTTATACCCGCGACGTAACCATAGCAGATAATTTATCCGGAGGTAAATTAAATCCGTTCCAGAACTTAACCCTCACCTTTCCGTTTCCGATGACTGGCGCAGATCCTTCAAAGATTACACTATTGGAAGATTCAGTAAAACGTACCAATTTCGAACTGGTAAAAGATAGTGTAGATCAACAGAAATACTACGTTAAATATCCCTGGAAAACCAAAAGAACTTATGATTTAAAACTTGGCGCAGGTGCTTTTACAGCTATTTTTAATGCTAAAAACAAAGATATACCTAAAAGATTTACTTTAGAGAACCAGGATGCTTATACTACACTTGTATTGAATGTAACCGTGCCCGATACGAGTAAAAGTTATGTGGTGCAATTCTTAACGGAGAAAAAAGACATTGTAAAATCGTACCCAATAAGCAAAAATTCGAAAATTACTTTTTCTAAGTACCCTGCCGGAAAATACATGCTGAGGGTAGTTTACGATGATAATAAAAACGGAATCTGGGATACCGGAAGTGTTAAAGGTGGTTATCAGCCCGAAAAAGTCTGGTACTTAAAAGCTTTAATGGATTTAAAACCAAACTGGGAACGGGAAGATCCATTGGTAATACCACCTCCAATGCCTTAAAAAAGCCGTCATCTTGACTGGAACGCAGTGGAATGCCTGCCCGTACAGGCGGGGAGAGATCTATCTTGAGGTAGATTTCTCGACTCCGTTGTACTCCGCTCGAAATGACGCAAACTATTGGGTAAACCAACCCGAATACATAATATAATTATCAGGTAACTTATTTAATAAAGCCCTTTGCTCTTCGGTAATGGGCTTTATTTTTTTGGCAGGCGTGCCGGCATATAAATAACCGGTTTCGCAGATTGTATTTTCCAATACCACCGAACCAGCTGCAATAATGCAATACTCCTCTATTATCGCATGGTCCATTACAATAGCGCCCATACCGATTAAAACATGATCCTGGACAGTACAACCATGTACAATGGCATTGTGCCCTACAGATACACGATTACCGATGTGTGTTGAAGCTTTTAAATACGTAGCATGAATTACCGCTCCATCCTGAATATTCGATTCATTTCCAATGGTAATGGCATTTACATCGCCCCTGATCACGGCATTAAACCATACTGAACATTTATCTCCGATGACCACATCACCAACGATGGTGGCGTTTTCGGCAATGAAATTATCTTTCCCTATTTCAGGGTATTTATCTTTTACGGGCAGTATTAAAGGCATAATATAATGTAAAATGGTTGATAGACAATGGACGACGTGTTAAAGTCTCCTTAAGGGGATTTAGGGGTGGGCTAAAAAACAGTATCTACCAGTTCCTTAGCATGCTCCGGATAATCCGTGGTATAGTGTAATCCCCTGCTCTCTTTTCGTTGCATGGCTGATTTAATAACTAAATAAGCGGTTTGAATGACGTTTCTTAATTCGCAAAGTTTAACCGATACCTTATTCTTTTTATAAAATTCTTCTGTTTCCTGGTAAATTAAAAATAAACGGCGATGTGCCCTTTCTAAACGAAAATCAGACCGCACGATGCCTACATAATCGCCCATAACTTTTTGAAGCTCTCTTAAGTTGTGGGTTACCAATACATCTTCATTACTTTGGGTAACCCCTTTAGAATCCCATTCCGGAATGTGATCGGGAATAATATTATTTTTAAAGTTTTCAATGGCATCCTGATAAATGCGGTGTGCAAAAACAGTAGCTTCCAGTAATGAATTGGAAGCCAACCGGTTAGCACCATGTAAACCCGTTGAAGAACATTCTCCGCAGGCATATAAATTTTTGATTGAAGAACGTCCGTATTCATCCACCAGGATACCGCCACACATGTAATGAGATGCAGGTGTAACCGGAATATAATCCTTCGTCATATCGATCCCTATCGATAAACACTTTGCATATATATTAGGAAAATGTTTCAAAATATCCGCTTTCTTACGCATTGTAATGTCCAGGTACACAAAATCATCGCCCGATTTCTTCATTTCGTTATCTACCGCACGGGCCACAATATCACGCGGAGCAAGCGATTTACGCTCATCGTACTCATGCATAAATTCTTCGCCATTCTTACGTCGTAAAACACCACCAAAACCTCTTACAGCTTCCGAAATTAAGAACGACGGATACTCACCAGGATGGTATAAAGCCGTTGGATGGAACTGTATAAACTCCATATTCCTCACTTTTCCTTTCGCACGGTAAACCATCGCCATACCATCACCTGTTGCAATAACCGGATTTGTTGTGGCCGAATACACATGACCCGCACCACCCGAAGCCATTACAGTCACATTTGCCACAATCTTTTCCACATCGTTAAGCTCTGTGTTAAAGGCATATATCCCATAACAGTTAATATCTTCTGTACGCTTATCAACAAATTCACCAAGGTGATGCTGTGTGATCAACTCCAGCGCGAAGTAATGTGTTAATATCTCTATGTTGTTATTCTCATGTATTTCATTTAGCAATACCCTTTCAATCTCGTATCCGGTGATGTCTTTATAGTGCAAAACGCGGTGTTCAGAGTGCCCACCTTCTTTAGCTAAATCGTAGAATCCTGAGTTGTCTTTATCGAAATTTATACCATAGTCAATGATCTCCTGGATACGTTGAGGCCCCTCTTTTACAACTATTTCCACAATTTTTTCGTCGCATAATCCATCGCCCGCAATCAGCGTATCTTCGATATGTTTTTCAAAAGAATCACCCTTATCCACCACAACTGCAACGCCACCCTGGGCGTATTTTGTGTTCGATTCGTCTTCATTCGACTTTGTAACAATTAAAACCTTACCGAACTTTGCAGCCTTAAGTGCAAAACTCAAACCCGCTATCCCTGAACCGATTACCAGAAAATCTACTTTTCTCATTAATAAAAACATTTACTTTATCCACGATGTTAACAACTAGTTAATAAATGTTAACTCCATGTCTAAATTATCCTAACAAATAAATTTGAATGTTTAAAGCTACTCTAAAAACACAATTTGCCACAATCTTTTGCGCAATTTTTAAGCAGCTTTATACAAGTAATTAACTTTTTTCCCACTTATAAACAATTAACATTCCAGTATTGATAAAAATTGAACCGATTTTCGATAAGCCTGAAAATCAAACTCATGATATTACAAAAATGTAATCTAAATGTTAGTAAACGATTAACAACTTATATAAAAGAAAGAATTTTCTGAACTTGCCAACATTATTAACACACTAATAAACAAACAAGATTTATTTATTTAAAATAACTTATTAATTATTGAGACGTGGAAAGCTTTATCTTTGACCAACGTCAAAATTCAAAAAAGGAAAATTTTAAAATGAACATAGATGTCTTAGAAGAAATCAACAAAAAAGGTTTCGCAGAAGAAGAAATTGATCCTACGCTCGATCTTTTTGCAGAGATTGAGAAATTAAAAAAGGAAAAGAATGCCATCATCCTTGCACATTACTACCAAGAACCTGACATACAGGATATTGCAGATTATATTGGTGATAGTTTGGGATTATCGCAGGAAGCTGCAAAAACGGATGCTGAAGTAATTGTGTTTGCCGGTGTGCATTTTATGGCCGAAACTGCAAAGATTTTATCGCCAAATAAAACGGTTTTATTACCTGATGTAAAGGCAGGATGTTCATTAGCAGATAGTTGTCCGCCGCATTTGTTTAAAAAGTTTAAGGAAAAATATCCTGATCACCTGGTAATCACTTATGTAAACTGCACGGCCGAATTAAAAGCTTTAAGTGATATTGTTTGTACAAGTACCAACGCGGTGCAAATTGTGGAGAGTTTGCCGAAAGATCAAAAAATCATTTTTGGTCCGGATCGTAACTTAGGTGCTTACGTGGCGAAAAAAACAGGCAGGGATCTGGTATTGTGGAATGGTGCCTGTATGGTACATGAAATTTTTTCGCAGGAGAAAATTACAAAACTGAAAGAACGCCATCCGAATGCCAAATTTATTGCACATCCTGAATGTGAAGAGGTGGTTTTAAAAATGGCTGATTACATTGGTTCTACTACCGGTTTGCTAAAGTACACCATCACTAATCCGGCTACCGAATTTATTGTGGCTACCGAAAGTGGAATTATCCACCAGATGGAAAAGGCAAATCCAACAAAAACGTTTATCCCGGCACCACCAAACAACAGTTGTGCCTGTAACGATTGTCCGTATATGAAAAGAAATACTTTAGAAAAACTATATTTATGTATTAAAAATGGTTTGCCTGAAGTAACTGTGCCTCAACATATTATTGAACAGGCAGTTAAACCGATCCAACGCATGCTGGATATTTCGGCGGAGCTGGGGTTATAATAAATAAAAGTCGTCATTGCGAGGAGGTAATGAATAAGCAATCTTAAAGCGCACGCTACCTGCGATCGTTGTAGGATTGCTTCGTGCCCCGCAATGACGGAAAAATAATTATATGGAAAAAAACAACATTCTTAAAAATTATGCTGGCTTATTATGGCTTTTGGCGGGTATAACCGTTGGGAGCATTGTAGGTTTAATTTTTGGGAAAAGTGTTGAAAGTATAAAACCTTTGGGTGATATATTTTTGAACCTGTTGTTTACCGCTGTTATTCCTCTGGTATTTTTTGCAGTTTCATCGGCCATTGCAAATATCGACAGGAGTAAAAAATTAGGGAGATTATTAACCGTAATGGTTTTAGTTTTTCTGGCTACGATATTGATTTCGGCAGTTTTGACATTAGTGGCTACATGGATTTTTCCGATCCATCAACAATTGGGAAATGCAATTTTACCAACCGAACCCGAAAAAATACAGTCATTTGGAGAGCAGATGACTCAACTTTTAACCGTTGGAGAATTTTTTGAGATCGGCAGCAGAAAAAATATGCTTGCACTGATTATTTTTTCAGTTTTAGTTGGTTTTTCTACCCTATATGCCGAAAAAGAAGGCGAAGGATTTAAAAAATTCCTGGTTTCCGGTAATGAAGTGATGAAAAAACTCATCATTTTGATCATGAAACTTGGCCCGATAGGTTTAGGTGCCTATTTTGCTTACCAGGTTGGGGTTTTTGGTCCACAGCTCTTTGGAACTTACGCAAAGGCTTTAGGATTGTATTATGGTGTTGGCGCATTTTATTTTGTCGTTTTTTTTACGTTATATGCTTTTGTAGCAGGCGGATTTAAAGCGATAAAAGTGTTCTGGAAAAATAATATTGTACCTTCTTTAACCTCTATCGGAACCTGTAGCAGCATTGCCACCATTCCGGCAAATTTAGAAGGGACTACAAAAATGGGGGTACCGGCTTACATCACCAATGTGACCATTCCATTAGGATCTACATTGCATAAAGATGGTTCGAGCATTAGTTCCATTATAAAAATTGCGGTGGTTTTTGCCATTTTTGGTAAAGATTTAGTGCATGTTGATACCATTATTTTAGCTTTGGGTATTACCGTTTTGGTAAGTATAGTTGAGGGTGGAATACCAAATGGAGGATATATTGGCGAATTATTAATGATATCGGCTTATCAGTTGCCACCGGAAGCTTTGCCACCTGCCATGATTATCGGTACTTTGGTTGATCCGATGGCAACTTTGTTAAATGCCACCGGTGATAACGTTGCCGCAATGTTAATTGCCAGGTTTACCGAAGGTAAAAACTGGATGGAAAATAAAGATTTGTCATCCTGAGCATTGTGTCATCCTGACGAAGGAAGGATCTTTTTAATTCTTCGCTATGCTCAGCATGACAATTAATTTTTAAAAATAAAAAATAAGGGCTTAGCCCTTTATAAATATGTAATTATTAATAAAAGCCCATTAAGGGGTTTGGGGTGAATATGTTTGAAAATAAAGAGCGTACAGATATTAATGAATTAGGTGAGTTTGGGTTAATTAAACACCTGACTACTAATTTTAAAATTAAAAACGATTACTCGGTAAAAGGTGTTGGTGATGATGCAGCGGTTTTGGATGCAAAAGGTAAACAGACCTTAATTTCGACCGATTTATTATTGGAAGGAATTCACTTTGATTTGGCTTATGTGCCATTGATGCACCTGGGTTACAAAGCAGTGCAGGTAAACCTGAGCGACATTTATGCCATGAACGGAAAAGCCAGTCAGATTACGGTTTCATTGGGTTTGTCGAGTAAATTTCCTTTAGAAGCTGTTGAAGAAATTTATAAAGGAATAGAACTGGCCTGCAATAAATATAACATCGATTTAATTGGTGGCGATACTTCTTCCAGTAAACAAGGCCTGGTGATCAGTATTACCAGTATTGGTTATGCCGATGCCGATAAAGTAGTTTACAGAGATGGTGCACAGGAACACGATTTGCTCTGTGTTTCCGGTGATTTAGGTGGTGCTTATTTAGGTCTTCAGATTCTGGAAAGAGAGAAATTGATCTATCTGGAAAATCCTCAGGTTCAACCTGATCTGGAAGGAAAAGATTACATCATAGAGCGACAGTTAAAACCTGAAGCAAGGATGGATATTGTGGCACTTTTAGACGATCTGAATATCAAACCAACTTCTATGATTGATGTTTCAGATGGTTTGGCTTCAGAAATTTTGCATCTGGCAGAACAATCAGATAAAGGAATTACGATTTACGAGGAGAAAATTCCTTTAGATCCTATGACTTATGAGACTGCCCGTGAATTAGGTTTGGACCCAACGGTTTGTGCTTTAAGTGGTGGCGAAGACTATGAATTATTGTTTACCATTAGCCAGGAAGATTATAAAAAACTGAAACACGACGTAGATATTACCGTAATCGGCCATGTTACCGATAAAAATTCAGGCTGTAAAATGGTTTCTAAATCAGAAAAAGTACACGAGCTGAAAGCCCAGGGCTGGAATGCTTTTAATAAATAAACTTTAGTTAAAACTACACGTCGTCATCTCGACCGCAACGCAGTGAAGCGGAGAGATCTATCTTGAGATAGATTTCTCGACTTCGTTGCACTTCGCTCGAAATGACGACTTTTTTATAAATACCATCTTTAGGGGGGAGACCCTAAAATGAATTCAGGGTGATGACTATGAGTAAAATAACAGCTCTACATCCCGAAAAATAGAAAATAATAAAAAAATCGTCCTAAGGGTGTCAGAAAAAATTACTAACTTTATAAGTTTTGACTATTATTTTTAATAGCATAGATTTTCCAAAAATTGCGAGGCTTCGCATCGTTTTTAATAAAAGCTACAAATCCTGCGTTTCATTAAAATCGAGATACTTGGTATCGATCTGTTTAGTTGCTTTCGCACCAAGTTTTTTAATCTTTTCGGAAGTGTTGGTTAAATTTCCGGCGCCTACTGATAGTTTATTTATGGCTTTATCGTAAGCATCTTGTCCGTTTTTAATGTATTTGCCAATATTTTCCATATCGGCTACAAAACCTACAAACTTATCGTACATGCTGCCGCTTAAACGGGCAATTTCCATTACGTTTCGGTTCTGACGTTCCTGTTTCCACATACTGGCGATGGTGCGTAATGTTGCTAGTAAAGTAGATGGACTCACGATGACCACTCTCCTGTCCCACGCAAAATTGAAAAGTTCTGCATCTTTTTGTACCGCAATACTAAAAGAAGATTCTATCGGAACAAATAAGAGTACAAAATCCGGAGAATTGATTTTATATAAATCCTGATAATTTTTTGAAGACAGCTCCTGGATGTGATTCTTTATTGAGGCCAGGTGTTGTTTTACATAGCCTTCACGCTCTTCATCGGTCTCAGCTGATACAGATCGTTCATAAGCGACAAGGCTTACCTTAGCATCAACCACAAGATGTTTATCATCCGGGAGGTCGATCACCACATCGGGTTGGTAGCGACTGCCTTCTGCAGAAGTATGCGAAGCCTGGATGCGGTATTCCTGATCTCTAACTAAACCTGAGCGTTCCAATACCTTTTCCAGAATAATTTCTCCCCAGTTTCCCTGTTTTTTACTGTCGCCTTTTAATGCTTTAGTTAAATTATTGGCATCTTCCTGGATGAGTTTGCTTTGAATCTGCAGTTCAGAAATCACACCTTTTAAAATATTTCTTTCATCTGATTCTGCTTTATAAACCTTTTCTACCTTATCTTCAAAGGCTTTAATGTTTTCTTTCAAAGGATTAAGGATAATATCAAGATTGGTACGGTTCTGCTCAATAAATTTGGTTGATTTTTCTTCCAGTATTTTATTGGCAATTAATTCGAAATCTTTATTCAGCTTTTCTTGCGATTGCTCATAACTTAACTTTTGTTCTGCCAGTTTTTCTTTTTCGGCCAGGTAAAATGATCTTGTGCTTTCCAGTTCACGGTTGGCATCTGCCAGGCGGTCGCGTTCGGCTTGTAATTCATCAATTAAGCGTTGTTGCTCCTGTTTCAGAAGCACTGTAATGTGTTCTTTTTCTACCGATAGGTTAGAAACACGTTCGTCGGCTTTGGCCAAACTGATTTTTAAAGCTTCATTTTCGCTTTTCATCCGCTCAAAATCCTCTACCGAAATAATCGATAGCGCAGTCTGTGGTTTCTTTAGCAATAAAATGACCAGCACAATTAAAATAACGATTAGTAAAGCAATGCCGACGATCTCCATAATGATAAAAATTTTAGCAAAAATGGAAATTTAAAATAGATATACCAAAAAAAATTAGTCAAAATGAAATAGAAAAAACCGTAAAATTTTTCTATAATTGAGCATTAGTATTTTATAAATGAACGCATTAACAATCCTTATTTCCTGTCCCGATCAGGTTGGTTTAGTTACAAACATTACCCGCGTCCTGGCTGCAAATCAACTCAATATCATCGCCATGCGTGAGTTTGTGGATGAAGCCAATAAAGCGTTTTTTACCAGGATAGCCTGTACCGGAAACCTGGAAGATGCAGATAAACTGAAGGAAAAACTTTTAGAAAATCTTCCAAATGCGGCCGAAGTAAATTTAATTACAGAACAGGAAAAGCAGATTGCTGTTTTGGTAACGAAAGAGTACCACTGTTTGGCAGAAATACTAATCAAAAACCAGTTTAAAACTTTAGGGGCCAATGTTCAATGCGTAATAGGCAATTACGAAAGTTTAAGGGATTTTACCGAAAAACTGGGCATCCCATATTTTTATGTTGATCACAGCAATAAAGATAAAAGTGTATTCGAAGCCGAAATAAAGGAAATCATAAATCAGTTTGATGTTGATTATCTGGTGCTGGCCAAATTTATGCGGATTTTATCTGCTGATTTTGTAAAAGATTATGCAGGTAAAATCATCAATATCCACCACTCTTTTTTACCGGCTTTTATTGGTGCAAATCCTTACCGGCAGGCTTTTGAGCGCGGTGTAAAAATTATCGGTGCCACAGCCCATTTTGTTACCGACAATTTAGATGAAGGCCCGATTATTACCCAGCACACCAATCATGTTGATCATAATTTTGGCGTAAAAGAAATGGTTAGGGCTGGTAAAGAAATAGAAAAAAAAGTGCTGTTAGAAGCTTTGGAACTTATTTTTGAAGACAGGGTTTTTGTGAGTGGGAATAAAACGGTTGTGTTTAAGTAGGACGCTTAGCGATAGGCGCTTGGTAGGTTTGCGTAAACTTCTTTCCCGCATATTCGTCATTTCGACTGTAACGCAGTGGAATGCCTGCCCGTACAGGCGGGGAGAAATCTACCTCGAGATAGATCTCTCGACTTCGGTGCACTCCACTTGAGATTACGGAAATCTAAAATATAAAAACTCCGTGTTCTTTGTCTCACTCCCCGTTCTTTTTAGTTAAAAATTACAAACTCTTCAACAACAGCTCTGCCACATCTTCTCGCGTTTGTGAGCCGATGGTAACTCTCATACCATTAAACCTCATAGTACAAAACACATTTACACGGATTTCTTTAATTAAAGGGTCTAGTATTTTTCCAACCGGCAACATCGTTAATATGACAGTTAAAATGTTCAATTTTGGATACACTTAAGGTGGCAAAAAAACTGTCATCATTTTTAAATAATTCATAGCCACCATGCAGTAATAATCTATGGTATTATCGCCCAGCAAATTGCGAAGTTTGACTAGGCCCTTTCAGCATTTTTCGATAAGTGCTGCAAGCCGGTGGGTGCCTGTTATTTCTTCTCGCTCAATTGGTTCAGAAATGCTTCCGAAATAAGTAAAACCCGCATTTTTGGTATTCGCATCTGTAGGTATAAATCTTTTTCGGGTATCGCTATTTTTAATGATGGAACCAATTTTTGAAGGTGAATGGCCGCGTTTAAAACAACAATACCGCTACCGATAATAATGGCATGATGGTTACAAAAAAATGATTCTTTTTCCCAGTATGAAAGCCCGGTTGGCATAGTATAAATGAACTATTTTTTAACACTTAAATAATATGGGAACGCTTTTTGATATATGCTGATTGAAAAACATACATAAGAAAATGGGAGTTTATTTAATATTAATCATCCCGGTATTATTGTTGAGCATGTTTGTACAGTGGCGCTTTAGGAATAAATTTTCTAAGTATGCTGAAATGCAATTAAGTTCAGGTTTATCGGGCAAGGAGGTGGCAGAAAGAATGCTGCATGATAATGGGATATTCGACGTGAAAGTGATGAGTACCGAAGGGCAATTAACAGATCATTACAATCCAACAGATAAAACCGTTAATTTGAGTACTGATGTTTATTACAGCCGGAGCGTTGCAGCAGCAGCCGTGGCTGCACATGAGTGCGGGCATGCTGTACAGCATGCAAAATCGTACAGCTGGCTTAATTTAAGGAGTACAATGGTGCCTGTGGTAAGTATATCGTCAAATCTTTTACAATGGGTGTTATTGCTTGGCGTAATGTTGCTGGCATTTTCTGTTACACCAATTGTTTTGGCCATTGGCGTAGTGGGATTAGCGCTTGTAACGGTATTTAGTATTATAACATTACCTGTAGAGTTTGATGCAAGTAACCGTGCATTGGCCTGGCTAAAAAATAATAACGGCGTGATGCAGATGGGAGAAGAAAACAGACAGGCTAAAGATGCGCTATGGTGGGCAGCAATGACTTATGTTGTGGCGGCTGTAGGTGCCCTGGCTAATTTACTTTACTATGCATCTATGCTTTTTGGAAGAATAAGGGATTAAGAAATACCTAATTATGAAAAACACAGTGCGGTCGGGATAATAATCCTGGCCGTTTTTGTTTTGAAATTATTTTAATGAAGTTTTTTTGGAAAGCAGATTTGGTGAGAATAGACATGCTTCGGTCCCGCTCTACGTTTTTTCCGGTGAACCTGTGAAACAAGCAAGCACACAATATAACAGCAAGAGCAAGTGCTTAAATCGGAACCACTTCGATCGCCTGCCTGCTGCAGGCAGGGGTTTAGTTGGCAAATTTAGTTGTGCTATTGGGGTTGCAGGGTGCAGAAGAATGATTTATACGAGTGGTTTTAAGTCGTTTGATATTAGCAGAGACACAGCAAATTAAACCTGATTGTAATGGAAAGCCCACAGCGAAGCGAGGACTTGAAATGAAAAGCAGGACTAACTTTAAAATGAAATGCTGAAATTGCTTTTCTAATAGATTTGTCGTCATTCGATCGGATCCGATACCAATTGGGTGCAAGTAAGGCGGTCGAGAAATCTGTCTCGAGATAGATCTCTCCGCTCCACTTCGTTTCGGTCGAGATGACGATTATTAACCGGACTAATTTAATTTATATGGTGCTACCAATTGAAATTCGGGAATATCTACATCGAATTCAGAACCATCAATGTCGCGTTTCATGAGGTAGGTACCTTTCATGCTGCCCATATCGGTTTTGAGGTTACAGCCAGAAACATATACATGCGTTTCGCCGGGTTGGATAATGGGCTGTAAACCTACAACACCCTCTCCTTCTACCTCTCTGCGGCTGCTGTTCGAATCGAAAATTAACCACTGGCGGCGCATTAACTGTACAGCATAATCAGAAAGATTAGAAATTTCTACGCGATAAGCAAACATAAAATGCTCGTTAGCCGGATTTGAATATTCTGGCTGGTAAACTGTTTCAACCGAAACTTTAACCCCGTCTGTAATAGCTGTAACCATGATAATAACGAATGTAAGAAAAAAGCTTTCAAAAATCAAGCCAGTACGCTGGTGGCATCATAGTTGGCAAATTTTTCTGCCACTTCTTCTAAAATGCTGTAAATGTTATTGATATCGGGCTCTGCCACCAGGCGCATGCGGTAAGATTTAAAATCAGGCAGGCCTTTAAAATAGTTTGCATAATGGCGGCGCATTTCGAAAATTCCGGTTTTAGGACCTTTCCATTCGAGTGATTTATCTAAGTGTGTGCGACAAACCTCAATACGTTCTTCAATGGTTGGTCCGGCAAGGTGCTGGCCGGTTTTGAAAAAGTGTTTTACCTCACGGAAAATCCATGGGTAACCAATGGCAGCACGACCGATCATAATGCCATCCACCTCATATTCCATGCGCCAGTTGGCTGCTTTTTCAGGGCTATCTACATCACCATTGCCAAAAATCGGGATTTTGATGCGTGGGTTGCGTTTAATTTCGCGAATTAAACTCCAATCGGCTTCGCCTTTATATAATTGTGCCCTGGTTCTGCCGTGGATGGTAAGTGCCTGGATGCCCACATCCTGAAGTCGCTCGGCAACCTCGTAAACATTTTTGGTATTATCATCCCAGCCCAGGCGGGTTTTAACAGTAACAGGTAAATGCGAAGCTTTAACTACGGCTTCGGTCATTTTTACCATTTTATCAATATCCTGAAGTAAACTGGAGCCCGCACCTTTACAAACCACATTTTTTACCGGGCAGCCGTAATTAATATCAACAAGATCTGGTCCGGCGGCAGAAGCAATTTCAGAAGCTTCACGCATGTGTTCGATATCGCCACCAAAAATCTGGATGCCGATTGGTCTTTCATATTCGAAAATATCAAGTTTTTGTATGCTTTTTGCAGCATCGCGAATCAGGCCTTCCGAAGAGATAAACTCGGTGTACATCATATCAGCCCCGTTTTTTTTGCATACATAACGGAATGGCGGATCGCTTACATCCTCCATCGGAGCCAGCAATAACGGGAACTCACCTAAATCTATATTTCCTATCTTAACAGACATTTTCTATCTTCAACGATTAATAAAACATACAAAGGTACAAATAATGAATTTTGTAACACCCATCCGCAAAGGCAGTCACCCACTTTTACAAATATTTTTACTTTGCGTTTACTGGGCAGCCGGTGCGGTAATATGCACATTATTAGGCTTTATAGTGGTTGCAATGGTTTACGGAACCTCTATATTTGGTGAATTTGGATCGATTATGAATGGCGATCCAAAGTTTATTACAGCCTTAAAAATAATCCAGATTTCGAGTTCTATAGGAATGTTTATTTTGCCTCCTATCGTTTTAGCCTACACTGAAGGACAAAAACCGGATACTTTTTATGGTTTTAAAAAGCCTACATTTCTTCCTTTTGTTTTAGTTTTTGCCATCATGGTGGTGAGCATGCCCGTAATGGAAGGGGTAGCAGTTTTAAATCAAAAAATGGTGTTGCCGGAGTTTTTAAAGGGACTGGAAAACTGGATGAAAATGAAGGAACAGGAAGCCATGAAAATGACCATACAATTGATTACGGTGAGGAGTAACTGGGATTTTGTGGTTAACCTGATGATGATCGCCGTATTACCTGCAATTGGCGAAGAATTATTTTTCAGGGCCGGGCTGCAAGGCTCGTTGCAAAAAATGTTGGGCAATCATCATGTGGCCATTTGGAGTGCTGCTATTATTTTTAGTGCTATACACGTACAGTTTTATGGTTTTATACCGCGTATGCTCCTGGGTGCAGGTTTTGGTTATTTATATTATTACAGCGGAAGCATCTGGTATGCCATGCTGGCCCATTTTATAAATAATGCTTATGCAGTTTGTGCAGCATTTTACATGCAAAAACACCACATGCCACTCGATAAAGCAGATGAACCGATCGGTTTTCCTTGGTATGGCTATTTAATTAGTGCAATAATTACCATAGCTTTGTTTAAATTTTTTAAAGATAGCGCAACACGTGAGCGAAAATTGGGTTAAAGTATATACCACAAGCGATGCCTTTGCGGCCGAGGTATTAAAACAGGGATTAACAGAAGCCGGTATCCCGGCGGTAACGATAAATAAACAGCTCTCGGCATATAATATTGGCGAAATAAATGTTTTGGTAAACAAGGTCGATTTTGATAAAGCCATAGAATACATCGTTGAAAACGAAATTGAATAACATGTTAAACATCGTCCATTTTATATCTCCCATCTTACATTTTTAGCATGAAAACCAGGGCAATAACCGCTTTCTTTTTTACCATAGTAATGCTTGGCTCTATCTTTTTAGGGAGTTATACATTTTCCATATTCTATCTTATTTTAAGTGTTTTATCTTTATTTGAGTTTTATAAACTGATTAAAAATTCTGGGATCAGGCCACACCGCAATATTGGTTTGGTTGCGGGATCTTTAATTTTTTTGATGGCTGCAGGTTTGCATTACCTAAAGTATGATGTGAAATACCTGTTGCTTTGTATTCCTTTAATTTTTTCGGTTTTTATTACCGAGTTGTATAAGAAAAATAAAATTCCTTTTGCCAATATCTCTTACACTTTTGTTGGTTTTGCTTATGTAACCATTCCTTTCTGTTTTTTTCATGCCCTTGGATTTTTAAAAAACTGGAACGAATATAATTTTCATTTTCCGCTGGCATTTTTGCTGATGCTTTGGGCAAATGATACGGGTGCCTATCTTTTTGGTGTAAAGTATGGTAAAAGCAAACTGTTTGAACGCCATTCGCCAAAGAAAAGCTGGGAAGGCTTTTTTGGTGGAATGTTTACAAGTGTTTTAGTTGCTTTTGGTTTATCTTTTTTATTTACCGAAAGTCCTGCCTGGGTTTGGGCGGGCATGGCGGTATTAATTGCAAGCTTTGGTACACTAGGCGATCTGGTAGAATCGATGCTTAAACGGAGCCTGGATACGAAAGATAGTGGTGGTTTGTTGCCTGGACATGGCGGTTTGCTGGATCGTTTTGATGGCTTGTTATTAGCTGCACCAGTGGTTTATGCGTATTTGTATCTGATTTTGTATTAAGTAACCACAAAGAAATGAGGTTAATATGTATAGTGCAGTCGTGCTGTTAGCGATGCAATCACTATTCTCACTAACCCTCTTACAAACGAGGACTATACTTTTTCATAAAATCTATTCAGCAGAAGCAACAACAATGTGATATTCTCTCTCTATCTGTTCCCCTTTTTGGCTTTTTACCTGTTCGGTTTTGTTAAGGATATTTTTAATTGTAAAGTCAGCATTTTTCAATAATTCTTTTACTTTTTCTACTTCATAAAGGGTAAAGCCGTACGGTGTAAAAGGAAGATTTTGCATAAAACTTTTATCAGCAAAGCATAAGGAAAAAATACCGTTTGGCTTTAAAGTCCGCTTAATTTCGGAGAGATATGCACCGGGGTTTTCCCAAAAATAAATGGTATTTACAGTAAAAATTTTATTGAAAAGACCATTTTCGAACGGTAACTTATTGCCATCGGTTAAAGTGAACTGAACAACTCCATTATCAATAAACTCCTGATTGATTTTCTTAGCTTCTGCAATAATGGTTTCTGAAATATCAGCTCCATAATAGCTCAGCTTTTCTGCTTTTGATAATAATCGGGCAATGTGCATACCATTACCATGACCAATTTCTAAAACGAAATCATTGTTTTGAAGATTCAATGCATCAATAGCCGAGGTCGTCATCCCAATATTACTGGCATGCATCATCTCCCCTGTTTTAATGCCGTGTTCGCCTTCAGGACAGCTTAGCTGCTTGGCAATATTTTTTAAATCTTCTTCCGAATGTTGATGGCTCATAAATCAAATTTAAAGAATTAAACCTCATGATTTTTACCTCGTTTTGCTTAGAGCTTATAAAATTATTTGATTACCTGTACCGGTTTTTTGTTCTCATCGATGGCCACAAAAGTAAAATCGCCATGTACGGCCAGTTCCCTTCCTTCGGCATACATCTGCTCGATATAAATTTCTACGTTAACCTTTAAACTGGTATTTCCAACATGGTTAACCTTTCCAATCAGTTCTACAATAGTTCCTGCGGGAATCGGTTTTTTAAAATCGATCCGATCGCTGCTTACCGTTACCATAATCTGGCGGCTAAAACGCGTGGCGGTAATAAAGGCAACCTCGTCCATTAAATGCATGGCGGTACCACCAAAAAGCGTATCGTAATGATTGGTTGTATTTGGGAAAACGGCTTTAAAAATGCTGGTTTTAGAGTTTTCTATTCTTTCTTCTAAGGTCATGGGGTAAATATATGAGGAGTAAAAAGCTTTGACAACTTTCTAATCAGAAAGTTGTCAAAGTAAGGATTTGCTTGAAAGAAAACGATTAGCTTTTTTAGCAAAAAGGAGGCAAATTAATTTGCCTGGAGATCTGCTGATAGCACCTTTTCTGCTTTACGCATCTCTTTTGCAGCTTCAACCATTTCGATCAATGCTTTTTTGGTTTCGTCCCATCCGCGGGTTTTTAAGCCACAATCAGGGTTTACCCAAAGTTGTTCTGAAGGAATAACGGCTTTTGCTTTTTTAAGTAACTGAACCATTTCTTCCCGCTTTGGCACCCTTGGCGAATGAATATCGTACACACCGGGACCGATTTCGTTTGGATATTTAAAATCGGCAAAAGCATCCAATAGTTCCATCTGCGAACGAGAAGTTTCGATGGTGATCACATCTGCGTCCATATCGGCAATATTCTGAATGATATCGTTAAATTCGGAGTAGCACATGTGCGTATGGATCTGGGTATCGTCTTTCACGCCACTGGCCGAAATTTTAAAGGCTTTAACGGCCCAGTTCAGGTAGTTTTGCCAATCTGCCTTTCGCAAAGGTAACCCCTCTCTAATGGCCGGTTCATCAATCTGAATGATTTTTATGCCGGCATTCTCCAGATCACAAACCTCATCACGGATGGCCAATGCAATTTGTGTACAGGTTTCGGAACGTGGCTGATCATTACGCACAAACGACCACTGTAAAATGGTAACCGGGCCGGTTAACATGCCTTTCATGTATTTTGAGGTAAGTGATTGCGCATAAGCCGTCCACTTCACCGTCATAGGTTCAGGGCGCGAAACATCACCAAAAATGATAGGTGGTTTTACACATCGCGAGCCATAGCTTTGTACCCATCCATTTTTAGAAAAAGCGAAACCATCCAGTTGCTCACCGAAATACTCAACCATGTCGTTACGCTCAAACTCTCCATGTACCAGTACATCAAGGTCGATTTCTTCCTGCCATTTTACCGCTTTTTCGGTTTCCTGGGCAATTAAATTATCATATTCTTCAACAGTTAAACTTCCGTTTTTAAGTTTTGCCCGCCAGCTTCTTACTTCTGCCGTTTGCGGAAACGATCCGATAGTGGTTGTAGCGTAATTTGGCAAATTAAGTTCCTGTTGTTTTATTTTTCTGGCCGAAAACGGACTTAAACGTTCAGCGTCCTGCTCTTTTAGTGCTGAAACACGCGCTTTTACAGCAGGATTATGAATGATTTTAGAAACTTTACGGTTACTGATTGCAATTTTATTTTCTTCGAGTTTTTGCAGGGTAGATGCAGGGCTTTCGTTGGTGATCAGTTTTTTTAAGGTAGCTACCTCGGCAATTTTTTGCTTTGCATAAGCCAGCCACTGTTTAATTTCTGCCGACAGGTTTTTCTCGTTGGTTTCGTTGTCTAAATCAACCGGTGAGTGGATTAATGAACAAGATGGTGCAATCCATACTTTAGCCAAGCCTCTTTTTTCTACTGCCTGATTGATGATAGAAAGAGATTTTTCAAAATCATTTTTCCAGATGTTTCTTCCGTCTACCAGACCTAATGAAAGGATGGTGTCCTCTTTTAACGAAGCTAAAACATCATTTAACTGATCTTCTGCACGTACCAGGTCGATATGTAAAACATCTACAGGCAATGACGTTGTTAAAGCTAAATTATTGCCCAAACCTTCGAAATAAGTCGCTAAAACAATCTTTAACCTCGGGAAAGCTTTTCTGATTTCTTTATAAACATGCTCGTAAGCTTTTTTATCTTTTTCGGTTAAATCTAAAGTCAAAAATGGCTCATCAAATTGAACGTATTCTACATCCAGCGCATTTAAACGTGATAAAATCTCGATATAAACCGGAAGCAGATTTTTAATCAGGTCTATCTTTTCAAAGCCAGCTTCTTTTTCCTTACCCAATAAAAGATAGGAAACCGGACCAATTAGAACAGGTTTGGTGGTAATGCCCAATTGTTTAGCCTCGTAAAATTCATCGATAATTTTGGTTGAGAAAAGTTTAAAAGGCTGGTCTTTATAAAACTCCGGCACAATATAATGGTAATTGGTATCAAACCATTTGGTCATTTCCATTGCCACCACATCCAATCCTTCTTTTTGGTAACCCCTTGCCATGGCGAAATAGAGATCAAGCTCTTCGTTCCCTTTTTTCAGGATCACTTCGTTATACCTTTTCGGGATGGCCCCAAAAGTTAAGGAATGATCGAGTACATGATCGTAAAAAGAAAAATCGTTTGATGGAATTACATCAATGCCAGCTTCTTTTTGAAGTTTCCAGTTTTCGTGGCGAATGTTTTTGCCCACCTGAAGTACATTTTTGTACCCCGTTTTATCTGCCCAGTAATTTTCGCAGATTTTCTTTAATTCCCGTTGACTACCTATTCGCGGATAGCCCAGATTTTGCGTTAGCATCTCTTTTAAAGATTAAGTAAATAAATCGTTTAAAAGCCCTCAAGCAATATTTTGTAATACTAGATGTTAAAAATTAAAAGGAAAGGTTATGGCACAGCCTGCCTACTCATCAGCCAAAAGCTTAAAGCAAGCCTATAAAATTTTAATTTTATCGTGTACAATCAGACCTGACCAATTACTTTATAACGCGAAAGTACCGTCAATTCAATATAGGCAGGTCTCCTGACTTATTCCCGATCTTATCGCCTTCCCATACCGAACGGCACAGTGGCATGAATGATAAGACCGTTGTCTTTTTAGTAAAAGACAGAATTTACAGTTGCGCGACAGCTCGTGATTTGCACACGATTCCCTATTAATCCCGGGTGTAATTCCGGGAACCTGTATCGGTTGATGAAAAATAAAGTTAAGAACTTACATCAACGCAAATGTATGGATTAGGATTTAAAGATTAAGGTATTTTTGTAAGCATTGATTTTACCGCCTTTATACAAATGCTCCTTAGTTAGAGATCATGTGGACGTATTATAGTAAATATTTTTCCGCTCTATGCCGCGGAGGCATGGTACTTTAGATCGCCAAAGTACTCAAAGCGCTTCGTCAATCCAACAAAGAGCCTCCACACGACTTCTCCCTCATCAAAAAAACAACGGCACTTTGTTTTGTTAGTTGGATGCTAATTGAATGTTTTTGCAGATCTGAACACAAAACCACTGCGTTAAGGTTTGGTTGTGCTAATGGGTTCTGTCCTGCATCTGTTTTTTGATTTCCCGCTCTTGGGATTGACGACGTTCTTCGGCATAACCTGTTCGTTTTTTCAAAGTAAGCCAGCATAGTGCCTTAAAATATTTCAACGACGCGTTACATAATAAATTGGATGAACTGGCATAAACACCTATATCTGTGTACATCTTTTTTATCTGTGGTTAATAATGCTTATGGAATCACTTGTAACAAATTTACAGCAAGCTGTTTTTGGATCAGATTCTCTATTATATTTGATTACCAACTAAACTCCTTATTATGATAAAAAACTACTTTAAAGGGCTCTGCATTGCTTTTTTAATGGTAAATAGTGATGCAGTGCCGGCGCAGGAGGTACCCACGCCAAAATCTCATTTCGGTTTCGATATCGGCGACGATTATCAACTGGCCAATTACACCCAAACAGAAGCCTATTTTAAAAAACTTGCTACAAGCTCTAATCGTGTTAAACTGGTTGATATCGGTAAAACCGAAGAAGGCAGAAGCCAATATATGCTGATTGTTTCTTCACCAGAAAACCTGAAGAAATTAGACCGTTATAAAGAAATTTCGCAACAGCTGGCACACGCCGAAATTACCCCCGATCAGGCCAAGGCTTTGGCTCAGGAAGGTAAAGCAGTAGTGTGGATTGATGGCGGCCTGCACGCGAATGAGGTGGTTGGCGCGCATCAGCTGATCGAAACAGTATATGAATTTGCTTCGAGAAAAGATGCCGAAACCATGCGCATTTTAGACAATGTGATCATCTTGTTTACTCACGCAAACCCTGATGGGCAGGAATTGGTAAGCAATTGGTACATGAGGGATAAAGATCCGAAGAAAAGATCCACTTCCGGACTGCCTGTTTTGTATGAGAAATATGCCGGGCATGATAATAACCGCGATTTCTTTATGCTAAACCTCAAAGAAACGCAAAATATTGGCCGTCAGCTTTTTGTAGAGTGGATTCCGCAGATCATGTACAACCACCATCAGGCTGGTCCGGCCGGAACGGTTGTGGCTGGTCCTCCTTACCGCGATCCATTTAATTATGTTTTCGACCCAACAATATTAACCAGCCTGGATGCTGTAGGTGCTGCTATGCACAACCGCATGAATGTAGAAAACAAACCCGGTTATACCCAGCGTGGCGGATCGGTATATTCTACCTGGTACAATGGCGGCCTGAGAACTACCACCTATTTCCACAATATGGTTGGGCTGTTGACTGAAATTATCGGGAATCCTACCCCATCAGAAATTCCTTTGGTTCCATCCCGTTTATTGCCAAGTGGCGATTCGCCAAACCCGATTACACCCAGAAAATGGTATTTTAAAAACTCAATCGATTATTCAGTTTCTTTAAACTACGCAGTTTTAGGTTATGCACAGCGTTACCGTGATGAGTTGCTGTATAATATTTACCAAATGGGCCGGAATTCGATTGAACGAGGTAAAAAAGATACCTGGTCTTTCTCTCCAAAGAAAATTGAAGCCATTAACAATGCAGCTAAGGGTGAAAAAGGTGCTCCGGTTGCTGGTGGTGATGCTGATTTAGGACCAAGAAGGCAAATCAGCATGAAAGCTTTTGATACGGTGATGAAAGCGCCTGCAAACCGGGATCCACGAGGGTATATTTTAAGTGCCGATCAGCCTGATTTTAATTCTGCCATTAAATTTTTAAATGCATTGATCAGAACAGGAATTATGGTTCAAAAAGCAACAGCTTCATTTACAGTTGCAGGTAAAAATTATCCGGCCGGAAGTTATGTGGTAAAAACCGATCAGGCTTTCCGTCCGCATGTTTTGGATATGTTCGAACCGCAGGATCACCCAAATGATTTTAAATACGAAGGTGGTGCACCCATTCCGCCTTATGATGCCGCCGGCTGGACTTTGGCATACCTGATGGATGTGAAATTTGACCGCATTCTGGACGATTTTTCAGGTCCGTTTGAGAAAAATCCTTACGGAGAATTATTAAAACCAGAAAATAAATTGCCAAATGGATCGGGTTATGTGTTGAGCGCTGCACAAAATGATTCTTACACCGCAGTTAATGATTTGTTAAAGAATAAGGTTGAAGTTTACCGTTCTTCCGAAAATGGCGATTTTTATGTTTCTTCAGCAGGAAAATCAGTATTGGAAAAAGCAAATATCAAATTAAAAACGGCGTCGGCTCCGAAAAATAAAATCAAGGTATCTACAGCCAGAATTGCCCTTTGGGATACTTATGGCGGCTCAATGGCGTCGGGTTGGGTTAGGTTTTTAATGGAGCAGTACCACTACAATGCCACAGTAATTTATTCGCAGGACATTGATGCCGGAAATTTAAAATCTAAATACGATGTAATTGTTTTTGTGGGAGGTGCCATACCATCGGCGCAGGGTGCAGGTGGAGGAAACAGATCTTTCGGGCCAAAGGCAGACGAAATTCCCCAGGAATTCAGAAACCGTTTAGGAAGAATTAGCGCTGATAAATCGATCCCTGAATTAAAGAAATTTTTAGAAGCCGGAGGAAATATTGTAACCATAGGCAGCAGTACCAACCTGGCTTATCACTTAAATCTTCCGGTAAGAAATGCAATGGTTGAAATTATAAACGGTGAAGAAAAAAGATTGCCTGCAGAAAAATATTACGTTCCCGGAAGTGTGTTAAATGTAGGTGTAGATACCGCTTTACCAACAAACTGGGGAATGGAAAAAGAGGCCGATGTTTATTTTGACAACAGCCCGGTTTTTAAACTGACCGGAGATGCCATTTCTTCAGGCAAGATTAAACCTTTAATGTGGTTTGAAAATGCGACCCCATTGCGCAGCGGCTGGGCCTGGGGACAGGCTTACCTGCAGGATGGGGTAACGGCCTTTGAAGCAAGGGTTGGAAAAGGCAAGTTGCTTGCTTTCGGACCGGAAATAGCTTTCAGGGCGCAAACTCATGGTACTTTTAAACTGATATTTAACCAGTTATACAAGTAATAAAGTACTTGTAAATGAGAGCCGCTATCCTGAACGATAGCGGCTTTTTACTTTGGCCTTACCATAGCCAATTATAATCACCTTAATTTTGTGTTATGAAAGTAGAAATCTGGTCGGACGTAATGTGTCCGTTTTGCTATATCGGGAAAAGACATTTTGAACAGGCCATTGATAAATTGCCCTTCAAAAACGAAATCGAAATCGACTGGAAGAGTTTTCAGCTCAATCCTGAGTATCATAATACCAACAACGAAACGGTTTATGATTACCTTTCGAGAAGTAAAGGAATGCCCATCGAGCAAGCTAAACAAATGACTAAACAAGTGGTTGATATGGCTGCCAATGCCGGTTTAACTTTGGATTTTGACACCAATATCCCTGCAAATACTTTTAATGCACATCGTTTAATCCATTTGGCAGCAAAATATAACCTTCAGGATTTAGCCGAAGAAAAACTGTTTGAAGCTCATTTTGTGAATAGCAAAAATATTGGCGAAACAAACGTTTTGGTAGATCTTGCCGTAGAAATAGGTTTGGATAAGGATGAAGCCGAAGCGGTTTTACAGGGAGATCAATTTGCAGAAGCTGTTCGTTATGATATTTATGAAAGCCAGAATTTAGGTATTAGAGGGGTTCCTTATTTCGTAATGGATCGTAAATATGGTGTTTCGGGTGCTCAGCCTGTTCAGGCGTTTACCAATGCCCTTACCCAAAGTTTTACCGAATGGAAATCTGCCCAGCCCAAAACGACACTTACTTCATTAAATAAAAATGATGATGCAATTTGTGATGAAAATGGCTGTGAGATCTAGGTTGGTTTTCCGCAGATTGAGCTGATCTCAGCAGATTTTTTGCGAAAATCAATAGAAAAATCGTCATCTCGACTGGAGCGCAGCGCAATGGAGAGATCTGTCTAGATAGATTTAGCTTCGCTGAGCACTTACGTGGTTCTCGGCTTCGTTGCACTCCGCTCGAAATGACGGTAACTTAAAGATTCTACTCCTTTGATGATGCATCACCGCTGATTCTTCAACGGCGTTAGCAGATACTCCAATCCATTAACCCGTATTTCGAACATCGTGGCCATTAAATCGCCCAATTTACCTTTCGGAAAACCCTTGTCTTTATACCACAGCAAATAACTTTCAGGAATATTGCAGATCAGGTAACCTTTATACTTTCCATAAGGCATTTGCATTTTCACTAAATCGAGCAATAAGGTTGGGTCTAACATTTTTATTTTAAGGTAGTGCTGAGCATTTTAATCAATAAGCTCTAAAGTCTGGATTGCTTCTTCAACAGTACTAACATTGTCGAAAGCAATTCTAAGTGTATTTTTTACCTCTTTCAAGTTGCACATCCTTGGATGGTTCTGCGCAAAAGTTAAAATTTTGGTAAAAGTATTCGAATCAAAATAGGCAGACTGCTTATCGCTTAAAAAATATCCCCGCAAACTATTTTTCTTGAAACTAATTTTCTCGAAGCCCAATTTTTTGCCCAACCATTGCAAACGCACCACGCTGAGCATGGTTTTTACCTGCGGCGGAACCGGTCCGAAACGATCAGCCAGGTGTTTTTCAAAAATGGCCAGTTCGCCTTCGTTATCGAGTTTTGATAGCTCCGTGTATAAATTGTACCGTTCGGTAATATTAGTGATATAAGCATCAGGAATATACAATTCAAGATCGGTATCTACCTGTGTAAAGCCGACAAACGGACGCGCAGGTTCATTTTCGAACAGACCTTTAAATTCAGCTTCTTTTAGCTCCTGAATGGCTTCATCCAATATTTTATGGTACATCTCAAAACCAATTTCGGCAATGAAACCACTTTGCTCGGCGCCTAATAGGTTTCCGCTTCCGCGGATATCCAGATCGCGCATGGCTACGTTAAAGCCACTGCCAAGATCAGAAAACTCTTCAATGGCGCTTAAACGTTTACGCGCTTCGGAAGTTAAGGTAGATAAAGGCGGCGAAAGCAAATAACAAAATGCTTTTTTGTTGCTCCGGCCTACCCTGCCCCGCATCTGGTGCAGATCGCTCAAACCAAACATATGCGCATGGTTGATGATGATGGTATTGGCATTTGGAATGTCTAAACCGGCTTCAATAATCGTAGTAGCCACCAGAACATCTTTTTCACCGTTGATGAAATCGAGCATCACATCTTCCAGCTGGTCGCCATCTAACTGCCCGTGCGCAATACCAATTCTTGCCTTTGGTACCAGTTTCTGGATCATCCCGCCCAGCTGCATCAGGTCGTTTACGCGGTTATGGATAAAAAATACCTGTCCGCCCCGGTCTAATTCGAACTGAACGGCTTCCTGAATCAATTTATCGTTAAAAACATGCAATTCTGTACTTACCGGCTGGCGGTTTGGTGGTGGGGTACTGATGATCGATAAATCCCTTGCCCCCATTAAAGAGAAGTGCAGTGTTCTGGGTATTGGGGTTGCGGTAAGCGTCAACGTATCAACATTAACTCTAACAGCTTTTAAACGTTCCTTCGCCGTAACGCCAAATTTCTGTTCCTCATCAATAATCATGATGCCGAGGTCTTTAAACTTAACGTCCTTGCTGAGTAAACGATGTGTTCCGATTAAAATATCAACTTTACCTGCAGCGGCCTCCGCAAGTGTATCTTTAATCTGTTTATTGGTTTTAAAACGGTTGATGTAATCTACCGTAACCGGAAAATCTTTTAAACGAGACGAGAAGGTTTTAAAATGTTGCAAAGCCAAAATGGTGGTAGGCACCAGAACAGCTGCCTGTTTGCCCTCTGCAACCGCTTTAAATGCCGCACGAACAGCGATCTCGGTTTTTCCAAAGCCTACATCTCCGCAAACCAAACGATCCATTGGATGTGGCGATTCCATATCCTTTTTCACATCTTGCGTAGCTTTCAGCTGATCGGGGGTATCTTCATAGATAAAAGAAGCCTCTAATTCTGTTTGTAAGTAGCTATCCGGAGAAAATGCCGTTCCGGCCTGGGTTTTGCGCAAGGCATAAAGCTTGATCAGATCCCGGGCGATATCTTTAACTTTTTTTTTAGTAGTTTTTTTTAGCTTGTCCCATGCGTCTGTACCCAGTTTATTCATTTTAGGTACGCCACTTTCCTTTCCGCTGTATTTTGCAATGCGGTTTAGCGAGTTGATGTTTACATAAAGCAGGTCGTTATCTGCATAAATTAAACGGATCATCTCCTGGGTTTTGCCGTTTACCTCCACCTTTTCGAGTCCGGCGTATTTACCAATGCCGTGATCAATGTGGGTAACGTAATCGCCTGATTTTAGCTCTCTTAAATCTTTCAGGGTAATGGCCTGACTTTTCTGATAGCCTTTTTTAAGCTTGTATTTATAATAACGGTCGAAAATCTGGTGATCGGTATAGAATGCCGTCTGGATCTGCGGATCAACAAAACCCTCGCGCAGCATGCTGTTGATTGGCGTAAATTTGGCCGTTTTGTCGATATCTTCTAAAATGGCGTATAAACGTTCGATCTGTTTTGGCGAATCGGTAAAAATAAAGTTAACAATCCCTGCTTTTTCATTCTCCTTCAGATTATGAATTAAGAGGTTAAAATCTTTATTGAACGATGGCTGTGGCTTGGTTTCGAATTCAAACCGGTTATCAGTTTTATAAAAGAACTGCTTGCCGAATTCAACCAAAGGGAAATCCTGAAGATGATCGCCCAGTAACTTCTCGTCGCTAAAGGCAAACTTAGGGTCAATCCACTCCGGATTTTGAGTTTTATCTGCTGCGGGCAATGCTTTCCATAGCTCAACCGCTTTTTTATATCCTGCTTTAACAATGTCTAAAGTAAATTCTACATCTTTAAACCAGAGTTGGGTATCCTGATCAATATAATCAAGAATACTGATATTACTTTCCGTTAAAAACTTGGCTTGTACATTTGGTACAATGGTGAGCGATTTAACATCGGCAACTGAAAGCTGACTCTCAATTTCAAAACTTCTGATACTTTCTACCTCATCGCCAAAAAACTCGATACGGTAAGGCAAATCTGAAGAGAATGAAAATATATCTACAATACCACCACGGATAGAAAACTGCCCCGGCTCGTAAACAAAATCCCTGCGGTCGAAATCGTAATCAATTAAAAATTCATTGATAAAATCGATACCCAATTTAGCGCCCAGACTAATTTCCAGCGTATTTTTTTCCAGAGCAGAACGGTCGATTACTTTTTCAGCTATAGCTTCCGGATAAGAAACTACAATTTTTCCATATTCAGAGTCATGGTTCAGTTCGTTCAGTACTTCAGCACGGGCCAAAACATTTGCTGTATCTACCTGCGTAAAATCGAAAGATTTACGATAGGAAGAAGGAAACAACAAAACCTGTTTATCCAGTACGCTTTCCAGGTCCGACTGGAAATAGGCCGCCTCTTCCCTATCCGGTAAAACGAAAAGGATGGGCTTGTGTAGAAGGAAGTAAGAAGAAAGTGCAACAATAGCATCGGCCGAGCCCACCAATCCCTTTAATTGTATCTTTGGGTTTTTGGTAGCGTTCAACGCTTTGGTAAATTGTGTTACCCTATCGTCGGTTTTGTATCTGTTTATTAAATCGCGGATGTTCAAGGCACAAAAATAAGCTTATCTTTTAATATTAACCCGCAATTTGTGTAAAGGTTTTTTTAACTATTTTTGGCTGGGTTACGATTTGAGCTTCAGATACCGGAAGAGATGAAAACTTATTCTTAGATGCGATCGCTTATTTGGTCGAAATATATCCCCCTTTCGTCGATTAAGGGCAAATCGGTGTAACAAAGGTAGTTCTATAGCCTCTAAATTGTATAAAAAGTGAAACAATGAAGTACATTAAAAGCTTTCCGCTAGAACTTTTTTTCTGGTTAACAGCTTTAGTATTACTGGCAACAGCGAATGGCCACGAGCATCATTTTACACTTTGTCCTTTAGCCAATTTGGGTTTTAAGGATTGGTGTCCGGGATGTGGTATAGGCAGGTCGATTGGTCATATTTTACATGGCGAGTTTACCGAAAGCTTTTCCGAACACTGGTTTGGGTTTCCGGCACTTTTAATCATCGTTTATAGAATTTATACATTGATAAAAAATAAAAAAAAGTTTAAAATTTCACCAGCAAATACATAGAAACCATGGATATATTTCAATCACCTCTAATGTCGTTACCAGGTATAACACCAGAGGAATACTCATATTTACAACAAGCAACAACAGGTTTAACCGAAGAGCAATTGCGTAATTTCTTAATGATTTACAGCAGCAAAAGAAAAAACCCCTCAGATATGTTGATTTTCTGCTTAATCGGACTGTTTGCTGTTCCGGGTTTGCAAAGGTTCATTATTGGCCAGATCGGCATGGGTATTTTATACCTTTTAACAGCAGGTTTATGCCTGATCGGATCAATAATCGACGTAGTAAATCATAAAACCCTTGCTTTTGAGCATAACCAGAAAATGGTTTTCGAAAGCCTGCAAATGGTTAGAATGAGCGGCGGATTTCAACAGCCCGGAAAATTCTAACCTAACTAAATCTTAATAGTTAAGTCCGGATCTAAATCAATTAGATGCGGATTTTTCTGTTAAATAAACTGTCATGCTGAGGCACGAAGTATCTCTTTCATCGGTAGCGGCTGCTTCGAACCTCAGCACGACAGAAAAAGAAAACAATGAAATTTCTATATTTATCGAATGAAATTAGCTGAAATTACCAATTACTTAGAGAGCATTGCGCCGCTTAATTATCAGGAAGATTATGATAATTCGGGCTTAATTGTAGGCGATCCGAATATGGAAATCCGTGCTGCTCTGGTGGCTTTGGATTGCGTGGAGAAAATTGTAGATGAAGCCATTTCCACAGGCTGCAACCTGATTATTACCCATCATCCCATTGTTTTTAAAGGACTAAAAAAACTGAACGGCAAAAATTATGTAGAGCGGGTGGTTTTAAAAGCCATTAAAAATAATATTGCACTTTATGCCATCCATACCAATTTAGACAGCATCCATACCGGTGTAAATGCCAGGATTTGCGAACGTTTGGGCTTAACCGGAACCAAGGTGCTTTCGCCAAAAACCGGATTGTTAAAAAAGCTGGTTACCTACTGTCCGCAGGCACAGGCTGAGCAATTGCGCTCAGCTTTATTTTATGCCGGTGCCGGAAATATTGGCAATTATAGCGAGTGTAGTTTTAATGCCGATGGTATTGGCACTTTTAAGGGAAATGAAGATGCTGACCCTTTTGTGGGCGAAAAAGGCGTTCGCCACCGCGAAGCCGAAGTAAGGATTGAAATGGTGTACCCAACGCAGGCTGAGCGCAAAATTTTAGTCGCCTTGTTCGAAAACCACCCTTGCGAAGAAGTGGCATATGATATTTATAAAATCGAAAATAAACACCAGCTGGTTGGTTCGGGAATGGTGGGCTGGCTGGAATACGACATGGATGCCTACGATTTTTTACACCTGGTAAAAGACAGGATGCAGGCTAAAGTGATTAGGCATACCGATGTAACTGGCAAAAGGATTAAAAAAGTGGCGGTTTGTGGCGGTTCGGGTAGTTTCCTTTTAAAAGAGGCCATTGCCGCTGGCGCAGACGCCTTTATCACTGCAGATTTTAAATATCACGAGTTTTTTGATGCAGAGGAAAAACTGATCATCGCCGACATCGGACACTTTGAAACTGAACAATTTACCTCAAATTTATTGCTTGAAATTATTCAGAAAAAATTTACTAACTTTGCAATCCGTTTAACGGAGCAAAATACAAACCCCATAAATTACTTGTTTTAATGGAACAAACCGTAGAACAAAAGCTAAAGGCTTTATACGAATTACAAAATATCCACACAAAAATTGATAAGATCCGCCAGGTACGTGGTGAATTACCAATGGAAGTTGCCGATCTTGAGGATGACGTTTTAGGATTAGAAACTAGAATTGCAAAAATCAAAGGCGAACTAGATGATCTTGAGGATTCGATCGTAACCCGTAAAAATACAATTAAAGATGCGCAAGCGGCCATCAAAAGATACGATACTCAATTAAAAGAAGTTAAAAATAACCGTGAATACGATGCTTTAACAAAAGAAATTGAGATTCAAGGTTTAGATATCCAGGTTTCTGAGAAAAAAATCAAGGAACATGGTTTCGAAATCAACTCTAAAACTGAAATCTACGAAGCCGCAAAAGCTGAACTGGATGGCAGAAAGAAAGATTTAGAAGTTAAAAAAGGCGAATTGGATGTAATTACTGCAGAAACTGAAAAAGAAGAGCAGGATTTACAAAAGAAAGCCGATAAAGCTGAGCCTCAGATTGAGGAACGTTTATTGGTTGCTTACAAACGTTTACGCAAAAATGCAATCAACGGTTTGGCTGTAGTAACCATCGACCGTGATTCTTGTTCAGGTTGTTTCAATCAGATTCCGCCTCAACGCCAGTTAGATATCCGTCAGCGTAAAAAAATTATCGTTTGCGAGCACTGCGGCCGTATTTTGGTTGATGAAGCTTTAACCCACGAGGTAGCCGAAGGTTAATCAAGAATATTAAAATATTTTAAACGTCCCGATCCTAATCGGGACGTTTTTTGTTTAGGCCTGTTTTTTGCTCACACAAAACAAGAATAAGATTTTAGCGTTTAATGTAGATATTTGTTAACATGTGAAGCTGTTGCAGCAGCACAGAACCAAACCGAAATAGAATCCCGAATGAATAAAAGCTTCCGTTTTTTTGTAACCTCTGTCCTGCTCCTCTCTCCTCTTTTTTCACTTGCAAACTTCGATTTTAACAACAATTGCTTAAACGCCTACAAAAGCATTTTCGAACTGAAACTGGGTAATGCCAGGGCATATATTTCGACCGAAAAGAAACAGCATCCAAATAATTCGATTATTCCGCTTCTCGAAAATTATGTTGATTACTTTACAGTACTTACTTCAGAGAGCAAAGCCGATTTCGACCGTTTAAAAGGTAATAAATCATCCCGGCTGGATCAGATCAGCGATGACGATAAAAACTCGCCTTATTACCTGTATGCACAGGCAGAGATCAATTTACAATGGGCACTGATCAGAGGCCGTTTTGGCGAATATTTTAACGCCGCCATGGAAGTTAAGAGAGCGAACAGCCTTTTACAGGAGAACAATAAAAAATTCCCGAATTTTCACCTTAATTTAAAAGGTTTAGGCCTGATTAATGCCGTTTTGGGCAATTTACCAGATGGCGCTTTAAAAACGGCACTTTCTACCTTTGGCATAAAAGGAAACCTGCAAAGCGGATTAAATATGTTCGAAAAGCTGGCCAATAACCTGCCAAAATCAACATATGAGCCGTTTTATGAAGAAGTGGTGTTTTATTACGCCTACGTATTAACAGATGTGGCGCACAGTCCGCAGGCTTACGCCAAAACCATGAAATATACTGAGAGAATTGCCGATACCAGTTTGCTTAAAAGTTATCTGCAAAGTTATGTATGCATTAAAAATTCACATAGCGATGAGGCCATAGCCATTTTAGCCAAACGGCCTGAAGGTGGCGTTTATCAGCCCTTTCCTTACTTGGATTACCTTGAAGGGATTGCACACTTAAACAAACTGGATCTTAATGCTGCTACCTGTTTTAACCGCTTTTTACAGGCCACAAAAGGCGTAAACTTTGTAAAGGACGCTTACCTCCATTTAGGGTGGATCTTGCTGCTGAAGGGAGATAAGGCCGGTTATACGGCATTTGCTTCCAAAGCAGTTAAAAACGGTTATACCTATATGGAAAAGGATAAACAAGCTAAAGGCGAAGCCGCTGCCGGAACACCCACAATTGATCTTTTAAAAGCCAGGCTTTTGTTTGATGGAGGTTATTTAAACAGGGCATTGCAGCTGTTGGATGATAAAAAAGCCACAGATTATACCAATGATAAAGATAAAACGGAGTTTAATTACCGTTTAGGAAGGGTGTACGATGATTTAGGCAAAGATGAGCAAGCCCTGGCCGCTTACCAGGAAACGATTGATGAAGGTAAAAACCTGAAGTATTACTTTGCGGCCAATGCAGCTTTGCAAATGGGCAAACTTTACGAGAGAAAGAAGAATGATGCAAAAGCTAAAGAGGCTTTCAATACTGCCATTGCCATGAAAAACCATGAGTTTGAAAGCAGTATCGAAAGCCAGGCCAAAGCCGGATTAAGAAGATTGGCGAATTAAAAACGGTGTACAAAAGCATTAATATGCATGCCCGCCCCTACCGAGGCAAAAACAGCCACATCACCTGCTTTAACTTTATAGCCTTTAACTTCTCCTTTTAGTACCAGATCAAGTAAGGTTGGTACGGTAGCAACCGAACTGTTCCCTAACCACGAAATCGTCATGGGTACCAAATTCTCAGGTACTGTATCTTTATCATAAAGTTTAAATAAACGCTTCATGATAGCGGTATCCATTTTACCGTTGGCCTGATGCACAAACACAATATTGATGTCTTCTACGCTCAAGCCTGCTTTATCAATGGCTTTTTTAATCACCTGTGGTACCTGAACAACCGCAAATTCATATAGCTTACGTCCATTCATTTTCAGATAGAAATTACCGCTGGTCTCATCAGGATGTGATCCTTTGCCCATGGTTAGCAGATTGCCATAGTTTACAGCATGTGTTTCTGTTTTATGGGCCAGTATTCCCTTTTTTTCGGTTGATTCTTCTGCTTCAAAAATCACTGCTCCGGCACCATCTGAGAAAATCATGCTGTCGCGGTCGTGCGGGTCGATAATTCGGCTCAGGGTTTCTGCACCAATGACCATCACACGTTTGGCATCGCCGCTTTTAATGTAATAATCAGCCTGTATTGCCCCCTGAACCCATCCCGGACAACCAAAAATAAGATCGTAAGCTACACAATCAGGGTTATGAATTCCCAGCTGCTGTTTTACTTTTGATGCCAGCGAGGGTAAGATATCGCTGCGGTTACTGTTTAAAGGAATATCTCCAAAATTATGGCAGAAGATAATATAGTCTAAAGTTTCTTTATCTATACCAGCATTTTCTATGGCCTTTTCTGCAGCTTTTGCACCGATATGATTACTTAATTGTTCAGGGCATGCATAACGCCTTTCTACAATTTCAGTAATTTCAGAGAATTTATGAATAATCTCCGCGTTCTCTTTGTCTAAACGGGTTCCGTTCTCAAAAAACGTCGAATTTAAGAATTCGTTACCAGAAATAACATTCTGTGGAATATAACTTCCAGTACCGGCAATTACCGTATTTATCACTTTGCTCATAATTATAATACCGCATACTAAAACGGTATGTAGTATAAAAATATCAATTATATTCGATAATCGAAAATATATTTGTTTTTAGCAAAGTTTATTTTCCAAAAGCGGCTTTAATAACATTTCTGTTCTGGTCAGATTTAGTTTCCATACTACACATTTTATATGGTGTATTTTTACCATTTAAAGCTAAAAATATTTTTGGGTAATTTACGGAGTGGAGCAGTATGATGCTTAATTTTTAGTGAAAAACGTTTAACTAAAATCGTCAATCAAAAACACAAATAGCTCCTTGGGGCCATGTGCTCCTAAAACCAATGTTTTTTCGATATCGGCAGTTCTGCTCGGTCCGGTAATGTTGCTGATCATGGAGGGGATCTGGTTGCCGTATTTATTTTTTAACAGTTGAAAACCATCTTTAAGATCCAGAACCAATTGGCTTGTTTTTGCAATTACAATGTGGTGGTGTGGAAAAATGCTCAGCCTCCGGCCTGCAGCACCGCTGTTGCTCACCAATACACTTCCGTTGCGGGCAACCAGTGCTTCGCAAAGGGTAATGCCTACTTCTGCCTGCTCAAAATCTTTATCGGTTTGGTAAAACGGAAATTCGTATTTGCTTAAAAACTGTTGCAGTTCAGGTTCCCAGCAGTATATTTTACGCCATTTATATTTATCGGCCAACTGGAGCATATTTTCAAAAAAGTCGATCCCATCTTCACAGAAAATAAAATTACCCGATATGGCAGTAAGCTGCTCGGCAAATAATACTTCCAGCTCCTCTGTATTTTTTTTATACAAAGCGCTCTCCTCTAAATTAGGGTAAGGATTTTCGCGCTTTTCTAAGAGGGCTTTTCTTATCTTTTTTAGTATTTGTTCTTTCGCTGTCGTATTATCCTTCATATAAAAAAAAGCTACCCTAATGATTAACCAGGGTAGCAAATGTAATTAATAGAAATTATTTATTTAAGCCTCAACCGGAGTAATATGTCCGGGTGTTCCGCTTTCGCCTTGATTTTCGAATAAACGTTTTCCGAAAATCTCTTCTAAATCGTCTTTAAATAAAACTTCTTTTTCGATTAAGATATCAGCCAGCTGAATCAGTTTATCTTTATTTTCTTCCAATAAATTGATTGCTCTTTGATACTGACCTTCAATTAATGCTGAAATCTCTTTATCAATGGTTAAAGCAGTATCTTCTGAATATGGTTTAGAGAAATTATACTCGTTCTGACCAGATGAATCATAATAAGTAATGTTTCCTAATTTATCGTTCAAGCCATAAATGGTTACCATGGCTCTGGCCTGTTTGTTCACTTTTTCCAAATCGCTTAATGCACCGGTAGAAATGGTATCGAACATTACTTTTTCAGCAGCTCTGCCACCCATGGTTGCACACATTTCGTCAAGCATTTGGTGTGGACGAACAATTAAACGTTCTTCTGGCAAATACCAGGCTGCACCTAAACTTTGTCCGCGTGGTACGATGGTAACTTTAACCAATGGCGCTGCGTGTTCCAATAACCAGCTTACTGTAGCGTGACCAGCTTCATGGATAGCAATAGCACGTTTTTCACTTGGAGTGATGATTTTGTTTTTCTTTTCTAAACCACCAACAATACGGTCAACCGCATCTAAGAAATCCTGTTTATCAACTGCCGATTTATTTTTACGGGCTGCAATTAAAGCGGCTTCGTTACAAACGTTTGCAATATCTGCCCCTGAGAAACCAGGAGTTTGTTTTGCTAAAAATTCGGTATCTAACTCCTCTGATTTTTTTAGTGGAGTAATGTGTACTTCAAAAATCTGTTTACGCTCAATAACATCCGGTAAATCAACATAAATCTGTCTGTCGAACCTTCCTGCCCTCAATAATGCTTTATCTAAAACATCAGCACGGTTGGTTGCCGCTAAAATAATAACGTGTGTATTGGTTCCGAAACCATCCATTTCAACCAAAAGTTGGTTTAAGGTGTTTTCGCGTTCATCGTTTCCGCCCATTACACCGTTTTTACCACGGGCACGGCCAATGGCATCAATCTCATCAATAAAGATGATACAAGGTGATTTATCTTTGGCTTGTTTAAACAGGTCGCGTACACGTGATGCACCTACCCCAACAAACATCTCCACAAAATCAGATCCTGATAAAGAGAAGAAAGGAACCTGTGCCTCACCGGCAACAGCTTTGGCCAATAAAGTTTTACCCGTACCCGGCGAACCTACCAATAAGGCACCTTTCGGGATTTTACCACCCAGATCGGTATATTTTTTAGGGTTTTTAAGGAAATCTACAATTTCCATTACCTCTGTTTTGGCTTCTTCTAAACCGGCAACATCATTAAAGGTAATGTTCACCTGGCTTTCTTTATCAAATAAAGTAGCTTTCGATTTTCCGATGCTGAAAATCTGACCGCCACCACCAGCACCACCGCCCATTCTGCGCATCATAAAGATCCAGAAACCGATTAAAAGCAGTACTGGCAAGATGATGCTTAAAAACCAGCTTGCCAATGGATTGCTGCGGTTTTCTGATTGGAACGAGATTGGTTTTCTACCTGCAGGCAATGCTTTTTGCGATTCGGCCAGCGCAGCCCTTAAATCAGCAAATTTACCACCATAAGTAAAAAATACAGTTGGTCCGTTTGATACATTAAAAGAACTGGTGCTTTTAAATGCTTTGTACTGAGGTTTGTTTAAACTGTCTTTTTTAATGTAAACCTCAGCTTTTACTAAATCTTCCGTTTGGTAAGCAACAATCCTGTCAACATCTCCTGTTAACAGCATTTTACTTTCGAAAGTATCATATTTTACTTCTTTACCACTATCTCCGGTAAATAAAAACTGCGCAGCAATAATCGCGATGATGATGGCGGCATAAACCCAGAAAATATTAAATTTTGATCCTTTTTGTGGTTTTTTCGGGATGTTCGGTATTCTTTTTCCCTGTTTTTCGGTATTTGGATTGTCGTTCATTTGTCTTTATCAAAATGGTTCTAAGGGTTATGCGCTCTGATAATTTGTGCTTTCAGCATCCCCCCAAAGTTCTTCTATGCCATAAAAGTGGCGCTTTTCGGTTTTAAAAATGTGCACAACCACATCAAAATAATCAAGAATAATCCAATCTGCAGATTCGAAACCTTCTTTATGACGTGGATCGGCCTGCGTGGCTTTATATATTTCTTTTTCTACACTATCGGCAATAGCTTTTACCTGCGTAGCAGAGTTTGCGCTCGCAATAATAAAGTAATCCGCTACTGAAGTATGAATATTTCTTAGATCTAACCGCACTATATCTTCTCCTTTTTTTTCTTGGATGCCATGTACGGCCAACTCAGAAAGGTATGTAGAAAGGGCTACTATTTTCTTTTTTACCATTAAAATGCTTTAATTTTGGAATTACAATAATATAAATTCAACACTTGCAAAATAACACTTTTTCGACACTATTTGTTGGTCAAAATTTAATCAAATTAAAAGAAGTTGATTCTACCAATAACTTTTTGAAAGATTTGGTGTCAAAATCCGAGCCATTAGCCGAAGGGACTGTAATTATGGCAGATAATCAGTTTGCGGGCAGAGGGCAGCAGGAAAGCGTTTGGCAAACCCAGGCAGGCAAAAACATCAGCACCAGTATTTATTTAAAGCCATCGTTTCTACCTTTAAATAAACAGTTTTACCTGAATATAGCGGTTAGTTTGGCTGTAAGCGATGCTTTATCGTGTTTTGTACCAGAGGGAATAAAAGTAAAGTGGCCTAATGACATGTACTATAAGAACAAGAAATTAGGTGGAATATTGATTGAAAATACCCTGACAGGCACTTCCATCAGATCATCGGTAATTGGCATTGGTTTAAATGTAAATCAATCAGAATTTTCTGAAAGCATCAGTGAGCGGGCCACTTCGGTGATTCAAATTTTACAAAGAAATGTTCCTTTAATGGATATTATGGCGAAAATATTCATGTTTATGGAAAAATACTACTTAATTTTGAGAGCAGGGAAATACAGTATTTTACAAAATGATTACCTTGCAAGGCTTTATAACTTCAATATTCCTGCGTTATATAAAAAAGATGGAGAACTTTTTGAAGGGATAATTAAAGGAGTTGAAGATGGTGGTAGGTTAGCTGTTGAGACCAATGAGGGATTAAAAACCTTTAACTTTAAAGAAATAGAATTTACACACACAAAATAAACACATAATGAAAAAAATCATCCTGGTGCTTTCGATGGTACTTTTTACCATTGCCGGAGCATTTGCCCAAATCGAAAAACCCGTTACCTGGGCTTATTTCGCAAAAAAAACAAGTAAAACAGAAGCGGTTATATATTTAAAAGCCACTATTGACGACAGATGGCATATTTATTCGCAAAACGTTAAAGACGGCGGGCCGGTAAAAACCACTTTTACTTTTACTCCTTCAAAAGATTTTAGCCTGGTTGGCAAAACCATCGAGCCTAAAGCCATTGTTAAATACGAAAGCACTTTTAAAATGAACGTAAGTTATTTTGAAAAAGCAGTAATTTTCCAGCAAAAAATAAAATTGAACAAAGCCACTACAGCTGTTAAAGGCAAAGTAGAATTTATGGTTTGTAACGATAAACAATGCCTTCCGCCAGAAGAAGTTGAATTTAGCGTTCCCGTTAAATAGTTGATCTCAAAATATTTACAAACAGTCCCGAATTTTCGGGACTGTTTCTTTTTAAAGTAAAATCTATCTCCCGCATAGGTTTATAAAGAGCCGTTTATAAAATTATTCTTAATTTCACAGGCTCAAATACACACACAAAACACACAAATGAAAAAGGTTTTATTATTGTTACTAATGGCTGGCATGTTTATCGCATTGCCTGCTGTTAAAAGTTACGCTATTGTAACACAAGATACCACAACAACCGCACCTCCAGATGATATTGTTTTTACCGAAGTAGGTTCTGCGCAGGATAGTGCGGCAAACCATATCGTTAAAGACACTGTAAAAAAAGATACGGTTAAAGCAACGGCATTAAAAACAAGCAAAAGCAGCGATGCTGAAAAACTAACGCTTTGGCAAACTTTTCTTAAAGGATTACTTTTCGGTTTTGCTGCTATTTTGATGCCTTGTATATTCCCGATGCTACCGCTTACAGTTTCTTTTTTCACAAAGAAAGCTGGAAGCAAAAGTAAAGCAGTTGGCCAGGCTGTAATATATGGATTATCCATTATTATCATTTATGTTGCGTTAGGGATGTTGGTTACTATAGCATTTGGATCGGATGCCTTAAATGCATTATCAACCAATGGCATATTCAATACATTTTTCTTTCTCATGCTTGTTGTTTTTGGTGCTTCTTTCCTGGGAGCTTTCGAAATTACTTTGCCAAGCGCTTTCGTAAATAAAATTGATGCAAAATCCGATAAGGGTGGCCTAATGGGTATCTTCTTTATGGCATTCAGTTTAGCATTAGTTTCTTTTTCTTGTACAGGTCCACTTATTGGAACATTGTTGGTTGATGCTGCATCTAAGGGCGACAGGCTAGGACCAGCCATTGGGATGTTTGGGTTTTCATTTGCATTAGCAATCCCATTTGCATTATTTGCACTTTTTCCATCATTGTTAAAATCTCTTCCAAAATCGGGAGGTTGGTTAAACAGTGTAAAAGTTGTTTTAGGCTTTATAGAACTTGCTTTTGCATTTAAATTTTTATCAAACGTAGATTTGGCATACCACCTTAATTTATTGGATAGAGAAGTTTTCCTTGCCATTTGGATTGCTATTTTTACATTAATGGGGATTTATCTTTTAGGAAAGATAAAATTCTCGCATGATAGTGATTTACCTTATTTATCCGTTCCGAGAACATTCCTAGCTATTTTAGTATTTGCATGGGTAGTTTACTTGATTCCTGGGATGTGGGGAGCACCATTAAAATCAATAAGTGCATTTTTACCCCCGACTGCTACTCAGGATTTTGATCTAAATAACCTAACGGCTGCACCTGGCAGCTCTGGAAATAAAACATCAATTAAGGAAAAAAAATATGCACAGCTCTTCCATAGGCTAACTCCAAAAGGATTTGATCCTTATTATGATTTTGAACAAGCCAAGCAGGCCTCAAAAGAACTGGGCAAACCTGTTTTAATCGATTTTACTGGTTGGAATTGTGTAAATTGCCGTAAAATGGAAAACAATGTTTGGTCTAACGCGGAGGTTGCAAAAAGATTAAAAAATGATTTTGTAATGGCTGAGCTTGTGGTAGATGATAAGACCGAACTGCCTGTAGCAGAACATTATGTTTCTACTTTCAGTAACAAAAAAATAAATACAATTGGGAAGAAATGGAGCGACTTTCAGGCGGCAACTTTTAACAGTAACTCTCAACCTCAATACGTAATTGTAGATAGCGATGGAAATGTTTTAGTTCCACCTCAAGGGGCAGATTATGAACCTGATAACTACATTAAATTTTTAGACAGCGGAAAGGCAGCTTTCCAAAAAAAGACAAATGAATAAGATTAAAAACATTGGCGTTTTAACCTCTGGCGGCGATTCGCCAGGCATGAACGCTGCAATTAGGGCCGTAGTAAGGGCTTCTATTTATTATGATATCGAAGTAACCGGATTTATCCGCGGCTATGAAGGGCTGATTAACAATGATTTTATCCCTATGGACAGAAAGTCGGTAGCCAACATCATTCAGCGCGGAGGTACCGTTTTAAAAACCGCACGTAGTGAAGCTTTCAGAACTGTTGAAGGGAGAAAAAAAGCCTACGAAAACCTAAAAGCACAAAATATTGATGCATTGGTTGTAATTGGTGGAGATGGAACATTTACCGGAGCCAATATTTTTTCAAAAGAATTTGATTTCCCGATTGTAGGCCTTCCGGGCACAATAGATAATGATTTAGCTGGAACAGATTTTACCATCGGTTACGATTCTGCCATTAATACCGTTATTGATGCGGTAGACCGGATCAGGGATACAGCCGAATCGCACGATAGATTATTTATCGTTGAAGTGATGGGCCGTGATTCTGGTTTAATTGCTTTAAGAAGTGGAATTGGTGTTGGTGCAGAAGCGATCATGATCCCCGAGGCAAACATGAATGCAGATGATATTTTACACAAACTGGAGCACAGCCGTAAAGACAAAGCCTCGAAAATTATTATTGTTGCCGAAGGTGATGATACCGGTGGTGCATTTAAAGTTGGCGAAATTCTGCAGGAAAAATACCCGCATTACGATACCAAAGTTTCAGTTTTAGGCCACATTCAGCGTGGAGGTAAACCAACCTGTATGGACCGTGTACTGGCTAGCCGTTTAGGTGTTGCTGCAGTAGAAGGGCTAATTAGTGGCGAAAGCGGCGTAATGGCCGGACAGGTAAACCGCGAAATTATTTTTACCCCTTTCGATCATGCCATTAAACACATTAATGCCGAAAAAGTGAGTGCCAAATGGCTTAAACTCATCGATATACTTTCGTTTTAAAACGAAACAGGATATAAAAAGAAAAGTCTTTCCCGCACCGGAAAGACTTTCTTGTTTTTGCTTAGTTTTCGCAATAAGCAATTTCTTAATCTTCTAAAATTACGGCTGTGCCATTGGCGCTTACCATAAGCATGCTGCCGCCGCTACCAACCGTTTCGTAATCTAAATCTACACCAACAATTGCATTAGCGCCCAAAGCGGCTGCGTATTGTTGCATTTCATTAACTGCGGTATCTTTTCCTTCACGCAGAACACGCTCATAAGAACTTGATCTTCCTCCTACTATATCCGTTATTCCTGCAAATAAATCTTTAAAAATATTTGCACCAATAATCGTTTCTCCGGTAACTAAACCGATATATTTTACAATTTTTCTGCCCTCAACTGTAGGCGTTGTGGTTACTAACATAGTTTTAGTTTTTATCATTAGAACATTTTTTTTTAGAAATGTTACAATTTTTAACAAATGCCCTTTTTAGTGTTTCTCAGAGGTTTTAAACGGTTAAAATCAGGTGTTTAAAACAGGCTTCCGAAAATAAATTTATGAAATCGCTTGTGCTTTTGCATCACTATTAAAAATCATTGCTATGAGCACATCTAAAACCTTACTCATCCTTCCTTTATTATTGATAGCCTTTTTTGTGAAAGCACAAATGCCTGTATTAAAGGTACAACAGGCCGAAACTGCCGAACAGAAAGAAGCGGTTAAACTGAAAAAACTGAACATCGATGTACAGATAACAGGGAATATTGCCACAACGGTGATGACGATGACCTTTCACAATAGCAGTAACCGCATTTTAGAGGGAGAACTTACTTTTCCGATGCCAGAGGGAGTGAGCATTAGCCGTTATGCTTTGGATATCAACGGAAAAATGCGTGAGGCCGTACCTGTTGAAAAAGCAAAAGCAACTGAAGTTTTTGAAAGCATTGAACGCCGGCGTGTTGACCCGGGTCTGTTGGAAAAAGTTGAAGGCAATAATTTTCGCACAAGAATCTACCCTTTGCCGGCCAATGGCAGCCGAACTATTATTGTGGGTTACGAAGATGAGTTGAGTTTTAACAGCGCAAATGTTTTAAGGTATCACCTGCCCCTGGATTATAACCAGGCCATTGAAAATTTCAGCTTAAAAACCACGGTTTTTGAAAGCATCATAAAACCAGAGCTTGGCGAACAGCCCGATGGTAGTTTTGACTTAAAAGCCAGCGGAAATACCTACGTTGGCGAAATAAACAAAAGCAATTACCAGCCTAAAAATGGCCTCACCATTAATCTGCCAAAGCGGAATAACCTGCCCGAGGTGCAAATGCAAAAAGCATCTTCAGGTTATTATTTTCTGGTAAATGTTTTTCCTACAATGGAGAGCCGGGAGCGTCAGTGGGCCAATCACATCGGCTTAATCTGGGATGTATCGTTAAGCGGGCTTCAACGCAATACCGAAAAAGAAATAGAATTGCTGGATTTGATTATTAAACAAAAGCAAAACTTAACCATCCAATTAGGGCTGGTAAATAACGGCTTTAAAAATGCCGGAACTTTTGTTATCTCAAACGGCAACTGGGCAGCATTAAAAGATAAATTAAAGAACCTGGTTTACGATGGTGGTACAAATTTCAGTGCAATAAATGCAAAGTCGATTCAGGCAGATGAATATCTTTTATTTACTGACGGCTTATCTACCTTCGGAAAAAGTAGCGTAGGCTTAAATAAACCCATTCATTGTATCAATACATCAGTAAAGGCAGATTACAGCACCTTAAAATACATTACCTTAAAAACAGGCGGACAATTTGTAAACCTCAATTCCCTTGCTGTTAATGATGCTTTTAAACAGTTAAATCAACAGAACCTTCAGTTTTTAGGCATAAAAAATGGAAACAGCATCCGGCAAACCTACCCTTCAATGAAAGTAAATGTAAACGGGCATTTTTCTTTGGCAGGCATTATGAGCGATTTTAATACGGAATTTACACTACAGTTTGGTTTTGGAAATACCGTGGTTGCCGAGCAGGTGGTTCGTTTAAATGCTACAGAACACACTTTGAGCAGTATCGATGTAAGCCGCGTTTGGGCACAGAAGAAAATTGCCGAAATGGATATCCAGTACGAAGAAAACAAAGAGGATATCAGCATTTTAAGTAAACAGTTTGGTATTGTTACCCGCAACACCAGTTTAATCGTACTGGAAAATTTAGATGATTATTTGCGTTATGATATTGTGCCACCTGCAGAATTGCAACAGGCTTATAATGCCGTTTTAAAGCAGCGCAGAACCGATCTTTTAGAACACAAGCAAGACCTGATTAATGCTGCGGTAGCCATGACCAAAGAATTAAAAACCTGGTGGAATACTGATTTTAACTATAAAGAACCGGAAAAGAAAAAGGAAAGCTATCCTGATCCGGGACAAAGAGATGTAAAAGGCGATCCAACAGCAGATATTGTAATGAGCGAACCCACTGGTAACGCACCAAGACGGGAAGTTGCGAAAGCAGCCGAAGTAATCGTTCCTCCCATGCCGCAAGCTGTAGCTGCTGCCCCGCTTACCGGGGCCGCCAGCAGAGATAAAGAAACGAGTCAATTAAATGAGGTGGTGGTTGTAGGTTATGCCACACAGCGAAAAGCCTCTTTAACAGGATCAGTAACAACTATTAGGGGAAACGTTTCGAGTGCTCTAGAGGGCAGGGTTGCCGGAGTGCAGGTAGGAAAAGCAGATGCCAAAAGAATTTCGCCCGTACCACCTCCACAACAGCCAGCCATTATGATCCCCGAATTTAAAAGTGATAAAGATTATATGAAAAATCTGGTAGGCAAACCGGATAGCGCTTACCATGCTTATTTAAAAATGCGCCCGAAATACATTTCTACTCCAATGTTTTATTTTGATGTGGCTAATTGGTTTTACCAACAGAAAGACAGTGTGAGGGCACTAACTATTTTAAGCAATATTGCCGATTTAGATTTGGAAAACGCCGATCTCTATAAAACACTTGCTTACAAATTAAAACAAACGGGCAATTTTAAAGAAGAAATTTTTATTACCCAAAAGGTGTTGCGATGGCGCCCGATGGATGCACAAAGTTACCGCGATTATGCTTTGGCCCTGGCCGATGACGGACAGTACCAGTTGGCAATTGATAATTTATACAAAGTGCTTACCCAAAGTTATAACGCCCAGATTGCCGACAGAGACCAGGGGATTGAAGAGATTGTAATTTCAGAAATAAATAACCTTATTGCAAAACATGGCAATAACATTAATACTAAAGGAATAGATAAACGTTTAATCCAGCCTTTGCCTGTGGATGTACGTGTGGTACTTAACTGGAATAAAAATGATACCGACATCGATTTGTGGTTAACCGATCCTACTGGCGAAAAAGGCTTTTATGGTAACTCGAGAACCAAAATTGGTGGAAGGATCAGTAACGATTTTACCTCGGGTTATGGCCCGGAGCAGTTCATGATCAAAAAAGCGATTAAAGGGAAATATAAGATAGAAGTGAATTATTACGGCGACAGGCAGATCAACATCAGCGGGCCAACAACGGTAACGGCTGAGATTTACACCCGTTATGCAACCGGCAAACAGCAAAGAAAAGTAATTGTGCTACCACTGGCTGCCGGAAGCGGTGGCGGAAATTTTGTTGGGGAGTTTAACTTTTAAATATATTCATAGGGGTCGACTTAAGTCGACCCCCAGGAATACAATATTATAGCAACAAGCCCGCTACCTCTTCCCAGGTATTTACACGCTCATATTCTGTTATCAGTAAATTATGTGGCGAGGTAAACAATAATGGTCTGCCTTCAAAATTTACAAAGTTTTTGATCCGGTCGTCGATAATGATGTCAACGTTTACAATTTTATTTCCGCAGAACATAATGTGCTGCCAATCAATAAAAGGGAAATGTTCGGCCATCCAATCGTATTTATCCACCAGTGAGTTACGGAATTCCATTGCCGCGGAAACGATATAAACATCATATTTTTCCTGCAATGCCTTAATTACCCGCTGGCTATCTTCAATTACTTCAAGATCGCGGAAAAATCCGGGCTCATTAATGTACTCGAACCATTTTTGGTTTACTTCCCGGGGCACATGGTGATAAATTTCGTTTCCCGCATCAATCTTCAAATCAAGCGGAACATTAAAATCACGGTTATATAATTTAATAAACTTTCCAACGGCATCGGCAATCACCTCGTCCATGTCAATCGCAATTCTTTCCATTTTGTAGCTGCAAATATTTTGGTGCAAATATCCTTAAAACAAAGAATTTAAACTATGTTTTTAATTTCCAGTATTTTAGTTATCTTTGCAGCCCCGCAGCATGAAGCTCCGGGAACTATGTTGAATACATAAATACAAAAGAAAATGGCAACTAAAATCAGATTGCAAAGATTCGGTAAAAAAGGGAAACCTTTTTTCCACGTTGTGGTAGCAGATTCCCGCTCTCCACGTGATGGTAAATTTATTGAGCGTTTAGGTTCTTATAACCCAAATACCAATCCTGCAACCATCGAAATTAACTTCGAAAAAACTTTAGCCTGGGTTAACAATGGTGCAGAACCAACTGATACTGCCCGTGCTATCCTTTCTTACAAAGGTGTTTTATACAAAAAACACTTAGAAGGTGGTGTTAAAAAAGGCGCTTTAACTCAAGAACAGGCAGATGAAAAATTTGCAGCCTGGTTAGATGCTAAATCAGGTAAAATTTCTGGTAAATCAGAAGGTTTAGCAGCTTCTAAAGCTGACTTACGTAAAGCAGCTTTAGCCGCAGAAGCTAAGAAAAAAGAAGATAGAGCAGCAGCTATCGCAGCTAAAAATGCACCAGTTGCAGAAGAAGTTGTTGAAGAAGAAGCTACTGAAGAAGCACCAGCAGTTGAAGCTGAGGCAACTGAAGCAACTCCTGCAGCAGAAGCTACTAAAGAAGAAGGAGCAGAATAATTTTAATTATTTTGACTTATTAAATAGCGTTCCGGATATTCGGAACGCTATTTTTTTAACTAAAAATGTCATCCTGAGGTACGAAGGATCTGTTTCATCGCTATCAGATCCTTCGTGCCTCAGGATGACAATGTAATAATATGAAACACGAAGAAGCATTTTACATAGGTTACGTTACTAAAACACGGGGTTTAAAAGGAGAAGTTCAGGTATTTTTCGAATTCGACGATTATGAGCAGCTGGAGTTTGATGTTGTTTTTGCAGATATGAACGGCAAACTGGTTCCCTATTTCGTGGCATCAGCAAAATTACAGGCCAATAAAACAGGCTATTTTAACTTTGATGATGTTGACCATATCGATAAGGTACAGCCCTTAATGAAAAAGAAACTTTACCTTCCGATTGCCCAAATGCCTGAGAGAGATGAATCTGAGTTCTTCTATACCGATCTTAAAGGTTTTATAGCTGTTGATGAGACGCTTGGCGAGCTGGGAGAAATCACTGAAGTAAATGAATATCCGCAACAGTTTGTCGCTACGGTTATTTATCAGGAAACGGAAGTCCTTTTTCCGTTAAATGAAGATTTTATTGTCGAAATTGATGATGAGGAAAAAATCCTGACGCTTGATCTGCCTGAGGGTTTATTGGATATCTATTTAGAAAATTAAAAGACTATTTTTCCAAGTTTAGAAGCAAAATCGCCAAGGTCGGTTAAGTTGGTATTCGATAATATAATAATGCTGACATTATGATTTAAGTAATGGAACCAGACACAGTTGGCACCTTGTATTCTTCCGTATCGTTCCATTCTTTTATATTTTTGATTACTTCCTTTGTAATCTCTTATCCAAACGCTGTATCCATAATCATCGAGGCCAGGGGTTAATAGTTGATTTAGGGTTTGCTGCTTGATAAGTTGATAACTAAAAAGAGCATCATTAAATTTTATCAAATCCGCTGTACATGAGTACATTGCACCTGCAGAAGAAAAATCTTCTACATAGATGGGTATATTTGGAATTAGTTTAAAATCTTTTCCTTTATAATAAGCTGTAGCAAGGTTCGGTATTAATTTATAGTGATTAATTATACCAGAATTATTCATGTGTAAAGGAATCAGAATTTGTTCCTCTAAGATTTGTTCATAAGGTTTTTTATATATTATTTCCAGAATTCTACCTAGAATCATGTATTCTCCATTGTTGTAATCAAACTTTTCTCCGGGTTCGTTAATAAGAGGATTTGAACAAAAATTATCTACGATCTCCTCTAAAGTATATGGCCTATGATAAAAACCAATCCCATATCTCATAAAATTAGCATCTGAGGCCGTATCTGTATTTTTCATTCCAGATGTGTGATTTAGCAATTGACGGATGGATACTTTTGAGCCGCTCTCACCCTTATAAGAGGGTAAATAGGTGTTTATTTTTTTATCAAGATCAATTTTTCCTTGTTCCATTAGTTGGAGAATCAAAACTGCTGTAAATGTTTTTGTAATAGAACAAATTTGATATTTTGTGTCATTTTTAACTGGTAAATTAAATGAACGTTCCGCCACTCCGAAACTTTGATGATAAATAATCTTTGCATCTTTTTTTATCAAAATGGTTCCATTGAACTGATGATGATTTGCATAATCAACAGCGAAATTTTTAACGTTTTTAGATTGAGCTGGCAGATTATAGTTAAAAATAAAAATGGAAGAAAATAGCAGAAAATATTTCATCAAGGTTTGGATTAATTTCTACTATATGACGTGCAGCATCATTTTATGTTACAATTAAGGAAAAGCAATAAAATGCGCTTTCACGCTAAAATTCTACTTCAGGCTAAAGACTTCGCGCTAAAGGCTTACCTTTGCAACATGCGTTTCGATATCATAACAGTTCTGCCGGGTTTACTAGAAAGTCCGTTTGCCCATTCTATTTTACAGCGGGCCCAAAAAAAGGGTATTGCCGAAATTGTGGTGCATAATTTACGTGATTATGCCACCAATAAACAAAAAAGTGTAGACGATTATCAATATGGTGGTGGCAGCGGCATGGTAATGAGTATCGAACCCTTTGCGGCATGTATTGAAAAACTACAGGCTGAGCGAGAATACGACGAGATTATTTTTATGAGTCCGGATGGCGTTACCTTAAATCAAAGTACTGCCAACGAACTTTCCATCAAAAAGAACATCATTATTTTGTGCGGGCATTATAAGGGCATAGATCAGCGCATACGCGATATCTTTGTAACCAGGGAGATATCGGTTGGCGATTATGTTTTAAGCGGAGGTGAGCTTCCTGCTGCCATTGTGGTAGATGCTGTGGTGCGTTTAATCCCGGGTGTTTTAAATGATGAGACTTCTGCCCTGTCTGACAGTTTTCAGGGAGATTTGCTTGATGCTCCGGTTTATACCCGCCCGGCCGATTGGCGCGGACATAAAGTGCCTAATGTTTTATTAAGCGGCCACGAGGCGAAAGTGAACGAATGGAGACACGAACAGGCCTTAGAGCGGACTAAAACCCGCCGTCCTGACCTTTTGGAATAGAAGCATTTAACACAATCAAATGTGGAATTCATAAAGAATGTGGAAAAAATTAAAATAGGTTTTTTTTTCTCAAAAATAATCCCTAATATTGCAATCCGATTTTCACGGGATGAAATATCGATTTAATAGCTTAAAATCATGGATTTAGTAAAATTTGTTGAAGAGCAGGCCATCGCGAAAAAAGATTTTCCTGCGTTCAAGTCTGGCGATACAGTGAGCGTACACTATAAAATTCGCGAAGGTAATAAAGAACGTGTTCAAATTTACCAGGGTGTTGTAATACAACGTAACAGTGCAGGTGCTAACGAAACCTTCACCGTACGTAAAATGAGCAACGGCGTTGGTGTTGAGCGTATTTTTCCTTTTAGTTCTCCAAACATTGAGAAAGTAGAAGTAAATAGCTATGGTAAAGTTCGTAGAGCGAAATTGTTCTATTTACGTGCTTTAACTGGTAAAGCTGCTCGTATCAAATCATTGAGAAAATAATATTCTTTATTATAAGATATAGCCTTCACGATTAATTTCGTGGAGGTTTTTTTGTTTATACCTTTGTTAAATGTTAGATTCTACTTTTTTCGACCAGGTTTTTTGGGGCAATACTGTAAAAGCCTATTTTCTTTTCGGAGGGATATTAATTTTAGGCCTGGTATTTAAAAACATTGTTTCTAAGCTGCTAAGCAGGTTGCTGTTCAGGCTTTTCAGAAATTTCTCTAACCAATCGCATAACGATGCCTTCGTGGCTTTGCTGGTAAAGCCGATTGAGATTTTTATCCTGTTATCTACCCTTTACCTTTCCATTAACCAATTAAAACACCCTTTAGAAGTAGCTGTATTCCATTACAGTAAATTAATTGGCAAAACCAAGGAATTAATCCCGGTAACCATTGGCGATTGTGTAGACCGGATTTTCCTGTTTATGATTATCCTGTCGTTTTTCTGGATTGTTTTAAGGATTATCGATTTTATCAGTCACGTGCTGCTGTACAAAGCTTCTCTAACCGAAAACAAGGCCGATGATCAACTGGTACCTTTTTTAAAGGAACTATTTAAAACCATTGTCATTTTTATAGGCTTTTTTACGCTTTTGGGCTTCGTTTTCGAAGTGAATGTACTCACGCTGATTACCGGCTTAGGTATTGGTGGTATTGCCATTGCTTTGGCCGCTAAAGAAAGTTTGGAAAACCTGATCGGATCATTCACCATCTTTTTAGATAAGCCTTTCACCGTTGGCGATCTGGTAAAGGTTGATGGTGTGGAAGGAACTGTAGAAAAGGTGGGTTTCAGGAGTACAAGGATCAGAACTTCCGAAAAAACGATGGCTACCTTACCCAACAGGGGTATGATAGATGGGGTATTGGAAAATCTTTCGTTAAGAAACTCACGCAAAGTATCTTTTGTTATCGGGCTTACTTACGAAACGAGTTCGGATTCGCTAAGAAAAATTATTTCCGAAATAGAAAGTTATATCAATAACCATCAGGGTACAAGTGACGATGGGAATGCCTCATTTAAGAGTTTTGGCGATTCAGGCCTGAATGTAGAGGTTAATTATTTTGTAACGGAGCTTAATGCTACACAATTCCTTAAAATCAGGCAGGAAATTAACCTGGAGATTATGGATATCGTAGTTCGGAATAAATCAGATTTTGCCTACCCAACACAACGTTTAATCAACGACAGGCCGCTTAACAACAGCACAGAAAAAGAAGTGGGTAACGATGCTACGGATTAGTTTTGATCCCGTGGTTTGTGTTTCCACAAACCGCTGCGTAAATTAAAGAAATTCCCATACAGAAGGTGTAATGGATAAGGAGAAAAGTTGCTTTTTTTGGAAAACAAAGCCTGTAGAAATGATTAAAGTTTGTTCCTGCTATCCACTTCAAGTCCTCTCCCGTTGAAAAACCGGGATCCGGGCTTTCCGTTGCTATTAGGTTTAGGTGGCGGCTTTGGTGTTTCAAAATATGAGCCTTTCCATTTCACGATCGTAGCAAAATCGGTGGTCTGTGTCCTCACCGACCGCTGCGGTAACTAGAAAAAGAAATATACAGCGCATGGATAAGTTTAATTTTTTTGGAAAGCAGCGTCAGTGGCGATGATTAACGTTTCTTCCTGCTATCCACTCCAAGTCCTCCCCCCGATGAAAAACTGGGATCCGGGCTTTCCGTTGCTATCAGGTTTAGGTGGCGGTTTTGGTGTTTCAAAATATGAGCCTTTCCATTTCACGATCGTAGCAAAATCCATGGTCTGTGTCCTCACAGACCACCGCGTTAACCAAATGATAATAAAAACAAAAAGCCGGTTTAGCATAAACTAAAACGGCTTTTTCTGTATTTTTTTAATATCCTTAGCTTAAAGTTGCCAATGTGGTGATTCCACCTTTTACAACCTGATTAAGTTCTACGTTCACTTTGGTGCCTACCGGAAGAAAAACATCAACCCTCGACCCGAATTTGATAAAGCCAAACTGTTCTGTTTGGATTACCTGATCGCCTTCTTTTACGTACCATACAATTCTGCGGGCCAAAGCACCTGCAATCTGGCGGAATAATACCGGCGTACCGTTTTGATGCTCTACAACTGTGGTTGTACGTTCGTTTTCGGTAGAAGATTTAGGGTTCCAGGCCGCAAGGTATTTTCCCGGGTGATATTTGAAAAATTTAACCACTCCTGAAATAGGGTTACGGTTAATGTGTACATTTACCGGCGACATAAAAATAGATACCTGTAAACGTTTATCTTTAAAGTATTCGCCTTCTTCGGTTTCTTCAATTACCACTACTTTACCATCTGCAGGACAGATCACCAGGTTTTCTCCTGAAGAGAAACTGCGGCTTGGGTTACGGAAAAACTGCAGTACAATGATAAATAGTGCAGCCGAAAAAATATAAATAAACCATCGCAGCCAGGTAATGTCGTGATATTTATAATCAACAACCGCGTTGATGACGAAAATAAACAATACGCTCAGGGCAATGGTGGTGTAACCTTCTTTATGTATGGTCATTGTGTTAAAAATTATTGGGCAAAGGTGCGAAAAATAAATTAATCCAATCTAATAATTATGCCTCAGTTGCTCTATAAATGTCGGTTAAGTTCCGGCCCAGGCCATTATAATCTAAGCCATAACCTACCACAAATTCGTTAGGTATTTCAAAACCAACATATTCCAGTTCTTTAATTTCGTACTTCAGGGCACTTGGTTTTAGCAAAAGCGAGCTTACTTTAACCGATGCCGGATTTTTTTCTTTAATTGTTTTTAAAATGTGGGTTAAAGTTAAGCCGGTATCAACAATATCTTCTACAATAATAATATCCCTTCCCTCAATATTTTCAGGCAGTCCGATCAGTTCTTTCACATTTCCAGAACTTGATGTGCCTTCATAAGAGGCTACACGCATAAAAGCAACTTCGCAGGGTACGTTGATTTCTTTGATCAGATCGGCCATAAATAAAAAGCTGCCGTTCAGTACGCCGATAAATAAAGGGCATTTGCCTTCATAATCAACATTCATCTGGATGCCCATCAAACGGATCCGTTTATTTAAGGTGTCGTTTTCTAAAAATATCTCGAACTCTTTATCCTCTACTTTTATTTTGTGCATGCTGCATTAGATGGTTAATTGTATAAATTGGTTAACTGGTTAATTGTTGTGGCAATCGCCAACTGAAAATTGTGAACTACAAGCTGATCTTGGTTAATCGTTTACCCTTCTACTGCGCTCAATGGGTTAACTGGTTAATTGTGGCGTTAACTAAAAACTATAAACCGTCAATTGTAAACTGAGAGCCGGCTACTACTGCTCACTCTTTTCCAGTTCCTTTTGTCGTCTACGTTCTTCCCTGCGCTCCTGCCTTAACTGTTTTTTGGTTTTAGTGGTATCGGCAGGGGTACCTGCTGGTTTGGCTACGGTAGTATCTTTTTTAGATCCGCCACCAAATAAGCGTTCAAAGAAACTTTTATTTTTATCGTGCACAATTACAACTGGTAAACCATCGCCATCATCATCAAACGCGCTGGTATCTACCACAGCGGTATCAGGTGCCAAATAGCGGCGTAGTCCTTCTCTCAGGCGAACGTTATAAAAACCATAACCTGAGGTATCATTTGGTGTTAAACCTTTTCTGGCCATAATATTTCCCATAAACCTGAAATAGTTAAACATATAAGGTTTCAGGCTGCCGTCGGCCATAAACTTGTACATCGATGCTTTTGGTTTAGGCACAATACTGGCCAAAAACAATCCATCGCCGATGGTTAAATCGGCTGGTTGTTTCCCGAAATAATATCTTGATGCCTCTCCTATCCCATAAATGTTCTGGCCAAGCTCCATAATGTTGAAATACACTTCAAGCATGCGTTGTTTACTAATCAGGTGGTTATGTTCGATAAGCCAAACGATTAAAATCTCTTCGGCTTTACGGGCCAAAGTTTTCTGACGGCTTAAATAAACGTTTTTTACCAGCTGCATGCTGATGGTACTGCCGCCACGTTTAAATTTCTTTTCTTTAAAATTTACCGCGATCGATTTCCGGATTGATTCTTCCACAAAGCCATTGTGTGTAAAAAAAGATGGATCTTCTGCCGTTAAAACCGCATTAATGAAGTTTTTGGATATGGCAGATAATGGTGTAAAGTTCGGGTTAGATGGGCCAATGGTAATATCACGCATCGGTTTGCCGTATTCGTAGGGCGTGTAAACAAAGGTATTGTTGATTTTTTGCAGATTTGTTTTTCCCCACTGCACAATTTTAAAATCAACGGGCGTTAAGGTCGAATTAAAACGGACACTATCAGGTATTTTGGTATCCAGATAAAAATTGAGGTTGTATTTTACCTTTCCCTGTACTTTTAATCCTTCCAGCGATTCGAACAAACCTTGCGGAAAAGCATCTAAAATACTTTGTGCATCCTGTTCTTCGGCCCTTAACTTTAACTCGTAAATCTTATTTTTGCCTAAGGTATATTTAACAAAAGGGTGGATCTGCGCATTTTTCAGGTAAGCAGTAGATGAACTGTCTAACGCAATATAATTTGGGCCAACCAAAATATCGGCATCCAGTTTTGCACTTTGTACGATAATATCATTTGAGGCAATACGCGGCTGGTTAATCAGCATGTTTTTTACCGACCAGGAACCCGATATTTTGTAATCATCGCCACTGTATTTTGCATTTTTAAGTTCCGTTTGCAGGGTGTCGAAACTGAGTTTTGCGTGCAGCTTATTGTTTAAATAGGGTAATTCGAGTTTTTTGCCGTCAGCGTAAGCCATAAAACGTAACTCTTTACTTCCCGGATTTACATAGCCATCCACATGCCAGGTAGCTTCACCATTGTTCACATTTATGGCCGATTTTAAATCCCCACCATCGATTGTAGCCATGGTGGCAAAACTTAATTTAGCGGTATCATGATCATTTAGTTTAAAAATCATGTTTTGCACATCCATGTCATCAGGGATTTTATACAAAACCTGGTTAAGGATGTTACTGGCTATTTCTGATAAATTAACTTTTCCTTTAGTTTCGGTGCTGTCTTTCTTCTTCCTTTTTAAGATAAAATCGATGTTGGTGGTCGAATCTTTAAGCACTACGCTTACAAAACCTTCCTTCAGTTTTACTTCCGAAAACTTCACATTGCCAAAAATGAGTGGAAAAAGTTTTACACCAACACTTAGCTCTCCGATGTTGGAAAGCGTATCGCGCTCTTTTGGAACGACAGCAATATTGGTCATTTTTACGGTGCTTAAGCCTGTAAATCCGGCTGATCCGATTTTAACTTCCAAACCGTAATCTTTATCGGCTTTGGCAATTGCCTTTGCGACCATTTTTTTAAGAAGGGCTTCCCTTTTGCTATAAGCTACGGCACCCAAAGCAATACAAACAACTAAAAAAACACCTAAAACCCAGGCTCCGATTTTTAAATATTTTTTGGGGATCTTAATTTTTGGTATTTGCATATAGTCGTTAAAATGGTTAATTGCTTAAACGTAACAATTAAATGTTTATTTCGTGTTAAAATTACAGTTAAAAAGCCTAAATAAAAGTATTTATGGCTATGTTTTGTTAATTTTGAATTTAAATTAATACAATGCAGATTAGCCCGCAACAAGTTTTAGATGCGCTTAAAAATGTTGAAGATCCGGATCTTAAGAAAGACCTGGTAACCCTGAACATGATTAAGGATTTACAGATAGCAGATAACCACGTCAATTTTACATTAGAGCTTACTACGCCGGCATGCCCGATGAAGGAAATGCTGAAAAATGCCTGTACAAATGCCATTAAACATTTTGTATCGCCAACGGCAGAAATAACAATCAATGTAACATCCAGGGTTACCCAGCCAACCAACTCATCTTCACTAGATAACATCAAAAACATCATTTTGGTTTCATCAGGTAAAGGCGGTGTGGGTAAATCTACCGTATCAAGCAATCTGGCTGTGGTATTGGCCAGGGATGGTGCTAAAGTTGGCCTGATTGATGCCGATATTTATGGTCCATCGGTACCTACCATGTTCGATCTGGTTGATGCAAAACCAGGCGCAGAAGAAACTGCAGATGGCAAAACGAAAATTTTACCGATCGAAAAATACGGGATCAAACTATTATCCTTAGGCTTTTTTGCTGATCCCGGTCAACCGGTGCCCTGGCGTGGCCCCATGGCTTCTAACGCAGTAAAACAATTATTTAATGATACGAACTGGGGAGAACTGGATTATCTGATCGTAGATCTTCCTCCAGGTACCGGCGATATCCACATTACCATTACGCAAAGTTTCCCGATTTCGGGAGCGGTTGTGGTTACCACGCCGCAACAGGTTGCTTTGGCCGATACGCATAAGGGATTGGCCATGTTCAGAATGCCGGGAATTAATATTCCGATTTTAGGTGTTATTGAAAACATGTCGTATTTTACACCTGCAGAACTGCCGGATAATAAATATTACATTTTTGGTAAAGGTGGTGGTACGGAACTTGCAGCACGTTTTGATGTGCCGTTTTTGGGCGAAATTCCGATTATCCAGAGCATTTCTGAAGCAGGAGACAAAGGAAAACCGGTGGCATTGAACCAAAATCCTTTGCTGGATGGCATATTTGGCGATATTGCAAGTAAGATTGCACAGCAGATTTCCATCAATAACGCGCAAATGGTGAATTGCTAAAAAATTACTATTTTTATAACCTTAAAAAATATATAATGAATTTAACAGAACAAGTAGAACAGGCATTGGAAACCATCAGGCCATATTTAAAGGCCGACGGAGGTGATGTTTCTGTTGAAGAAATTACATCAGAAGGAACGGTAAAACTTAAGCTTTTGGGTAACTGCGGGTCATGCCCGATGAGTTTTATGACCATGAAATCGGGTATAGAACAGGCAATTATGAAAGCTGTTCCACAGATCACTTCGGTAGTTGCCGTAAATATGGCGGAGCAAGAGTAAGCTTTAACACTATTTAACTAGAAAGTTTTATTTTAAAAATTACTTTTGTCTTAATGAGATATTGTATTACCCTGATTTGCCTAATTTTTTCCATAACCGCTTTTGCACAACAGAAGCCGGTACAGGATAAACTCATCCAGTTTTCAGGGATTATTACCGATATCGATAGCTCAAACGTAATACCTTACGTAACCATCACCAATCTTTCTGCAAAGAGTAAAAGGGTTGGTGCCGATTACAGGGGATACTTTACTTTTATTGTTAACCCGGGCGATACGATCCTGTTTACCGCCATCGGTTACAAAAAATTCTCAACCGTAATACCGCAAAGTACGCCGGATAGCAAATATACCATTATGGTTAAACTAAAAGCAAATGTGATCGATTTGCCTTCGGTACGTGTTTTTCCATGGGCTACTACAGAAGAATTTACCCGTGAGTTTTTATCGATGAAACTGGCGGATGATGATATGGCCATTGCCAAAAAGAACCTTTCGCGTTCATCAATTGATGGCTTGATCCAAACGCTGCCCCGTGACGGACAGGAGATAGGAAGCCAGAATTACCGCTATAATTTCGACAGGATGATCAACAAAAATATGGTTCAAACCAATCCCCTGCTTAATCCTTTTGCCTGGGGCAAGCTGATGCAGCAGATTTTTGATGGAGATAAGAGCAGGACGAATTAGTCTGGAGTCTTAAGTCCGGAGTCCTTAGTCTTGGATGCAGCGGACAGTTTTAATTAGCAATTACATTTTATTCTTGATTCAGATTTTTGCACATTCCGGAAAGATTTGAAAGCTGTTTTTTTAAGTCTTAAAGATAAAACTGTTGGTTCGTGGAGACACGAACCAAGACGCGTGATAATTCTGTTTACTTCCACAAGTCCGTCATCTCGACTGAAGCGTAGCGGAATGGAGAGATCTATTTAGTTAGATTTCTCGACGTCATTGCATTTTTTGTCATTGCTAATTTCAATAGAAAAGTCGTCATTGCGAGTCGGCTGAAAAGCCTTCTCGCAATGACGAGACCTCACAGCTGAAATAAATTAAGTATGATGATATGGCAGAGAATCATTCAAATTAAAAAAGGGAAAACGTTTCCATTTTCCCTCTTACATCTTCCTTCAAAACCTATCTTTTCTTGCTCTTGTTCGGAAACTTCATTTTGTAATCTGTTTTGATATTTCCTTTCGAAATCGCATCCAGTTTACTTTTTAGCATTGTTTTGCGGAGTACGCTCACCTTATCCGTAAATAGTTTACCTTCAATGTGGTCATATTCGTGCTGGATTACGCGTGCTGGCATTCCGTCAACATCATCGGTATGTTCTACCCAATTTTCGTCGAAATAAGTAATCTTGATATTAGGCTTACGCATGATGTTTTCGCGGATATCGGGAATGCTTAAGCAACCTTCGTTAAAGCTCCAGGCTTCGCCGGTTTCTTCCAGAATCTCTGCATTGATAAATACTTTTTTGTAACCAGGTTTGCCATCTTCATCTTCACCGGTATCTACAATAAACAAACGGATCGGTAAACCGATCTGTGGCGCAGCAAGGCCCACACCATTGGCGTAATACATGGTGTCGAACATATCGCTGATCAATTGTTTTAATTCAGGATAATCTTTATCGATATCGGTTCCTACCTTTTTTAAAACAGGATCTCCGTAAGCTACTATTGGTAATTTCATTGTATTGTATTTTATGTCGTCCGTCATTGCGAGGTACGAAGCAATCTTAAAGCGCTGGGTGAACTAGCGATTGTTGTAGGATTGCTTCTTGCCTCGCAATGACGAAAAAAGTCAAGCAATGCAAATTGCATTTTTTTACAAAAATAACAATTATTCCTCTATTGGGCAGAAAGTAAAGATATTCAGTTGATCAATATCTAAAACTTCGTGTACCACATCAGCCATTTGCGTGGTGGTAACGGCATTAATTTTCTCAAAAACCGTCTCCAGCGGGTCTATTTTATCATGATCGATCAGGCTTTTGGCCATCGAAATGATTAAACCGATCCTGTTTTCTTCTCCTAAGGCAATCTGTCCGATAAATTTGTTTTTGGCTTTTTGCAGTTGCAACTCATTTAAAGGTTTTTCTTTAAGTTTTTTAATTTCTTTAAAAATCAAAGAAAGTGCTTTGTTCTGTTTTTCTTTATCGGTGCCAAAGTAAATGGAAAAAATGCCGGTATCATGTAATGGCGAGAAATTAGATTCGATGGTATAAGCAATTCCATATTTCTCCCTGATTTGTAAGTTTAAAACCGAGCTCATTCCATTGCCGCCAAAGTAATTGTTAAGCAGCATTAAAGGAACTTTTTGTGATTGGTAAGTAGAATATGCCTGTGTGCCCAAAATGCAGTGTGACTGCATAATCGGTTTGTAAATGGTGGTGTTGCTTTGTGGAAGAATGCCTGGTTTAATCCTTTTTTTATCCGGATTATTCTCTTCAACATCAGCAAAATATTTGCTTCCTTTGGTTATAACACTGTTTAAAGTATAATTGCCTAAAACGGCCACAACAATTTCGTTGGTGCGGTAATTCGCCTTTCTGAAATTGATCACATCCTCACGGGTAAAATTTTGAACGGATTCTATTGTGCCCAAAATATTGTTGCCCAATGCATGACCGGCGAAAAGCATGTCTTCGAAATCGTCATTAATGGCTTCTTCAGGCTGATCTAAATAAGAGGAAATTTCATCCAAAATCACGCTTTTTTCCTTATCCATTTCCTCCTCGGGAAAAGTAGAATGGAACATGATATCGTTAAAAAGATCTAATGTTCTATCCAGATATGGATTTAAAAATGAAGCATGTACACAGGTATATTCTTTTGTGGTATAGGCATTTAAATCGGCCCCAACACTCTCCAAACGGTTTAAAATCTGGTTAGTGCTGCGTTTTTCGGTCCTTTTGAAAATTAAATGCTCAATAAAATGAGCTAAACCCGCCTTATTTTCGGGTTCATCGCGAGACCCGGTATTGATAATGATGCAGGCGTGAGATATGGCTGAAGCCGAAGGCACATGCAGTAAGCGTATGCCGTTTGGCAGGGTGTGAACATTGTATTCCATTGAGAGGCAAAGATAAGGCTAATTGCTTACAAAGCCTCTGTATCGGGGTATTGCAATTGTAAAGCGGAAATCAATTTATCCTTAGTTGGCCTTTTTAGTACTAGAAAAACAAAATTAGCGAGGCCAAAAATTAAGAAGAACGAATTATGTGTCATAAAAAAACCTACAATATTAAAAAGTGCACCGCCTTCTAAAAGTGCTGAACTGATGATAAAGGCACTTTGGTACATGTTGATTTTGGTATCGGCGGTGGCAGATTTATCAATTTTGGTAATGAGATTTCTGTAAAAGAATATGCTTCCGGATATGGTAATCAGCCCCATAATTGGAAATATCGGGTTAAAAGGCGAAGTAGTCTTTGGATTGGCATCAAAAAACATGATTTCGCGGTTAAGAAAAATGGTTACCAACGCGAAGAGGAAAACGCCTGAGCATAAAGCAAGGTGGATAATTTGGAGTGTTTTTAGTTTGGTGTTCATGATATTGTTTAAGGTTTTTTAATTAGATCCCGTCATCTCGACCGTAGCGGAGAGATCTATCTAGACAGATTTCTCGACTCCATTGCATTCCGCTCGAAATGACGAGGTTAATGTATTTACTTCTCTATCCCCTCTAACGAGAATAAAAAGGCCCAGCGTAATGAGACATCTTTTAAATAATCAAAGCGGCCTGATGCGCCTCCATGGCCAAATTCCATATTGGTTTTAAGTAGCAGTACATTTTTATCGGTTTTGGTTGCCCTTAATTTGGCTACCCATTTTGCCGGCTCAAAATACTGTACCTGACTATCGTGCAGCCCGGTTGTAACGAGCATGTTCGGATAGGCTTTTTTCTCTACATTTTCGTAAGGCGAATAGCTTTTCATATAATCATAAGCTGCTTTTTGCTTCGGGTTTCCCCATTCATCAAATTCGTTTGTGGTGAGCGGAATGCTTTCATCTAACATGGTATTAACTACATCCACGAAAGGAACATCGGCAATTACACCATTCCATAAATCAGGTGCCAGGTTTACAACGGCACCCATTAATAAGCCACCGGCGCTACCACCATGGGCATATAAATGGCCTTTCGAGGTATATTTCTGATCAATCAAATATTCCCCTGCCGCAATAAAATCGGTGAAGGTGTTTTTCTTTTTCATTAGTTTTCCGTCTTCGTACCACTGGCGACCCATTTCCTGTCCGCCACGGATATTGGCGATGGCAAATACAAAGCCCCGATCTAACAAGCTCAAACGCGGAGATGAGAAATAAACATCCGAATTTGCACCATAAGATCCATAACCATACAGCAACAAAGGCGATTTCCCATTCTTTTCAAAACCCTTTTTATAAACCAAAGCAATCGGAACTTTAGTGCCATCTTTCGCGTTTGCAAAAACACGCTCGGTTACATAATCTTTAGGATTATATCCACCCAAAACCTCCTGCTGTTTCATTAGTTTCTGGTCTTTTTTGATCAGGTCGTAATCGTAGGTAGAATTTGGCGTTGTTAATGAGGTATAAGCATAGCGCAAAGTAGTGCTGTTATATTCAGGATTAGTGCCTACCCCTGCATCGTAAACAGGCTCATTAAACTTGATGTAATAATCGCTTTTGTCTTTTTTAAGTACACGAAGCTCGGTCAGGCCGTTTTTGCGTTCGGATAAAACAGTAAAATCTTTAAATTCTTCAACACTTTCCAATAAAACATCAGCACGGTGCGGAATTACCTCTGTCCAGTTTTCCTTCTCAGTTTTATCCAGCGGACATTCCATCAAGCGGAAATTCCTGGCATTCCAGTTGGTCCGAATCAAAAATTTGCCATCAACAGGCATTACATCATACAATACATCTTTAGATCGCGCTGCAAAAACTTTAAAAGGATTTTCAGGATGGTCGGCATCAACTATTTTATATTCTGAAGTAAGCGTTCCCTGCGAAGCAATAAAAATATACCTGCCGTTTTTCGATTTGCCTACGCCTATGTAGTTGGTATTATCTTTCTCATCGTAAACTACAACATCGCTTTTAGCATCTGCTCCAAGGACATGTTTCTTGATTTTTTCGCTTAAGAGCGTAACCGGATTTTTTGAAGTGTAAAAAAACGTTTTATTATCGTTGGCCCAGGCAACACTGCCTTCGGTATTGGTGATGGCATCTTTTAAAATTTCACCCGTTTCTAAATTTTTAATGTTTATGGTGTACTGACGGCGTGAAACCTGATCAACCCCAAAGGCTAAAAGTTTATTATCAGGACTGATGCTAAAACCGGTTGCGCTGTAATAGGAATGTCCTTTTGCCAGCTGATCTACATCCAATAAAATTTCTTCAGCTGCTGATAAACTTCCTTTTTTGCGACAGTATTTAAAATATTGTTGTCCGTCTTCGGTGCGGGAGTAATAATAATATCCGTTTTTAAAAACGGGAACCGATTCATCTTTTTCTTTAATGCGGGCTTTCATTTCCTTAAATAAACCGGCCTGAAACTGATCGGTACTTTTCATCATGGTATCCAGATAAGCATTTTCGGCCTTCAAGTAATTTACAACCTTGGTACTATCCGGTCCTTTTTTAAAATAATCGATCATCCAATAGTAATTATCTACTACGGTATCGCCATGTATAACCCTTTGGTGCGGAATAACCTCCGCGATGGGTGCCTTTGCATCAGGCCACTTTATTGCTTTCATTTCTTTTTTTTGTGGATGGTTACAAGCCATAATTGCACTGAGCAATATAAGGCCCGGTAAGATACGTTTCATAGTGTTTTGATTTAGGTTCAATTGCAATTTAATAATTTAGTTCAATAGTTCATTAGCCATTAGTTTATTAGTGGTGGTGGTTAACTGGTAGGCAAACTGTCAATTGAAAATTGGTTAACTGGTTAATTGTTTAAATTGGTTAACTGGTCAGCAAACTGTCAATTGAAAACTGGTAACTGAAAATTGGTATTCGGTTAACTGTTTTAGGCCCCAGGCTTCAGACCTCCGTCATCGGTCTTCAGACTTGCACCAACCGCATAGCGCCATACGCCAACCGTTGCCATTTTCGTAAAAATCCACCAAGCCTATAGATATTCCTCCGATTTAAAAAAAATGATGTTAAATTGCCACATCCAAACGGTTTGAAGATTATAATGAAATTAGGCTACAAAAAAATAGTTGTTAAAGTTGGTTCAAATGTAATTACGCAAGCGAATGGTTTGCCGGATGAAGCAAGGATTAAGCACCTTGTAAATCAATTGGCCGACATTAAAAAGCAGGGTATTGAAGTGATTCTGGTTTCTTCGGGAGCAGTGGCTTCGGGAAGAAGTTTAATCAAGGTCTCCGAAAAACAGGATGCAGTAACTACCCGTCAGCTATTGGCGGCCATTGGTCAGGTAAAATTGATTAATACCTATTCCAGTTTCTTTGCAACCCACAAAATACAATGCGCCCAGGTTTTGGTTACTAAAGAAGATTTCCGCGACCGTGCACATTATTTAAATATGAAAAACTGCCTGCAGATTTTACTTCAAAACGAGGTAATCCCGGTGGTAAATGAAAATGATGTGGTTTCGGTAACGGAGCTGATGTTTACCGATAACGATGAACTGGCCGGGTTAATAGCCTCAATGCTGAATGCTGATGCACTGATTATTTTATCGAACGTAAACGGCATTTACAATGGCGACCCGAAAATTGAAGGATCAGAAGTGATTCAGGAAATTAATGGTTCGGTTGCCAACCTGGCTTCGTTTATCCAAACCGGTAAATCGCAATTTGGCCGCGGCGGAATGATTACCAAATCGACCATGGCTCAAAAAGTGGCTAAATTGGGTATTTCTGTGCATATTGCCAATGGAACAAAAGATGATGTATTGATTTCTTTATTAAATAATGAACTGATACATACCCGTTTTGTTCCCGAAAAAAGTAAATCGGGCAAGAAAAAATGGATCGCCCATTCAGAAACAGCCGCAACCGGTGTAGTAAAGCTAAATGATGGCGCCAAAATGGTATTAACTTCTGGTAAAGCAACCAGTTTATTGCCTGTGGGGATTATCGAAATTCAGACTGACTTTTTAAAGGGTGATATTATTAAAATTATCGATGAAAAAAATAACCTGATCGGGCTGGGCATTGCAGAATACGGATCGGATAAAGCAAGAGAAAGAATTGGCCAAAAGAAACAAAAAGCGCTGGTACATTACGATTATTTTTATTCGGCTATTTAAGCTGAAAGACCCAATGGGCATGGCCAACTTAAGCTAATTTAAGTCTTGATACTTTATACCCCTCGTACTTGATACTATTAAAATGGATTACAAACAATACTTCGAAAAAGCAAAACAAGCTAGTCGCAATTTAATTAGCTTAAGCAAAGACATAACAGATGCTGTTTTAAATGATCTGGCTGAAGCTTTAGTGGCCAATACAGCTGAAATTCTTACTGAAAATGAAAAGGATTTAGCTAAAATGCCCATCGAAGATCCCAAATACGACAGGTTAAAGTTAAGTGCTGTACGTATTGCAGATATTGCTAATGACCTTAAAAATGTTGCGGATTTAAATAGTCCGTTGGGTAAAATACTTTCTGATAAAACACTGGATAATCAGCTGCATATCCAAAAAGTGAGTGTGCCGTTAGGTGTTGTTGGTGTAATTTACGAGGCCCGCCCGAATGTTACTGCCGATGTATTTTCACTTTGTTTTAAAACCGGAAACGTTGCTGTACTTAAAGGCGGTAGTGATGCTGAGTTTTCAAATCTCGCCATTGCTAAAGTAATACACAGTGTATTGGATCAGCATAAAATTAATCGCGATGTTTTAACTTTATTACCTGCAGAACGAGCAGCAACCGAAGCTTTATTAAATGCAAGAGGTTTTGTTGATGTTTTAATTCCGAGAGGAAGCCAGTCTTTAATTAATTACGTCCGCGAAAACAGTAAAATACCTGTAATCGAAACCGGCGCTGGCATTGTGCATACTTATTTTGATGAATCGGGCGATTTAGAGAAAGGCAAGGCGATCATTTTTAACGCCAAAACCAGACGGGTAAGCGTTTGTAATTCGTTGGATTGTGTGCTGATTAACGAAAACAGATTAAATGATCTGCCTGCACTTTTATCTCCTTTAGCTGATGGAAATGTGGAATTATATGCAGATGAAAAAAGCTATGAAGTATTAAAATCTTCCTATCCTGAGAATCTGTTAAATCAGGCAACTCCCGAACACTTTGGTACAGAGTTTTTATCGTTAAAATTAGCGGTTAAAGTGGTTGAAAATTTAACCGCAGCATTGAACCATATTGCCGATTACAGTTCGAAACATAGCGAAGCCATTATTTCGGAAGATGCTAATAACGTCGCCAAATTTTTAAATGAGGTAGATGCCGCTGCGGTTTATGCCAATGTCTCTACCGGTTTTACAGATGGTGCACAGTTTGGTCTTGGTGCCGAAATCGGGATCAGTACGCAAAAACTTCATGCCCGCGGACCGATGGGACTAGAAGAATTAACGAGCTACAAATGGGTGGTACGTGGTGATGGGCAAGTGAGGAAATGATAGATTTATTGTCATTCTGAGCGCAGCGAAGAATCTGCAGGCGATGAAAAACTGCCAATGAATTTCTTGTAATCGGTGGTACAGATAATTAAGAGATTCTTCGCTGCGCTCAGAATGACAGCGAAGTATTACAACTCAAAAACTGCTCCCCTTTCAGGCACTTCAACATTAAAACCTTCTTCCTGTAATGCCAATGATAAACTTTGAAGGCTCTTATCTTCACCATGCACCAGAAAAACTTTTTTTGGCTGTCCGGTTTGTTTAATGGTTTTTACCAGGTCGTTATGATCGCCGTGACCGCTTAACAGATCGGTTTGGCGGATGGTGGCATAAACCATCATTTCGCGGTCTTTAATCCGCACAATTGGTGCGCCACTTAATAATTTGTAGCCGAGCGTTCCTTTTGCACAGTAACCGATAAAAAGAATGGTACAGTAGTAGTTCTGGATATTATAATACAGGTGATCCTGAATCCGTCCGCCTTCTAACATACCAGCAGAAGAAATGATAATACACGGATCGAAATAATTGGAAACATCCTTACTTTCTTTCATGGTTTGCACATAGGCCAGGTGCTCAAATTCGAACTCGTCACCCATGGTCTGGTAAAAATCTTTTGCTTCCTGATTTACCAGGTTATGGTGCTTGCGGTAAACCTCTGTTGCCTGAATAGCCATCGGACTATCTACAAAGATCTGGATTGGTGGTAATAACTTTTTGGTAAAAATCTGGTTGAGTGCGAATACAAGCGATTGCGTTCTGCCAATGCTAAATGCAGGAATGATTAATCTTCCGGGGCTTTTAATGCAGGCTTCTGTAATTTCCTGTACCAGGCGTTCTTCAAGCGTTTGGTCTTTGGTATGCATCCTGCCACCATAGGTAGCTTCGCTTACCACATAATCTACTTCAGGCAGTGGTTCAGGATTTACCAGAACCGGATAGTTTTCTCTGCCGATGTCGCCGGTAAAAGCTATTTTTTTCTCAATACCGTTATCATTTATGGTTAAAATAGCCGCTGCGGCACCCAACAAATGGCCAACAGGCACAAATGTCAGGCTGATATCGCCATTTATTTTGAAAGGTTTGTTAAAAGCAATAGTTACGAAACGATCTATCGTATCCATTACATGTTTGTGCAGGTACAAAGGTTTTGGCCCGCTGAAATTGCCCCGTTTGGTACGGGGTTTTCGCCCGGCTTTTCTTAAAAAAAGTTCAACAGAATCGAACAGCAATATCGAAGTTAAATCGGCAGTTGGTGGTGTACAAAGCACCTGACCATCAAAACCCATCCGAACCAATGTTGGTAAATTACCAGAATGGTCGATGTGTGCGTGGGTTAAAATTACCAGGTTAATACTTGCCGGATCGAAGGGGAATTGTTGATTTTCTTCCTGATAGGTTTCCTTTTCGTAATCTAATCCGCAATCTATCAGTATTTTATAATGCCCGATTTCGAGTAAGTGCATACTCCCTGTTACCTGTTGCGCTGCGCCCCAAAACGTTAACTTCATCTTCTTATCTTTCGCGTAAATTCTTTTGCCGTAAAGTAGTATAAATGATGGGATTTTTAAACAATCAGGCGTAATTTTTTAATTATAGTCCGTTAACTTCTCTGAACTTAAGGCTCTTCAGTATTTCGCTTTTTCCCTCTTCCGAAAAATCTTCTAAATCAGCTGTTGTAATGATTTTCTCTATGAGAAGAGCAGTTACAGTACCTAAAAACCATGAGTTTCTAAGTCCGTCGTACCTTCTGGCAATGTGTTTATCAAAATCTTTTACAGCAGTAAAAATTTTATAATAATCATCTCTGTTGTCTTCAGGTTGTTGCGTTTTCCATTGGTCTAAAATTTCGGAGAATAACTGCATTTCCTTTTTTAGTTCCCGTTGTAAAGCTACTTCGAATAATTTTCGGGCTACTTTATTGTCTGCTTTTGAAAAATCCATAGGTTAAATTTATGAGGATAAAGATAGCAAAGTCTCGTTTATAGCTAGTTACCTCAACAAAAAGATTTTTTATCTTTGTCAAAAAATATCAGTTATGCAAGAACCTTTCGATATCGAAATCGGCCCGATCAATTATTCAGTTTTTCCGGAAGGAAATGATTCGTACACCATATTTAAAGATGGGAAAGAATATATCCAGATTCAGAAAGATACTTCATCAATCTGGTTGAAAATGGATTACAAAACAGAACTTCCAATTTTTGAGGAAGATGAAGAGGTTAATGCCATTGGACAGGCGATTGAAAAATACGTGCCTGAAGAAGATGATGAGGAAGAAGAATTATAGGTAAAAAAAAGACCCGGTTTTTTAAAAAACCGGGCCTTTTACTTGTTTAATGGTTATCTTGTACAATTTGCCGTCCAGGTTTGGCCATCTTTTACAACCAGAATTTTAAGGTTGCTGGCATCAATACTAATGCCTGTTAAGCCCGAGCCTACACTTACATAACTGTTATCGCCGGTTTTTTCAAACTTTACACCTGTAATATCAGGAATGTTGCTGCCAAAGTAAAAGTTATACGTTTCGCCAACTTTGCTTACGGTTACTTTACCATCAGAACTGTTAATAGTTGTTTCGCCATTGCGGTAAGAAACCGTTCCTTTGTAAGTACCCACGAAGAAATCTTTATCTGCCGGATCAGTATCTTTTTTACACGATACCATTACTGTTAATGCTATTAAAAGCATACTGAAAATTTGCACTGTCTTTTTCATCTCTTTCACTTTTTGTTTTAAATAAGGTTGATAATGTAACAGCCCTATGACAATGACTATGCCAAAGAAGAATGTGAACCCCTCAAATGAAGGTGATTAGCCTCTTGATTATGATTTTAATTACCTGATAGATAAGTAGTTGTTATGCTCTTTAATTTTTATAACCAGGCTTTTTAGAGACAGGAAAGAAAGGGAACTGAATAGCGTATTCTTTTTTAGAATAATCGTTGTTAATGGACAGATTTTTTTAAAATCTTTCTGATTCTTTTATCCAGTTCAGTGGGGTCGCTATCAAAAGTGTCTTCAAAACTTTCGCCGATCTGATAAGCTTTGTTAGCTTTAGAAATTTTATAAATGCTGTAATTATTTGTACCAGACAAACCATAAGATACAACAACATGATGTTTGCGGTTGTATTCGGGATTGACAATGTTTTCGAAGTTTTTAACCTTACTAATCTTTTTGTTTTTAGAATCAAGCAGAAATAAATAATAAAACGCATTGCCGCCTCTTGCGCCTGTTTCTGAAAAGATGAGTACATCTTTAATGCCATCGCTGTTATAGTCTTCGTAGGAAACATTACCGGTAATCAGCTTTGCATAAATTTTTTCTTTCCAAAATACCTGATCTTTTTTTAAGCCAATTTTACCAAAATAAATATTGGCATTTTTATCCTCTACTACTTGCTCCTTTTCGTTTACTCCATATTGTACTGCAAGTACATAGCTTTTACCCTGAAATGGATAGATGTATTGCCACGTTCCTTTTGCATTAGCTTGTTTAAATATCTTTTGCGCAAACGAATAGCCGGAAATAAATATGAGGCATAGAAATAATATCCTTTTCATGTTTGGTATTTACAAATCGTTTACATTACATTTCTGAAAGTTTTTGGCCAAGTTCTTTTGTCATTTCTTCAATTGTAAATAGCTTGCCCCAGTTAAACTTCTTCCAAACTGTTTTTGGTTTATTGGTCTTGTCGCTAAACATATTGCCGCCAAAGGTTTCACTTTTTTTTCGTGTAGAGAAATTGAGGCTCGTAATGGTTTCTTCTCCCGAAGAACGGCTATAACTTGAAATGTCAAAGCCAATCAGTTCCATTTTTTGGTTTTGAAACCTGAAAGTATAATCGAGGTTGCTTACTTCGTAGGAGCCGCAGCTCAGCCAATATTGATAGCTTAAAATGAGTGTACCATTCTTGATCATAATTGCACCCGTTTCTTGTAGGGGATCGGCTAAACAAGTACTCACCGTGTCGTTTTCGGTTGGTATAAATTTAGTGTTTTGAGCATGTAACTGGTATTGACCGGGTGTTTTAAAAAAGACCAGAAGCATACGGGGATTAACATTTAGCTTATCTCCGCCCATACTGCTGTTTCTGATGATGTTTTTTGGATTGGTATTCTGGATAATGATCGCTTCATCAGGTACATTATCTTTATTTAAATCGCCTTTGGCCTTATAAATTACTTTCCAGCCTTTTGGAATAAAGGAATTGATATTGGCGCCTGTTTTTGGGATTTGTGGATGATCTGCCTGTGCAAATAGATGAATGGAAATTAGCGATAACAGTACTACTAAAATTTTCATGGTAGATGGAGGGTTAATAATAAAAGTATTTGCTCGTAGCGGGGATTTTTAGTTCGGCTTTACCAGGCGCAAAACCATCCATTTTGGGGATGGCTTTAAACGGATATTTAAAATTGTAACAACGATCTTTTGGTATTTTTTTGTCATCATCGCAACTGCCATAAGTGTAGTTTACGCTCACCTTTTTGGTAGAGAAATTAATGTCGTATTGGTAATCAAAATCACAGGTATCGTAATCGTTAAGGGTAGAGCCAATCAAAAACCAATCGTTATTTTGATATCGGTAAATGTTCTTCCAGGTGCTGTAATGCCTGCTGTTATGGTTAAACGTTTGCCCGGTAATCAGGGTATTATTGCTGATTTTTATGGAAAGATTTACGCCGGCATCTACACAAAAACCGCAGTCCTTATTGCTTCGCAAAATGGTATTGTTGCTTTTCCATAATTTAATTTTACCATCAAGCTGTTTACAGATATAGAGAATCCTTTTAAGTCCGTTATCTCCATCGGGTTTGTCTGTGTCAAAGGCATATACAACTTCGTTAATGCCATCTTTATCCAAATCGCCTTTGGTTTCGATGACCAATTTGTAATTTTTTGGCGGGTTGAAATCGGGTAGTGTCTGGCTGCTACAATTAAGGGTTATAAATAAGCTGAAAAACGTAAGGGATATTTTTTGCATAGCGGAAATTTGTAGATCAATAAACATAATGCTTATTATGATAACAAATAAATTTTAACAACAACTTTTTACCATATGCTTACCCGGCCCAGCCATCCCGATCCAGACTCCGGTAATTAATGGATTCGGCCAGGTGCTCAAGCTCTACATTTTCGCTTCCTGCTAAATCGGCAATTGTACGGGCCACTTTTAAAATCCTGTCGTAAGCCCTCGCCGACAGACCTAAACGTTCCATCGCGGTTTTTAAGAGCATAATTCCATCGGGGTTAATCTGGCAGACTTTACGTACCATTTTAGGGCTCATTTGTGCGTTATAGTGCAATTCTGGTTTATCTGCAAAACGTTTATCCTGAATTTCCCTTGCTTTAATTACACGATTTCTGATGATGTCGCTTTTTTCAGCATCGTCTGATGATGCCAAAGAAGTAAAATTAACAGGTGTAACTTCTACGTGCAGATCGATCCGGTCTAAAAGCGGGCCTGAAATTTTACTCAGGTATTTTTGCACCACACCGGGAGCACAAACGCAATCTTTTTCGGGGTGGTTATAAAAACCACAAGGGCAAGGATTCATAGAAGCCACCAGCATAAAACTGGCAGGGTATTCTACCGAAAACCTGGCCCTCGAAATGGCAACTTTACGATCTTCTAAAGGTTGGCGCATTACTTCTAAAACGGTACGTTTAAATTCGGGCAGCTCATCCAAAAAAAGCACACCGTTGTGCGCCAGCGATATTTCTCCCGGCTGCGGGTTAATTCCGCCGCCAACCAGGGCCACATCGCTAATGGTATGATGGGGAGAACGGTACGGACGTGAGGTCATTAAAGCATCTGCAGCAGAAAGTTTTCCGGCAACAGAATGGATTTTTGTAGTTTCCAGTGCTTCGTTTAAATTTAAGGGTGGCAAAATGGTAGGCAGGCGTTTGGCGAGCATGGTTTTTCCGGCTCCCGGCGGACCGATCAATATCACATTATGTCCGCCAGCAGCTGCAATTTCGAGGGCGCGTTTAATGTTTTCCTGTCCTTTAACATCTGCAAAATCGTGTTCGTAATTGTTGATGTTTTTTAAAAACTCTTCTTTGGTATCTACCTTAACCTCTTCTAACGCCACTGTTTTATTAAAAAATGCGGCTACCTGTGCCAGATTTTCTACGCCATAAGCAGTTAAGCCATCAACAATAGCTGCTTCGCGTACGTTTTGTTTGGGCAGGATAAAGCCCTTAAAACCATCTTGTTGTGCCTGTATGGCAATGGGTAGAGCACCCTTTACAGGCTGGATACTTCCATCTAAGGAAAGTTCGCCCATAATGAAATAGTTTTCCAGTTCATCATTGGGGATTTGCCCTGATGCAGCTAAAATGCCGATGGCAATGGGTAGATCATAGGACGAGCCTTCCTTTTTAATATCAGCAGGTGCCAGGTTGACTACGATTTTTTGCTTAGGCATGCGCAAACCCGAGATATTAATGGCGCTGGCCACGCGTTGCAGACTTTCTTTTACCGCATTATCCGGCAAACCTACCATGTAATATTTGGTGCCGGCACTGATATTCACTTCGATGGTTATGGTTAGTGCATTTACACCATAAACAGCACTCCCGTATGTTTTTACAAGCATTAAATTTTTTAATTAAATAAAAGCAGGATGTAAATTATTCGGGATGAATATTGATTTGTACTAAGATAGTAATTGTTTAAATAAAAGCAATGTTTAGGTATTATAACTTATATGCTTATCTAAATATCTTTGATTGAAACCAAAGACAATGGTAGCTGAGCGAATAATATTTTTGTCTCGCTTGCAGCAAACTTCGTTAAATAAACCTGATTGGACGAATGCCGATTCCTTCTATCGGCAGCAGGGAAAGCAGGGCTGTATTTACCTATGGAATACAGCATATTCATTTCCAAAACCTTTAAACAAGAAAATCCCAACCATTGCTGATCGGGATTTCAATACTTGCAATCTGTTATTTTCGCTGTAAGCTTTGGTCTTTAACCTTTCAGCTAAAACCTATCTTCCAAACGGCATTTTAGGCATACCTTTCATCATGGCTGCCGCAGCTGCAGGGTTAGAAAACTGCTTCATCATTTTGCGCATATCCTCAAACTGTTTAATCAGCTTGGTTACTTCTTCAACTTTGCTGCCCGATCCTTTTGCGATACGTAAACGGCGGCTTTGCTGGATGGCATCCGGATTTTCCTTTTCAAACGGCGTCATCGAATTAATAATGGCTTCGATTGATTTAAAAGCATCATCCTGGATATCCACATTCTTCATCATTTTGCCTACACCAGGAATCATTCCCATCAAGTCTTTCATGTTACCCATTTTCTTGATCTGCTGAATCTGGTTATAGAAATCGTTGAAATCGAATTTATTTTTACGGATTTTTTTCTGAAGTTCTGCGGCCTCTTTCTCATCAAACTGCATTTGTGCACGTTCAACAAGCGAAACCACATCACCCATGCCCAAAATACGCGATGCCATACGATCAGGATAGAAAACATCCAATGCTTCCATTTTCTCGCCGGTACCAATAAATTTAATGGGTTTGTTAACTACCGATTTAATCGAAAGGGCCGCACCACCACGCGTATCGCCATCTAATTTGGTTAAAACAACACCGGTAAAATCTAAACGATCGTTAAATACTTTTGCCGTATTTACCGCATCCTGACCGGTCATTGAATCTACTACGAATAAAATCTCGTGAGGCTGAGTTTTAGCTTTTACCTCAGAAATTTCGTTCATTAAAGATTCATCAATGGCTAAACGACCAGCGGTATCGATAATAATTACGTTATTTCCGTTTTGTTTACCGTGCGCAATACCTTCCAAAGCAATACCCACAGGATCTTTAGAATCGCGGTTGGCATAAACCGATACCCCAACTGAAGTTCCTAAAACCTCCAACTGGTCTACCGCTGCAGGGCGGTACATATCGCCGGCAACCAATAAAGGTTTTTTGCCCTTGCCTTTTAAATGTAATGCCAGTTTACCCGCAAAAGTGGTTTTACCTGCACCATTTAAACCTGCAATTAATATTATGGTAGGGTTTGCTTTAGTTTCTAACTCCGTAACTTCACCGCCCATTAAGGCCGCAAGTTCATCGTTCATGATTTTGGTAAGCAACTGCCCTGGCGAAACCGCTGTAAGTACATTTTGCCCTAAAGCTTTTTGCCTAACCTCATCGGTAAATGCTTTTGCTGTTTTATAGTTAACGTCGGCATCCAATAACGCTTTGCGGATCTCTTTCATGGTTTCTGCCACGTTGATTTCCGTAATGCTGCCTTGTCCTTTTAATACTTTAAACGCTCTGTCTAGCTTGTCCTGTAAATTATCAAACATCTTTTTTTAAGCTAAAGCCTCATGCCGCGGGGCAAAAAGCTACTTGGTTTTTAATAAAAGGCAAATGTATCAAATTTTGCTTGTAAATCGCTGCACCTCAAAGTCAAAAATCTTTTTTTGAAAGTGAGCGGTTAAATTGCTGAGTAACTTAAATTTTATGTTTTTTTCTTTAGGTGCAACATTTTGTTCCCGGCATAGTCTTATATCTGATTAACCTAAACAAATGAAACGCTGTATCCTCCCTGTTTTAATATTTTTATGTATTTTCTGTAAGGCGCAGGATATTTCTAAACAAAAGCATTTAGATGCTAAAAGGACACTACAGACTCCTAAAATTGATGGCGTTTTGAATGATGAATGCTGGAATAATGTACCTGTTGCCACTGATTTTATACAAATAAGGCCAAATCCCGGAAAAATTGAAACGCAGGATAGGCGCACCGAAATGAAAGTGCTTTACGATGATGTTGCCATTTACGTGTACTCCCGGATGTACGATCATCCTGATAGTGTTTCGCACGAACTGGTTTCGAGGGATAACATTGGCAATGCTGATTTTATTTCAATCATTGTAGATCCTTTTTATGATAAAATGAACGGAAACGGATTTTTTGTTACCGCTGCGGGTGTTCAGTTTGATGCTAAATACTCGCAGGTAGGTGATGAAGATGCCAACTGGAATGCGGTGTGGGAAAGCGCAGTTAAACTGGATGATAGAGGCTGGACCTGCGAAATGAAAATCCCCTACTCCGCATTGCGTTTCTCTGGCAAAGATATTCAAAACTGGGGCCTTAATTTTAGCCGCAGGATACAGCGGAGCAATACTCAAACCTTTTGGAACTTTGTTGACCCTAAAGTGAATGGTTTTATCAACCAGGAAGGATTGTGGATGGGGATAAAAGACATTAAACCACCATTAAGGTTATCTTTTTCGCCCTATATTTCGGCCTATGTAAACCATTATCCTGCTAATTTACCGGGAGTAAAAAATACAACCTCACGCTTTAACGGCGGGATGGATGTAAAATACGGCATTAACAACAGTTTTACCCTCGATATGACTTTGGTGCCCGATTTCGGTCAGGTACAATCGGATAACCGGATCCTTAACCTTACTCCTTTTGAGGTGAAATTTAATGAAAACCGTCAGTTTTTTACCGAAGGAACCGAGCTTTTTAACAAAGGCGATCTTTTTTATTCCAAGCGGATCGGTTCTATCCCATCTTATTACGATTACAGTGGAGTGGGTAACGATAAAATTATAAAAGATCAAACCGAAGCTAAAGTACTAAATGCCACTAAAATTTCTGGAAGGACGGCAAAAGGTTTGGGTATCGGGATTTTTAACGCCGTTACCAATGGTATGGAAACCGAAGTGGAAGATGCACAGGGTAGCCTCCGTATGGTAGAAACCCAGCCGCTTACCAATTATAATATTTTGGTTTTCGATCAGTCGTTAAAAAACAACAGCTCGGCAACATTTATCAATACCAATGTATTAAGGCAGGGTGCTGCCTACGATGCCAATGTAACGGCCCTGCTGTTTAACTTAAACAACAAAGGCAATAAATATTTTGTTAATGGCGCGGCCAAAATGAGCTATTTACATGGTAAAGAAAGCAGTACCGGATATAGTTACGGGCTTAAGTTTGGCAAGCAGAGCGGTAATTTCCTCTGGAGTTATTCGCAGCAATACGCTGATGATAAATTCGATCCGTCTGATTTAGGCTTTTTTACCAACAACAATTTTTTAGATCAGGTAGCAGAATTACATTACAATATCTATAAACCAGGCAGCTGGTACAATCAGCTGTTAAGCTATTTTAGCGTTTTATACTCGCGCAGGGCCATGCCGGGTAGCTTTCAAACTTTTTCGGTAGAGGGCGGACCTTATGTTCAATTCAAAAACCTGTGGTCGGCAGAAGTAAACGGTATTTATACCGCAGCAAAAAACGATTTCTACGAATCGAGAAACGGGCAGGTATATAAAGCACCCGAAAGCTATAGTTTCGTTTTATACATTAACCCTAACCGTGCAAAAGCTTATAACTTTGGCGGCAACATCCGTTACAGGGAACAGGAACTTTTTAAAGGCAGGGAATATAATTTTTACTTTTTCCAAAACCTGCGGGTAAATGATAAAATTGCTTTTGGTTTAGATCTCAATTTTAATCCTAATTATAATTATGTAAACTGGGTAACAGCACAGGGTGATAAAGCCATTTTTTCTAAATACGACCGCCGGACGGTTGAAAACTCTTTCGATGCCAAATATACTTTTACCAATTTAATGGGCTTTACTGTGGTATTGAGACACTATTGGAGCGACAGAAGGAATAAAGAATATTTCTTGCTTAAACCCGATGGCAATTTAACGGATTATACCGGAGCGCCGCTAAATGGATTGGATAGAAATTACAACGTGTTCAACATCGATTTAATTTACACCTGGCAGTTTGCACCTGGCAGCACTTTGTCTGTTTCGTACAAAGATGCTGCAGAAACTTACGATACCTATTACACGCAACGTTATAATAAAAACCTGAGCGGGATTTTAAATGCGCCACAAAATAACAGCCTTTCGGTTAAGGTTTTGTATTATGTAGATTATCTTGATCTGAAAAAGAAAAGAAAAAAGGTTTAAATAGATTTAACTCCATTTCCTGGCCCTGGGTTTAAACCCAACACCAGGAATAACGTTCAAAGCCTAAAGCCTAAAGCCTAAAGCCTAAAGCCTAAAGACTAAAGCCTGGGGACTCCAAACTTTAAACTCCCAACTAAATCAACGCGCTTTCCCCGGACTTATCCCAAATTTCTTGCTAAAGGCATTGCTGAAATGTTGTACTGAAGAATAACCCAGCTCGTCTGAAATGTTTTTAATGTCTTTATTGCTATCAGCGAGGAGTTCTTTGGCTTTCATCAGTTTATAATCGCTCAGATAACCAAAAACGGTATTTTTAAACACTTCCTTAAAGCCATGTTTAAGTTTAAACTCGTTTATACCTGCAGTTTTGGCCAGTTCGGTTAAAGATGGAGGGTGATTTGCATTGGCCAGCAGATATTCTCTTGCATAATAGATGCGATCTTTATCGTAAGCCGATTTAATTGCCGGGTTTACTGTTTTTTTAGCAGCCTCCTCAAAAGCCTGTGCCTGTAAAGCCAAAAGCTCCAGGCATTTAGATTGAAGGAATAATAATTTTAATCCGCCTGTAAACTGGCAGTTCATAATATCATTAATGCAGCTATGCATGGCCAGGCTGATCGGCAGGTTTTCTGATGAAATTTCTACCGAACGGTTGTTCATAATGTTTTCGGCAAAATTCTTTAACAGTGTGCTGCTTTCGCTGGTTAAATCGATAAAACGTTCCCTTTCGAAATTTACCTCGAAAAATTTATGCCGGCCTCCGGTATCAAACTCGGCCATCCCGTCAAAATCAGGGCTGTAAATAATGTTATGCTGGTTCGCTTTAATGTCCAGTCGTTTATTGGTGAGGTAATTCTCCATGATGCCACCGCCAGTGAGCGCAAAGTGGAGTTCTACCATATCGGGTTCATCAAAAGATTTAATGCGCAGGCGGCTCTGTTTCACCACCATATCGCCGTAAACAATGTAAATACCCGAAAAAGCGATCTGTACGATCTCTGCATCGCCAAAAGGAAAACTGTATTTATCCCTCCTTTCGGTTACCAGTGGCTGATTAAATTGAGAAATGTCGAACTTACTTCCTACAACATAATATTTATCATCGCTATCGTAAATGTTTAAGGCCATAAAATCCTTTTGATATAAACTTTAATCCTTTTGGTATAAAAAGATGCGTTTGTTAGACAACTACTTTTGTTCAAAGTTACTAAACAAAAGAATACGATGCCTAAATTACCTTCATGGCTGGCCAACACAATGGAAAAAGTGATCAGCAATAAAATATATCAAGTAGAAGTTGCAGAAACCAAAATGTTAAGCAGCAATTTAAAGTGTGTTACTTTTAAAGGCGATTTTTTTGATGCCAAATTTATTCCGGGAAACGAAGTGTTGTTAAGGGTGAATGCGAATGAATACAGGCATTACACTTTATCGGGCTTTGATGAAGCACACGAAACCTGTGAGGTGATTTTTTACCTGAACAGACAGGGGCCGGGCCATCATTTGGCCGTAAATATTCAAAAAGGCGACTGTTTAAAACTGATTGTAGACCGTGCGAAGGTTAAGTATAATGAAGCCTCTAATCAGCATTTCTTTTTTGGCGATGAAACCAGTCTTGGCTTATATGAATCGCTGGGTAAAAAAGTTTTGGAAGAAGATGTAGAATATTTTGGCGTGCTGGAGCTTCAGGAAGAAAACCTGAATTCGGTTGAACACCTTAAATTATTAATTGATACGGTACCATCTGATGTAAATGCCCCGGCTAAAAATGCCATTACCTGGATGGATAATATGCATCCGCTGTGTTGGGAAATGTGGCAAAACGCTACCTTTTACCTCACAGGCAGGGCGAAATCGGTACAGCAGTTTAAACGCTATCTAAAACAAAGAGGCGTAGGTTTCAGGCAGATTATTACCATGCCCTATTGGGAAATTGGCAGGGTTGGCGGCGGTTAACGCTACCTCGGGAAGGTAAACCCGAAACCGAGCGCCAGCGTTTGGTTGGCCTGGATTTTATTGGTGCCTGTATCATCATCAAATAACAATACGCCCGTTAAACTGGTATTCATAAAACGGTTAATTTTTGCCGTTAAAGCGATATCCAGCCTGTGATCGATTTTACTGGCTTTAAAATCCTTATAAGGTATAAACATGGCATACCTGGCTTTCAGGTTGGTATTGGTGAAAATATCTTTGTCAAAAGCACTTACAACCTGAAAAGCCAGTTCGTTTTTAAACTTTTTGCCTTTTTCTACCGCATAAACCTCGTTTTTACTGTCGTAAACCGCAGTATCAAGAACAAAAGTTTGTCGCGCTGTACCTGTACCAATACGGGTTGAGAAATATTTAACAGGTTTATACTCAAAACCGATTGATTCTGTTAAATAACCTGGTGCCATAAATTTTGAGATCAAAACCTGCTGTTCGTCGCCGTTTCCGTCTCTATAATACCTGAAACCTTTATCAAACTGAGATTCGAAACTTACCGACCCGAAGAAATACCAGCTTTTAGAGAGTTGAAATGAAGCCTTGTTATCCCAAAAAATACGGTCGTTGGTTTTCTTTTGCAGCTGATCTTTGTTTTTAATCTTGCCGTACTGTAAAACCACCTCGCTCACGTAGCTATAACTGTTTTTATTATATTCTGCTTTCCAGTTAACCAAACCGCCAACGGCTACTGAGTTGGTACCCCCACCCTTCCAGTTATTGCTAAACTGTGCCTGGTTTACATTAATACCGATACTGGTTTTGGTTTTCCAGTAATTAATCTTTGCATTAACCACCAAAGGTTTAATTTTTACCGGTTCAAAGTTTAACGGGCCCTGTCTGCTTGGCAGCGGACTGCGTTTCAACTTTATGTTCAGGTCTTTGGTATTGATAGGAATAGTATCAATTTCCTGTGCATGTAATTGGATAGAGCAGAAACTTATAATCAGGATAATGGCAGCTAAACAGTTCTTCATTATTACAAAGAAAAAGAAAAATTTTAGAGATAAAAAGCATTTAACGAAATGATTGTCTGATTGCCAATTGAATCTGAAGTATAAATAGTCCTATCAGATCGATCTGATCCAGCCATACCAATTGCCTTTTTTAAGGTAGTGGAGGTCGGTTTCATGATCGTAGGCTTCCTTTTCAAAAATGATGTTCCGGTAAGCTAAATCGTGGTTTTGGTACCTGAAAAGGTTAATGAGGTAGTTAAAAAAATACAGGAGATAAAAAGGGAAAATGAGTAGTTCTAATTGCTGGCGCAGGTGGATTGTTTCATGGTTAATAATCTCCGGATCATTTTTAAGCCTTTCTGATTTTAGCAGAATAAACGGAAATATGGCCATGCCGGCTGCCGGAAGTTTTTTAACGATGATGATGGGTGCCCTCACAGCTTATCGATGGTTATTTTAGGTAATGGGGGCAATTGCAGTGCCTTAGGATTTAATCTGTAGCTTTTATAAGCATTTCTGATGAACTGATTAAAAGAATAATCTGTCGCATCGAGCACAAACTGGTAAGTGGGGCGGTATTGTTGCATAAAATCGGTCAGTTCGTCTCCCTGTATGCCCAATACCTGGCGCACTAAATTGGCATTAAAACGGTAATCGATTAAATCTTCCCGGTAGTCTTTTTCGAGGATTTTTTGAAGGTGACGGGCATTTCTTCCCTGCCTGCTTAACAGGTTGTAAATGGCATCAATACCCAATCCCACCCCGCCATTGCCCAGGTTTAGTAAATCTTTACTGCTGCCTTTCATGGTTTGGTAGCGGTATTCCTGTACATTTTTTTCGTACAGTTGCTGCGGGGTTAAGCGTTTCCGCTGAATTACAACATCGCGCAGCCTGATCCCTAAGGTTTTAAGCTGAAAATACATGGCGGTTTGCCCCTTAAAAAGCATGGTATCTACCCCATAACCCGATAATGCAGCCACTAAAGTATCACCGGGTATAGCGAAAGTGCTAAATTCTCCTTTTGTATTGTTGTATAAACCATCTCCGGTGCGGATATTGTATATGTACACTTTGGCCAAACGCTGTTTGGTTTCTTTGTCAATTACGATTCCCTGCACAGGTTTTGTTTGTGCAAAAAGCAGCTTCGAGAGGCCTAAAATGAGAATAAGGGTGAAAAAAAACTTCATCAGACTACAAAACTACAAATATCCGGCAGGCAATGTTTGTACTTAACATTATTTAACCTTAAGCACCTGGCCCAACTTAATTCCATCTGTAGTCATTTCGTTCAGCATTTTTAACTGATCTACCGTTAAGTTGAAGCGTTTTGCAATATTGTACAAAGTGTCGCCCTTAACAACCGTATAGGTACCATCTGCAAGAATTGGCTTTGCACCCGGAGGAGGTGTATCAACAGGTGTAAATTTGGCTTTTTCCTGCGGAATATTCTGGTTAATTTCTGTAAAAACCCTGTCCTCACGGGCAATTTTCTGCTTTTCGCTTTCAGACTGATCGTATTGGTAAAGCTGGTATTTCTCTATGGTATTGATCAGCAAATCCGGGTATTTTGGGTTAGTGGCATATCCGGCTGTTTTTAGGCCCTGTGCCCAGCTTTTGTAGTCGTTTTTATCCAGCTGGAAAAGAAAACCATAACGTTTACGCTTTAAAAATTCAGAATGATCCCTGAACGATTCGCGGGCATCTTTATACACCCTGAAGCAATCGTTTTTCTGGTCGTCATCGCGGAAGTAATTTTTTCCCTTCCATTCTGAAGTACATTTAATGCCGAAATGGTTGTTGGCATATTTGGCTAAATCGCTGTTACCGCTCCCCGATTCTAAAATGCCCTGTGCAAGGGTAATACTTGCCGGAATACCCGCCGAGTTCATTTCTTCTATTGCTACACCTTTAAACTCGTCGATATAACTTAAAGTATTATAGCTTTTGTACGAGTTGTTATTGGCTTTATTGGCTGCTTTTTCGATCTGTTTATTGTTTTTCGAAAACTTCCTTGAACCACATGAGCTCAAAAAAACAAGGATTGCCGCTAGCAGAATAAAATGATTGGATGAACGCATATGGGGTTTAATTGTTTAAATCGGTTAATTAAAATATGGTTAACTGTTTAAATGGGTTAATTGGTTAACTGTGAAATGCAAATTGGATAAGGGTTAACTGTTTAAATTGGTTAATCGGTTAATTGTGGACTGCAAATTGCAAATTAGACTTAAGACTAAAACTTAATCTTCTGTCCTGGTTTTAAATTGGCCTTTTTAATGCCGTTTTTCTGCATCAGTTTTTTAACCGTTGTACCTTTCTTTTTGGCGATGATACTTAAATTATCGCCTGATTTTACAGTATAGGTTTTTGTTATTCTCCTGCTCCTCGTACGGTGACGTACCGGGGTGGCGTAAACAGGCTCCTCGTATCCTTCAGGCCTTTCGTCGTATTGGTAAAGCTCGTATTTTTTAATGAGCCCTATAACCTGACTGGCCCAGCTTCTGCTGCTGGCGTAACCGCAGCGGCGGATGCCATAAGTCCAGCCTTTATAATCGTATTGATCGTATTTGGCAAAAAGGTTATTGAAAGGCTCCCGCGTTTCCATAATCTCTACAAAATGGCTGTAAGATTCGTCTGCATTTAAATAATCGCGGTACGAAGAACGGATTTCTGCATTATTGTTAGGCCCTTTTACGCCAAAATGGTTGTTGAGGTGCTGAGCAATTTTACTGTTTCCGGCACCCGATTCGTGTATGGCAACAGCTAAAATAACGCTTGCCGGAATTTTATGATCATGCATTAAACCCTGGGCATATTCTGCATGCTCTGCAATATATTCTTCTGTGTCTTGCGCCCTGGCGATAATGCCAGATAGGAGCAGCAGACAAAAAGTAAAAATCTTCTTAGTCATGGTTAACTGTACAAATTGTTTAATTGGTTAACTTTACGATTAACCGGTTAAATAATTTAACCGATCAATCTTAATATACTAAACGCTCTTCATTTCATTTTTTGGTTAATTGCTTAACCGGCGTTCATTAATCAATTAACCGGTTAAAACAGTTTCTACAATTAACCCAGCTTCCTGATCACAAACAAACCATCGCGAACAGGCAATATCAATTTCTCAACCCGCTCATCTGCAGCTATTTTGTTATTAAAACTAGTAATATTTCTGGTGTCTTTGTCCTGCTTCTCCTGAAGTACTTTTCCACTCCATAGCACATTATCCACAATAATAATCCCGCCCGGGCGTACGCGGTCAAAAATCAGGTCGTAATAAGTGCCGTTATTTTTCTTATCCGCATCAATAAAAACAATGTCGAAAACTTCGTCTAAACCGGCTATTGTTTTGTTGGCATCGCCCAGGATATAATTAATCTGATCGTTATATGCTGATTTGGCGAAGTTGCTACGTACCATATCTTCCAGCTCCTCATTAATATCGAGGGTGTAAAGCAATCCGTCTTTCGTTAAACCTTCTGCCAGGCATAAAGTAGCATATCCGGTAAAAGTGCCGATTTCTAAAATCCTTTTAGGGGAAACCATTTTGCTGAGCATGCTTAAAACCCGGCCCTGATAATGGCCGGAGAGCATCCGTGGCATTAAAACTTTAAGGTTGGTTTCGCGGTCTATTTGTTGCAATAGTTCGCTTTCTGGCTCGCAGTAGGCAATTAATAAATCTTGTAAATCGTCGTTTATCAGGCTCATTTGTTGGTTATAAACGGTTACTTTCCATAAAATATTGTAAAATGATGGTTGCGGCAATAGTATCAACCCGATCTTTGTCTCTTCGGTCCATCTTTTTTAAACCACTTTGCATAATGGCCTGATGGGCAAGTTTAGAGGTAAAACGCTCATCAACCCAGTGCCTCGGAATATCGGGAAATGATTTTTTTAACAGCGTGGCAAAACCCTTTACATGTTGTGCAGAATCAGAAGGCGAACCATCCATTTGTTTAGGGTCGCCGAGTACAAAAGCTTCTACCTGCTCGGTAAGCATATATTTTTTAACGTATTCAATCACATCTTTCGGGTGTACCGTATCCAGTCCTGTTGCAATAATCTGCAAAGGATCGGTTACTGCAATACCGATGCGTTTTGTTCCGTAATCAAATGCGAGGATCCGTGCCATACAAGTTAAGCATTGGGTGTTTGGCGTAAAGCGTTACCACCGTTAAAAAAATAAAAGCCCAAAGGTAAGGTTTTTGAAATAATCGGTAAATTTAACTGGTAATGTGCTGTTATCGTGTGAGTTATTGTCTTAAAAAGTTGTTATGTTTATTTTTTTGGAAAACCAAAACCTGTAGTACTTGGGTATGTTGGTCCTGCTGTATGCTTTAGCCCTCATGCTTCGGGGCTGCCGCTTCCATCAGGTTTAGTTGATGCAGGCCGGTGCAGTTTGGGTAAAGTTGCAGCGTGCGCTATTTGATGTTCCCTCAGAATCACCAGCTTTGTTAAATAAACCTGATAAGACGGAAAGCCCGGAGCGAAGTATGAGTGAGCACTTGGAGGGATAGCAGGGCTGAACCTGCCATTAAAACGGAACCTTTCATTTCCAAAAAATATGGTGCTGATGATTCGTCTAAGCCTCACCGTTTTTGTACTCAAAACGTAAGATCATGATCACGAATGTGCGAATATCATATCTATTTCTTATTTTGCACCAAATGCAGTTTAAAGAAATCATAGGACAGGAAAGAGTAAAGCAACAATTGGTGCAAACGGTTAAAGAAAACCGGATTAGCCATGCGCAGCTGTTTTTGTCGCCTGCCGGTTCGGGTGCAGTGCCACTGGCCATTGCCTATGCGCAGTACATCAATTGCCTCGATAAAGGTGAAAATGATAGCTGCGGCGAATGCTCGAGCTGCAGAAAATACGAACGTTTAATACATCCCGACCTGCATTTTTCCTATCCGTTTTTTGCTTCCGCCAGTGTAAAAACCGCTGTAGATGTACTGGAAGAATGGCGCGCTATGTTAATGCTGGATCCTTATTTTGATATGGATATCTGGCGCTCTAAACTCGATGCCGCCAATAAACAGGCCAATATTAACATCGCCGAATGCCACGACATTATTAAAAAACTGAGTTATAAAGCTTTTGAAGCCGAAACCAAGGTTTTAATTATGTGGTTGCCCGAATACCTGGATAAGGCTGGTAACGCTTTGCTTAAATTAATCGAAGAGCCACCTGCAAACACGCTGTTTATTTTAATTGCGCAAAGTCAGGACCAGATTTTAACCACCATATTATCCAGAACACAGATTGTGAAGATCCCTAAATTATCTTCAGAAGAAGTAACAGGATATTTATTAAACAGCAGCGGCTTAAATGAACACCAGGCCATTGATTATTCATTTTTGGCCGATGGAAATTTAATTGAGGCAAAAGCTTTAGCCGCCGATACGCAAAGTGATAGTTCAGGTACCTTTACGGCATGGTTAAGGATGGGTTTTGGGAATAAAGTGCCGGATCTGATCGATTTTACCGACGATGCCGCGAAGTGGGGAAGAGAAAACCAAAAGAATTTTTTAAAGTATGGCGTAAATTATTTACGCGAATGCTGTTTAATTATAAGCGGTGCCGAAGAATTGGTGAAATTACCACCTCTTACCTTCGAAACGGCGAAAAAGCTCAGTACACACGTGCTTACCTTGCCAATGGCTGAGGCCATAATAGGCGAGCTGGAGAAGGCACATTACCACATTGAAAGAAACGCGAACCCGAAAATTCTGTTTTTAGATGTATCTTTACAATTGGTAAAAATTATCAAGTTTAAAACGCTCCCCGCGGGGACTCAATATATATACAATTAATATGGGATGTGGAAGTTGTTCAACAGGTGGTGGTTGCACCCCTAATGGATGCAAAAGTAATGGCTCATGTGGCACCGGTGGTTGCCAGACAATGGAAGTTCACGACTGGCTGTCTAATTTGGATATGCCTTCTAATTATAAACCTTTTCAGGTTACCGAAATCAAGTTTAAAGGCTCACGCAAAGAGTTTTTCCTTAATAACGACAACATTTACCTCGAAATCGGGGAACTTGTAGCTGTTGAAGGACCAACGGGTGGTTTCGATGTAGGGCACGTTTCGCTTACCGGCGAGCTGGTACGTATCCAGATGAAACGCCGCAAAACAGCACTCGATCAGGTAACTAAGAAAATCTACCGTAAAGCTACTGAAGCCGATGTAGAAAAATGGAATGCTGCCAAAGGAATGGAATGGGAAACCATGCACAAAGCCCGTAAATTGGCATTGGATTTACGTTTGCAGATGAAAATCAGTGATGTAGATTACCAGGCCGATAAAACAAAAGCTACTTTCTTTTATACTGCCGATGGACGTGTAGATTTCCGCGAGCTGATTAAAAAAATGGCTGAGAGTTTCCGTATCCGTATTGAAATGCGCCAGATCGGAATGCGTCAGGAAGCTGGTCGCTTAGGCGGAATTGGTTCATGCGGGCGCGAATTATGCTGCTCTACCTGGTTAACCAATTTTAAAACGGTTTCTACTGCTGCGGCGCGTTATCAAAACTTATCATTAAATACTTTAAAGCTTGCCGGCCAGTGCGGTAAATTAAAATGCTGCTTAAACTACGAGCTGGATACCTATCTGGATGCCTTAAAAGATATTCCCGATAGAATTGAAAACCTGGATACGGAGGCTGGTTACGCCCGTCACCAGAAAACCGATATTTTCAAAAAAATCATGTGGTTTAGTTATCAGGGTGATGAAAACTGGATTCCGGTTAAAGCTGCCCGCGTAAAAGAAATCATGGCGATGAACAAGGCTGGCAAAAAAGCACCTAATCTGAAAGAGGAAGCCGTTCAGATTGCTGCGCCGGTTGTGGTAGAAAAATCGTTCGATTACGAAAATGTGGTGGGTCAGGATAGTTTAACCCGTTTGGACGAACGTTCACGCGGAAAAAATAACCAGAACAAAAACCAGAAAAATAACAGAAACAATCAGAATAGACGGGATAGAGTGCCCGCCGGAGAGAAAAATGCAGGGCCTAATAACAGGCCACAGCCTCAACAAAGTACACAGAAAGCTCAGCAAGGTGGAAAACCCCAGCCTAACGGACCAAAACCACAACAAAATGGCGGTCAGCGTCCTCAACAAGCCGTGCCAAAACCTCAGCATGTTAATGGACCAAAACCTCAAAATAACAAGCCAAAGCAGCAGCCACAGGCGCAAAAACCTGTTGTAAACGTAGAAGGAAGTGTTGCTGCAGAAGGAGCTAAGCCAGAACAGAGCAAAAATAAGAACAGAAATAATCGTAGGAAAAACAATAACCGCCGAAACAATAATAATGGCTCAGAAAATAAACCTGCTGCTGAATAAGAGACAAGTATTTTTGCTTGGTTTTTTATTGATTACTTCGCTATTTATTGGCTGTACTTCAAGCATAATAGATAGTAATGTAGAAATTGCCGACCGCAGGTGGACTTACCGTAACCATATTTCGACCCCTTTTGAGATTAAGGATAATACCAAAGCCTATAATATTTATTTTAAGCTTAGGCATACTGCAGATTATAAATACGCTAATATTTTCATCCTTGCCCATTTTAAAGATGGCAAAAAGATGGAAACTAAGCGTTACCAATACAAACTGGCCAAAAACGATGGTGAATGGCTGGGCAGTGGATCAGGAAATGTGTTTAGTTACACCCTACCCTTATTAACTAACCATCGTTTCCCTCATAATGGTAAGTTTGAGATAGAAATTGAACAAAATATGCGCGACAACCCGCTTTTAGAGGTTAGCGATGTTGGTATTTTGGTTAATGCAGCCGAATAACTGTTTATTTTCTTGTTTAGAGTTTAATTTTCGCAATATTTTAGTCTTTTGTCTTAAATTACCTACATAAAAATTTTGTTTATTTAATATTCTGTTCTTTATCAGGCGCTTGTTGTGTGAAACTTTGTAATAAATTTGTTATTATTGTTTATAAACCTATGAACTATGATAAAAATATTATTCAAAAACTCCCTGATCATCCTCCTTTTGTTCTTTTCTAATCATTTACTTGCCCAGGGCTTAAAGGGGAAAGTTACAGATTCTGCAGGATTAGCTATTCCAGGCGCTACCGTACAGGTAGTCGGCTCAAAAGTGGGCCTCTTCGGATGGAAATGGCCTTTATGTCTTAAAATTTCCTTCGGCCGGAGCTTATAAAGTCCGGATTTCTTTTACCGGTTATCAAACAGCTGAAGTAGCAGTTCAGATTGATAATACTGTTAAAACAATGGATTTTGCTTTGCAGGATACCAAAGAACTGTTAAGTGATGTTGTTGTGGTAGGATCGAGGTCAACGCCGCGAACAAATATCGAAAGCGTGGTCCCTGTCGATCTGATTTCTACAAAAGACGTTAAAGTATTTGCACAGACCGATGTAACGCAGATTTTAAACTTTGTAGCGCCATCTTTTAGCTCAAACCGGCAAACCGTTTCTGACGGTACCGATCATATCGATCCGGCATCTTTACGTGGTTTGGGGCCAGATCAGGTTTTGGTGCTGGTAAACGGAAAACGCAGGCATACCACCGCATTGGTAAACATTAACGGTACTTTCGGACGTGGTTCTGTTGGTACAGATTTAAACTCCATTCCGGTTTCGGCAATCGAACGGATCGAGGTTTTACGTGATGGTGCTGCGGCACAATACGGTTCCGATGCCATTGCCGGGGTAATTAACATTGTGTTGAAAAAGGTAACACCATATAGTTTTTCTACTTCTTTTGGTCAATCTTCATCAAATGCCCTGGGCCGCGATTTTAGCGACGGAAGGACTTTTCAGGTTGATTTTAGCAAAGGATGGGCATTTAAGAACGATAAAGGTTTTATCAATTTTGCAGCGCAATACCTTCAACGCGGATATACCAATCGTGGCGGTTTAGATACCCGGCCATTATTGTATTCTGCAAGCCCAACCAAAGGCCCCACAGAAACCGAAGCTGCTTTTCAGGCCCGTTTTGCCAGTTTAAAAGCCGCTGATGATGCAAGGGCGGCCGCAAATGGTTTAGACAGAAATAATATGCGCGTGGGTAATTCTGATTCTAAAAACGGCGGCGGTTTCCTAAACGGACAGTTTAATTTTGGGAAAACCACCCAGTTGTACTATGCAGCAGGTTTTACCCATAAAACAGGAAGTGCTGCGGGTTTTTACCGCTTGCCAACGCAAACCACCCAGATAGATTTATCCATCTATCCTAACGGATTTTTGCCATTTATTGATACCAAAATCAACGATTATTCGTTTTCTGCTGGTTTAAGAGGTAAAATAGGCACATGGGATTACGACATCAGTAATACCAGTGGAGAAAATACCATAGCATTTAATATTAATAACACGGTAAACGCCTCTCTGCCAACCGGAACAAGCCCTACTTCGTTTTATGCCGGCGAGTTGCTGTTCAGGCAAAACACCAGTAACCTTGATATCAATAAAAAGCACACCTTTGATGGTGGTTTTTTAACTTCATTGAATACGGCCTTTGGTGGAGAATTCAGGATAGATAACTATCAGATTAAAGAAGGTGAATTGTTGTCCTATTCAAACGGCGGAAGACTGATCGGGACATCCCCTACCGCTTCCGGCGCACAGGTATTTCCAGGTTTTAAACCCAGCAATGCTTTGGATAAATCGCGACATAACGTTGGTGCTTATGCCGATTTTGAAGCTGAATTCGGACCAAGGGTAACTTTAGAAGCGGCAGGCCGGTATGAAAACTACAGCGATTTCGGATCGAATTTCTCTTATAAATTTACAGGTAAGGTTAAACTTTTTGGCGATGTTTCCATTCGCGGCGCTTATGCTACAGGCTTTAGGGCCCCATCCCTGCATCAGCAATATTTTAATAACGAAAGTACCCAGTTTGTAGGTACCAATGCTACGCAGGTTTTAACGGTAAATAATGCAAATCCTATTGTTGCACAGTTTGGTGTTGGTGCATTAAAACCAGAAATTTCCAGATCAGGAAGTTTAGGTTTGGCCGGTAAAATTGCCAAAACTTTTACTTTCACCATCGATGCTTATAACATTGATATCAGCGACCGGATTGTTTTCTCCAGTCAGTATGCGCGCGAGCGTTCAGGAGGTGTTTTAGTACCCACAGGTGTAGTAAACCAGATTTTAAATACCGTAGATCCATTGGCACAGATTAACAGTGTACAGTTTTTCACTAACGCCATTACGACCAATACCGCAGGAATCGATGTGGTGTTAACCAACAGATTTAACCTGGGCGCAAAAAGCAGCCTGATTTTAAGTGTGGCGGGCAACGTAAATAAAACCGTGGTGAGAAGTATTCAGGGATCTGATAAAATTGAAAGCGACCCAACCTTAAAAGCGAAATTATTCGATCGTTTGGAGCGCTCGCGTTTCGAAAGTTCTGTGCCTAAAAATAAATTGAACATCACCGCAACATATAATGTGAATAAACTGTCGTTTGTTGCCAGAACGGTTCGTTTTGGTGAGGTTACCTATTTAAATGCCATCGATCCCAATATCCCTGCCAATGGTTTACCAACCCAGCTTGATCAAACTTTTGCCTCTAAATGGGTAACAGATTTCTCGGTGAGTTATGCAGCAGGTAAAAACTGGTCGGTTACTGTTGGTGCGAATAATATTTTTGATGTTTATCCGGATAAATTATACATCGATCCCCGCGATAACCAAAATAACCTCAGCGGCAATCCTGCAAGCAATTATTCTGGAGGACTAGATAACACTTCAAACGGCAGGTTCTTATATCCAAGGGCAGTTAGCCAGTTTGGTTTTAGCGGCAGGTATGTTTATGGTAAAATAGCCTGTACATTTTGATTTTATCATGCATTTTAGCCACAGGTGCACACAGATAAGCACGGATTTTTGATATCTGTGTGCATCCTTTTTATCTGTGGTAATTAATACCGGGCTTAAATCATTTCAGGCTAAAAGATTGACACTATAAGTACTGCAGCAAATTTTCCAGTTTCATTCCTCTTGATCCTTTTAACAGGACCAAATGATTCTGAACCGGATTTTCCTGTAAAAAAGTAGCTGCTTCGGCAGGTGTTTCAAAGAAAATGCCTTTTACGTTGTTTTTGTAGTGAAAAAAGTCTTTCCCGATGAAAATGATCTGATCTAAACCACTTTCAGCTGCCTGTTTTGCAATTAATTCGTGCTGACCAGGAGATTCTGGCCCTAATTCGAACATGTCGCCCAAAATAGCGGTCTTTTTATCTGCAGATATCACGGAAATATTTTTTAAGGCAGCGGCCATACTACTTGGATTGGCATTATAGAAATCGCAGATGACCGTGTTTTTTTCAGTTTTGGTGAGTTGCGAGCGGTTGTTTTTCGGCTGGTAGTTCGATAAACCTGTATTAATCTCTTCAGGACTCATGTCAAAAAAATCTCCAATACAGATTGCCGCCAATATATTTTCGAAATTATAACTGCCTGTTAAATTGGTTTTTACAGACGATGAAACTTCATGATTGGTCCAGTGTACTTCGATAAAAGGATCGCTGCTTTTCAGTTCCCCTTTAATGGTATTGCCGTTTTCTGTTCCGTAATAAATCAGTTTGCTTAATCCTGCAACGGCACTCATTTCGAGTAAATTTGCATTATCGCGGTTAATAAAGGTATAGCCATTCGTTTGTTTCAGGTATGCATAAAGCTCTGCCTTGCCTTTTTTTACGCCTTCAAAGCCCCCGAAGCCATCTAAATGGGCCATACCTACGTTGGTAATAATGCCATGGGTGGGCTGTGCGATGGTGCAAAGCAACTCTATCTCCTTTTGGTGGTTGGCTCCCATTTCTATTACCGCAATCTGCACATCATTGGTGATGGATAAGATTGATAATGGAACACCGATGTGGTTATTTAAATTGCCAAAAGTGGCAAAGGTTTTATAACGTTCTGCTAAAACCGCATTTACCAGCTCTTTACTGGTGGTTTTACCATTACTGCCGGTTAAACCGATAACCGGGATATTAAGCTGTTTACGATGGTGGCGTGCCAGATCCTGTAAAGTACCAAGTACATCTTCAACCAGCAAACACTGAGCATTAACTGCATATTTTTCTTCGTCGATTATAGCATAGGCCGCTCCTTTTTCAATGGCCTGGGCAGCAAATTCATTAGCGTTAAAAAGATCGCCTTTAAGCGCAAAAAATATACAACCTGGCGTAATGTTTCTCGTATCGGTAGAAATAACAGGGTTTTCCAGGTAGTAATCGTATAGTTTTTCGGTTGTAATCATGCTTATCGTAAAAAATATGATGTAAAATTAAGCTTTAGCAACAACAAAAAACAAAATTAGTACATTAGGTAAAAATATTTTAACATGAAGAGACTGTTAACGTTCTGCATAATCTCCCTTACCTCTGTTTTTTTTGTACAGGCACAGCTTAAATCTCCCGATGATTTTTTGGGTTATTCGCTTGGTTCACATTTTACACCGCACCATAAAGTAGCCGAATATTTTAGGCAGATTGCTGCGGCAGCACCAAAAAACGTAAAACTGATAGAATATGGCAAAACCAACGAAGGCAGGCCTTTAATGGTGGCTATTGTTTCTGCTGCAGAAAATATAGATCAACTGGAACAGATCAGAAATAATAACCTGGCTTTAACAACAGGGACCAATACCAGTGTAAATTTAACTAAACAGCCTGGTCTGCTTTGGCTAAGTTATAATGTGCATGGCAACGAAGCAAACTCTACCGAGACTTCGATGAAGATGCTTTATACACTGGCTTCGGGCACAAATAAACCGGCTACCGAGTGGTTAAAAAATACCGTTGTAATAATCGATCCCTGTTTAAACCCCGATGGTAGGGACCGTTATGTAAATTATTTTAACAGTGTGGTTGGAAAGATGCCTAATTCCGATCCTTCATCAAGAGAGCATATCGAACCCTGGCCGGGTGGCAGGCCAAACCATTATTATTTTGATTTAAACCGCGACTGGGCCTGGCAAACGCAAATTGAAAGCCAGCAAAGGCTGGCCTTGTATAACCAGTGGATGCCTCAGGTACATGTCGATTTTCATGAACAGGGATATAACGAGCCTTATTATTTTGCACCTGCGGCAGAGCCTGTACATCAGGATATTACGCCATGGCAAAAAAGTTTTCAGGTGGTTGTGGGTAAAAACAATGCAAAATATTTTGATGCCGAAGGCTGGCAATACTTTACCAAAGAACGTTTCGATCTGCTTTACCCATCTTACGGCGATACTTATCCTTTATATAATGGATCAATTGGTATGACTTATGAGCAGGGCGGAATCAGGGCAGGATTATCTGTTGTGACCAACGATGGCGATACCTTAACCTTAAAAGACCGTATTGCGCATCATTTCACTACAGGAATGTCGACGCTCGAAGTAACCTCTTTAAACCATAATAAGCTTTTAGAAGAATACAAAAAATATTTCCAGCAGGAACTGGCCAATGCTCCTGGTATTTATAAAAGTTATATTATCAAGCCGACTAACCTGTCGCGGTTAAAAAAACTGGCTGAACTGTTAACGAAAAACAAGATCGAATTTGCCTATGGAGGCGATAAAACCGGCCGGGCTTATGATTATGATACACAAAAGGAAGAAAATTATACCCTTGGCAGGAACGATCTGATCGTAAATGTTCAGCAATCAAGGGCTGTTTTGGCCAATGTCTTATTGGAGCCGCAAACATTTGTAACCGATTCTAATACTTATGATATTACGGCCTGGGCGCTCCCTTATGTATATGGATTAAAGGGTTATGCCAGTAAAGAGAGCATTAAAGGAAAATATGCTTCATTAGAAGAACCAAAAACGGTAAATACAGAAGTAGAGAAGCCGTTGGCCTGGTTATTTACCTGGGGAACAAGTGAAGATGCCCATGTTTTAATCGCCCTGCAAAAAGAAAATATAAAAGTAAGGCAGGCAGATCAGCCTTTTTCGGTAAGTGGCAAAGATTATCCTGCCGGGACACTAATTGTGCTGCGTGCTGAAAATGAACGATCGGTTAAAGGTGTAAAAGATAAAGTTACTTTTATCGCCAAAATGCTCGATAAACCCGTTCAGGCGGTAAGCAGTGGTTTTGTAGAAAAAGGAAAGGATTTTGGTTCTAATGTTTATCCTTTACTAAAACAACCTAAAATTGCCATCGTATCAGGCATGGAGGTTTCTTCTTTGGCATTTGGAGAAGCCTGGTTTTACCTGGAGCATGACTTAAACCTTTCGCCGAGTATTATTAACGCTAAAGACATCAACAATTTAGACATTAATAAAATCAATACACTTATCCTGCCCGATGGAAGCTACAGTCCGTTTATTGGTGATGGCTTAACCGCCTGGTTAAATAAAGGAGGTAAGTTGATTTTAATGGAAGATGCCATTGAAAGTGTGCTGGAGAAAAAAGGATTCGATATTAAAAAGAAGGAAGCGGTTGTTAAAAAAGACGAAAAACCGGAAGCCAATAAACTTCTATTTAAAGATAAGGACAGGGATGATTTCGAAACCACCATACCCGGGGCCATTTATAAAATTAACCTCGATGCCACTCACCCATTCTCTTATGGCCTGGGCAAAACTTATTATAGTTTAAAAACCGACCGCAAAATTTACGAACCTTTTGCCAAAGGCTGGAATGTGGGCTTAATTAATGATAAAAGTTTAATGGCTGGTGTAGTAGGTAAAAAAGCCCGCGAAGAACTTAAAACCGGATTACTCATCGGTGTGCAGGATTTTGGCCGCGGACAAGTGGTTTACCTCGCAAACGACCCCTTATTCAGAAATTTTTGGGAAGGCGGCAAAACACTCTATGGCAATATTTTATTTTGTAGTTATTAGGATTTCACCTCAATAAAACTAAACGGCCTTGCAATTAAATTGTAAGGCCGTTTTCTTTTAAACAAAAAATTAAAGGCTAAAAATTTTCCAATAATTTCTAAACGTAATAAAATAACGTATCTTCGTGATTATTCACCCCTGAATTATTAGTTAATTCCGGAGATATACTCCGGAAAGATCACATCCTCCAAATGCGCAACGCATTTAATTAATCTTTACTAATCTATTTAAGAATGAAAAAACTTTTACAAAGTTTGTTCATCCTCGTGCTGTTTGCATATTCTGCAATGGCCCAGGAGCGGACAATTACTGGTACAGTTACTTCAGGGGATGACAAGCAAGCTATACCTGGGGTAAGTGTTAAAATTATCGGAGCCCAGGGTGCTACCGTTACAGGGGCTGATGGAAAATTTTCCATAAAAGTGCCTTCTACAGCAAAAGAATTGGAGTTTTCGTACATTGGTTATGCCCGTCAAACCAAAACCATTACGGCCGGGGCAATCAATGTGGTGTTAATGCCCGATGCTAAATCGCTGGATGAAGTAGTGGTAACCGCTTTAGGGCAAACAAGAAAAAAGAATACACTTTCTTATGCCGCACAGCAGGTTAAGGGCGAAGAGCTGAGTCAAACACGCTCTGCCAATGCAGCTTCAGCATTATCTGGTAAAGTTTCTGGTCTGCAAATTATTCAGGGCAATGCAATAGGTGGCTCAACCAATGTGGTTATACGTGGCAGTAAATCGCTAACAGGGAACAACCAGGCGCTATTTGTGGTAGATGGTGTACCGGTAGATAATTCGAACAACAATTCAAGTGACCAAAAAACAGGGAGGGGCGGTTATGATTACGGTAATGCTGCTGCGGATATTAATCCCGATGATATTGAATCTGTAAACGTATTAAAAGGTGCTGCCGCAAGTGCATTGTATGGTTCAAGAGGTGCTAATGGTGTAATCATGATTACCACCAAAAGTAGAAAAGCGAATGGCATGGGCATCACCATTAACAGTGGCCTTACCATTGGGCACATTGATCGGTCTACTTTTCCAAAATATCAAAAAGAGTATGGGGCAGGTTATTCTGATGGTTACGACAGTGGGGATGGCTTTTACCTGATCGATGTTTTAGGCAATGGCATAAAAGAGAAAGTTGCCCCTACCGGTGAGGATGCTTCTTATGGTGCAAAGTTTGATCCTAACTTATTGGTATATCAATGGGATGCTTTTGATCCCAGCTCGCCAACCTACCATCAAAAAACGCCCTGGGTTGCAGCAAAAAACGATCCCTCTACTTTTTATGAAACTTCCATTTCAAATAGTAACAGTATCACCCTTGATGGTGCTTCAGATAAAGGAACATTTAAACTGGGCTATTCCAGAAATGATGAACGTGGTACTTTACCGAACAGTAAAATGCTTAAAAACATCATTAATTTTGGTGGAAGCTACAAAATTACAGAACGCTTAACCGCATCGGCCTTAGCCAATTTTTCTAAAGTAGACGGGCTTGGCAGGTATGGTTCCGGTTATAGTGGCCTGAACGTAAATCAGAATTTCAGGCAATGGTATCAAACCAATGTCGATATCCAGGAACAAAAAGAAGCTTATTTTAGAAATGAACGAAATATTAGCTGGAACTGGAAATATCCATCCGATCAAATGGCTTTAGTTCCCAGGTTTACTGATAACTACTATTGGACCAGGTACCAAAACTATGAAAATGATACCCGGAGCAGAATTTTTGGTAATGCATCGTTAAACTATAAAGTGACAGATTACCTGAATATTTTGGGTCGTGTTACCTTAGATTCATACAATGAACTTCAGGAAGAACGTATTGCCAGTGGCAGTAAAGATCCGGGCATGTACAGCCGGACAGATAGAACTTTTCATGAAACCAATTTTGATCTGATCGCAAATTTGGATAAAAATCTTAACGATGATTTTAATCTTAAAGCACTGGCTGGTGTAAACATCAGGCAAAGCCTTTTAAATGATACCTACTCTACCACTAACGGAGGCTTAATTGTACCCGGCTGGTATAGTATTGCCAATTCTGTTGGTACAGTAGATGCGCCTGTAGAAAATTATGAGCCAAGGGAAGTAGATGGTATTTTTGGAGGGGCAACTTTAGGTTATAAAGAATTTTTAACCCTTGAGGGGACTTTTAGGAGAGATAAATCATCAACACTCCCTGTCGGAAACAATGCTTACAATTATTATTCTATCGCAGGAAGCTGGTTGTTTTCCAAACATTTAGAGAAAGAACTTAGCTGGCTGTCATCCGGAAAAATCAGGGTAAATTATGCTACTGTTGGTAACGACGCACCCTGGGGAAGTATTAAAAATGTGTACACTCCTCAAAGGCCGTTTGGCAAAACTAAACTTTTTGCCTTTCCGATAACCGTAAAAAATCCTGACTTAAAACCCGAACAAACCGAAAGTAGTGAAGTAGGCCTGGAAATGGCTTTTTTAAAGAATAGAATCGGCTTTGATGCATCCTACTATCTGGCAAAATCCAAAAATCAGATTTTTGCCTTAGCCACTTCAGCAGCCGTTGGCTTTACCAATAAATTTGTAAATGCAGGGATAATCAGAAATAATGGTGTAGAACTATCGCTGTATGGCAGTCCGGTTAAAACCAAAGATTTTTCCTGGAATATTAATGTAAACTGGACAAAGAACAACAGTAAAGTACTAGAGCTTTATAACGGGAGTACTAATTTGCAACTGGGCAGTTTTCAGGGTGGCGTAAGTATAAATGCTACACTTGGTCAGCCTTATGGAACAATCCAGGGGAAAGATTTTGTTTATGATGGAAATGGGAATAAAGTTATTGGAGCCAATGGCTATTATTTGGTTACCAATACCACTACCAATGTAATTGGTAACATTAACCCAAAATGGACTGGTGGTATTCAAAATACGTTTAAATATAAAAATGTATCACTTGGCTTCCTGGTTGATTTTCGCCATGGTGGTAATGTTTGGTCGCTCGATCAGTATTATGCCACTTATTCCGGTGTGTTAGCCAACACTGCAGGTTTAAATGACCTGGGTAATCCGTTAAGAAACCCCCTTACCATTGATAGTAAAAGCGGAGGCGTAATTTTAGATGGCGTTACAGCTGACGGAAAGCCCAATACAAAACGTGTGGTAATCGATGCGAGCTCGCCAACACCGCCGCCGGCTGCTTTTTCGTATGATGCCAGTTATATTAAACTGAGGGAAGCTACATTAACCTATGCGCTGCCTAAGAATATTGTTTCGAAGTTAGGACCTCTTAAAGCGGTAGATTTATCTGTTTTTGGCCGTAACTTATGGATTATTCATAAAAACCTTCCGGATGCCGATCCCGAAGAAAACCTTTCTTCTGGTAACATACAAGGTGTTCAAAGTGGGGCTTATCCAACCACCAGAACATTTGGGTTTAACGCAAAAATTTCATTCTAAACGTTTAAGAAAATTCCAATGAAAAAACTTAAAATATTTTTTGTTGCCCTGTTGGCCTTGGGGGCATGTAAAAAAGACATCACCTCATTAAATGATCCAACAAAAAGGCCGGCAGTGGCACCGGCAGGTACATTATTTGCCTATGCAACAAAATCATACAGCGATGCGATTACCAGCGCCAGTGTAAATACAAATGTATTCAGGTTTGTGGTTGGCCATTGGGCCATGACCACTTATCAGGATGAATTACAGTACGATTTTAATACCCGCGAAATTCCTAAAACATGGTGGACCATTATGTACCGCGATGTGCTTCAAAATTTAACTAAATCTGCTGATTTTGTGCGTGCAGATCCATTAATGGATCCGGCGGTTAAGGTTAATAAACTTGCTATTTTAGATATTATGCAGGTGGTGGCTTACAGTACAGTGGTAAATACATTTGGAAATGCACCCTACAGCAAAGCATTAGACGAAAATAATCTGTTTCCGGTTTACGATGATGCCAAAACCATTTCACTAGATCTGATTAAAAGGTTAAATAATGATATTTCAAAATTAAACACCAGTAATAAAGGCTTTAGTGATACAGAAGACCTGATTTATAAAGGCGATATTGCCAAATGGATTAAATTTGCCAACTCTCTGCGCATGCAACAAGCCATGATTTTGGCTGATGTTGATAATGACGCAGCTAAAACAAGTATTGAGGCATCTGATGCTGGTGCTATTTCTGCTGCTGCTGATAATGCTTCCTTTATTTATCTGGATGGATCGCCAAATCAAAATCCGCTATTTGTTGATATCGTAACAGGTAACAGGGGCGATTATGTGGCAGCTAGTGATCTTCTTAATAAATTAAAAACATTATCCGATCCGCGCCTGGGTTTATTTTATTCCCCTAATAAGGATGGTTTATTTGTGGGTGGCATTTCTGGTTCAGGCAATTCATTAAATGCAATATCCAACCCCAATCCAAGGCTTTACGCTGCTAATGCGCCAACTTTGTTTATGGATTATGTAGAAACAGAATTTTTCAGGGCAGAAGCAAAAGAAAGAGGGTATGCCGTAAGCGGAACTGCTGCAGAGCATTATAATAATGCCATTACTGCCTCTATTATTTATTGGGGAGGAACAGCGGCCGATGCTGCAGCCTATTTAACAAATCCCGAGGTGGCCTATCAAACCGCGTCGGGTACTTGGAGAGAAAAAATTGGCCTGCAAAAATGGATTGCGCTTTATAACAGGCCGTTTAACGGCTGGACAGAGTTAAGAAGGTTTGATTATCCTAAAATTACACCTCCGGTTGGAGCTAAATCAGGTTTCCCTGTTAGGTTAAACTACCCAACTAATGAACAACAGTTGAATGGCGCCAACTATACAGCTGCTGCTGCCGCAATTGGCGGTGATTTGGTAACAACAAAATTGTTCTGGGATAAGTTCTAGATGAGCTATTTGGCTTCACCCCCTGTTAGTGCCTGCTTTGTCCGTCACTAACAGGGGTTTTTCTATAGTAATCATCTTAAAGGCGCTCCACTTTAACCACATAATTAAGTTACTATTTTATTTGCTATATATTTCCCAGCTCCGGGGCTTATTCAATGCCTGCCGGTTAATAAAAATGTGGGTTTAACTGCTGTTTTAGTTCTTTTTAGGGTATAGATTAGAATTTTGGCACAATTTTTTTATACAATTTAGTTGCCCTATGCAGTCGTTTTAATGTTAAATTAATGCTATTTTGATCTTGTTTCTGCACAATTTGTTTAAATGCATATAATTTAATGTCTTTTTGTAGAAAAATACCCCCAATTAGTCTTTTTTGTAATACAGCTTAATTGTCAAATAAAAGTCATTATATTTCTTTGTTTTGTTAAAGTTTGTTAAAATGTTGGGTATCTCTGCTATATTTAGCTTTTAAAATAATCATTAACTAACCTATTTTCAAATTATGAAAAAACTTCTACAAAGTTTGTTCATACTTATGTTTGTTGCTGTAACGGCAATGGCACAAGATAGAACAATCACTGGTACAGTTACATCAAAGGATGATGGATTACCAATTCCTGGTGTAAGTGTTACGATTACTGGAGCTAAAAGCGGAACCCAAACATCTGCTGATGGTAAATTCAGTCTTAGTGTGCCATCTGGTACTTCAAGCTTAAAATTTTCGTTTTTGGGGTTTCAGACTCAAACCGTTGCCATTCCTTCTAGTGGTGTTTTAAGAGTTTCTTTAGCATCAGATCAACAACAACTTGGTGAAGTTGTGATTACTGGTGCATTGGGAATTCAAAGACAGAAAAAAGAACTTGGATATGCTGCTACCTCGGTTAACAACGAAACAATTACAGCTGGAAATGCAGTAAACGTTGCAAACGGTTTACAGGGAAAAGTTTCGGGTTTGAACATTACTACAACAAATAGTGGTGTATTCGAAAACGTTAAAATTAACTTACGTGGTATCCGTTCATTAACCGGAAACAACAACCCGTTATTGTTATTGGATGGTGTTCAGTCTGATATCAATTACCTTTCTTCATTAAATCCTAATGATATTGAAGATGTAACCGTTTTAAAAGGTTCTGCTGGTGCGGCTGTTTATGGATCTGATGCAAGAAACGGTGTAATCATCGTAACTACTAAAAAAGGAACAAAAGATGGAAAGCCTGTTGTTACAGTTAGTAATTCAACTCAATTTCAGGATATCAGCTTTTTTCCTAAATTTCAGGAAAAATTTGGTTTAGGCGGTGGTGGTAACAATGCAGTTGGCGGTCAGTACACACCTATCGAAAACTGGTCATGGGGTCCTGCATATGATGGTTCAACAATTGATATCGGTCCGGATTTAACGGGCGTTGTAGATCCTCGTTTCGGTCCTTTAACTACCCAAACAGAAACTTATAGCAACAAAAACTCTAGAAAAGACTTCTTTAATACTGGTTCTGTTATTCAGAATGATGTTTCTTATGGAGATAAAAACTTTTACTTAAGCTTACAGGATGCGAATATTAAAGGTATTGTTCCAGATGATAAAAACCGTAGAACAGGTATCCGTTTAAATGCATCTAGAGAATATGGAAGATTGAAGGTTGCTTTAAACACGAATTATGTTCAGCAGAACTATAATCTGTTTGATTCAGAAGGTATGTCTGATTTTAACTCTTCTCAGAATGTAGGATTAAATCAGGGTTTAATGAACTTATTGTTTAATACTGCTGGATACATCGATTTGCAGAAATATAAAGATTTTGAAAACAATCCTTATGCTTCTTACAACTACTATTATACTGATTATGGTTTAAATCCATATTTTGCAATTGATAATTTTAGAAAAACAGGAAGAAGAGCAGATTTTCTTGCTAACTTAAACTTAGAATTTAAAGTTGCTGACTGGATGTCGTTAAACTATAGAGCTGGTATAACTTCTCAATCAACTGATGAGCGCAGGATTTCTAAAGGTGAAACACCTAATTCTTACGGTACTGCCACCAGGGGATTTAACCCTATTGCTTCTAATTTAGAAGAACGTTCTTTCAGATCTCAAAGATTATCGTCGGAGCTGTTTGCAAATTTCAACAAACAAATTAATGATGATTTCAAAATTACAGGTGTTTTAGGTACTTACCTTCGTGGCGATAATGGTCGTGATACCCGTGTTGGAGCTGTATCTTTAGTTGTACCTGATTTAAATAATATTTCTCAGCGTACAGGTAATTTAACTGGTTCTTCTCCTTTCAGACAAAGCAGGTTATTTGCTTTATATGGTAGTGCTGCATTAAGCTACAAAGGATGGGCAAACGTAGAGGTTACCGGACGTAATGAAAAAACATCGGTATTAAGTGACGATAATAACTCATACTTCTACCCAGGAGTAAGTGCATCATTCGTATTAACAGATGCTATAGATGCATTAAAAAACAGTAATATCCTTTCTTACTTAAAGCTTAGGGGTGGTTGGAATAAAACAGCAAATGCTGATTTAGCAGCTTACTCTTTAGCTGCAACATTCTCTCAAGGTGGTGGTTTCCCTTATGGTACCGTACCTGGTTACGCTGCAGACAATACTGTTTACGATCCACTTTTAAGGCCAGAATTTATTCAGAATACTGAAGTTGGTTTGGAAGCTGGATTTTTAAAGAACAGGATTAATATTGAGGCTACTTATTTCCGTCAAAGCATGACAGACCAGATTGTTCCGATTAATTTATCATCTGCAACTGGTTACACTACTGCAAACGTAAATGCGGCTTCATTTATTAATAAAGGTTTCGAATTAGATTTAGGATTAACACCTTTGGTAAATTTAGGTCAGGTTCGCATTAACTTTAAAGCAAATGCAACCTACAATACTAGTGATGTTACTCAAATTTATCCTGGTTTAGATCAGATCTCAATTGGAGGTTATACTTATGCAGGTAACTACGCAATTAAAGGTTATCCGGCATTCGTAATCAGAGCAACGGATTACGTTAGAGATTCAGAAGGAAGAGTAATCGTGAATTCACTTACCGGAGCACCTACTGCCGATCCGAACACAAAAATTTATGGCAATACACTTCCAAAATGGATTGTTGGTTTAAATCCATCTATCCGTTGGAAAGGCCTAAGTGTTTCTGCATTGTTTGAATATAAAGGAGGTTACATGAACTATAATGATATTGGTAATGCAATGTCTTGGACAGGTGTTTCAGCACTATCTGGAATTAATAACCGTGAAAGATTTATTTTCCCTAATTCTTCTGTGTTAGTTAATGGACAATATGTTGCCAATACCAATGTAACTCTTAATAACCCGGAAACATTTTTTACTGGTGTAGCTAGAAGTGTTGCTACTAACTATATTACAAGTGCAGCTTCATGGAGATTCCGTGAGTTATCTATAGGTTATGATATCCCGGTATCTGTTTTTGGCAGTCAAAAGGTTATTAAAGCACTAAACATTGCGTTAACCGGAAGAAATTTAGCGTTATGGTTACCTAAGTCAAATCAATACACAGATCCTGATTTTACATTTAGCCCTGCTGCTGCAAATTTTGGAAACGGCAGTACAACTGGTGTTACTACGGGTAATCAAGCAGGTATAAGTAACTCGTCAATTAATCCTCCAACAAGAACTTTTGGTGGAAACATTACGATTACATTTTAATAACAATATTAAATAGGACAGAAATGAAAAAAATTATATATCCATTTTTTGCAGCGGTGTTGTTATTTACTGCAAGTTGTAAAAAAGAGTTTTTCGATATTAATGAGAATCCTAATTCTCCAACTGATCAATCGATTACTCCTAAGGTACTTTTACCGAGAGCACTACATAACGTAGGGGTAAGGGTTGGTACTACTTTTGATTACGCAGCGTTTTGGATGAGCTATTGGGGTCACTCAGGTTCATATGGCCAATCAATTGAAATTGAATCTTATGCCATTACGAATTCTTTCCAAAGCGGGCAGTGGACAGGTTGGTTCGATATCCTTAATGATATCAATACCATGGAGAAAAAGGCTAAACAAGGTGGGCAACCTTTCTATGAAGGAGCTGCAAAAACTTTAAAAGCAATTGGTTATATGTACTTGGTTGATCAATACAACAATGTGCCATATTCCAAAGCTTTTGATTTTGTTGGGAATATTACTCCTGCTTATGATAAAGGTGAAGATATCTACGCTGATTTATTTGTTCAGTTAGATGCTGCAGGAAAACTTTTTGTACAGGCAGAAGCTAACGGTGTAGATGCGGCAACCAAAGCATCTGACGTTATGTATGCTGGTAATACCGCAGCCTGGAGAAGATTAGTCAACACAATGCGCTTAAAACTATTAATTCATGAATCTCAAGTGGTAACCGCTGCTACACGTACAGCTGTTGTTGCTCAGATTACTGCAGATGGAGCTGGTTATATCAATCAAGGATCGCAAGCAGCACTAGTTAACCCAGGTTATGCTGTGGTAGACGGGCAGCAAAACCCATTCTGGAATACATATAAAATAACAGCATTAGGTGTTACAGATCAATATAACAGAGCGAATAACTATATCCTTAATAAATTCACTTCTACAAATGATATCCGTTATCAATATGTATTCAGCCCAGCTGTTACGCCATTGAATGGAAATACATATAAAGGAGTTAATTTTGGTGAAGTAGTTCCAAATAATGATCCTTACAAGCAACAAAATCAATCAGACGTTGCTGGTCCTGGTTTAGCAAAACTTGCAACACAGTCACAACCTGTTTTCACAGCAATTGAAAGTTTATTCTTACAAGCTGAGGCTGCTGAGAGAGGATGGATTTCCGGAAGTGCACAAACTTTATATGAAAATGCTGTTAAAGAATCATTCACATATTTAGGAGCCGGGGCTGCTGCTGGCCAGGCTTATTTAACTGCCGGAGCTGCAAATACCTCTATTGGTTATGCTGCTGCAACAAATAAAATCCAATTAATTGTTGAGCAGAAATATTTAGGGTTAATTGGTTTAGCAAACTTTGAAAGCTATGTTGATTATAGAAGATTAGGTTTCCCTAATGTTCCGCTATCATTAAATCCTAATAGACTTACCAATGTTATTCCTCTTAGATTGCCATATCCACAAGCAGAATATAATTATAACGCTGCAAACGTTGCTGCTCAGGGAACAATAAATACACAAACTTCAGCAATTTTTTGGGATAAATAAATTTAACTACTTAAGGAAATTGAAATGAAAAGATTTATAAAATTATTATTATTAACAGGCGTTACCATGAGCTTAAGCTCTTGTCTTAAAGACAAAGGTTACGAAAGTAACTTATACGGAATTAACGACTCGTTGGAAGACAACAAGGTTGTAAATATTCCAACTACGGGTACTACATTTACTGTAGCTGGAACATACCCGTTAGCGGTTACACCGGCAACTACCCCTGCAACATTTTTGCCTGCTACCACTCCGGTAACCATTACTATTCCTGTGCATCTTTCGGCAAAAGACCCGGCTTCAGAAGAACTAAATGTTACATTAGCTGGAGATGCAACTGATGCAAAAATTACTGCATACAATGCAACAATAACCACTACTCCTAAGTTCATCAGACTTCCGGCTGATAAATATACTTTATCAAACGGTGGTGTAGCAAAAATTGCGGCAGGAGGAAGAGATGCATCTGTTACTTTAACATTTGTACCCTCTACATTAACTTCAGGTGTTCGCTATGCATTACCTGTAGTGATATCTGCTGTAGATAAATCAGGTTATATCATTAGTGGAAACCAAGGATATCGTATGTTCTTGATTACAATAAGATAGAATTTAGTCTTCATTTAGAAGATTAAAAATTTTTAAAAAGAATGACCTCTTGTATTTACACAAGAGGTCATTCTTTTTTATAAGGTTATTTTGTTATTAATAGTTATTTCTGTCTAGAAGATAGGCCTTATTAATATTATAGGGTATTAAAGTGATCAAATAAGACAGAAAGATCACTATCCTTTTTTATGTTTAATTTATTGCTGGATATATAGCTGTCAACTTCAGCTTTATTTTGAGATAGAAGAGGATATATGGCACTTCTCTCCCTTTTAATTTTCTCCAGTTTCCCCGCCTTTTCAATAAAATAGGTATCTACAGGTTTCATTTTTTTAACAGAATAAAGCATTCCTGCTTCTCTTTCATCTACCCTTTTCATCTGTACTCTCTTTAATAAGGTGATTTTCCCTTCCGATAGAATTTCGTAAAAAGTTTTTTCATTTCCGCCGTCTATTGAAGGGTACCCAGATTTAAATTTTTTGCTTGCTCCGCCATTTTCTGAAGATGTAATGGTAAATTCCTTTACTGTAAGCTTAAATAATTGTGGTAAACCATTATCTGCTTTAAATATTAAACGGTCGTTGCTTAAATCGTACATAAGGTTCATCCCTTTATACAAACTATCATTAGATAATTTTACCGATCCTTTATTCCATGTTTCGTATAGATAAGAAACATCGTTATTTCCTTTGGTTGTGTTTCCAGAATAATTTACATCATTATTTGCCAGTTGCAGGTTTACCCCTAATTGGGCATGACCGGCTAAATAAGGCAATACAAAAACTGATGACAATACGATTGTTTTTTGAAAGAGATTTTTCATGTTAATATGATTATTTATATAAACTTACAAATAATCATGGCCTTTTACTATTAAGCATAGGTTGTAATTAAAAAAAAGAAAAGTCTTATCGTGAAGATTCAAATCAGAATAACTTTTATCTAAACTATGTTTCGTTGAATTTAAAGGGGAACAAATAATTTTGCTTAAGCGCAAACAAACCGTTAACTAAATAGTTAGTACTAAAATTTAATTGAAATATCGTAATCAAAATGTCATAATTTAGTTAAAGTCACGCTCTTTGTAAATTTCGGGACTTAAAATTTGAACTACGCTTCAATTATTTTATAAATTCGAACCTCATTAATTCAATTATCCCTAACTAACTTAAATTTCATGAAAAAACTTCTACAAAGTTTGTTCGTGCTTTTGTTAATCGCATCGTCTGCAATTGCACAAAACCGAACAGTCTCAGGTACAGTTACTTCAAAAGAAGATGGTTTACCTCTTCCAGGAGTAAGTGTAAAAGCGGGTGGCACAAGCGCTGTTACTCAAACAAATGTTGACGGTAAATACACAATTAGTGTTCCTTCTACGGCAAAAACATTAGAATTCTCTTACATTGGTTATACTAAACGAACGCTTGCCATTACAAGTGTACTAAATGTTACTTTAGTTGCTGATAACCAATCACTTCAGGATGTTGTAGTAACTGCGTATGGTACGGTTAAAAGACAAAATTTTACAGGTACTGCTGCAACTGTAGGTAGTACGCAGATTAAAGATCAATTGGTTAGTAACATTGGTAACGTATTACAAGGTCAGGCAAGCGGTGTTGTTGCCGTTAACAGTACTGGCCAGCCTGGTGCGAACCCAACTATCCGTGTACGTGGTATTGCTTCGGCAAATGCTTCTTCAGATCCTTTAATTGTTTTAGATGGAGCAATATACGGCGGTCATTTAAATAACATTAATCCTAATGATATCGAAAGCATTACCATTGGTAAAGACGCAACCGCAACATCATTATACGGATCGAGAGCAGCCGCCGGTGTTTTGTTTATTACCTCAAAAACAGGATCGGGCAAGCCTAAAATTGATATAAATATTAACAGTGGTTTTTCTAACAGAGCTGTTAAGGATTATGAATACCTGGGCTCTCAGGGGCTTTACGAAACTACCTGGGAAGGTCTTCGTAATCAGGCATTAATTACTCCGGCTTTGGTTACTTCTTCTGGTTCTGCATCTGCAGCAGATTATGCCAGCAAAACTGTTGCCCCTACATTAGTGTATAACCCATATAACCTTGCTCAGCCAGTTGGTTTAGATGGTAAACTGGTTGCAGGTGCAAATGCACTATGGAATCAGGATTGGGCTGATGCGTTATTAAGAACCGGAAAAAGAACAGACGTTAATGGAGCTGTTTCAGGTGCTTCTGATAAAACACGCTATTATATCGGTGGTGGTTATCTGTCAGATCAAGGTTTAGCAACAGAATCTCAGTTTAAAAGGTACAGTGGCCGCGTTAAATTAGATAACCAAACTACTAACTGGTTAAAAGTTGGCGCAAACGTAAGCGGGTCTTTTTCTACTCAAAACTATCCAAACCAGGCGGGTTCTGGTTACTCTAACGTAATCTCCTGGATCCGTACGGTATCAAGCATTTATCCTGAATACCTTTTGGCTCCAACAACTGGTCAGCCAATTTTAGATGCTAACGGTAATAAACAATACGATTTTGGTAACAACGGACCATTGCTTCGTCCGGTATTAAGACCAGGTAACCCAGCGGCTACTACCTCAATGAACCCTACTACTTACGATCGTTATTTAACTTCACTTAACGGTTATGCAGAAGCTAAAATCATTGATGGCTTAACAATCCGTTCTCAATATGCTTTAGATTACTATCAATACGCATTTGACCAGTATTATAACCCATTTGTAGGTGATGGTGCTGCATATAGTGGCAGAAGTGAAAAGTACAGAGAAACAACAATTACGCAAACGTTAACAAACACTGCCACATACGATAAAACATTTGGTGTTCACCATCTTAACTTATTGGCTGGTTGGGAAGTTTATAAATACAAAGATAACTATACTGATGCAGAAGCAAGAGGTTTTACCTTTCCTGGTACTACCGAGCTTTCTTATGGTGCAACGCCATATACGGCAAGTTCTAATACTTACCTGAACAGACAGACCAGTTTCTTTGGTAGAGCAAGCTATGATTATAAAGATAAATATCACGTAACGGGTTCGGTTCGTGGTGATGGAAACAGTCGTTTTGCTGAAAATGTTCGTTGGGCAACCTTCTATTCAGTTGGTGCTTCCTGGAATGTTAACCGCGAAAGCTTCCTTTCGGATGTTAAAGCGCTGAGCGACTTAAAATTAAGGGCAAGTTATGGTACAACTGGTAATCAGGCATTATTAAACAGTGCTGGTAGCCAAAGTTATTTCCCGTATCTAGGCGTTTATACCGGCGGTGCAAACATTGCAGGATATAGCGGTTCTTACATTTTAAGTGCAGCAAACGACGTTCTTACCTGGGAGAAACAAACGGATTTAGATCTGGGTATTGATTTCGGTGTTTTGAAAAATAGAATTTCAGGATCATTTACCTACTTCAACAAAAAATCAAAAGGATTATTGTTTAACAGGCCATTAGCTCCTTCAAGTGGTTTAAATGGTGTTAACGATAATATTGGTCAGTTATCGAACAAAGGTATTGAGGTTGAGTTAACTACAAGAAACTTTGCCGGTAAAGATTTCCAATGGACAACCTCGATCAACTTTACACACATCAGAAATAAAATTACATCACTTCCTCAACCTACCATTACAGGAAGTAACTTTTCTCAGCTTTCTGTTGGAGAATCATTATATAATTTCTACTTAAGAGATTATGCTGGTGTTGATCCTGCTGATGGTCGCCCGATGTGGTATCTGGATCAAACAGATGCTAATGGAAATATCACACAAACAACCACAAAAACCTACAGTGCGGCAACCCGTTACTATAAAGGAACAGCGTTGCCAAATGCTACTGGCGGTATTAACAACACATTCAGCTACAAAAACTTTGATTTGAATGTGCTGGCTTCATTTAGTTTCGGTGGAAAAATTTATGATTCTGATTATGCCGGCTTAATGCACGCGGCAATTGGTACAAACCCAGGTTACAACTGGAGTGTTGATATATTAAACAGATGGCAAAGTGCAAGTAATCCTGGTGATGGCGTAACTCCTCGCTTAACCGGTACAACAGATGATCAGGCAACTTCGGCTTCAACACGTTTCTTATATGATGCAAGCTATGGCCGTATCCGTAACATTACTTTAGGTTACCGTTTGCCTCAGCGTTGGTTAGATAAGGTTAAATTTGCCCATGCCAGAATTTTTGCAGATTACCAAAACCCATTCACCATTTTCGGTCGTAAAGGTTTAGATCCGGAGCAAGGTATCGCTGGTGTTACCAATAACGCTTCTGTTGTTTACAAAACCTTATCGTTCGGCGTTAACTTCGGATTTTAGTAGGCCTATTTAAAAAAGATTATTATGAAATTTAAAAAATATTTATTGATTGGTTTAAGTGCTATAGCGCTTTCATCATGCACCAAAGATTATCTTAACGAGCCTCAGCCTGCTGATGGCAGCGTTTCGGATGTATTGGTTTTTAATTCTAAAGTGGGTGTAGATAATGCTCTGACAGGTATTTATTATCTGATGCGTAATTACCAGGGTTCTGCGCAAAATATGTATGGTTGGAAAACGGTACAGTTGAACTTTGATTTGAGGGGTAATGATATGATCTCCGATGCGAGTAACTGGTGGTTATACGAAAACAACTGGAGTGATAATACTTACGGAAGAATTGCTACAGCATCACGTAATGCGCAGATCTGGAACCTTTGCTATAAAGTAATTAACAATGCAAATGCCATTGTAACCAACATTAACAAGTTGCCAGAATCAGATGCTGTAAAAAATGCTTTTGTTGCAGAAGCCAGGGCCTTAAGGGGTTGGGCTTACTTTCAACTGGCAAGAGTGTATCAGTTTACTTATGCCAAAGATATAAATGCAGCAGGTGTGCCGATTATGTTAGAAGCTACTACAGCAACTACTACAGGTAAACCACGTTCATCAATGAAAGATGTTTATGCGCAAGTAGTGTCTGATTTAGAGTATGCAACTGCAACATTAACCACAACCCGTGTTGATAAATACCGCATTAACAAAAGTGTAGCTCAGGGTATTTTGGCTGAGGTTTATCAGGAAATGGGAATGGCAGATGCTTCATTATGGACAAAAGCGGTTTCTAATGCACAGGCAGCCAGAACTGGTTTTACTTTAATGAGTGCCGCAGATTATAAAGCTGGTTTTAATACTGTTTCTAATACAGAATGGATGTGGGGCTTACAATTTAATGCATCACAGTCGTTATCGTATGCATCTTTCTTCGGTTATATCGAACCTTTAAATACACCAAATACCTCTTTCAAAGCGAGGTATAATGATTTATACATCAATAATACTTTCGTAAGTTTATTTACTGCTACTGATATTAGAAATACTTTCTTGGCTGCACCTGGACAATCTAGTGCTTTAACCTGGAAAAAATTTGTAACCTACAAATTTCAGGATAATGCAACTCAAACAGGCGATTTTGTAATGATGCGTGCTGCTGAAATGTACCTGATTGAAGCAGAAGGCGATGCGCAGCAAGGTTTATTAGAGCCTGCTAAAGATGTGCTTTTTGTATTGCAGAAACAAAGAGATCCTAATGCCGTTCGCTCAACAGCTACAAGTAAAGATGCATTAATTAATGAGATTCTGGTAGAACGCAGAAAGGAATTATACGCAGAGATGGGAGTTGAATATTTCGATTTAAAACGCTACCAGAGAGGTTTAGTTCGCAATGGTATCCAGTGGAGTTTATTGAATATCGCTGCAACCGACAACCGTTGGAGGTGGCAGATTCCACAAACAGAAATGGACAACAATAAGAGCCTAACCAGCGCTGATCAAAATCCATTATAGATTTATAATATAATTTCAGGCCCTGTAACCAAAAGTTACAGGGCTTTTTTTTAAGTAACTTTGATGTTGTTTTTTTTAATACCTATGTTATTTTGATGTTATCCCTCTATGGCTAATTATTTCTAAATTGGCTATTCACATTTAGCTGATTTATTTCCTCACCTCTACCTTTGATTTTGACTGGTTATTTTAATCGTGATGTTTTTGCCGGGTTTTTCTGATCAATCGATATCGCCTCATAATCATAATTTTTCTAACCCTGTTTTAATGTAATTGTATCTTTTTAAATAGATAATTAGCAGTTAATAATTTAATTATGTTGCTTTTTTGGTGTTTCTAGCTGTTTTTGACAGATTTTACTGATGATTTTTAGCTTCTTTTTGAATAATCACAAAAAAAAATAAATTAATTTTATTTTGTAAAATTTGCATGACGTTTTTCTAAATCCTATATTGGATTATTAAACGGAAACTAAACTAATTATTTATGAAACAACTCGCCCAGAGTTTGTTCTCATTGTTGTTCATTGCTACCGGAGCAATAGCACAAGAAAGAACAATCAAAAGCGCTGATGTGGCCAGAGAAGGCTACAAAGATCCCCCGGAAATAAGTGTTAAAATTCAAAATGCGACCTATAGAACCACCATCACTGGCGCAATTGAAAATTTAACTTAAATAACCCTGGTCGTTAACTCAAAAATAACTCAATCATTAACTTCTAATATTTAATCTTTAAACCGGCAATAAAAACAGGTGCAGTTCTTATTGTTGAATTTGTGTTGCAGAATACAAACCAATTGCACGATTATTAACTAAACTAAACTAAATTTTTTTATGAAAAAACTTCTACAAAGTTTGTTCATATTGCTGTTTATTGCCTCTTCGGCAATAGCGCAAGAAAGAACAATCACTGGTACAGTTACGGGTAAGGAAGACGGAATGCCGCTTCCTGGTGTAAGTGTTAAAATTAAAGGCGCAACCGGCGGAACCACAACTGGTGCAGATGGTAAATACACAGTCCGTGTAACATCAAGAGCAACAACATTAGAATTTTCGTACATAGGTTACAGTACTCAATCAAGAACGATCGGAGGAGGATCAGTAGTCAACGTGGCTTTAGAAAGCGATTCGAAAACGTTAACAGATGTAGTGGTTACAGGTTATGGCGTAACCAAGAAAAAAGATTTTACCGGATCGGCAGCAAGCGTTAAGGGTGACGATTTAAAAGATAAACCCGTACAAAGTTTTGTACAAGGCTTAACTGGTCAGGCTGCTGGTGTGAGTATTATCCAGCCGAACGGCTTGTTAAACAATCCTCCGGTAATCCGCGTAAGGGGCGTAAGTTCAATATCACTAAGTTCTTTTCCTTTGGTAATAGTAGATGGTATTCCTTTTCCAACCGGCGATGCTTCGGCTAACTCTGCAGCAAATAACCCATTGGGCGATATTAACCCGTCGGATATTGAATCTATCGACATTTTAAAAGATGCGGCCTCAACCGCATTATATGGTTCCAGAGCTGCAGCAGGTGTATTGGTAATTACCACTAAAAAAGGAAAAACCGGCGATGCCAAAGTTACCTACGATGGTTGGGTGGGTGTAAATAACGCCGTACGTTTACCAGAAGTATTAAATGCACAACAATATATCGATTCGAAAAATGCTGCTGTTAAAAATGCATTGGCAATCAATCCTAGTGCCCTTACTGCTGCTCAGAGAGATGCAAACGGATTGAGTTTCTTCCCGAGCTACAACGCAGATGGTTCATTGGTAGATACCAAATGGTATGATGAAGTTTACAGAACGGCTTATTCGCAAAACCATAACGTAACCATAAGCGGCGGAACAGCTAAAACAACTTATTACATTTCGGGTGGTATTTCTGATCAGGACGGTTTCTTGAAAGCGAATTCTTTTCAAAGAAACTCTGCGCGTGCCAATTTAACGCACAAAGCCACAGATTGGTTAGAGTTAAACTTAAACCTGAATTACAACAACAGTTTCAATAAATCGCCACAAAGTGGATCTGCTCCGGGTTCAGCATTTGCGTCTTCAGGTTTAGGTCGTATTGCCATTGCTGCTGCGCCAAACGTTTCTGTATATAAACCAGATGGCAGCTACAACTTAAGCGGTCAGTACATTGGTAATAATGCCAACCTTATTGCAGGTACCTGGGCACACCCAACTGTATTGGTAGAAAAAGATTTAAATACATCAGAAAATACCCGTTTTTTAACTAATCTGGGTGCAACTTTCAAAATTGTAGATGGATTAACCTTTAGGTCAAACTACTCATGGGACAGAAGTAATACCGAAAATATCCAATTCTGGAATCCTTTATCAGGAGACGGTTTTACTTATACTGGTTATGCATACAATAATACTGCACGCCGTAACAACTGGAACTGGATTAATACCGTACAGTATAACAAAACTTTTGGTGGCGACCATAATTTAAACTTAACCTTAGGCTCGGATGTTCAAAAAACAAGAACAGTAAACTGGGGAGCTATCCGCCAGGGCTTGGGTGATCCAACTTTCTTCAATCAGTTTCAAGGTACTTATGTAACCAATGTTCCTGGAGGAAACAGCATAAACCAAATTTCTTTCGAAGCTTATTTGGCAAGCGTTAGCTATAACTATAAGGGTAAATATTTCTTAAGTGGTAATTTTAGAAGAGATGGTAACTCTGGTTTGGCTCAAGAAAACAAATGGGGTAATTTTGGTGGCGGATCAATCGGATGGTCCATCTCTCAGGAAGATTTCTTCAAAAATTCATCGTTAGCAAATACCATCAGCAATTTACGTATCCGTGCAAGTTATGGCAGGGTTGGAAATGCAAACGTAGGTTCGTACAATGAATACACCACTTATAGTCCTGCTTTATATGGTGCTATTCCTTTTGCCTGGTTATATGGACAAGCTGGAAACAAGGATTTGAAATGGGAAACCAGTAACCAGACCGATATCGGTTTAAATATCGGGTTCCTGAAAGACAGACTTACCTTTGAAGCCGACTACTTCCATAAAGATATCAATAACTTAATTTTAGATGTTCCTCAAGCGCCATCAAAAGGTATCCCGGGCGGAAGTATCCTTGCCAACGTAGGGTCGATGTATAACAAAGGATTTGAATTTGCAATTTCAGGTGTTCCTGTAAAAACAACAAACTTCACCTGGACCACAAACCTAAACTTTACCACAATTAAAAATGAGGTAACTGCATTAGATCCAAACGTGAAACAAATTATCGGTACTACGAGTTCTTTAGAATCGGCAAGTGTTACCACAGTTGGCCAGTCTATCGGAAGTATATATGCGGTTAAAACCAATGGTGTTAACCCGGCTAACGGACGCAGGATTTTTATTAATGCGGCAGGCCGTGAAGTACAGTATTTACACCTTGGCGGTGCAAACGCATGGACATACCTCGATGGTACCCCAGCTCCGTCTCCGGCAGGTGATGCTCAGGTAATTGGCGGTACCCTGCCTAAATGGTATGGTGGATTTAACAATACGTTTGCTTATAAAAACTTCGATCTAAACATCATGTTTACTTATTCCGGAGGAAATTACATCTATAATGGTTCTCGTGCAGGATTATTAGATCAACGTTTCTGGAACAACTCAACAGAGGTATTAAACGCCTGGACTACACCTGGTCAGGAAACCAATATTCCAAGAGTAGTTTACGGAGATAACGTTTCTAACGGATCATCATTCCCTATCGATGCCAATGTTGAAAAAGGAGACTTTCTTCGCTTACAGGCGGCAACTTTAGGGTATAAAATTCCAAAATCTGTATTTGGTAAGATCGGCATCAATAGTGCCAGGGTTTATGCTTCTGTAAACAATGCTTTTATTATTACAGGCTATACAGGTGTTGACCCCGAGATATCTACTAACGGTAACTCGAACCTTGCAAGTGGTATCGAACGTAACAGTATTCCTCAGGGAAGATCTTTCACCTTCGGAATTAGTTTAGGATTATAATTTTAACTACAAATCAACATGAAAATTTTTCATATCAATTCATACAAACAGAAGGTTGCTATATTGGCAGTAACAGCATTGCCATTAATAGGTTTTGTGTCTTCTTGTAAAAAAGATTTTCTGGTGGCAGCACCAGAACTTACCCTTCCTGATCAGGATGCATTTGCTAATCCAACAAGGATTTTAGGTCAGGTGAACGGCTTATACGTATCGCTAAAATCAGGCTCATTTCTTGGTGGCAGGTATCAGATTTACAATGATATCAGGGCCGAAGAATTTACCAATAGATTAAGTAATAACGTTACCGGTTACGATGTTTATGGCGGTACAAATAACTCTACCAATACCTATATCGCCAGTTTCTGGTCGCAGGGATACTTAACTATTAATAGGGTAAATCTGTTTTTAAAAGGAATAGAAACCAATTCTACTGTTTTAACTCCCGCTTTAAACGCCAATTACATTGGCGAAGCTAAGTTTATCAGGGCATTGAGCTATTTTTCTTTAATACAGGTTTTCGCTAAACCTTATGTTCAAAATAACGGAGCATCACGTGGTTTGCCATTGCGTTTGCAGCCAGAAACATCTCTGGCCAATAATGCTTTAAAAAGCAGTACTGTTGCAGCAGTGTACGCACAGATTTTAAAAGATCTGGATGATGCAGAAGCTGGTTTACCTGATGGTCAGGGTACTGCTTTGGCTAATACAACCAGGGCGCACAAAAACACCGCAATTGCATTAAAAACGCGTGTTTATCTGGCTATGGGAAATTATGCAAAAGTAATTGAAGAAGGCAATAAACTGGTTCCGCTGGTTGCTCCTTTTATCAACACAGCCAGAACCCCTCATGCTTTACAGGCCAATGTGGCTAGTGTTTTCGCCGCGCCATACACCACTTCTGAATCTATTTTCTCTTTACCAATGGCTGATACCAATGCACCTGGAACACAGAATCAGCTTGGGTATTATTATAATAGTAACGTAGAATACTTCCTGAATCAAACAGGTGCAGGTATATATGCAGATGCCGCATGGCCGGCAACAGATGCCAGAAAATCCAGTTTAACCGGAAACGTAGCACTATCTTCTACCAGTACCGTACGCAGGGTAATTAAATTCTCAGGAACTTCACCATTTATAGATTTTGTTCCAATTATTCGTTATGCAGAAGTATTGCTGAATGTTGCCGAGGCAGAAGCTTTGGTAACTGGTGGTAATTTAGTTCGTTCAAGAGCCATATTACAGGCTGTACGAACACGTTCTGATGCTACTTATGTATTCGGTGTGTTTGCTACTCCGGCCGATCAGGTAAATGCAATTCTGAAAGAAAGACGAATTGAGTTACTGGCTGAAGGATTCAGGTATAACGATTTGGCCAGAAAAGCCACTCCTCTTCCTTCTTTTGGTATCGGTGCAGCTGTTCCTGTTACAGATGACCGCTACACTTTCGCTATACCGCTTGCAGAAATTAATACCAACTCAGAAGTTAATAACTTCTAGTTAAACAATATTACCGGGGCTATCTTTTTAGATAGCCTCTTTTTTTACTATCTCTTTCCGATCAGAAAAATAGCTTATCAAAGCTAAATTTATAATCATTTCAGCCTTTAACTACAACCGGCTTGCCTTGGTCCTTTAGTTACTGATCCTCAGTTTATTCCATGTTTTAAGGTTTTTAAAAAAGTAGAAGAAATTTTTATTTTGTAAAATTTGTATTACAAAATACTAAGCCTTATATTGTACTATTATTAACTAAACTAAACTATTTTTTTTATGAAAAAACTTCTACAAAGTTTGTTCATATTGCTATTTATTGCCTCCTCAGCAATAGCGCAAGAAAGAACAATCACTGGGACAGTTACGGGCTCGGAAGACGGAATGCCGCTTCCTGGTGTAAGTGTTAAAATTAAAGGAATATCCGGTACTGGTGTTTCTACTAATGCAACAGGTAAATTTTCGATTAAAGTAAGTGCAGATGCTAAAACTTTAACTTTTTCTTCTGTAGGATATTCGACACAGGAAATTGCTATCGGGGGAAGCATAATCAATGTTTCTTTGGAAGTCGATTCAAAATCCTTATCAGAAGTTGTAGTAACGGCATTAGGTCAAAAAAGAGAAGCAAAATCTTTAGGCTATGCAGCTACTACCGTTGATGCTTCAAAATTAACCGCTGGTCGTTCAACTAATGTGGTAAATGCATTAGCAGGTAAGGTAGCGGGTGTAAAAATTCTATCAACAGGCGGTGCAACAGGTGCTTCTTCAAATATCAATATCAGGCAGGCCACAACCTTTACCGGATCGAACCAACCGTTATGGGTATTGGATGGCATTCCAATTGATAATGGCGGAGGAGACCAATCAGTAAATACGGGAAGTACGAATTCGAACAGGGGTATTGATTTAAACCAGGACGATATTGAGTCGGTAACGATTTTGAAGGGGCCAGCTGCAGCCGTACTCTACGGATCAAGGGCTGTTGCCGGGGCAGTTATCGTAACCACTAAAAAAGGAAGTAAAGGTCAGGCCGGAAGAGTAGAATTAAGTAGTAATTACAATTATATAGAAGTTAACCGTTTACCGGATTATCAGAATCAATATTCTCAGGGCGCCAATGGATTATATGATTCCTTTTCGCAAATGTCGTGGGGAGCTAAAATAACAGGCCAAACGGTTACCAATTACCTTGGTAATCCGGAAACCCTAACGGCTTATCCTGATAATGTTAAGGATATATTCAAAGGTGGGTATAACCTGCAGAATAACGTTACTTTTTCTGGTGGCACAGAAAAAACAGCCTACTATTTTAATTATGGTAATTTTAAAGAAAGTGGATATATCGATAATAATACTTTGGCTAAAAATAACTTTACTGTTAACGCCAGTACACAATTGAGTAAAAATTTAACCATTAGTTCTTCAATTCAGTACATCCATAATAATTCTGTGGGTACCCCTACCGGTAATGCAAGGTCAAATCCCTTATTTGATGGTATGACTTTACCCAGGACCTATAATCTTGCAAATTATCCATTTGAAACGGCTGCAGGTTTGAATAATATACCAAGCAACCGTGTTAACAATCCAGGTTATACTTATTATAATGTTTTAGGTACAGATAACCCCCTATGGTCAATTAAATATGTTTTATTTAAACAAAAAATAGATCGGGCCATTGGTAATGTGGGTTTAGATTATAAAATAGCTGATTGGTTAAGTGCCAATTACAAAATCGGGATTGATCAATATACTAATGTGTCCAAAACAATCAACGAAAAATCAGCAAACAATAATCAATCTGCCAGTAGGACAGGTTCCATTATAGATAATACCACCAACAGGCGTGAGGTGAGTTCATATTTCAATTTAGTGGCCAATAAAAGGTTTTTAAAAGACTTTGGTGCCAGATTTTTATTGGGTAACGAGATTAATTATAGAAGAACAGATCAATTGCAGGTAACTGGTAATGGCATACAGGCAGCGCATAACTACAATATCTCCAATACCCTAACTTATGTTCCGCTTCAAACCATAAGAGAACAAAGTTTGGTAGGGGTATATGCCGATATTAGTTTAGATTATAAATCTTTTGCATACCTTTCATTTACAGGTCGTAGAGATGTTTCTTCAACTTTTGCTCCTGATAAAAGAAGTTATTTTTACCCTAAAGTAGATGCCAGTTTTATTGCTACAGAGGCTTTTCCGGAGTTAAAACAAAACGATATTTTAACCTACCTGAAAATCAGGGCTAACTATGCAAAAGTAGGTAGAGAAGCACCAATTTATAGTACCGGCACTTATTTTAGTACTGCGGGTCCTTCTGATGGTTTCGGGCCAAATCTTATTTTTCCATTTAATGGAGTAAATGGTCAAACTTTTTCAAATGCAGCAGGCAATATTAATATCAAGCCCGAATTTACAGCTTCAAGAGAAGTTGGTTTAGAGGCTAAACTTTTAAAAGACAGGTTAAGTATTGATGTTGCGTACTATAGCACTAAAAGCACCGACATTATATTTTCTGTGCCTAGTGCACCTTCTTCAGGTTATACCAGCACCCTGTTAAATGCCGGAACATTAAAAGCTCACGGTATTGAGTTGTTGATTAGTGGAACACCAATAAAATCTACAAACTTTAACTGGGATTTATCTGTAAACTTTACCAAAGGCAGAAATGAAGTAGTAGAACTGGCACCGGGTGTACCCTTTATTGGCAACGGTGGCTTTACCAATCCGCAGGGACGGATTGTTACCGGATATCAGTATGGAACACTATTCGGTCAGGTATTTAAAAAACTTAATGGTAAGGATGTGGTTGATGCGAATGGCAGGTTAAGTTCTGGTCAGATCAACACTGCAGAATTACAACCCATTGGCGATCCAAACCCAAAATGGACGGGCGGTGTAAATACCACCTTCTCTTATAAAGGCTTATCATTAAGTTTATTTGCAGATATACGTTACGGGGGCGATATTTATTCGAGAACAATTACCGATTTAAGAAGATATGGTGTGGCTGCAGAAACAGGCAACAGAGATCGTTTATATATGCACAACGCAGTATATGCCGATGGTACGCCAAACAATACCTTAATTACAGCCGAACAATATTATAGCGATTTGTATTCTTCTGCAGCCCAGGAATACGCTGTTTTTGACGGTTCCTGGATCAGGTTACGGGAGGCCACAATCTCTTATCGTATCCCGGGCAAATTATTAAACAAATTAAGCTTTATAAAAGGAATTAATGTTGGTTTAACCGGAAGAAACCTTTTGATGTATGCGCCCAATTTCCCTCACTTAGATCCGGAGAATAACCTTTTAGGTGTGGGGAACGGACAGGGGATTGAGTATAATGGCCAACCTCAAACAAGAACCTATGGTGGATTTTTAAAATTATCATTTTAGCATTAGGAGAGTTTAGATATGAAAATTAATATAAAGAAAGTAGCTTTAGGATTGGCATTAGCCATAACAGGACTGAGTTCGTGCAAGAAATTTGTTGACATTAATGATGATCCTACACGATTAAAAGATCCCGATGCAAGTTTGGTTTTACCTGCTGCACAAGGTAATCTTGGCTTTACAATGGGTTCTGATATACACCGTTTTACAGCTTTATGGGTGCAGCAGTTTGCTGCACAGGGTGGTGGTGCAGCCCAGCCTACGCAATATGATAAATATGCCATAGGTGAAGGTGATATTAATAATACCTGGGCAGCAACTTTTGCAGGTACCCTAACCGATTTACAGAAAGTGATCGAAAAAACTAAAGCAACAAGCCCCAAATATGCAGGTGTTGCAGAATTAGTAAAAGCGTATGTTTATCAAACCCATGTTGATGCATTTGGAGATTTGCCTTATACAGAAGCTATAGGCTATGAAGCGAATTTAAAACCTAAGTTTGATGGATCTTCTGCCATATATGACAATGTGTTTAATTTAATTGATGAGGGTATTGCAGATATCAAAAAAGCATCTTTGTTGGCCCCTGCAACTGATGACTTGTTTTATGGAGGCGATATGGATAAGTGGGAACGTTTTGGAAATGCTTTAAAACTTAGAATGTATATCCACTACTTTTCTACCAACGGAACTGCTGCAGATGCAACGAGAGCTAAAACGGGTATAACCACTATATTAGCTGGCAATAAACTGTTACGGGCGAATACCGACAATTTTCAAATGCGGTTTTTAACTTCTGCCAATCAAACCAACCCTATTCACCAATTTGAAGGCTCAAGACCGAACCAGTTTTTTCCAAGTAAAACTTTGGTAGACATCATGAATGCCAAGAGCGATAGCAGGAGAAATTCATTTTTTACATTACAGGCGGGTTCATATATTGGTGCTACTAATGGAAATGGCGATATAGTGGTAAGTACTTCCTTTTCGCGCATGAGCACTTACCTTAGAGGAAAGCTTTCAGCAGGTGCATATTCTGGCGAAGCACCAATAAGAATGTTAACATTTGCTGAGCAAAATCAGATTTTAGCTGAATATTTCGCCAGAACAAACGGTGGAAATGATTTAACCACGGCAGATACTTATTATAAAGCAGGCATAAACGCTTCATTTACAAGTGCAATTGAGTTTTCAGATGTAACAGAAGCTGGGGCTGTAACCGCCGGTTTAGCTACTTATCTGGCTTCAGCAAATGGAACACTGCTAACTGGTAATGCGCTTCAAAAAATCATCGAAGAAAAATTTGTGGCTAACTTTGGGGTTGCTATAGAGCCATGGACGGACTGGAGAAGAACAGGATTTCCTGTATTATCGCCGGTATCTCCTTCAACAGCCATTCCTCGCATATTACCATATTCATTTAACGAAAGAAGCTACAATCCTAACACACCAGCCCGACCTTCAGTATTTGTAAAATCTGTATTCTGGGATAAATAATTATAACTATGAAAAGAATTTTAATCATATTATTTGCATCAATTTTAGGCCTGGCCTCATGCAAAAAAGATCCAAAGCAACCTGAAACACTTGATACAGTTGCAACCATTACTTTTGATGGTAACTTAAATACGGTATCAGGCACCTACTCAAGCTATGCAACAGCTACTCCTACTACAAAAGGAACAGGAACTGTAAATATTATAATTACCTATAGTGGAGATGTAAAAACACTTTCATTTACCACGCCAACAGGTACAGTTATCAACAATCTGGGCACCGCAACAGTAAGTGGAGGCAGTTATACCTTTACCAAATTGGTAAAAGATTTACGTGGCGCGGCTGATGCGCCGCTCCCAACCTCTGGTACAAGCGGCGCAGTTATTTTAACAGTTACGGCCACCCTCGGCAATGGCCAGACGGTGAAACGCTTTTTTACCATTAACATTACCGGATAATTTGCTAAAACAAAGGCCTGGAAATTTTCCGGGCCTTTGTTTTTTAATTGAAGGGATAATAAACTTATTTCTTATCCACACTATATTTCCCCGGGCCGATAAAAATCAAGCCAAAAAATACAATGCCTAATTCTATTGCATGGCTGGCACCGCCTAATCCATCTCCTTTGCCAAAATGCACTAATGCGGCAATAATCATGGTAAAGATTAATAAAATTAAGGCCGGTCTAAAAAATAAGCCTACAATTAAAAGAAAACCACCAAAGGTTTCAGTCGCTGCGGCCATAAAGCCCCAAAATATCGGCAAAAAATCTATACCGATTACTTTCATACTTCCGCCTAAGTTTGTCCAGCCGTTTGGCCCGCCGGCAAGTTTTGGAAAGCCGTGGATAATGAACATTACTCCTATGCCCAATCGCAAAATTAACAATCCGGTATTGCGGTATTTTCCTAAATTATCTAAAATCGCCATCTTATAAATATTTAAATTGAACGTTATTGGTTTCTACATGTAATGCTACTTCGGCGCCCAAAGTCATGCATAGGTTGTTTTCAATATGCCCTGTAGGGAAATTAAAACAAACCGGGTAGTTGTATTCCTTAACAATCTCCCAGATTACCTCATCAGCTGTTTGCCCGAATGAAATTTTTTCTTCTGCTATTTCATTAAAGGCACCAACAATTAAGCCTTTTAAATGCTTCAGTTTGCCAGCCCTTTTCAACATTCTCAACATCCGGTCGATGCTGTATTCATGTTCACCAACATCCTCCAGAAACAGAATTTTACCTGTAAAATCCATTTCTGAAACTGAGCCTTGCATCATGGCCAGTAGAGTAAGGTTACCGCCAATTAAAATGCCATTGGTTTCTCCAACCCTATTTTTAAACGTGCTCTGGTAATTATACTCCTGTTTTTCGCCAAATAAGGCCTTTTGTAACGATGTTAAAGCTTCAGCTGTTGATTCATCGAAAGTATAAGGCATTTGTGCATGGAGGCACTGTGTATGGCTTTGTGCAATCAGGTGCGATAGAAGCACCGTAATATCGCTGAAACCTACAAACCATTTCGGGTTTTTGTTAAATTCGGTAAAATCAAGGTTATCAATGATACGGATGGCGCCATAACCTCCGCGACCAGAAATAATGGCTTTTATTGATGGATCATCTAAAAAGCGCTGAATGTCTTTTGTCCTTAAATGGTCGGTTCCGGCAAACTGGTGGTGACTGGCATACACACTATCGCCTATAATAACCGCTAAACCCCAGCTTTTTAATATTTCAATGGCATGGTCTATCGGTTTGGGTAATTTTTTTGCCGGACATACGAGGGCAATTTTATCTCCTTTTTTTAAATACGGGGGCTGCTTAATCATCTTCAAAACACTTATCTTTGCCAAATTAATAAAAATTGTTTTGGATAATAGTAAAATAAAAAGATATACCGTAACTGCGGCCCTTCCATATACCAATGGACCGGTTCATATTGGGCACCTTGCTGGTGTTTACATCCCTGCAGATATTTATGCCCGTTACTTAAGATCGAATAAACGTGATGTGAAATTCATCTGCGGATCTGACGAAAACGGCGTTCCGATTACTTTAAAGGCCAAAAGAGAGGGAATTACTCCTCAGGAAGTGGTAAATAAATATCACAAAATTATTGGCGATTCTTTTAAAGAATTCGGGGTTTCTTTTGATATTTACCACCGTACTTCTTCGCAAACCCATCACCAGACAGCAGCCGATTTCTTCGAAACGCTCTATGATAAAGGTGTTTTTACCGAAGAAATTACCGAACAATATTACGATGCTACGGCGAAACAGTTTTTGGCCGATCGTTACATCACCGGTACCTGCCCGAAATGTGGCAACGAAAATGCTTATGGCGATCAATGCGAAAACTGTGGCTCTACGCTTAATGCGACCGATTTAATTAATCCAAAATCTACCCTGTCTGGCGATAAACCGATTCTGAAAGAAACCAAAAACTGGTTTTTACCGCTCGATAAATACGAAGACCGTTTAAGAGCCTATATCGAAAGCCATAAAGAGTGGCGCCCTAATGTTTACGGCCAATGCCAAAGCTGGTTAAATGCCGGTTTACAGCCAAGGGCAATGACCAGAGATTTAGATTGGGGGGTACGCGTTCCCCTTCGCGATGCTGAAGGAAAAGTACTTTACGTATGGTTTGATGCGCCGATTGGTTATATTTCCGCCACGAAAGAACTTTGTAACTACGCAAAACTTGATGTCTGGAACCCGAAAGCGGAAGAATATTATATCAGCAGTTACGAAAGTGATAAATGTGGCTGGGAAGAGTACTGGAAAAGTGATGAAACCAAATTAGTCCACTTTATTGGTAAAGATAACATCGTTTTCCACTGCATTATTTTCCCTGCAATGTTAATGGCGCATGGCGAATATACTTTGGCCGATAACGTGCCTGCTAATGAGTTTTTAAATCTCGAAGGACAAAAAATATCCACTTCTAAAAACTGGGCAGTATGGCTGAACGAATATTTAAGGGAATTTGAAGGTAAACAAGATGTTTTACGTTATGTATTAACCGCAACTGCGCCCGAAACGAAAGATAACGATTTTACCTGGAAAGATTTTCAGGCGAGGAACAATAATGAATTGGTTGCTATCCTGGGCAATTTTGTAAACCGTGTAGTGGTACTTACCCATAAATATTTTGGCGGTTCGGTTCCTACCTGTATGGAAATTACCGAAGTAGATCAGGCTGTTATTGATGAACTGGCTGGCTATCCTGCCAAAATCTCTGCTTCTATCGAGAACTACCGTTTTAGAGAAGCCTTATCAGAAGTAATGAATGTGGCGCGTTTGGGTAATAAGTACCTGGCAGAAACAGAACCATGGAAACTGATTAAAACCGACGAGGACCGGGTAAGAACGATACTGCATATTGCACTTCAAATTGCTGGCAATATTCAGATCCTGATTGAGCCTTTCTTGCCATTTACAGCAGAAAAATTAATGAAAATGCTTAAGAATGGCGGACATGATTGGGAAAATGCAGGTACAATCAACCTGTTAAAACGCGGTCATGAAATTGGTGAAGCTGTTTTGTTATTCGAAAAAATAGAAGATACTGAAATTGATTTCCAGATTGAGAAATTAAACCAGAGCAAAGCCAGCAATGCTGCCAGTACAGCGGTTGCTGTTCCTGCAAAAGAAAACATCCAGTTTGATGATTTCTCGGCCATGGATATCCGAGTAGCCACCATTATTGCTGCAGAAAAGGTAGAGAAAACCAAAAAACTATTAAAACTGACTGTAAATACTGGTATTGATGAAAGAACAGTCGTTTCTGGTATCGCCGAATATTATAAACCTGAAGATATTGTTGGTAAACAAGTAAGTATGATTGTAAACCTGGCTCCACGCGAAATTAAAGGGATATTATCACAGGGAATGATCCTGATGGCAGAAAATGCTGAAGGAAAACTTACTTTTGTGGCTCCTGCAGAGAAGTTTCAGGAAGGTAGCGTAATCCGGTAATATCACAGATAAATAATAAAAAAAGCCATTTGATCATAGATCAAATGGCTTTTTGCTTAAAATATTAAGGATTCATCCGGTTAAAATATTCGCTTATAGAATCATTATTCGCTTTTGCCCTGTCTTCACTCGTGCCAAAGGTTAATTCGGTTTTTCCTTCTTTCATCTGTTCAAATACTGATGTTACAAAGTCACTTACTGCAGGGTGTGCATCATGGATTCCTTTTCCACCCAAATCAGTATTCAAAGCCGGCGGAATCATTTCGATCACCACTATCTTCGAATCTTTCAGGCTGTGGCGTAATGAAAGCGTGAAAGAACGCATAAAGGCTTTTGTTCCACAATAAACAGGTACCTGAGAAAACGGCACAAATGCCAAACCTGAAGTAACATTAATAATCGTATCTAAAGAATCCAGCTCGGTGAAAAGTTTTGTTAAATGAATCGGCGCCAAAACGTTGGTGGTGATTTCATCATTTGCTTTTTCATAGAAATCATCATCACCAATATTCATCCAGTTTTGGATACCGGCATTATTTACCAATACATTTAAATCGCTATGATTTTCGGCAATCCATTTGTATAATTCAATTCTATCTGTTTCGTTTGATAGATCGCAAGCTTTAGTAATTACCGATGGTAGTTTGTCTTTTGCCTCTTGTAAAGCCGATTCACGTCGGCCACAGATAATTACCGTATTGTTTTCTTTTATAAATCTTTCGGCCAGCCCGAAGCCTATGCCACTTGCGCCGCCTGTAATCAGGATTTTATTATTTGCTAATTTCATGTTCTAATAAATTGATAGGTCAAAGATGAAGCTATTAAAAAGATTTATTATGGTGAGTAGTACAGTTTTTTCATAGTTCTTAAAAGATGTGTTCATTAAATAAATCAGATTTTAGTCCCCCGGTAATAAACCATTAATGCATGATAAAATGAATTCTCTTGAGAGAAAACTTTTGTTATATTTGCGCAATCAAAATAAAATGGTCCCGTAGTTCAACGGATACCCGCCTGAACGACTTTAGTCGGGCAGGGAATAGAAGTTTTCTAAACTTTAGCAATGAGTTACTTTGCCTATGTAATTAAAAGTTTGCATTTTGATTATTTTTACAAAGGACATTGTGAAGATTTAGATAAACGATTAAAAGAACACAACGCTGGTAAGACGAAGTCAAATAAGGCTTACCTCCCCTTCATAATTTTTTATTATGAAGAATTCCCAACAAGGGATGAAGCAATTAAAAGAGAAAAATATTTTAAATCTGCTTCAGGAAGGCGATATTTGAAAAATAAAATGGTCCCGTAGTTCAACGGATAGAATAGAAGTTTCCTAAACTTTAGATATGAGTTCGATTCTCGTCGGGACCACTTTTTAACATTCATTAAAATTCAAAGGGGTTCAAAAAACCCCTTTTTTGAGTCTTTAAAGGCCGTTTTTGTTTGTTGTTGAAAAATTAAGGCACCACGAAATTCAATGAAAATAGAGAAAAGGTACCACGAAAAGTACCACCAAATTTTCCTTTTTTGACATCAGTTTCGTAACTTTCATAAAATTCAATTCTATGAGAGCCACTAAAGCTGATTGCAGCATTCATTTTAGACTCAGGGATTCAGAGTCAGAATCGGCCACCCCTATCACCTGCTTTATTGAATATAATGGTAAACCTTTGATCAAAATCGCAACAGGTTTAAAAATCTTGCCCGCAAAGTGGAATGCAAATAAGGAAAAACCAATTACTGGCATAAAGGGGTTATCAAATTTTGAGGCATCCATTTATTTGGATAAGCTATCGAGTATACGTGCCCTTATCGAACAAGACTTCAGAGGGTATGTAAATCAACATAACCATTATCCTGATAAGATAAAATTTAAGATTCAACTGGTTAAGAAAATGAATGGTGAGGAGGAAGTATTAGAATTGATAGATCGCTCTTTCATTAATTTCATCGACTTGATCGTTGAGAAAACTAAGTCAAATCAAAGAGTTAAATTGAGCGGTATATCCAAAGGGCAATCTTTTTCAAAGGCAACTATTCTTTCTTATGGTGGAACTCGAAATTTGTTGGGTGACTATTTAAAAGCAAGAAAGAAAAGTGATCTAGGTTTTGATGATATCAATTTAAAATTTTACTCGGACCTACAGGATTACGTCTACAACGAAAGGAAGCTTTCCCTCAATTACTTCGGAAAGGTAGTTAAGCATATTAAAACTTTTATGCGTGAAGCAGAAGAGTTAGGGTACCATAAAAATGATATCTATAGATCAAAAAGATTTATCAAACCACAAGAGGAAACAGATGCAATCTATTTAAATGTTGAACAGCTGCAAAAAATCAAAAATGTCGATCTTTCTAAAGATGCTTATCTAGATAACGCAAGGGATTTATTTTTAATTGGCTGCTGGACAGGTTTACGATTCCAGGATTATTCGCAGCTTTTGTCGAAGTCAAAAATTATGGGGGAATTTATTCATATTGAAAAAACTGCGAAAACAGGTGTTGGCGTAGCCATACCGCTTCTACCTGTTGTCAAAGACATTTTAAATAAGTATGAAATAAATGGACAAAATCTGTTTCCGAGATCAATAACCAACCAGAAATTAAATGACTATATTAAAATCATTGCAGAGAAGGCCGGGTTGTCTCACCCTATTCAAATTTCCATTCCGGTTGCAGGTAAGAGAAAAATTGTATCACAACCTTTTCATTCAGTTGTCACGACTCATTCCGCTAGAAGATCATTTGCAACGAATATGTATAAACATTACAATTTGCCACCAGTAACCATCATGAAGGTAACGGGGCATAAAAGTGAGGCAGTATTTTTGAAATATATCCGAATGACTCCAGAAGAAAACGCCCAAACTATTTTAGACGCAGTTAATAAAAGGTTTCAGGAAGATAAGATAAAGGATACTAAGTATGCAGAGTAACAATGAAAGGGTCAATGGCCTTTTACACAGGATCCTATTGTTTGGTGAACAATTCTTAAGTTCTGACGGAGGAAATAATTGGAGTAAAACAATATTTTTCTTAACAAAAGCAACGTTTTCATTGCCACAGTGGATTGCTTTTTACGTCAATATTTTAGGGGATCAACTAGGTGATTTGATTAGTTCTCTTTATGAGCTTGAAATAAGCAGCTATAATCGCGAAAAGATAATAGCTCAAACGCAATCAATGATTACTAAGCTCACAGATTTTGACCCAGTCGAAGTAGATCCTGCTGTTCGAAATGTAAGATACGAGGTTTCAGCAGATTTTTTGAAGAAATTTAGAAGTGAAATTGAAATTCTTTTCGATAAGGATATTGTTGTTAATTATCCATGGGCCAAAGGTGAAAGGGATGATGTAATTGTAATCAACTCTTCTGCCAACCATAAAATCAAAGAGCTCCTATTAGATCACTATCATTCAGTCATTGATTTTTATGAAAATGCTGAAGCAAAAAAAATTATGGATCTGCACGCTGAAGTATCGGCATTAGGAAAAGAGATTGATTTATTAAAGATTAAGCTTACAACCCAGCAAAACAACTTTGAGGATCTTCTTTTGCAAGAGACAGAAGATTTAAGGAAGGAAAATAAGCAATTGAAGGAGGATAATTCTTTGCTTTACGTTTTGAATGATGATGATTCTGAAGAAGTTTACAACGATATGTTCGCGTTGATTTTGCTAAATGAACTCGGTCTTTTAGAAACGCCAGAAATGCTAAGAGCAACGAAAAATGCTGTAGCGAATTTTCTTTATAACATGCTGAAGATTTCAAAAAAGAAAAAATTAACCAAGCAATCAATTACCAGATACCGTCATATTCTACTCAATCCTCATACAGAGCCTTCGGTTTATGAAGGTTGGCAACGGATTTATGGAAAACGAGTTTCAGATATTATCGAAGAAATGTTGCCCGGAAGAGAAGTGAAGCTCATAAAGCCTATAAAGTTTAAGTGATCGATTTGATATTTAATATGTTCATTTAACTTGTCTTCGATGATATGCCGTGAGTAAAATCGGTACAGGTTTGCGAGATATCCGTAATATTTATAATAAAAGTGTTTTGTAAAAAAGGCTAAAATTAGCCCTCTTGCTCATGCAAGCTTTAAGCTCTGGAAGGTGGTTTCGAAATATATCCACGCTCATATAACCTATCTCCTCTTATGCAAGAAAATACCCTACATATAATTTTAAATTTAATAGCGTTCATTACAGAGCGTTTTTTCTTTTTATCCACCTCAACCCTCCGTTTATAATATGCTTTGATCTCTGGATCATGGCCAATACAGGTTCTAGCTCCGTTATGTAGCAAAGATTTAATTCGTTTGTTGGCATGCTCAGATACTCGCGCAGCTTTCTTCACACTAGTTCCCGAGTCAATTTCAAATGGTGCAACTCCACAATATGAGGCAAATGTTCTTGCCGTTGTAATGGAATTGAATTCATTAGTATGGATAAGCATTTGCAAAGCTGTAACATCCCCTATTCCCATAACTGACAACATAATCTGCATTAACCTTTTGCAATGACTGTCATTATTCCAAAGCTGTTTTATGCGATCATCTACTTCAGTGATAAGTTGATTAACATGGGTAATCGAAGGACTGCATAGGTCGATATTAGCCTTTGAAATTGTTGAATCAATAAATCCATCATCTTCTATTAAAGGTGTGCAAATAATCGTTTTTACACGTACCATTCTTTCCCTCAGAGTTGACAAGCTACTCAATTCATCTATTATTTTCCTACGGGGCACCCAGAATTTAAGTTCTTGAAGATTTTTTATTAGGTATCTAGCGATTCGTGCGGCATCAAGTTTATCGTTTTTACCTCTGATAATACCAAGTGAATTCTTAATCCGTAATGCCGGTTCAACAACAATCTTTGCTTTAATTTTGGTGAGCGTATTTATTAAGATAAGGCCATATACTCCTGTAACCTCCATACCAAACACCGCATAAGCAATTTTGAATTCGGGTGTTGATTTCAGCAATAAAATAAACTCGTTTATGGATTCAACGTTATTTGACACCTTTCCATTGACGACATTACTGCCACCATATCTTAAGCAGTAGTTGAACGTAGCTTTAGAAATATCTATACCAATAAAGAACTTAACAACATTTAACTTCGTTTTCATCCATAAACTGAATTTTTAATAAACCACTCTAAAGTCCTTAATTCATTGATAGATCTTTCTTGGGTGTTTGCTAGGTCGCTTCTTCCTTAATATAATAAGCATTTTTGGGCTTAAATTATTACTTAGATCTAATCTATATATTCATATAAGTCTATCCCAAAAACGTATATATCAATGGTTGAGTGGTTTAAAATACAAGTTAAAAAAAATAAAACTAATTACAAATAAAATTCAATTGCTTCGCCCTTTGTAAAAGAGCTAAATTATAACTTATAAAATCTTCGCTATCGAGATTTTTGTTCCCAGTTAAGTCTAGAATTATTTTGAAGTTCTTGCAAGTAACTGTAATGGTTTTCATTTTTAAGTTCATTTAATAAAATCGCAATTCTGGAAAAATTAAATTCTGAAATGGTAGACGCTAATCTTTGAAGCTCTTGATTTTTTAAGAAGAAATTTTGATTCAATAATATATTTTCTTCTACCTCCTCTAGTGATAATCGACCTACGTCTTGACTTTCTAATGGTTCTACCGGCGTATATAAAATTGATTTGTAGCTAAGCATGAAGTGTTTCAAAAATAGCCAGGTTATTTCCTTCGGTTTTTGAGTAAGACAACTTGCGTTGAAATAAGTAAAATATATATGGTTTTTTAAATCATTTAATATCAGGCTTGATGTGCAGAATTCGAAAATTTCACTCTGAGACTTCATGATTTCAAAATCTCTTATGTGAATGTAAAAGTTTGCACTACAAGTTATTAATCTCTCTATTTCGGCAGGTGTTGAATCGAAAACATCCTTTAAAGTTTTTATGTTTCCTAAATAAAGGCGGTTCCCTATAATATTATAGAATCGTAATGGTTCAGCAATCATGTTTTAATCGTTTGTTGAGGTTAATTTAATATCATTCTTGGTTTTTCGGGTAAATTGGTATAAGCATCATTACGTATCAATTTTATACTACACTAGAAGTTCCTTCAGGTAATCAATAAGTGCTAAATATCTTAAGGTTGCTATGATTGGCATGTTCGCCGTTATACTTATAAACTGTTCTTTGTTTTCTTCAAGTTTTGTAATAGAATTATTTACAATTTTTCGAAAATATTCTTACTAGCATTCCTTTTTACATAATTTTTTTATAATCAAATTCTTCATTTTTGAGGTGCTATTAGTAGGCTAGTATCCTCTAATTCATGCAATTAGGGATAAAGATAGTAACTATCTCTGATAGTTACGTAGTATCATCTAATGTAGGATATTGTTCAGCTTCCTATTTTCGTAGATAAGATTTGTTCACTATTGAACGTAATTTGAAAGCTATAAGACCAAAAGTGTTGGATGAAATATGAAATTTCTCAAAGATGAAAGTTTTGCACAGTCTAATTTGGTTGCTAAAAAGATGATAAAAAACAATAGATTAGTAACAATAATCCAAGATTAATGACCTCAAGATCTGCCGAAGCGACAATTAAAGGATACTATTACCAATTTGATACAACTATCCTAAGATTGCTCGAGCTAAAAAACCCCTCAGATGTAATTGCCATAGAAGGCATCGAAGACATCGACATTCACACTGCAACGGAGTCAACAGCCGTTCAATGTAAATATCTATCAAAACAAAATTTCACAAATTCAAGTGTCAGGGAGCCAATCACCCTGATGCTTGACCATTTTGTTCTCAATCAGTCTTCGCCAATCAATTATGTTCTTTACGCTCATTTCGAAAAAGAACACGGGGGAGCAGTGAAAATCATAAGCTTGAAGGATTTGAAAGAAATCCTTACCTATTCCGAAAAAAAAGTACAGAAGTCGCATCATATTGATAACGGTATCTCAGATACTGTTCTTAAAAGCTTCTTAAAAAAATTTAAAATGGTTTTTGGTGTAAAGTTCGAAGATCAACAGTCTTCTGTCATCTTAAAACTGAAGACCTATTTTAGTTGCTCGGATTTTGAAGCAGATGCATTTTATTATAACAATGGGCTTAGGAATGTAATTGATATATCAATTCTCAAGGATGCGAATAAAAGAAAACTTTCAAAAGCTCAATTTCTAACCGCGATAGATACAGCCAAACAATTATACAACGAATGGTATATCAGACTTAAGTCCAAGGCAGAGTTTTTAAAACAAATTTCGCATTCTATAAAAGCAACCAAAGCCAATGTTGCATCCAAGTCTCGCCATATTATCATCAGTGAAGAGATACTTAACGCCAATAACTCGGAACTAAATTTTATTGGCATGGTTGAGAATTTGGTTCACACTTACTACCGAATGGGGCATGCACTCCGCGATGCAAAACCTCCTACATTAATACTCGATGTTGACCAACAACACTTAACTGAAATTAAGAAACAACTGATAGGTAGCAACCTAGTTTTCAATGATGGATACGAACACCTATTTTTCTCCGCAGATTTTTTTGATCGACCTCCCATAATCAACGTTACGACGTCCAAAGCGAAGCTTAGCAAGAGCTCCTATCAATTTAGGTTAATATCACTGGCGACATTATTGGAACATTTTAGCAGAATTACCGAACCCAAGGTAGTTATGAATTTTTCGAAAAAAGAATCACCGTACGAAAAGTCAACTACCTATTCTTTATTTGATATCAAACATTGCGAAACCTTGAAAGATATATCAACTCTTATATAATATAACGCTCATGAACAAAGACATTTTTAAAATTTTAAGCGTGGCGCCAAATCTGATCCAGATTGAGGTACTTGACGTCGAACAATTCAAACATGAAACAAGCGATTTTACAATTGGAAGTTATTTGAAGATCTCTGATGAGGCAAATACCTCAATCATTGCACTAGTACAAAGTTTCAAAATTAAAGAAGTGATGATGTCAAGTAGTGAAGAACAAATTAGAAACCCAACATTCATTCTTGATGCACAGCCAATCGGTTTTTTAGATGACCAAGGTAACTTTAAACGCGGCGGACAACAGATCGCAATTCCGCCAAATAGTGTAGAGATTGCTGATGTTGAAGTTATGAAAAAGATTTACGGGGGGACAACATTAAATAAAAGGTTTTGCTTTTCTTCATTGGCCCAAAATACTGAGATAGATATTGCTGTAGATGGGGATAAATTTTTCAGCAAACACATTGCTGTAGTGGGATCTACAGGGTCTGGGAAATCTGGCACCGTGGCGAGGATACTTCAGGAAGGTATTCGAACTACAGATGGTCAGAAAACTGGTGGGATATTGAATAATTCGCATATTCTTTTATTCGATCTCCATGGAGAATACTCCACGGCGTTTCCAAGCTGCTCACTTTTAGATGTTAATACATTGAGCCTTCCTTATTGGTTGATGAACTCAGAAGAACTCGAAGAGATGTTCATTGAGAGCAGAGAGAGCAATTCTCATAATCAGATTTCCCAGTTTAAACATGCTGTGACCTTGAATAAGAAAAAGTATAATAACACTTTGGAAAAGGTTAATTATGATACGCCCGTCTACTTTAGCATAAACGAAGTCTACCAATATATCCACAATCAAAACTGCGCAACGAAAGATGCAAAGACTGGAGAGTTAAAGATCAAAATACATCCTATTGGTATAGATGATCGGTATTACTTATTTGAAAAGATCGAATTTGAGGACAAATCATCAGGAAAAATAAATGGAGGGGCATATGCAGGGGAATTTGATAGATTTGCCCCTCGCTTGGAAACAAAAATTAATGACGAGCGATTAAGTTTTTTGTTAAGAACGGAAAAAGAACCGGGAATTCCTTTCAAAACTGATGACCTCGAACTAATTCTTAAACAGTTCATCGGGTATGGCGATACTAAAAAAACTAACATTACAGTGATTGATCTCAGCGGTATCCCGTTTGAGGTATTGAGTATAGTGGTATCTTTGATTAGTAGGCTAATCTTTGATTTCTGCTTTTATTTCAAGTCGACTAAAAGTTTAGGAGAGGAACTTCCCTTCCTTTTAGTATTGGAAGAGGCACATAACTACATTCCAAAAGCGGAAGCTGCAAAATACAATTCTGTTAAAAAGTCAATTGAAAGGATAGCAAAAGAGGGAAGAAAATATGGTCTCTCCCTCATGATTGTCAGCCAAAGGCCATCTGAAATCTCAGAAACCATCTTTTCACAATGCAATAACTTTGTCGCTATGCGCCTTACAAATCCAACTGATCAGCAATATGTTAAAAGGTTAATGCCGGATAATGTGAGTGCTATCACTGACACACTTCCTGTTTTAGAAAGGCAAGAAGCTTTAATCATTGGCGATTCGATTCCGATCCCAACCATTGTCAGGATTAAGGAATTAACAGAAAAGCCAGCATCAAGCGATATTGATTTCCATACCGAGTGGAAAAAAGACTGGTTTACAATTGCTTTTGGCCCTATTTTAGCAAAACTGAAGAAGACTATACCCGAAAAATAAATTGGATATAAGGCCGATCACCGCAAGGTTATAGTACAAATATAAAATTACAATGAAGTTATGTTAATCTTTGAGGATCGGTCCTATCTAATTTTGTAGAAGTTAATATCCTTATTTTCTGAGATCAGTACTAAATAATTATTTGAGTATTTCTTGATACTACTCAACTCTTAAGTTAGAATGATTTGAAAAAGTGATAATGTATCTTATAAAACGAATAAATATTTGCCCAAATAGGTTGATTTTTTGCATTAAATAAAAAGCAAGGGCGCCCGTTTTGCGCAGCGCCCTTTTGTTTAACGATCTAACTGTTCTTGTATTATCCCTTAATCTATATCTCGAAATAGTTATGTGCCTATTTCCTCACAAACCGGTCATAGAGTTGCACTACAGCCGCAATAGCACAAATTACCCCACAAAGGCATGCTATTATTGAAATTGTCATTATCATTAATCCAAAAATAACAAATAATTTCATCATTTTCCATCTCCTACAGATAAGCCACAATAGCGCTCGTACAATAGCTACCTCGTATTTGCGACATGCATGGCCTACCCATATTGGCTATAATAAAATACAACAGTCATGACAGTTTTAACAGTGGCTTTGGAACTATATCCAAAGTCTCACATCATTCATTACGCACACATATTGCCAACCATGAATTATTGTTTTCCTAATTTGATAGTGCGTATAGTAGAACTGTCGGATTTGTGTATATTAGTTTCATATTTGTATATAACCTTAATATAAGTGGTAGCATTTGCGATAAACACTAAATATGTCGATCTCCCGGAATTGAAACAAAAGCGCTATCTCAATAAAGGCGATACAGGTCACTTTTCGATAGAAAGTGAATTACAACATTTGCCCATAGGGAAGAACAAACATTTTTTATTTATCCGGCCGGAAAAAGACGAACTAATTTTCACTAATGATGGCGTGATCACTACTAGTGCGACGATAATAAAACTACCGACACCAACAGATCATATCACTAAAGCACGGCTAAATAATTCACCCCCTCCAAAGGATCGTTACAGACACACCTTTAATTATAAGATTGAGAAACCGCTTCAGAAAAATAATTATTTGAATGATCTCAAGTATAGTTTAAAAGTTGTGTATAATTTTTACAAGCCTGAAAGTCATTTTAGTCAACAGTTCAGGGAAATTAATTCCGAAGATTATATGACCATAGTAAATGGTTGGATATATACAGCTCGCACTGCATTCGGCAAGATTGTAAACGCATTGCCAAAGCAAAATCGACTAGAGTTTATGCTGCAGGCAATGGAAAACTTTGGAACAATCGATTTCGTAAAAGTTCCATTATTAGATGGGATTGACTTTTTGAATGATTACGTTAATCGCCGTATAATAAGTCGTGGTAAATTATTGGTCGCAACAGATAAGTTGATTGCAAATAACTTAAAAACATACCTTGACCCAACACAAGTAGGTTTTTTTGATGAAATCAGTGGCAATGAAAAGAACATTCACACACAGGCATTAATATTTCAAAGATTACTTTCATTGCAAAACAAAACATCTCTTAAAGATTACTTATCACAATCGATTCAATCTGTTCCGGAAATTGAAACTCATTTTGATACTATGTTTAAAAAGGAAACTTGGCCAATAGATTTAAGAATATGAGTGATTTTTTGGAATATATAAATGAGTATTCTGATCTTCTCAAAAAAGGCGCGAAGTGGGAAACCGATGAGGACCCGTTAGCACCGGTTTTATCGGAGACGGATGCTTGGGCGGACGATTATATCTATGAATTTTATTGTTACATCTGCCTGGTCATAGATTTGATGAATAATTATGACTTAGAGTTCATAAAGGGTAAAGGGAAATTCGAATACAAGTTTCCGCGAAAGGCAGCTTTAAAAAGAGGAAAACCTCGTTTTCATGCTTTAGAAAATGGGGTGTTAAAGTTTCAGATATGTGCAGGAACAAAAATCAATTGTTCCATCGCGCTGGAAGAGGATAACAATCCAGACATTTCGTTTCAAAAACCAGATGCTTCGGAAAATCCGAATGAAGACGATATTATTCTAATTATGGACGCCAAATTCAAAGAGGATCCAAAAGCAGTGCTGCCTAAATCAGAAGTTTACAAGTTTATCACCATATCTTATAATCTATTCAATCTCAAAGGAGTTCCATCCGTACCTGTTAATTTCAAGAGGTTTTCGGACATGTTTGGCAATTGCCTTATTACAAATGGTCAGTCATATACGTCACAGGCTGACATCTCACTGCTAAAATTACACAACATAAAAGAAGTTGAAAATTTTGCGCCTAAACTGAAACATAACGTAATTGGGTAAGCTTGTTGCTTATAGCGCAAAAAAGCCTGTAATCCTTAAATGTAGCTATATAGCTTTGTTGATCTCAATTTTTCAAACTATAGACTAACTCATATAACGTTGTTTAATATTTTTCTGTAGTTTTTATTCCGTCATTCGTGTGGGTAGCGAGAATTTTGCATAACAATAAAATGTCGCTCTTTTCAATTGAAGACCTTTGTTAATTTGTTCAGGTGCTTTATCTATATCCTTATATAGACTGCATGACTAATAATTTCGAAATAGTATCTTTACTGAAGCTTCTTGGCTAACCTCATGAAGGGCATCTTTCTTGTGCTGATTCTAACTCTGCCTTTTTTCTTTTTCGTATTAATTTTCTTTCATATTCCGCTAACTTAGCCATTATATAATCCTTTCATCAAGCTCTGGCCGAGCCCTTGTTACTACCGAAATGTTTGTTTAAAAATAAAATCTACGCGCACTGCTTTTAAATCATATTTAGCTAAATTTCTGAAGACCAATGGAATTAATTGAGAATTAAGATTTTTCATCACCGACAGGATTTAATAGAAAATATTTTTTGTTAGCTGATAGCGCCGAAAAATCAGGAGAACTATCTAACTATCATTAAACTTAAACTTTTACCAGACTTATCTATGTTGATATCTTGCATGTCAATGAGATCAAACAACTAACTTCCTATCGTTACAATTTTTATCACCAATAAAATGAACTTACTGTAAATAATGATAGTATCCCAAAGTTTATCCTAGTGAACCTTGTGTCATTCAATTACAAAAAAAATGGCGCAAATTTTAACAAGTTATTCGGATTCAGAGTTCAAGGAAGTTCTTTCCGAACAAGTAAGAGAGGTTTTTGGTGAACTATTCAAACATACCAAGTCACCTAGTGAAGAACCAGAAAAAGTCAGGTATAAAACACGCGAGGAAACAAAACGTCTTTTGAACGTTTCGCTCACAACACTTTATTACTGGGAAAAGGCTGGTATTCTAATCCCTCATCGAATTGGTAGACGAGTATTATATTCTATTGAAGCATTAGAGGCTGCAGTTGAAAAACAGAAAGGGCATTCTATATGAAAAATTCAGCAGGAATAAATAGCTTTTCTGTTCACAGGAACGATACTCTTATTGCTAACAAGAATCAATTAATAGATGATGCTGAAGAGGTCGGAGTTTTTTCGGGTGCTGATCTTTTTCGGCGAAATATTCTCGAATTACCGAAAATGCTGGGTGAACTGTTGCCAAAGGTTGGCTTAGTTTTACTCGCGGGTAGTTCAGATACCGGAAAGTCAATTTTCGCAAGGGATCTTATCCTTTCCCTCGTGTTAAACAAAAGTCAGTTTATAGGTTTTCCTTTTTCAGAACAACTTTCCCGTAAGGCAATTATTGTATGTACTGAAGATGATGATCTTGCCATCAGTTATTTAATTCGGAAACAACTTAAAAACCAACCTGAGGATTTAATTATTCGGTCTTTGGAAAACCTGTACTTCATTTTCGACGCAGATAACCTGATTGGCAAATTAGAGAACATTTTAGTTTGCAAGCAAATAGATATAATCAAGATTGATACGCTTGGTGATTTAGTTAATGATATCAAAGACAATGGAGAGGTAAGACGTGTACTTAGTTGTATGAAGCGGCTTGCCACAACCTACCAATGTTTAATATTGCTGATGCATCACACCAATAAGCGAACGGAATCTCTTATTCCCAATAAGAGCAACGTGCAGGGAGCTGGAGGACTTGAGCAGAAGTGCAGATTGGTACTGGAATTAAGGAATGATGTTTTCGATGGTAACTTGAAGCATCTCTCCGTACTCAAGGGTAACTATCTTGGGCTAGAGTTTAAAGGCTCAAGTTTCGTATTGGAGTGCGACCCTTTAACGCTGACCTTTTCCAATACTGGGAGAAGGGTTTCATTTGATGATCTTATTCATTCACGGGATAGCCAAGTAAGCGAATCAAAGAAAGTTCTTCAAAATTATGATGCAATAGACAAGGATTTGCTTAAAGTTATTCTCAAATCCATCTTTGTGAAATTTGGTAATGGACTCCTCCGCTCACAACTAAAACCTTTGCTGGCGGAGGGACTTAGAAATTCATTTGATCTGGAACATAGTCCGGGCCTGAATAAGGTCAGTGATTTGATTACCAGATTGCAAATTGACAAGATCCTTTCCAATCCAGAAGAGGAAAGCCTTCGCGGAAAGGCAGCGATAATTAACCTGAATCCAGATACTGAACTGAACTGAATGGCTACCTAAAGGTAGAGCCATTTCAGTTTAGTTCATTAAGTAAACTGGAACGGCAAGTGGAATGGCCATTCTATTTCAGTTCCAAAATTCTTTTTATGAGAAGTTTGAAAACAGCCTGGTGCAGTATTTTTGAGAATAAATACAGTACCTCTCCAAAATCAATTACATTATTTGATGCTTTGTCAACGTCTTGGCAAGCTGATATTTTAAGTGAAATCCGGCAATGTGAATATAAGTCCCCTAGACAGCAATACTTAAAAGGAAAATTGTTTGCAATTACCCCGTGTAGTCAGCAAATAGGTGGACGAGGTGAGCGCTTTCATCAAAGTCATAGTGGTTATCTTGCTTTTGATGTTGACGGTCTCGGCGAGAAGCTCGATAACATATTCAGAAGGATTATTGCAATACCTTACGTGGCCTATTGTGGTAAATCAGCAAGCGGAAATGGATTATGGGGTTTGGTTCCAATTGAGTTTGTTGAATTTCACAAGGAACATTTTGACGCCATGGTTCAGTATTTTTATAGTTGGGATATTACCCTGGATACTGCACCGAGAAACGTGGCCTCATATCGTTTTCTGTCCTTTGATCCTGATGCTTTTTTTGATGACGAGGCAGTCCTTTTTAAAAAAAGACTTTTTCCCGAGACTGTAGTTAGTAGGCCATTAATTGGTCAGCTTAGGTCTGGTATGAATGGGGATATTTGGCAAGATTTTAACAGGCAAGCGGATCCGGATATTATCAATACTATCCTATTGAATGCCGGTTGGAAATGCCACAGCCATAAAGGTCCAAAGATTCGGTACACTAGGCCTGGAAAGGAGATTAGGAATGGACTGAGTGCGGAGTACCATACCGGTTTGAGAACATTTTTTGTATTCAGTAGTGAAGCTCCTGCGGCACAATTTTTCATAAATAAAAAAGGTGGATCTCCCTGCGATATTCTTATTCACTATGCTGCTGATGGAGATCGGAAAAGGGCATATCAGATCTTAAAATCATTAGTTGGACAGTTGAAATTTGAGCGGTGATCGATTGGGCGTTATGAGGGAGCAAGTTTATGTTTTTGCTATACAAAAACCTTTTTCGCTTCAGCGAAAAAGAACTTGCCTTTTTACTCCCGATGGTCTCAAAAAGTAGGTGAAGAAAAATTAAAAGCCTGATGGAAGAACGATTAAATGCCGGAAAGTCCAAGGGAGGCAGGCCGGTAAAGAAGATAAAACGAGAAAAGATTATTATGGTGAGATTGAGCAAAACGGATCATTTTATGATTGAGGGAAAGGCGAATAAGGCTGGAATTAAAATCAGTGATTGGTTTCGCCAGGCCGCTAAAGCTGGAAAGGTTTCACCAAGACTAAGTCCTGAGGATTTGAAAGTATTCAGGATGCTGGCGGGAATGGCAAACAACCTGAACCAACTTACAAAGCTTTCTCATGAGCAAGGACTGTTGGTGTTCCAGAAAAAGTGCAGGGAGTTGATAGTTGAGATACATGAATTGGTTGCTAGGTATTTCAAAGGATGATAGGAAAGGTTGTGATCGGCAAAAGCTTTGGTGGGTGTGTTCGTTATGTGGCAAATAAAAAGGATGCAGAGATTCTTTATGGGGATGGTATTAGAATGGATAATCCATCCTTTATAATAAAGGATTTTGATTTGCAAAGAAAGATGAATCCGGAACTTTCAAAAGCGGTAGCTCATATTTCCCTTAGCTGGAGTGAAGTTGATAGCGATAAATTGAGTAATGAAAATATGTTGGCAATGGCAATGGAATATTTGAAACTCATGGCCATAAAAAATACGCAGTTGCTTGTTGTCCGGCATAACGATAACCATCACCCCCATTTACACATAATTTATAATCGGGTGGATAATGATGGTAAGACAATCTCTGACCAGTTCCAGTTTAAAAAAAACGTTGCGGCGTGCAAAGAAATAACCGTAAAGCATGGGTTTTTTATAGCAAAGGATCGAGACAAAGTTAACAGAAAGGCCCTAAAAGGGGGCGATAAGATCCGTTACCAGCTTTTTGACCAAATCAAATCAGCACAAAAAAGTAGTAAAAACTGGGACAGCTTTGGAAATAAACTATCCAATAACGGTATTGAAATGGTTTTCAAATATAAGAATGGTAGTAACGAAATACAGGGCGTTTCATTCAAGAGCGGGGAATATACTTTTAAAGGTTCGGAAATCGATAGGTCGCTAAGTTATGGTAAACTCAATGCCTTTTTTCAGGATATATCTGTTCAACACGATTCCACCAAAATAAGCTTACCAGAAAGGGAATTTAGTGAAAGCTCTCCTGGCAAGGGGACGTTTAGTGAATCCTCTAAACTGACTGAAGTATTGGAAATTCTGTTTATGCCGGCGTTCTCGCCAATTCAGGCTGAACTAGAGCCCAGAAAGAAGAAAAAAAGAGGAACCGGTTATGATGAAGAAAAAAGTCAGGGAAGAGGCAGGTAATTACAAATTAAATGCAAGTTAATGGAAAAGATAAATGAAAAATTAGAAAACATAGAAGAGATCATGGATCTGCTTATTGGTCAAATTAGATCCCAGGAGGAAAAGCTATCTGTTATAATTGAGCATCAGCATTCGCAGGCGGATGAGGCGATTGCAATTACTATGCCTGATGGGGAAATCATTCCTTCCATTGAGGAGCTTAATAGATTTGCAGTTTCGATGAATGAGCTGAAGAAAAAAATAGAGCAGTTGCCTGAGGCATTTAAAGTAAAGCACCAACATCACTATGAAATAAAATCAAAGTTCTATTTTACTGGGGCTATAATTATTTTTCTTGTTGTTGCGATATCTTTAGGAAGTTCCATTTCTCTTATCTTCAGTAACAGCGAGCTCAAAACCGAATCAGATAAATTTAAGGTGATACGAGGTGCCTACCCTGAGCTTGCCATTGAAATTGACAGGCAATACCTGAAAGACAAAGAGAATCTGATAAAAAACGCCAATCTTCAAATCCATCAGCATCAGGTATTAATCGAGGCAAGCTTAAAGGAAGCCCAGGCAAAGAAAGATTATGAAAGGGCCAGGCAATCAAAAAAAAGTTTGAAGGATAGGCAGAAAAAAGCTAAATGATAATTCACCCACCCCTCATTTTTGGCCTGCAAACCCTGCCGCTCAAAAACCACCCAGGTTTGCCTTTTACATCTACGAAAAAAATCCTGTCCATTCTAAAATTCCAGAATGGACAGGCATTTGGTGTAGGACTATCTTTTGGTTAAGCCAAAGGTCTGCTCAATTTGTTCAACAAAAGGCTTCAAGTGGGTTTCATAATGTTTCTTTAGGACAGGCAAACGAAAACTTATTTTCGAGAAATAAGTTACGATTTCTGCATCAGTCATCGAGCCAAGAAGATAAAATCTCATTGGGTTCTTTTCAGCAGCAGCAAAAAAGAACATGTTAAAAATCGGAGCAAAATTGGCGAGCTTGCCATTAACCATAAATTTGAGGTCAAGGAAATAGTATTCTCCTTTGTCAATAAGAAAAAATTTGAGTTGAGGTATATCACTCGCGACCTGACAGAACCGAATATCTTTTTTTGTCGGCTTTCCTTTTATGTATCTTAAGCCATAAATCCATTGATAGCACATGAACCGTTCATTCACAAGTTGTGGAAGTGCACTTTTCCAGAGATCAAACTGTAATTTTTTCCTTTCGGAAAAAGTTCTGCTACAATTTTCGTACTTGTGGTTTTTCATTTGAAAATAGATAGAGTTCTCCCACATTTCTTCACAAATGTCGTTCAAATTAAGCTGCGCTGAATTGAGTTCCAGATCGTCTGATATCGTTTTACTGTTTAGGTATGTCAATAATGATTTAAAATTTCTTTTGTCATTATTTAGGGTTGCCGTAAAAGGTATGAGTAGGGGTAGCTCTTTTTCTTCATTGTATCTCTCGTGTAGGTTTAAGGGATCTAAAATACAGTACGCGATAACCGGTGTGACATTATCTAACGAATCCGATAATTGTGGCTCAATGAAAATATTGGTTCTTGCCTCGTTTCCTAATGGAACAAGTGGAAGCGAAACGCCTGGTTTAAAAAGATTCCTAAATGGATCTTTTAGTTTAATGGTTAGCCCCTTGCTATTGCTCGCGATTTTCAGATATTTCGAAGTTCCATTATCAGCATCAAAGAAATCCGGATAGTAATAGTCCTCAAAGCTTTTTTCATGATAAAACCATAGATATTTATTTAGAAAAAAGTAGGCATATCTGCTTAAATAAAATTCATCTGTGTCGACGCTGCAGCTGATAAGTAAATGATTCTGCGTTACTTTCAGGTATACCATTTCAACATCTTCTTTTTCGATACTGATGGAGGCGGTAAGTATCTCGTTAACAAAACCCAAATTTTTTACGCTAACAGAAAGGTAGCCGCGTTTTGGTGGCCTGAATTCTGACAATGAATCCAGTGTTTTCCGTTCCAGCAATCGCGTTCCATTTTTGAAGGGAAGTTTAAAAAACCTGTAAAAAGGTATATCGGGAGTTAAATTATTCAAAACCTACCTCCATTTCTATTTGCTCTTCGTTTTGCAATTTAAACTCAGATATTTTATTGGTGCAAATCTCTTTAGTCAGTTCAAAGAATGCATATGCTTTTGATACAAGTTTATCTGAGTCGTCCGAATCAACTTTAAACGTATCCTTATATCTTGCTTGGGAATAGCTTCTCAGTAAAATTTCAAATAACAAAAGGTCATCTTTACTAGATCTAAACAGATTGGAAGGTTCTTCGGAAAAACAACAGCAGAGATCAAGCTGCCGGCCTAAGTGGTGAATATCTGATCTGTAAGCAAGATTTACCCTGATCAATGCAATGGTACATTGTTCGATGACCTGGTGGGTCAAAAAAACGGCAATGGCGTAATGTTGATTACCATAACTATCTGCCGCCGCATCTAAAAAACCTTGAGCCAATTTTATCCGATGTTCAAAATGTTTTTTGGCCTTTTCAAAGTTTTGACTTGAGTCAAATTGGATTTCGTTTTCTTGTGCTAGGATTCCAGTACTATTATAGAGTAGACTTCCTTCGTTCAATATTGTAATGAAAAACCTGTTGTTTTTTTTGATACACTCCGTAATTGTTTCTAACCCATGCGAGAGAATCGTAATCTTACCTTCGGTAAAGTGAGTACGACAAAAGTCTTGGGCTTCATGTTCATTCCTAGTTGAGCTTTCCATTATCATTAGCAGAAAATAATGTGGCTCGTTTTTGTCTAGACAAGAGGTAAAGCAACCGGAACGATTATTAGATTTTATAATTCTGCAAAATGAGTAAATTTTCATCGGCTTAAATTTCTTTACCAATAATTCAATGAATGAATTTAGTCGAGCCGAAATGGATTCTGTGCGGCTTAAGTTTGCTACTATCATGGAATTTTCGATTTATTTCTTCTAATTTCCAACTCAACAACGCCGTACCGAACCACAGCAGATTGTTTAATACACCAGAATGGTTGTTTTTTACCAAAAGAAAATTTTAGATATATTTGGAATATGGAAACCTCAGAAAAAAATACCCGCATGCATTTAGGTCGTAAAATTTCTAGAATTCGAGAATTACGAGGAATGAAGCAGGAAACGCTTGCAGCTGAGTTGGGTATTAGCCAACAGGCAATAAGTAAGCTTGAACAAAGCGAAGAGATTGAGGATTTGACTTTGGGTAAAATTGCTAGTGTCTTGGGAGTTACTTCTGAAGGAATAAAAAATTTCAATGAGGAAACCATATTAAATATAATCTCTAATACTTTTACAAGTAATGATAGTTCTACCATAAATGCAATAAATGTTCAACCTAATTTTAATCCTATCGATAAGGTTGTGGAGTTGTATGAGGAGAACAAAAAGTTGTATGAGAAGTTATTAGCTAGCGAGAAGGAAAAAATTGAAATCTTAAAAAATCGATGATGACGGGTAGTAAAATTTTAATATTAGATATTACAATTTGCAAACTTGCCAGAAAAGCGAGATTCCCTTTAGTAGCTTAGATCAAAAGGAATAATTTTCTTCAATTTAAAGGTGATAATCTAATTGTAATTTCAATGCTCTTCTGTATATGACTTATAGTGGAAATAAACCAGAAAATAAACCATTCATTCTAGTCATATTCGGGTTTTTAAAGGCCACAGTTTAAAAAATGGATGTTTTAATATAAATTAAATTACTCTAGATACAACGAGCAAACTTAGATTCCTTTTACAATAATGATCCAAAGCTTAAGTTTTTTACTAAACAAATCATATGATTTAGAGGTTTGGTGATATACTTTCCGTAAACTTCTATTTAAAGCTCGAATTATAAATAATCACATTTTGCTGGCATCGTAAAAGTGTGGACAAAACTAGTTAAAATAATAAGTTCATAAAATAAACTTACGAAAAATCATTTTATATTTAATTTCAAATCATACTCTCATCATGGAAATAAAGTTGCATAATTCAATACTATTTTCTTTGTAAAGCACAATTCCTAAATGAAATAAATATTTATATATTCGGGGAGTTCTAAATGAAGACGATATAAAATTGATTTTTGTTGTGTTCATGCAACAATTGTTTGAATGGGTCAGTTTTTTTGATTCTTTTATCTTTATAAATATCTTTCTATTCATATTCATTATTTATTTTTTGATGAATGTGATATTTTTTAAGTAGAATTATCGTTTCATTTAGAACTCTTGCTCATTGAATTTCCTCTCGCTTAAGGTCAAAGAAGACCTATTAGATTATTTTCAAATAACTGAGAAAAAGCTTAATCATTTACTATACTCTTTACCAGAAGATTATAGATACTATACTTTTAGTGTAAAAAAGAGAAATGGTACACCCAGAACAATTAACTCACCAAACCTTGACCTGAAGGTTATTCAAACCAAATTAAAAGATGACTTGGTGCAGATATATGGACATAAAGGTTGCGTACATGGCTTTGTAAATGGTAAAAATATACTGACAAACGCTAATCAACACCTCAAAAAAAAGGTGCTGGTCAACATTGATCTTAAAGATTATTTCTCTACAATTCATTATGGTCGTGTTAGAGGGATGTTTGCGAAAGGTCCATTTTATTTTAATGACTGTATCGCTACACTTCTTGCTCAAATATGCTGTTATAAAGGGCTTCTGCCACAAGGTGCTCCAACCTCACCGATAATTTCAAATTTCATTTGTCGAAAATTAGATAATAGTTTTCTCGTTTTTGCTAAACGAAATAATTTGTTTTATAGTAGATATGCAGATGATATTACTTTTTCAAGTAATAAAAGCAAATTAATGCCAGAGCTTGGAACTCTGAAAGATGGTAGATTTTACTTATCAAAATCGATTTCTGACCAAGTTAGTGGCAATGGGTTCTTAATTAACGAAAATAAGATTAGAGTAGCTTTCAAATTTAATAATCAAAGCGTTACTGGTGTAAAGGTTAATCTCAAGCCGAATGTATCTCGAATATATATCAAGCAAATAAGAGCAATTTTAAACGCCTGTGAAAAGTATGGCATCGATAAGGCCGCCCAGATACATTTTAAAAAAAATGAAATAAACCCAAATAAACTGAAAAGTCCTATTGAATTCTTTTTAAAGCGAATAGTTGGAAAGGTTTCTTTTGTGGGATTCATTAGAGGAAAAGACGATTTTATTTTTGCAAAACTATATAGTAGGGTTAAAGCTATAGTGCCAGACGCGAGGCTCTCTATTATTTATAAGAAATTGGAAGAATCTACTCGCACTATGATTTTGACAGAGGGAAAAACTGATTGGAAACATATTAAGTCCGCCTTATTGAAATTTAAAGCGCAAGGTGTTTTCTTGGATCTAAATCTAAGCTTTACGGATTATTTGGACGAACACAAAATATCAAATTCTGAGCTTTATAAGATATGCGAATCAATTCCAAAAACTGGTATGCAGAAAAATAAAGTGATTTGCATTTTTGATCGAGACGACAAAAACTTTATTCCAAAAGTAACTTCAACTTCCAGTTCATATAAGGACTGGACAAATAATGTGTATTCAATTGTTTTACCTGTTCCGAATCATAGGGCATTTGATAGTATCTGTATCGAACACTACTATCTTGATGAAAATCTTTTTACATACGATCAAAACAATAGGAGGCTATTTTTTAGTACTGAATTTGAACCAAATGGAAAACACAAGACAGAGAATTATGAATTTACTGGAAAGAAAGAAAAATTAAAAAATCGGTTTCCTACGATAATTGATTCACAGGTGTTGGATTCGAGTGGTACGAGTGTTGCATTGTCAAAAAATGATTTCGCAGATTACATTTATAATAACGTACCTCGGTTTGGCTCTTTTGACATCGACGCTTATCGAAATTTATTCGAACAAATTATTCTCATAGATAAGTTACCTATAAAAGGTATGATGATAGAAACTGTTATTCTGTAAAATTTTATTTCTCTGTCCAATAATTACCATACTTCTTGGATATTCATAATCTGAAAGGTGCTGAAATAATGTCTAAATATTTGAATGTCTTGTACACACCGCCATTGGGAATTCAGTTAATTGTATCAGATTCGTCTTTAAGAATTGTTAGTAATATCAACTACCTCATTAATCCTATACAATTCGGGAAGGAACTGTGATTTGATTCTGAATTGGCTACGCTTCTTAATACTTGGCCGGGCCGAAGAAGCATTTTCCATTTTAATTCCCGGATCATAGTAAATATTTCCTTGCGCCATTTGAGACAGAAAGAGCTGGAAATCTGTTCCTTTTCCTAAAATGATTTTGTTGCCATAACTATATTGTCTCAAGTTTTCTTTTTGATTCAATGATGGTACGTAACAGGCTTGGTTATGCTTTCGGTTCCAGTGCATCAACATTGAAGAAAAATCCCAGGAAGCAGCTTCATTTCCGGTCGCATCTATTAGGGCAATTTTTCCGGAACTATTTCTAATTTTCCCTGAAGCTGTATCAAACCCTTCTAACTGCATTGTTAAATTAGTGAGTGGCTGGAGCGTGTTTACCTTATGGATACCTCCGAAGTTCATTCTATCTGCCCGGCCATTTCTATCCACATAACCATAGTTGCTGATAAATGTTTTTGCGCCCTTATCCCGATATACACCGCCAGTGGGTTCGGGAGTCATTAGTGTGATAACAGCATTACTTACCCTCAAAAAGTTTGTTACACCAAATTGCTTGACCTCCCAGCCTAAATAATCAGGTTCTGAATAGCCATTAGGTATGATGCCTAATTCTGCTTCTAGCGTATAACCACCGCAGTTTGGTGCTTCGCAAGAAATAACGGCCCCGTTCCGGTCCAAACGCTTTGATCTAATCCATCCGGACTGATGTATCCTAAGAAGTTCTGCTAGTAATTTCTCTCTATCGTTTAATAATAAAGCAGCTATTGAAACTCTGAAAACACCAAATTCTACAGGGTTGTTTTCCTTATTAAATTCTGTTGCAATTTCAGAATCTGGTGAAGCAACATAGCCTATCACCTTACCATCTGTCGTAACTCCAAAAAAGAAAAGTCTCCCAGCAAGTCTCACTGTCATTAAATCGGATGGAGCATTTTCGCAGCTCTGCAAAAAACCTGAAAACCTTACTTCGGGATATTTTGGGTATAAAATAAGTTGCGCGTGGGGGGCGGGGAAAAGTTGTCCCTCGTTACCTATCCATGAAAAATCCAATTTGGCTTTGAATCTTTCTTTTTTCCAATCACCAGCCTCAACAGAAATGATATTAGTAACCGGTAGAATGTTTAGAACTTCAAAGCTACCAGCAAAATAGACTTGGTTCTTTGAATTATCGTTTGGGGACAGTGTTTTAATATAAATTTTTTCGCATCCCTTGTCATGAAAAATAGTTTTGAGATTGTTTAGCGTCATTTAGTTTAATCTCTAAAGTTGTTTAATAATTTCTTTGCCAACTGCCTGTATTAAAGGCATAACTACTGAGTTGCCGAACTGTCTGTATGATTGGACATCAGAAACGGGAATAATCAGGCTTTTATCTTTATTATTCGTATTAATTGGATAAATCGGGTAACCCTGCAATGCGCCTGCCTCATGTGGAGTTAGACGCCGTGGATTTTTGCCGTCCTGAGCAATCAAAATTTCAGCTCCGTCTTTGTAATATCTTGCGCTAATTGTTCTGCTGATTCCTTCAGGATTTGCTAAACCAAAACCAAAACCATTACCTTTTTCTTTGTGTTTTTTTGCATACTCCTGAAGGTAATGCCATAACTTATCACTTAAGGTAAACTTTGGTAGAACATCCGACTGAAGAATTGTTTTTAGCTGCTGTTTTTCTTCAGGTAGTTCAACTTGGTTGAAATCGAATTTTACATTACTGCCAAAAATTTTTTTATCGTAGCCTACCATTAAAGTCCTTTCACGGTGTTGTGGAACAAAATATTTACCATCTATAACTTTGTGATCAAATGAATAGTCAAGCGCTTCCAAAGTTTCTTTGATCACTTTAAATGTTTGTTTTTTATCATGTGAAACTAAGTTTTTTACATTTTCAAGAAAGAAAGCTTTAGGGCGGTGTTTTTCAATGATATCTGCAATATGAAAAAACAGGTTGCCTTGTTTTTCATCAGCAAAACCGTGTAATCGGCCCAAGCTTATTTTTTTTGAAACGCCAGCTAACGAAAAAGGCTGGCAGGGAAAACCTCCACAAATAATATCAAATTTTTCAGGAATGTATTGTTTGGTCGCATCTTTAGTTATGTCACCAAACGGATACTCTCCATAATTAGCAAAATAAGTTTGCTTTGAATACTTATCCCATTCGGACGTAAATACGCAGCGGCCGCCAAGGTTTTGTAAGGCCATCCTAAAGCCACCAATACCTGCAAACAAGTCTATAAATGTGAATAACTCCTTACCTTCTTTTGGTCCAGGAAAAGGTATGTCGGTATTTTCAAATAAAGTTTGTTGGATAGCATGATAAATATTTTCAAGATTTGGCTCTTCTGCCAGATGACTGAATTCTTCTGCCACGACTATGGCGTCACCGTAGATCGGCTGATTAGTAGAATGATAATGTGTTAGTAACGCCAAATCTTCATCCTGTGGCATCACAACCTTGTTCGGTTTTTTAACCTTCGCCTTATAAATTACTTTATCTTCCATACCTAAACTTTGCAACAATCACAAACTAAATAAATTTCCCCAAATGTTCGGCGTCAAATTTTCAACACCACACTCAAGTACAAATATAGTGCATTGCTAACTAATTTAGCATATTAATTAAGAAGGTTTTCCGATATTCTCCAATCAGACGACCGGTCAGAACAAATTTTGTAAAAGGATGGATAATGTATGATCGCGGTTTTGAGGCTTCAAATCGCACTCCCATATTTCAATTACTCGCCAGCCTGCATTTTCAAGTGATTCTATATTAGCAATATCTCTGGTTTTGTTACGACTGATTTTATTGAGCCACCATTCCGTTTTAGTTTTAGGAATTACGTAGTATTTACATTGATCATGTCCATGCCAGAAACAACCTTGTATAAATATTACAGTTTTATATTTTGGTAAAACAACATCAGGCTTACCAGGCATATTCTTAACATGAAGTCGGTACCTTAAACCATTTGCATGCAGAAACTTGCGTACAAGCACTTCGGGCTTTGTATTTTTACCCTGAATGCGGCTCATATTGTATGAACGGGTTTCTTTGCTATGAACGTCTGCCATGTTGTAATAAACAATATTTAACTTGGTAAGTTCTTCAATATTTACATCATTGACCACTTTAAGCTTATCTTATTTAGCTACATCACAAAATCAATACTTTCTGAAGTTAAAATTTTCTACAACTAATGATTGATTTGATATTGCTTAGTAATCATTTAAATCAATCAGTCAGAAATCTTCTGATTTATTTAACTGGAATAATTTTCAGGTAATTTGAGGAGAGGCAGTTCTACTTTTATCTACATTGGCGAAATTTTCTTGCGATAGTTGATTCGATATCACTATCTTTCCCAACTAAATTAACTTAAATTCTAAATTATGCTCCCAGAAAAAAAACTACGAGAAAACCTTGATAAGGTCAAAAATCATGATTGGCAGGTTATCGATTTAAAAAATTGCGGTCTAACAGAATTTCCAACGGAACTTTTTAATTACCCAAATATAATTTCAATCGATCTTAGTAATGATACTTTTTGCGAAGAAAAATTCAAAAATAGAATAGAAATTATCCCGCCAGAAATTGTGAAATTAAAAAAGTTGTCTCGATTGAATTTAAAAAACAACTTAGTTAAAGATGTGTCAGAGAATATTCCGCTATTAAATAATTTAAAATTTTTAAACTTAAAAAATAATAGATTAACTGAACTATCTGAAAAGGTTGCAAATATGGTTTCACTCAAGGAATTACATTTAGAGGGTAATCCTTTCGAAATGCTTCCACCTGAAATATTGGCACGAGGTATCGACTCTATTAGGAACTTTTATCGTGAACTAGAAGAAAAAGATTATCTCTATGAGGTTAAACTCATTGTGGTAGGTGAAGGCAGGGTTGGTAAAAGTTGCCTCACCCAAGCACTTATGGACGATAATTTTAAGTTAGAAGATACAGAAAGTACAGAGGGGATTAATATTAACAGATGGGTTATTCCAAGGAAAAAAATTAATGCAATCAATCCTAAAATACAGCGCGATTTTCAGATAAATGTATGGGATTTTGGAGGACAGGAAATATATCATTCTACCCATCAGTTTTTCTTAACAAAAAGATCAATTTATCTGCTCGTCACAGAATCCAGGAAAGAAGACAGTCATGATGATTTCTTTTACTGGCTTAACATTATAAAGCTCCTTGGAGATAAGAGCCCAGTTATAATGGTTTTGAATAAATGTGATCAGCCAACCAAAGAGTTGCCGATTAAAGAATATAAGGACACTTTCAATAATATAATAGATTTTCAAAAAATAAGTCTTAAAGAAAACTTCAAGGAGGTATTTGATGCCTTTAAACGTTCGCTTACAGAAACTGCATCAAAGCTCCCTCATATAGGAAATCCTCTGCCAAAGGTTTGGGTAGATATACGTCGTGAAATTGAAGAACTAAAACTTTCTGGTTTAAACTACATTACCGAAAATGATTATCTTGAGATATGCAAGAAGCACTATCGAAAAGTAGAAAGTGCACTATTCTTAAGTGAATATTTTCATGACCTTGGCGTATTGTTACACTTTCAAGATGACATCGACCTCAAAGATATAGTTATACTCAATCATGAATGGATAACATCTGGAGTATATAAAATACTCGACGATAGGATTGTTATCGATCAAAAAGGACGGTTTTCAAATATTGATATCAAACGGATATGGTGCAGCGAAGAATATCGTTCCAAAACAAGAGAACTACTTTCATTGATGAAGAACAGAAAGTTTGATCTATGCTTTGAACTTGCTAATGGTGACTATTTGATACCTAGGCTACTTCCAGTTGATGAAATTGATCATGACTGGAATAACAACTCAGATAATTTAAAATTTGAATTTCGCTATAAATTTATGCCTAAAGGGATCCTTTCAAGATTAATTGTCAAACTTAGCAATGATATTTTTGAGGATAAATATTGGCGTTACGGTGTCATATTACAGTATGAAGGTACGATGGCTATAATTAAAGAAAAATACTTCGAGAACAAAATTACCATCGAACTCACAGGGCCAAATAAGAGAGAATTCCTTTTTACAATCCGAAAAGCCATAAAAGAAATCCACAGTGACTTCAACAAGCTAAAGGTTAGCGAAATGATACCGTGTAATTGTGAAGACTGCAAAAATGTTGAACAACCATCGTTTCATGAATTTGATCTCCTAAAACGGTATGAAATGAAAAACATTATGGAGATTCGCTGTCCATTAAGTCTTGAGATGGTTCGTGTGTCAGACTTAACCAGCGATGTGATGAGGGGACAGCTTTCTACGGAAAACCTTATTATTTGCGAAAATAAAAATGCAGATCTGTTAACTGATTGTGGTTTTGAGAATATTCTTTTTTTTCCTGAAAGGGATAGTGCATCTGTATTTATGAAAGTGAAAACAAAACCCGATGTATATGGGTTAAGAGATCGCGATTTTCTTACAGATACAGAGATTAAGAAGATACAGAGCAATTATCCAAACTATTTTATATTGGAATACTATTGTTTTGAGAATTACCTTTATCACCCGAACAATATAGATGAATTAAATTTAGCGAATTTCAATAAAGCTGACTATATCACTGATCTTATTCAACAAAAGAATAACGCGAAAGATCACATTATTTCAATTTATAAAAATTCAAGAAGCAGTTATCAGGAATTCAAGATCGATTCTGAAAAACTGAAAGATAAATCAAGAGAAAATGATATTATTCAATACCTAAATTCAGATGACATTGAAATCTTTTTAAAGTCTTACAGCTTAAAAGATCATTTTAATAAAAGTGCGATCAGTAAATACAATCTAAAATCTTCGGAACTAACAAATACTGCTTGGTTCAAACTTAGAATGACCAAGATGTTTCAATTTGTTTAGATCAGTATGGGAAAAAGAGTATCTCCTTTTACAAATCAATAGCTTAGTGAATAGCAATGTGTAAAAACAGATAATATATCATCAGTTTAATTAATGATTTTTTAAATAAGAAACTCATTAGCGAAAAGTACCACCAAAAGTACCACGGGAAACATAAAAAGCCCATTCATTCATTTTGAATTAGTATTTTTTAAGTCTCGTCGGGACCACAACTGTTAAGCCTTTGGATAAAATCTGAAGGCTTTATCATTTCATCACTTTACAGCTTTAAGTCATCTTTGGCAAATCATTAACCATTCTGCAATGATTTTTTGTATCTAATTAAATAGCGCTGCAATTTCTATCAATTTAGTCTATCTAAATTTACAGTTTCTATAAAATAATGCCTGATTTTGGTTGCAATAAGCATTAATTTAAGCTTTTTGTTAAAATTATAGGTCACTATCATTTGTTTTACTACACTAATGATGTTAGATTTGATAATCAACAATCCCTAAGAGAACCAAATAAAAGAAATTGGCAACTACAATATTCAGGTCTGCAATTGCAAAACATTCGATATTTTGGATATTATACTGGCTATACGAAATAGCCATCGTTTTGGTATTGGATGCTACAAAGCTTCTGTGGCAGGAAACCATTTTAATGGCCATTTTAAATACTTCAGTATTTTATTCCAGTGCCTACTGGGTAATGCCACAAAGAGGAAAGCAAATTTCCTATTTTAAATCGGTTTACAAGATTCTTTTGGTGCTTTGTAGTTATTTGGCTTTTAAAACGGCAATAACAGTATCCTTATTACACTTCAATATAATAGAACATACAAGCCTATATCAAAACTCTTTCGCCTATATTATATCGGCAATATGGCGGAGCAGTTACTTTATTTTTCTTGGAATAGCATTTTGGTTTTCCCGGATGTCGATTTTAAGTGAGCAGGAATTAAGAAAAAAAGAGTTAGAAGAGCAGAAATTAAAAATGAGTATTCTGGATATGAAAATCGCCTACTTTAAATCGCGGATCAATCCACACGTGCTTTTTAACGCGCTAAACTTTCTGTATTCTGAATCGCTTGATTTATCTAAAGAACTTTCCAAAGGAATATTAACACTATCAGAAATCCTGCGATACTCTTTAAGGGACATAGAGGATGACGGAAAATCGTTATTGATTGAAGAAATAGCGCAGATCAAAAATTTGATTCTCTTAAATCAGTTTAGATTTGGAAAGGAAATCCACTTTATACATCATGAAAAAGGAGTTACCAAAACACATAAAATAGTGCCGCTCATTTTAATAACGCTTGTAGAAAATGCGTTAAAGTTTGGAGAAATGACAGATGAGCATAACCCTATTAAGCTTAATATTGAAGTAAATAACGGGAAGCTAAGGGTTTCTTTAGAAAACAAGAAAAAAACGGAAACTTTACTAAGTGTTGAAGGATACGGAATTGGCCTTAAATTTATAACTTACCAACTTGACCGATATTATCAAAAAGATTACATCCTGAAAATTGATGATAAAGAAGAGTTTTATACTGTTACACTGGAAATAAATATTTAACATAATCAATGTCCCACCATGATAAAATGTTTAATTGTTGATGATGAACCGCATGCAATAGAAGTACTCAAAAAATTTTGCCAGCGAACGCCATACCTCGAAATTGCTGGCACCTTTAATAACGCCATTGAACCGATAGCGCTCATCGAAAGTGAAAAAATAGACCTGATTTTTTTGGATATCAATATGCCCAATTTTACCGGTCTGGATTTTGTGAAGAGCTTTGGCAATAAAGTAAATATTGTTTTAACAAGTGCATATTCCAATTATGCTATAAACGCATTTGATAACGATGTGATAGATTACCTGTTAAAACCTTTTTCTTTCGAAAGATTCCTGATCGCCACACAAAAGGTAATTAACAGGCTATCAAAGCCCGTTGCAGGTGTAGAGCATGCCAAGCCTGAAAAAAGAGAGCATATTTTTGTAAAAACGGATAAGAGTAAAATTGTAAAAATTAATTACGACGAAATCGTTTATATTGAAGGACTTAAAAATTATATTTCGCTTTATTTAACTGGTAACAGAAGGGTAATTACACTTTTAAATATGAAAACACTCGAAGAAAAACTCCAGCTCCATGGCGTATTGAGGGTTCATAAATCCTACCTGATCGCTCTTGATAAAATCATTTCATTAGATGGTGGTGTGGTTAATTTATCCGGTGCCGAAAAGCCTATCCCGATAGGAAGCACTTTCCGCACTTCGTTCCTGGATAGTTTAAAAGGAAGGATGTTAACATAATAACTATTTCATGATCCGATCCTTATCTTTTTTATTTACCATATTTTTGAGTACATATTCTTTGGCCCAATCTGTTTCTGCCCCCAGAGCCTATCTAAATTCGGCGCTGGCACTGATGAAATCGAATTCCATTCGCAAGAACGAACTTAACTGGACTTCTATTTACGAGTTTGCTTACAAGCAATCTGAAAAATGTACTACTATAGCTGAGTTATACCCGGTTATTGATAGCACTCTGACCATGTTGAACGATCAGCATTCTAGTTTTTATGCACCAGAACAAGTAGCCGGATTATTTAAGGGATACAGGGCAAATGAGGAAGAACTGCCAATGGTAAGCGCAAAAACCCTCAAAAATGGATATGGTTATTTAAAAGTTCCCCATTTTTATTTTGCCAATAATGAAGAATGGGAAGAATTTGTAACAGATGCCTACAATAAGCTAAAAAAGCTGGATGTTTTAAAGCCCAAAGGCTGGATTATTGATTTACGTGATAATGACGGTGGAATGCTTGTGCCTATTTTGGGTGCAATAGCGCCATTTATAGAAGGATCGAAAGCCATAGGGATAAAAGATGCAGACGGTATCATTAAACATTATTACTATTCGGCAAATGCTGTTAAATATGGCGATTCGGTTGTTTATCAGTTTAAAACACCTTTAATTAAACTTGGCAGTAAAACAAAGCCTGTTGTTGTGCTGATTAACAAGCATACAGGTAGTTCGGGAGAATTTGCTGCTGCGGCCTTTATCGGTAGACCGGATACAAAACTCATGGGGTCAGAAACCAATGGCTTAACATCTTCCAATACAGAATTCAAGCTTGCTGACGGGGCGTATCTTGTCATTACCAATGGTACATTGATAGATCGTAACAATTACGAGTACAAGGAAGTGGGCGCGGGTATAAAGCCCAACATCAAAATATCAAAAAAGGATCTGGAGAGCGATAAAATATTTGATATCGCAATAAAAGCAATGAAGTAGTCAGGCATATTTTAATACCACTTTACCCATACGTTTTTTATCGTTAAAAGCCATTTCTATAAACGGGCCTAAGTTATCCAGTTGGTAAATGTTTTCGATGTTTACTTTTATCCTGCCACTCTTTAAATCTTCAATTCCGTTTAAAAGATCTTTTGTGTTGCCCAGGCAGTTGCCTATTAACTGCACATTTTTCATAATCATGTGGGCAAGCAGATAACCAAGAGACGCATTACCCTGCTGATTTAAGGCTATAAATTCGGGCTTTTGTTTATACAAGCCACAGGTGATGTACTTTCCGTTTACATTAACAAAAGGGAGTAATTTCTCAAAAAACACATCAGAAAACGGATCAAACACAATGTCAAAACCATTATTTAATCCATTAAATTTTCTGAGCGCCGTTTCAATGTCTTCAAGTTGATTGTATAAAACCACCTCATTTCCATCCTTTTTCAAAGCTTTAAATGTATTCTGGCTGCTTGTAAGGATTGTAGGTAAATATCCTTTCATTTTAAGCGTTTCGATAATAAAAAGGGAGGTGTTTGAACTTCCTGAAGTAACCAATATCCTGCTGTTCTTTTTTAATTTTGCCTTTCTGATCATGGCGTAAGAGGTTTGAAGTCCGATAGATATGGAAGCCGCAACTTCATCACTTAAATCATCATCAATTTTAATTAATTTATCTTCAAGCAGAAATTCATAGGCCATTGAAGCCCGGTTTGATGGAATGCCTTTGCGCGAAACACCCCGCATTGGTTTAATAAAATAATCACAATTTGGAATTACCCTGTCTCCTATCTTAATCGATCGTACTTTTTTACCTATGCCTACAACTTCTGCAACAAAATCAGACCCAAAAAAATGATGGCCCGATGGAGATTGTTTTAAATTGTTGTTAAGCGTAAATAACATGGATAAATCCCTGAAATTTATGGATATTGCTTTTTTTAAAACGAGAACCTTATAATCTCCAAGACTATCTTCGCCATCAGGAACTGGTTCAGGCGTTTTTAAGATTCCAAAATTGAATGGTTGATGATGGATCTGGGTCGAATACTTAAATTCAGGCCGTTTAGGGCCATTTGGGGGAAGCAATGCAAGTGATTTCATATTACATCAGAAATATTTTAGTCCATGAAGTTTCTTTGGGCGTTAACCGTTCGTTAAGCCTGATGGCAACTGCCCCGAGGCCGGCTTCAAAAACAAAAGGAGACTGGTAGGGATTAATTTCTTCGTATTTTGTATAAAAAAGCGAAAACTGTTGCTTTGTAAATTCTTCGCACCAGGTATTTTTACTAATTGCTGAAAGCTTTTGTAAAAGCAATAACTGTCCGGCAAGTCCATGCCTTAGTCCAATTTCTATTTTATCGGTTTTATTGTTTTTTGTTTTTTCGGTTGCAATTTCGAATAGTTTTCCGCAAAGGGTGTGTAAAGCGTTATCTTTAAATAAGGCAGCGAGTGTATATAGTAGGCACAATACACCAAAATCGCCATAACTCCAGCTTTGGCTGGCTGAGTAAGTGGGTATTGCCCCTGTTTTTTCAATTTTAATAGGAAATATAGATTGCTCTGATAAGTTAATTTGCTCTTTTAAATATTTTAGGGTTTGATCAAGTAAATCCCAGATCTGATCTTTTTGCTTAACCCGTTCATCGGTTACTGCTTTACATAGTACAAGTGCAGTGCCTGTTATGCCATGGGCAATACCCAGGTTAACATGTGAAAAAAAGCGATTCGGTTCGATAATCCGTTGCCGTGTGATCTGGTTTTTTTCTACGCCATTAATTAATGCAGAGAGGATACCATTAATGTATCCGGTATTTGCCATATCAGCTTTTTGATTTAAAAAATAAGATAGCGGGCCAGAACACCCAAATAAAAAATCGGTGTGCCCTAAATTGGCCTGAAGTGTGGCTCCCTTGAATATAATCTGATCAATATCCGTTAATTCTGCTAAAACCGAATCATCAAAAACCTCCTGTTCTATTAAATAGGCAATTACAGAGGTAAAACCCGAAAGCCCGGTACCCATTGAGGTATTGGTAAGTGAAGAACTGCTGGAAGATAGTCTATCAAATACATCTGCAACAATATCGAACGTCCTGTCTGTATTCAACAGGTCTTTGTTAAGCTGAGAAATAAGGTGCTGACAAATGCAATGCCCCATTGAGCCAGCCAATAGAGAATCGCCCGAATAATCGCTTTTTTGGAGCGAATCGGAAAATAATTTAGGGTTAAACATATAGGAAGAGGTGATCGGATGAATAAAAAAGGGTATCCGGTTTTCTTTCGGATACCCTTTTAGAAGTTCGAATTAGCTACAAGAATAGTGGATACTATCGCTTTCAAGCGCTTCTTCTTTTGGTTTAGGCTCGATGGTTACTTTAGTGCAGCAAGTGAAAGTAACACCACCTTGAATCTGGTCAAGATTTGAATCGTCTAATTTAGAGATTGATTTTTTGTTCAATGACAATTTTCTGTCTGTTAAGTTTTTCTTTTTCATGTTGTTGTTTTTTAAGTGGTTCTAATTATTTACCGCAAGAATAGTGTACACTGGTATCTTCAGCTAACTCTTCTGAAGCCTTTGTTTTGATTACAACTTCTGTGCAACAAGTAAAAGTTGCGCCACCTTGAATTTGGTCAAGATTTGAATCATCCAGGTTAGAGATCGCTTTTTTGTTCAGTGACAATTTTCTGTCTGTTAAATTTTTCTTTTTCATGTTTTTTGATTTTTATGGTTATAGATTTAATTGTTTTTAACTTTATTAATTCCCCGTAAGCCGGGTTTCTTTATCGTTTTGACAAGGGTAAAATTATGGCGATTGCAGCCTGGTATTTATAGTTAGAATTAATCATTTTGAGCAATCAAAATAGTAACTGCCGAAAACTGTGGCTACCGCTCTTATGCTTATCTTGCATGATGTAATTCGCTAACAGCCTAAACCTTAAAAACATGTCAAACTTTAAAAACAACTATTCATTTACCGATAATTTTGTAGTCAGGCTCCCTGTTTTTCCTTACCAAACGGCTTATACGGGAGAAGAAGTGAAGACTTATTTTAAAACCTCCGAATTGTTTAGAGAAGCTGTTTTTCTAGCTTCGCCTATTCTTTATGCCGAGGCAGATAAATGGATAAATAACCAGATAGAATCAAAACAGGAGGCCGATAAAATTTTGGTATCCTTAACCAAATACCTGATCAGGATGAGTACTAGATGTACACCTTTTGGACTATTTGCTACATGTTCTTCGGCAAAATGGAAAAACCGGAGCGACTTAACCATCAGTGATAAACTATCCCGGAAAACAAGGTTCGATATGCTCTATCTGTGCGAACTGGCCAAAAGTTTAGAGCAGCACGATAATATCAGGCATGCTTTAAAATATTATCCAAACAGTTCAATCTATCATCTTGGTGATGAAGTAAGGTATGTAGAATACCATGTTACCAACGCTAAAAGGTTTCATCAGATCAGTTCCGTTTTACGGTCGGAGGAGTTGCTTGCCCTTTTAAATGCATCAACAGATGGAAGCACAATTAAAGTACTGGCTGATGTGATCCAACAATTGGGTTATAGCCTTGAAGAAGCACAGGAGTTTGTAGAAAGCTGTATCTCATCGCAGGTTTTAACCAGTGAACTGGAGCCCGAGATTACCAATGAAGATGTACTGCAACAGATTATCAATATTTTAGAAAAAATTGCTGCACAAGGGGTAGATATTGCTTTCGAATTGAAAACATTACAGCTATTGCAGGAAAACTTACAGGAGCTTGATGGAGCAGGGATTAACCAACCCGGAGCTTATCTTTCCATTATCGAAAATGCAAAAAAACTGAATGTGCCCATCAGCGAAAAATTTTTCTTTCAAACAGATGCTTTCCGCGCAGAGAACCAGCTTAGCCTTGATAAAGTGGTGCAGGAAGATATTATGGAGGCACTTCACGTGCTTTCTGCAATTAATCCGGTAAAGGAAAACAATAACCTTCAGCAATTTGCAAAGAAATTTTATCAGCGGTACGAAGAAAGAGAAGTGCCCATTCTTGAAGTACTCGATACCGAATCGGGCATAGGTTATCTTGCAAAACAAAAAAACGGTTATTCGCCCTTAATCGATGGACTAACATTAAATAAAAGATATGCTGATGCCCTTGGGATGGATATTTACCAGCAGGAACTTTTTTTAATAGCCAAACTGGAAGATGCCATGAGAAAGGGACATAAAGAAATTGAAATTACCCGCGATGATTTAAAGGCCGCCGGAATTGATGTGATCAATAACGACCTCCCCAACAGCATGTCGGGTATAATTTATCATTTAGGCGGACAGAAAATTCATGTAGAATCTTTTGCAGGTAGTAGCGCGATAAATGTACTTGGCAGGTTTGGACATGCAGATGAACAGATAAAGGAGACGATCCTCGACATTACCAGGCATGAATCTGAATTAGAAACTGACGCGGTTATTGCAGAAATTGTCCACTTACCCGAAAGCAGGGTTGGAAATATCCTGCTGCACCCTAAATACAGGAAATATGAAATTCCATATCTGGCTAAAAGCTCAGCCAGCCCGGAAGATACCATTAATCTGCAGGATATTTTGGTGTCGGTAAGCAGGGGAAGGGTTGTTTTAAGGTCAAAAAGACTTAAAAAAGAAATACTTCCCAGGTTAAGCAATGCACATAATTATGTATATAATGCGCAACCGGTATATCAGTTTTTGTGCGATATGCAACAACAAACAGGAAGAAGGGGATTATCGTTTAATTGGTTCGATTTGGCTAAAAAGTACAGGTTTTTACCCCGGGTAACGGTTGGTAATTCGATTGTTTCGCTGGCAACATGGACGCTTAACAAACAACATATGGCTGATTTTTCAAAGGCCTCTAAAAGCACAACCGACCTGGAATTGTGGTTGAAACAGCTCGGGCTGCCCGAAGTTGTAACACTTGTAGATGGCGACAATACTCTTTTAGTGGATTTTAGAGAACAAAACTCCATTCAGTTGTTTTTAGACCTGATCAAGAAGCGAGAAACTTGTATCTTAAAAGAGCATCTGGCTGCTAACGGAGATTATCCGTTTAGGGATGCCAAAAGCCAGACGTATCTTAATCAGCTTATTGTTCCAATTGTTAAAAAACAGCAAGCTAAAACTGCATCTGCCAGACGTAATGAAGCCGATGTACCGAAAGCCCAAAGAACATTCTCTATCGGGTCTGAATGGTTATATTTTAAATTTTATTGCGGTGCCCAGATTAGTGAAAGAGTTGTGGCAGAAATCCTTGCGCCTTTAACACAGTTGTTAAAAGAAAAAGGCCTGATTAAAGAATGGTTCTTTTTAAGGTTTGCAGATCCGGACCTGCACCTCAGGGTAAGGTTTAAGTTAGCTGCAGTTGAGCGGATTGGTGAGATAATCGCTATAGTGAACGAAAATTTATTACTTTTTACCAGCAAAAAACTGATCTATAAGGTAACAACAGATACTTACGAAAGGGAAATTGAACGCTACGGGGATGAATATATTGAAAGGGCTGAGGAGATTTTTCATCATGACAGCGAGAGCGTAGTGCAGGTTTTAGGAAATATTGAAGGCAGTGAGGGCGAAACCATCCGGTGGTTATGGGGAATGAAATCGGTAGATGCCCTTTTAAATGATTTTAACCTGTCAACCGAAGAAAAGCTTATTTTCTTAACCCCCTTGAAAAGTGGTTTTGCAAATGAATTTAATGCCGATAAAAGCACAAATATGCAGATCAATAAGAAATACCGCGATTTTCGTAATGAAATTTATGATATTATGGGGAGCAAAAAGGAAAATGAACATCCTTATCAGCCATTGTTCGAAATAATAGAAAATCGTTCTGCACAGATAGGCGAAACCATTATTCCAAAAATGCGTGCTTTGACAGATGTGAAAGAAAATCAGAGGAAATTGTTCGATCTGTTGGCTAGTTTTACCCATATGCACATTATCCGCCTTTTCCCTTTTCAGCAGAGGTTGCATGAAATGATTATATATGAGTTTCTTTATACTTATTATAAAACGCAATTGGCGATAAAAAATGGCAAAACAAAAGAAAGTACATTGAGCCTGGCCTAGTAAGTCAGGTCATGTTATAATTACGTTATCAATAAAAAAGGGCCAATTGGCCCTTTTTTATAATTATTGCTTGCAATCACGACTGCTTACGTTTCGGATTTACCCGGAATTATAAGTTTATTGTTTCACCAATTTCTGGTAATAGTAACGTTTTCTTTTCGCGCTCAAATTTATCTACGGCAACTTTGGTATCAATTTCAATTACGGGGAAAGTGTTATAGTGCACGCCGATTACTTTATCGCAATCAAAATATTTGGTGGCAATTAATGCGTCATCAACATCCATGGTATAGTTTCCACCGATTGGTAAAATAGCATAGTCGAGGTTATAAATATCGGCTAAAACCTTCATTTCGATGGTTAAACCAGTATCACCTGCAAAGTAAATCTGCTTGCCATCTACTTCAAGCACAAAACCTGCAGGATTACCGCCATAACTTCCATCAGGTAAACCCGACGAATGTGTAGCAGGCACCATACGTACTGCTCCCCAATCGAAAGTAAATTTACCAAAGTTCATTCCGTGCACTTTTTCTACACCTTGTTTCGAAGCCCAGTCGGTAATTTCCGGCATTGCAATAACAGTTGCCTGAGTTTGTTTAGCCAGTTCAACTAAATCGGCCACATGATCGCCATGACCATGACTCACTAAAATATAATCAGCTTCAATTGATTTAATATCAATATGTTTAGCTAATGGATTGTGTGATATAAAAGGATCGAACAATAATTTTTTGCCGGCAGCTTCAAGCAGGAAGCAAGATTGGCCATAATAAGTGTATTTCATGATTGTAGTATCAGGTTAAAGGAATTTGAGTATCAAGTATTGAAATCTGAATATTAAGTATCAAGCTTGGAGCAGCAAGATTGATTTAACAATATTACTGGCCAAACATACCGCCTAAACCACCAAGCATATCCTGCGCAGAGGCCTGCATTTCTGCAGCACTAACCTGCTCGGCACTTGCCATGGCTTTGTTAATTGCGGTTAACAACAACTCTTCTAATTCTTCTTTATCGGCGCCTTTTAAAAATTCTTCATCAATAGCTACTCCGGTAATGGCCTTATTTGCTGTTGCAGTAATTTTTATCGCACCATTTTCAACTTCGCCATATACCGATATGGTATCTAAGCGCTTTTTAATTTCTTCGGCTTTTTGTTGAGCCGCAAATAATTTATCGAACATAATCGTTTTGTTTTATTATAAAACTAAATCCGGCCCAAAATCGTATTCGCTTCATCAAGAAAACGCTCAATTTTTTTAGTGCCTATAAAGCTTTTAAGGTTTAAAATGATTGTTTTGTTTTTGGCAGGCAATAAAATCTCTGCCCTAACTTCGGTACCCGAATAAATGAGATTGGTTGTTTTACGGATAACCTGAAAACGGATCAGGTCATCAAAAGGATATTCTTTTTTAAAACGGCCGGCAAAAGTAGAGCGGATAATTTTTCTCTGGCTCTTATCAAAACGGATGTTCGAAGTTGCTGCAAATAGAAGTGCCAGGCCAATGGCTGCCGGAAAATAGGTTAAGAGTACTTTTTGAATAGGCCCTTCGTTTCCTAAAAAATCCGGACTAAACAATATCGCAATGGTAGCGCCGATGAAAATCAATCCAAAAATAAAACTCCCTATCTTATTATCCCGCAAGAGGTAAATGCCGCCTTCTTCTTTGAAAAACCTGAAATCGTATATGGTCTGTTTAGGTATTACAGGTGCATTTGCAAAAACCAACTCATCGATTTTTGGTAAAACTTCCTGCTGAAAAGCGACCAAATTTGCATCATTGGCTTTGCCGTATCCAGAAGAAATAAGTAAGCCTCTGCCATGCCGGTTACTTTTTTTGAACAGTTTATAATTGAAACCGCTTCCGAGTATCTGGTAGGGTTCTACTGAGGCAATATCATCAAATGGAACTGACCCCGTTGGCAAAAAAGCAATTCTTTTATATAAAATCCTGCTGTTGCCATCAAAAATAACTTTGGTTTCGGCAACAAAAATTAACAGTAACGGAATCAGTAGAAGGAAGCCATAATAGCCTATGGTGAGGCCGGCAGAATAACCTTGTACCGATCTTGATAAATAGAAAATTAATGCCGCAATTAATACAAAAAATATAAGCCCAATTATCCTTAAATTTCTTTTAGGATAGATGGTTAATGTACCGGGGCTGATAATCCATTTTGTTTTTGCCATAAATTTAATCTTCGTCAGAACCTGGCAAACTGCCGTTGCCGTGATAAGCCCCTTTACGGATAATTGGCATATCGAAGTGCTTGTAAAGATCGTCGAGATGCATTAAACTTCCGTTAGTCAGGTTGCCTAAAAACACAATAACAATGTTTTTGTTTAAATCTCTTACATAAATGTGGCGGAAACCGTGCCACCAGCCCGTATGGTACACTACTTTATCCATTTTTTCGCCATCGAACATTCTCCAGCCATAACCGTAGTTAAAGTGTCCGTTTACAGGCTTATTGTGACCAGTATAGGCAGAATCGAGACTTTTTTGGGTCAATAGTCTGCCATTTTTCAGGTATTTATCAAACAGGACCAAATCATGTACGGTACTGTAAATGCCTTTATCTCCAACGGGGCCATCCAAAAAGTTTTGCGCAACAGAATAACGCCAGGTACGATCGTGACCAACCACATCAACCGGGATTTTTTCGTATTCAGTTGTGCTATATACGTGGGTATGTTTTAATCCGGCCGGTTTAAAAACGTGCTCCATCATATATTGCGAATAACGCTGTCCGGTTACTTTTTCTATAATCGCACCCAAAACCATAAAGTTTGAGTTATTATAATGGAAACGGTTATCGGGTTTGGTATAAGGATTGGGTTTACGCTCGGCAATTACATCCATTACTTCCTGGTTGGTTACACCTTTTTTCATCGGGCGCTTTTCTTTACGCCAGATATCGTCGATAAAGTAAACGTAATTCATCATGCCGCTGCGGTGCGAAAGCAATAACTTAACAGTTATCCCATCGTAAGGAAAATTAGGATAAAACTTTTTAACGTTATCATTTAATGATAGTTTACCGGCCTCAACCAGTTGCATAATAGCAGTACCTGTAAAAGTTTTGGTAATTGAGGCGAGTTCAAATTCAGAATTGATGTTTAAGCTATCGCGGTGCAGGTAATCGGCCCATCCAATTGCTTTTTCATAAAGGATTTTGCCATCTTTGGCCACCAGCATATTTCCGTTGAAACCATATTTTTTATGCAGGTTATCTACAAAATCAGCGATCCATTTGTCGCCTTTTTGTGGATTATAAACTAATAAAAGGCTATCGGCTTTATCATCTTCTTTGGTGCGGATTTTTCTATCAGCGGCTTTTTTCTCTTCAGATTTTTTACCTGAACAGGCGGTTAATAGAGTTGCGGAGAGGGCTAATGCTGAACATATATATCGAAAATTCATTTATATCAGGGATAGTGTATTTAAAACCCGAAAATTAAAGAATTTTAGACGGTAAAAACGAAAGAGTTTTACACATTTTCGCATTTTTGATTGTACCAGCATTCAAATAAATGGCCTTTGCTTCCATAAACAGGGTCGCTGTCAGGATTTTTTACTTTGGCAATGTCTTCATCTGCTTCAGCACGCTCTTCGGGCTTACCATATTTGATATTATATTCTGCTCCATTCGGGTAGGCACCCACTACTGTAAAATCATCGGTGGAGTTTAATTTCTTATGTGCTACACCTGCCGGAATGATGATTACATCGCCTTTATCCAGTTCGATACAAACCCCGTGATCGCCGCCAAACTGTACATCGGCCTTGCCACAGAAAACACCCATCACTTCATGTGTATTGCTATGGTAATGGTGATAATCAAAAATGCCGTCAACCCACGAATTAGTATAACCGTTTTGCGCAAAAACCTTTCTGATCACGTCTTCGGTATCATCAGGATGCAACCTGAAAGTACCTTTATAAATCATTAATGGCAAATTGGGATTATTAGGGAAATTGCCATTCTCTTCTATCTTGTGCGCAACCAGGTAAGCTTCTTGTATCAATTTTTCTTTGTCCATGATTTGGGTGTTTTAATAATTAACAAAGGAATTGGAAAAGGGTTTAGCGATATGGTTAGTTTCCCGCAGATTTATATCAAAAGGGGTCGTCATTGCGAGAAGGCTTTTTCAGCCAACGAAGCAATCTTAATGCGGATGTTCGTAGCGATCGTTAAGATTGCTTCCCCGAAAAGTCGGGGCAGGCTGTCGTACCTCCCCGCAATGACGATTATCTCTACTTCTGGCTTGCTGCCCAGGTATCCATCTTAGCTTCAAAAACCGATAAAGGGAATGATCCGTCTTTTAACACTGCGGTATGAAAAGCAGCGAGTTTAAATTTCGGGCCCAGTTCTTTTTCGTATTTAGTTCTTAGCTCGCGTATTTTCATGGCGCCGGTTTTGTAGCCTAAGGCCTGTGCGGGCATCCCCATATAACGTTCAATTTCAGCAGTAGCACCTTCGGTACTGATGGCTTCGTTATCCGTCATGTATTTAATGGCATCTTCCCTGCTCATGTTCTTGCTATGGATGGCCACATCAACCACTAAACGGATGGCACGGTGCATTTCATCGCCGAGCGCGCCCATGTGCTGGTAAGGATCCTGATAAAGGCCCAGTTCTTTGCCCAGCGATTCGCAGTAAAGTGCCCAGCCTTCTACATAAGCATTGTGCCCGCCAAAACGGCGAAAATTTGGTAGTGATTTATTCTCCTGGGTTAAAGAAATCTGGTAATGGTGACCAGGGATTGCCTCATGAAGAAATAACGATTCCATGCCCGAAGTGGTGTTGAATTTTTTGGCATCTAGAATCGGCACATAAAATATTCCCGGACGAGAGCCATCTGCAGAACCCTGATTATACTCTGCACTAGCCGATGCTGCCCTGAAAGCCTCTGTTTGACGGATTTCGAAAGGGGTTTTTGGTTCCACTTCAAACATCTTTTTTAAATTGGGTTTCATGCGCTGGTGAATATCCTCAAAAGCAGCTAAAATTTCCTGAGGTGTTTTATAAGGCATGAATTTTTTATCCGTTTTCATGTATTCAAAAAAGGCTTTTAAATCGCCCTTAAAACCAACCAGGTTTTTAATGCTGTCCATTTGGCCTTTAATGCGGGCTACTTCTTTTAAACCCGTCTGATAAATTTCTTCGGGAGTTTTATTGGTGGTAGTTTGTTGCTTTACCAGATAAGTGTACCAGGCTAAGCCACCCGGCATAGCAGAATATCCTGAAGTGGCGCGGCTTTTGGGCAGGTATTCATTTTGTAAATAATCGCCAAGTTTTTTATAGGTTGGAATAATCACATTGGTGATCGAATTGAGGTATGCTGCTGTTAATCGCTGTTTATCTGCCGCAGAAAAACTGTTTGGAATTGATTTTATGGGGCCGTAAAATAAACTTTCTTCCGGTTTGGCCACCACCATGCTCTGCATCTGTGGGATCATTTTTACCACCAACGCTTTAGGCAATACAATGCCTGCTGCCACACCTTTTTTGAAGTTTCCAATGGCGGTATCGGCCCATACCGAAAATGCATCAGCACGTTTTAACCAATCTTCATAATTTTTTACGGTTTTAAAAGGCTGAGCTCCTGTGCCAGAACCCAATTGCCCAATGGTTAGGGGCAAGGCAGTCATTTGGTTAAATGGCAGGTATTCTGAATGGTATTTCAAGCCTTCTAAATTGATTTCCAGCTGATCTTTCAGATAATCAAAAGATAGTTTATCATTTGCATTAAGGTTTTCGCGGCCGTATTTGCCTAAGCTATCCAAATAACGCTGATTGTAACTTTTAAATTCTTTTAAATAGGCTTGCGATCCATCGTTGGCCAAAAGATCGTTATAACGCTCATCGCCAATGTAAGTAGCATTAAGGGGATTTATTTTTAATCCATCCTGATAATATTGTTCGCAAAGTGCCGAAAAAGCTTTATTTTCTGTACCATTATCAGAATTGTTTTTTTGCTTACAGGCAAGCATAGCAGTAATGCATGCAGCAAAAAGAAGTGTTTTTTTCATTTGGGTTTTAAGTTAGTATCTAATCAAAAATAGCAAATTAAGTCGCTATTTACGAAAAGCCTTAAACGCAAAAAAGCCATCCTGAAAGGATGGCTTTAAATATACAGTCAGTATAAACTGAAAACTGTGAATTGCTAACTGATTAAGCCAATAACCTGATCGGCTCTTCTAATAAACCTTTTAATGTTTGTAAGAATTGTGCTCCTGTTGCCCCATCAACCACACGGTGATCGCAACCTAAAGTTAATTTCATTACGTTACCAGGAACAACAGCACCGTTTTTAACAACAGGAATTTGCTGAATGGCACCTACTGATAAAATTGCACCGTCAGGAGAGTTGATGATTGAGGTAAACTCATCAATACCAAACATACCCAGGTTAGATACGGTGAAAGTAGAACCTTCCCAATCAGCAGGTTGTAATTTTTTAGCTTTTGCTTTTCCACCGAAATCTTTCACTTCAGCAGAAATGTGCGATAATGATTTGCCATCAGCAAAACGTACAACCGGTACCAATAAACCGTCTTCAACAGCCATCGCTACACCAATGTTGGTATGTTCGTTAAACCTGATTTTATCGCCACCCCATGATGAATTAACTGCCGGGTGTTTTTTCAATGCAACGGCTACCGCTTTAATTACGATATCGTTGAAAGAAACTTTAACCGGAGCAACAGCGTTGATTGCCGTACGGGCAGCCATTGCGTTATCCATATCAATGCTGATGGTTAAATAGAAGTGTGGAGCGGTAAATAAACTTTCGGCCAAACGTTTTGCAATTACTTTACGCATTTGCGAAACCGGAGCTTCTGTATATTTAACCTCACCAACAAATGTTGGGATAACCGGTGCTGGCGCAGCAGCTTTGTCAGCAGCAGGAGCTGAAGCAGATTCTGCTTTAGCCGGAGCGGCCGATGGTTTGAAGTTTTCGATATCTTTTTTAATGATACGGCCGCCTTCTGCACTACCTGCAACCTGGGCTAAATCGATTCCTTTATCTTTAGCAATTTTTTTAGCTAAAGGAGATGCTTTAACACGGCTATCTGAAGAACTTTCTGCAACAGGAGCAGATGTATTTGCATCAGCAGTTGCAGCTTGTTTTTCTTCTTTTGGCGCTTCAGTACTTTCAGCTTTAGGTGCCGGAGCAGATCCACCAGCTAAAATCCCGCTAACGTCAGTTCCTTCCGGGCCAACAATTGCGATAATTCCGTTTACTTTAGCGGCCTGGCCTTTTTCTACACCAATGTGTAATAAAGTTCCGGTTGCATAACCCATTACTTCCATAGTTGCCTTATCGGTTTCTACATCAGCAAGAACATCATCATCCTTCACTTTATCGCCCACTTTTTTATGCCATTCGGCAATTACGCCTTCTGTCATGGTATCACTTAATAAAGGCATGCGGATAACCGTAACACCTTTAGCAGCCAATTCTTCTTCGCTTAAACCACCGCCTTGAGCAGGGGCAGCTTCTTCTTTTTTATCTTCAGCTTTAGGCGCTTCATCTTTGCTTTCAGACTTCGGACTTGCCGACTCCTGACTTCCTGATTGTTCTGCCTCTAAAGCTGCTTTATAATCTTCGCCTTCTTTACCAATAACGGCCATGATGGCATCAACCGGAACAGCTGATCCTTCTTCTACACCTACGTACAAAAGGGTACCATCCCAATAAGATTCCATATCCATTGTTGCTTTGTCAGTTTCTACTTCTGCCAAAACATCACCGCTTTTCACTTTATCGCCCACTTTTTTGTGCCACTTCGCCAAAACCCCTTCGGTCATGGTGTCGCTCATTTTGGGCATTTTAATTACATCAGCCATTATATCTAATTAATTGAAATCTTATTAATATTAGTCCATTACGTAAGGGTAGTTCTCGGTCATGTACACATCTTTATATAACTCAGATGCTTCCGGCCATGGAGATTCTTCAGCAAATTTCACTGCCTGATCAACAGTTGCTTTTACTTTAGCCTCTACTTCTTCAATCCATGCTTCGTCTGCATACTTTTCTTTTAAGATAGTTTCTCTTGCAAGTTCAACCGGATCTTTAGCTTTATAATCTTCTAATTCTTCTTTGGTACGGTATTTAGCCGGATCGGACATCGAGTGACCGCGGTAACGGTAAGTTCTCATTTCTAAGAAAGTTGGTCCTTCACCTTTACGTGCACGTTGAATAGCCTCATCCATTGCATTATGAACTGCAACAGGATCCATACCATCAACCGGTGCGCATGGCATATCAAAACCTAAACCAATTTTATAAATATCGGTCATGTTGGTGGTACGTTGTACTGAGGTACCCATTGCATAACCATTGTTTTCGCAAACAAAAACAACAGGCAATTTCCACAGCATGGCCATGTTAAAAGTTTCGTTTAATGCACCCTGGCGCACCGCACCATCGCCCATATAACAAATGTTAACATTATCGGTTCCTTTATATTTTTCTGCAAAAGCAACGCCAGCGCCTAATGGAATCTGACCGCCAACAATTGCATGTCCTCCGTAGAAGTTATGCTCTTTACTGAACATGTGCATTGAACCACCTTTACCTTTAGAGCAACCTGTAGCTTTACCGTACATTTCTGCCATAATACTATCGGCACTTACTCCTAAAGCTAAGGCATGGGCGTGATCACGGTAAGTGGTAATCATTGAATCGCCTTTTTGCATTGCAGATATTGCTCCTGCAACTACAGCTTCTTGTCCAATGTATAAATGACAAAAGCCACGTATTTTTTGTTGTCCGTATAACTGGCCGGTTTTCTCTTCGAATTTGCGCATCAGCAACATCGACTCAAACCACTTTAACCAGGTATCTTTATTTATTTCTACTGCACTCATTTTAGGGTATTTGTTTTTTGCGACAGCAAATCTAATTTTTTTATTGTAATTTTTGGCACTTTTAAGTGTAAAAACATCATGGTATTGGGGCTAAAATAAGATTTAACAGTTGTTTTACAATTAAATACGAATCTCCGGCACATTTGTTAATTTAATAACGATTTCTCATAATTAAATCATTGCCCTTTATCATAATATGGATTCAATTTATTCTAAAATTTAATTCTGCATAAGTGCCTGTTTACATAATTTAAAAACCATCTGTTTTTTCAACCTGCTCTCGTTACTGAAATAAAATCCTTTTGAAAAAAAGATATTTTAAGGCTGAAACTGCCAGTGAAATGGTGGATAAAAAATAAAAATGTTAATAACTTTCATTTTTTATAACATTACATTTGGATAACATTTGTATAATCAATACTTTTGACAACCAACAATAAGCCCATGTGGTGTACGTTAATGTGTAAGTGAATACCCAAACATAACTGTATAACATGATTAAAAAATTTTTGTTTTCTACCCTAATCGCTATCTGCACGCTCTCAACCGCATTTGCGCAAACAAAAACAAAAGAATCTGGTAAAGAATTAAATGACCCTGATAACCTTGCATCGCAATATTTTTCGCAGGTAATGGGTGTTGCGGTAGATGCGACCTCGAATTTAAAACTCTACAAATTTATATACGAGTGGATCGGAACACCATACAGCTATGGTGGAAACAGTAAAAGAGGCATCGATTGCTCGGCTTTTACTAAAGCGATTTACGACAAAGTTTTCAACACTACCATCAGAAGAAATTCGCGTGATATTTTCAGCATGGTAGATCCGCTATCCAAAGAAGATTTAAAAGAAGGCGATCTGGTTTTCTTCAAAATTAAAAGCAGAAGCATTTCACACGTAGGTATCTACCTTGGCGACAACAGATTTGCACATGCATCAAGTTCTCGCGGTGTAGTAATCAGCAACCTGAATGAACCATATTACAGTCGTTACTTTTATAAAGGCGGGCGTGTGTTAGAATCGTTTAAGAAAGAATTTGAAGTAGAATAATTCAGCTGGCAGTTAACAGTTCACAATTTCGGTTAACGGTTGCCTGAATAAAGAATACAATCCTCCTAAAGAAATTTCGGAGGATTTTTTGTTTAACACAACTCAAGCCGTCATTTCGCGCGGAGTGAAACGGAGTCGGGACCCCAAAGGCTCTGCGAAGCAAAATCTATCGGGATAGATCTCTCCATTCCACTACGTTCCAGTCGAGATAACGAGTATAATAAATACCTAATGAAGCTCATCAACACCATCCTAATTTTACCCTTTGTTGTTATTGTCCTGATCAGCTGCACCAGCAATAATGCCCAGGTTGCTGCACCGATAGCTAAACAGGATACCGTAATCCGGAAAATAAAAGATACGATATCGATCACCGCAGTAGGCGACATTATGCTTGGCTCTGCTTTTCCGTCAAAAACCAATCTTCCACCTGATGATGCCGTTAACAGTTTCCAGGTGGTTGATAGTTTGTTAAAAGGAGATATCGTATTTGGAAATCTGGAGGGCTGTTTTCTTAATTCAGGTAATTCGAACAAATGCAATGGTATAAACCCGAACAATTGTTATGCTTTCAGAATGCCTGAACGTTATGCCGGAATTTACAAAAATGCAGGCTTTAACGTATTGAGCATTGCCAATAACCACGTTGGCGATTTTGATGCGAAAGGAAGAAAAAATACGGCAAGGATTTTAGATTCGCTACAGATCCATTACGCCGGACAGGTAAATAAACCATTTGAAGTTTTTGAGAAAGACAGCATAAAATTTGCTTTCTGTGCTTTTGCGCCAAACGAAAACACGGTATCGATCAATAAGATCGATAGCGCAAAGGCCCTAATTGCCCGTTTAAAAACCATGGCTGATATTGTAATCGTATCTTTCCATGGTGGAGGTGAAGGCGCCAGGTTTGAGCATGTTCCCCGCAAAAATGAAATTTTTTACAAAGAAAACAGGGGCAACGTTTATGCTTTTGCACATGCCGTGATTGATGCCGGTGCCGATGTAGTACTGGGCCATGGGCCGCATGTAACCAGAGCTGTTGAAGTTTATAAGAATAAATTTATCGCTTACAGTTTGGGCAATTTTTGCACCTATGGAATGTTCAGTTTAAAGGGGAATAATGGTATTGCTCCTTTGCTTCAGCTAAAAATAAACGCCAAAGGCGATTTTCTCTACGCAAATGTAGTATCAGTTAAGCAGGATAAAATTAACCGTTTAACCCTCGATGATAATCATAGGGCTTTTAAACGGATAAAAGAACTTACCGATATTGATTTCGTTGGTCACCAACTTAAGTTCACCGATAATAAAATTAGCTTAAAAGATTAATTTTCTGCGACACCAATCTCAATTTAATTCAGAATATTTGCCTTATGAAAACGGGATTAATACTTCATTATATTATTGGTATCGCAGCGGCTATTTTAGTCCTGGCAGCAGCTTATTACATTCAGCAAAATCCAAAAAACTTATTATCTGCCGGCATTATTATACTGGCGGGTTGTTTGGTTGCTTTTAGTCAATACCAGATTATTAAGCACAAAAAGAAACAAAAATGATTGCTGTTGTTATAGAAGCAATAAATGCCTCAAACTTTAAGGATGGTATTTACCTTAGTTTAGCCATCGGTGCAGCAGTGGTACTTTTTCTTTTATCAAGAAAGTTCGGGAAGAAGAGATAGTTTAGCTCTCATCTTTCGTATTCTTTACCAAACCAATTCCAGAAACAAAGAATATCAGTCCGATGATGCCATAAACCATTAATCCCCTTGTATTTTGATTATGGTTTACAAAGCCATATCCGGCATAAATTAAGCCGATAATTCCCAGTATTGTTAAAATGGTTCCAAAAGTGCGTTTTACGTTCATGATCTATTTTTTAAGATAAGACAAAAATTTAAGGCTTTTGTTTGAGCACCGGAAAATGGAGTATTAATCGTTTGTATTTATTTTTTTATAACTTCATAAAAAAATCTAATTATGCAATACACCATTTATGTTATAGCTATTGTAGCGTTCATTGTCCTACTCAGCTCATTTGTTACCGTTAAACAGGGAACCATTGCGGTGGTAACGGTTTTCGGTAAGTACCGCCGTCAGTTAAGACCAGGTTTAAATTTTAAAATCCCATTAATAGAGCAGATTTATTCGCGCATTTCGATCCAGAACCGTTCGGTTGAATTATCTTTCCAGGCGGTAACACAAGATCAGGCTAATGTGTATTTTAAAGCGATGCTTTTATATTCTGTGGTAAATCAGGATGAAGAAACCATTAAAAATGTAGCGTTTAAATTCGTAGATGCCACCAACCTGATGCAAGCCTTAATCAGGACCATAGAAGGTTCGATCCGTGCTTATGTAGCCACGCAGAAACAGGCAAACGTATTGGCACAACGTAATGAAATTGTGCTTCATGTTAAAGAACAGATTGATCAGGTTTTAGATGGCTGGGGATATCACCTGCAAGATCTTCAATTGAATGATATTACTTTTGATGAAGAAATTATGCGCTCGATGAGTCGTGTAGTAGCGTCGAATAACTTAAAAGCAGCGGCTGAAAATGAAGGTCAGGCTTTATTGATTACGAAAACCAAGGCTGCTGAGGCTGATGGTAATGCCATCAAGATTGCTGCAACAGCCGAACGTGAGGCAGCTCAATTACGCGGACAGGGTATCGCTCTTTTCCGTGCAGAGGTTGCGCATGGTATGAGCAAGGCCGCACAGGAAATGGAACAGGCTAACCTGGATATTTCTGTGATTTTATTCACCATGTGGACGGAATCGATCAAACATTTTGCCGAGAATGGCGATGGTAATGTAATATTCCTTGACGGTAGTACTGAAGGCATGAACAAAACCATGAAAGAAATGATGGCCATGCAATTAAGTAAACAAAACGAGCCTTCAGGAAAGAAATAAGGATTTAATAGTCAAAATTGAGACCTATTAGTTTAATAAAGCACATTACAATCAAACCCAACGGGAGGTCTTATCAAAACTCCAAAGTAAATAATAAAGCCTCTTTAGCCAAAACTAAAGAGGCTTTATTATTTAAAAGATATTTCTTTTTAGTTATTCTTTGGCATCAGGCCTAAGTTCATTACATAACTACCTGATTGCTGCATAAAATCGCCCATTACCCTTAACGATTCATCTTCAATAAAATCGAAAGCATCTTGTTTGGTTACTTTATCTCCTTTTTTAATGGCCGGTAAACCTCTCAATGCCCTTAATTCATTTTGTCTGGTCAGGGTTTTGGCTTCCTGTGCTTCGCGTTCTGCTTTAAGTTTAGCCTCATTTAATGTTACAGAAACTTCGTTATCACGTTTTTTAAGATCTGCGATATCCTGTTTAAGGTATTTGAAATCTAAAGAGTTTGCAATACGTTGTTCACTGTTTTTAGTCAATTGAGCTTTCACAGCAGCTAAATTAGCAACGGCTTTAAAATTAGAACTTGGAATTACATCCCATGGTAAAGCAGATGGCTCTGTATCTTCGCCAATTTTATCCATTGGGTAAATAGAAGGGAAAACAACATCAGGTGTTACGCCTTTATGCTGTGTACTGCTACCAGCCACACGGTAAAATTTAGCCATGGTTAGATTAATCTGACCTAAATTGATATCTGCAGGATTTGCACTATTAGGAGAAGTTCCAACGGTTTTATCTTTCGAAATTAAACCTGCCACCCTTTGCAACATGCTCGGATTTACCAGTTTATTCAAATCTATAGAAGATTGAACGGTACCTTTACCATAGGTTTGGCTACCCATAATAATACCGCGGCCGTAATCCTGTATCGCTCCGGCAAAAATTTCAGATGCTGATGCGCTTAAACGATCAACCATAACACCAAACGGACCATCCCATGCTACACCACTGTTCTCGTCTTCATCTACCTCAATTTTACCGCGTAAATCTTTTACCTGCACTACAGGGCCTTTATCAATAAATAAACCTGTTAACGAAATGGCTTCAACTAAAGAGCCACCGCCGTTTCCGCGTAAATCCATCACAATGGCATTTACTTTATCGTAAGTTTTTAATGAATCGATCAGTTTTCTTACATCGCGGGTGGTACTTTTATAATTTTTATCACCAGCATTGGCTGCTTTAAAATCAGCATAAAAAGCAGGCAAAGTAATAATACCTACTTTAATGTCTTTACCATTGCTGTTAATGGTTTTTACCTTTTTCTTGGCAGAAGTTTCTTCCAGTACAATTTTATCGCGCACCAGTTCTATAATTACTGGTTTAGACGACATTTCTTTTCCTACAGGAATCACTTTTAAACGCACTTTAGTGCCTTTAGGGCCTTTTATTTTCGATACGGTGTTATCCAGTCTCCATCCAACTACATCAACAAACTCACCGTCGCCTTGCGCTACAGCAATAATACGATCGCCAGCACTTAACTGTTTGCCTTTAAAAGCAGGTCCGCCGGCAATGATTTCTGAAATTTTAACTACCTCATTTTCCAGTTGTAAACGTGCACCTATACCCTCAAAAGAGCGCGACATGTCTTCGTTAAAAGCAGCTGCATTGCTCGGGTTGAAATAATTGGTATGGGGATCAATAGATTCGGTAAATGCATCCATTAAAATCTGGAAAACATCCTGATTATTCATTTTTGAGGTTTGCGACTGTAAATTCTGATAACGTTTGGTTAAAGTTTCTACATTTTTTGCTTCAGCTGTTCCGGCTAAATTAAGGTTAATCAACTCATATTTAACACGTTTTTTCCAGGTATCGTTTAAGGCAGTTGTAGAAACCGGCCAGGGTAATTTTTCCCTGTCGTACACATAAGTATCGGTTTGGTTAAAATCGAATTTGGTTTTAATCTGCGCCAGCGAATAATTAAAATATTCGTTAAGCCTTTTAGCGTAAACGTTATAGATAAAAAAGGGACCACTTAAATCGCCGTTTTTAAAATCGTCGTCTAACGTATATCTGTATTTTTCAAATTCCTTAATATCAGATGCAAGGAAATAATTTTTACCCTGATCTAATGATTTGATATACTTATCTAAAATAATGGAAGATATAGAATCGTTGACCTGAATTTTCTTGTAATTGTAACTCTCAATCAGATTCACAACCTCCTTAATCACAAGCTGTTGCTGCTGATCCGGCTTTATATTGGTAATTCCCTCAACAATCGGCTGAGTTTTGGGCGCAGCATGGCAGGCAAGTACGGCTCCGGTAAAAATTACAAAAAATATTCTCTTTAACATCTCTTTAAATGATTTAAAATCCATTTCCAATTCTATATAGCCAATATGATACCATTTTAGCAAAAAAACAAAAAAGAGACAGCATTATTACCGTCTCTTGTTAAAACTTTATCAAATCTAACTAAAAGCTTTTTATTTAACAATTTCTTATAGCACAACGCTAAGAGATATTTTTTGTTTTAGGCAATATTTAAAATTTGACCGAATAAAGACGTATAATCGCTTTTAAAGCAATGTTTTAGTATTTGTGGGAATAATTTTTCCGGATGATTAGAGGTTACAGGTTGATTAACCTTTTTTAGTAGCGGTTTTGCTGGCAATTATTTCCCTGGCATCCTTAATCTGCGCTTTATACTGCGTGGTTTTGATGGAATTGGCCAGCCATTCTGCCGATTTTAAATCCCTGAGCGCAAGGGTAAAATCTTTCTTTTTAATTTTCACCTGAACAATGCCCAAAATAGATTCGATATAGGCATTATTGCTTTTTAACTGTTTAGCCAGTATGCCCTGCTGGGTGTAAAACCACATCGATTGCGTGTATTTGGTATTAGCAAGGTACACTTTGCCCAAAAGGCTGTAGGTATTCATGATTCCGGCACGGTTACCGGTTTTAGAATAATTTTTTAAAGCAACATTTAAAAGGATCTGTTCTGCATCGGTGAAACGGCCCAGTTGGTAATGCATGCTGCTCATCTTAATGATGGCCTGCCCGTACCTGTTGAAATTTTTTACAGAATTATATTCGAAAGCAGCTTTGCCAAATAATGTTAAGGCTTCGTTATAATCGCCTTTTCGCTCTAAATCTTCAGCTTCTTCAAAAAAAGAATTCCCGTCTTCCAGGTCGAATTTAGATACCGCTATATTAATAGCGCTACCTCCATTGGGTTCCTGGATGTCTGTTTTGTCTATGTTTTGAGCCTGAAGTTGTAACGATGCAAAAAGGCCGATTAAAGCCAGTACAATTTTGGTCATGCAACAAAAATAATACTTTAATTCTAATTTTAGCTAAATACCTGTAAATTAACATCAAAAGATGCCCAAACCATATAGGGATGCGAATCGCAATGATATATTTCGCCTTCTGCGGTGATGCCAACTATACCTGCAAAGCCATCAAAAGCCTTTAATTCGGCGAAAGATTTGTCTGATGCATCCTTTAAAGTAAAGCCATCGGTAACACGTGTAACGATTTTGGCGGCCAGTGCACCACTCACAATATCTTCGCCAACACCAGTACAAGAGATTCCTGCAAACTGGTTAGCATAATTGCCGGCAACGGTGGCCGAATCGCTTACGCGGCAGGGAATTTCAAAGCCTTTACCGCCTGTAGAAGTTGCAGCTGCTAAATCTCCATTGGCATCAAGCGCTACACAACCTACGGTTCCTTTATTGTTTTTCTGGTTTAATTTTGCTTCGTACTCAGATTGACGCTGTAGTGTGATGGGATTAAAATATTCAAATCCGTTATCGCGGGCAAATTGCTGTGCGCCATCGCCACTTAATACACGATCATCATAGGTCAAAAGGTTTTGGGCTATCTGGATCGGGTTTTTCACATCCTCCACATTGATTACACCACTAAATTTTTCGGTTTTACCATCCATTAAAGCAGCGCTTAACCTTACTTTTCCATCACTTTGAATCTGCGAACCAATTCCTGCATTAAACAATTCGTTATCTTCTAACAAAGCAACGGTATAAACCACAGTTTCTAAAGCGGTATGTGTTTTCAGGTATTCGTGGCCCAGCGTAACAATAGAAGCTAAGGCATCTTGTTTTGCCTTTTTTGTTTCCTGATTGGTGGATGATTCGCTGAAAAAGCCGCCGTGTATAATTAGTTTCATTTTTGTAGTATCGAGATGTAAGTTACTTAGACTGATAACCGCCCACTGTTAATTGCTAACTGAACTACCCTATTGGAATAACTTTAGGATGATGGATTACTAAACTATGATCATTTAAATCATAAACGTCGCCATCGCACATAACGTGTACCACCATGTTTTTTATCGAAACCGGTTGTCCCATTTCTACATCGGTTAAATTGGTGTCGGCCATGTTGCGGCCATCAACCAAAATTACCATACCTGAGCCAATGGCTTCCATGGTATGCCCGTCTGATATAAAAAGCCCGGTATCTTCACCTAAACCAATGCCCAAAATACCAGGATTACTGGCTGCAGCATATAATAAACGGCCGATTCTGCCACGCTGAACAAAGTGTGTATCTACAATAACATCATCAATAAAACCTAAGCCACCGGTAATTTTAACTTCACCTTTAAGTAAAGCATCTTTACTGCTGCCCTGGTAAATCATGTTTTTAGAGCTTGCTGCTGCTCCGGCCGAAGTACCCGCAATTACAACAGGTTCATTTCTGTATTTTTCTAACAGGATCTGATGGATTTTCGTGCCGCCAAAAATAGATGAAAGGCGAAGCTGATCGCCACCGGTAAAAATAATTACCTCAGCGGCTTTGATACGCTCATAATTTTCGTCAGAATTGGCTTCTTCACGGTTGGTAATATTTAACACACCAACATTATGTACATCCAGTTGCGCATAAGCTTTAATGTATTCTTCACCAACTTTTTCGGGCATTAATGATGCGGTGGTGATGATCTCGAAACGTGATTGGGTATCTTTAATTGATTCAGTAGTAATCCTTTTTAAAATTCCACGCTCAAAAAAATTCATGTTTTCTGGTAGTCCAAATTGCGTTTCTGCGAAGCTACCGGTGTTAATTGCGCCACCAATGATGATGAGTTTACCTTTCGGAACCATTCTTTGTGTATATAATTGTATCAAAAAACCCAAATATATAGGCTTAAGATAAAAAACACGACTTTTTTTGTCAATAATATTCAATTTATTAACAAACGTTAAAATAATCTAACCTAAAATTAACGTAATAGTGCTTGAAAATAAAACAAATACGTATTAAAATTGATTTACGTAAATGGAACGCCTAATTTCAAAATAAATGCATATTTTACAGTCATCAATTTCATTCTCAAAATTGAATTAAAAAGGCCGTCCCAAAACCTTGTTAAATTAAAAAACGAACAAAACATTACATGAAGATATTAAACATACAAGTATTAAGAGGACCGAATATATGGTCGATTAGCCGGAAGAAATTGATCCAGATGCGGTTGGATTTAGAAGATCTGGAACAAAAACCCACCAATGTGATAGACGGTTTTAGCGAGAGGATTGAGAAACTGTTGCCAAGCATGTTTACCCACCGTTGTTCTAAAGGGGTTGAAGGCGGTTTTTTTACCCGGGTGAAAGAAGGAACCTGGATGGGCCATGTAATTGAGCATATTGCACTTGAAATTCAGACCCTGGCAGGTATGGATACCGGATTTGGCAGAACCCGAATGACCAAAACCGAAGGTATTTACAATGTGGTTTTCAGTTACCTGGAAGAAAAAGTAGGTATTTATTCGGCCGAAGCTGCAGTAAGGATTGCCGAGGCTTTAATTAACAATGAAGAATACGATTTAGAACACGATATCCGCAGGATGAAAGAAATCCGCGAACTGGAAGCATTGGGACCCAGTACAGGCTCCATTGTGGAGGAAGCGGTGAAACGCAGTATCCCGTGGATCAGACTGAACAAAAGTTCGCTGGTGCAATTGGGTTATGGCAAAAACCAGGTGCGTTTTAGGGCCACCATGACCGAAAAAACCAGCAGCATTGCAGTAGATATTGCCAGTAATAAAGAAGAAACCAAACGTTTGCTTACCGAAGCTGCCATTCCTGTAGCATCAGGTGTAACCATTTCAAATGTTGATGACCTCGAAGCGTCAGTTAAAAAAGTTGGATTTCCTTTAGTTTTTAAACCGCTGGATGGCAATCACGGTAAGGGTGCAACCATCAACGTAAAAACCATGGAAGATGCGTTGGCGGCTTTCGAATATGCCAAAACCTATTCGAGAAGGGTAATTATAGAAAAATTTATTACCGGCTACGATTTTCGTGTATTGGTAATCGATCATAAAGTTATTGCCGCGGCACAACGCGATCCGGCACATGTAAGAGGCAATGGAATTCACACCATTCAGGAGCTTATTGATAAAGAAAATGAGGATCCACGCCGTGGTTATGGACATGAAAATGTATTAACTGAAATAGCTGTAGACCGCGATACGCTGGATTTACTGGCTAAAAAAGAATATACTTTAGAAACCATTCCGGAAAAGGGAGAGGTAGTTTATTTAAAGTCGACCGCAAATTTAAGTACAGGAGGAACATCGATTGATGTAACCGATATCGTACACCCACAGAATATTTTTATTTGTGAAAGGATTTCGAGGGTAATCGGACTGGATATTTGCGGTATAGATATTATGGCACAAAACCTTACGCAGCCTTTAACCGAAAATGGTGGTGTGGTGTTAGAGGTTAATGCTGCGCCTGGATTCAGGATGCACCTGGCGCCAAGCGAAGGTTTGCCTAGAAATGTTGCTGCATCGGTTATCGACATGCTTTATCCGCAGGGAAAATTATCGCAGATCCCGATTATTGCCGTAACCGGAACAAACGGAAAAACCACAACCACGCGTTTAATTGCGCATATTATCCGCAGCAATGGTAAACGTGTAGGTTTTACCACCAGCGATGGGGTATATGTGCACAACACCATGTTAATGAAGGGCGATACCACCGGACCGGTAAGTGCCGAATTTATTTTAAAAGACCCGACTGTTGAATTTGCCGTTTTAGAAACTGCCCGTGGCGGAATTTTAAGGGCTGGTTTAGGTTTTAATGCCTGCGACATTGGTGTAGTAACCAATATTCAGGAAGATCACCTCGGGATTTCCGACATTCACAACCTCGACGATTTAACCCGTGTTAAAGCGGTTGTAATTGGCGCGGTTCGCCGTAAAGGCTGGGCAGTATTAAATGCTGATAATGGTTATTGCGTACGCATAGGTAAAGATGCCAGGTGTAATGTGGCTTATTTTAGTATGGATGAAAACAATCCGGTAATTAAAGAGCATTGCAGAAAAGGTGGTATTGCTGCTATTTACGAAAACGGATTTATTACCATTAAAACCGGCGACTGGAAATTAAGGGTTGATAAAGCCACTCATATTCCTTTAACATTTGGTGGTTCGGTAAATTTTATGATCCAGAACGTACTTGCGGCAACACTGGCTACCTATTTATGGGGTTATAAACCAGAAGATATTCGTTTATCGTTAGAAACATTTATCCCCTCGGCAGCACATACGCCAGGAAGGATGAACATTTTCAGGTTTAAAGACTTTAAAGTTCTGGTAGACTTTGCGCACAATCCTGACGGGTTTAACGGCGTAAAAAGTTTCTTGCAGGGAGTAGAAGCTACAGAACATGTGGGTATTATTTCGGCAACCGGTGACAGAAGAGATGAGGATATCCTCGAAACAGCCCGGATTTCTGCACAGATGTTTGATAAAATTTACATTTGTCAGGAGAAATACTTACGCGGAAGACAACAGGATGAACTGGTTGATTTATTATTGAAGGGCATTAAGGAGGTTGATCCGAATAAAGAGGTCATCATTAATAACAAAAGTACCGAGTGTTTAAAAATCGCGATTGAAACAGCTCAAAAAGGTTCTTATCTGACTATATTAAGCAATACGATTGACAATACAATTCAGCGTGTTACTGAGCATTTGGATAGGGAACTGGAGGCGTAGTTTTCATCTATAAAACCGTCATTTCGAGCGGAGTTCAGCGCAGTCGAGATAACGGCCCTAAATAAAAAAACCTCCTCCGATTAGATCGAAGGAGGTTTTTTCGTTTTTATATATTGTTCACTTATGCCTGGGCATCACGCAATCTTTTGATTTCGTCGTGAGATGTTCTCAATGATGCTTTTTGATCAGAGATTAATTCTCTGATATTTGCAGGAATTTCTTCTTCTTCCAGGGCCATTTTATAACCATTTTGAGCTGCATCTTCGCCGAATTCGCAATTGTTTAAAACGGTTTTGCGATCGTGACCGGTAAATATGGCTTTAACATCCATCCATGCCCTGTAAATTTTACCTGAATTGGTTGTTCCTGTTTCAATATCTTCGCCTAATGCACTTACTTCTGTTGCTAATGCCATTTTATATTTCTGGCTTTCGGCAATCATATTTAAAAATAGCGTTTTCAGATCTGCATCACCGTCTTTTAATTCCTGACGGGCTTTTTCATAACCTTCAATACGGTCGTTATTGATCTGGATCAGGTCATTCAATACCTCTGCTGTTGCTGTTGTCGTTTTCATGTTGTTATTTTTTATAGTTTCGATGTATAAAAGCAACACAATCAATCAAAAAAAGGTTTGTCATTTTTTCAATTGATTAAAAATACAGAGATAAAATGTTGTTTGTCAGGTTATTTCTTCGAAAAGTATTGCGCCAGTTTTTCTTTTACAAAACGCCTTACCCGCGTTACCATATTCCCCTTACGTTTAGTTAAAAAGGATTTGATGGCTTTATATGCAGTTGCATCCTCAGCAATTACGGTCGGAAATTCGACGATAGGTTTGGGATTGATAATAACATTATAGATGTCATTTATCCCCGAATGGACACCGGTACCATCATGTCCGATGTTATTTACCAGCGACTGTGATGGGTTGAGGGTTAAACCACCTTTTAAGAAAATAGAGGCGTACCACCTGATGGCCCAGCTGTTGTTTTTTCCTTTTTTGAACTCCTGCATCTGTTTCCAGAAATTCATTTTGTTATCAATGGAAAAAGCCGCTTTTTTCCTTTTATCAAACTGTTTTAAAAGTACATCGATATTGGGTTCAAAATTTTTCCAGGCCCTCCCCCATGTGGCCCAGCCCCAGCTCGTGGCTGCCCTGTAAAAAAATGATTGTGGCAGTTCTTCAGCTTTTAAAGGATACATATAAGCACCAATGTGCATCACTTTTTCTTCTTCGCTATATCGGGTTAGTGCCTCGTTAAAATAGTGCAAAGTGTGCGGAGAAGTAACCAGGTCATCCTCAAAAACAATTACCTGATCGTATTCTTCTATTAGCCGGGTAACTCCCGCAATTACGGAATTGGCTAAGCCTGCGTTATCCTTTCTCTCGATTACTTTAACGGATTTAAAGCCCTTCGTTTTATTGATAATTTTCCTTACAGCAGCCACATTCTCCTCCTCACGAACGGTCTTTGCGCCATCAGAAAAGATGTACAGATGGCTTTCGGCAGCCAGATCGTTCTGTTGCAAAAATGTTAACGTACGCTCGGTATGCTGCGGACGGTTATATACGAAAAGTGCTATGGGAGCAAGGTTTTGCATTTTTGTTTTTATCAATTAAGCTTATCAATAAGCGTACTAGGCATTTTTTAGATTCGTCATCTCGACTGAACGCAGTGGAATGCCCGCCTGCTTCGGGCAGGGAGAGATCTATGTAGAAGTTTTTTCAAGATAGATTTCTCGGCTTCATTGCATTTCGCTCGAAATGACGGGTTGAGTGGATTTCCGCCTGAAATAAAGGCAACTCTAATAATACACTTTAATTTACTAAAATATCTGCAGGTTATGCTCTGATTTTTTAGTTAGTACAGTATATGCATTGGCAAACTGTTCTTGTTTTTTCCTTCCGAATAAATTGCCTAATGTTTTTTTAATGCGGTATTCCAATTCAATTTTTAAGTTTTTAGAAAATGTTTTTGGCGCTTTCCTATTAATAAATTCATTAAATTTTACGGTTTCAGGAGCAGTCATCGAAACTTTATCTTCCAAAATCTCCAGGCCTTCACTTTGCAGTAAAAATCTTAAAGAAGTTGGGGTGTACATATTGATGTGCCCATAATCCAAAAAGTGTTTCATCCTTTGGTCTACACCGAAACGGTAATCTTTTGGCACTTCTACCACTATATATTTAGCCACGCGTTTCAATTCCCGGATCAGGATCCTCTCGTGTTCTACGTGTTCTAAAACGTGCGCAAGAATAATCAGATCAAAAGTATCATCTCCATAAGGAATTTTATAACCATCAAAAGTTTGCGCTTCTTTTAAGGCCGAAAGATTACGGTCTTTTATAATATCAACACCACTTTGTGCAATTTCTAAAGCATACAGTTCTGGTGCGAAATGCCATTCATTTAAAAAATGCAGAATACTGCCATCACCCGCACCAACTTCAAGCACTTTTTTAGGCTTCAGTCCTTTGCAAACATCAACAATATTCCGGGCTTTATATTTGGCTCCCAGCATTCGCCAGGCCACATCGCTATTGGTATAAAAATTATCGTAGGCGGTTTTTACTTCTTCGCTTAACATGGTTCTGACCGATTTAAATACCTAAACAATTATCCTGCTTATAAAAAACTGAAGTTGCCTTTTCGTAAAATAGCCCGGGAGAAATACCACTAAAGCTGATTTCCTTAAAACCCTGTGCTTTTAGCAATACGCGTGCAGGATGGTAAACTTCGCGTTCGCTATCATCCAAAACCAATACCCCATCCTTAGAAAGTGCTTCAACACTGTATTTACAGCAGTTTACGCGGTCGCGGCCATCAACAATAATAATGTCGAATTTTTTATTCAGCAAAGTTGCTTTTTTAGCATACTCGCCATCTTTTTCCAGTTGACAAAAGATCATTTCTGCGTTGGCAGGACTTGTATTTTTAACCTTATCGTGCCATCCTTTATCATGCTCAACAGACGTTACAGCGCCAGCTCTTTCCGCATAAAATATGGTAGAATTGCCTGAGCCATATTCGAAAATATGCTGGTTTTTGTTTATCCGTTCTTTTATAAAATCGATAAACGAATAAGTTACCCATGGAAGTGCCTTTCCATTGCCATCTACGGCCTGTTTTTTGTCAAAAGCTGTAAACCAGCCAATGCTGTTCAGGTAGCCTTTATGTCCGTATGATAACAATGCTTTAAGCCTGTTTGGCTTTGCAATTAATGTGCTTAATGCTTTAAGAGTACTCAACGTTTAAATATTTTTTGAAATGCTGTGATCAAAAATAATGATTTTAACATCATAATTCCTTGTTTACGAAGTTTCGGTATAAATAGTATAAAAAATGCGGAAATAAAGTATGCAACTACTGTAGCTACTGCTGTACCCATCATGCCCATTCTTGGGATGAGTATAATGTTTAAAATGATATTTACAACTGCACCTATCCCTGTTCGAATAAAAGTTAAGCGGCCAAAGTTTTCGGCAATTAAATACTGGCCACTTGCTACACCAAGAAATATGAAAGCAGAGCCCCAAACATGAACAGACAAAACTGGTGCAGCATCTGCAAATTCTGGTTTAAAATAGCTGTAAATAAATGGTGAAGCAAAAGTTATAAAAATTGCGAAACTTAAACTTAACCACACCATTAAATCGTATAAATTCTGAAGTCTTTTTTGATAACGCTCCTGATCATCTCTTCTTGCATTTAAAATTGCCGGGAAAAGCGACGAAACAATTGCAACAGGAACAAAATTTAATGCCTCACTAAAGTTAACTACAGTTGCATAAGCACCTGCTTCGGCTGTTCCCCTTTCTCCTAAAATTTGTTTAAGCATAATTTGATCAATTTTCATGTATATAGAGACCATTATGCCTGAGATGATTAAAGGCCAGGAAAGCGCACAAAGTTTTTTTGCTAATGTTTTTTCAAATTTCCAGCTAAAAATACTTCTGCCTTTACGGCTATAAGTAATAATATAGCCTACTGAAAGTAAAACAGTGTCAAATAGAAATGCGAAAAAGAAATAACTAATCGGCGAATGTGTATAAATCAGGATAATTTTTATAGCAGCTGAAATCAAATTTCCAATAATCTGAACCTGCATGATGTATTTCGATTTTACTTCTGATTGGAAATAAGAATCTATAACCGTAAAAGATTGAAAAACGCCTATAAATGAAAGCAGAAGTATAAAGGAATATTGAATGTCCTGTAATGGATAAATAAGCCACGCTAACGAAATTAAAGGGATACATAAAAATCCTGCAAAAGTTTTAAGTCCGAATGCGGTACCTAAAATCTGATCTCTCCTTTGCGGAAACTGGTGAAGTTCTTTAACGATAAATTGATCCAAACCAAGTCCTGCCAGCGCTGCAAATAAAAATACATAAGCAATCGACGTTGTGAGAATACCATTGCCATAAGAAAGGAGATAGTTTGCAACAGCAATGTTGGTTAACATTTTAATTCCTAAGCTGCCAACTTTCCCTATTAGAAGCATCCCTGTATTTTTAAAATACTTTTTTAGTGCTTCTTCGTCAAAACCTTTTATGGCGGGTAATTTCATTAACGCAAAGATGTAAAAAAATGTGCGTTAAGTAAGGTACCCTAAATTCAAAATATTTTTATTGCATAATGGCGGTTAGCCTTCACTTTTTGTTTCCGGCACTTTTGCTTCGATATTTTTGGTTTCGGGTGCTGAAACCGGGTTTACAACCGGAGCAGGTTTGCTGTTTAACGGTGCACCAACGGCGAGGTCGCACCTGTGGTTTGGCTGACCATGTGGTGGATTCAGACCTTTACCCACTTTTACACCCGATACTTGTGTAACCGCAGGTTGCGAAGTTGTAGCTACCTGGGTCGGCTTGCTATCTAAAGGCACACCAACCGCTAAATCACATCTATGGCCAGGCTCACCATGTTTAGGATTTAGCTTCTTTCCGGAGGCATTTACAACAGGAGCAGCCGGGGCAGGTGCAGGCTGTGGCGTTACATTTTGCTGAGGCTGTACTCTTGCCGTCGGGTTTAGAGGCGCACCAACGGCCAGGGCACAGGTATGGCCGGCTTCGCCATGCGGTGGATTAAAAATGAGGTTACTTTGGGTATTCTGCGCTGCAGGTTGAGTGGCATTGCTTTTTTGTAATCCCTGGAGCCCTGTTGGCGTTGGGATAACCGCCTGAGCAGTTTCTTTCTTTCCGCTGGTATTACAGGCACAAAGTACAGTAAGTGTTAACAGGTAAAAAGCGTATTTCATGAGCAAGAGGTTTAGGATTAACCAAATATGGCGAAATTAATTTAAGCCTGAAAGCTCTTTTCTATTCTTTCCAACTGTTTCAGGTGGTGTTTTAGATGAATTTCGATAAACCTAAGCCATTGTTTAGCATTTAAATAGCCTAAACGCGGATGTTTTGTTTTGCAATTGGCTTTTGCATTTACAATTAACGGGTAATTATCATCCAAAGCTTTTTCGAATTCTAAAATAAAATCAAGGGCTTCTTTTTTACTGATCTTTTTTACACGATCTGCCAACCGTTTTGGCACCTTATATTTTTTTGCCGGAGGTAAGGAACCCAGTAATAAAATCAGCTTTACAATAAAATGTGTAGGTTTATTTTCGCCTTTACCATTTGCTGCGTGTACAAAGGCAATTATTGAAAGTAAACTCGAATCAAAAATATGCGAATATACCTCACTGTAACTCCAGCCCGAAATTGGAGGAGTGGTTTGGAAAATATCTGCAGGGTAATGGGATAATCTAGATTTATAGGCATCGACCACCTGATGTATCGATGCCTTTACTTTTGCCGCTGTCATTTAATAAAGATAAGCCGAAAAAGGGGTACAACTAAAAAAGTTTCAATAATTCTTCCAAATGGGCAATTTCCTGTTTTACATCTTCAGGTTTTTCTTTTTGTAAAGGATTGAAAAAGATCGCTTCCATACCAAAATTTAATGCACCGTAAATATCAGCCTCCAAACTATCACCAATCATGATACTTTCCTCTTTCATGGCTTTTGCTTTATTCAATGCATATTCAAAAATGATTGGATTTGGTTTATTTACGCCTACATCTTCCGAAATAATCACGTTTTCGAAATAGGGATTGAGGTTAGAGAGATTCATTTTGGTTAAGGTAGTTTCCTTAAACCCGTTGGAAATGATATGCAGGGTATATTTTTGCTGTAAGTATGCCAATACTTTTTGTGCACCTTCAAACAGGTTGGTTTTAGTTGGTGAAATATTTACATAATCATCCTCAAATTGATGCGGTACGGCATCGGGATGAATGCCCAACTGGATAAATGTTTTGCTAAAACGCTCCGACCTTAAAAAATCTTTCGTGATTTTTCCTAAATGGTAATCGGCCCATAACTGGTGGTTGTTTTCTGTATAAGTACTGATGAAGTCGGCACAGGATTTAAGGCCAAGTTCCTCTAATTTATAGGTATGATAAAGCTCGTTTAATGTTTCTTCGGCATTGCGATCAAAATCCCAGATGGTATGGTCGAGGTCGAAGAAGATGTGTTTTTTCATTTGTGATGATTTTTCACAAATGTAACTTAATGATGTTTGATTTATAAATTTTGAGGAAAGCTTTGAATGACTTTAATTAAGATTGTTATAAATCGATTGTTAGGATATCATTTCCGTCTTAAACGAAAAATGCCTGAAGATCTCAGGCATTAAATTTATTTTTTCTTTAAAACAGGTAGACCAAACTGCTCAAGTACTTCTATTGCTTTCTCTGCTTTTTTCACAAAATACAGATCCTTTTCATAATCTTTAACATGTTTGCTAACTACAGCATTACCTTGATCAGTATGTTGGGCACTTTTTTTAATTGTAGTAGGCATATCTCTCTCCTTTCTGTATTGCTAATCAAATATACTTGTTTATTTTTTCTTTATCAAGAAAGCTTTGTACTCCTCTGTACCTGTAAATTCTACCCATCCTGCTTTCTCTAATCCATACACTTCAAATTCTGTGCTAATTATTTGCAGCATCTGCGATATTTTCTGTTGATACAATTTTGTTCTGATGGGCGTGCTTCCGTAAGCAAAAATAAATTGGTTAGGATAATGCGCTATAAAATCGTAAATAGTGTTAGCAACGGTAGAAAGAACTTTTTCCATATCTCCGTTATTGCTATTTACAATATCATTAATACGACCATCACTGGTAAGGTCACCAAAACCAAGGTTATATACTATTCCAACGCCTGGGATAGTTAATTTTGAGTACTGAACAATTTTTTCAATTGCCCCGTTTTTTCCCTTGCTGGTAAATTGATAGGTTAAGAAGTTGTTTTTAGCAAAATATTCATATTGATCCAGGAACATAGCATCATTTAGTCTCTTCGAAAATAACAAATTTCAGCCCAAATTTCAGCAGCTTTTTCCAATTAGTTAACTCAAAAAACTATATTCTATATTATTTAGCAATTTCACAAATACCCATCCACTTTCGCTCTAATTTCACAGATAAGTTCTTCATCCATATACTGGTAATCGTCAGGAATATCTAACGTAACGATTTCTTTTTCATAAACTTCTGCCGGGAAACGTTCGGTAATTCTTTGTTTATGTTTTTTCTCCATTACGAAGATCAGATCGGCCCAGATAATCAGTTTAGCATTGATTTTAATCCTTGCCGAAGGCTCCGTACCGGCAGAGCGTACCTGATGATGGGGATGGTTTTTATAAATGGTTTCGGCAGTGGCACTGCGCCATTTATTTCTACTGCACACAAAGAGGATATTCATTTATATTGAGCGTTACAAGACTCCGGACTAAAGACTAAACCTTCTCTCCATAGGCTAAATCGCCGGCATCTCCTAATCCTGGAACGATGTACGATTTGCTGGTCATTTCTTCATCAACAGCTCCAACCCAAATTTTCGCCTTAGGCAAATTGGCACGTACATGGGCAATGCCTTCGGTACTGGCTATTGCAGCAACGATATGGAGTTCTTCAATTTTGTAACGGTTAATCAGTTCTTTACAGCACATTACCATACTTTGTCCCGTTGCCAGCATTGGGTCGGCCATGATCAGCACTTTACCATCTAAATCGGGTGTAGAAATGTAATCCATCTGGATTACGAAATCGCCACTTTTTTCTACTTTCCTGTAAGCCGAAATAAAACAGCATTCGGCCCTGTCGAAAATGTTGAGCAAACCTTGTTGCAACGGTAGCCCGGCCCGCAGAATAGTGGCCAAAACGGGTTGTTGTGCTAAAACTTCGCAAGGTGATACACCTAAAGGAGTAGTGATATCTTTAGTGGCATATTTTAACGATTTACTGATTTCGTAAGCGAAAAACTCACCAAGCCTCTCCAGGTTTTTGCGGAAACGCATCGAATCTTTCTGGATATTCTCATCCCGAAGTTCGGCAATAAAGGTATTGGCAATCGATTTTATTTTGCTGATATCAAAAATCATCATTCTCGTTTTATTGGGCTATTTTTTAGCCACGGATATTCACAGATAGCACAGATTTTATATCTATGTGTATGCTTTATGTCCGTGGTTAGTTTTACTAAATCCACTCCGGTTTAATTGTTAAATTTAGCGATTTTCATGCGGATAATTTAAAAAAATCAATTTCCTGCGTAATTGAGCATTTCGATAAACAATAACTTCAATTTTTTATATTTAGGATGATCTGATAAACTCCTTAAACTCCAGCTACTATAAAAGGTACCATTTACAACCTTAACTGCATCGATATATTGAAGTAAGGTTTTTGTTGCTGATTCGGTTGTTAAATATTGCAGGATATAATCGGTTAAACAATAAGAATTTACCACTAAAGGCGTTACTTTTTCGAGCTGAAGATCGTACCAGTTAAAAGGTGTACAGGTTCCGGCCCTAAAGCCCGGCACATTGCTGTAGCCCATAGAATAATCTGCCGTAATACCCGAATTGAGGATGTTTAAATAACAGATTGGAAATTTTAGTACGTCTAATTGCTGACTGGTTAAAGGAATAGCTACCGGATGGATTTTCCTGAGTTTAATCAGGCCTTCTTTAATTTCGGTCATTTTTTGCTTGTCGCTGGCGCAAGGCCTGAGTAAACCAACAGATTGATTGTTAAGATGTTGATTGATACCATTGATTTTAATATAATCCATAGGTACTTCAGGAAAATCGACAAAATAAAGTGGTGTATTTTTTTTAGCCACAACAATTTTGTTCACCTCTTCCAGTACCTGTTCATTGCTGATGCCTACTCCGGTAAGCCTATCGAATTTGGAGCTCAGGTAATTATTTTCTTTTTTGAAAAGCGCACTAAAAACAAATTTAGTTCGGTTTAAAAAACCTTCGGGCAAACCAGGCAAAATGTTGAAGTTAATGGTAGGCTGGTGTTGAAACTTCTTTTCGTGAAACTTAAAAGCCGGATGTTTCTTTTTTATGATGCTTTTAATCATCAGGGCCCATTCATCAATTACCGGTTTATCTAAAACCTTCCATTTATGCTGGTAACTTTTTGAGGGTTTAAACTCTTCTTCGGTATTTTTCTGGTGCAGGTATTCCTCGTAACGGCTTACCATAAAAAAAGACGCTGCAAAAACATCGAATGGCAAAGCCGATTGCTCAACCGGGAAAGGAGCCTGATATTCGCCAAAAGAAATGGTTTTCGGTTTAATTTCTACCAGTTTATTGGAAAAGAGTAAAGCTGTGCTTTTAAAAAAAAGCTCATCACCCAGCGGTTGGTCGCCATAGCTTATTTTAACCTGTTCACTCTGTAAAAAATACTGGCTGTTACCTGTAAATTCTATTTCAGCTTTAAGGATATCTTTAAAAATAAAATTGAAGATATATTTTATGCGGGGCGTTAATATATTGGAGAAGATGATTAGATGCATAACTTATTTTAACAACACAGGATTTAAAAAAAGATGACAAGAAATATTCCTCAGCTAATATTAACACATAATATTGCCAATTAAATTTAACGGTAATTTAACATTGAACCATTATCTAATACAAAAATTACAATTAAAAGTTTGCAGCGAACTTCTTCTCGGGGTAAAGTATTTTGGTGCTTTTGCGGGTGTTACCCTTCACTATGTGGACGATACTCATCTGATCATCAAACATATCGTATAAAATGGTATCGTTAACTTCAACAGATTTAACGGCAGTTATTTTTTCAACCTCAAGGTAGATATTCGTCGCTTCATGATCAATCTCAAAGCCTACATAGTTCATGGCAACAGTTTTTCCATTGGCTTTCAACTGTAAATGGTTAAGCAGGTATTTTTTTACCAGTTCGTCCATAGCGGCTTTCAGGTTCGTATTGCTTAAATCAGTTTTCTGCTTATATAATTTAGCTAAAATGGCTTCAAAATCATCTGAAAAAATCCGACAGCTTATTTCTAAAGTCTTATCCCTGGCATTAAAATTTATTTCAGTGGTGCTTACATGCAAAGGGTGTTTCATCCCGGCACTGGCAGAGAAGAAGATACAGCACAATAGCAAAAAGAGATATTTTAATTTATGCATCAATATTAAGGTATTACGGTAAGCAAAGTTAAGATTTAAAGCTTAAACCAAACAATCGCCATAAATCACTTAAAAATCAGTAACAAATTTGGTATTTATGGTTTTGTTTGAAGGATATTTGGGCTTTTTGCAATTAAAAACATAATTTTAGCTTTATAAACTATTTTAACTCCAATAGTTAGCTTATTATTTCATGCCGTTACAAGATTTTATCTTTTATTTTAAATTAGGATGGGAGCATATTATAAGCGCCGATGCTTTAGATCATCAACTTTTTATTTTAGCATTGGTAGCCATTTATAGTTACCACAACCTAAAACAGGTATTGATATTAGTTACGGCTTTTACCATTGGCCATTCGCTTACCTTGCTGTTGAGTGTTTTAGATATCATCAGGTTTGAAAGTAAATGGGTAGAATTTTTAATCCCCTGCACCATTGTAATTACCGCGATAAGAAACCTGTTCAGAAAGAATTTCTCGATGAAATCTGTAAAGATCAATTACTTTCTGGCATTGGGCTTTGGACTGATCCACGGCATGGGCTTCGCTAATTCGATCAGAATTATGCTCGCAAAAGACCAGAATATTGGCTGGGGACTATTCGGTTTTAACGTTGGGCTTGAGGCAGGGCAGATATTTATGGTGATTATTATTTTATTGATTACCTTTTTAATTTTTAACTATACCCGCATTAAACGCCTCAGCTGGGTGTTATTTGTATCGGCAGCCGTATTTAGCCTGGCTTTAAAAATGGCTTTGGAAAGAATTCCCTTTTAATAAAACATAACATGAATAAACTGTTTACTTTAACCGGTCTTTTACTCTTTTCGGGTAGTTTGGCCATGGCCCAAAACATTCAGAACAACCCTGGCAGCAACCACGGGAACAAGTTTGAGCAGCTGGGCACTATTTTACCTACACCAAACGAACAACGTACGGCCAGCGGAGCACCCGGTGTTAAATATTGGCAGCAACGTGCCGATTACAACATTAAATGTGAGCTTGATGAAAAAAATCTATTGCTTACGGGATCTGAAACGGTAACTTATACCAACAATTCTCCTGATCCATTAACTTATATCTGGTTACAGCTTGATGAAAATGAGCACAGTACCGATAAAAATGCAAACTATCAGGATGCAACTAAAATGCCCCCTATCGGCACAACCAAAACTTTAGATCAGTTAAGTGCAACCGCAAATAATGGCGATGGAATCAATATTACGAAATTGACGGATGCCATGGGCAAAAACCTTAAATATACGGTAAACAAAACCATGATGAGGATTGATTTGCCTGTAGCTTTAAGAACCGGTCAGAAATTTGTTTTCAATATAGACTGGAATTATAAAATTACCGACAGGATGAGTGTTGGTGGTCGTGGCGGTTACGAGTTTTTTCCGGCAGATGGCAATTACCTGTTTACCATGACGCAATGGTACCCACGTTTGTGTGTATATAGCGATTTTCAGGGCTGGCAGAACCACCAGTTTACAGGAAGAGGCGAATTTGCACTAACTTTTGGCGATTTTAAAGTGCAGATGACGGTGCCAGCAGATCACCTGATTGGGGCAACAGGAGAGTGTATCAACTATAGCGCGGTGTTAAACCCAGCACAGTTAAGCAGGTATAATGCTGCAAAAACTGCAGCAGCTCCGGTTGAAATCCAGACTTTAGCCGAAGCAAAAACTGCTGAAACCAAAAAATCTACCGCTAAAAAAACCTGGGTTTTCAACGCTAATAATGTGCGTGATTTTGCCTGGACTTCTTCACGTAAATTCATCTGGGATGCCATGCCGCAAAAAATCCAGGCCAACAACAATACCGTTATGTGTATGAGTTTTTATGGTAAAGAAGCCTATAACCTGTACAGCAAGTTTTCTACCCGTGCCGTAGCGCATACCATTAAAACCTATTCAGATTTTACCATTCCTTATCCTTATCCGGTTGCGCAGAGTATCGAGGCCGCTAATGGAATGGAATACCCGATGATTTGTTTCAACTATGGCCGTACTGATGCCGATGGAACTTACAGCGAAAGCACTAAAAATGGGATGCTTGGCGTAATTATTCACGAAGTTGGCCACAACTTTTTCCCAATGATTGTAAACAGTGATGAACGCCAGTGGACCTGGATGGACGAAGGTTTAAACTCTTTTGTTGAGTATTTAACCGAGGAGCTTTGGGACAATAAATTTCCAAGCAAAAAAGGACCTGCTTACACCATTGTTGATTACATGAAATTGCCAAAAGATGAGCTGGAGCCAATTATGACCAACTCTGAAAATATTGCACGTTTCGGTCCAAATGCTTATTCAAAACCTGCGACAGGCTTAAATATTCTTCGCGAAACCATTATGGGCAGAGAATTATTTGATTATGCCTTTAAAGAATATGCCAGAAGATGGGCTTTTAAACACCCTGAACCGGCAGATCTTTTCCGTACCATGGAAGATGCCAGTGGCGAAGATTTAGACTGGTTTTGGAGAGGCTGGTTTTATGGAACAGATCCATGCGATATCTCATTAGACAGTGTGAAATTTGCCAAAGCCGATTTCCCTAAAGAAGTTCCGGCGGCCAGATCAAGAATGGTGAAAATTGATAAACCTGCGGTAAATGCTTTTGAAGATATTTCGAAAATCAGAAACCGTGAGGATAAAAAAATTGGTTTCTACGTAGATAAAAATACTGCTGCACAGGATTTCTATTATAAATATGATAGAGGCCTTGTTACCGTTGATACTACTGTAGCAACTAAAATGGATGCTTCGGCGCCTTTAGAGGTTGTTGCTGATGCCGATCAGAGTAAATATGCCAACCAGTTTTTATATGAATTAAGCTTTAGCAATAAAGGTGGCCTGGTGATGCCGATTATTGTGGAATTTACCTATAAAGATGGCACCAAAGAAATCGACCGTATTCCGGCGCAAATCTGGAGACATAATGAACTGAAAACTTCAAAATTTTATGTAAAAAACAAAGAAGTGGCTTCAATTTTAGTAGATCCATTGCGCGAAACTGCCGATATCGATACCTCAAACAATACCTGGGGCGGTAAAGCAAAAGAAAGCAAATTTAAAGTTTACAAAATGAAAGCCGGCGGAGCCGTAAGAGGCCAGTCGGTTGGTAAAAACCCAATGCAGGCAGCTGCGGGTAAATAAATAACCCTATCGTCATTTCGACCGTAGTGGAGAAATCTACCTCGAGTTAGATCTCTCTCCCGAATATTCGGGACTGCGCTTCAGTCGAGACGACAAAATGTTCTAAAAATCCCCGTTGAAGAAAAAATTCAGCGGGGATTTTTTATTGGATCTCAGGTAAAATATCCAGTAAAAAGGTTTTAATATTGGTTACCTTAATATCATTAGAAGCCAGATACGTTTCACTCTTTGGCGTAATAATATACTTGTATTTCGGTTCCAGATCCTTGATGCAACTGATAAACCCTTTTGATACCGTAGGAGCATTCGAAAGTTTAATTTCAATACATGCTATCGGTGTAATCCCCTGAACGAGGATTAAATCACATTCTGCTCCGGTTTGGGTCCTGTAAAAAAAAAGGTCCGTCTGCTTTGCTTTCATCTGATAAATCTGCTCAATTACATAGCCCTCCCAAGATGCACCTACAGCGGGGTGACCAAAAAGATCGTTATAACCCGGAATATTTAATAAACGGTGAAGAATCCCTGTATCCCTTATATATGTTTTAGGCGACTTAATTAAGCGCTTTTTCGCGTTAACAAACCATGGCTGCAAACGCCTGATCAAAAAACCTCCCTCTAAAAAATCCAGATACTTATTTACAGTAGGTGCACTTACGCCTAACGATCTAGCGAAAGATTCTCCGTTAAATAAATTTCCATTCAAATGAGCAAGCATACTCCAAAAATTTCGTAGCAAAGTTGGTGCTAAGTCTACATTAAACATCTTTGCCAAATCTCTTTCTACATAACTTACAATAAAATCATCAATCCATTCTTTACTCAACAGATCGGTTTCTGCCAATATAGCTTCCGGAAACCCGCCACGAAACCAATGTTGCTCGAAATTTAATTGATTGGGTAGTTCAGTTAAGCCTATTGGACATAATTCATTATAAGAAATTCTTCCGGCTAATGTTTCAGAAACTCCCTTAACCAATTCAGGAGAAGCAGATCCAAGCAATATAAATCTTCCGGGAGTTCTTTTTGCATCAATTAAAGGACGTAATAAAGAAAATAATTCCGGCAATAATTGAACCTCGTCAATAATTACGGTATAATCCTGCAAACTTTCTAAAAAAGTATAGGCATCCTCTAGCTTAGCCACATCCCGGGGATTTTCCATGTCAAGGTAGATATAATCGCTACTTAAACTTTTTGCTAAAGTAGTTTTTCCAACCTGCCGTGGGCCTAGGATTGCGATTGCAGGAGACTTTTTAAGCTTATCCGTTAATTGTGCAGCAAGATTTCTGATAATTAGCATAAACAAATATACAAACAAACCTAGTAAATCAAAAGTTTAACTTTCGATTTACTAGGTTGATACTCATTTAAATGCTTTAAAAGCACTTTTTGTTTTTATCGTAATTCATCGCTATGTGTTAAAGCCCATTATAAATCCGATTAATTAACAACTTTCCTGACTTTCGCCTGTTTTACTCTTTGCGGCCTAAACCGTATATTTCTCCCAACCGTTTATGTTTTTATAAGCGGTGGAGAGAACATTAAAATTGATTTAGAGATCAATTTTAACTAAGTTTGATATACTCATGAAATTTAAAATCACCTCAGAATATAAACCTACCGGAGATCAGCCAAATGCTATTAAACAGCTGGTGGATGGTGTAAATGCTAACGAACATTACCAAACCTTATTGGGCGTAACGGGATCTGGAAAAACCTTTACGGTAGCCAATGTAATTGAGCAGACACAAAAGCCAACCCTGATTTTAAGTCACAATAAAACCCTGGCCGCACAGCTTTACGGCGAGTTTAAAAATTTCTTCCCCGAAAATTCGGTGAACTATTTTGTATCCTACTACGATTATTACCAGCCAGAAGCTTTTATTGCTTCCAGTAATACCTATATCGAAAAAGATTTAAGCATTAACGAGGAAATCGAAAAACTACGTTTGCGTACCACCTCTTCATTAATGAGTGGCAGACGTGACATTATCGTGGTTTCATCCATTTCCTGCATTTATGGTATGGGAAATCCTGAAGATTTTTCGCGCATGGTTTTCCGCTTTGGTGTAGGCCTAAAGATTTCCAGAAATGCTTTTTTGCATAGCCTGGTCGAAATTTTATATTCCCGTACCACAACAGATTTTAAACGCGGAACTTTTAGGGTTAAAGGTGATACGGTTGATATTTTTCCGGCTTATCTGGATCATGCCTATCGCATTTCATTTTTCGGAGATGATATTGAAGAACTTTCTGCCATCGATCCGGTTTCGGGTAAAACCCTGGAAAAACTCGAAGATATGGCCATTTATCCGGCAAACCTTTTCGTTACCCCTAAAGACCGTTTCAACCAATCCATTTGGGGGATTCAGGAAGAGCTGGAAATCCGTAAGAATCAATTAATTGCCGACAGGCATTTATTAGAGGCCAAAAGATTAGAAGAACGGACCAATTTTGATATCGAAATGATGAAAGAATTAGGGTATTGTTCAGGTATCGAAAATTATTCGCGTTTTTTTGATGGAAGGCAGCCTGGCATGCGTCCTTTCTGTTTACTGGATTATTTCCCTGAAGATTATTTAATGGTCATCGACGAAAGTCATGTTACCGTTCCACAGATCAGGGCAATGTACGGTGGCGACAGGTCGAGAAAATTGTCGCTGGTAGAATATGGTTTCCGTTTACCCGCCGCGCTTGATAACCGGCCATTAAACTTTAACGAGTTTGAAGCACTTGCTCCACAAACCATTTATGTAAGCGCAACACCAGCCGAATACGAACTCGAAAAATCAGAAGGTGTGGTGGTAGAACAGGTAATCAGGCCAACCGGTTTACTGGATCCGGTGATCGAAATCAGGCCAGCCATAAACCAGGTTGATGATCTTTTGGATGAAATAGACATCACGATAAAAGATGGCGGTCGTATCCTGGTAACTACTTTAACCAAGCGAATGGCCGAAGAGCTGACCAAATATCTGGATCGCTTAAACATTAAAACCCGGTATATCCATTCCGAAATTAAAACCTTAGAGCGTGTAGAAATCCTACGTGGTTTGCGTTTAGGAGAATTTGATGTTTTGGTTGGGATTAACCTTTTGCGAGAGGGTTTGGATTTACCAGAAGTAACGCTGGTTGCTATTTTAGATGCCGATAAAGAAGGTTTCCTCCGTTCCGAAAAATCGTTGATCCAAACCATTGGCCGTGCCGCCCGTAATGATAGGGGCCGCGTAATTATGTACGCGGATGGCATTACCGAAAGTATGGAAAAAACCATTTCCGAAACGAACAGGCGCAGGGATATACAAATCGCCTATAACCTGGAAAACGGAATTACACCAAAAACCGTTGGAAAGTCTAGAGAGGCTATTTTAGAACAGACTTCTGTGCTGGATTTCTCACAAAAAGCGAGCGACAACAAAGCAAGGGCTTATGTAGAAAATGCCGAAATCAGCATTGCAGCCGATCCGATTGTACAATATATGGGTAAGGGCGAATTGCAAAGAGCGATTGACAATACCCGGAAAGATATGCAGAAAGCAGCAAAAGATATGGACTTTTTACAGGCAGCAAAACTCCGCGACGAAATGTTTGCCTTAGAGAAAATGTTTAACGAAAAGTTCGGTAAGTAACGATTTAGTTTTAAAGAATGGTTTTTAGATAAATTTGGATTACTATTGCAGCTCAATAAGTTATCTAAAAATCATTCAATGAAATCTTTTAAACTCGTAGCGCTGATCGTACTCGGCGTTATCGGTCTGAAAAGTCAGGCCCAAAATTCTGCGGTAATTTCTTTGCCGCTTGCAGGCAACGCCTACAGTTCCCTGCATCAGGATTCGGAAAGAACCTTGTCTAATAAAGGTATTGTAAACTGGACCAATCCAAAAGAGTATTTTACCGCTTATTTCAGGGTTTCCAAACCAGGAACAGTTGTAATTTCGCTGGTCGACAAACCTTTTGTAGAAGGGCAATCCACACTAGAATTTACCATTAATAATCAACCCAAAAAAGTAAGTTTCGATGAAAACAAAGTTTTCGATGGTAAAATTGGCGAATGGACGGTCAAAGATACCGGTTATGTGGCTGTCAGCATTAAAGGGATCAGCAAAAGCGGGGCAAAGTTTCCTTCCATTCCAACGTTAACCATCGGTGGAACAGCTACCGAAGGAAAAACAGCCTATGTTAAAAATAATGAAGGTAATTTCTTTCATTGGGGAAGGCGTGGTCCGTCCGTACATTTAAATTATCAACAACCCGAAAATGTTAATGCAGAATGGTATTATAACGAAGTAACCGTTCCAAAAGGCGAAGATATTTTAGGTTCCTATTTTATGGCCTGTGGCTTTGGAGAGGGTTATTTTGGCATGCAGGTAAACAGCCCGACAGAAAGGCACATCCTGTTTTCGGTATGGAGCCCGTTTAATACTGATGATCCTAAAAGCATCCCTGAATCGCACAAAATTAAAATGTTAAAGAAGGGTGAAGGCGTACATACCGGAGAATTTGGCAATGAAGGATCTGGGGGACAGAGTTATTTAAATTATCTATGGAAAGCAGGAAATACCTATAAGTTTTTGCTTCATGGCGTTCCCGGAAAAGATAGCGTTACCACCTACACCGCCTATTTCTTTGCGCCTGAAATTAATAAGTGGCAATTGATTGCCAGTTTCACCAGGCCACAAACCAAAACCTACCTTAAACGTTTCCATTCCTTTTTAGAAAATTTTTCTCCGGTACAAGGCGATTTATCAAGAAAAGTATTGTTCGATAATCAATGGATCTGTGATGATAAAGGCAACTGGAGCGAGTTAAAATCAGCACGTTTTACCACCGATAATACGGGAACAAAAGGATACCGGATGGATTATCAGGGAGGAACTGAAAAAGGAGCATTCTATTTAAAAAACGGTGGTTTCTTTAATGATTACACCACACCAAGAAAAATCTTCACCAGAAGCTCTGCAGGTAAGAAACCAGAAATAGATTTTAGCAAATTACCTTAACATTCAAATTAATTATGGAATTTTGAGGCTTTTATCATCAACTTATTAGAGCACAATGGACGGGCAAAACAGAAAAGACATTTATCCGGGGTTAGAAGTCGGAATTATTTTGAAGAAGGACCAAAGGTCGGGAAATATTACTTATGGAGTAGTTAAAGACCTGCTTACTTCTTCAGCATTTCATTCGAGAGGGATAAAAGTGCGGCTCGAAGATGGCCAGGTTGGCCGCGTAGCTGAAATAGTTGGAGACTAATGAAACAAACTTACTTTATCCTTTTATTTTTTCTTTTTATCGGCAGCGCATCTGCTCAGATAACCGATGCGCTTAACAGAAATCTTGAAGAGTATAAAGCCATTCCCGATCAAAAAATCAGGATCTGTGCACCTTCAAGGGCAGGTATAATTACAAATCAACCACTTTATGTTGTAAATAAAGTCGCCATTAAAAACACCGGTGCATTTGAATATTTAAGCCCCCTGGATATAGTATCGATAAAAGTACTCAAATCTGAAGAAGAAGTTAAAGCATACGGCCCAAACGCAAAGAACGGTGTAATTGAAATTACACTAAATAATAATATTGAATTATTAAGTTTAGCCGAACTTTTTAAAAACTATAAGATCAAAAAGAAATATCGGAACCTGCCTGTTTTTATTGAAGGGAAAAAAGTAACCGACACCAATGATTTTTATCTTGCAAACAACCTTGTTAAGGCTATAGAAGTTATAAAAACGAATAATACACTTGAAAAGGACCGCTTTATAAAAATTTGGTTAAAACCATTATAGGCTTATTTGCGTATTATATTGTAATCAAATTGCAATTAAAGGCTCAAAAAGTAACAAAATAAATTTTATGACGTCTATATTTGTAATAACAGTAATTTAAAGAATGGTATTAATAAAATTCATTTTCATCACGATATTGGTGCTTTGGCTGATCAGAATGTTGATCAGGCTGATTTTGCCAATGCTGTTTAATAACCTGACCAGCAAAATGCAAAGTCAGGCAAGCGGGCAGCAACAACAACAAAGACGATCTAAACCTGAAGGTTCTATTTCTATAGATTATATGCCTCCAAAACCCGATCAAAGTAAAACAGATAAACTCGGCGATTTCGTAGATTACGAAGAAATAAAATAAAAAAGACCCTGAACTTGTTTCAGGGTCTTTTTGCTTAAAATCAAATCTGTTTTTCTCCTGGTAACTTTCTTCAAAATCTATTCAATCATTAACAAGGTCCGTTTTGTTCATCGATACGCTTCAGTATCGACGAGAGCACTATCGTGTAGATCACATAAGCTACAAATATGAAAAAGCCAAGTTGCAGGGCAGAATTATTTGCTGTAACCGTTTTTAGGGTGTCATTTTGCATGTTCAGTCCGGAAAGCTGACTCTTTAGGATTCCGTTAAGACCAATATAAGTCATCGCAACACCAACCACCATTACATCAGCCATATCCCATTTCCCAAGGTCAAACGCCAGAAACCGCAACACTTTTTGGCTGCCAAAAAGATGGCCGCAGGATACATGAACACCTCTGGCTATAATTCTTAGGAGTGGAAGAATTACCACAAAAATCAGCAGCAGTGCCCCAACCAAAACGGCATCAGGCTTCGGTTGTTCAATGAGCGTTCCAATAATCCCCAATATGCTCTTGCTCTGAAAGAAAAGTACCTGGTTGGTAAAGGCAATTTTATCTCCAAGCAGTGCAAACTCCAGAGACTGAATCCTTGCATCAACTTCTATAATCGGAGAGGTAACTCCTACGGCAAGCAGGATAACGGCAAACAACAGCGACATGATAAATAATGGCACATGCAGCTGTACTTTTTTCCTCAAAAATAACCACAATATCAGTGCAATGGCCACGCTGCCAAGCATTCCAAGTGCAAACTGAAAGCTGGCTTTTTTTATTTCTGCCAATCTTGTATTCACTAAACGGTCGAAAGCATTGGCATTTGTTACATGGTATTTATGGTAAATGTTTTGCTCAACAGTAGTAATGGTTGTATCTGTACTATCGTAGGTTTGTGCTTCAAGTTCGTCCACTTTACTGGTTGCAATCCCTTTTAATCTTTTTAAACTGGTAGGACTCGTAATTTTTGCAACAATCGTTTTAGCAAAAGAAGGTACCTGCGCATGAAGTTCACCTACATCTACAAAACTTTTAAAGGCTAATTTTTTAAGCTTTCCTCCGAGGCTTTTCTGCGGTTTGGTTACTTCAGCTACTGCTTTGTTTACCAGGCCGTGCAGTTCTTTCTCCACCTCTTTCCGCATTTCTGTTTTTTGTTTCGCTGTGAGGTTAAAACCCTTTACCCTGCGATCAACAACGGCCGAAATTTTCTCTCCCCACCTGTCAACAGAAAATATACCAAAAGTAATGTTGTTTGACAGGCTGTAATCTTCTTTGATATGCTTCTGCTCTACAGATAGCTGATGGAAGCGGTAGCCAAAATAGGCTTCTCCCAGCAAAAGGATGCTGAGGGCAGCGATAAGCAATATAGGAGCTACCCTGTTTTTCCTTACCGGAGTATCTGGAGTGGTATTTATTGTTGTTGCCATAATAATTAATCAAACAGCTGAAATAAAATGGTTTAGTGGGCATCATGTGGCGTAATGAACTTTAATATAGTGGATAAGATAAGGCCATAAAGTACAAAACTGATAAATATAATATATCCCGGCTGCAGGGCTGTATTGTTGGTGGTTAAGATGGTGAGTGAATCGTTTTTAATATTCAGTGCCTGAAGTTGTCCTTCGAGCAGTCCGTTTAGCCCGATATAAGCCATCAGGATGGCAATTACAATCACATCGGCCATACTCCACTTACCCGACTGGAAAGCAAAATATTTAATCACTCCGTTTTCAGCCAAACGTTTATTGCCTAAAAGGTGGATGCCCGTTGAGCTGAGCTTTACCACAGGAAAAAGGATGCTAAAAACCAATATCAGTACCCCAACAAGTATCGAATCGATCCCGGGCTGACTGATCAGTACCCGAACTACATCCATAATACTCTTGCTCTGAAAAAACAGTACCTGATCTTTAAACATCACATGTTCGCCCAATAACACAAAATCGAGTGAACGGATCCGTGCATCTACCTCGATCATAGAGGCCGTAAGGCCTACGGCTAAGAGGATAAAAGCAAAAAACAGCGACATTACAAAAAGCGTAACATGCAAATCTCTACGTTTACGAAGCCCCCACCAAAAGCCAAGCACCACCACTACACAAGCCAGCATACCAAAAGAATAGCCGTAGGTTTTTGTGCGGATTTCAGCAAGCGAGGCTACTAATTTTTTGTTCAGCACGTCAGTAGAAGATACCTGATATTTCTGGTACATCGTTTTAATCGCCGCTGCATTTGCAACAAACGCGCTATCTTTTTTCTCCTCATTGGCAATTTCATTAAATTCACCAATAGCCATTTTACTCAACTGCTTTTTGTTTTTTGGGTTATCTACCTCGGCAATGATCTTTTTGGCAAAACCAGGTACCTGAGCTTTTATGCTATCAGAGTTCACAAAATTCTTAATGGCGAATTTCTGTATCTTCCCGCTTAAGGTTTTTTTCGGTTTATTTACGAGGGCTTCTGCCTTATTAATCAGAGCCAGCAATACCTGTTCAACTTCGGTTTGCAATACCTTTTTCTGTTTTTTGGTCATCTTCAGGTTACCTACCTGGTGATGCACAATTTTTGATACATTATCTTTCCACTGCTGTACCGAAAACAGCCCGTAAGTAATGTTGTTGATGCCCGAATAATCTTTCTTAATCTGCTCCTGCTGATCAGAAAGTTCATGTAGCCTAAATCCAAAGTATCCTTCTGCTCCAAGCAGCAGTGCAAGGGCAAGTATAAGCAGCAATTTAGGAAGAAAAGACTTCCGCTCCTTTGTATGTTTTTCTTGTGTTTCCAAGCCGGTTAATTTAAGTGGTTATGCCAATTGACGGCAATATTTGGTCTGGTATTGCCAGATAAAACCATCAACACGTAAAAAGGTTTTAAAAGCGCGATAAAATTGTGCTGGTACGGCTAAGTGCGGAAAAATCAGGCTGATAACTTTGATCACGGATGCGCCGTATATCCCCTACTTTTGTTTAATGGATCATGATAACTCTGCGCTTACCAAAGCTTCAATATCCTAAATCATTTTTCAGGTCGTCCTTAAATTTCGATAGTTGGACATTTTTCCAGCACAGTTGGTGTATATCTTTTTTTTATTTCTGAGCAACTTCTCACATTAGATTAAACAAAAAAACAAATCCCATGAAGAACGCTAAGAACACAATCAAATTAAAAAAGAGAATCATTGAATACCTGAACAATGATGAAATGAAATCGCTAAACGGTGGAGGTGGAAATTTTGACACCATGGATACCACGCTTACGATTACCGTTACCAACCTGCCTCCAATGAACAAATAAGATAATTCATCTACCTATGGAAAAACATCTCAACTTTAAAAGCATTGGACCTATTTGTATCGCATCAGAAAACAATATTTTGTGCGAAGCATTATTTGAATACCTGGGAAAAAGAAATTTCGAAAATATAGGTATTGCAGGTTCGGAAAAAGAAACCATTAACTTTTTGTGTGCAAACACTTCTTCCATCCTGATCATTAGTTCGAGCCTGCTCGACAGCACTATTTTTCAGACGATGGATGCCTTAAAAAAAATAAGATCAGATTTTAAAGTTATCTTATTAAGCAATGATGTAGAAATATTAAGGTATTACAGTGAAGGGAAGAATAACCTGGTGAAGGGATTGCTTTCTAACCACGAGAGTATGAGTGATTTGTACTACTGCATTATGGAAGTTGCTTACGGACTGGATTATCAATCGAACCATGTAAAAAGATTACTCCAGACTAAAAACTCGTTGGTTAAAGAAAACTTACTTTTTATCTCTTATTTTAACAAGATAAAAGAACTGACCAAAAGGGAGATGGAGATTTTTATTGCACTATCTACTTCCTTGTCTACTAAAAACATTGCCGAAAAACTTTACATCAGTCCCGCAACTGTAAATAACCATAAAGCCAGTATTACCTGCAAATTAAGCTTAAGGGGCAAAAACCAATTGTTATCGCTTGCGCTGTGGTACCGTACAACTATAATTAAATCGGCATGATCGAACCATCGGACATACTAAAGTTTCTGCTACGCCAGATTGATGGGAAGGGCAAACCGTATGAAAATACTGTGCGCTATAGTGTGGTACGATTTTTATTGGCTGTAATAGAGGGTAGTCCGGTGAAAGCTGAAGACAAGGCACTTTTAAGGGGCGCAGAATCTTTTGATAAAAAGATATTTATAGAACCTTTTTTAGGTGCGGTAAATGTACTCTTTATCATAGAGCCAGAAATTGAGAAACGCATTTTTGAAGACGAGTATTTATTGCCCGAACTCAACACTTACATTGCAGAAAGTGCCAATATAGCTATAAGCAGTAATATTTTTGATTTTGCCCATGGTGCATCGGGAATGTTGTTCTACCTGAAATCGGTAAACAGCAGCGAAATACTATGCCTTAAAAGCAGGTTTGTTAGCGGTGTAAGAAATTATGTTGATAAAAGGGCATACACACTTACCGAGAACCCTCAATATCTGTTGTCGAAATTAACCGATACCCTGATCGGAATATATTTAAATAAACCAGACGAACTCGAAGAAACAGAGCTTATTGATACCATTGATACCTGCTTTAACGCCATGTTTTCATTTTGGCAGGAAGTAAACCATGAGGATCAGAAGTACCTCTTTTTAGGCAGAAACCTGGAATACCCTACGTTAAAGGGATTACTTACCTGGTGTGAAGGCGATATCCAGAAAGCAATAGTTACCATCGTGTACTCGGTTTTAAAAAACAATAAGCCTCTGTATAAGACCGGGCTTTTGCTTGGACTGCATACCTTAATATTACCCGATTTGTTTGAGGATAATATTGATGGCGTTGATTTTTATTCGGGCGCACTGGGGCCGTATTATGGCTATAAACTGCTGTACGATTTTACGGACGACATTAATTTTTTGGAAGCTTCGGATCTCTGGATGTCGAGGTTAGAAGCCAATCTCTCCAGAATTATTTACGCCCAAAAAGAATTAAGCTTTCAGGAAATCATGATGATAGCCACCTGTTATGCATTCGTTAACCAAAAAAGCCAATACAATGACTACACCAGAGAAATCTTTTGATTATATGAACTCCAGTTCTTCAGAGATTGTTGAAAAGCTGATTTTTAACGGTGTTAAAACCCTGAACAATTCGCTTTTTTCTGGTCAGTTGGGTTATATTCTATATTTATTTGAAAGTAGCAGGCTTACTGGCGATGATGCAAGAGAAGAAGCTGAAACTTTACTCTACGGGCTGTTTGAAAAAATAAATGGCTCCACGCCTGCTTTTGGCGATTACTCTCTTGCCAATGGCTATGCAGGCTTTTCTTTATTGGTTAATTACCTGGAAAAACAGGGTTTTATTGAGATAGATGTAGAAGATGAATTGCATCAGTTTGATCTGGCCATCGCTAATAAGGCAATTGCCGATGTTAAACTTAACAATACCGATTTCCTTTATGGTGCTACAGGGTACCTGCACTATTTTGCCGAAAGAAATTTTAGTCCCTTTATAAAACAACATATAGAAACATTATTAAAAAGAATTTTTGAAAATGAAATCCTTGACGAAGAAGGGCTAAGGTTTAGAAATGCCTTCTACCATAAAGAACCCGGCGAAAATAACCACATTAACTTAGGCCTTGCCCATGGAAACCTGGCTTTAGGATTGGTTTTTTTGAATTTGGCAGATAAAGACCCGGCGCTCCATTGGTTGAGAAAAAAAGCAGAATTGCTTGCAGATTATATGATTAAAAATCTTGAGCTGCGAACCGGCGATGATGCAGTAATCAGGTCTTTATTTCCGTCAATTATACGAACCGACGGGGTAAAATGCTTTAACAAAATCCCCGTGGCCTGGTGTTATGGCGATCTGGCAATTTGTATCTTTTTATACAGGATAGGGCAGTTTTCAGAAAATAACCAATACCATAAAGTTGCCGGTCAGATTGGTCATTTATCGATGAAAGATACCTTTAAGCAGCTGGATTTTGTTAATGATCCGTTTTTTTGCCACGGAAGCGCCGGTATTGCTCAATTATACAAATCATTGTATCAATTATCAAACGACGAAAATTACCTTAATCATTATGAGTTCTGGATCGACAGGACAAATAAGATCATTGCTACAAAATACAGATCGAAAGATATCAACGATGCTATCGAAAAACCAGAACATGCATCACTTCTGGAAGGATTAATTGGAACCGCTTTAGTGCTTAACAGTTATAAAAGCAATATCGATCCCTGGAAATCTATTTTTTTACTTTAAAATCTACCAAATGAAAAAGTTAATCTTATTACTCGCACTAATTGTTGCCATAACCACCACTGTAAGTGCACAAACAGATATCCAGATCAAAGGAAAGGTTTTGGATGCCAAAAAAGAACCGGTAATTTTCGCTACCATATCATTAATTGATAGTTTGGGCAAAGCGGTCAATTTCGCAATATCCGATGAACAGGGAAACTACCTCTTTAATTTAAAGCAGGGTAAAGGTGCCTATAAATTATCGGGATCATCAATGGGGTATTCGGGCGCTGCCGTTTCGATTAATATTTCTGCTATTCCTGTAACAGTTACGGCACCTGATATTATACTCCTGGCCGACACCAAAATGCTGGCCGAGGTAAACATTAAGGGGAAAAAGGCATTAATAGAGCAAAAAATCGACAAACTGATTTTTAATGTTTCGCAAAGCCCCATGACGGCCGGAAGTTCGGCTTTGGATTTGCTTAAAAGGGCACCCGGGGTTTTTGTTGATCAATCAGACGCGATCAAACTGCGTGGTAAAAGTGTTCTGGTTTTGGTAGACAATAAGCAGATATATTTATCAGGAGACCAGGTAGCACAATATTTAAAGAGCCTGCAGGGCGATAATATCGATAAAATAGAAATCATCAGTAATCCATCTGCCAAATATGATGCACAGGGCGTTGGTGGGATAATTAATGTAATTTCTAAAAAAGATAAGAAAATAGGTGTTAACGGCAACCTTACAGCCGGCGGTGGCTACGGCAGAAATGGAAAATACAATAGCAGTGGTTTACTTAACTACAGGCAAAAAATGTTTGCAGTTTCGGGCAATATTGGCTACAATCATGATAAAAGCCCTACATCTGGGGAACTTAACAGAACCTTATCGGGAACCAGTTTTTCGCAAAACAGCTCCAGCATTAAAACCATTAACTCTGGCCTTGCCAAACTATCTGTAGATTTTTTTCCAAATGAAAAAAATACATTAGGTTTTGGTTTTATTGGTAACAGAGCAAGTAATGACCTCTCAAACAACAGTTTAACTTCATTAAGTGAAAATGGCGCCATTAACCAGCTTAATCTTTTTAGTGCCAACCTGACCGATTGGAACAGCCTCACCTATAGTTTAAACTATAAACTGGCACTGAGTAAAGATGAAAACCTATCTTTTGATGCCGATCTTTCTAATTATGAAAATGACGGGGATATTAATTACACTTCCAATAATGCAAACAATCAGCTTTCGCAGCCAAATACCCTCAACATCAATAAAACCATGATTAAGATTGCTTCGGCAAAGCTTGACTATGAACGTGTGCTCTTAAAAAAGCTTAATCTGGAAACAGGTGCAAAGGTAAGCCGCGTAACCACTGATAACATGACCCGGTTTAACCAACAGATTGACGGCAATTGGGAAAATGATGTAAAAAGAAGCAATGTTTTTAATTATGATGAAACCATAGTATCGGGTTATGTAAACCTGAATACCAAATTAGGTAAAAAACTATCCTTGCAATTGGGTTTAAGGGGCGAGCAAACACGATCAGACGGTGATTCGAAAACGCTTGATTCAGTTTTCAGGCTTAATTATTTCAAGCTTTTTCCAAGTGCCTATATTACTTATGATTTTAACCAGAACAATCAGCTCGGTATTTCTTATAGCAGGCGGATTGGGAGACCAGGCTATAAAGATCTGAACCCGTTTACCTATTACACCGATCAATACACGGCAAGTCAGGGTAATCCGTTTTTGAGACCAAGCTTTACCAATTCATTCGAACTAAATTATACCCTGCTCCAGCAGTTTAATATATCGGCAGGTTTTCAGCATACAAAAGATGAATTTGAAAAAATTGCCGTGCAGGAAGCCGATACCAAACTGGTAAAAGAAATCTATCAAAACTTTGATCAATTTTATGGCTACTATATCGGGGCTAACATTCCGGTAAAAGTGCTTAAGATATGGGAGATTAGTAACTACGCCAACTTCTACTATACCGATTATACCATGGGCCAGATCAGATCGAAAGGCTCGGCGCTGCAGCTTAACAGTACTTCATCTTTCACGCTGCCAAAAAGCATAACAGCCGAACTGGACATGATTTATTTTTACAACAATGCCTATGGTATTTACCGGGTAAAGCCCAACCTGTATTTTAATCTGGGCATAGCCAAAAGCCTGTCAGACAAAAGATCTACGTTTAAGCTGAGCATTTTCGACTTATTCAATACAAACAGGTCTTCTATAACGGCCAACCTGGGCACACTAAACCTGGCTTCGAACTACAGGTGGGAAGGCACGAGGGCGAATTTAAGCTATAGCTACAAATTTGGTAAAAGCACAGTTAAGGGGGCCTCTACCAAGAGAAAATCTTCGGGCGAGGAACAGGGCCGGATTAAAAACTAATAGCACAGGCAGTAAATTATTATTCACTTTTTAACTGTAGATATGAAAATCGGAATTCTGGAGTTTGGCGCCATTGATGGACATTCAGGGGCTGAAATATTGGAAAATGTTTTGGAATATGCTCAAATTGCTGATGCAGCTGGTTTTAGCCGTTTCTGGCTAACCGAACATCATCCTTTAAGCCTGGCATGGAACAGCCCCGAAATGTTGATTCCAACACTAGCCTGTTATACCGATCGCATTAAGATTGGCATTGCAGGCACATTATCTGCTGTTCACTCACCATATCGTGTGGCCTGCGATTTTAAGCTTTTAGCTACACTTTTTCCGGGCCGGATAGATTTGGGCTTTGCAAATGGCAAGCCAAGCTTAACAGCTGCGGGATATTTATTAAACCGCTCTGATTTAACTGATGAAATTTATAAAACCTTTAACGATAATGTTAGATTAACCTATGATTTTCTGAAAGGAGAAACACAATCTATAGCCCCCGTACATGGAGATTTACCCGAAATGTGGCTTTTAGGGGCTTCGTATAATCAATTACCTTTTGCACGCGAAATGGGAATAGGTTTTTCAAGGTCTTTGTTCCACACAACCGATCCGGCTGGTAAAAATGCAGATTTATTATTTAGTCACATGGAATTATTTGAGGCCCGGCATAAGGCCCCGCCACCACTTAACCTAGCATTTGCGGGGATTTGCGATGCGGATAGCCAAAGGGCCGAAAAACGCTTTTACGATACCTATAAAACAGCATACGACCCGCTGAGCAATTTCATAGTCGGATCGCCTGCTTATTTTTCTGATCGTCTGGAAGCCCTCTATGAAGAAACCGGCATCAGTGAATTTATTTTCAAAGACCTAGATACGGATAACAGCAGGCGGCTGGAAACACTATCAACATTAAGCAATTTAATTAGCGACCGGATTCCAATACTCAAAAGCCATGATTAACCCAAGTTTAAAAAAATTCCCGCATTTTACGCAGCTAGATCATATGGATTGTGGTCCAACCTGCCTGAGGATTGTGAGCAAATTTTATGGTAAATTCTTCAACCTGCAAAGTTTAAGGAACCTCAGTAAAACTACACGGGCCGGCAGTACCATGCTAGGGCTGCTCCGTGCATCCGAAAAACTGGGCTACAATAGTTTTGGTGCAAAAGTAAACCTGGAAATGCTCCAAAACGAGGTAGACCTGCCTTGTGTTTTACACTGGAACCAGAACCACTTTAATGTGCTTTATAAGATTACCAAAACAAAAGCTTATATATCAGATCCGGCAAGGGGATTATTGGTGTACAGCATAAAAGATTTTTTAAAAGGTTGGGCATCCGGCGGAGATATTGGCTTTGTACTGATGCTGGAACCTACACCAGCCTTTTATGCTCAGGAAGATGAGGAAAACGGGATATATAAAGGAATAGGTTTCCTTTTGCCTTTTTTGAAAAAATACAGGAGCTATGGCGTACACCTGCTGGCCGGGCTGGTAATTGGAGGCGCCTTACAGCTTGCCTTCCCTTACCTCACACAATCTATAGTTGATAATGGAATCAAAAACAAAAATGTAAACATCATTTATATGATCCTGGCTGCTCAGTTGTTCTTGTTTTTAGGCAAAATAAGCGTAGAGATACTGCGCAGCTGGATCCTGGTACATATCGGTGCGCGTTTTAACATTTCCATGCTTTCTAATTTCTTTGTAAAGCTGATGAAATTGCCTCTATCATTTTTCGATGTGAAAATGACAGGTGACCTTTTGCAAAGAATTAACGACCATAAAAGAATAGAACAAACACTTACGTCCAACTCCATTAGTACCTTAATTTCATTTTTTAACCTTTTCCTTTTCAGTATTGTATTGGTAAATTATAACCTGTCGATTTTCTTAATCTTTATGTTTGGCAGTTCCTTAAATTTTATATGGATTTATTGTTTTATCAAAAAACGTGGAGATCTCGATTATAAAAGGTTTAACCAGCTGAGCGCAAACCAGAGTAAAACCATAGAACTGATAAATGGCATACAGGAAATTAAATTAAACAATGCAGAACGGGAAAAAAGGTGGCAATGGGAAAAATTCCAGACGAAACTGTTCAGGACGAATATCCAGAGTTTAGCGCTTGATCAGGTGCAGAATATCGGTTCACTTTTTATTAATGAGCTCAAAAATATTATTATTACGGTTATTGCAGCACAGCTTGTAATTAAAGGAGAACTCACGCTGGGTATGCTTTTGTCCATCAGTTATATTATTGGCCAGTTAAATTCGCCTATTACGCAGCTTGTATCATTTGTACAATCTTTTCAGGATGCTAAACTGAGTTTGGAACGGATTGCAGAAATACATGGCAAGGAAGAAGAAAACAACCATTACAATGTAGAAATACCAGACACTACAGATGGGGTTGAAATTAAACTGCAAAATCTTACATTTTGCTATTCCGGGGCGCCCGATCAGATTATTTTAAACAATATTTCCCTTACCATTCCACGCAATAAAGTAACGGCAATTGTAGGCTCAAGCGGCAGTGGTAAAACCACCCTGATGAAACTTCTGTTAAATTTTTATAAACCAACGGTTGGCGAGATATTGGTGAACGAAAAAAGATTAGCCTCTATTTCTGATGAATTTTGGAGACATATCTGTGGTTCAGTACTTCAGGAGGGGTTTATATTTTCGGATACGATTGAAAAAAATATTGCTGTTGGGGTTGAATATGTAGAACACGACAAGCTGCGGAATGCACTTAGGGTGGCCAATATTGAAGGTTTGGTAAATTCTTTACCGCTGGGTTTATCAACAAAAATCGGTCAGGAAGGTGTTGGTTTAAGTACCGGCCAAAAACAACGGTTATTAATTGCACGGGCAATCTACAAGGCTCCTCAGGTACTGTTTTTTGATGAGGCTACAAGCGCGCTCGACAGTAAAAATGAAAAAGAGATCGTTTCTAATTTAGACCGTTTCTTTAACGAAAAAACAGTTGTTGTAATTGCACACCGGCTTAGTACCATTAAATCGGCAGATCAGATTGTTTTACTAAATGAGGGCCGTGTAGAAGAAATTGGTACACATGAAGAACTGATCCGGAAAAACGGGTTCTACTTTGATCTGGTTAAAAATCAGTTATCAATGGATGAAATTAATCAAAATCTAATTCAATTTAAAACAGCCTAACCATGCCAGTTAACCAACCAATTGCCGAACCAGCTGCAAATGATTATTCAGAAGAAGTTGATCATATTTTAAGTAGTTTGCCAAAATGGCTCAAACAATGGAACATCTATATCATCGTTATCGTGATATCAGGCAGCCTGCTGATTTATCAGTTATTTGAAAAGAATCTTCAGTTTACGCCAATTTATACCACACTCAATATATCTCCTGCACCTCAGTATATAGAAGTGAAAAACCTTTCGAAGATCAGCCGGGTTTATGCCATAACTAATGAAAAGGTTGTGAAAGGAGATACTATAGCGAAGTTGTCAGAAATCGGATCTCCCTCAAAATATCAGTTTTTAATTGCCCCGATAACCGGGGTATTAAATATTAAAGGCGATTTAAAAGCTGGGAGTATTCTTCGGAAAAATCAGGCAATGATAGAAATTTCGGCAGAAGAAGAGAAAACCATTTATGGCGAATTAAGGGTAAACAAAACTCAGGCAGATAAATTTAAGCCGGGAAATCTGATAAAGATAGAACTGGATGAACAAGGAAAAGAGCAGTTTTTACAAGCCAGTATCCAGCAGGTTGATGATACTGCCGATTCGGTAATTATTTACTATCAGGTTGCTAATCCCGGCAAATACAATATTAATTCCAGGCTTAAACAGGTAAGGGGAAAATTAGTGCAGGAGAAAGCAAAATTCTCTTTCAGTTCGCTTTTGTAGGCGGTTAAGTTTCAAATCAATGTGGTAGAAATAACCATAGCTGGATTAAAGAAATGGTTAAATAGAAATAAGAGTTTTTTGTAATGCTCTGGTTGAAAAAAATGGATCAACGGTTTTTAAAACAAAAAAGGGCCTCCAATTTTCATTAGAGACCCTTTCAAATTATAAACCTGAACCTAATTCTTTTTTGCAGCTTCTTTATTGGCTTTGTAGCGCATATCAGCTGTACCGTCTTTCTTTGTTGGACCAGCAACTTTAGTTACTGCTTTTGCTTTATTTTCTTTAAAACGCATATCCGGAGTGCCATCTGCTTTTACTTTAGCAGCTGTAGTAGTGGTTTTAGTTTCTACTTTTTTGGCCTCTTGTTTTACACCTGCTTTTACTGGGGCAGTGGTAGTTTTTACTTCTTTTTTAGCAACTGTTTTAGCCTTTGCAGGAGTTGTTGCCGGTGTTTGAGCAAATGCTGTGGTTAAACCAAATGCTGCGATTGCGATTAAACTCAATAACTTTTTCATAATTTTTAGATTTGTTTTTAATTGTTATGAAGCTTCTTCGTTACACTCCAAGGTTTCATAACTTCTGTTTTACTCGTTTATTTTGTTGATATAAAATTCATAAATCGATATGAAGTTTTAATGAAGATAACGAATATTTTTATTTAACTGAAAAAACTAATTAATGGAAAAATTAATGTTGATGTTGTAGGGTACGGCTATTGTTTTACCGAATAAGGTAGCCGGAATCCAGTTTGCAGATTGTTCCAGTACCTTGATGGCTTCCTCTGCCAAACTAATGTGTGGTGCCGAAATAACCTTAATATCTTCTATTTTGCCTGATCCGGATACTAAAAATGATAAGTAAACCTTTCCCTGCGCCCTGCTGTTCCGGGCATCTGCCGGATACCTGATGCTTTTGGCCAGGAACATATAAAATTTCTTCATGCCGCCAGGAAATGAGGGCTCTGTTGTAATTTCGGCTTTGCTTACCGGTTTTCCATCAATATCTAAATAAGTGCTGTCCGTTACCTTGCTTTTACTGTCATAAAGCTCTCTAAGTGCAGGTTTACCATCTTCGTAACTAATTTTCCATTCTCCAGTTTTCTTATCCTCAGTGTAGTTTCCCGTGGTTTTAGGCGCACCATTTTTCCAATAAGCAGTATAAGGGCCATTAAGTTTGTCCTGATCGTACACCTTGGTTTCCTTTGTTTTACCATCAGCATCGAAGCTTGTCCACAAGCCCGTTTTTTTATTATCGTGGTAAAAACCCTTCAACGAAACTTTTCCATCCTCATACTCCAGGTATTCGCCGTTTAACGTTTTTAATTTACGGTCGGTAAATGTCTCAGATTTGGTTAATGCCTGTTTCGAATTAAAAGTTGTTCTGATCCAGACACTGTCTTTTTTGTAAACTTTATAGGTTTCGGCCGATTTGGCTTTATCATAATTACCTCCAAAATTGTAAGTAATCAGCGTATCGCTTTTCTGGGCCATACATCCAATGGATATAAAGCAGCCTAAAATAAATATGGAGAGCGTTTTCATATTAGTGTGCAGCCAGCCAGTTATCTCCCTCTCCAATTTCTACCACAATAGGCACGGTTAATTTTATGGCATTGGCCATTTTATCCTGGATGATGGCTTTCATCACCTCTTTTTCCGATCGTACCACATCAAAAACCAACTCATCATGCACCTGCATGGTCATGGTTGATTGTAAGTTTTGTGCCTTCATTTCTTTATGGATATTGATCATCGCAATCTTGATCATATCGGCTGCTGAACCCTGAATCGGTGCGTTAATGGCATTTCGTTCTGCAAAACCACGTACGGTTTGATTGGCAGAGTTAATGTCTCTTAAATAGCGTCTTCTGCCCATTATCGTTTCCACAAATCCGTTCTCACGTGCAAAGTTCATGGTATCGCTCATGTAGCGTTTAATACCCGGATATTGCGCAAAATATTGTTCGATAATTTCTGCTGCTTCTTTACGCGGGATACCTAAGTTCTGAGATAAACCAAAAGCCGATTGACCGTAAATGATCCCGAAGTTTACAGCTTTGGCGTTTCTACGCTGGGTTCCATCTACTTCTTCGATGCTTACGCCATATACTTTGGCTGCTGTAGCGGTATGGATATCAATCCCTTTGCTGAAAGCATCCAGCATATTTTCTTCTTTACTAATTTCGGCAATAATGCGCAATTCTATCTGCGAATAATCGGCAGATAGAAGGATATGGTTTTCATCCCTTGCAATAAAGGCCTTACGCACTTCCCTGCCCCTTTCGGTACGGATCGGAATGTTTTGTAAATTCGGATTATTGGAACTTAACCTGCCTGTAGCGGCTACGGCCTGATTATACGAAGTATGCACCCTGCCGGTTTTCGGGTTAACCATTAAGGGCAAAGCATCAACATAAGTTGATTTAAGCTTCTGTAACTGGCGGAAATCTAAAATATCCTGTACAATATCACTTTTACTTGCTAAAGCTGTTAAAACGTCTTCTCCGGTTTGGTACTGACCGGTTTTGGTCTTTTTAGCTTTCGGATCGAGCTGTAGTTTATCAAACAGCACCTCTCCCAGTTGTTTTGGCGAAGCCAGGTTAAACTTAATCCCTGCTTTATCGTACACATTTTGCTCGAACTTAATGATCTCAGTTTCGAGTTCTTTAGAATAAGCCTTTAAGGTTTCAATATCAATACGTACACCTTCTTTTTCAATATCTGCCAATACATAAACCAAAGGATTTTCAATTTCTTCGGCCAGTTTGGCTGCATTTAATTCTTTTAATTTGGGCTCGAAAATGTGCGCCAGCTGTAAAGTTACATCAGCGTCTTCTGCGGCATAATCTACCACATCTATCACCGGAACATCGCGCATGGTACCCTGGTTTTTGCCTTTTGCACCAATTAATTTGGTGATCGAAATTGGCGAATAACCCAGGTAATTTTCTGATAATACATCCATGCCATGGCGGGTATCTGGATCAATCAGGTAATGGGCCAGCATGGTATCGAACAGTTTTCCTTTTACTTCAACGCCGTACCATTTCAGCACTAAAATATCGTATTTGGTATTCTGACCAATCTTCTCGATATTTTCGTTTTCCAATACCACCCTAAATTCATCAACAATAGCCTGGGCTTCTTCCCTTTCTGCCGGAACGGGAATGTAATAACCTGTGCCTGGTTTTATAGAGAATGATAAGCCAACCAAATCGGCCATATTTGCATCGGTGCCTGTAGTTTCGGTATCAAATGAAATGCGTTTTTCGGCAAGCAAGCGTTTAATTAAACCGGCACGTTGCTCAACAGTATCTATTAATTGATAATCGTGTTCTGTATTTTCGATGGTTTTGGCCGGAAGTTTTTCTGCCGGTTCTTCTTCAAGCGTATTGGTATATTGTATGGCCTCACCAGATTGATTGCCGAAAAGGTCGGTTTGGGTACCTTCCTGAAAACGTGCCGTAGTAACCGAAAATTCGTCGCCGAATACCCTTCGGCCTAAAGTCCTGAATTCTAATTCGGTAAATAAAGGTTCTAATAAATCGCGGCTTGGATCGCAAAGTTCTAAACTGGCTTCATCCAGTTCTACAGGCACATCTAATAAAATGGTAGCCAGTTTTTTGGAAATCAGCCCTTGTTCTGCAAAATTTTCTACGTTCTCGCGCTGTTTTCCTTTCAATTCGTGTGAGTTGGCAATAATGTTCTCCATCGAACCGTATTGTTTGATCAAAGCTTTAGCCGTTTTCTCGCCAATCCCCGGAATGCCCGGGATATTATCTACTGCATCGCCCCACAAGCCCAAAATATCGATTACCTGTAATACATTTTCGATTTCCCATTTGGCCAATACTTCTTTTACGCCCAATATTTCCATATCGTTACCCATACGGGCCGGCTTGTAGATAAAAATATTTTCAGAAACCAGTTGCGCGAAATCCTTATCCGGCGTCATGCAGTAAACCTGAAAACCTTTTAGTTCTGCTTTTTTGGCCAGTGTACCAATAATATCATCAGCCTCATAACCATCAGAAGTTATTACAGGAATATTAAAACCCGTAATTAATTTAATTACATAAGGCATTGCGGCAGCCAGATCTTCGGGCATGGCCTGGCGGTGCGCCTTATAGGCTTCGAAAGAAGTATGCCTTTCTGTTGGTGCCTCGGTATCAAAAACAACCGCAATATGTGTCGGTTTTTCTTTCTTCAGTACATCTAATAAGGTATTGGTAAAGCCCATTACTGCCGATGTATTGATGCCTGTTGACGTAAAACGAGGGTTTTTACTTAACGCAAAATGCGCCCTGTACATTAGCGCCATACCGTCTAGGAGAAAGAGTTTTTTCATATTATGATTACACCGGTTTAATGATTACTCCGATAAGCCGTTTAAATGAACTTATTGGTGATAAATTAACCAAAGTTAAAGGTTTACAAGAGATATACATCCAATTTAACGGAAAAAGAACTCCAATAATATCATTATAAAATTAATGAGACTATGAAATATGATAGAGTAGATTAAACCATATTTAATTCGGAGATATCCCATTGATAGTCCATCAAAGAATTGTGAGATGACAAATATAATAAATACAGGGTCGCTAAGGGTCAAGTCTTTTATGTTAGTTAAATGGATTAAACCAAATATTATGGCTGAATAGTAAAATATATATCCGAACGATTGACGTTGGAAAACAATTTTTCTACGGATATCCATTCTTTTAAAGTATCCGCGCAAAATGAGAGATATAAAAAAGAAAATTATATAAATTGGCAATTTGAGATAAGTGCTGTTTATGAAATAATCAGTTATCAAGGCAAGGGTAAAGCATATAAAGTATATGGAAAGATATTTTCCTCTTAAATGCCACCTGAATAAAGATTCTTCTAATAGTGGAGCTAGAATACAGGCGATTAATAGTGCTGCTAATAGACCAAATTTTTTTAGGATATCGATTTTTTCTACATATTCATCGATAATTTTGAATTGTACCAGGATATAATAAATACCCATTATAATACCTGCAAATATTATGTCGAGTAGGAGTAGCCAAAAGATATCTCTCCGAAGAGATTTCTTATCTTTACTGAGTTTTAGAAGTTTTGGCTTTTTTAAGAAATGCCAAAATGCAGAGAGCGTTTCAATCATTACTGTTTTTGGATATTATTTTTAAATAATTACGTTATATCCCGATATTGCTAACTTATGAAGATTTTTAACCTTTTTATTTTATTTTTATCAATAACCATTACTACTTCTGCCCAGGATTTTATCGTTAAAAACAATGATGATGTGATTCGCGGAACCATAAAAGGCACTGATTATTTTTCGGTATTTATCAGTGCCAATGATGAAGCAGATGTAATTTTACCGGCAAAGGATGTTAAAAACTTCTTCTGGAATGGCGACAGCTTTGTAAGCAAGGGATTTGCAAACGGCCGTAATTTCGAATACCGTTTTGTAAAGGTGATTGAAATGGGAACGGTTAACCTTTATTCGTTTGGTGGAGGAACTTTGGTGCCCCAGGTGAAAGAGAAAAAAGTAAGGTTCAGGCCTTCAGTAGGTATCGGAACCGGAACCGGTGGTTACGGCGGCATGGGCATGGGCGGAGGAATCAGCATTGGTGGCGGACGTAGTTCGGCTCCGGAAAGGCCTGCAGGAGCACCTGCTGTCCGTTATTTTATTGAGAAACCCGGTGCTGGTCCGCTGCAGGAAGTACCCATGAAAGCCATCACCGAGGATGCCAGGAAGCCAGAGGTTAAAAATATTCTGTTGCAGAAAATGGGCGATCAGCCATTATTAAAAGCCAAAATAGAGGCTGGTGCAGAATTTAATACCCGTGATGTGACGGAGTGGGTAAAGGAGTATAACGCGACTAAAAAGTAAAGCCAGGATTTAATCGATTTTAGGATTGCAGGATCATTTTGGTATAAAATTATCTCGCACAGCAGTTTAACAGGTGATCGTTAACCATTCCGGTGGCCTGCATGTGCGCGTAGCAGATGGTGGTGCCGAAAAACTTAAAGCCACGTTTTTTCATGTCTTTGCTAATGCGGTCAGAAAGTTCGGTGCGTGGCGGAACATCACTCATCTTTTCAATACGGTTTTGGATCGGTTTGCCATCAGGAACGAAACTCCACATGTATTTAGAGAAACTACCAAATTCTTTCTGGATTTCGATAAACAGTTTGGCGTTGTTGATCGCTCCATTCACTTTTAAACGGTTGCGGATAATGCCTTCATCATTCATTAACCGCTCTACATCTTTTTCATTAAAAGCAGCCACCTTTTTTACATCGAAACCTGCAAAGGCCTTGCGGTAATTTTCGCGCCTGCGAAGGATCGTAATCCAGCTCAAACCCGCCTGCGCACCTTCGAGGATTAAAAATTCGAATAAAATCTTATCATCGTAAACAGGCTTTCCCCATTCTTCATCGTGGTACTTAATGTAGAGGGGATCGGAAGTGGCCCAGGAACAGCGGGTTAGTGAGTCTTGCATATGGTATTATGTGAGATTTTATTTAATTACTTTTCGATAAGACGCTGAAATAAGTTAATAAGGACTAATTTACATAATGGCATCGTCATCTCGACTGAAGCGTAGCGAAATGGAGAGATCTACAATAGATTTCTCGGCTGCGTTGCACTCCGCTCGAAATGACGACTGTATTGTGCTTGTTCTTGGAATAGCACTCTAAACTCCCAACTCCGAACTTAGTTCATCCCAATACTCTACAGCTCTTCTATAATGCGGAATTACAATGCTGCCGCCTACGAGGTTGGCGATCATGAAGATTTCATTCATTTCATCGCTGTTAACGCCGGCATCGAAACATTTACCCAGATGGTATTTAATACAATCGTCGCAACGCAAAACCATTGATGCCACCAGGCCCAGCATTTCTTTCGTTTTAATATCCAGGGCGCCATCTGCATAGGAAGTGGTATCTAAAGCAAAAAAACGTTTGATGTTTGTATTCGCCGTTTCCATAATCCTATCGTTCATTTTTTCGCGATAGCCATTAAATTCTTCTACTAATTTTCCCATGTATAATTAATTATTGAATGAATGATTTTTTAGTGAGAGAATGGCGTTAATATTATTTGTTCAATCGAGGTTGATTTCTTCCAGCGGGTTCCAGAATACTTTTTTAAAGTTAACCACCTTATCATTTTTAACTTCAACGCCTTCCTGCCTTAACAGTTCTTCCATTAATTCAGGTGGTTTAAAATGAAATTTTCCGGTAAGGAGGCCGCTGCTGTTTACCACACGGTGAGCAGGTACCCTGGGATGCGCCGTGCCGGCATAAAGCATGGCATGCCCAACCATCCGCGATGATTTTGCCGCGCCTAAACTTTTGGCAATTGCCCCATAGGATGTTACCCTTCCTTTCGGAATTAAACGGGCAATCTCATAAACCTGTTCGTAAAAATTGGTATCCATTATTCAAAAGAAAACTGAATATAGTTAATATTTTTATCGTGTAATAGGTATTTTTTCTCGTAATAGGTTTTGATCGACAGCACTTCGTCAACCAGATCCGAAGTATATAAATGATCGGTGTTTTTATGGACCTTTAAGCCTAATTCTGAAACTTTTTCGCAGGTATAGGCATATAACTGATCGTTATCTGTTTTTAAATTAACGTTGCCACCAGGTTTTAGAACCAGTTTATACCTGTTCAAAAATGCAGGAAAAGTTAAGCGTTTTTTCTCACGGCTATCCTGTGGCTGCGGATCAGGGAAGGTGATCCAGATCTCATCAATTTCTCCTTCATTAAAATAATCAAGGATATTTTCAATCTGTATCCTTAAAAACGCAACATTATCAATCCCGTCTTCAATAGCGGTTTTGGCTCCACGCCAGATGCGGTTACCTTTATAATCAACGCCGATAAAATTCTTCTCAGGAAATAACCTGGCCAGGTTTACCGAATATTCGCCCTTTCCACATGCCAGTTCGAGCACAATAGGGTTTTCATTTTTAAAATGTGCTGAAGCCCAGTTTCCTTTTAAAGCTTTTCCTGCGTCTAATTGATATACGTTTGCAAATGTTTCGATTTCTGCAAAACGCCTAAGTTTATCTTTACCCAAAAGTTTTTTTCTGCAAAAATACAATTAAATCAATAACCCATGTTTCTTTTGCCATAAAGATTCATGTCAATCTTGTTTAGGAATCGTATTTTTGTAACCTATAAAATTTACTGTGAAAAAAGAAGCTAAAATATACATTGCAGGCCATCGTGGTATGGTGGGTTCGGCCATTTACCGTAAACTGCAGAAAGAAGGTTACGAAAATATCATCACCAGAACTTCAGATGAACTTGATTTGCGCAACCAGCAGGAGGTTACCGGTTTCTTTGCTGAAGAAAAGCCTGAATATGTGTTTCTTGCTGCAGCAAAAGTTGGTGGTATAGTGGCAAACAATACTTACAGGGCCGATTTTCTTTATGAAAATTTAGCCATTCAGAATAACGTAATCCATAATGCTTATGTAACTGGCGTTAAGAAATTAATGTTTCTGGGCTCGAGTTGTATTTACCCGAAAATGGCACCACAACCTTTAAAAGAAGATTACCTTTTAACCGGAACTTTAGAGCACACCAATGAGCCTTATGCCATTGCAAAAATTGCAGGAATCAAAATGTGCGATGCTTACCGCGATCAGTACGGATGTAATTTTATTTCAGTAATGCCAACCAACCTGTATGGTTATAACGATAATTACCATCCCCAGAATTCGCATGTTTTACCGGCCCTGATCCGTAAGGTACATGAGGCAAAAGCAAACAACGAAAAAGAGGTGGTGGTTTGGGGATCTGGCTCGCCAATGCGCGAATTTTTGTTTGCAGATGACCTGGCGGATGCCTGTTATTTTTTGATGCAACATTATAATGAGCCTAATCTGATCAACATTGGTACCGGACACGATTTGACCATTAAAGACCTGGCTTTACTCATTAAAGACGTGCTGGGTTTTAAAGGTGAATTGGTCTTCGATGCCGGCAAACCCGACGGAACACCGCGTAAATTAATGGATGTGAGCAAACTGCATAATTTAGGCTGGAAACATAAAGTCGAATTGAGAGAAGGAATTGCACTGGCTTATCAGGATTTTGAAAGCCGGTACTAAATAAATTTTACAATGGTGCGCAGGATTTTATCCTGCGCATTTTTATTTGCACCTTATTTTTTAGCAGCAGGATCATAAATTGCTACTGCCACCTGGCTATCGGCACAGCCGTAATATAAAAACCATTTCTTTTTGAAATAAACCAGTCCTTCGATAAAAACTGTACCCGACGGGTATTGACCACTTTTTTCAAAAGGTGCAGTAGGCACGAAAAAGGGTTGATCGAGCCGTGCTATCACTTTTGAGGGATTTTTCAGATCGAACAATACCTGCCCCGCCGAATAGGTATTGGCCACGTAATTGGTATCTCTTTCGGCATCGCCCCTGTTTTTACCATTGTACAAAACTAAAATACCTTTGTCGGTAACAATTGCCGGTGGACCGCATTCGGTCAGGTCGCTATCAAAATAATTTTTCCGGGGTTGCACAATTAAATCCAAATCGCCTTTTGCATTTAAGGAGGGCTCCCAGTTAATAAGATCAACCGAAGTAGCAATATTCATGAAACGTTCTCCCCAGTACATCATATATTTACCATTTATTTTGGTAATTACCTGTTTTCCGTTTTCTACCTTGGTTACAATAGAACCGGATTTACATTTGAGCTCCCGAAATTTACCATTATAAGCCTTACTAAACGCAGCACCGTGTTTAGTCCAGTGTTTTAAATCTCTTGAAGTAGCTACAGCCAAACGAAATATATTGCGGTTCCACTGTGTATAAAGCATTACATACAATCCTTCTTTGGTTACCGCAATTCGTGGGTCTTCACAACCTCCCGGCCATTCGGCTGCTTTCTGACTGTCTTCATCAGGATAAAACACCGGTTCGGGATTTCTTTTCATTATAATCCCATCACTACTTTCGGCAATGCCTATTCTCGAAGTACGCTTGCCGATACCAATGCCTGAGCGGTCTTCTCCGCGATAAAGTACATATATTTTATTTTTGTATTCGGCAGCCGCCGGATTAAATACATCACCCGCTTCCCAGGCAATTTTTTGTTTGCTCATCGGGTCGAAGAAAAGACTTTCGGTTTTTGGCGAAAGAATGGGATTAACATTTTCCGGTCGGATAAACGGTCCTAGTGCCCATTCAGGAAATATAGCCTGGGCATTTGTTGCAGAGGCCAGCGGAAGAAAAACGACAAGAAGAAATAAGCGTAAAGCGATTTTGTTCATAAAGCTAATATACCCAATTAATCTGGTAAGTATTGAGGGTTAGATAATTGCTAATTAAGTCAATAGCACCTGCATATTCTATTCAATTTTTTGTTTAAACGTCTCATATGCATGAAGAATTTCATCATTTGATTATCCCGAAAACAGCCTTTTATTTCTAGCCAGCTCAGATCGTTTTTTATTATAGTTAAAATTGATATCTTTGAGATTATAAATCAATTTTACCTATATGACTTTAGTTCAGCTTGAATACATTGTTGCAGTTGATACTTACAGAAGTTTTGTAACCGCTGCTGATAAATGTTTTGTTACCCAGCCAACCTTAAGTATGCAGGTGCAAAAACTGGAAGAATTGATCAGCGTTAAAATTTTCGACAGGAGCAAACAGCCTGTAAGTCCAACGGAGATCGGAGCACAGATTATTGCACAGGCCAGGATTATTTTGCAGGAAAGCGGTAAAATAAAAGAACTCATCAGCAGCCAGCAGCAGGATGTTTTAGGCGAATTGCGGATTGGGGTTATTCCCACAGTTGCACCTTATTTACTGCCAGAAGTAATTTCGGCCATGCTCGAAAAATATCCTGAATTAAAGCTTTTAATCTGGGAATATACCACCGAAGATATCATCCATCATTTAAAAACAGGTGTGTTGGATTGCGGGATACTGGCTACGCCACTAACCGATCAAAACATTACGGAAACACCGCTGTACTACGAAAACTTTGTAAGTTACATTAGCAAAAACAGCAAACTTTATAAAAAGAAAGCGGTAGATGCCGAAGACCTGAACGACGAAAATATCTGGCTGCTAAACGAAGGTCACTGCATGCGGAACCAGGTATTAAATATCTGCCGTTCTACAAAAAACAATCGTTTACAAGGCTTGGAATATAATACCGGAAGTGTAGAAACTTTAGTACGAATGGTTGATTTAAATGGTGGCGCTACCTTGCTACCCGAACTGGCCATTGCCGAGTTAAACGCCAAACAAACCAGTAAAATCCGTCATTTTAAATCTCCTGAACCCGTGCGTGAGATCAGTTTGGTAACCCATAAAAACTTCATCAAAAAACGGATGCTTAATGCTTTAAAAGACGAGATTTTAGAAATCATCCCAAAAGCCATGAAGCAAAAAAAGAAAAAGGATATTGTAGGGATTTAGTCTTCTTGCCCCGCGATCGTCATTTCGAGCGGAGTACAACGTAGTCGAGAACCACGTAAGTGCTCAGCGAAGCTAAATCTGACGCGATAGATCTCTCCATTTCACTGCGTTTCAGTCGAGATGACGACTTTTTATAGCTCAGAAGCTAACCCCTTATCCTTATCTACATGCTCCGCCAGCTTATAGCTTTGGGCTTCAGGATTTTTATCTTCCAAAAAAATCAGTATAATTAGCGAAATAATAGGGATTAAAAAAGAAATAAAAAACCAGAACCAAAAATTTCGTCCGGTTCTTTTCGCTAAAAAGCCAGCCAGTAACTGCGGAGATAATAACAACCCGAGTACTATAGATCCGAGGATTATTTCCGGCATTTCTTAATTTAACTATTATTGGTTTTGTTTTTCAACCGGTGGGGCAGAAAGCAGGCCTTTAATGTCGCTTTCCACTTCTTCTTCCTCGCCTTTTTTCTTTTTCTTGTTTTTGCCTTTCAGGCCTTTACCGCTTAAACGTTCTTCTATAACTTTATCGTATTCAGTCTGTTGCTCGGGTCTTAACACATTGCGGATATTTTTGGTGGTTTCGTTCTGCAGTTTATAAAATTTATCTACATCCTCCTCGCGCGAGTTTCCGGCTTGCTGTCTTTTAATTAAATCGGCCTGTTCTTTTGCCTGGTTAAAAGTAAAGCTATAGATTACGCTTTTTTGCGTAGCATTCAGTTTTAACCTTTTATCCAGATCATCTACATTTTTTTGTGCAATTTCTGTAGGTGTAGGCATTTTGTTCTGCTGTGCACTTACCATCCCATTTACACTAACAACAATTAAAAATAAAATTACAAGCCTTTTCATTTCGAATATTTTAATTGGTGCGAAGTTACTTAATTATCTTAAAACAAGAAAGTCCCGATTTTTAACCGGGACTTTCTTTTAATTTTATTGGAATTAGCTTACAAAGCTTTTTTGTAAAGTTCTGCAACAGCATCCCAGTTCACTACATTCCAGATTGCCGCTAAATAATCAGGGCGTTTGTTCTGGTATTTTAAGTAATATGCATGTTCCCAAACATCAATACCTAAAATTGGTGTACCTTTTACTTCAGCAATATCCATTAAAGGGTTATCCTGGTTTGGAGTAGAAGAAACCTGAAGTTTTTTATCAGCACCAACTGATAACCAGGCCCAACCCGAACCGAAACGCGTAGCGCCAGCTTCCTGTAATTTAGTTTTAAGCTCAGCAAACGATCCGAAAGTTTCGTTAATTGCTTTAGCTAAATCGCCGGTTGGCTCACCACCTTTATTCGGGCCTAAAATGTTCCAGAACAAAGAGTGGTTATAGTGACCGCCACCATTGTTTCTAACAGCAGCAGGGAATTTTGAAATGTTTTTAACAATTTCTTCGATGCTTGAAGTCGCCTCTGGTTTACCTTCCAACGCTTTGTTTAAGTTGGTAACGTAAGCCTGATGGTGTTTATCATGGTGGATTTCCATGGTAGTTTTATCAATATGCGGTTCTAATGCATCGGTTGCGTAGTGTAACGCAGGTAATTCAAAAGCCATAATGTTTATGTTTTAAGATTTAAAAATGTTTCTTGTAGCAAATATAACATTAGAACGTTAAGATTTGTTCATGTTATTATCATCAAATCGTTTTCCCGGGTAATGTTATGGTGTTAAAGGTTTTAATGTTGGAAGGTTTAAGGAGGAAATCGTTTTTCTTTGGTTCATGGTTCATGGTTTTTTGAATATAGACGAAGTTTTGGCTATAAGGCTATCAGCCATAATACCATGAGCCATTAACGAATAAGCCTAAGCATCTATCGTTTCCTCGCAAAAAATCCCTTCATCAGCGCACCGCATTCTTCTGCCATTACGCCGCCCTTTAATACCGTTTTAGGATGGAGCAGAGTTGCATTTTTCGAAATAAAGCCTCTTTTTTCCTCACGTGCACCGTAAACAATACGGCCAATTTGCGTCCAATAGCTGGCGCCGGCACACATCACGCAGGGTTCGATGGTTACATATAAAGTGCAATCCCTTAGATATTTGCCGCCAATGGTTTGGGCTGCCGAGGTAAAAGCCTGCATTTCGGCATGGGCAGTTACATCGTTAAATCGTTCGGTGAGGTTATAACCCCTGCCAATAATCCGGTTTTTACTTACCACAATGGCGCCGATCGGAATCTCATCTTCAGCTAAAGCTTTTTTCGCTTCTTCCAAAGCAAGCTTCATGTAATGGATGTCTTCTTCTTCAGGGTCGGTATTTTCGAAATTGTAAAAACTCATAGGGCAAATATAGGGTTTTAAGCAGCCAGAATCTGGAATTTCTAATAGGCATGGCGCAGGCGAATTCGGAAATCTAAAGATAATTTTTTGAAGCGCGTTTTCAGTGCTTATCGGTTATTGCAGTCCTGCTTTGCGCTTCAAGTCCGCACTCGTTCCTCGCTTGCGGGCTTTCCGCTTCAATCAGGGCTATTTTACAAAGGTTTGTGCGAAGACTTCCGAAGTTTTCAAAGGCCTAAACGCTGACCAACTTCGGAAGTCGGGCCTAAAGCTCCTAAACCAGCTTACTACCATTCGGTACCTTGCTTTGCACTGCAGTTAATACAATATCACCGTTTTCATCGGCAAAACCGGTAACCAGAAATTCAGACATGAACTTACCAATCTGCTTTTTTGGGAAATTAATTACCCCAACAATTTGTTTCCCCGGTAATTCTTCCAGGGTATAATGTTTGGTAATCTGTGCACTACTCATTTTTATGCCGAATTCTCCAAAATCTACTTTCACTTTATAGGCTGGTCTGCGGGCTTCAGGAAATTCAAAGGCTTCTAAAATAGTGCCCACCCTTAATTCTACTTTTTCAAAATCATCCCAGGTAATCTGTTCCATAACTTAATTTAACGTATGTCCCAAAAATATAAATTATTCACCATTCGAATGGTTAAAACAAGTAATTGTGGTAATAGATAGCTTTCATTTTAACTCGATTTTATAAAAAATTTGCGTTTTATATTTTTACATCTATCTTTATGCAACCGTTTGCATAACCAAATATAAAATAATTTTGAATCATGTATTTATTAGGAATTGATTTAGGTACCTCATCCATAAAAGTTGCAGTTGTTGATGTTGCCACTCAAAAAAAAGTAGCCACTGCTCAATACCCGGAAGAGGAAACCGCAATCAAATCACTGCAACCGGGTTGGGCAGAACAATCGCCAAATGTGTGGTGGCAAAATGTTCAGCAGGCCATACTTAAATTAAATTCGGCAGGCTTATTTGATCCGAAAGAAATTAAAGCCATTGGTATTGCCTACCAGATGCATGGTTTGGTGGTGGTCGATAAAAATCAGGAGGTTTTGCGCGATAGCATTATCTGGTGCGATAGCAGGGCTGTAGCACTCGGCAATAATGCTTTTGATTCCATCGGTCACGATAAATCGTTAAAACACCTGTTAAATTCACCGGGTAATTTTACCGCTTCGAAACTGGCCTGGGTAAAAACAAACGAGCCTGATACCTATAAAAAAATTGATAAAATGATGCTGCCCGGCGATTTCATTGCCATGAAGTTAACCGGCGAAATTACCACCAGCATCTCTGCCCTGTCTGAAGGTATTTTATGGGATTTTGAGAAACACGAAATCTCTAAAGATGTATTAAACAATTATGGCATTAATGAGCAGCTTATCCCAACAGTAAAACCATTGTTCTCGGCGCATGGTCATTTAAAAACCGATATCGCTTCGTTATTAGGCTTAACTGCTGGTATCCCGGTTGCTTACAAATCCGGCGATCAGCCCAACAATGCACTTTCTTTAAATGTATTAAAACCGGGCGAGGTGGCTGCAACTGCCGGTACCTCCGGAGTAATTTATGGCGTAAGCAGCGATCTTACCTGCGATAAACAATCACGGGTAAATACCTTTGCACATGTAACCTATTCAGCAGAAAAAAAACATACCGGCGTGCTCCTTTGCATTAACGGCACGGGGAGTATGTACCGCTGGGCCAAACATACTTTTGCACCTCAATCTACTTACGCCGAATTGAACGGCCTGGCGGCTGAAGCACCAATAGGCAGTAACGGATTAAAAGTACTTCCATTTGGTAACGGTGCCGAAAGGATGCTGAACAACAAATATACAGGCGCGCAGTTATTAGGCATCGATTTAAACATCCACAGCCAGGCCGATATTTTTAGGGCCGTGCAGGAAGGTATTGCCTTTGCTTTTCGTTATGGTTTGGATATTATGCGCGAGAACGGTATGGAACCTAAGGTAATCCGCGCCGGACTGGCCAATTTGTTTTTAAGTGAGGTTTTCGCCCAAACTTTTGTGGATGTTACCGGAATCCCTGTCGAGTTATACGAAAACGACGGAAGTGTTGGTGCCGCTTTGGGTACAGGCATTGGCGCGGGTATTTTTAGCAGTGCCGAAGAGGCTTTTAATAATCATGGAGTGATTAAAACGTTAAACCCCAAAAATTCAGCAGCATACGAGCCAGTTTATCAGGATTGGAAAGTAATATTAGAAAAAGAATTAGCAAAATAAACGGGTTCATGGCTCATGTTTTAATGGTTCATAGATAAGTTTATTATCATGATCCAATAAACTATCAACCAATAAACCATCAACGAAAAGATCAACCAAAAACAAAACACATGACAAAAGTAGTAACAGGAGCAAAAGAATTTTTTAAAGGCATCGAACAAATTCAGTTTGAAGGCTTAACCAGTGATAATCCTTTAGCCTTTAGGTGGTACGATGCCAATAAAGTGGTAGCAGGTAAAACCATGAGCGAGCACTTTAAATTTGCCTGTGCGTATTGGCACTCGTTTAACGGCAATGGCTCCGATCCCTTTGGTGGTGCCACACATGTTTTTCCCTGGGATGAAAAGAAAGATGCCATAGAAAGGGCTAAAGATAAAATGGATGCCGCTTTCGAGTTTATAACCAAAATGCAGATCCCTTATTACTGTTTCCATGATGTGGACGTTGTAGACTATACCGATGATGTGGCCGAAAACGAAAGCAGGCTGCAAACCTTAGTAGAGTATGCCAAGCAAAAACAGGCAGAAAGCGGTGTGAAATTACTTTGGGGAACAGCTAATCTGTTCAGCCATAAACGTTACATGAATGGTGCCTCTACCAACCCCGATTTCCACGTACTGGCTCACGGTGCCGCACAGGTTAAAGCCGCTTTAGATGCAACAATTGCCCTGGGTGGCGAAAATTATGTTTTCTGGGGCGGACGTGAAGGTTACATGAGCCTTTTAAACACCAATATGAAACGCGAGCAGGAGCATTTGGCTAAATTTTTACATGCTGCTAAAGATTATGCGCGCAAACAGGGCTTTAAAGGCACTTTCTTCATCGAACCGAAACCATGCGAGCCATCAAAACACCAGTACGATTATGATGCAGCAACCGTTAAGGGCTTTTTGCAGCAATACGATCTGCTGGCCGATTTCAAATTAAATCTGGAGGTTAATCACGCTACGCTGGCCGGTCATACTTTTCAGCATGAATTGCAGGTAGCGGTTGATAATGGCTTATTAGGATCTATCGATGCCAACCGTGGCGATTACCAGAATGGCTGGGATACCGATCAGTTTCCGAACGATATTAACGAATTAACTGAAACCATGCTGATCATTTTAGAAGGTGGCGGACTACAAGGTGGTGGTGTAAACTTTGATGCAAAAATCCGCCGTAATTCTACCGACCCCAAAGATTTATTTTATGCGCATGTAGGTGGAATGGATATATTCGCCAGAGCCTTGATTACGGCAGATGCCATTCTTCAAAAATCAGATTACAAAAAAATCAGATCCGACCGTTACGCTTCTTTTGATATTGGTAAAGGAGCCGAATTTGAACAGGGTAAATTAAGTTTAGAAGATTTGAGAAATTACGCTGCAGAAAACGGCGAACCCGAAGTACGCAGCGGAAAACAGGAATACCTGGAAAACCTGATCAATAGATACATTTAAAAGATTTGTCAGTCTGAGCGTAGTCGAAGACCTTTATACCCGTGGTCTGTGTCCTCACAGACCATTTGCATTTTATGACCTTTTTCAAAGCTCCGCAAAATAATAAACGTCACATTAACATTTTTTAATTTAAAAAAAAGCGGATATTATTTCCTGATTTTATTACATTTAACTTTCTAAACCAAATAACCACTATTACTTTAATGAAACAAAATTTATTGGACACGAAGGATTACATTGTATTTGCAATCTACTTCGTCATTGTGGCTGCTTACGGTCTGTACATCTACAATAAGAAAAAATCCGCATCCACAGGCTCAAAAGATTATTTTCTGGCAGAAGGTTCACTTACCTGGTGGGCAATTGGTGCATCTTTAATCGCATCAAATATTTCGGCCGAGCAATTTATCGGCATGAGCGGATCGGGCTTTAAGATGGGACTGGCAATTGCAACTTACGAGTGGATGGCTGCCCTTACGCTGGTAATTGTTGCTGTTTTCTTTATTCCGGTGTACCTGAAAAATAAGATTGCTACAATGCCCCAGTTTTTGCACCAGCGTTACAATGGAACCGTAGCCATGATTATGGCGGTGTTCTGGTTATTGCTGTATGTAGTGGTAAACTTAACTTCAATCCTTTATTTAGGCGCATTGGCGGTAAGCAGTATCTCTGGTTTTGATCTCAGTTTCTGTATGTATGCCATTGCTGCTTTTGCCATCGTGATTACGCTGGGTGGAATGAAAGTGATTGGTTATACTGATGTAATTCAGGTGTTTTTCCTGATTTTAGGTGGATTAGCTACAACTTATCTGGCTTTAAACCTGGTTTCTACCCACTATGGTACCTCAGGTATTTTTGAAGGTTATAGTTTAATGACTTCAAAAGCATCTGAGCATTTCCACATGATTTTAAAACCTGATAATGAAAACTATATCGATTTGCCGGGTTTAAGCGTGCTTGTAGGTGGTATGTGGATAGTAAACCTGAACTATTGGGGCTGTAACCAGTACATTACCCAGCGCGCTTTAGGTGCCGATTTAAAAACCGCCCGCGGAGGTATTTTATTCGCTGCATTTTTAAAGTTATTGATGCCAATTATTGTGGTTTTACCCGGTATTGCGGCTTATGTATTGTATAAAGATGGTGCTTTCCAATCTGAAATGTTGCAGGGCGGATCTGTTAATCCAGACCGTGCCTATCCTGTATTGTTAAATTTATTGCCTGCAGGTTTAAAAGGTTTATCTTTCGCTGCTTTAACCGCTGCGGTTGTGGCTTCTTTAGCAGGTAAGGCAAACAGTATTGCAACCATTTTTACTTTAGATATTTATAAAAAAGTATTAAAAACTGATGCTTCTGAAAAGAACCTCGTTTTTATAGGTAAAATTGCTGTGGTAGTAGCCATGGTGCTGGGTGTTTTAATTGCGCCTCACTTAGGTATCGATAAAAAAGGAGGCTTCCAATACATTCAGGAGTACACAGGTTTTGTATCGCCAGGTATCTTTGCCATGTTCATCCTGGGTTTCTTCTGGAAAAGAGCTACATCAAATGCAGCACTTTTTGCTACCATTGGTGGTTTCGGATTATCCTTGCTGTTAAAATTCCTTCCGGGCTGGACTGATCTTTCCTGGTTATCTGGAATGGGCTTTTCGGTTAAAAACAGTGCGGGCATTTACGAAATCCCTTTCTTAGACAGGATGGGTTTTGTATTCGTATTCTGTATCATCGGTATGGTGATTATCAGTTTATTCGAGAATAAAAATGGTGTTAACCCTAAAGGATTGGAAATCGATTCGAAAATGTTTAAAACCACCACCAGTTTTGCGGTTGGTGCATTAATTATTATAGGATTATTGGTAGCCCTTTACGGTATTTACTGGTAAAATTTCTTTTTAAATATTTTAAAGCTTTCCGGGGATACCGGAAAGCTTTTTTTGTTTAGCAGAAACCGATAATATAGTATTGTTTTTTGGAAAGCAGATGTAGTATCGTTTAGGTGAGGTTTAGTCCTGCTCTCCGTTCCTTCCGGTGAAAAACCGGAACCACTCCGATCAGGTTTAGGTGGCAAATAAGGTGCTGCTATTTGTGGTTGCAGTGTAGAGAAGTTTTAGCAATAGACCTCGGTTCCTTAGCCCTGATTGAAGTGTAAAGCCCACAGCGCAGCGAGGACTTGAAACGTAAAGCAGGACTACCTTATCCGATTAGCAATGCAACTGCGCTGCAAAAAATAAATTGAACAAGTGATTTGTTTCATGGCGATACGAAACAAGGCAATAGCTTACTGCGCGCAAGGCCCGTCAGGAATTTCTTTGCTGATTTTAATTACTTTAGTAACCACCAGGGTAGAATCGAAATCGGCAGAAACAGTAGCGGTATCGGTTTTTTTGAAATAACCTTCTAACTCTACATATACCGGCTCGTAAGGCTTTTCGAAACCTAAATTGCTATATGCCAGCTCTAAATTTTTTACGCTGTCGGTAACCCAATAATCGCGGGTATCTTCGCAAAGTGTAAAAGATTTCATTTCTGGTCCAAAGCTATACAAACCTTTAACAATTTTCAGGTTACTTTTTTCTCCCTCGGCTTTATCGTTTCTATTACAAGCTGTAATGGCCACGCCAAGGAGCACAACGAATACAATTGCTTGTTTAACTAACTTCATTTTATATGGATTGATTAATTTGATCGATCTTTTTTACACTTAAATTGGAGGACAAAGCCGATGCCAAAAATGAGAAGATTCCTACGGTAAAGAAAACTAAAATGAAATCTTTCCATTTTAAGCCTATAGGATAAGAACTTACCAAAGTTTTATTTTCTTCGCCCATTTTAATCAGGCCGTAAGTGTGCTGAAAATAGTAAAAAATGAGGCCAATAATTAAACCCAATACGCAGCCCGACATGGTAATCATCATGCCCTCAAATAAGAATATACGTTTGATTAATTTTTTACCGGCACCTAAACTGCTCAGAATGGCAACATCCTTCACTTTATCGATTACTAACATGGTTAACGACCCTATGATGTTAAATATAGCAATTATCAGGATAAAAGTGAGAATGATATATACCGCCCATTTTTCGGTATTTAAAATGTGGTACAGTGATTTATTCTGCTCGGCCTGGTTCTTTACCTCGTAATCTTGTCCGGCTTTTTCAATTACCTCTTTTTGAAAGGCATCTACATCCGTACCTGGCTGTAGATTGATCTCAATTGCAGACACATTTTTTTCTTCACCGAGCAATGCCCGGGCAAAATCAAGGGGGACAATAATTCCATTGTCAAAATCCTGCTGTACTTCAAAAACGCCACTAACCCGGATGCTTTTTACCACAAAATCATCAGCAGGATTTAAGCTGTTTGGCACGATATCTTTTTTAGGCGAATAAATTTCCAGTTCGGTAAAAGGATCTACCGTATTTACGGCCAGGTAACTTTGCAGCGCCGAACCAATTACGGCGTTATTGCCGCTTTTGTTATGGAGGATAAAATGGCCCTCTTTTATGGTGCTGTCTAATTTGGTGTTTTTTAAATAATCGGCACTTACCCCTTTAACCATTCCAACAGCCTGTTTATTGTTGTACTTTAACAAGGCATTTTCTTGCAGTACCTCTGTAAAAGCGGCAACAGCTTTGTTTTTTCTGAGCTGGTTAAAGTAAGGGGTGTTCGGATCGAAAGTTTTGCCTTTAGCTGGTGTAATGGCAATTTGCGGGGTAATGGTATCGAACATGTTCAAAACCACCGTTTCTAAACCGTTAAATACCGAAAGGATGATAATTAATGCTGCGCTGCCCACCATTACGCCCACCATAGATATGCCCGATATCAGGTTAATGGCATTGGTAGATTTTTTGGCAAAAAGATATCTTTTGGCAATATAAAACGATGTATTCACAGCGGTAAAGATAGGTAAAATGTACTATGTAAGATGGAAGAGCTATGATGGACACTTAATATAGCAGATGTAAAATGAAAGATCAATATTCCATTATCCATTTAACATCTTACATTTACCATCTTCATTATCCATCATACCTTAAAAAAACGGGTTATGTTGTTTTTCGAAACCGATGGTGGTAGCTGGTCCGTGGCCAGGGTACACTTTGGTTTCATCAGGTAATACAAAAAGTTTATCCGAAATGTTTTGAATTAATTGCTGGTGGTTGCCTCCCGGAAGATCAGTACGGCCAATACTGCCATAAAAAAGGACATCGCCTCCCATTAAAATGTGATCGGCTGCGCTGTAAAAGCATAAATGTGCAGGTGAGTGGCCGGGTGCAAAAATTAAGCTTAAAGTGCTCTTGCCAAAAGATATGGTTCCGGTTTCAGGCAAAAAAGTGTCTGGCTGCGGCGAAACCTCGTATCGGGTAAAGCCCATTGAAGGAGCATAACCGGGAATTGCATTTAAAATCGGTAATTCGCCTTGATGAAACTGTGGTTTTAAACCGTAAGTATCAAAAACGAATTTATTGCCAAAAACATGGTCGAGGTGGCAGTGCGTGTTTAATAATAATACAGGTTTAAGGTTTTCCTGTTTAATAAATGCCGTCAGTTCATTCTGCTCATAACCTTCGTACATGCCCGGGTCGATAATGACACATTCTTTGGTTTCATCGTAAAGCAGATAGGTATTTTCGCTGTAAGCGTTAAAGGTGAAGGTTTTTACTGTAATCATATATTTTTAGAAAGATCTGGTAGCCATCAGGTGAAGTTAATTTTTCCACATAAAGGTGGCAATTAAGGTATCGATATCTTTTTTAATAAAGTTAACAACGGGTGCTATCGAATCGTATTGTGGTCGCTCGTTAAAATACAGTGCACCCCTAAAATAATGTTTGGCACTATCGGTTAAAAAAAACTGTACGGATGATGCGGTATTACCCTCAATAGCGTAATAAATGCCATATACCTTGCGGCTGGGATAATTAATTATTTTTTGATCGATGGCACTTGCCTTTATGGTATGTTTAAAAGCAAGTTTGCGGGCATCTTCCACCATTTCATCGTATTCGCCCTTGCCCGATACATCGTAATAGGTTAAGTGCAAAAAGCCGTTAAACTGTTTAAAATGAAGGTTATACCAGTTCTTTCTGGCGTCGCGGCTCTGATCCTGCTCTACTGTTGCGTAAATTGGATATTCAAAGCTAAAGGGAACGGGCTCGGTAAAATTGGTATATTTTTTTTCAGGGAAAACAATCCTGAAATAAGCTTTAGGTTTAGGGCTGTAATCGTGGTTTTGGCAGGCTGTTATGCATAAAAGCAATACAAAGGGTAAAAAAATGAGTTGTTTTAATTTCATAACATTCAATCAAAGATTGCTTACCCCAAATTCGGGACTGGCTGTCGTTCCTCCCTGCAATAACGATCAGTTAAACTATTTATTCCATATTGCCCAGGCTTTTTCGGCCTGTTTGTATAACATTTCCAGGCCGTTTTTGATCGCTGCGCCCTGTGCTGCTGCTTTTGCCAGAAATGTAGTTTCTAACGGGTTGTAAACCAGATCGTAAGCCAGGTGTTCAGTCCCGAGCTGCGAATAATCAATTTCAGGAAAGGTATCAATATTTGGCGACATTCCCAATGGCGTGGTGTTGATCAATAATTTGTGCGAAGCCAAAATTTCAGGTGTAACCTCTGCATATAAAATAGCACCATCAACCGCTTTGCGTACCACCACCTGGTATTCGATATTCAGTTTTTCTAAAACGTATTTTACCGCTTTGGCTGCTCCTCCATCACCAAAAACCAATGCTTTGGTATGTTGTGGCCCTAACAAGGGGGTTAGTGATGCTTCAAAACCATAGGCATCGGTATTGTAACCTTTTAAATAATTTTCGCCTTCAAAACTTTTAATAGAAATGCAGTTTACCGCACCAATTTTTTCTGCAGCCTCATCTACTTCGTTTAAGTAGCAAAGCACATTTACCTTATGCGGTATGGTTACGTTTAAGCCACAAAGTGATGGGTTTTCGCTTAAAAGATCGGGCAGCGATTTGATATCTTCAATGGGGAAAAGCTCGTATTGATGACCGGCGATGCCTTCATTTAAAAACTTTTCGGTAAAATATTTTTTAGAGAAAGAATGTGATAAAGGATATCCGATTAAGCCGTATGTTTTCATATTGATGTAAATAAGCAAAACCTTACAGGTTTATTTAAATATGCCCTGCTATGCAATGTTATTAAGTAAGCCATTGGCGGGCACAGGTAAAAATAATTTAACCACAGATAAAGAGGATGCGCACAGATATAAAATCCGTGTTTATCTCTGTGCATCTGGGTTAAAAAATCTTAACTTAATAATATTGCCTCGCAATAACGATTTTTGTCTTTATTTTACCTGGTTCAGGAAATAATCGAAAGTATCTCCACGTAAACCCAAACGGATGGTTTCTAACGGAATAACTTCTGCAGGGGCAATATTGCCCAGGTTTACATTGCTGCCGATTAATTTGATAAACCAAACCTGTTGTTCTTTTTGAGGGGCCTCCCAGATAATGGTTTCTTCAGGAATCTGGGTTAAAATTTCATCAACCAAACCTTCGCGTACTTCGCCGCTTCCACGGTAAATACCTACGTTACCACCTTCGCGGGCTTCAGCAATAACTTTCCACGAGCCGGCTTCGATTTCGGCCTGCATTAATTTAATCCACTTGTATGGTGCAAATATTTTAGCCGCATCTTTACTGCCCACTTCAGAAATTACCGTTACCTGTTTAGAAAGTTCACGGATAAATTCACATTTTTTATCATGCTCAATTTCGATCGATCCATCAGAAACTTCTGCATATTCCATTCCGTACTGGTCTAAAACGCGCTGATAATCTGCAAACTGGTTGCGGATGATAAAGGCTTCAAATAAGGTTCCTCCGAAATAGGTTGGGATGCCGGCACTTTTATATAAAGCTAATTTTTCTTTAAGGTTTGGTGTTACGTGTGAGGTAGCCCAGCCTAATTTTACGATATCTGTATGTACACCGGCAACTTCAATAAAATCTTCTACCTGGCGTAGGCTCAATCCCTTATCCATAACCATTGTTAAGCCTTTTTGGCGTGGTTTAGCTGGACGTTCGGGAACGTTTAATAATGGATAATTCATATGCGTACAAAAGTGAAAAAAATTTTGAGATTTATTTGTTAAATTTTTCTCACAAGGTCATTACCTTATATATCTGTTTATAACGTTCAAAATGGCACTATTATCCTGCAATTGCGGTAAATATTCAAACAAAATATAATGTTTGTCAGGGTCGGTTGTTAAAGCTGTTTCCAGGTATCCCAGCGCATCGCTATAATTGCCCATGGCAAAAAGATAGGCTACCATGCGGTAGTAAAGCTCGGCAGCCTCAGGGTTATTTTTGATTGCCTCGGCCATTGTTTCTGATGCCTCAAGCAGTTTTCCCTGTTCGTAAAGCACGGTACTAAAATCCAGCCAGGCTTCGATATCCATTGGATTAAACTCCAGTACTTTTTCGTAGGCTTCAATCGATTCATCAATCTGGCCTAATTTATAATAAGCATCGGCCATGGCGAACCAGAAATCAGGATTTTCAGCCTCTAAATCAATTGCTTTTTTATAAAAATGTAAGGATTCGAAATAACGTTCCTCAAAATTCAGCGTAACACCGATCCCAAACCAGGCATCAGCCATTTTGGGGTCCATTTTTACCGATTTTTTATAATAAGAACGTGCCTCATCCATTTTTTCCAGCTTTTCGTAACACTCCCCAATGGCACAATAAGTATCGGCATTAGGTGGTTCATATTCGAAAGTCTGTTTATAAACTTCAATGGCCTCATCGTATTTATCCAGCTGCACCAAAGCATTCCCTTTATTGAAATAAGCCGAACTGAAATCTTCTTTAATTAAAATGGCATAATCGTAAGCATCAATTGCTTTTTCGAAAAGATTCAGTTTGTGGAAACTATTGCCCAGGTTATACCATGCCGCATACGAATAGGGGTCGGTATCGATATATTGCTGGTAAAACTTAATGCTTTCTTCCTGCTTGTCTAAAACATCGTAGCAAAAAGCCAGTTCGTATAAACCATCCTGGTTTTCCATATTCTGCTCTAAACTGAGCTTAATATAGGTAATGGCACTTTCATAATCGCCCATGCTTTGATATACATAAGCCATCTGCAATAAAATCTCATCCGTGCTTTCGGCAAGGCCTAAAGCTTTTTCATAATTTTCCAAAGCCTCGTCATAACGTTCGGTGTTCTGAAAAATATTACCGCGAAGCAGGTAAATATCCGGTTCTGATGGTTCTAAAAGTTCAGCCTTTTGTAAAGCAATAAAAGCCTGTTCGTGGTTGTTGGTTAAAATGTAAAGATGAGCCTGTTTAATTAAAAAAACAGTTGCATAAGGGTGCTGACTAATTGCAAAATCAACTACCTGCAAAGCTTTGACCGGATCATTTTTCTCGATGTAAAAATCTACAATGTATTCAAAAGCGCCTGCATCGAAAAAATACTGGTCCTGATTGCGGAGCATTTCTTCGTAACGTTCTACCGAGCGTTGTGCGTCTTCGTTGGATTCAAAAAAGAATTCTTCTTCCATATATTATACTATTAAAGAACCGTGCCAATTAGCAGAAAAACACATTATAAGTTTACCAATTTAAATAATCCGTTTTTAAAATAATTATTAACATCAATAAGCTTAAACAGCGTAAATGGCTGAATATAAAGTGTATTAACTGTGGTTAAGATGTGTGGATAATCGACAGATTTTTTGCAACATCGCGGTTCCTTTTCCCTTCTTTTACAAAAATACTATAAATTTATGGGATATACGTAATTATGAAGTCATGAAAGGATTGATCACTTTTGCCCTGTTTTTATCGGGTTTTACTACACATGTTCTGGCACAAAATAACGAAGAAAGCGCTGTTAAGGAAGCTATAAACCATTTGTTTGCCGGTATGAAAACAGGCGACAGCACTTTAACCAGATCGGCCTTTGCAACCGGCGCGGTGATGCAAACCATTGTAAGCAAGGATGGAAAAGTAAGTGTTAGGACAGAATCGGTCGATGATTTTGTTAAGCTGACCGGCACGCCGCACAAAGAAGTGTATGATGAGCGTATTGTATTCAGCAAAATATTAATTGATGGGCCACTGGCTGCAGTATGGACAGATTATAAATTTTATGTAGGTGAAAAATTTAGCCATTGCGGGGTTAATTCCTTTCAATTGGTAAAGGGAGATAAAGGCTGGCAGATTGTTTACATTATTGATACGCGGAGAAAGGATAACTGCAATTAATTTATTTCCTTTTTCCACTTAATTTGGTTTATTGTAAAAGTTGAATACTTTAATCAAATCCTCCTCTTGTTTCAGGTCGAGCTGTTCATTTTTGATAAAAGTGGATATTTCGTCTTTTTTATCGCCTAAAACGGTTGTAACATTTTTTGCTGATGGCGTAAATTTCTGAACCACCCCACCTTTATTGGTAAAATAATTGCTTTGCTGAACCATTTTATTAGCCTTTTTTTTGGTGTACCAATCTTCTGTTGCCTCTTTTTTCACTGTGTATTGTTTAAGCAGCGCAACGCTTCCATCGGCCACTGTTTCGTAGAAATTATTGGTATGATCAGCACCTGATTTATTAAATGTATGAGATTTGCCAAGCGAATCGACCAGGGTGAATGACTGAACCGAATCCTGAATGGCATAAATATTATTATTCTCAGTATATTCTAGTTGCTGCGTTTCTAAATTATAGCGTAAATCTTTTACGTTAAATTCCTTCTGGCTCACGGTTTTTATTTTGCCGTTAGCATACCTGTTGTTAAAGTATGGACTGCCTTCTGTTGGATTTTTTGTTACTGACTTTAACAGCGGCTTGGCGCTTGGACCAACTGTTACATTTTGTGCAAAAGCAAAAATTGCCTGAGTGGTTAGAAAAAAAAGGAAAATGAGGTTTTTCATATTGTTTTTTTTAGTTAAAATTTAGAAAATAGAAAGCTTTATTGCGCAATTAAGGCTTTAAAATTATTAATGTTTCTGGATTTCTGTTTTTTATTTATTTTTTATCAAAAATCTACTGTTTTTTTAGTTTGAAATTGTACTTATTAAGAATTACTAAAACAATTTAGATCTATTTTAAATGCAATTTATACTATTTTTAATATAAATGATGTTTTTTTTGATTTATTGATAAAAATAACTGTAATTCGGGGATTATTAACTTAAACTAACTTCTAAAAACTATGAAAAAACTCGTACTGTGTTTATTCATATTTTTATTTTGCGGCATTACAGAAACCAATGCTCAAAGTAAAAATATTACTGGTAAAGTAGTTGCATCTAATGATGGCCTTCCGCTTCCAGGGGTAACTATCCGTGTAAAGGATACAAAAAAAGCCACCACAACAGGCTCCGATGGTAAATTTACCATCAACGTTAGTCCGAATGATGTTCTCCAGTTCGCCTACCTTGGGTCTTTACCTAAAGAAATTACAGTTGGTACACAATCTAACCTCGTTGTTAGTTTAGAGCCCGATTCAAAAACTTTAAGTGAGGTTACCATTTCTACCGCATTGGGTATTAAACGTAAGCCAAAAGAAATCGGTTATGCAACGCAGCAGGTAACCGGTAAAGCATTAACCGCAAGCAGGCCAACCAACCTTGCCACCGGTTTATCAGGAAAGGTTGCCGGTTTACAGATTAACCAGGCAAACAACCAGATCGATGCCGGCGATCAGGTAAGGGTTGTATTGCGTGGTAACCGCTCATTTACAGGGAACAACCAGGCCCTTTTGGTATTGGATGGTATTATTGTGCCTTTGAGTCAGTTAAATTCGATTAACCCGAACGATATTGACAATGTAAACATTTTAAAAGGTGCTAATGCTGCAGCGCTTTATGGTTCTGATGCTTCGAACGGTGTAATTATTGTGAGCACCAAGAGGGGATCTTCTGACGGAGGAGGCATCACCTATACTAATTCTACTTTACTAAATCGTTTAAGCTACTTTCCAAAGCTGCAAACGGAGTTTGGAGGGGGAACAAATCAGGATGATTTTGGATTTGGTTTGTACACGCCTTTCGAAAACCAGACTTTCGGCGATCGCTTTGATGGAAGCCTCAGGCCACTGGGCCGGGTATTGGAAGATGGTACCTACCAGATGGTTCCTTATTCCTATAAAGATGGTGAGAAAGAAAATTTCTTCGAAACCGGTATTGATGAGCAGAACGACCTTACCTATTCGGGCGGAAATGAAAGCGGAACCACGTATATCAATTTACAGCGCGTAAACAGTAAGGGTTATGTTCCTGGCGATAAATCGAACAGAACGGCAATCCGCATTAACGGAACCCGTAAGCTGAATAAATTTTTAGCCGATTACTCGTTCAACTACACACAAAGAAATTATGATAAAAGTAACAACCAGGTGTATAATAATGTAATTAACACGCCGGGTAACGTACCATTAACAGAGTATAGTGATGTAACCTCTAAATATGGCAATCCGAACGATTATTATAACGATTATTATAACAACCCGTATTTTGGTTTACAACAAAACCGTAATAATGAGAGAAGAGACGATTTGCTGGGTAATATTTCTTTTACTTATAAGCCGGTTGATTGGCTGAGCTTATTGGCCAGGGGTGGTTTCAGCAGCAAGAATACGCAGGGAAAAAATAAAAATTATGCCTATACCTATTCAGATTTTGCTCACAACTCAGGCAAGGCAGCAGCTGCAACGCAATACACTAAATCATCGGTAACCGATTACAATGAATTTGAAAGCAGGTACACAGGCGATTTTCTTGCAACAGCCACTAAAACGTTTAACCAATTTAAATTTACTTTAATTGGCGGTGCCCAGGTGATTCAGAAAAATTATAAGTACATGTCGCAATCGGGTTCTAACCTGGTGGTAGATAACCTTTTCAATATCAATAATCGTACTGGTGAGATTGTAGGTTCGGAAACGGAGCGAAATTCTAGACAACTGGGTGTTTTTGGTGATTTCACCGCTACGTATAACGATTTTTTAACCATCCACGTATCGGGCCGAAACGACTGGGATTCAAGGCTAGCGGCAAGCAACCGTTCATTTTTTTACCCGGCAATTGATGCTGCCATAACCCTTACCGATGCTATACCAGCTTTAAAAGAGAGTAAGGTAATCAGCAATTTGAAACTCCGCGGAGGTATTTCTAAAGTATATGCGGTACAGGTTGATCCTTACAATATCATTTCTACAATTAGTCCTGCAGGAAACTTCCCTTATGGTGGTACGGCAGGTTATTCGATAGATAACAAATTATTTGATCCAAACCTGAAACCGGAACACACAATTTCGAAAGAGATTGGTGTTGATATCGGTTTCCTGAATAACCGGATTACTTTAGAAACTTCTGCATACCTTCAGAATACAAAAGATCAGGAGATTATTAACGGTATCGATTTATCAGGCACAACCGGTTATACCAGTGCAGTTATCAATACTGGTGAGGGACAAAATAAAGGGATTGAGTTCAGTTTAAACGCTGCTCCCGTTATTGGTTTGGCCAATGGATTTAGGTGGAACGTTGGTGTAAACTATTCTTATAACACCAATAAAGTTCTATCATTATATCAGGGCCAAAATCAATTGGGAATTGGCGATAACAACTATATTGTGGTTGGCCAGAGTTTCCCTTCTTTACAGGTTAGTACTTATCAAACAGATCCGCAGGGGCGTGTTATTGTTGATGCCAATACCGGACTGCCACTTTCTAATCCGATCAATAAAGATTTCGGACAAACCAACCCCAGTCATGTTTTAGGTATCAACACCAGTTTTACCTTTAAAAACTTTACCCTTTCGGGTGTAGCCGAATACCGTAGTGGTAACGTGTTTTACAATAGTTTTGCCGGAACGCTTGATTTTGCCGGTATCAGTTACACTTCAGGAGAGGCCGGACGTGAGCGTTTTATTTATCCAAATTCAGTTATAGAAACATCGCCAGGGGTATTTGTGCCTAACACCAATACCACAACTATACAGGGCAATGGCTCTTTCTGGTCGGATGGTATCCGTACAAACACGGCTTCTAACTATGTAATGAGTGCTGCATTCTGGAAAATCAGAGAGCTTTCTTTGGCTTACCAGGTGCCAGGCCAGTGGTTACAGAGCAAGGCTAAATTTATTAAAAATGCGAGTATAGCGCTCATCGGAAGAAACTTGTTTATGTTCCGTCCGAGCGATAATATTTACACCGATCCGGAAATTAACGTAGGCACAGGAAATGCGCAGGGTGTTAATAACCTTAATCAAACGCCTCCAACCCGTATTTATGGTTTTACCGCAACAATTGGCTTTTAACGATTAACGAAAAAAACATGAAAAAGAAATTAATATATGTGTTTACAGTATCAGCAGTATTACTGTTGGGTGCCTGTAAAAAGGGGTTTTTGGATATTAACGATAATCCGAACAATGCAACTATGGTTAAACCGGCCCTGGTTTTAACCGGTGCATTAAATAATACTGCTGCCTATACAACCGGCGGTTCTATTTTTTACAGCTTTGCTGCACTATGGATGAATTACTGGATGACACCAGGGGGAGTTTCGGGATGGTATGAAGAACGTTCGTATAATTTTACCACCAACTGGAGCGGTTCTACAACACTTTGGGCCAATCTTTACGATAATTTAAATGATTACCAATATTTGGAAACACAGGGTAAAGCATCCGGACAGAATTTCTATGTTGCTGTTGCCAAAACAATGAGAGCATGGGATTTTCAGTACCTGGTAGATTTTTATGGTAACGTACCTTATACGCAGGCATCAAAATCTGTAACTTTCCTTAACCCAAAATACGATAAAGCGCAAAGTATTTATGAGGATTTAGCGAAACAGCTTGATACTGCTGCCAATTTGTTCAAAACCATTACAGTGTCTCCTGCAGATGCCGCTGCTGATATTTATGCCAAAGGAAACCTGCAAAAATGGGGCAAGTTTGCCAATACCTTAAAACTGAGGATTCTTTTGCGTCAATCAGAGATGCCTGGTCGCGAGCAATATATTAAAGATGAAATTGCCAAAATTACGGCCAATGGTTTTGGATATATCGGAACCGGAGATGGGATATTCAATAATCCGGGGTATTTAAATACGGCAGGAAAGCAAAATCCGTTTTGGGCCGTTTATGGTTATGGTGTTGATGGTACCAGAACTGCTTCGCATGGTTACATGTTGGCGAGTTCTTACGGTCTTAATTTCCTTCAGGACAATGATGACCCGAGATTGGGCCGGTTATATAATACCATTAACGATGGTGCGGGCACTACCTACGAAAGCTTAATTTGGGGACAGGACGTTGATGCTCCTTTTACCATTGCGAGGGTTTCGAGTATCGGTAAAGGTGTGTTGAAATCATTCGATCAGCCACAGCCGATTATTACCGATTTTGAAAGCTTGTTTATTCAGGCAGAAGCTGCACAAAGGGGTTATATTTCTGGCAGTGCACAAGCAGATTATGAAGCTGCTGTAACCGCAAACTTTGTTTACCTGGGGCTAACTGCAGCTGATGCAGCAACTTATCTTGCTGATCAGTCTGTTGCAACATGGGATGCGAATGCCGATAAAATTGCATTGATTATTAAACAGAAATGGGCAGCAATGAACGGCACAAATGCAATTGAACCATGGACGGATTACAGGCGCTTGGAGCTTCCGGCAGATATGCCAATTTCTATTGCTTCAACCGTAACCACTAAAAAAATCCCGGTAAGGATGTTATATCCACAGAGAGAATATAACACCAACTCTGCCAATGTAATTGCAGAAGGTACTATTAACCAGTTTACTTCAAGAATTTTCTGGGACGTTAAATAAATCAGTTAAAACGATGAAAAATAAAAATATATTCAGCGGACTTGCCGCAATGTTATGCATTGTAAGTCTTTCGTCTTGTTTAAAAAACAAAAACGAACAACCCGATTTTTCGGCTACAACACCCGTTGTAGAAATCCCGGTTGGCTCTCCGGTTGGTGATGGCAGTGTAAATTCGTTAACAACTTCGCTTATCCAGCAGGATGCACCCAGCGATTACATTTATTATATCAATTATGCAGCATCCAGTACAAAATCTACCGACATTAAAGTAACTTTATCTATCGATCCTGCCACACTTGATAAGTACAATGCTGCACATACTGATGCCCCATTAACCATGGTGCCAACAAATGCTTTCAGCACTTCTACAACCATTACCATTCCGGCCAATACCCGTAGGGTACAGGTTCCGGTAAAATTTGTGAGTACAGCTCTGGATCCTGCACTTAGTTATGGGTTGCCGATAAAAATTACCGATGCATCGGGAGAAGTGATCAGCAAAAATTTTGGGGCAGTTGTTATAAAGGTTGCAGTAAGAAACCGCTACGATGGAAAATATAGCTTAAAAGGTTATATTTTCAGAGAAGGTGATACTGATGGGCTTATGGGCTATTTTAAAGGTTTAAGTCAGGATTTATCGAGTAACGGTGCCACGGCATTAAACTTTTCTCAGGTTTGGAAAACTGGTGCCGGTGCTGGTGGTATTGATGGTTTAACCATTAATGTTAATCCGACAACCAATAAGGTAACGATGAAAAGTACAGCAAATGCAACTTTAGTAAACGATCCGGCTTACGATAGCCGTTACGATCCGGCTACTAAAACTTTTTATATTTCTTTTAAATGGGGCGCAAGTCCGGCCAGCAGGGCAGCTACCGACACACTTACCTATGTATCAGCTCGTTAAGAAATAAAACATTTTATCAAAGCCCCAAGGATGATTCTTTGGGGCTTTTTTATTATTAAGGTAGATGAAATTTTCAACCACGGATAAACACAGATCAACACAGATTTTATATTCCTTTCGCATCAATAATCTGGTCTTAGCGTTTCGCTAATACACCAAAATATACTTTATTGTATGTCCGTAACAAAACGCTACAGACTAGATTGGTTCATAAAAAAGTCGTCATCTCGACTGAAACAGCCCTAATATTCGAAAGAGAGATCTATCTCGAGGTAGATCTCTCGGCTACGTTGCACTCCGCTCGAGATGACGATCTGTTGGAGGTTAGCACAAGGCAATCTTAAAGCGCATGCTAATAGCGATCGTTTTAAGATTGCTTCCCCGAAATCGGGGCAGGCTGTCCGCTGAAAAAGCCTTTTAGCAATGACGACCTAGTGGAGGAATAAAAATTATTCCTTTTCTAAATCTGCAGCACCTTTTTTAAACAGCTCGGCCTGTTTGTTCAGGTTTGTTTTAGCTTCTCCACTTGCTGCTGTAGCCTGTTTTGTTTTGGCTTGTGCGGTGGCTGTGTAAGCTCCTGCCAGCTGTTTATTTAAATACGATTGCAGTTTTAACCTCTCAATTGCACTGCTGATGTTTTTTATCCCTTTTTCGGTAATCGCAGGGTTTGTATTTGCCCTTAAATACTGGAAATACTGGCCAATTACACCAAAAATTTTATTACGGTCGCCGTTTAGCATAATGTTTTCGTAAAATGCCTGATGCTCATCTTTAGGATCGCTGATGTACAACGATGCAATAGATGGCGCGATGTGGTCTTTCGTATCTGCATCTAAAGCCGATAGAGCCGTAATACTTTCTTGCGGAGCCAGTTTAGCCAAACCACCAATACCGGCAGCAAGCACTTTGTACGATCTGTCTTTCAGGCTTTCCTGCATCAACGTTTTATAAGCCTGATCGCCGGTTTCTGATAATTTTACTATCGCAGCCGATCTTACTTCAGTGTCTTTATCACTTTTTGCCATTTGAAGCAGGATTGGTAAAGCTGCGGCTTTAATTTTTGCATCTTCCAGGTTAATCCCGTCAATACTTAAAGCACGTAAATCTCCCGATTTATCTTTTAATCCTTCAAGCAATACCTGCTGACCGCTGTTGGCTTTGCTTTGCATAATAAATTGTAAAGCTTCGATCCTGTTGGCATAACTTGGTGCATTTTTATACTGGAAATAATAATTTTCGGCTGTTTTATTATCGTTTGTTTCGCCCACAATGATTTTATCCACGTCGAAATCGATCAGATCGGGTTTAGCGCTTACGTCAAAACTAAAATTCTGCTCACGGCTATTGATCAGGATCTCTTTTCTGATTTTTTTACCGCCAGCATAAATATCGATTTTAACCGGTAAGGTAAAAGTTTGCACGCCCGAATCCTGAGTTTGTTTCACTTTAATGGTTGCCTTGCCATTTTCGTAACCATAATCGATGCTTAAGATCGGGTGACCGCCATTGTAGTACCACTGGTTAAAATACGGGCTCCAGTCTTTACCGGTAACATCTTCCATGGCCAAACGCAATTGGTGTGTTTCGCCATTTTTGAAAGCATTGGTGGTTAAGTAGCGGTTAAGCGATTTGTAAAAAGCTGCGTCGCCCATTTGGTTTTTAAGGGCATATAAAATGATCGATCCTTTGGCATAACTCACATTATCGAACATATCTTCCTTATCGTTATAATAAAAACGGGCCAAAACAGGGCTCTCACCTTTCTTGGTCGATCCTAAATACGATTGCAGTTTTTCGTAACGCGATTTATCTTCTGCATCCTGACCAGCGTCGTGCCCGTGCCAGATTACCTCTCCAAAAGTAGCAAACGATTCGTTCATGGTTAAGTTAGACCACGATTCGGCAGTAACATAGTCGCCAAACCATTGATGAAAAAGCTCGTGCGCAATGGTTCCTTCTTCATTGCCATCCAATAATTCGCGGTCTGTTTTTTGTACCTGCTCGCCATGTAAGGTTGCTGTGGTATTTTCCATCGCACCCGAAACATAATCCCTGGCTACCACCTGCGAATATTTGTTCCATGGATAATCTACACCCAAAATATTGCTGTAAAACTGGATCATATCGGGGGTTTTTCCAAAGATCTGTTTAGCATAAGGCGCAAATTTTGGTTCCAGGTAATAATTCACTTCTTTGCCTTTATAAGTATCTTTGGTAACCTTAAACTCGCCAATGGCCATCATGAATAAGTAAGGTGAGTGTGGCAGGTCCATTTTCCAGGTATCGGTTCTGGTTCCATCGGCGTTGGCTTTCTGACTGACCAGTTTCCCGTTAGAAAGTGTGGTGTACTTTGATTTAACCGTCATCGAAATTTCTTCGGTGGTTTTCTGGTCCGGTTTATCTATTGTAGGAAACCAGGCTGATGATGATTCCGTTTCACCCTGCGTCCAGATTTGGGTTGGTTTATTTTTATCCGTACCATCCGGGTTGATAAAATAAAGGCCTTTTGCATCGGTTATGGCCGCACTTCCCTTTACTTTCAGTTCGTCAGGTTTGGCAGTGTAAGCAATGTAAACCGTATATTTTTCGGTATTGGTGTACTTTTTATTTAATGTGATGTATAGTTTATTGTCGTTATACACATATTTAAGCGGTGTATTTCCGTTAGCACCAACTAAAGCAACGGTTTTAATGTCCATACCCTGCGCATCGAGGGTTAAAGAATCTGTAGGGTAAAAATGAGGCTTTAAGGTTACCCATTCTTTACCATATAAATATCGTTTAGCATAATCAAAAGATACATCGAGTTTGGTATGTACCAGATCGTTAACCTTGGTTGCGGTAACGCGGTAAACGCTGAGGTTATTGGATTTTTCGGCAGGTTGTTCCTGTGCGAAAAGTGGATTAGCCATAAAAGCTGAAACCAATATTACCCCACAGGCAATAAATTTTTTATTCATTTTTTAAGATTTTATAAGTCAGTTATCTTTAAAGCAAGATATTAAGAATTGTGGTAAAAGTAAAGCGTCAAATGTAACCCGCTTTAACTTAATTTTTTGTTTTTTTGTGTAAATCGTTAGATATATGACTACAGATATTCAATCCATTTTAAATAAACTGGGCGTACAGGCAGACAATTCGGCCTATAGTACAGGGAGCAGCTGGGGCGGTGCATCGAACACAGACAGGTTGGAAAGCTATTCTCCTGTTGACGGTAAACTGATTGCTTCGGCGAGAGTTGCAAGTGCTACTGATTACGATGCGATTGTGGTAAAAGCACAAGCTGCATTTAAGGATTGGCGGACTGTTCCGGCTCCGAAAAGAGGTGAAATTGTACGTCAGTTTGGTGATGCCCTGCGCGAAAATAAAGAGGCTTTGGGCACGCTGGTTTCGTACGAAATGGGGAAAAGTTTGCAGGAAGGATTTGGCGAAGTACAGGAAATGATCGATATCTGCGATTTTGCAGTAGGCTTATCGCGGCAGCTTTACGGTTTAACCATGCACAGTGAACGCCCGAGCCACCGCATGTACGAACAGTGGCATCCGCTTGGGGTTGTAGGCATAATTTCTGCCTTTAATTTCCCGGTTGCGGTTTGGAGCTGGAATGCCGCGCTGGCCCTGGTTTGTGGTAATGTTTGCATCTGGAAACCATCAGAAAAAACACCTTTAACGGCCATTGCCTGTCAGCATATTATTGCAAAGGTTTTTAAGGCTAACGATGTTGCCGAAGGCGTTTGTAGCCTGGTATTGGGTGATAGAATGATAGGTGAATTAATGACAAATGATAGCCGTATTCCATTGGTTTCTGCAACCGGATCAACCCGTATGGGTAAAGCGGTTGGTGCTGCTGTTGGTGCCCGTTTAGGTAAAAGTTTGCTCGAACTTGGGGGTAACAATGCCATCATTATTTCCGAACATGCCGATCTGGATATGAGTTTAATCGGAGCAGTATTTGGTGCAGTTGGTACGGCCGGTCAGCGCTGTACGTCAACCAGGAGGTTGATTATCCACGAAAGTGTGTACGATGCTTTTACCGCCAAACTGGTTAAAGCTTACGGGCAACTGCGCATTGGCGATCCGTTAGATCAAAATAACCACGTTGGTCCACTGATTGATACCGATGCCGTTGCAGCTTATTTAGATTCTATTGAAAAATGTAAGGCCGAAGGAGGTAATTTCATAGTAGAAGGTGGTGTTTTATCGGGCGAGGCTTATGCCAGTGGCTGTTATGTAAAACCTTGCATCGCCGAGGTTCAGAATGATTATGAAATTGTTCAGCACGAAACTTTTGCACCAATTTTATACCTGATTAAATATAAAACATTAGATGAAGCCATTGCGCTGCAAAATGGTGTGCCACAAGGTTTATCGTCAGCAATTATGACCTTAAATTTAAGAGAAGCCGAACAGTTTTTATCAGCTAATGGATCTGATTGTGGCATTGCCAATGTAAATATCGGTACTTCAGGTGCCGAAATTGGGGGAGCTTTTGGAGGCGAAAAAGAAACCGGCGGCGGCAGAGAAAGCGGGTCGGACGCCTGGAGAGCCTACATGCGCAGACAAACCAATACGATCAATTATTCGAATACTTTGCCACTGGCGCAGGGCATTAAATTTGATTTGTAAAGAAGAATTGTCATTGCAAGAAGGAACGACGAAGCAATCTATATTGGCCAGGGTTTATAATCCGGACCATCTTTTAAAGCAAAAAAAGGCGCTGAAATCTAAATTCAGCGCCATTATGGTAAAATATATGATAGGGTTAGAATAGTTTTTCTAATAAATCAACCCGGATATCATCGTAACGGGATTTGTTGTTGGCTAAAAGTGATTTTCCGGTTAATCGGATACTGGTTTCCTGAGCGGTAAAACCGGCCATATTTATTTTAGATGCTATACCCAAAACGGCCTGGTGAGAATCGGTTGTGCCTTCTAATTTTAAGGATGCATCATCTTTCACATTCGTTGATAAATTAACGGTATTGGCTTTAATGTCTGCCGATGCCTCATCATTTAAAACCACGTTCAGGTTTAACAGGTTGAAAGTTCCGGCAGTGCTTACAGTTGCAGTATTTGAAGCTTCGATATCGGTTAAATTATTTACATGCGCTATAACCGTTAAGGCATTTTTATCAAATGAACTGATTCTCAATTCTGCTCCCTGTTGTTGTACCAAAGCATTTTTGGTGTAATATTGATCGTAAACCTCAACGCTTTCCTTGGCATCCTGAACCAGGATCAGTTTCACATTGCCTGATACCACAATTTTGCTGATGTTTTTAACTTTGGTTATAGCAGTGTAGTTAGCATTGTTTTCTGTTGCGTTTGCTACAACTGTTGCGCTGCTTAAAGTAACCATTACTAATGCTGCTGCGAATAAATTTTTGATAGAGTTTTTCATGACCTTAATATTTTATGTTTATAAATCTTAATTTTAAATCCCTAGTAATTAGGTGTTTTTGTAGTTAAGACTGCGATCTGGTAAAAACGTTTCAGCCAATTTTAGGCTATTATACCATGCGCTTGTATTTATAGACGAACGCCAAAATAACCTATACGAAAACCTGCTTGTTTTTTGAAACTTCGACAAACAAAAAAGCCGATTTGGTTAAAGACCGGCCATTTATTAAAAGTGATTTGGCTTAAAGCTTTTTAATGAGCAGATAACTCCTTGTCTCACTCCAAAAATAATCCTTGCTATCGTTTTCGTAATAAGTACTTTGTAAAGACGTAACGATGATGGTATATTGGTATCCGTTAATACTTTTAGAAACACTCATCAGCTTCGCTGGGTAAAGGTATTCCTGTTTTTTATTAGTGGTTTTTAAGGCACCTTTTTTATAGGCATTAACGGCTTGCTTAAATACTTCTTTTAAATCAAGCTGAAGTGCTGGTTGATTATTAACCAATAGCAGGAGTTTTGAACCGATTTTATTTGTTGTTAAATCTGTACCGTAAAGCCGTGTTATTTTTTTTTCCTGATATCCATTCATTTCGATCAGGTAATCATAACCCTTAACATTTAAAACCTGGTTTTCATCATTTTGGAGTGTAATGCTTACACCGTGATCATATTCCAAATCACCTTTAACTTTAAAAATAGCCAATGCGGTATCAACCTTGTTCATGCGCATGCTGTACCGATAGCTATTGGTAGCATCTATTTTTTCTTCTATTTTACTAAGATCTCTTTTGGTAAAGGGTTGAAGGGTTTTTAATCCGTGGGTGTACACCAGATATCTGATTACCGCTGGTTTTTCTTTAATATCGTCTTTTTTCTGGCTGCCCATGATCCGCTTTAACCGGCTCAACTGCGAGTATTTTGATACAGAAAAGGCACTTTGCGGGCCATAAGTAGCCAATAGCGAAATGATGCACAAGCTTATCGGGATTACTTTGATATTCTGCTTTTTACTGAAGAGAAAATAGATGGTTACCCCTGCCAGCCATAAAGCCAGTGCAGTTAAAATATACCTGCTTTCTGTAATGCCATAATGCCCCACCCTTTTCCATACGGCAAGCAATAAAAGCACCACTAAGGGGATCATCATGACATAAAAGAATTTGGAAAATAATTTAATCCAGCTGTTACCTGCAGTTTCTTTAACCGGAAAAATCAGAAGCAATGACAGGATTCCAAAAACAGCGTAACCTAAAATCAGGCTGGAAACCAAACCCTTTGGCAATTCCCATAACACCACGATTTTGAGTTCATAAACGAGTAAAATTGCTAAATAAATAGTCACCAGTGGAATAAGTACAAACTGGGCAAATATTTTCAAGCCTTTCGGATAGCTTTGATCTTCTTCCAGTAATTTATAATCGGTAGGAATTCCTGCCAAAAAGAATGTGGTGCTAAATCCTGCGCTAATGATGGCAAATAGGATCATATATGTTTGCCATTTAATTTCGGCATTAAACAATCCGTTAATGGCAACCAGGGCAATAGCCAAACCAGCATATAGTACCGCAGAATAAAGTGCAGAAGTAAGAAACCGAAGAAAAAGGGCTTTGTTAAACTGCCAGAAGCCGTTTACATTTTCCTGGCCGATAAATGGTGCAAATGCAACAAGCAAATGGAAGGCAAAAGCAAATAAGAAAATGCGGTAAAGATCTGCTGAATAGTTGGTCGGATCGAGGCTGAAATAAAGTAAAACACAGATAAGTAACCCACCCAAACGCAATAACCATTTTTTCTTTACTGCGTATTGGTTCCGTTCTGAAATTAAATCGAGGGCCAATAAGAGTGTGAGCGCCAGATTTAAAATGGCAATGGCCTTTATTAAATGATCTTTTAAATTTTCGTTCTGTTCTGAGTAGTCCCGATAATCTGAAATATGGATATAATAGCACCAGCACAATGTTGCAGCAACTGCAAAAATAAATTGTAAGGGAAAACGCTTAATTACATTTACAAACCCATTGTAGAGCTGTTGGAGAGAAGGTAATTTCATCTGATTTTTTTATTAAAGATATAACGTTTTAAGCTTAATGATTAAGGCTCAGGATTTAATTTGTTAAAAAAGGTTAAAGCATTGCGCGCAACTAATATATTAGTTTTATATTCGGGCAACAAAACCAAACCTTATCTATGACACGTCTATTCCTCTCGTTGTGTTTTTTAGTATTGATTAGCTCATACTCAAAAGCACAGGGCCTTCACACCATTAAAGGCCGAACGATTGACACTGCATCTACCACCCTTTTGTCCGGAACTTCCGTTGCAATTTTAAATGCAAAAGATTCTACACTGGTAAAATTTACCCGAACAGCCGAAAACGGCTCTTTCGAAATCAGTGGCATTAAAAACGGGAAATTTATCCTTTTGGTATCTTATCCAAAATATGCCGATTTTGTTGATCATTTTACCCTAGATTCTACCATTCAGGTTAAGGATTATGGAAAGATCAATCTTACCGGAATGGCTAAAATCCTTTCTGATGTAATTATTAAAGGAAACCGTACTGCTATAAAAATTAAAGGCGATACCACCGAGTTCGATCCTAAAGCTTATAATATTGAGCCAAACTCGAAAGTAGAAGACCTGATTAAACAGTTTCCAGGCTTTCAGGTTGATAAGGACGGAAAAATTACTGCCCAGGGCAAAACCGTTCCAAAGGTACTGGTAGATGGTGAAGAGTTTTTTGGCGATGACCCAACTTTGGTAACCAAAAACCTCAGGGCAGATATGGTAGAATCGGTTCAGCTGTATGATAAAGCCAGCGATCAGGCCAGTTTTACCGGTATTGATGATGGTGAGAAAACCAAAACGCTCAATATCAAACTAAAAGAAGATAAAAAGAACGGTTATTTCGGTAAAGTGCAGGGTGGTTACGGAACGAAAGATTTTTACCAGGGACAGGCGATGTTCAACAAATTCTGGGGTAAAAAGAAATTCTCTGCCTACGGTATTCTGGGCAATAACGGAACAGTAGGTTTAGGCTGGGATGACCGCGATAAATACAGCGGATCGAGCGGTTTAACGATGACCGATGATGGCGGAATGTATTTTAGCTATGGCGGTGGCGATGATTTCGATTCATACGATGGCAGGTATAACGGGGTGGGTTTGCCGGTGGCCAGAACAGGTGGCTTGCATTTCGATAATAAGTGGAACAAAGACAAAGAATCGATCAATACCAATTATAAAATCGGATCGATCAGGGTAAAAGGCAGCCGGAATTCCATCAGCCAGAATAATTTGGCATCAGGTACGCAGTTTAGCACTTCAGATGAAGATTTTGATAACGACATGTTCAGGCAAAAACTGGATGCGACTTACGAAATAAAAATAGATACCACCTTAACCATGAAAGTGAGTGTTGATGGCGCCCTGAAAAAAAGCAACACTTCAAACCATTATGTAACAACTACAAACGGAGAAAACGAGTATTTCTTAAATTCATCAGATAGAACGGTCACCAATGAGGCGGATGATCAGAATTTCAATATGAATGTGTTATTAACCAAAAAACTGAAGAAAAAAGGGCGGACATTATCCTTAAATCTGAATCAGTCGATCAATAAAAACAGTACTGAAGGCTATTTGAACTCTGAAAATAAACGACGTATTATAGAAACAGGTGCAATCGTAGACAGCCTTACCAATCAGTTTAAGGTAAACGATATCACAAACAATTCGTTTAAGTTAAATACAGCTTATACCGAACCGCTCTCTAAAACCTTAACGGTAATTGTGAACTATGGTTTGACGTTAATGAATGGGAAATCAGACCGCGGGTCCTTCAATCAATCTGGTAGCGGCAGGTATGATATTTTAGATACATTATTCAGCAATAACTTCGAACTGAACCAGACCATTAATCAGGGAGGTGCCATTTTCAACTATAAAAAAGGTAAAACGGTAATCAATTTCGGCTCTAAATTTAGTGGGGTAAACTTTAAACAGGATGATGTTTACCACAACAGAACGTACATCCGGAATTTTGTAAATTATATGCCACAGGCATCTTATCAGTATCGTTTCTCTCAGCAAAAATCGCTTAGAATTAATTATAATGGTAATACCAATCAGCCTTCGCTTGATCAGTTGCAACCGGTTAGGGTAAACAACGACCCTTTTAATGTGGTTAAAGGAAATCAGGATTTAAGGCCTTCCTTCAGAAGCAATGTAAATGCAAGTTATAACTCCTATAAAGTGTTAACCAATCAATCCATTTGGTTAAGCGGTTCTTATAGTTTTACCTCAAATCCGATTATTAGCGATGTGAATACCGATGGTGCTGGTAAGAGTACTTACAGTTATATCAATTTCTCGGATAAAATGCAGACCAACTTTTACCTGTACGGGCAGGTTGGCCGGAAAATTAAGCTTCTGGACATGAACATTGGTTTAAACCTGGATGCGAATGGAAATTCTAATTATAACTACATTACCACTAACCAGGGCAGGACATTAAACAACACTAAAAACTATAATTATGGCGGAGGATTAAATATTTCGAAATATGTAGAAAAGAAGTATAGTTTTTATGGCCGTTTTGGTCCGACTTATAACATGTCGAGGGTAAGTATTGGCACAAACAGTGATGGATGGGGATTAAGCGGCTATTTCTCCGGAAATGTGCAGTTACCGGTTAAATTCGAAATCTCAACTGACGGAGAATACCAGTATAATGGAAAAACACAGGTGCTGAACAAGAGTTTTGAGCGCTTTATCTGGAATGCCTCACTGGGTAAAAAATTCTTCAAATCTGAAAATTTAAAATTTGCGGTAACCGTAAATGATATTTTAAACCAAAATGTTGGGTTTGATCGTTCGGCAACCAATACCACCATCAGAGAAACCCGGAATACCACCATCCAACGGTACTTTATGTTCTCGGTATCATGGGATTTCAACAAAATGGGCGGCGGTATTAAAACACAGAAATAATTATGAAAACTACACTAAAATATATTATCCTTTTTGCTGTTATTTTCATCAGCAGCGATCTTTTTGCCCAAAATATCCACTTCGTGCAAAATGGTGTAATCGAATTCGAAAAAAGATCGAACATATATGCGTTGATCAAAAAGAAAATCGATAAAGACAATGAAAGTTATATGAATGAGGCTTTCGAGTTGTACAAAAAAAATAATCCTCAGTTTAAGGTTGCCAAAAGTACCTTAAGTTTTACCCGCGATAAAAGTTTATATAAATGGCCACCGGTAGAAGAAACAGCAAGCAACAACTGGATTTCATCTGATGCGCTGGCTGATTTAAAAAATACAATTGCTACAAATTTCGATCAGCAAACCAGTATCACGCAAAAAAATGTGTACGAAGAGGTGTATCTGGTTAAAGATAGCGTGCGTAAAATAAACTGGAAAATTACGGATGAAACAAGGGAAATTGCCGGTTACGAATGCCGCAGGGCAAATGCCATTATTATGGATTCGGTTTATGTAGTGGCTTATTACAGCAACCAGATCGCGGTTTCCGGCGGACCAGAATCTTTTACAGGCTTACCCGGGATGATTTTAGGTTTAGCCTTGCCGCACGAAAATGTAACCTGGTTTGCAACTAAAGTAACAGAGGTTACTGTACCCGAAAAAGACCTGCTGGCACCCACAAAAGGAAAACCAACCGATAATAAAGGATTGAAAGCAATATTACTTTCGGCAATGAAAAACTGGGGCCAATATGCACACCCTATTTTTAAAGCCTTTTCGCTTTAGCGCCATGAGGTTCTTATAATTATGCTATTTTAGCATAATCAATAAGATAACATCTATAGTGCACTTTATAGCCATATTAATAGATTTATAGATTTGAGTAGCGATGAGCAGGAGATTCTTGCACCGATGCTCAAATCTTTTTCCGTTAAAAAGAAAGCCTTTTTGTTAACCGAAGGACAAACCTGCAGGGCCAATTATTTTGTGGCGAAAGGTTGCCTGAGGCTTTATTTTATTGATATTAAAGGTGCAGAGCAAACTACCCAGTTCGCCATTGAAAACTGGTGGATTACCGATCTCACCAGCTTCCTGTTCCAGCAACAAACCGAGTTTTATATCCAGGCGGCAGAAACAACCGAAGTAATTGCCATAGAGCATCATCATTATGACGAAATGTTCCACAAACTGCCCAAGCTGGAAAGATATTTCAGGTTAATTTTACAAAAAAACCATCAGGCATCCCAGCGGAGAATCAAATTCCTTTATAGCCAGACTGCAGAAGAAAGGTACCGCCATTTTAACAGTTTGTTCCCTGAGTTTGTACAACGGGTACCACAATATATGCTGGCCTCATACCTGGGCTTTACACCGGAATTTTTAAGTAAGATCAGAGCAAAGAAATAGTGCCTTGTTAACCCCCGTAAAGTACTTAAGACGGATTTGGACTTTATTGATTCGTCATTTCGACTGAAGCAAAGCGAAACGGAGAAATCTGTAAGTTCTAATTCCGTGGTTCGTGTCTCCACGAACCACTAAGTTATTATATGCGATATGTTATCCGTGGCTAGAATAAGATATTTTTTGTGCAATCTGGTGATTCGTGGAGACACGAACCACGGCAGCAGCAGATTTGAGCTTATTGATTCGTCATTTCGACTAAAGCGAAGCGGAACGGAGAAATCTGTAAGTTCTAATTCCACTAAGCTATTATATGCGATATGTTATCCGTGTTTCCGTGCATCCGTGGCTAGAATAAGATATTTTTTGTGCAATCTATGATTCGTGGAGACACGAACCGCGGCACGGAAATGACGGAGCGCATAAATTTGTCGCATAGTTTAAATGGCAAACTAACAGGACTTTTAAGCTTACTAACGCAATTTGCGAAGAAATTTACGTGTTTTCCGGTTAGAAAATCCATTTCTTAAACTACATTAAGTTTTTTGTTTTTTATGATGCCGACCTTTACATCGTAATCAAAAAACAAATAAAATGGAAAACAGAATTGATATCCCAAAAGTAGAGCCTGCAGCTTATCAGGCCATGTATGGTTTAGAGAAATATTTATCAACCAGCAAACTGGATCCGATCCTTTTAGAACTGATCAAAATGCGTGCTTCTCAAATTAACGGCTGTGCATTTTGTTTAAACATGCACTCAACCGATGCACGTAAAATCGGCGAAACTGAACAACGTTTATACCTGTTAAACGCCTGGAAAGAAACCACTTTGTTTACCGAAAAGGAAAAAGCTGTTTTGGCTTTAACAGAAGAAGTAACTTTAATTAGCCACCACGTTGCCGATGCCACTTACCAAAAAGTAGCAAGCTTTTTTAACGAGCAGGAGGTAGCGCAGATTATTATGGCCATTGTAACCATTAACGCCTGGAACAGGCTCGCTATTACTGCAAAAGTAATGGTTGGATAAATATTTTCAGACCTCGCAGGTTTCTCAGAACTGCGAGGTCTGAACCTAACAGAGATGCCCTCAGGTGGCTCAGGTGGTCGATATTTTTTTGGAAAACAATGGTTCAGTACCTTTTGGTCACTGTAGTCCAGCTATCCCTTCAAGTCCTTGCTCATGCTCGCTCCGGGCTTTCCGTCCTATCAGGTTTATTTAACAAAAGTCAGTTGTTTTAATACTAACTATCAAGACTTCGCAGGTTTCTGAAACCTCCGAGGTCTAATTTTGTGCTCCGTTAATCTTTTTCAATTCCTCATACACTAATCTTGCCACCTCTTTAGCTCCCTCTGGCTGGAAATGCGTGTTATCCTTCTGCCCTTTTGGGTAAGCTTCGTATTTGCCCGAATCTAAATTCATGAAATAGTGTTTGCTTACAAATTCGTTTCCTTTAGTGGTGAAAAAATCAGCTGAAAGTGAAGTAAGATCGATTATGGGCACATTTAATTCTTTGGCTACATCTTTTACAGCCTGCGGATATTCGCCATGCGCACTGCCCAGTTTACCGTCTTTCCAGGGGTAATTTCTGGTAACAGGGGTAATGAGGATGGGTAAAGCACCTTTAGCCCTCGTTTCTTTTACATACATCCTTAAAAAATCTTTATATCCCGGAATATCTACGTAACGTTCAGGTTTATCTTTTGCAGCATCGTTATGTCCGAACTGGATCAATACCATGTCGTTTTTGTCTAAAGTTGATAACACATCTTTCCACCTGCCCTCCTCAAAAAAAGTCCGGGTGCTTCTGCCGCCTTTTGCTTTATCAATAACCAATGCACTATCGCTTTTAATTAGTTTGTTTAATTTTTTTAAACTGTCTTTTGTTAAAAACTGTTGAAAAACCTGCCCCCAACCCGTAATCGGATATTTTTTCTGCATATATCCATCTTCCAAAGTATAATCAGCAACCGTAGAATCGCCGATCAAATAAACTTTAACAGGTTTAGTTTTCATGATGAAAGACATGAATAAAATAGCACCAAATGCTGCGATCAGAAATTTGTATTTTTTCATCCTATTTTATTTTAAAGTTTCTACACGGAACCAATCATACTCAGCAATTCCTGAATCATTCGTTTGTGTATCTCTGGTGGCAAATATTCCCATTTTGGCCCCAATCCATTGCCCGGCTGTAGCCTGAAATTCATCACCTGCATTACTGAAATTTATTCCATCTTCGCTAAAACTGAACTGGCATTTTGCGCCGGCCGAAACTTTTACGCGCAGATAAACCAGGCTCGATTTCAATTTCGTAATCTCTTTTTCATTCTCTGCTTTTCCCTTATCCGCATTCTGGCAAACACCATACATGAGGTATAATCCGTCTTTTTTACTTTTGATGCTCATCTCCGCATAACTTCTTCCCATCACCACTAAGCCCGTTTTTTCATTTTCCAATTTAGGATTAGGTTTAAACAAAAGTTTTGTGGTTGCCATAAACTCATCAGCAGGGAATTTCTGCATCAACAAATTCGGAACATCCCACAGGTTTTTCGCTTCATCAGGCATCCTGGCAGTATATAATTTTAATATTCCTTTAGCCGCATCGGTAAATAGCCAGGTTGGCTGCGGGTTCGCCTGCCATTGCCACTGCAAACCTAATTTCGCAGCATTAAATTCATCACTTTCTGCCGGAGTTTCAATCGGGTACACCTTGCCTACATTTGGTTTTTTATAAGTAGCCACAGGCTCGCCTTTTCCGTCGCCATCTGCATCAAGTCCGATAACCGGCCAGTTATTTACCCATTTCATAGGCTGTAAATGCACCACTCGTCCGTAGGCATCTTTATCCTGAAAATGCAAAAACCAGTCTTCACCGGTTTGTGTGTTTACCCAGGCGCCCTGATGCGGCCCGTTAACAGCAGATTTTCCCTGATCCATCACCACTTTTCTTTCATACGGACCGTAAACATTTTTACTCCTTAAAACGAGTTGCCAGCCTGTAGAAACTCCTCCGGCAGGTGCAAATAAATAATAATAACCATTGCGTTTGTAAAATTTTGGCCCTTCAATGGTCGGGTCTGGCTCGTGTCCATCGTACACAATTCTACCGGTTTCCGTTGCCTGTGAACCATCGTTGTTGAGCGGCATAACAGCTAATACACTTTTAATCCCCGCACGGCTGCCGGCGTATGCATAGGCCAGATAAGCCCTGCCATCTTCATCCCACAGCGGGCAGGGATCGATCAAACCTTTACCTGCCGCGACTAATTTAGGGGTACTCCACTCGCCTGTAATGGTTTTGGCCTTCGTTAAATAAATGCCAAAATCGGGATCCGGGTAATAAATGTAAAATTCGCCATTATGGTAACGGATAGCAGGGGCCCAAACACCGTTGCCATGTTGTGTTTTTTCAAAATGTTCGAAAGGAGGCTGACGTTTTAATGCATGACCAATTATTTTCCAGTTCACCAGGTCTTTCGAATGTAATACCGGTAATCCGGGTACGGCATCAAAACTGGAGGCAATCATATAAAAATCATCACCTACGCGGATGGCATCCGGATCAGAATAATCGGAATTGATTACCGGATTTTTATAGGTTCCGTTCCCCTGATCGGCAACCCAAACTTTAGAAACATATCTTTTATCCGGCGTTTGCTGGGCAAATGAATTTATAGTAAAACTTAAAATTAAGATTGAACAGTATAGATATTTCATCTTACAATGATGTTTTTAATATTTGGTTATTGCAGCGTTCCGCTTTTCCTGCGAAGGCGGAATCTTAACGTGGCTAGATCGCTTAATTGTCAATTAGCCTGCCAACAAGATTAAGTTTTTTTTTATTTTAAGGCAAGCTGATATTGTGCAATCGTTCCCGACATCGTTTGCAATGTTTAATGTTTGAAAAATTTCTTTCTGATGAATATTAATGTTTAAAATTGTTCATCATATATTTTAAAACACGGCTGCGTTACGAAGTTTATACTTTTACGTGGCCGATTTTAATTTAAGCCTAACCAAATTAATATGAGAGCAATCATCCTATTTTTTCTAGTAGCTGTTTCTTCTGCGGTTTACGCCCTGGATATTAAACCCGATTTCGTGGTGGCAACAGATGGCAGCGGAAATTTTAAAACCGTACAGGAAGCCATCCACGCGGTACCTGATTTCAGAAATAAAACCACCATAATTTTTATTAAAAAAGGCATTTACAAAGAAAAGCTGGTACTGGCGGCTTCTAAAAAGAATGTAAAGTTTATCGGCGAGAACTTGAATGAAACCATTTTAACCTACGATGATTATGCCCAGAAGAAAAATGCTTTTGGAGAAGAAAAAGGCACTTCGGGTTCATCAAGTTTTTACATTTATGGCGAAGGTTTTTCTGCAGAGAACATCACTTTCGAAAATTCTTCTGGTCCGGTAGGGCAGGCTGTAGCCGTTTGGGCCGGCGGTGATAAACTGATTTTTATCAATTGCAGGTTTTTGGGCTTCCAGGATACACTTTATACTTATGGAGGCAATAACCGCCAGTACTATAAAAACTGCTACATCGAAGGAACAGTCGATTTTATTTTCGGCGCCTCTACGGCCTGGTTCGAAAGTTGTACCATTTTTTGCAAAAAAGCGGGCTACATCACGGCTGCTTCAACAGCTGATACCACAAAATTTGGCTACGTCCTCAACAGATGCAAAATAAAAGGAGATGCTCCTGCCAATAGTTTTTACCTGGGTCGCCCCTGGAGGCCTTATGCCAAAGTTGCCTACCTCAATTGCGAACTACCCGATTTTATCCGTCCCGAAGGCTGGAATAACTGGGGTAAAGAAAGCAACGAAAAAACGGCTTATTACGCTGAATATAAAAGCACTGGCAAGGGTGCCGATCCTAAAAACAGGGCCAATTGGTCGCACCAGTTAACGGATAATGAGTATAAGGCTTACATTTTGGAAAACGTTTTCCGTGGGTGGAATCCGGAAGCAAAATAACTGGCGTAACTATCTGTTTTACAGCTGTTAATGAGGTTTTTAAATTGGTTTTCTTGTCCGGGTTTCCGGTAACGATTGCATAGATTTCTCTTCTGTTTTAACTGCAAACAACGTACACTTGTTATTACAATAACCAAGTATAATTTAACAACGCGAATAATGAAACATATTTCTGGTCGTTTATGCCATATTAAAATAGCGCTCGCATGCTTAATTTTATCTTCTGCAACCGCTGTGGCTCAACAAAAGCAAAGCTTACCCGTTATTCAGCAGGTTAAATTTAAAAAAGATACTACGAGCATTGTAAGTTTTGGTGCAAAAGGCGATGGCATTACCTTAAATACCCAAAGCATTAATAAAACCATTGCCAGCGTGAGCCAAAAAGGCGGTGGTGTGGTGTTAATTCCATCCGGCCTATGGTTAACCGGACCTATCGAATTAAAAAGCAATGTAAATTTACACTTAAAACGCGACGCGATTCTTCAGTTCACTGCCGATTTTAATCAGTATAAACTTGTTCAGGGAAATTGGGAAGGCCAGCCTGCATGGCGCAACCAGAGCCCGATTTCGGGTGTAAACCTCGAAAACATTGCCATTACCGGCAGCGGAATTATAGATGGTAACGGTGGTGCCTGGCGCATGGTTAAAAAAGATAAACTCACCGAAACACAGTGGAAAAATCTGGTTGCATCGGGCGGTGTGGTTAAAGCTGACGGGAAAATGTGGTATCCGTCAGAGAAAACCGTTAAAGGTTCGAATACCAAAAATGCCGGCGTAATTGAAGCAGGAAAAACTGCGGCAGATTATGATGATATCAAAGATTTTCTTCGCCCCAATTTATTGGTATTAACGGGCTGTAAAAAAGTGCTTTTAGAAGGCGTTACCTTTCAGAATTCTCCAGCCTGGAATTTACACCCTTTGTTATGCGAGGATTTAACTTTAAGAAATTTACAGGTAAAAAACCCGTGGTTTGCACAAAATGGTGATGGTGTTGATGTAGAATCGTGCAAAAATGTACTGATTGAAGGCAGCACTTTTGATGTTGGCGACGATGGGATCTGCATTAAATCTGGCCGCGATGAGGCCGGACGTAAACGCGGTGTGCCAACCGAAAATGTAATTGTAAGAAATAATATTGTTTATCATGCCCATGGCGGTTTCGTAATCGGTAGCGAAATGAGCGGTGGTGCCAAAAATATCTGGGTGTACGATTGCTCCTTTATTGGTACCGATATTGGTTTGCGTTTCAAAACCACCCGCGGTCGTGGTGGTGTGGTAGAAAATATCTTTATCAATAACATCAACATGATCGATATCCCCGGCGAAGCCATTTTATTCGATATGTATTACGCTGCAGTTGATCCGGTTCCTTTGGCTGGCGAAAAACGCGAAGCTGTTAAAACGGTTACTGTTCCCGTTACCGAAGCCACGCCCCAGTTCAGGAACTTTTACATTAAAGATGTAGTAGCCAATGGTGCAGAGAAAGCTATATTTTTCAGGGGATTACCTGAGATGAATATCAAAGATGTGCATCTGGAAAATGTAACCATAAAAGCTAAAAAAGGCATCGAGATTATTGAAGCAGCAGGAATTTTCCTTAAAAATGTAAATGTAATTACAGAAGATACCAGTCCGGTAGTGATGATCCAGAATGGCTCGAATATTAACATCAGCAACCTTATTTATCCAGCTAACAGCAAAGTTTTATTTGATGTTTCAGGCGAAAAATCAAAAGGTGTAAAAATTAGCGGAACCGATGTTTCCAAAGCAAAAACAGCATCTGTTTTAAGTACAGAAGTAGATAAAAAAGCACTGGAAATTTCAAAATAATTGAAAATGAAGAAATCAATCTTATATAAAGCAGCTGCACTTATCGGTTTTTCCATTTTAACACAAAGTGGATTCGCCCAAAAGAAACTCTCGGAACAGTTAACCCTGACTGCCATGGAACAACTATGGCAGGATACAACGGTTTTAAAAGGCCCAAAGGGACCGAGATGGAGCTACGATATGGGTGTGGTTTTAGAAGGTGCAGCAGCAGTTTGGCGCAATACCGGCGATGGAAAATATTTTAAATATATCCAGAGTTCGATGGATGCATATCTGGATAAAGAAGGCAATATCACTACCTATAAACCCGATGATTTTAATATCGATAACATCAAAAACGGTCGGTCATTATTATTACTGTTTAAAGTTACCGGGCAACAGAAATACCTGTTGGCAGCAACTAAATTATACGATCAGTTGCAAAAACAGCCGCGTACCAAAGAAGGTGGCTTTTGGCACAAGAAAATTTATCCAAACCAGATGTGGCTGGATGGTTTATACATGGGCGAACCTTTTTACGCAGAATATGCAAAGCTGATGAAAAAAGATGCGGCTTTTGATGACATTGCCAAACAGTTTATCCTGATGGAAAAAAACTCTCGGGATGCTAAAACAGGTTTACTTTATCACGGTTACGATGAAAGCCGAACCGAACAATGGGCCGATAAAACCACCGGCCGATCGCCAAATTTCTGGGGAAGGGCAATGGGCTGGTACATTATGGCCCTGGTTGATGTGCTGGATAATTTCCCGGCCAATCATCCACAACGAAAAGAATTACTGGCCATTTTAAATCGTACAGCAACTGCTGCCGTAAAATACCAGGATCCGAAATCAGGGGTTTGGTTTGATATTCTCGATATGCCAGCCCGTAAAGGAAATTACCTCGAAAGTTCGGCATCGAGCATGTTTGTATATGGCCTGGCCAAAGGTGTGCGTAAAGGCTGGTTAGCACCATCATTTATGGCTGCTGCAAATAAAGGTTATGCCGGTTTAAAGAAAGAATTTATCGAAAAAGCAGGCGATGAAAGGGTAAACCTCACTAAAACCGTTTCAGTATCAGGCCTCGGCGGAAAACCGAAATATCGCGATGGCAGTTTCGATTATTACATCAGCGAAAAGGTAATTACGAACGATCCGAAAGGAATGGGCGCATTTGTTTGCGCAGCCGCCGAAATGGAAGTAGATCAGTTACCGAAACCGGGCAAAGGCTTGACAGTAACCGTTGATAATTTCTTTAACAACGAATACATGACAGGGCCAACCGGCGATAAAATCCCTTTCCATTACCTTTGGGAAGAAGATGATAACAACGGTTTCTCTTTATTCGGAAAAGTATTTAACGATGCCGGCGTAAAAACGACCACACTTAAAACTGCACCAACTACTTCAAATTTAAAAGGAAGCAATATTTACATTATTGTTGATCCTGATACGGAAAAAGAAACCGCGAACCCAAATTTCATGAATGCCGCACATGCCAAACAGATCAGCGAGTGGGTTAAAGCTGGTGGTGTTTTGGTATTGCTGTTAAACGATGCAGGTAACTGCGAAATTTCAAAATTTAATGTACTGCCCGAAACTTTTGGTATCCACTTTAACGAAGATAGCCGCAATAAAGTACAGGGAACAAACTTTGAACAAGGTGCAATAAAAATCACGGCAGGCAATTCTATTTTCAAGACAGCCAAAAAAGTGTACATCAAAGAAATATCGACCATTGTGGCGAAAAGTCCTGCGGTTTCTGCTTTAAACGATAAAGGAGATGTGATTGTAGCTACTGCAAAATATGGTAAAGGAACAGTTTTCGCGGTAGGCGATCCATGGTTTTATAATGAATATATCGACGGTAGAAAATTACCTGCAGAATTTGAAAATTTTAAAGCCACCAATGATTTAGTGAACTGGCTGATTAAACAGGTGCCAGGGAAGAGGTAAGATTTAACTACAGATGAAAAGGATGAACACAGATAAATAAATATTAGCCGCGGAAAAAGAATTAAATGGTGATCTGTGGGGACACAGACCACGGATAAGGAGAAAAATCCTCCGTGTTAATCCGTGCCTCCGTGGCAAACAAAAACCATGGCACATGGAAACAAAAAGAAAATTAGTGGTCTGGACCACGAAACAAACCAAACGATGAAAATAAAAATATTGTTCACCCTCATCTGCAGCACTTTATTGCTATCGTGTTATGCGCAGCAACCAACCGATGCTACAGCAGATAAAATGCTCGTGTACCAATTGGGCAATGGTGGCTGGCCAAAACAACTGGAAGATAAAAGTGTGGTTAATTACGGTGCGGCCATAACCCCCGAATTATTAGCAAAGATAAAAGCAACTAAAGATCTCCACGCCACTTTCGATAATAAGGCCACCAGCAGAGAAGTGGTGTACCTGGTAAAAGCCTATAAAAAAACACAGAATAAAACTTACTTAACTGCTGCCGAAAAAGGACTGGATTATATTCTGTCTGCCCAATATGCCAATGGTGGCTGGCCACAATATTATCCTGATAAAGCTTTATACCGCTCAGAAATTACCTATAATGATGATGCGATGATTAATGTGCTGAATATTTTGCAGGATATTGCCACGCAAACAAACGATTTTGAAGTGGTAAATTCTGCTTACATTAAAAAAGCAGAAAAAGCAGTTGCAAAAGGTATCGATTGCATCTTAAAAACCCAGGTAAAACAGAACGGTGTTTTAACTATCTGGGCCGCGCAATACGATAAAGATACCATGTTGCCTGCAAAAGCCAGGAATTTCGAGCCGGCCTCGTTAAGTACAAGCGAATCAGCAGGGATCGTGAGGTTTTTAATGCGGATGAAAAATCCTTCAACAGCAGAAAAAAATGCAATAACAGCAGCAATTAAATGGTTTGATACCTATAAAATTGCCGGCTACCGTTTCGACAGGCCGAGTGATCCAAAAACCAATATTAAAACCGCTGCTTTGATTGCCGATAATACCGCCAGTACCTGGGCACGTTTTTACGACCTGGAAAAAAACACCCCGATTTTCGGCGATCGCGACAATACTATCAAAACAAAACTGGAAGAGTTAAGCCCTGAAAGGCGCAACGGTTATGCCTGGTATGGCAACTGGGGGCAAAAATTAATTGAAAAAGAATACCCGAAGTGGTTAGCCACAAACGGGAAATAAACATCATATAACTCGTCGCTGCGAGGCACGAAGCAATCCTACTACTATGGGTGGGTATCACTACCGCTTTAAGATTGTTTCGTTTCCCAGCAATGACGGAAACAGGAAGACCAATGATTTTAAACAAAGAAAATTTAAAAAACATTAACGGCGATAAGGTTACAAAACCCACTGCCGGAATTTTAACCTTACCCGAAAAAGTAATCCAGTTTGGAACAGGTGTTTTATTACGTGGATTGCCAGATTATTTTATCGATAAAGCCAATCAAAAAGGCATTTTTAACGGTCGTGTTTTGGTGGTTAAATCTACCTCAAGAGGCGGATCTGATGAATTTTCGAAACAAGATAACCTATATACACTTTGCGTAAAAGGGATTGAAGATAGTGTAAGTGTTGAAGAAAATTCAATCAATGCTTCAATCAGCAGGGTTTTATCTGCTTCGCAGGATTGGGCCGAAATTTTAAAAGCAGCGCATCAGCCCGAAATGCAGGTCGTGATTTCGAATACCACTGAAGTTGGGATTGTTAAAAGCGAAGATAAAATCACCGATAATCCGCCACAATCTTACCCGGGCAAATTACTGGCTTTTCTGCACGAAAGATACCAAGCCTTTAATGGTTCGGCCGAAAGTGGAATGGTGATCGTCCCTACGGAACTCATCAGCGATAATGCCGATAAATTAAAAGAAATCGTACTGGATCTTGCCATCCAGAATAAACTGGGCTGGGATTTCGAAAACTGGTTAAAAACAGCCAATCATTTCTGCAAAACTCTGGTTGATCGCATCGTACCAGGAAAACTCCCTGAAGCCGAACAAAAGGCCATCGAAAATGAATTGGGTTATGAAGACGAACTCATGATCATGGCCGAACCTTTCAGGCTGTGGGCCATTGAATCATCAAGCGAAAAAGTAAAAGAGGTTCTGTCTTTCGCAAAGGCCGACAAGGGTGTTTTCATTGTTCCTTCGATCGATAAGTTTAAAGAGTTAAAACTGCGTTTACTTAACGGTACGCATACCATTAGCTGCGGATTAGCCATTTTAGCAGGTTTTAATACCGTAAAAGAGGCAATGGCCGATAACGATTTCGCCAACCACGTGTTAAAACTGATGAAAGAGGAAATTGCTCCTGTTGTAGTAAATGAAGACATTACTGAAGATGAAGCCCTTGCCTTTGCCGAAAGTGTAACCGATCGTTTTAGTAATCCTTTTTTAGAGCATCAGTGGCAGGCCATTACACTAAATTTCACCTCAAAAATGCAGATGCGCAACATGCCGCTCATCAGAAGATATTATGCCTTAAAAAATGAAGTGCCACAACTTACCGCTTTGGGTGTTGCCGCATATATTCTTTTTATGAATGTAAATAAAGATGGCGATACTTACACGACCAGCGCTCATGGAAAAGCCTTTCCTGTGCAGGATGAATTTGCGGAAGTGTTATACGAATACTGGAAAGATCCTGAAACCGTTGTAGATAATACCCTTGGCGACAGGCGCCTTTGGGACAAAAACCTGAACAATTACCCCGGCTTTAACGCAGCCGTAAAATCATACGTTGAATTATTACAAAATAAGGGTGCAAAAGAAACTTTAAGTAACTTGCATTCAGAAAGAACAATTTAAAATGGTTACTAGAATTTTAAAAATCCATCCTAACGATAATGTACTTGTTGCCTTGCAAAACCTGGCAAAAGGCGAAACCGTTATTTACGATGGGCACGAATATATTTTACAGGATGATATCCAGGCGAAACATAAGTTTTTTATGCAGGATATGAATCCGGGCGATCACATCATTATGTACGGCGTACTGGTAGGAAAAGCGCAGCATTTTATCCTCAAAGGCGGTTTAATGGATACCGAAAATACCAAACACGCCTCCGATCCTTACGAATTCCGTCCGTACCATTACGAATGGCATGCTCCGGATGTTTCTAAATTTGAAGGGCGTACTTTTAACGGGTATATCCGTAGCGATGGCCGTGTAGGCACCGCCAATTACTGGTTGTTCATCCCGACTGTTTTCTGCGAAAACAGGAATTTAGATGTCATCCGTGAGGCTTTGCACAACGAATTGGGTTATGCCGTAACCGATAAATACAAATCGTACGCGCACCAGCTGGTAGAAGCTTATAAAAATGGCGAGATTTTAGAAGAAGCTGATCCAAATTCCATCGGATTGGCCAATCCGTCGGCCAACCGCGTTTTTAAAAACGTAGATGGCATTAAATTCCTGAACCACCAGGGTGGCTGCGGTGGTACCCGTCAGGATGCCGCTGTGTTGAGCAAGCTTTTAGCTGCTTATGCCGATCATCCCAATGTAGCTGGTGTAACCGTCTTAAGCCTGGGTTGCCAGAATTTACAGGTGAAAGATTTTGTGGATGATTTAAAACAACGCAGTCCGAATTTCGATAAACCATTATTTATTTTTGAGCAGCAACAATCTCAAAGCGAAGAACAATTGGTTAAAGAAGCCATCCGTAAAACCTTTATTGGTTTAACCGAAATCAATAAAATCGAACGTCAGCCTGCGCCATTGAGTAAACTGGTTTTAGGCGTTAAATGTGGCGGTAGTGATGGTTTTAGCGGCATCAGTGCTAATCCTGCAGTAGGTTATACTTCCGATTTACTGGTGGCTTTAGGCGGAACGGTGCTTCTTGCCGAATTTCCCGAACTTTGCGGTGCCGAACAACAACTTATCGACCGTACTAAAGATGAAACTGCTGCACGTAAGTTTATCCAGTTGATGACAGCTTATAACCAGGCTGCTGAAAATGTGGGTTCTGGATTTTTTATGAACCCATCTCCGGGTAATATTAAAGATGGTTTAATTACTGATGCCATTAAAAGTACCGGTGCAGCTAAAAAAGGCGGAACATCGCCAGTAGAAGATGTTTTAGATTATACCGAACCAGCAACAAAACCCGGCTTAAATTTGGTTTGTACACCAGGAAACGATGTGGAAGCCACTACAGGAAAAGCGGCATCGGGCGCAACATTAATTTTGTTCACTACAGGTTTGGGTACGCCAACAGGAAACCCGGTTTGCCCGACCATCAAGGTGTCAACCAATAATGCATTAACCAAACGCATGGGCGATATCATCGATATCAACTGTGGACCAGTAATCGAAGGCGAAAAAACCATCGAGCAAATGGGAGAAGATATCCTGGAATATTGCATTAAAGCTGCCAGCGGCGAAGTAATCCCTAAAGCAGTATTGCTTAACCAGGATGATTTTATCCCATGGAAAAGAGGAGTTAGTTTATAGTCCGGAGTCATGAATCCGAAGTCGTGAGTCTTAGACCCATTCCCGTGGTCTGTGTCCCCACAGACCACTGAGAGAATAAAATATAAATTGATTTCCTTTCTGTGTCGATACAGGGAATAGGATAAAAAATAAAATATTAACAGGATATGATTAAAATGTAATTCATATCGTACATCTAACCATAGCATGAAACCTTTTTTAGACGAAAATTTTCTTTTGCAAAGCAAAACAGCAGAAAAGCTTTACCACAACTTTGCAAAACCACTACCCATTATCGATTACCATAATCACCTTATACCGGAGCAGATTGCCAATAACACCCAATTTACCAACATGAGCCAGGTTTGGTTGTATGGCGATCATTATAAATGGCGTGCCATGCGTGCCAATGGTGTTGATGAAAAATACATTACCGGCGTAGGATCTGATTATGAAAAATTTGAGAAATGGGCAGAAACCGTTCCTTATACTTTGCGTAATCCGCTCTACCACTGGACGCACTTAGAACTTCAGCGTTATTTCGGTGTAACCGATTTACTTTCGGGCAAAACCGCTCAGAAAATTTACGACGAATGTTCTGCAAAACTGCAAACCCCGGAGTATTCTGTGCGTGGTTTATTGGCCAAAATGAATGTAGAGGCAGTTTGTACCACTGATGATCCACTGGATAGTTTAAATTTTCACCAGCAACTGGCAAGAGAAGGCGCAAACCTGAAAATGTTGCCCGCTTTCCGTCCGGATAAGGCGATGAACAGCGATGATATCGAAGGTTTAAACGAATATATTGATAAACTGGAAAGTGTGGCCGATAAAACCATCAGCAGTTTTCAGGATTATATCGATGCTTTAAAAAGCCGTCACGATTACTTTGCCGATAATGGCTGTTCGGTTTCCGATCATGGTTTAGAGCAGATTTATGCAGAGGATTATACCGAAGCCGAAATCTCGTCTATTTTTGATAAAATCCGCAGTAAACAAAATATTTCTTACCAGGAAAACCTGAAATTTAAATCGGCCATGCTGGTTTATTTTGCAGAGTGGGATCACGAAAAAGGTTGGGTGCAGCAATACCACCTCGGGGCCTTGCGTAACAACAACGCCCGGATGTTAAGGCAGTTAGGCCCTGATACCGGTTGGGATTCAATCGGAGATTTTAGTCAGGCCCGTATGCTTTCTAAATTTTTGAACCGTTTGGATAACCAGGATAAATTGGCCAAAACCATTATTTACAACCTCAACCCTGCCGATAATGAATTAATTGCCACCATGATCGGTAATTTTAACGATGGCTCGGTTGCTGGTAAAGTTCAGTTTGGTTCGGCCTGGTGGTTTCTGGACCAGAAAGACGGGATGATCAAACAATTAAATGCACTATCGAACATGGGGCTTTTAAGCCGCCTGGTGGGTATGCTTACCGATTCGCGCAGTTTCCTTTCTTTTCCTCGTCACGAATATTTCAGAAGGATTGTTTGTAACCTGTTTGGAGAGGATATCGAGAACGGCGAATTGCCTAACGATTTGGAGTGGGTTGGCAAAATTGTTCAGGATATTTCGTACTTTAACGCAAAAAATTACTTTAAATTTTAACCAAAATCAGGCTTTAGGAAGGTATTTCATTGGAATTAAATCATTTCAATCGTTTTCCTTCCATTTTCATACCGTTGCAGAAAACAGCATGAAATACGCCGGTGAGACACAAAAATGAGCACCCAAATATTCGCTTCATCAAAAAAAGGAAAAAAAGTTTTAAGCTTTGGTGAAATACTTTTGCGCATCTGTCCTGATATGGATGGTGCCTGGTTAAAAGAAAACAAACTTCCGTTTTATGTTGGCGGTGCAGAGCTGAATGTGGCCACTGCACTGGCGCTTTGGAATGTTCCGTCCGCCTATTTATCGGCTGTGCCCGATAATTCGGTAACCAGGGAAATTGTGGATTATCTTGATGCCCGTAATATTGATACTACACCAATGGTTTACCATGGCGAGCGTTTGGGTTTATATTATCTTCCTAAAGGAAAAGACCTTAAAAATGCCGGCGTAATTTACGATCGTGCAAATTCGGCCTATGCCGATTTAAAGGTTGGCCAGATTAACTGGGATGAAGTTTTTCAAGGAGTGGGCTGGTTTCATTTCAGTGCAATATGCCCTGCAATCAACCAATCTGTTGCCGATGTTTGCCTGGAAGCCTTAAAAGCAGCAACAGAGCGAAACATCACCATTTCACTGGACCTGAACTACCGCGCTAAACTTTGGAAATACGGTAAAGATCCGATTGACGTGCTACCAGAACTCGCTCAATATTGTACGCTGATTATGGGTAATGTGTGGGCGGCCAGTAAAATGCTGGGAACGGCGCTTCACGAAGATTTAACACCAACTGAGGGTTATGCAAAAGAAACGTTACTACAGCAGGCAACCGATACTTCTAAAGAAATATTAAGTTTGTTTCCGGCATGTAAGGCGGTGGCCAATACCTTCAGGTTCGATCATGGCAAAGGTATCAGGTATTATACCGCTATTTATACCGAAGGTGAATTAACCGTATCGGAAGAATATGTTTCAGACGAAATTTTAGATAAAGTGGGCAGTGGCGATTGTTTTATGGCAGGTTTGATTTATGGTTTTTATAATCAGCTATCAGCCAAAGAAACCTTAAACTTCGCGACAGCGGCAGCTTACGATAAATTATACATTCCAAGTGATGCTACAACCAGTACCGTAGCTGATATAGAAAAAAGAATAATACGCAATGATTAGCAACAAGCACAAAATTTTAGATGCCATTTTAGAGCAGGGTATGTTACCGCTTTTTTATCAGGATAGTGAGGCAGGTAGCGTAGAAATATTACGCACGCTGTATAAAGCTGGTGTCCGCGTTTTCGAATATACAAACCGTGGTAAATCAGCACTGCCGAACTTTAAAAAACTAAAGGAAGTACGCGATGCCGAAATGCCTGATCTTTATCTGGGTATCGGAACCATTAAAACCCCTGCTGATGCAAATGCCTTTATTGAAGCCGGAACAGATTTTATCGTGGCACCGATCGTTAATCCGGCTGTTGCCGAAATAGCCAACAAAATCGGTATGCTATGGATTCCGGGTTGTATGACGCCGACTGAAATCAGCGTTGCCCAGGAACACAAGGCCATGCTGATTAAAATTTTTCCTGCCAATATTTTAGGCCCTGAATTTATTTCATCCATTAAAGATCTTTTCGCCGGACAGTTATTTATGCCAACCGGCGGGGTAGAAATTAATGCCGATAACTTAAAAACCTGGTTTAAATCTGGTGTTTGTGCAGTTGGTATGGGCAGTAAATTAATCAGTAAGGATGTGATGAGCAAAGGCCTTTACGAGGAATTATTCGACAATACTAAATTAGCCCTCGATCTAATTCAGCAGAGCAAATAAAAAATTTAACATACCTAACCAAATGAACCAACCCAAAACAAGCAAATATAGATGGACCATCTGTTTGCTGTTATTCTTAGCCACTACGATAAATTATTTAGACAGACAGGTCCTTTCGTTAACCTGGACGGATTTTATTAAACCGGAATTTCATTGGGACAATAACGACTATGGAAATATAACGGCACTGTTCTCTATTTTTTATGCTATATCGATGCTTTTTGCAGGTCGTTTAGTTGATAAACTGGATACCAAAAAAGGCTTTTTATGGGCCATCGGTGTTTGGTCGGTTGGAGCCTGTTTACATGCTTTCTGTGGTATAGCAACTGCAGGTATTGTTAATGGAAACTGGTTTGTAGGTTTTGAAGGCGCTAAAGAAATTATTGCCCGCGTTAACGATACCGGTTTGGTAGTTTCAGTAAGTGTTACCCTCTTTATTTTTGCCCGTTTCGTACTGGCGGTTGGAGAAGCAGGAAACTTCCCTGCGGCAATTAAAGCCACTGCTGAGTATTTCCCTAAAAAAGACCGCGCATTTGCAACCAGTATTTTTAATGCAGGTGCTACGGTTGGTGCATTGGCTGCCCCGATTACCATTCCTTTTATTGCAAAAGCTTATGGCTGGGAAATGTCGTTCATCATTATCGGTGCCCTGGGCTTTGTGTGGATGGGCCTATGGATTTTTGTGTACAACAAACCAGAGCTTCACAAGCGGGTGAGCCCTGAGGAACTGGCTTATATCCAGCAGGATGTGATTAACGATAGAAAACTGGCCGATTACGTAGAAGAAACCAAAGAAAAAGTTTCTTTTATTGATTGTTTTAAATACAAACAGACCTGGGCTTTTGCTTTTGGTAAATTTATGACCGATGGCGTATGGTGGTTCTTTTTATTCTGGACTCCTGCCTACCTGAAATCGGTTTATGGAATGGATTCTACCCAAAGTGCGTTGCCGTTATTTGTACTTTATATGATTACCCTGCTTTCGATTATCGGAGGATGGTTGCCCACTTATTTCGTTGATAAAAAAGGCATGAACCCTTACGAAGGCCGCATGAGGGCCATGTTAATTTTTGCATTTTTCCCATTATTGGCTTTGGCGGCGCAACCTCTCGGTCACATTACTTACTGGATTCCGGTCATTATTATCGGTATTGCAGGTGCGGCTCACCAGGCATGGTCGGCAAATATTTTTTCTACTGTGGGCGATATGTTCCCTAAAAAAGCCATTGCAACCATTACCGGTATTGGCGGTATGGCCGGTGGCTTAGGCTCTTTCATTATCAATAAAGGCTCTGGTTTACTGTTCGATTATACGGGCAAAAACGAGATTGTTTTTATGGGTTTTAAAGGTGAAGAGGCCGGTTATTTCATTATCTTTTCCATCTGTGCGGTTTGTTATTTAATCGGCTGGACGGTAATGAAAACCTTAGTGCCAAAATATAAAGTAATCGAACTAAAATAAACCAAAGGCTGATGTTAAGGAAAGCTTTCTGAACAATCAGCCTTTTTATACAAACGAATCTATACTTAAACGATAGATTTAACATTAATTTAACCCTAACAACAACTTAAATTGAGTACAACGCTAAACCTCGAAAGTATTTTCGTTGAAGAGAGCCAGATTCCAGATGAATTTAGGCTCACGGAAGAAATCAATCAAAAGGAGTTTCTATCAAATGGAGAGATGAAACCATGGAACGGACCGTTTAATGAAGTGTTTTCTCCGGTATGCGTAAAAACCCCTGAAGGTTTGAAACGAAAGCGTATCGGCAGTTTTCCGGTATGTACGGAGAAAGAATCGACCGAAGCTTTGGATGCCGCTGTAGCCGCTTACGACAACGGTCGCGGGCAGTGGCCAACTATGAGCGTTGCCGATCGCATTGCCTGTGTAGAAAACTTTACCCATAAAATGATCGAGCAAAAAGAAATCGTTGCGAAATTGATTATGTGGGAAATCGGTAAATCTTATGCAGATTCGGTAAAAGAATTCGACCGGACAGTTGAATATATCTATGCAACCATTGATGCATTGAAAGATATCGACAGACAGTCATCACGTTTCGAAATAGAGCAGGGTATTGTGGCCCAGGTGCGCCGTTCGCCGCTTGGAGTAGTACTTTGTATGGGGCCGTTCAACTATCCGCTAAACGAGACCTTTACTACGCTGATCCCGGCTTTGATTATGGGCAACACACTTTTATTCAAACCACCTAAACACGGTACTTTATTGCACTATCCTTTGCTTGAAGCTTTCCGTTCCAGTTTCCCTAAAGGTGTGGTAAATACCATTTATGGCCGTGGCAATACCATTGTTCCGGGTTTAATGAAATCAGGAAAAATCAATGTGCTTACTTTGATCGGTTCGAGTAAAGTAGCCAACGAACTTAAAAAATTGCACCCTAAAGTAAACCGCTTAAGGGCAATTTTAGGTTTGGATGCCAAAAATGCTGCGATCATCACTAAAGATGCTGACCTGGATTTAGCCGTTTCTGAAACAGTTTTAGGTTCGCTTTCTTTTAACGGACAACGTTGTACTGCGATAAAAATCGTTTATGTACACCGCAGTCTGGCTCAGGAATTTTTAAAGCGTTTATCTGCAGAAGTAGAAAAACTGAAATTCGGTATGCCATGGGAAAAAGGCGTAAACCTTACGCCGCTGCCAGAGTTAAACAAACCGGAATATTTAAAAGAATGTATTGATGATGCGGTTTCGCACGGGGCGAAAGTGGTCAATAAAAACGGTGGACAAACTTTAGAAACTTTTGTTTATCCGGCCATTGTTTATCCGGTAAACAGCAACATGAAATTATACCGCGAAGAGCAGTTCGGCCCGATTGTACCTGTTGTGCCTTTTGATGATCTGGAAGAACCTATTGAGTATTTAATCGGCTCGCCGCACGGCCAGCAGGTGAGTATTTTTAGTAACAATGCTGCGGTAATTTCTTCACTGATTGATCCTTTGGTGAACCAGGTGAGCCGTGTAAATATTAACTGCCAATGTCAGCGTGGACCTGATGTTTTTCCTTTCACTGGTCGTAAAGATAGTGCCGAGGGAACGCTTTCTGTAGTGGATGCCCTGCGTTCATTCTCGATCCGCTCTTTGGTGGCCACCAAATTTACCGATGATAATAAAAAGTTATTGAATGAAATTGTGAGGGGAGATGATTCGAACTTCTTAAGTACGAAGTATATTTTTTAACGAACTGGTTTATAAATACCAAGCCGCAAAAACATGGATTTTGATCTGTGAATTTGCGGCTTTTTTGTTTTATACACTGGCCGTCATTTCGAGCGGAGTGCAACGCAGTCGAGAAATCTATTGTTAATAGTCCTCGTTTGGAAAGAGGATTAACGAGATCCGCATTTGTAATGCGGTAAAATAATGTTATTGGCGATACAATCGCCATTCTTTATATCCTGCATTCGTTGGGAAAAAAAGATCCTTCACTGCGTTCAGGATGACAAACTATATTTTTTATTTCAAACTCTTTGCTAAACTCAATTTCAACTCCTTAATTCCTTTCACTACCAAACCCGCCACCTGTTTAGCGCCTTCCGGACTTAAATGCGTATCATCTTTTTTGCCATTTGGGTAATTTACATTTCCTGAATCGACGTAATTAAATAGTTTGATTGAAGGTTCATCTCCCAAACGGGTTAACAAACTTTCTGTTTTTGCCAGCATATCAATTAAGGGCACATTTAACGAATCGGCCACCTGACGGGTAATCCTCGGATAATCGCCATGCGAATCGATTAAAACCCCATTTTTGAAACTCCTGCGGGAAATAGGCGTCAATAAAACCGGGAAAGCTTTTTTGCTTCGGGTTTCTTTTACATAGTTCACCAGATTAATTTTAAAATCAGCAAGTGAAACCCCAACCGTTGGTTTGTCGACTTTCTCATCATTATGCCCAAACTCGATAAAAACATAATCGCCAGGGTTTAATTGCGCTAAAATTGGATCCCAGCGTTTTTCGGCTCTGAATGATTTAGTGCTTCTTCCATTTAAAGCCCTGTTATCAACGGTAACATCAGGTTTAAAATACGATTGCAATGCCATGCCCCAACCCGTTTCCGGATAAGCTTTTTCTTGTTTATTGGCTGCGGTAGAATCGCCGATGATGTACAATTTTGTTTTCTTTTGAACAAAGGTAAAAGAGAATAAAACGGCTAATATTCCTGCCGCAAAAATCTTAAAGAAATTCGTTTTCATTTTAACTAATTTGTGATTGGGTTCCATTGGTCTGGTCCACCCAGTATATTTTTTAAAGTATAATTTTTTGCTTCTTTATCTGTGAGCTGTTTCGTCCAGGGTAACCTTATTTTTGGCGATGCACCTGCGCCTGTATTATTATATTCCGCGTAAAAAACAGTTTGTTCTTTATCAGGAAACATTTTATCACCTTTCCAGGGGTTCCAGCCTTCTGCTACAATATGTTTGCCTAAATCACAGTTAATAAATACTGTTTTCGCATACGGTCGCCACGGCCGGCCTAAAAAAGCTTTCGTTACCGATGGATCCGCAACGAGCTTACAATTTAGAAAAACAAATCCGAATTTTTGCTGTGCAGAAGTTGAGGCTGCTGTAACATAAGAGTCGCTTAAATTTTTGACCGTACAATCCTGGAAAACGACTGTGGCCTTGCCGAAAATGAAATCGGTTGTACCTTCGACATAACAGTTTTGATAATATTGACGGCTATTTTCAACAGCAGCATAAAGGGTATCCTGATTGCCCAGAAATCTACAGTTTTTGGCTACAAAACGATCACCTTCTACATGTAAGGCAACCGCCTGTCCGACACGGCCGGCTGAATTAATAATGGTTAAATTCTCGAGGTGGATGTCATTGCCCTGAACCAACACGGTAAAAGAGGTATAAGTGCTGAATTTAGCATTGCCATAAACATCTTTACCAGCCAGATTTGGTTTGCCCGAATAATCATCAAAAGTAATGATGGTATTTTCTGCATCTTCTCCTGTAATTGAAATCCGGATTTTCCAGGAGGGAATAATCAACTTTTCCTTATAAATTCCTTTTTTAACATAAATCTTAACTTCTTTTTCGCCCAAATCTCTTATCGAGTTTACTGCTTCCTGAATGGTTTTATAGTTTGCACTGCCATCTTTTGAAACGGTTATTGTTGATGGATATTTAGGATCCTGTGCGTTGGCGTAAATAAAGGATAAGGTATTTAAAAAGAGTAGCGTAATCAGTTTAAAATAAGGTATTCTTCTCATTATGGCTAAGTTTGTAAAAATCAATGACAGTATATTCTTCGCAATTTGATAGTCCGAGGAGAATCGTCATTGCGAGAAGGCTTTTTCAGCCGACGAAGCAATCTTGCCACAATCGCTACCAGCGTTTGCATTAGGATTGCTTCGTTCCTCGCAATGACGATATTTTTAATTAGTAGTTAAATTTCATTAAAAAAGGGCAGATTAAAACCTGCCCTTCATAAAATAAATTAATATGCCCATCTGGGGTCGCCAATTGGCCCTCCTGTACTTCCTGCGCTTCTTAATGGTGATGCAGCAGGCAAAGTAAAATCAGTTGTAGTGGCTGTCCAGCCTGTATTAATGTTTTGGTTGCTGGCTAAAGTTGCCGTTCCAAAGGTTAAGGCTGTTCCACCGGTTAATGCACTGAACAAATTAAAATAGTTGCTGTTCGAAATTCTTAATGTGCTTCCCGCTCCTGTACCCCTAATGGCGGCAGCATTTACAGTGCCTGATTTTGGCGTGTTGGCCAAAATACTGTTCTGAATCGTAAAGTTGATCGGGTTAGTATTGGCATCTAATAAGGCATATTTCGCATTGCCACCAAAGCCGTTAAAAGTTGAATTGGTAATCGAAACGGTTGGAATAACATCACCGGTATAGGTGGTACTTGCGGTAACCAAACCCGGACCAGCGTTATAAAAGGTAGATTTCGAAACGGTTAGGGTATTAAACTGCATTTTGTTTACATGGAAGGTGTAATAAGCCGAAGAACCATTTGCGCCCATATCGTACACAATTGAATTATTCACCGTAATACCGGTTATTTTAAAATCGCGGGCTGCTGTTCCCCTGTCGCCTCGTAAAAATGCGGTTGTAGCACCATGAGCAATGCAATTATCCACCACCACGTTGGTAAAGGTTGCTGCGGCGCCATTTGATGCCTGTGTACCAATAAAATTGATAAAATAAAGGGCGGCGGCCGAAGTTCCATCAAACTCAATGCCCGATAGTGTTACCCCTGCGCCCGTTCCTTCTAAATCAATCTCTTTAAAGTTAACCTTCGTATCTGTTGGGTTGCCTGAAGTTGATTTAATGGTAATGGTTTTTTGGGTAATAAAAGTGGACAATGCGGTTATGTTGTAAGTGCCCGGATTTAAACCAATAATTGCGCCGTTGGCTGCTGAAGTAATAGCCGCCGCAAGGTCATCGCCCGGATTTAATTTTACGGTGTAAGTGGTTGGCGCAAGAGTGGTAAATGTGGTAATACCCTTACTCTTGGTACCTGCAAAAAGTTCGGCGGTATATTTTGTTCCTGCCGTTAATCCTGTAATGGCTTTTAAGCCTGCAGATGCATCACCTGCACTCAAAGTTGTGGTAGTAGCAGCGCCTGTTGCAGGGGTTAATACAATAGAAGTTAAACCAACAGTTGGCGTGTAACGCAAAGTAATGCTGTTTTCTTTAATTTCGTTATCCCTGATCAGTAAAAAAAGCTGGATACCTGTTAGCTGAAATGCACTGCTTCTTACATACTTCGATTCAGGCTGACTTTCGGTTGCGTTGGCCTTTACCCTGGCATAATATTTTGTTCTAACGGCCAAATTATCTTCCGTTACCGTTACGCCAGCGGTATCGGCAGTAGTGCTGTAATTCACTGTTGCAAACAACGAATCGGTAGAAAAATCGATACTGTATTTAAAGGTTTTTCCTGTCGACATTAAAGGCGCAGTCCAGGTTAGTTTAGCCGAAGTTTCTCCCGACGTAATTTTTATATCGCTGGGCTTAAAAATCCTGGCCGGATCTGTGGGTGCATCATCCTCTTTTTTACAAGAAGAAACTACCGCAACCATTAACGATAAAATGATCAGTTTAAGCCCTAATTGATTTATAATTCTTTTCATGATTGATAATATAAATGCGTTAATAACCAAAATTTTGAACCATGCCTGGGTTTTCGATCAATGTAGTTTTTGGATATGGGAAAAGCTCTTTTTTGTTGGCTTCGAAGTAAAATGCAAGGCCGGTAGAAGTGCTGGTGATCGAATTATCTTCGGTTACGGCTTTTCTCCAGTTTTTAACCGTATAACCTGTTGGTGCTGTTGAGCTGTTTAAACCCGGAGAAGCAAATACATTGTTTGGCACACCGCCATAAAGATCGAGCGTGGCCACTTCATTTACGCTGGTGCCCAATAAATAATTACTTTCTTTGGCGTAAATATAATTTGGCACGTTTACATAATCGCCTGTTCCGGCAATTAAAGCACGTATTTTAGTACGTGTTTCGTCAAACTTGCTCGCCAGTAAATTCCAGCGGATCAAATCATATTTACGGATGCCCTCACCACCAAATTCTAATAAACGCTCTTTAACAACGGCATTAAAAAATCCGGTTTTATCCATTGGTGTTACCGGAATCTGGGTTTCGAAACCGGCATAAGCACGTTTCTGAACGTCTTGCAGGGCAATAACTGCTGTAGCAGATGGCGCACCATTAATTTCGTTATCGGCTTCAGCGTACATCAGCAGAACATCCGAGAAACGTAACATCGGCCAGTTTACCCCAAAAGTTTGCGAAGCAGATGAATTGTTAAAAGCCGTCCACGATTTACGGAACTTTCCGTCCGTCATGTTAAACAACGTATTAACAATTTTTTTAGATGAGGCCACAATTTCGAAAACACCAATGGTTACATCCCTGCGGCAATCTTTACTTGCATCAAATTCATAAAAATAAGTTGGAATGGCATTCATACCGCCGCCGCCCGAGCCAAAAGTAGAGGCCGAATTAAAACGGATACCGTTGTAATAACCCAATTTACTATCAGTAGAAGCATTGCCACCAAAAGCAGCCACTTCGAACATCAGTTCATGGGCATCATCATAGCGCGTGGTGGTGTGCAGGCTTTTAAATACATTTTCGTAAACCGGGTTTAAATTATGCTCCGAACGGTGGTTCATAATATCCAGACACTCATCAAAGGCAATTTTATAATAGGTTAAATAATCAGCACTGCGCTCCATGGTGTGGCTTCCTGATCTTAACGAGTAACCTCCCCTGGCCAGGGCAATCCTGGCCCTTAAACCTTTAATTGCTCCTTTAGTATAACGGAAACTGCCGTATTCGGTAATTCCGCTTCTCCAGGGAACCAGGTCTTCAGCCATTTTTAAATCGGCAATAATCTGGTCGTAGGTTTTATTACGGTCTACATTTGGGCCGTACAATGTTTCTGCATCAGCCGATGGCACGAAAGATGCCGGAACATCTCCCCAGTTGCGGATCAGCTCATATAAAAATTGTGCCCTTAAAGTAAGTGCTTCACCATAATAACGTTTCATGATGGTTTTCTCGGCGTCAGATCCATTGGCATATAATTTTGAAGCCGGAATGTATTTGATACAGATATTTGCACGCTCCACGCCTGAATACAATTGCAGAAATGGGTTAATCAGGTCGGTATTGTCAGAACTTGCCCCATACATGCTAATCCCCCTGCGATCTGACGAGCTATAACTCCCCGAAGTTTTAAAATCATCAGCAGTTAAGCCAAATAAGGTAGAAATACGGCTTCCGTAGCCATTATCGCCGCAAAGACGGTTATAGATGGCAATAACTGCGGCATTGGTATTATCGGTACTTTCGAAAACTACATCAGGCGAAGAAGTTGATGGCGATTGTACATCTAAATATTTTTTACAGGAAGTGGTGATACTCAATGCTCCAACAGCAATTACCATTAAAGCCGATTTAATAAATTTATTGTTCATTTTCTTTAATGTTGAGGTTAAAATACCATGTTAATACCAGCTAGAATGTACCTGCTGCGCGGATAAGCAGCATAATCTATACCTGGCGTAAGCGGGTTCGACCGGCGGGTATTTGCTTCAGGATCATAACCCGTGTAACCTGTAATGGTATAAAGGTTGTTCACTGTTCCATATACCCTTAGTTTAGAGATGAAACCTGTTTTTTTGATCAAACTTTGTGGTAAACTATAACCCAGGGTTACATTGCTGATCCTTAAAAAAGATCCGTTTTCGATGGCATAAGAAGTTAAGGCATAATTTCCGGTGGTTGGTGTCCACAGGGTGGTATTTGCATTCATCGCTGTCAACACAGCCGGATCGGTTACTTTCACCCCGTTGGCATCAAAATTCTGCCACCTGTCGTTCATCACTGCCAGTAAATTATTGTCCTTTACATTGTATTGCGAAGTAAATTCGAGTTTATTGGCATTATAAACCTTACTGCCATAACTGAAGTTTACAAATACCGTCAGGTCGAAATTTTTATAGGCAAACTGGTTGTTGAAACCGCCGGTAAATTTTGGCTGTGCTGTACCTAAAACCGTTCTGTCGTCATCACCGATCATCATGCTCGATGAAGAAGAAAGCTTCTGCACTTTCATATCGCCCGGCTGCGGATCGCGGTTGCCCAATAATACCCTGCTGTTTGCCACATTTGGTTTAAGCGTGTAGGTATAAACTCCGGTGGTGGCATTTTGTACGTAGGTAAAATCATCAACGGTATAACGCCCGTCAGAAACGAAACCGTAAAACTGACCGACAGGTTTTCCTACTTCAACTTTAAAATCGCCCAAACTGTTTACCCAGCCCGATTGCGTGATGTAAGAACTTACGCCGTTCTGCAGTTCGACAATTTTATTTTTATTAAAGGAGATGTTAAAACTGGTATTATAACTAAAGTTTCTGGTTTTTACCGCCTGATAATTTAACTGCAGCTCGAAACCTGTATTTTGAGTTTTACCAACATTTTGCTGTTGGGTAGAATAACCCGTAGTTTGTGGCACGTTTGCATTTAACAACAGGTTTTTGGTTCGGTTGTCGTAATAATCTAAATTAAGCGACAATTTGTTTTTGAACAGGTCGATATCGATACCCAGGTTTTTTGAAATATTGGTTTCCCAGGTAATATTCGGGTTAGATAAAATATTTCCGGTGGCTGTACCCGAAATCAGTCCGGTTGATATTGCGCCATCCGTTGCTGCATAACCACCAGTGGTAGAGCTCAGGTAAAACAAGGTTCTGAATAAATCCTGACCGATCCGGTTATTTCCGGCAGCACCATAACTAAACCTCACTTTAAAGTTATCAAGCCAGGTTAACTGCATGTCTTTAATAAATTTCTCCTCCGTAACCCTCCAGGCAACCTGTGCGGATGGAAAATAGCCCCATTGTTTGCCCGCGGAGAATAATGATGAAGCATCTGTTCTGAAATTGACCGTAGCCAGGTATTTATTTTGAAAACCATATGATGCCCTTCCGAAAATCGAAAACTGCCTGGTTCCCGAAATTAATGAAGTTGGCCTGTCCTGGATCGTATTTGCCGGGGCACTGCTTACGAAAGCATCTTCAGCAGAAATGTTGACCGGTAAAAATTTGAGCACCGTTGTTCTCGAATCGATATCCACCATGTTGATTTCCTGTCCTACCAATAAATCTAAACTGTGGTCTTTACCCAGGTTTGGTTTATAATTGATGGTATTGGTGTTGATAAACGATTTTTGAGCTACCGTATCCAGTTGGATGGCCGGCAAACCCGCATTGTTCCTGGCCACATTACTCACCGGGCCGTTAAAGGTATTGGTGTGCCTGCTGGTTCTGTTATAACCTACAGTGCTTTTTATCGTCAGGTTTTTAAGGATCGAATATTGTACGTAACCACTTGAAATTAAATCGTTGCGGTAATCATATTTCAGTTCCTGGTTTGCTAAAGTGATCGGGTTGGTTAATCCGGTGGTTAAATAATCAGCATCGAACAGATCGCCGGAATCACTTCCGCCTGAATAGGGCTGGTAACGCACCGAGTTTCTTAAACGGTTGGTGCCCTGCGAGCCGGTAGAGCTCGTGCCCACACCATCAACACGCTGACGGCTGTAACGTGCGTTTAAACCAACCCTGAATTTGTCTGAAAATTTATGGTCTAAACGCATCGAAGCAAATGTTCTCCTGTAACCGGAATTCAGCATAATGCCGTCTTCTTTGGTATTGTTTACCGAAACATTGTAAGTGGTTTTAGAAGTACCGCCCGATAAATTTAACACTTCGGTATTGCTCCATGCCTGGCGACCAAAAACCTTATCCTGCCAATCGATATTTGGAATATTTTTGTAAATGTCAAGATCTTCAAAAGTGCCGTATTTCTTGGTAAAAGTATCTTTAACATCCTGGTTGGTATTGTTGTTATACAGTTCATACTGGTATTTGATAAATTCATAAGGATTCATCACATCCAGCTCATTTACAATCTGTCGCGCACCCGCATAAGCATCAAACGAAACAACCGGTCTTCCTTTTTTACCGCTTTTTGTGGTGATGATTACCACCCCGTTGGCGCCGCGGCTACCATAAATTGAAGTGGAGGCCACATCTTTCAGCACATCGATAGATTGGATTTCATTTGGCGATAAAATAGATAAAGCATTTTCAACCTGAATACCATCTACAATGTATAAAGGAGAATTATCGCCTGTAAGCGAGCTTCCGCCACGTACTTTAATTACAATATCTGCACCCGGACTTCCCTCAGTTGTAGTAACCGATACCCCTGCAAGTTTACCCGCAAGTGCCTGTGCAGCCGTACTCACCGGAAACTGATCGATATCTTTCCCCGTAACGGAAGAAACTGAGCCGGTTAAAGCTTCTTTACGTACCGAGCCATAACCGATATTTACCGTAACCTCTTGTAAAGTATTGGCATCTTCTTCCAGGCTGATATCAAGTTTAGTCTGATCGGTAATGGTTACATTTTTGGTTTTGTAACCTACGTAGGTAAACGTTACCACAGCACCTTTGGCGGGCACACTGATTTTGTAAACCCCGTTTGCATCGGTACTGGCACCTGATTTCGAGTCTTTAACGTTTACACTAACCCCAACAAGTACCTGTCCGTCAGTTTTATCCTTTACCGTTCCGGTAACCTGCCTGGTTTGTGCCGAGGCTACAGATAATCCAAAAAAAGCGAAAAATGCTAAAAAGAGTAGAACTCTGCTCATAAATTATTTATTTGAAGTGATTTGGTTATTTTTAAGATGCTGCAATCGCTTGCATGTAGAATTAAATTCTATTTCGGGATGTTATTGTTTGTTTATATTTGGTTACGTTGATGTAACAATTTTACAAACTAAAAACCGTTTGAAACCATTTTTAACTAAAAAAGTGTGCAAACGTTCCCAAAAACGTTGTTATAACGTTTATTAATCTTGCTGATCCCATCCCCTTAAAGAGATATTTTTTGTAACTTGTACGCACTACGAAAATGAGATTTGAAACATCTACCATAAAGGATATTGCTAAAGCATTAGGACTGTCAACTTCAACAGTTTCAAGGGCTTTAAGAGACCGTTACGAAATTAGTGAGGAGACGAAAAAACTGGTTTTGGCCTATGCCGAAAAGGTTAATTATCGCGCCAATCCCATTGCCCGGAGCCTGAAAGAACGCCGTAGCTATTCTATTGGTATTATTGTGAGCGAAATTGCCAACAATTTTTTTTCGCAGGTAATAAATGGCATTGAATCAATTGCTTATGATCGTGATTACCACGTAATCATCTCTCAGAGTCATGAATCTTACAAACAGGAAAAACTGAATGTTGAGCACCTCGCCTCGCGCTCTATAGACGGTTTGTTGATTGCACTCTCATCTGAAACGCAGGATATCAATTATTTACGCAGCCTGTATGCCAAAGGTTTACCTATTGTTTTTTTTGACCGTGTACCCAAAGATTTTGAAACCCATAAGGTAATCGCCAATAATTTTAAAGGCTCTTTTGATGCAACCGAACACCTCATTTTATCAGGAAAAAGGACTATTGCACACTTAACCAATTCAGAAAACCTTTCGATAACGAAAGAAAGACTGGAAGGTTACAAAGCTGCCCTGGCTAAATACCATATCGAATTTAAACCCGAACTGGTTAAATATTGCCAGCATGGTGGCATGCACAGTGCAGAACTGGAGCAGGCCGTTAAAGAACTTTTACCTTTAAACCCTGATGGGATTTTTATTTCGAGCGATCGTTTAACCACCGGCTGCATTATGGCGCTTAAAAAAACCAATCCCGAGGTGGCGCATAAAATCGCCATTGCAGGTTTTACAAATTCTAATCTGGTCGAATTGTTTAATCCGTCATTAACTTCCGTTAAGCAGCCCGCTTTTGAAATGGGCCAGGTAGCTACCGAGTTATTAATTTCGATGATTGAAGCCAAAAGACCTATTACCGAATTCGAAACCAAAGTTTTAGATACGGAGCTGGTAAAGATGGCGAAGCGATAAGCGGTTTGTGTTTAGCGCTTAGCGAAGGGCGATAGGCGTTTAACTTTACTCCCTCCTCCAGCCCTTCAACTACCAAATTTATCTTTCAACGCTTAACTCCAACTGCTCTACTCCAAACTCCCATCTCTCAACTCCAAACTAATTATTACCTTTGCACCATGGTAGAAATCATATTAAAAAAGGGTAAAGAAAAAGCAGCATTGCAACGACATCCATGGGTATTTTCTGGCGCATTGGAAAAAGTTAAAGGAAAACCTGAAGATGGTGATGTGGTAAAAGTTTTTGCTTTTGATCATGAATTTCTGGCTTATGGTTATTTCAACAGCAATTCGCGGGTTGCGGTTCGTTTGTTAGAATGGGATGAAACACAAAACATTGATAATAACTGGTATCAAAACCGGTTAAAACAGGCCATTGCTTCACGCCAGTTTATTTTAAATGAAAATACCAATACCTGTAGACTGGTTTTTAGCGAGGCCGATTTCCTGCCGGGTTTAATTGTTGATCAATATGCAGATTTCCTTTCCCTGCAGATTTTAAGTTCCGGAATCGAAAAAGTGAAAGAACAGATCGTAGACATTTTAAGAACAGAATTAAAACCGAAAGGAATATTCGATAAAAGTGATGCCACTGCCCGTACCCACGAAGGTTTACCTGTTGAAAACGGTTTGCTTTGGGGCGAAAATCCACCTGAATTTTTAGAAGTAAAAGAAAACGGGATTATTTATCATATTAATATTGCTGAAGGACAGAAATCTGGTTTTTATTGCGATCAGCGTGATAACAGAAGTATTTTGGCAAGTTATACCAAAGGCAAAAAAGTGCTGGATTGCTTTAGTTACAGCGGTGGTTTCAGTTTAAACAGCCTTGCCAACGGAGCGAATAGTGTAATCAGTGTTGATAGTTCTGGTTTAGCGGTTGAAACCTTAAAACAAAATGTAGCGTTAAATAAATTCGATATAAATCAAGTAACAGCCATCCAATCAGACGTAAACAAACAATTACGTGCTTTTAAAGAATCAGGAGAACTATTTGATGTAATTGTACTCGATCCACCTAAATATGCACCATCACGCTCTGCATTGGATCGTGCTGCAAGAGCTTATAAAGATTTAAACCGCCTGGGCATGTTATTGCTTGAAAAAGGTGGTTTATTGGCTACTTTTTCTTGTTCAGGGGCTGTTGATATCGAAACCTTTAAACAAATTATTGCCTGGGCAGCCCTTGATGCCGGTAAAGAAGTACAGATTATCAAACAATTCTGCCAGCCGGAAGATCATCCGGTTAGGATTTCTTTCCCCGAGGGAGAGTATTTGAAGGGGTTGCTGTTGAGGGTTTTATAGGGGTTCATCAGTTCATTTGTCATTAGTTTATTGGTTTGCATGGTGCACAAACTTGAGTACCGCGTTACCCTGGTCTGTGTCCTCACAGATCAGTATTCTATAATTTTAGCCACGGATTCACAGATTAACACAGATTCAGTCTATCATCCTGAGCGTAGTCGAAGGATCTTTATAATAACGTCATTTCGAGCGGAGTGCAACGAAATCGAGAAATCTGCTTCGAGATAAATCTCTCCATTCCGCTTTGCTTCAGTCGAGATGACGATACCCACTTACCCTGGTCTGTGTCCTCACAGATCAGTATTCTATAATTTTAGCCACGGATTCACAGATTAACACGGATTCAGTCTATCATCCTGAGCGTAGTCGAAGGATCTTTATAATACCGTCATTTCGAGCGGAGTGCAACGAAGTCGGGAAATCTGCTTCGAGATAGATCTCTCCCTGCCCGAAGCAGGCGGGCGTTCTGCTATGCTACAGTCGAGATGACGATGCTTTTTTCGAAAAGTCTTTCAATCCTTGGTCTGTGTCTCCACAGACCAATAATCTTATAATTTCAGGCCACAGATGCGCAGATTGACGCGGAATTTAACTCGATTTGTCCTCCTGAGCGTAGTCGAAGGATCTTTGTGCATTTGTGGTTAAGATTGGTTCATTTGTCATTCGTTTATTGGTTAGCATGGTTCAGAAATCTGATGGCGTAGATTGATTCGTCATTGCGAGAAGGCTTTTTCAGCCGACGAAGCAATCTTTCTGGCAAAGATCGCTAGCAGGAAAGATTGACTCGTCGTTCCACCTCGCAATGGCGCCAACTGAAAACTCAACTGTTCAAAAAACTTTGCTACAGTTCCTCCGAACTTTCCGGGAGCCGCTCGTATTCCCCTTTCCAGGCATAAAAACCGAAAATCATCAATCCCAAACTGATCGGCAGGAAAATAAACAGGATAATTCCCCATTGTAAAATCGTATTGGTACGTTCGATATCAGTATGCGTTAAACCTACTTTATCAATCGCCTGTAAAAACAGAAAAGTCATGGTCAATGGTCCCAAAACCATCCAAACCAAACCTAAAATTTTCTTTAACGTATTCATCCTTTTTGTATTAATCGTTAATGTTTTCGTCTCTTTTATTCGATAAATAAATCGTTCCGATAATCAAACTAAGTGCCGCAATGCCTATCGGGTACCACAAACCTGATAACGGCGTAGAACCCGAAAAACTTGCAATTAAGGTCGCAATAAACGGAACAAGTCCACCAAAAACACCGTTACCGATATGGTAGGGTAACGACATCGAAGTGTACCTGATCTTAGTTGGGAACAACTCTACCAGAAACGCCGCAATTGGTCCATAAACCATCGTTACCAATAAAATCTGGAAGAAAATTAAACCCACAAATTTCCAGAAAACTGGTGTAGCCAAAACTTTGTCTTTAATCACTTCTTTACCCAAAAGAATACCTCTTGTTGCAGAAACAGTATCTATCTGAACTTTATTAAATGCTGCTCCATTTTTGAGGAGTACTTTAACAGATGTTGTTCTTAAACTATCTGGCGAATCTGCAATTAAAACTGAGGTTATTGGTGCAGGGGTAGATGACAAAATATCCGTCTGTTCAATTTTTGTATAATCTGTATCATCCAAAAATATTTGATAAATGGGACGGTAAAAAAGGATTCCCAGCAACATTCCGCTCAACATAATCCACTTTCTTCCTACCTTATCACTCCAGGCACCAAAAACTACGAAAAATGGTGTGGCAAAGGCAATTCCCCAGAGTAAAATGTATCTCGAATCATTAAAATCCAGTTTGCAGGTATTTTCTAAAAAAGATTGTGCATAAAACTGGCCTGTGTACCAGATTACACCCTGGCCCATGGTAGCCCCAAAAAGTGCGAGCAGCACCATTTTAAAATTTGCTTTATTGTTAAAACTTTCCTTTAAAGGGTTTTTAGATACATTTCCTTCAGCTTTCAGTTTTGAAAACATAGGCGATTCGTGCATTTTCATGCGGATATATATCGAAACCACCACCAGTACAATCGATAGCAGAAAAGGAATCCGCCAGCCCCAGTCGCCAAACGTTTCGGCACCCAAAATATTCTTGGTAATGACGATAATTCCCAACGAAAGAAAAAGTCCTAAAGTAGCCGTAGTCTGGATCCAGCTGGTAAAAAATCCTCGTTTATTTTTCGGTGCATGTTCGGCTACATAAGTTGCTGCGCCACCATATTCGCCGCCCAAAGCCAGGCCCTGAATCAATCTCAATACCAATACCAGAATAGGCGCTGCATAACCAATGCTTTTATAAGAAGGAATTAAACCGATAAAAAATGTCGATCCGCCCATCAGTACCAGTGTGAGCAAAAAGGTATATTTCCGGCCGATTAAATCACCTAACCTGCCAAAAACCAATGCACCAAAAGGGCGAACAATAAATCCGGCAGCAAATATGGCCAGGGTATTAATTAAAGCCGAAGCACCGGCATCTTCAGGGAATAATTGATGACCAATGATGACCGCGAGGCTACCAAAAATGTAAAAATCGTACCATTCTATCAGTGTGCCCAGTGATGATGCACCAATAACTTTAAAAATGTTGTTTTTGGGTAACGTTTCGCTCATAAGAAAAAGAATATTTGGTTCTCCAAGATAAACATTTGAATTACAATCGGCAACCTGTACTGTCTGTCAATTAATTTGTTACATAATCAAACATTTCGGCTTTAGTTTTGTATTTTCATCCGTAACTATTTTATTTTCCATTCAGATTATATGCTTTTAATACAAAATATCAGGTTAAGCAGGATTTTAAGAAATACGTGGCATGTTGATCTGATTATGATCGCCTCTTGTACGGCAGCCTACCTTGTTCGTGAGTATTTAATTGCCCACCATTTCTCCATTCCATCCATTATTCCAACCGTTTTAGGTACAGCAATTGCTTTTTTTATCGGTTTTAACAATAATCAGGCTTACGATCGGTGGTGGGAAGCCCGGAAAGTATGGGGTGCATTGGTAAACGATTCCCGCTCTTATGCACGGGCTTTGATTAATTATGTTGATGAGGATGAAGAAAGTGTGAAACGCATGGTGTACAGGCATATCGCTTTTTTATATGCGCTAAAAGCTAATTTAAGAAACACGGTTGATGAAATTTATACCAAATATCTACCGGAAGCCGATTTAAATGAAATAAAAAAACACAATAATGCACACAATGCCCTGCTTAACATCCAATCGCGGGATTTGCAGAAGTTAGCAAAAGCAAATAAAATTGATGGTTTCCGTTTTATAGAAATTAATGAAATGCTTACCCGATTTTCAGATTCGATGGGAATGAGCGAAAGGATAAAAAATACGATATTTCCAACCACCTACACCTATTTAACTAAGGTATTTATCTGGTTGTTTGTGGTAACTTTTACCCTTGTAATTAGTCAGGATGCCGGACCTGCAGCCATATTTTTAGGCTGGCTGATTGGTTTCGTATTTGTTTCTACACAGATTAACGGGATGAGTCTGGTAAATCCTTTCGAAAACAATTCTGCAGGTGTACCGCTTAATCAAATCACCCGGACCATCGAAATTAACCTGTTACAAATGCTGGAAGAAGAAGAAATTCCAGAACCTGTTAAACCAATCAATGACGAATATATTCTTTAAATTTTAACAACTTTCTTGCTGACAAATCAAAAACTAAGCTAAGCATTTCAACTATTCTTTTGGATCTTAGCGAGACGCTAAGACCAGAGGATATTTTAATAGATTTTTCGTTATGGCGAGGCACGAAGCAATCTTACAACGATCGCTTGCCCAAACGCAATATTTAAGATGCCTTATCCAATGAAAATTAGCTTCATAATGTCCAGCAAAGATCATCCTTTCCAATGCTTCACAGATTCTTCACTGCGTTCAGAATGACAGAGTGGTATTTAACTTCTCTTCAAACAAAACCGACTTAGCTTTAAACTGAGGATCTGTAAATGAAATATTTGCTGTAGCATAAATAATCTTTCCATCCTTGCCTACCAGAACATTTGATGGAAAACCATGATTGATGTTCAACCTGCGGATTTCATCTTTACTCAAAGAAACAATTTCATATTGATAACCATTCCGTTTTTGAAAACGTTTGGCGCTTGCAGGAGCATCGTGGGTAATACCGATAAACCTCACGCCATTTTCGCCATATTTGGTTACCAGCCTGTTTAACTCAGGCATTTCGGCAATGCGGGGCGGACATTTTTCGAACCAGAAATTGATTACGGTTACCTGGTTTTTTAAATCAGCATTGCTGAAAGCTTTTTTGTTAATCGTTAATCCTTTAAAAGCCGGGAGTTCTTTTCCTGCTAAATCTTCGAAAAAGGTTTCCTGTGTAGCCCATTTAACCGGAGCATCTTGCGCCAGCACTTTTAGCGAAAAAACAGAAAGCAGGGTAATCAGTAAAAATTTCATCGGCGATAAATATAAAAAAAGTCCTGCCAATGCGGCAGGACTTTATAGTTTGTTTGGTTTTAAAATTCTTATTTAAAAGTAACCGACCCGTACTCGGTTTTAACAGATACGTTTGAAGCACCACCGCTGCCAATCTTACCCGAATATTTTTTAGTTTCATCATCTTTGCTTACCATGCTCGAGGTTACGTTCGAACCATATTTAAATCCGGCATAAGAGGTAGAAACATTAAAAGTACCATTATAACGGTCGGCAAAGCCAAGGCTTACGCTTACATATTCTCCACCAAAACTGAAGTTTCTGCAGGCGGCTGTAATTTCATTTACGCTCAAACGGTTGTAGTCCATGTTAATATTCGCATCGCCATTTAAGGTACCCAAAGTAACGTTAGAATATTCTGCATTTACTGCTATTTTACCTGCTGAAGCGATATTTAAGTCGCCATAAGCCTGTTTGGCAACCGTATTGCCCCGCACCGTATTGATATTTACCTTGGCATATTCTGAATTTAAAAGCAGGTTACCGCCAATGGTGCCAATGGTTAGGCCCTTGCCATATTGCACCTTAATATCAGCCGATTTTCTGATGGTATTAATGTTTACCGCAACGTATTCTGCATCAAGTTCTAAGGTGCCAACAGCACCGATTGTTACCGGGCCATTGTATTCATGTTTCACCACGGCAGCATTTAAATCCTGAATATCACATTTACCATACTGCACATTAATGTAATTATTAGCGTTGCTTAAATTACCTGCAACCAGATTGCCATACTCAACTTTTAAAGATGTAGGACCGGCAAAATTGCCCATTTCTACACTGCCGTATTGTTGTAAAACTGTTAAAGGATTTATAGCCGGCATGTAAACCGTATAAATTACCTTAACTTCCCTCCTCCAGGTGGTTACCCCGTTTTTAACACCGCGGCCATAACGTCCGTTCCTGTCGCCCATATTGGTTTTAACAGAAACCACATCTCCGTTTTTAGAAGCGTCGATATTTACACCGTCGATCAATCTTTGTACATCACTATCCGAATTGCTGTAAGCTTTAATGTCTACATCTACTTTTACTTCCTTCCTGTCCCAGGTTTTAATGGTGATGGCTCCGTATTGGTTGTTTAAATTAATCTTATCATTATTATCTACACTAAAACTCTTGCTAAAAGATTTAGAACGTTCGGCGTCACTCCCTGTTTGGGTGCTTTTTGAGTAACTCACCATAGCCAGCGAAGTCGACTTATCGGAAGCTTCTGCAACTGCTTTTTCAGTTGGGTTATTCACCGCAATTTCTTGTGCATTGGTTTTTACGGCGATTAAAGCCATAAAGGCTAAAAATATTTTTATCGTTTTCATGTGTTTGTTAATTGTTAAACATTTAAAAGCTTAAAACCTGCCGGCTGGTAATAAGCAATGTAAATGTGGTGAGCGTTCTCCTCCTGGTATCAGGTAGTGTAAATCAGGTATCAAGACTGATTTCGGCTACTGTTTTAATTTATATCTGGTTAACCCTTTTATAATCGTCAACCTGGTTAATAATCAATAATTGTTGTTTTAATAACTGTAACTGTATTTCGCGGTTTTTAACCATGGCCTTTACCACAAAAGTTTGGTTGGGCGAGGTTGGCAGTTCTGCCTTTAACCTTTCGTAATCTTCATCAAGCTTTCTCAGGTCGGCAGTAAATTTTTTATATAATTCAGGGTTTGCCGAGGCGAAAATGGCCAAACTATCTCTTTTTTCAGTAATTAAGCCTGCAAAGTGGACTTCTTTTTTTGCATACGAAGCACTAACGTCGGCTATTTCTAAATCTTTGTTTTGTAACCTTCCGGCGTACAGCCAAACTAAACCGAAAACCACTACAATAGCTGCTGCTGCACTCATCCATAAATACAGCTTTACCGGCTTTTTTTTCTTTTTAGCATCTAAACCCTGTTCAATCTTTGCCCAAAGATCGGCCGATGGCTCCATGATATCAAAAGCTTTACGGTTATCCTTTACAAAGGTTTCTAATCTGTTATTCATCTCTCATCCCTTTCTGTTCTAAAATACTTTTTAACTTCTTTTTTGCCCTCATGTACTGTGTACGACTGGTGTTTTCACTTATTTTTAAAATGTGTGCAATCTCTTCATGGTCGTAACCTTCTAACAGGTACAAGCTCAGTACCACGCGGTAACCATCGGGTAACTGGGTAATGGCCTGTCTTATCTCTTCGGCCTGTAATTGCACTTCACTGTCGTCAAAACTATCTTCATCCGGCACTTCCGATATTTCTTCCGTACCTACAAATTCCATCTTGCGTTTACGCAGGTAGTTGATGGATTTGTTGATCACAATCTGCTTGAGCCAAAGTCCGAAGGTGGTTTCCTGCCTGAAATCAACAATTCTGGTAAAAGCATCCAAAAATGCTTCCTGTAAAACATCCTCAGCCTCTTCCTCATAATTTAAAATGCGCAGCGCAACATTATACATGGCCTTGGCATACAGCTTGTACAATTCAAACTGTGCTGCGCGGCTGCCCTGCATGCATTTTTTTACGAGGTCCAGGTTTTTATCAATGTAAACGGCTTCCAAAATTTCGAATATTCTGATTATAAGACATAAGGGATTTTAAAACGTTGCATCAAGGTATAAAAAAAGTTTAAAATATGTTAATTCAGTATTAAGATTAAAATCAAATGTGTTGGGAGGTTGAAGGACAAAGTATGAAATACCTCCTGGTTTGTAAAGAAACGCTTAATTAATAGGAAATGATTGGTTCTGTGCCTTTGGCCGTTGCAGTCCCGCTTTTTGGTACGAGTTCCGATGAAGGATCGGAAGCTCTTCCCGGCAATCGGGTTTAGATACAAAGTTTTATGCCTTGAAACGAACCTTTGTTAAATAAACCCGACAGGAGCAGGCATCCCGATTTTTCATCGGGATAAAGCGGATGGCGGGACTACAGTGCCTATGAAAGGCTGATCTTTCATTTCCTAAAAAAGAAAAAATATTAAGATTATTAGGAAATGGTTGGTTCTGTGCCTTTGGCCGTTGCAGTCCCGCTTTTTGGTACGAGTTCCGATGAAGGATCGGAAGCTCTTCCCGGCAATCGGGTTTAGATACAAAGTTTTATGCCTTGAAACGAACCTTTGTTAAATAAACCCGACAGGAGCAGGCATCCCGATTTTTCATCGGAATAAAGCGGATGGCGGGACTACAGCACCTATGAAATGCTATCCTTTCATTTCCATAATATGAAAAACATTTTATAACTATTCAAAAATTCACGATTTCAATTTTTTTGACATTTGTGGAAAATCAGCTTCCTCATCATCATAAATTTGAAAACCCTGCTACAAACCATTAACTTCATGCCATGGAAACCGATTTAATTATTTCTGCCATTAACGAGCTACACCAAAAAGCAAACCTGGCTTTAGAAAATAAAGATTTAACGGCTTACGCAGCCATGTTTGATGATGCTTTTAGTTTTGCCCCTTTCGAAAAATCAGCTATAAATAAACGCGATTATACCATCGATATAAAAAAACATTTCAACAATGCTAAAGAAATCCATACCAGTTATTACCGGATAAAATCTTCTATTGAAGATGATGTTTTTACTGAGAAAATTGCCCGAAAATCAATTATTTTAAAACCTAAGCTGCTGGTTTTTTCCAAAAAACAGACCATTCAGACGGAAGAAATTTACCATTGGAAAAATATTAAAGGGGAATGGAGGGTAATTGCGCTCGAAATTGTGTTAGAAGAAAAGTATTAGTCTAAATGTATAGCTCTTTCATTTTTTGACCTACATCAAAGGTTAGGCCTGTTAATACCTGCACTTTTGGGGTATTAAAAAAATATAAAATGAAAAAAGAATACTTTAGGTACATCAATACTTTATTTGTGGTAATACCCATGACATTAATTATGGCTTTTGTAGGTTTAATGCGCAATTACGGTTTTGGTGAAGACTGGATAATCAAATTTTTAAAAGCGTGGAGCGTTATGCTGCCCGTAGCTTATTTTGCAGCATTTATCATTATTCCGAACGCCCGTAAGCTTGCTGAAAAAATTGCAGGTAAACCTTAAATTATTTATAAATATGTACAAACTGCTTCCGGATTATATTAAGGAAAAAATCACGATCAGCGATCCGGATCTGGAAACAGTATTGTCGTATTTTAAACCACAAAAGTTAAAAAAAAATGAAATCCTGGTTAATCCTGGCGAAAAACCACAAAGGATTTATTTTGTCGTAAGTGGCTGTTTGAGGATTTTTTTTCTTACCGAAGGCGGTGCTGAAGCCACCAGGCATTTTGCCTTCGAAAACCAGTTTGCAACCGCTTTGGTTAGTTTTATTACCGGCGAAATTTCTAAAGAATATGTTCAGGCTATAGAAGATACCGAGGTATATTTTATCTGGCAAAGCGATTTTTACGAATTGCTTAAAATTATTCCTCAATGGGAAAAACTCTACCGCCATTACCTGGAATATGCCTATGTAACCAATACCAACCGCTTAATGTCGTTTATTACGCTCGATGCAACCGAACGTTACCGCCAGTTGCTGGCGCAAAACCCAAACGTGGTGATGCGTATGCCGAACAAAATGGTGGCCTCTTATTTAAATATTTCTCAGGAAACGCTGAGCAGATTGAAATCAAAAGCATAAATTTAAGCAAGGCATTAAATAGTGTTACTTTTTCTTTGGGTTCTTCGTGCCTCCGCGGTCCACAAAGGCAAATCTTCTATTGCAAAATTTCCTTAAATCTTCTGCGCTGAACTTTAAAACAAAATCGGTATTTTTGCCGCTCAATTTAGATTATATATATGTTAAGAACAGTAACTTGTGGTGCATTAAACCTAAATAACTTAGGCGAAAGTGTTACGTTATGTGGTTGGGTACAAAAATCAAGAGATTTGGGCGGTATGACTTTTATCGATATCCGCGATCGTTATGGTATTACCCAGTTGGTTTTTAACATGGACGACAATAAAGCGCTTTGTGAAACTGCACGTACTTTAGGCCGTGAGTTTGTAATTAAAGCGGTTGGTACGGTTGTAGAAAGAAGCAACAAAAACCCAAAAATGTCAACAGGTGATGTTGAAATTAAAGTTTCAGCTCTGGAGATTTTAAATGCTGCAAAATTGCCTCCTTTCATGATCGATGATGAAACAGACGGTGGTGATGAGTTGCGTATGAAATACCGCTATCTGGATTTACGCCGTAACCCGGTTCGTAATAACCTGGTTTTGCGTCATAAAATGGCACAATCGGTTCGCCGTTATTTAGATGCTTTAGATTTTATTGAGGTAGAAACACCTGTATTGATCAAATCAACACCGGAGGGTGCCAGGGATTTTGTGGTGCCTAGCCGCATGAACGAGGGTGAGTTTTATGCTTTGCCTCAATCGCCGCAAACCTTTAAACAATTGTTAATGGTTTCGGGTTTCGACCGTTATTTCCAGATTGTAAAATGTTTCAGGGATGAAGATTTAAGGGCCGATCGTCAGCCCGAATTTACACAGATCGACTGCGAAATGTCGTTTATTGAGCAGGAAGATATCTTAAATACTTTTGAAGGTTTAATCCGTACCTTATTTAAAGAAGTGCGTAATTACGATTTACCGGAGGTTCCGCGTATGCAATACGCTGATGCGATGCGTTTATACGGTTCTGATAAACCCGATACCCGCTTTGCAATGCAGTTTGTAGAGCTCAACGATCTGGTAAAAGGAAAAGGTTTCCCTGTTTTCGATAATGCTGAACTGGTTGTGGGTATTAACGCTAAAGGCGCTGCAAGCTATACACGTAAGCAATTAGATGAACTAACTGATTTTATTAAACGCCCGCAAATTGGTGCTACCGGCCTGATTTATGCCCGTCATAACGAAGATGGAACCATTAAATCATCAGTAGATAAGTTCTTTAATGAAGAAGACCTGAAACAATGGAGCGAGGCTTTCGCAACCGAAAAAGGCGATTTATTGCTGATTTTAGCAGGTACTACTGATAAAGTGCGTAAACAATTAAACGAGCTTCGTTTAGAAATGGGTAACCGTTTGGGTTTACGTGATAAAAATACTTTTTCTGCCCTGTGGGTACTTGATTTCCCGCTTTTAGAATGGGATGAAGAAACAGAACGTTACCATGCCATGCACCACCCGTTTACTTCGCCTAAGCCTGAAGATATTGCCTTGCTGGATACGAAACCTGGTGAAGTAAGGGCCAATGCTTACGATATGGTTATTAATGGAACCGAAGTTGGCGGCGGATCTATCCGTATCCACGACCGTGCATTGCAGGCTTTAATGTTTAAACATTTAGGTTTCAGTGCAGAAGAAGCACAAAAACAATTTGGTTTCTTAATGGATGCTTTCGAATTTGGCGCACCTCCACACGGCGGTATTGCTTTTGGTTTCGATCGTTTAACTTCAATTTTCGCAGGTTTAGATTCAATCCGTGATGTAATCGCATTCCCTAAAAATAACTCAGGCAGGGATGTAATGATTGATAGTCCGAGTACTATTGATGAAAAGCAATTGAAAGAATTAAAAATTAAAACGGATTTGTAGATTTATTAGTTTACCAGCCATTGGCCATTAGTTTATTGGTTCGGGAGCATAAAGCAATTCCACAAAAAAAGCCTTAGAATTTAATTCTGAGGCTTTTTGATTTAAGATCATTTTGGCACCATGCTCATTAACGAACTAATGACTAATGAACCATTGAACTAGTAAGTTTCACTATCAGGCGGAATGCCATAATCAATAAACTTCTTGTCCTTTTTTTCTTTCTTTTTACCAAACCAGCCTTTAACCGAGTTAAAAATGGCCGACAAATGTTCAGCGTCCAGTGATTTGCCTACTTTGCCAGAAATTAAACCTACGGCTGCCTTTGTTAAAAAGCCTGCACCTCTGAATATGGTTTTATTCATTACCATGGGTAAAAGTAACGACATGGCAGTGCCGCTGATGTTTAACTTTTCGTCGGCTTTAAATAGGTTATTCGGGGTGGCGTACCTTTTAATCAGGGCACCTAACGTAAACTGTTTAAGAAACGTTTTGGTATCCGTTTTAAGCATATTCTGCTTAAGTGTGTACTCAACCTTAAGTTCTAATTTTCTAGCCTGCAGGTCGTTCAGGTTGCGGATGTCTTTATAGCTTCTCATCTTCCTCCTTATCTGCAAGTTTATCGAAGTATTTTCTAATGGCTATATTGATAATTGCTTTTTCGATGTATTTATCCTTGGTTAAATAAACAATGATGGCCAATAAAATATAGAACAAGGAAACACAGCCAAAACCACCCGCATAACTGCCCAAAAGATCGGATACGTAAAGCGCCAGGGTTACAGAGCCAAATAAAAAGGCTAATATAAAGCAAACAATAACGGCAGTACTGGTTACCAGATCGGCAAAAATTTTCGATGCTTTTTCTACAATATAAAGTCTGGTGTACTCTACCCGGGCCTCTAAAAAGCCTTTAGCATCGTCTACAAGATCTTCAATACTTTTATCTTTATTCTCCTGCATAATTCAGATGAGGTTTAACCGGGCAAAATACCCGGCTATGCAATATTTTATTTATTAAGCGTGCTCTACGTCGTCGCTGTATTCTTCTTCTACACTTCTCAATTTGGTTTTGATAGAGCTTACCACTTTATCTTTCAAGCTCGCCAGGTTGTTAATTTCATCAGCAGCTTTATCTTTGATAGAGTCGCCCAGATCTTTTAACGATTGACTTAATTTATCACGTGTTTCATCACCTTTATCTGGTGCGAACAAAATTCCTAGGGCTGCACCGGCAGCTAATCCAGCTAAAAGCGCAACTACAACTTTTGAGTTATCATTCATAATTAATGTATTTTAAGGGTTTAACAATTATGTACAATATAAAACTACTACATTATTTTATTGTTAAGCTATATTTATAACTCACTATGCTCATTATTTGTTTTAATTCTTTCCAATCTTTCTGATGCAAGCGTACTGGTTTCGTAAATTTTAATGAGCAAAATAAAATAAGACAATAGCAAGGGGCCAAAAACAAGGCCTAATATTCCGAATAAAGGAATACCAATAATTACGCCAATTACTGTAATTATAGGATGAATGTTGCCAACTTTTTTTGCAATGATGAAACGCAGCACGTTATCGATGTTAATAATTACTACAAAACCAAAAATAAGCATGGCCCAGCCGGCAAAATTATTTCCATTGGCAATTTGCAAAATGGCAGCGGGTACAAAAACAACAGGAGGGCCCAAAACCGGGACAAATGAAATAAATGTGGTAATAACGCCCCAAAAAACAGGGTCTTTATACCCCAAAACATAAAATGAAAGGCTTACTAACGATCCTTGTACCAAACAGATTAATCCCTGGCCTAGTACATTGGCATAAGTGGTATTCCGCATTTCATCACCAAACCGGAGCGCATTCTGTTCTCTGAAAGGAGCATATTTTATTAATGAAAATTCGAATTTTTTCCGTTCAATCAGCATAAAATAGAGTAAAAAGTACATCACCAGTAAACTCAATATAATATTTACTGCACTCGAAATAAGCGAGGGAAAAAGCTGTGTGGCCCAGTTGCCTAAGCGGTTCATACCGTCCTGAATCAGTTCCTGGTTAATTTTTATTGGGACAAGATGCTGTAATTTAACTAAAAGGTTTTTAAAAAAGATTTCGTTGCTGCGTAGCTCTGAAATTTTGCTGATTACCATGCTGCTTAGCGCATAAAAAGGCAATACAATTAAAATAATGCTGATGGTGATGAGTAAAATAGCCACAAACCTTTTATTCCATCCTTTATTTTCTGCGAGGTGAATGTAAGCGGGCCGCATCATGGTGTACAATACCAGGGTGCTCAGGATGGCGCTAAAAATACTTTGTAAAGAATAAGCAATTAAAATTCCAAGCGCAATAATGATAACAAGGTTAATGTTGTTACGCTGTTTATAAGAAAATACTGACATAATTTAGGACGCTTGGATTATTCTTTAAAATACCAAATGAGCCTGTTTTGTTTTATCGATTTTCAATTTCTTCTTCATTGAGATTAATCACCTTTATTTTATTATACAGTGTTTTTCTGTCAATCTGGAGTATTTTGGCCGCCTTGGTTTTATTAAGTTAACTTCTTTTAAAACATTTAAAATGGCAGTATATTCTGCTTCTTTAGTTAGTTTCTTCAAATCCTGGGCGGTATTGCCTGATTTTTTTAAGGCGGTAAGTCTTTTTTCGCGCTGCTGACTTTTAGCAGAACTGACCTTTTCGAATTCCAGGGGCAAAGCACTCATTTCGATCTGGTGTCCGTTAGTTAGTAAAGCCACGCGCCTGATTACATTTTTAAGTTCGCGTACATTACCGGGCCAGTTGTAGGTTAAAAAGCAATTTTTAACTTCTTTAGAAAAAGAAACAATGTTTTTATTAAGTTCTTCGTTTGCTTCTGCCAAAAAACAATCTGCAAAAACAAGTATGTCTTCACTTCTGTCTTTTAAAGATGGAACGTTGATGGAAAATTCGTTAAAGCGGTGGTATAAATCCTCTCTGAATGTTCCTTTTTGAATACAGTTTTCGAGATTTTCATTTGTGGCAATAATAATCCTCACATCGAGGTCTATTTCTTTTGTACTGCCTATGCGTTTAATTTTTCGTTCCTGCACGGCCCTTAGTAAGATAGCCTGGGTTTCGTACGATAGGTTGGCTACCTCATCAAGAAACAAGGTTCCGCCGTTGGCCTGTTCAAAATGCCCTACTTTGGTAGATAATGCACCTGTAAACGATCCTTTTTCATGCTCAAAAAACTCACTTGCAGCCAGTTCTTTGCTTAAAGAACCACAGTCCATGGCCACAAAGGGTTCATTTTTGCGTAAGCTGTTCAGGTGAATGGTTTTGGCTACACACTCTTTTCCTGTGCCACTTTTTCCATGCAAAATAATGCTGTAATTGGTTGGTGCAACCAGATTAATCTGCTCTAAAAGCTTTAATGAAGGTTTGCTTTTACCTTCAACATATTTAGGAAAATTAAGCATTTCTGCCTTATTTTCGTTTTTATTGCTGTTGTGTTTTTTTAATGCTTTTTTAGTCTCCAGCGATTTGTTTACGGTATTTAAGATCTCATCGGGGTAGAGCGGCTTAACGATGTAATCATAAGCGCCCATTTTAATCAGCTCTACAGCAAGCCTGATGTCTGAGTAACCTGTAATAATAATAACACCGGTGGCAGGATAATTTTCCTTCACGTGTTTTAAAATTTCTCTGCCATCTGTATCGTCAAGGCGATAGTCGCATAAAATCAGGTCGAACTTTTCATTTTCCAGCATCTCTATTGCTGAAGTACCTGTTGTGGTATTCGAAACCTCAAAGCCGTTTTTAGTTAGATACCTGGATAATAATAGCCCTACATTTATTTCATCGTCGATTATAAGTATTTTATTTTTCATTAATAGGATTTTTTATTGATTAAAGAACCCCAAATAATTAAGTAGGATGAGTCAAAAATATTCAGATTAAATCACACATAATTACTCAAAAATTATGACAGTGGGAAATATTTTCTACACTTTTGATTTTTGCGAATAGATTTAATACTACACGGTTGTTAATGTCCTGTAAAACTGGCTTTTCTTTTTTCTAAAAATGCAGTAACCCCTTCTTTAAAATCAGCAGTTTCAAAGCATTTGCCGAAAGATTCTATTTCTGTTGCATAGCCATTATCATCATTTAAAGAAGCAATTACCGATTTTATGGCAGCAGAAATGGCTAAAGGCGCGCGTTGCTTAACCACATTGAGGATTTCTTCTACCTTGCTGGTTAAATCCGCTTGCGGAACAACGTGGTTTACCAGGCCAATTTTTCCCGCTTCTTCGGCAGTAATCATATTAGCCGTTGCAATAAGTTCAATCGCTTTGCCTTTTCCAACCAGCTGTGTAAGTCGCTGGGTACCTCCATAACCTGGTATCAAACCCAAAGTTACTTCAGGAAGCCCTAATTTGGCGTTTTCGGATGCAATACGGATGTGACAGGCCATCGCAAGTTCCAGTCCGCCGCCTAGTGCGAATCCATTAATTGCAGCAATAAATAATTTTGGCGAATTTTCGATGGCATTAAATACCTCATCTTGTCCGCGTTTGGCCAGTTCTTCTCCCTGTTTGCCACTGTAGTCTGCAAATTCCTTAATATCAGCGCCTGCAACGAAAGCTTTTTCTCCCGCCCCGGTTAAAATAACGCCCCTCACTTCATCGGTTTTGCCTGCATAAGCAATTACTTCGGCGAGTTCGGCTAAAGTATCCTTATTTAATGCGTTAAGCGATTTTTCGCGGTTTATGGTAATGTATAAAATGTTTTCTTTTACTTCTGTAATTAAATTCTGGTATGCCATAGCTTAAAAATTTCTGTTTTCAGTAACCCAATTTTGAATATATTCTACAATACTTGCCATTGTTGTGCCTGGCGGAAATAGTTCTCCAACGCCGAGGCTGGCAAGTTTTAACCGGTCAGCCTCCGGGATAATTCCTCCACCGGTTAATAACACATCATCCATCTGTTTTTCTTTCATAAAATGGATAATTTTTGGAAAAACGGTCATATGCGCACCAGAAAGTATCGAAATCCCGATGGCATCAACATCCTCCTGGAGTGCCGTATTTACCACCATTTCTGGTGTTTGGCGGAGGCCCGTATAAATTACTTCCATGCCGGCATCGCGTAAAGAAGTGGCGATTACCTTGGCGCCCCTGTCGTGACCATCCAGGCCAACTTTAGCCACCAGAACGCGTATAGGCCGGTTTAATATTTTGCTCATAAATGAATATTAAGTTGATGTAAATGTATTGATTTTATTAACGAATAGAGAAACAGGCCGTATAGATTATCGCTGATGCTTCATAGCCATTGCCTGTAAGAGCAAACCGGCACAGCATTTTACAACTATTAATGAAATTCTATCACCACTAATGTTAACTGTATGCTAATAAACCGTTAATCATTGCATAAATACGCTCAATCTTTTTACATTTGCATTCCTAATTTACAGGTTTTTATGAGTGAAGAGAAGTCATTGAACTTTATTGAAGAAATTGTTGAGAACGACTTAAATAGTGGTAAGTATGAAACTTTGGTTACGCGTTTCCCGCCGGAGCCTAATGGTTATCTGCACATCGGCCACGCGAAAGCAATATGCTTAAATTTCGGACTAACACAAAAATATGGCGGTTATACCAACCTGCGTTTTGATGATACCAATCCGGTAACGGAGAAAACAGAATACGTTAACAGCCAGCAGGAAGATATCAGGTGGCTGGGTTTTAACTGGAAAAATGAATTGTATGCATCAGATTATTTTGATGAACTTTATGGTTTTGCAGTTAAGCTGATCGAAAAAGGATTGGCTTATGTGGATGAAAGTTCGGCAGATGAAATTGCGGCTTTAAAAGGCACACCAACAGAACCTGGTCAAGACAGTCTACACCGTAACCGTACCATCGAAGAGAACCTCGATATTTTCACCAAAATGAAAAATGGTGAATTTGCCGATGGTGCTTATATTTTGCGGGCTAAAATCGATATGGCAAGTCCGAATATGTTGATGCGCGATCCGATTATTTATCGCATTAAACATGCAGAGCATCACCGGACAGGCAACAAATGGTGCATTTACCCGATGTATGATTTTGCCCACGGACAAAGTGATAGCATTGAAAACATCACACACTCGATTTGTACTTTAGAATATGTTTCGCACCGCGAACTGTACGATTGGTTTATCGAAAAATTAGAGATTTTCCCTTCTAAACAATATGAATTTGCCCGTTTAAATCTTACCAGTACGGTAATGAGCAAACGTAAGCTTTTGCAATTGGTTAACGAGAAGCTGGTAAGCGGTTGGGACGACCCACGGATGCCTACAATTTCGGGCCTGCGCAGAAGAGGATTCACACCAAAAAGTATCCGCGAATTTTGTGAGCGTATTGGTATTGCCAAACGCGAGAATTTAATTGAGCTGAGTTTGTTGGAGTTCTGTATCCGTGAGGATCTGAACAAAACAGCTAACCGTGTAATGGCGGTTTTAGATCCGATTAAACTGGTGATTTCCAATTACGAAAAAGGAACAGAAGATTTAATCGGTGAGAACAATCCGGAGGCTGAAGATGGAGGAGGTACACGTGTAATTCCTTTTAGCAGCGAGCTTTGGATTGAGCGTGAAGATTTTATGGAAGTACCTGCTAAAAAATGGTTCCGTTTGGCACCGGGTGCAATGGTTCGTTTAAAATTTGCCTACATTGTGAAGTGCGAAGATTTTGTGAAAGATGAAAACGGAAACGTTACCGAAATCCGTTGTACTTACATTCCTGAATCGAAAAGTGGAAGCGATACCAGCGGTATCAATGTTAAAGGTACCATCCATTGGGTGAGTGCGCCACATGCTAAAACTGCTGAAATCCGCTTATACGACCGTTTATTCACATCAGAAACACCAGATGCTGAGGAAGGCGACTTTAAAGATTATTTAAACCCTGAAAGTTTAACGGTTTTACCTAACGCTTACATCGAACCTGCACTGGCAGACGCCGATTTAGATGGCCGTTACCAGTTTATCCGTAAAGGTTATTTCTGTTTAGATAAAGATTCTACTGCTGATAAACTGGTTTTCAATAGAACGGTAACACTAAAAGATACATTTAAGAAGCCGAATTAATTTTTTCTTTTTTGGCCGCAGATAGGCACAGATGAGCACAGGTAAATGTGGTTAGTCTGTGCTTTTTTGTTAGCTCGTTGGTTTATTCGTCATTGGTCATTAGTCATTGGTGGGTTTTGGCGCCAAATCATTCCATCATCCATTTTTTTTACATCTTCCATCATAACCGCAAAAATGATTAGGTTGATTGGTCATTAGCCATTGGTTGGTTATGGCGCCAGATCATTCCATTATCCATTTTACATCTTCCATTACTAAATGCGAAGCTCGCAAAGTAGCGACGCGAAGTACGCTGAGAAGAGTATTTTGCACCTAAACTTCAGACATCGGTCCTCCGACTTTTCGGACTCATTTGCGCTAACCGCCGAACGCCACCCGCCTAGTACTTCACATACACATTATAAAGCACCAAAATATCAACCGGCGTTAAAGTCGGTGTAATATCACTCTGTATAAAATGGATTTTAAAAGCTGTAATTGCTGCCGGCAGGTTGCTGGTATCGTAACCGATATATTTTAAAGCCATTTCGGTGTTAAAATCAGCAGGTGGGTTTTTTAGTACATCATCATACCAATAACCGAAGCCTTTATCAGCGAGTTTTTTCCAGGGGAAATTTTTCGGATCGTTTTTACGTTTTGGCGCAATATCGGAATGGCCAATAAAATTTGCGGTTGGGATGTTATAGGTTTTCTTCAATGTAGCTAATAACTTCAGCAAACTATTAATCTGTGCATCCGGCCATGGGTCTGTTAATCCATTATTATCCAGTTCGATACCTATCGATGAAGAATTAAGGTCGGTATCTTTGCCCCATTTGCTTATTCCGGCGTGGTTGGCGCGGAGGTAATCGTTAACCATGTGTACTACCTTACCATCTCTGCTAATTACATAATGTGCACTGGTACCTGCTTTGGTAGAGAAAAATGTTTTAATCGTTTGTGCCAGACTATCTTGCGCCGTATGGTGGATCACCACAAAATTTGGTTTACGTATCCCAAAATTTACAGAACCAACCCACTCCTGATTTGTTGCTTCTAACGAATCATAAAGCTGACCAACCGGAGGAGTTGTACCGATTATTCTCGAAAAATCTTTTGCCTTATCTTTATATATTTTTTCTGTTGCAGCGTATTTATTGGTGCTACAGGCCGATAAAATGAGTACGAGAGAAAAAGATAAAATAGATGTTGACTTTGATAATCTGGAAAATAACATGGGCATGAATTGTTAATGGGATGAAGTTACAAAGTTATAGGAAACTTAAGTCAATACATCAAACTTTATACAAAGCTTTCAAAATTTACTAATTTAGCAGCGATATACTTTAATATGAAGAATTTATACAAATCAACCCTGATTTTATCTGCAATTGCTATTTCGGCCGGGTCAATAACATCTTGTACAGGCGATAATAAACCTGCAGATGGAAAAGCCACTGTAACAATACAAAAAGATAGCCTGACAAATTATGTTGCTCAGCGTCTGGCCATTTACGAAAAAGTTAAGCTCACTACCAATATCAATCAATTAAGTGTTAACGACCGTAAAATTTTGCCTTTGCTGATCCAGGCGGCAGAAATTATGGACGAGCTGTATTGGAAACAGGCCTATCCGCAAAGGGATAGCTTGCTGGCAACCATTAAAGATGAAAAAACACGTGACTTCTTAAATATCAATTATGGTCCCTGGGATAGGTTAAATAACGACAAACCTTTTGTTGAAGGCGTAGGTGCTAAACCAGAAGGGGCCTCTTTTTATCCTTATGGAATTACAAAGGACGCGATAGAAAAATCTGACCTTGCTGATAAATTTGGTGCATATTCTGTAATTCAGAAAGATAGTACAGGGAAATTATCTACTGTTCCTTACCACGTTTTGTATGCTTCAGAATTACAACGCGTGAGTTCTCTCCTTAAACAGGCTGCTTTAATTGCGGAAGATGCAGGTTTGAAAAAGTATTTAAACTTAAGGGCTGATGCCCTGGTTACAGATAATTTTACGGCGAGTGATTATGCCTGGCTGGATATGAAAACCAATGGGTTGGACATTATTATCGGTCCGATTGAAAACTATGAAGATAAACTCTTTAATGCCCGTACCAGTTACGAAGCTTATGTTTTAATTAAAGATAAAGAGTGGAGCAAACGTTTAGCAAAATATGTTAAAATGTTGCCTGAGTTGCAGAAAAACCTGCCTGTTGCAGCTAAATATAAAGCTGAAACCCCGGGTACAGATTCTGAACTTAATGCATACGATGTGGTTTATTATGCCGGTGACTGTAACGCGGGATCGAAAACCATTGCCGTTAACCTTCCGAACGATGAAAAAATACAACAGGAAAAAGGCACCCGCCGTTCGCAGTTAAAAAATGCGATGCAGGCTAAATTTGATAAGATTCTGGTGCCGATTTCTAAAGAACTGATTGATGCTGATCAGCAACAATACATTAAATTCGACGCTTTTTTTGCTAACGTCATGTTTCATGAAGTGGCACATGGTTTAGGGATTAAAAAAACGGTTACCGGAAAAGGATTTGTACGTGCAGCACTAAAAGAACAATATAGCTGGTTAGAAGAAGGTAAGGCCGATATTTTAGGCTTGTACATGGTAACCGGTCTGCTTAAAAAAGGCGAATTAAAAGGTGATATTAAAGATTACTACACCACATTTATGGCTGGTATTTTACGCTCGGTGCGCTTTGGGGTATCAGAAGCGCATGGAAAAGCCAACATGCAGTGTTTTAATTATTTCCAGGAAAAAGGAGCTTTCGAACGTACTGCCAAAGGTACGTACAAGGTTAATTTTGAGAAATTTGCAACTGCCATGAACGATTTAAGTGCATTTATTATCACCCTCCAGGGCAATGGCGATAAAGTTGCGGTAGAAAAAGCGCAAAAAGAAAAAGCAATTATCCACCCGGAACTTCAAACCGATCTTGACCGCTTAACCAAAAAGAATATTCCGGTTGATGTTGTTTTCGAACAAGGAGTTGATGTACTCGGCGTAAAATAATATTTTCTCATTCAGGGGATCTAAAGGCCATAAATCAGCAGATTTAAACTTGTTGATTTGTGGCTTTTTTATTGGTTCATTTGCCATTGGCCATTAGTTTATTGGTAATTGCAGTTGATTATTGGCCATTTTTTATTTGGGTAATTGTTTCCTTCGGCAACGCTCAGGGGGTTAATTGGTTAATTGGCATGATCTGGATTTGAGTACTGCCAATTGCCAACTGAAACTTCCTGGTGTCTTCGTGCGTTTTTTAAAAAGATTGTTCATTAGTTACTGCGAAGTTATAGCGCTAAACTTCCGTCATCGGACGTCCGACTGAGGACTCAGAACTGCGGACTAAAGACTTTTTCAAAATCCTTGTAACCTTTTCAAAAAACGGTCGTCTTATTTATAACTAAACAATGGGGAACGTTTCGTTCCGAGCTAAACTTTAAATAAGCAAGCACAAAGTAAAAAGCGCATGTAAAAGCGTTGTGGAATCTTTTTGCCCATTTTTTTAAGATAATAAAACCTGAAAATGAAAATATTTTACACCATATCGTTAACATTAACGCTGTTTTTAACTGCCACAATGGGTTTTTCACAAACAAATCCCAAAGCCAACATCAGCGGGATAATTTTGGATGAGAATAAAAAACCTGCCGATTATGTTACAGTTGTACTCTTTAAAGCGACTGATTCGAGCATTGTTAAAACAGCTTTCACTGATCCGAACGGAACCTTTGGCTTTAATGTGGCCTCTAAGGGAAACTACTTTTATAAAGCCAGCAATATGGGTTATAAAACGCTGAAAAGTAAAATCATTGTTTTAACAGAAGATAACCAGAAAGTGGATTTTGGAACGGCACAGCTTGTTGCAACAGCCCAGAACCTAAAAGAAGTGAGTGTAGCGGTAACCAAACCGTTAATCGAAAGAAAAATGGATAAGATCGTAATGAACGTTTCTAACAGTGCCATCATGACCGGTTCTACTGCGCTGGAGGTTTTACAAAAAGCGCCCGGCGTGACGGTAGATCAGAACGATAAAATTTCGATGATGGGTAAACAGGGTGTACTGATTCAGCTGGATGGAAAACAGACTTACATGAGCAGCGCCGATGTGGCCAATTTACTCCGTAATATGCAAAGTTCAGAAATCGAAAGTATTGAGCTGATCACCAATCCTTCTTCAAAATACGATGCTTCGGGTAATTCGGGAATCATCAACATTAAAACCAAGAAAAATAAAAACGGTGGTACAAATGGCAGTTTGACCGGAACAGCCGGATATGGAAAAAACTTTAGGGGCAATGCGGGTTTAAACCTTAACCATAGAACACAAAAACTGAATCTTTTTGGGAATTATAATTATGGCAGGAACGAGCGCGAAAACCGCATTGACATCGACCGGATTTCAAACGGAACACCGGACACCTATTTTATGCAGGTTGGCAGCAGTTTAAGAAAGCAACAGAACAATAACTTTAAAGCGGGTTTAGATTATTTTATCGATAAGAAAAATACCATTGGTGTATTGGTAAACGGTTACTTTAACCACGGTACAGAGGCCTCGGTAAATAATACGTTAATTGGTCCTTCTTTTCAGAAAACAGATTCCATACTGATTTCGAATACTTTGCAAACCAATAAATACAATAATCTTTCTTACAATTTAAACTATAAGTCGGTTTTAGATACCGCCTGGTCGGAAATTTCTGCTGATGTAGATTATTCGAGGTACAACGGAAATGATGGGTCGAAATATGATAACGATTACCTGTTTGCTAATGGTAATAGGATGCGACCTATTATGTACACCAGAAATAACACGCCATCTATTATAGATATTAAAGCATTTAAAGTTGATTATAATGTTTCGTTAACTAAAACCATTAAACTGGAGGCAGGCGTTAAAAGCAGCTGGGTTAAAACCAATAACGACCTTCAGGCCGAAGAATTTGTAAACAATAACTGGCAGAACGATGTACGCCGCAGCAACCAGTTTATTTATGATGAAAACGTAAATGCAGCTTATACCAATTTAAACAAGCAGTTTAAAAATACGAGTGTACAGATTGGTTTAAGGATGGAACAAACCAACTCGAAAGGGAATTTGATCACCACCAATACCGTTGTGGAGCGGAGTTACTGGGATTTCTTTCCAACATTGTTTGTTCAGCAAACGCTTTCCAAAAACAATCAATTAGGCTTTTCTTACAGCAGGAGGATCGATCGCCCGAGTTATGATGCCTTAAATCCTTTTGTGTATTATCTGGATCAATACACCTATAACAAAGGGAATCCTTTTCTGAACCCGCAATACACCAATAATTTTGAACTGAGTTACACTTTATTGCAAAAATATATGTTATCAGTTGGATACAGCAGGGTTAACGACGTTATTATGGAAGTGCTTTTGCCAGATACTGCTCAAAAAGCCCTGTACCAAACCAATGCAAACCTTGCCAAAAACATCAGCTATAACGCCAATTTGAATATCCCTGTTCAGGTGACGAAATGGTGGCAGATGAATAATAATTTAAATGTTTTTTACCTGAGTTTCCAGGCGCCGGATTTGTCGGGGAAGGAATTAAAAACAGGAAAAACATCTTTTCAGTTCAAAACACAGCAAACCTTTACCATTATGAGCGGTTTCACGGCAGAACTGAATGGCAGTTACGAATCGCCGCTTGATTATGGCACTTTCGCGATCAGGCCCCGTTACTCTATCGATGCCGGTTTAAGTAAAACGTTATTTAATAAAAAAGCAAGTTTAAAACTGGCTTTATCGGATGTGTTTAATACCTATAAAACCAATTTATCGAGTATATATTCTGGTTTAACCTACGAAGTGCGTCAGAAAAATGAAAGTCAGGTGGGCCGGATCAGTTTTACTTACCGCTTTGGCAAGAATGAGATTAAACCGGCTCGCCGGAGATCAACTGGAACTGAATCGGAACAGGGAAGGATGAAGAATTAGGAATAAAAAAGCCTCAGAATTGTTAAGATTTGAGGCTTTTCGTTAAAAAAGTCGTTATCTCGACTGAAATGCAGTGTAGCGCCCGCCTGCTGCGGGCAGGGAGAGATCTATCCCGAGATAGATTTAGCTTCGCTGAGCACTTACGTGGTTTCCGACTTCGTTGCACTCCGCTCGAAATGACGGGAATTTTAGAGGTGTTAAAACCTGTACTCCATTACATAATCATCCATAAAAAAACCTCCGCCGATATCGATTTTCACCGATTCTTTAACGGTAAAACCTCCTTTTAGGTAGAAATCTTTGGCTTTATTATGTTTGTTTACATTTAATTGTAAAGCACTTCCACCGGCATCTTTTACCTGATTAAATACTTCATTAATCAAAATTTTACCCACGCCTTTACCGTGTGCTGATGGCAATACATAAAGTTTGTGCAGCTTGAAAATCCGCTCTTCATGCCCGGTGATGGAATAACCTGCAAAGCCAAATTGATTTTCGCCTTCTTCGGCAATCAGGAAAATATGCCCCTCCATCAATTGTTTTAATAGTTCGCCTCTGTTGTACATTTTATCCAGCATGTAATCAATCTGCGCCTGTCCGATAATATCCAGATAAGTTGAAGGCCAGGTAACCGCTGCAATATCCCTGATGATTTCTAAATCTTCTTCTTTTGCTTTTCTAAGGGTAATCATATCGGTTCGCTAATAAAAATAGGTTGTCCGGAAAAGGTGAATTCTACAAAACCATCGTTAACCACTTTAAAAATTTCGTCTTCATCCTGCATCAGGTTGGTTACCTCAAGGTATCGGTTGCCGTGGATCAAAAACTCGCTTCCTGCAGGTTTCCAAACCGAAAATCCCGATTTAATCGGATAATGTTTAGCCCTTTCGGTAAAAACAACCAGGTTGATTTTGTCCTCAAAGCCTGCGTATTTTTCTAAATCGAATTTACGGGTGATCACATTTACTGCAGGATATTTTTCTTCGTACAGGTAATTAATGGCCACCATTAAAGCATCAACAGGCCCCTGAATTATTTTAGTGTCTTCCTGTACTTCCTGTCCGTTGCCATTCACTAAAACATCAACCTTTAAACCGAGAGAAAATATTTTATCATAATTTTCGCCATTAACCAATAAGGTTGGGCTCCATTCTAACAGCTGACCTAAAAGTTCTTCGTTAAAATTTCCAAGCTCTTCTATAAATAAAGCCGGCTCCTGTTTTTCTTTTACAATGTGATGTGAAGACATACTGCGAATATAGAAATTTCACATTAAGAAGCATACACGAAGAATCAGCTCCGGGTAAAATGATTAGCGGTTGTAAGGATATTCATTTACCCAATGAAAACCCCTGTTGATGAGCCTGAAATCTTTCAGGTTTTTCTTTTTAAAACTCACCGAAACAGAATCTTTATCTCTCAAGCCCGAAATAATAAGTTTGTCTTTCCCGATAAGATTGTAGTTTAGCATGTATTTCAGTGAATCTTTAGCGGTGGATTTTAATACCAGTTCTTTCTTTTTCTGGTTAAAAACCGTGGTGAAATTGACGATACTATCATTCATTTTTTTAACCTTCGCATAACCCTCATAGCTAATAATCATCTGTTTCCATCGGGTACTGTCGGTAGTTAATGGCGGTAACACTGCGCCTTTAAGTTTCATGTTTTCTACATTGTAAATACCGTACAAAAATGGTTTCGGAGCGGCGCTGCCATAAGTTTTTCTTTGCTGAAGTAATGAATATAGAAGTAAAATAACCGAAGCCGTAATGTACAGGTATTTTAAGCTATAAGCCGAAATATAAAGCCATCGTTTTTTAAAGGTTGGCCGGTACATTTGATCGAGCTGTTGACTTTCGTATTTAATAAAGAAACGGTATAATTTTAAAAAGTGGGGAGCTAAAATAAAAAGGCTCATTACTACAAGTGCTGTAGAGAGTAGTTTTACAGGAACATCGAAAAAATAATTCATCGACATTACATGAGCGGTTGCTGCGAGTGACAGGAAAGCACCCACAATTACCGTTCTGCGGAATAATAGTAAAACCGCAGAAACTTCTACAATGCCCATAAAAAGATTATATCCTTTCGAAAAACCAAGGAAGGTCCATGCCAGACCCATTGGAGAGGCATCGCCAAATGGCTGAAGCAACCTGTTTAGCGAAGGATCAGGAAACTGGAGCTTAATTACTTTTACCGCTCCATATAGTAATAAAGTTAAAGCCAGGTAAAACCTAACCAGCACCACCAGCCAATAATATGCAGCATTATAACTCTTGCGTTTGCGATCTAAAACCGACCAAATAATACAACCTATAACCGAAACAAGAAACATAACCAGCAATAATACCCAGTCATATGAGGTATCGCCACTTCCGTTGGTTTGGATGCTAAAATCGTAAGTGTAGTGGATGATATGTTTGGAGAACCAGGGAATAAAATCGTGTAGCAGTAAACCAGGCAACTGCAATACACCCGACAGCACCATGAAAGCGCCGTTATTGTTCAGGATAATAAAAAGTGATAACAGCAGAAAAAAGAACCTGAAGGATACTTTTTTATAAATATTCCATGAAGGGCTGGTTTGAAGCGCGTTTTCAGACATATTGGTTTGGGTTTATCCCAAAACTAAAAATTATCCAACGGTCATCAAACTATAAAATGTTAATTAACAGCACTTTCTTTAACTAAGCTGTAAAAATCCTGATCAGCTTCTATAAAATCATCAGCAAAATTAACTGCTCCGGAAACGGCTATTCCGTAAACGCCGGTTTGCATAAGAGCTTCTACATCATAAATTTTAATGCCCCCTACCGCCAATACCGGAAGATCGATTTCTTTTTCCTCTAATTCCCTTATGGCTTGCTGATAACCTTCGAGATCCAAAAGCGGATAATCGTTAGGCTTGGTTTCAGTCGGTGCATATGGACCAAACCCTGCATAATCTGCTCCTTCGCTAGCCAGTCTGATTAAATTCTTAAGTGTATTTGCTGAGCCACCTAAAGTAATATCATTACCCACTAATTTGCGCAAGGCAATAAAATCAGCATCCATATCCTCGATGTGGAAACCCTGGATATCGGCTTTTCCGTTTAAATGCACATGATCGGTAACAATCAGTGTGGTACCCCAATCATCACAGATTTCTGCAATGGCATTGATATCCTGCAAAAGTTCTTCATCTGTTTTACTCAGGCAACGGTATTGGATCCATTTTGCTCCTGCCTCGCAGGCTAACTGTACCTGTTCGATGTGGCTTAAGTGTGGAATATCGTGTGTGATATACTGAAATTTTTCGATATACTTCATTGGATCAGGATTTGTAAGATTAAAGGATTTTTAAGATCAGGAGGGCAATATAACTAAAATCGCCATTGAGAGTTGATCTTCAAATGGCGATTTTTAGCTTTAGTTTTTATTTAGGCTTTAGTCTCTCAGCTTTGGCCTTTCTTAAAACTTAACGTTCAAACTCAGTAAAAAGTTAGTTCCGGCTTGCGGGTAGAAAAAGTTTTCGGTTATTCTGCTCCCGCCCGATTGGTAACCATAAGTATAGCCGTTGCTTTCGTATTTTTTATCTAAAAGATTATTCACCAATAAACCAAGGTTAATATTTTTAACGCCGGCAAATTTAAAATCGTAACCTAAACGTGCGTTATTTACCCAGTAACCATTAATGGTTCTGTCGTTGTTTTGCGTATTGTCTAAATATTGTTTGCTAACATATTTGCTCTGTAATGCGATAGCAAAACCACTTACAGGTTTATAAACCAGTTCGCCAAATAGCACCGTGTTTGGAGAAAATGAAATATCGGTAAGGTTGTAGTTGTTTACTACCTGTCCGCCGTTATCGTAATCATCATAATATTCGGTAAAGTTTTTGATTTTGTTGCGGCTAAAAGCGGCGTTGGCGTTTACAATAAACTGTTTGCTAATGATATAAGAACCGTCCAATTCAATACCCATACGATAACTTTTATCTACATTCTGGCGGAAGTTACCACCCACATCATTTATTTTTCCGGTTACCACCAACTGGTTTTTATAGAACATGCCATAAGCATTAGCGCCAATATTAAACTGATCATTTTTAAAACGGTAACCCAATTCCACATCGTTCAGGTGCTCCGGTTTAGGGGTAACGCCTACCGTTGCATCGGTATAATCATCGCGGTTAGGCTCTTTATTGGCTACACTAAAGGAAGCGTAAACATTGCTTTGCTGATTAATAAAATAAGTAGCGCCAAATTTAGGATTAAAGAAATTTAGGGTTTGGTTAATCGCCAGGGTATTCAATTTGTTTTCTGTTCCGGCAATATCATAATAAACACGGCGGTACTGTAAATCGGCAAATAAACTCAAAGCTTCAACCGGACTGTAGTTTACCTTACCATAAACGTTAAAATCGGTCTTGAAACCATCGTTATCATAATAATGCCTGTCTATGTTTCCGTTTGATGCGTATTGCGCCCAGATTACCTGGCCAAAATGTGCTCCCTTATATTCGTTGTAAGCACCACCCAAAGTAAAGTTTAAACTCTTTTCCGGCACATAGTTGAAAGCATAGGTAACCCCATAAAAATCATTATCCAGCCAGCGGCGACGGATTAAATCGGTATTGGTAACCGGAGCTCCGCCAGGAATAACAACAGGGTTTAGACCGTAGTTTTTCAGTTCATCCTGCACCCGGTATTCTTCGTAATACCCTTGTCCCTGAGTATAATGTAATGCCCCGTTAAAAGAAAACTGATCAGAAAACTGTCTGGCATAAATTAACTGATAGTGGTTCTGTGTATAATTATCCGTCTGGTTATTATAAAGGAAACTGTTGTACCTTCTGCCCGAGTTTAAAAGGTTTGCAGCATCTTCGGCACTTAATCCGTTTCTGTCGATATAGGCATTCATTCCGGCTACATCATTTTCTAAACGTGATTGCGGAATGCCGTTCCACGATTGGTAGGTTTTCTCATTGCCCGAAAAAACATTTACACGCAACAAATCTTTATTTCCATGGTAGGCACCAGATAAAAAATACGATTTAAGTAACGACGATCCGCGGTCTACATAACCATCAGAACTGATTCTCGATAAACGTCCGTCGAAACTGAAACGGTTATTAATTAAGCCTGTCCCAACTTTTACTGTGTTTTTCCAGGTGTCGAAACTGCCATAAGTGCTGTTTACCTCTGCGTAAGGTTCCGTTTCACTGGCAGTGGTTTGGATGTTTAAACTCGCGCCAAAGGCACCTGCGCCATTGGTTGAGGTACCTACCCCGCGCTGGATCTGTACATTATCAACCGAAGAAGCAAAATCGGGCATGTTTACATAAAATGTTCCCTGGCTTTCGCTATCGTTAATCGGAATACCGTTCACCGTTACATTGATCCTGCTGTTATCGCTTCCGCGGATCCGGATCCCCGTATAACCCACACCGGCACCAGCATCAGAGTTAACTACTACACCCGGCGTATTCTGCAAAATAAATGGCAAATCCTGCCCGAAGTTATTCTGCTGGATTTCTTCCTTGCTGATATTCTTATAAGTAGTTGCCGATTTATCTGTAGCACGGGTTGCGCGAACAATTACCTCCTCAGTAAGGAAATTTTGTGGCGCGAGGCTAAAATCCAGGGTAGTGTTCTGCGTAAGTTCTACCGTTTTTTCTGTCGATTTATAACCCACATAACTTACTATTAGGGTATATTTTCCGTTCGACAGGTTGGTGATGGAATAATTTCCGCCGGCATCGCTCATTACAGCTGTTTTCTGATTCCTCAGTTTTACCGTGGCACCCGGAAGGGCTTGCTGATTCTGATCGGTTATTTTGCCTGTAACCGAAAACTGTGCCGATGCAAAGAACGGTAGCATTGCAACAAGCGCTGCAAAAAGTAAATTTTTCAATGTTTTTGTTTTTAGTTAAACCCATCGGAAAAGGGGCTTCCCCGATTTCAGTTAAACTTCCATAACTCCAATCCCTACGCCGGCATTACCCGGATCAGGTGCATTCGAGGCTGATGGATGGAGGGTTTTTAAGGCTGATGGTTTTACCCTCTACCTTTTTACCTTCTACCTTTTACCTCAAAATGGGTATGATCTCAGCCTGTTTTTGTGTTTATTTAAACAAGGCACCCCTAATGATGAGGCAAATGTAGAAAATATTTGGCAATTCAGATGGTTTTTAATGCGTTATAGGTTAACCGGGCAAAAATTGACAGTATTATTTAAAAAAGAGCGTTTTTTTATGTTTAGAAAATGATCGGTTCTGTGTACATGGCATTTTTAGTCCTGCTTTACGTTTCAAGTCCTCTCCCGATGAAAAATCGGGATCCGGGCTTTCCACTTCAATCAGGTTTAGGTGGCCAGAAATTTAAATTTATCAACGGCTGCCCATCAGGCGTTCTACGGAACGGCAAAGGCATCATATTACAGATCGTCCCATCGGGACGATTTATGGGTAGAAAAAAAAATGTTGTTTTTTTTCCGTTCCGTAGGAACGGTTCGTGTTTCTGCACCATGGTAACAAACCGCTGTTAAATAAACCCGACAGCAGCGAACACGAATCCCGGTTCTTACCGATGAATCGGCACTAAATTAGCATCGGGATGAGTAAAGCGAATGGCGGGACTGCCGGCCGCCAAAAACGGCTGACAATCGTTTCCAAAAAATAAAAAAACCTAATTGATTTATTATCTCCCCAAAAACTCATCAATAGCCTTAATCGCATTCGCTACCCTTTCATCACCCAAACCGCCAATAACTTTATAATTGGCATTAAGCGATTGTAGTTCCTGATGCCAAACTTCCATAAAATATTCTCGTTTTTCGGGAAAATCTCGTAGCGGATCATCCTGCCAGGGTAAATCGATGTCCATTAACAGGTATAAATCGTAAGGCCTTTTGGGCAAAGCATCCAGTACTATGTTTGGTGTTTCGCCCAGCACTTCATCACTCCATATTTTTACGGTTACAAAAGTGGTGTCGCAGATGATAAAATTGCTTTCGGTAACGGCTAAAATGGCATCTTCGAGGGCTACTTGTCCGTAATACATGTTTTCTTCATCCTGCAGGGTATAATCCGTAACCAGGTTTTCGCAGTAATAACGGGCATATTCCGGCACCCACGAAACTTTGTAGTGTTTTGCCAGCAATTGAGATAGGGTAGATTTTCCCGTACTTTCCGGGCCAACAACAGCGATTTTTTTGATATTTTTATTCACGATAAAATTTTCTGAATACATCCAAATGTAAAGGAAAAAGCCTTAAAAGAAAAAATCCGGTTGAGGAGGGCTCCTCTAACCGGATAATAAACCAAACAAACTATTTATGAAGAAATCCTCATTGCGGGTAACTAATCCGCGGAGGAAGCTTTAGATCATTGTCTAAAGTATATACAAAACGCATATATGTTCTGCTTATTACAACATTATTGCCAATAATGGGATCTTCACAACTTCGTGACTTAATTCTGACGCGTGAGGCTGTTTTTTCGAAATTCTTTTAACACTAATTAACATTTGCGGTAATATTGTACATTTTGATTTTACAGTCGTGTATAATTTATAGTACAATATGTATTTGGGGTGTTCATTATTTAAAACTATTTGTACAAAATGGTGTTATTTATTTCGGACATCACACTAAAACGATATACCATGAAAAAAATATGTGTTGTATTATCATTGATTATTGTATTTGCCCTGGGTGCAATTGCATTTACCAATATTAAACAGGGCGGAATAATCGGAAAAATTAGCCCGGTTGATGCTGCATCATCTGTTACGCTTGTAGCTGCCACAGACACGCTTAGAGCCGAAGTAAATCAGGGAGTTTTTACTTTCACCAACCTTAAACAAGGTGTTTATAACGTAGTGATAAAAGCCAATGCACCATATAAAGATGCTGTGATAGAAAAGGTTGCCGTAAAAGATAGCGCCACTACAGATTTAGGCGAAATTAAATTGCAACAGTAGCGAATTTTACGAAAGAAAAATCTAAAAAGAGGGTTCGGTAAACCCTCTTTTTTATTTTAAAAAAATCAGCATAAAATCCCTCTAAAGGTGTATCTTTGCATCCCGACAGAACAGTTGGGATTTTTCTTCTTACAAGCACAAAATCTCGTTGCTTCCTGGGTTTAAAACACCCTGATACTTTAGAATTTTAATTATTGTTTAAGCTTTATCATGCCTAAAGACACTTCCATCCGCTCAGTACTGATTATAGGATCTGGACCAATTATCATTGGTCAGGCCTGTGAATTTGATTACTCGGGTTCGCAAGCGGCCCTTTCTTTAAAAGAAGAAGGGATTACCGTTTCCATTATCAACTCCAATCCGGCTACTATTATGACGGATAAGGTTATCGGTGACCATGTTTACCTGCGCCCGTTAACTGTTGATTCAATAGAGGTTATTTTACAAGAGCATATCGACTCTGCAGATTTACCTAGAATTGATGCGGTACTTCCTACAATGGGAGGTCAAACAGCCTTAAATCTTTGCAAAGAAGCTGAAGAACGTGGTGTTTGGGAAAAATACGGTGTTAAAGTAGTTGGTGTAGATGTTGCTGCAATCGAAAAAACAGAAAACCGTGAAGCTTTCCGCCAGTTAATGGTTGATATCGGTGTAGGTGTTGCTGAATCGAAAATTGCCAATTCATTTTTGGAAGGTAAAGAAGCCGCACAGGAAATCGGTTATCCATTGGTAATCCGCCCTTCGTACACTTTAGGTGGTTCTGGTGGTGGTTTCGTGCATAAGAAAGAAGAATTTGATGCCGCTTTAAAACGTGGTTTAGAAGCTTCTCCAACACACGAAGTACTGGTAGAGAAAGCGGTTTTAGGCTGGAAAGAATATGAGCTGGAGTTATTAAGGGATAGCAATGATAACGTAATCATTATCTGTTCGATCGAAAACTTCGATCCGATGGGTATCCATACCGGAGATTCGATCACTGTTGCGCCTGCAATGACCTTATCAGATCGTTGTTACCAGGAAATGCGTAACCAGGCTATTAAAATGATGCGTGCAATCGGCAACTTTGCCGGTGGCTGTAACGTTCAGTTTTCGGTTAACCCGGTAAATGACGAAATTATCGCCATCGAAATTAACCCACGTGTATCGCGCTCATCAGCTTTGGCAAGTAAGGCAACCGGTTATCCGATTGCAAAAATCGCTGCAAAACTGGCTATTGGTTATAACCTGGATGAAATTGAAAACCAGATTACCAAAACCACTTCGGCCTATTTTGAGCCTACTTTAGATTATGTAATCGTAAAAGTACCTCGCTGGAACTTCGATAAATTTAAAGGCGCAAACAAAGAGCTTGGCTTGCAGATGAAATCTGTGGGTGAGGTAATGGCTATCGGCCGTACCTTTATCGAAGCGCTGCAAAAAGCTTGTCAGAGTTTGGAAATTAACCGCGCAGGTTTAGGTGCAGATGGCAGACAGGTGCGCAATATCGAAGAAATTATGGACGGTTTGGAACATGCTTCATGGAACCGTTTGTTCTTAATAAAAGATGCCATGGTAATGGGCGTGCCTTTGGAGTCGATCCGTAAGGTAACCAAAATCGATAAATGGTTCTTAAACCAGATTCAGGAGCTTGTATTGCTTGAAACTGAACTAAAAAGATACTCTTTAAATAATATCCCTCAGGATTTCTTTGTAACGCTTAAACAAAAAGGTTTCTCTGATATTCAGATTGCCTGGTTGTTAGGAAACGTTACCGAAGATGAAGTGTACGATCGCCGTAAGGCTTTAGGCATCAACAGGGTATATAAAATGGTTGATACCTGTGCAGCAGAGTTCCCGGCTAAAACACCATACTACTACTCTACTTTTGAGGAGGAGAACGAATCTAAACCGTCCGACAGGAAGAAAGTAATTGTATTGGGTTCTGGTCCTAACCGTATTGGTCAGGGTATTGAGTTCGATTATTCTTGTGTACATGGTTTACTGGCTGCAAAAGAATCAGGTTTCGAAGCAATCATGATCAATTGTAACCCTGAAACGGTTTCTACAGATTTTAACATGGCCGATAAATTATACTTCGAGCCGGTTTTCTGGGAACATGTACGCGAAATTATTGAACTGGAGAAACCAGAAGGTGTAATTGTTCAGTTGGGTGGACAAACAGCCTTAAAAATGGCAGAGAAATTAACCGAAAAAGGAATCAAAATTATCGGTACCTCTTTCGAAAATATGGATATCGCGGAAGACCGTGGCCGTTTCTCTGACCTGTTAAAAGATCTTAATATTCCTTATCCAAAATATGGTGTTGCAGAAAATGCTGAAGAAGCAATTGTTGTAGCAAACGAAGTGGGTTATCCGGTGTTGGTTCGTCCGAGTTACGTATTGGGTGGACAAGGGATGAGTATCGTTATCAACGATGAAGACCTTGAAAAAGCAGTAGTAAAATTATTGGGCGATTTACCGGGCAACCGCGTATTGATTGACCACTTTTTAGATAGAGCAGAAGAAGCAGAGTCGGATTCGATTTCTGATGGTGATGATGTTCACATTGTAGGTATGATGGAGCATATTGAGCCTGCAGGTATCCACTCCGGAGATTCGTTCGCAGTATTACCAACCTTTAGCTTATCAGAAACGGTAACTAAAGCGATGGAAGAATACTCGATCAAAATTGCAAAAGCTTTAAATGTACGTGGATTATTGAACATCCAGTTTGCCATTAAAGATGAAAAGGTATATGTAATTGAAGCCAACCCAAGGGCATCGCGTACGGTTCCGTTCATTGCAAAAGCATACGATGTACCATATATTAACATCGCGGCTAAAATTATGCTGGGTGCAGCAAAACTGAAAGATTTCACAATTGTGCGCAAGCTTAAAGGTTATGCGATTAAAGAACCGGTTTTCTCTTACGAGAAATTCCCTGAAGTAGCGAAAGAATTAGGTCCTGAAATGAAATCAACAGGTGAGGCGATCCGTTTCATCAAAGATTTGGAAGATCCTTACTTCCGCAAGCTTTACAAAGATAAATCGATGTATTTGAGTAAGTAATCTGCTTATTCAGTGTTATAAATAGCAATGGCCAGTGATTTTTCACTGGCCATTTTTTGTTCGTTATCTCGACTGAAGCGCAGCGAAATGGGGAGATCTTTTAAACTGGCGGAAAAGATTTCTCCACTTCGGTCGAAATGACGATCGCGCTTAAACCTATTAGATTTTTAAAACCTGGTAGATTTACAATTTATTATTTCTTCAGCTTCGGTATTCTGGTTGGTGTATCCGTTCCGTTTACAATGGTTACAGCGCTTTTAGCAATGGCTTTGATGGTAGAAAGGATATTCTCTACATCTAAAGAGCTATACTCATCTTTCACGCTGTGGTATAATTTATCGATATCAATTTTATCGGTACTAATGGTGTGTGCCGGAACGCCTAAAGCGGCTAAAGTAGCATTATCACTTCTGTAAAATAAGTTTTGATCCGGATATGGATCCGGGTGGAAAGTAAATTCCGTTCCAGCTAAGTTTTTCTGTAAAATCTTGCCAAAATCCGATCTTTCATAGCCAGTAATAAATGCGGTGTTTTTTCCAAATTTCGAATCTTTACCGATCATTTCGATATTGAACATGGCCACAACATCATCAGGATTTAGTTTTTCTGAGAAGTATCTTGCACCAAAACCACCAATTTCTTCTGCTGTAAAAGCAACAAAGATTAAAGTACGTTCGTTATTTTTTTGTGCTTTGTAATATTTTGCCAGGGCAATCATTGCGGTTGTGCCCGATGCATCATCATCGGCGCCGTTAGCAATACTATCACCTTCTACAGGTTTTAAGAAGCCTAAATGATCATAATGACCAGAGAAAACCACAATTTCTTTTGCTTTAGATTTACCCGGAATTACGCCTGCTACATTGAACAATGGCATTTTAGTTACCTTGTTTTTAAAAGTGGCTGAAAAATCTGTTGCAGCATCCTTACCTAAAACAAAAACCTGTACAGCACTGGTTGTTTTTTTAATATCTTCTTCATCAACAGTTGCCGGTTTACTGAAATGATCCCTGTAACGGTTAAAGAGATCTGCAAATTTACTGTCGACCAAAACAATCTGACTCTTTTCTGCATTGAGCATAGCCCTGAACTGAGCTACAAAAGGCTTTTCGGGGTCTAACTTAACTACTGTGGCATTCGATTTATCAAGTGTAATATTTTCGGTGGTAGTGCCCGTAACCATTAAATTTTCCGGTGCAATTTCCTGTCCATCTATTTTAACAATGGTACTTTGGTTGGCTACCTGGTATTTGTTAAAAGTCTGGCGGAATGTTTTTTCTCCCGTTAGAGGCTGTAAACCGATTTTTTTAAATTCTGACTCAATAAATGTAGCGGCTTTATCAATGCCCGGGGTAAAGGTTGCACGCCCCTGCATATCATCTGCACTTAAAGTTTTAATCAGGTGATCGGTGTACTCACGCGTGATGATTTTATCAATATTTTGCGCCCTAAGCTGCAAACTTGCCATCCCGGCAAGGGTAAAGAGGAATATTTTCTTCATATAATAAGTATAGAGGTGTGAATTTAGGGAAAATTAAGATTTTTGACTGATAGTTGTGTGATTTTTTAGTTGATGGCCTGATAGTTCATAGCCTTATTGGTTTATAGTTGATGGTTTTTTTGTTCATAGTTCTATTTTACTTTGCAACCTTGAAACCTTTCAACATTACAATTTACCCTGATCTATTAAACCATTCGCCCCCTCATCCCTCTCACGTTATCCATCTTCCATCTACTCCCCATCCCAATCATATTTCTCCAGGTCGCGGTAGGCTTTTCCTTTAATAATTTCTTTCTTTTTGGTTGATTCGGAATCTACCCTGGTTTCGTGGATGTTATCGGCCACTTCGAAGTGGAAATCCTTGTCCTTTTTAGAATGATAAATTGCTACTTCATCACCATCTGATATGGCATAATCATAAGGTCCGCGGGCGCTCATCAGTTTTACAAAAACCGGCAAACATTCGAAGAAAATAAATAGCAGTCCGATAAAAGTAACTGCAATGGCTGTATTGTTATCGCTGGTGCCATCTACATTAAATTTAAGCTGACCTAAAGCCCAGTTGCGGTCGGCAAAACCTGCAATATCCGATAAACTGTCTAATTGCTTTTTGGTGTACAATTTCTCGGTAAACAAACCATCAAATGCTTTGCGTTTATCTACAAAACTTTCTGATTTACTGATGGCAGCTTTTAACGAATCAAGCTCTGTGGTTCGCTGTGCAATTTCTGCTTCCTTACGTTTGGCATAAGGACCATAGCCCATCACCCCCGATGTTTCAGTGGTTTTATTCCCGAAAATCTCGAAATTAAGCTTTTGTCTGTCCGCTTTGATGCCTTTTTCAAGTGAATCCCTGGTGGCTTTCTGCTGATTTAACCTGCCAAATTCTACCTGGTATTTTTTCTCGAATGCTTTGTTCAAAGTATCAATTTTGGCCCGCTGACCATTAAGGTAACTTACTTTTAAGCGTTCTTTAATCTCTTTATCAAAAATTTTAAGCTCAATTGGGCGCGATATCACCATACCGATCATAATGGCCAGTAAAATACGAGGCGTAGCCTGGAGCAGCTGTTTGTTGGTGCTTGCGCTTTTATTAATGCTCGATACAATGTAACGGTCCATATTAAAAATGGCTGCACCCCATAAGAAACCAAAAATGATGGCGAAAATTACGGCGAGATCGGTGCCCTTAAATACAAAATACATGGCGTAACCGCCAGAAAGTGCTGCAAACAAGCCCGTAAAAAAGATGGTGGCACCAATGCCGGTATATTTATTTTGTTCCGAAGGGTATTTCTCGAGCGTTGGGATGTGGGCGCCAGAGCAAAACCAGAAGAAACGGTTCAGTTTGTCCATTTGTAACTATTTATATTTAAACGCCTAAGGGTTTCAGTTGTTACAGTTTTAAGCAAAATTTTATGGCATTTTTTTGATGGGGAGTGTAAAGCTGATTTTCCTATATTTGCATAAATACATTTAATAAAATGAAAGAAATATCGGTACAAGAACTAAAAGAGAAAATCGATAACAAAGAAGATTTTCAACTAATTGATGTTCGTGAAACATTCGAATATGAGGTTTCCAATCTTGATGGTGAGAATATCCCTTTGGGCGGAATTTTAATTGAAGCGGATAAGGTTGCTAAAGATAAACCGGTAATTATTCAGTGCCGTAGCGGAAAAAGAAGTGCAGCAGCAGTAATGCAGTTAGAGCAACAGTATGGGTACGACAATCTTTATAACCTAAAAGGTGGTATTTTAGCCTGGCAAGAAGCTTTTGACCCGAATATGCAAGTATATTAATGATAGAATGAAGGAATGATAGGTTGAGTGAATGTTTAATCAGTCTATCATTCCAAATTTAGCATTCACTCGTTCAATTCCTCTCGCATTCAATCATTCTATCATTCAATCCTTCTGTCATTCAATCCTTCTATTGTGGGTAAAAAATTTGCTTTAAATATCTTTTATAATCTCGCCATTATCCTTTCCATTTTTGGATTGGTTTGGTGTTATAATAACCATAAATACCTGCCTGCAGCGTTTTTGGTTGGTGTGGTTTGCTGCTTGTTTTATTTCAAGTATCAGTTAACAAAAGAGATCCGTAAGTCTTTTAAAGAAAAAGATCCGAAATAGTACCTTCCAGTCCTAAACCGGGTAAATTTTTCAAAATATATTTTCCGTTTTCAAAAGCGGGATCGGTAAATGGGTTATTTTTGGTGAGCCATGGCCCGTCTAAATCGGCCCAGTTGCATAATGGCGCCAAAGCTGCTGCAGCGAGGGTTGCACAGCTGGTTTCGCTCATGCAGCCTATCAGGACTTTCATACCGAAAGACCGGGCTTTTAAAATCATTTGGTGACCTTCGTACATGCCACAGCTTTTCATCAGCTTTACATTGATGCCATGGTAAGCGCCCTTCAAATTATCCATATCGGCTAAACGCTGAACCGCTTCATCTGCCAGTAATGGAATCGGGCTGCGTTCGGTTAACCAGGCATTTCCATCGAGGTTATTTTTATCCATCGGTTGTTCAATCAACACCACACCCTGATTATGGAGCCAATAAATTAAGTCGATTGCTTTTATTTTATCTGCCCAACCCTGGTTTGCATCTACATAAAGCGGTACGCTGGTCATGCTGCGGATGGTTTCGATAATTTCCTGGTCATTATCCCTGCCCAGCTTTACTTTAATCACTTTAAATGCTTCGGCATCTTTCAGTTTTTCGCGGATTACTTCTGGCGTATCAATCCCGATGGTGTAAGAAGTTACGGGCATTTTTGCCGGGTCGGCCCCATAAATTTCGTAGCAGGGCTTGTTTAATAGTTTACCCTGAATGTCATTAAGCGCAATATCGATAGCCGCTTTTATTGCAGGTTGGCCCGGCGCAAGGCTATCTAAATAAGCAATAATTTCTTCAAAATTGAACGGATATTGAATTTTATCCCAATCTACCAGTTTAAGAAAATTACCTGCACTTTCGTAGCTTTCGCCCATATATGGCACCATAGAGGCCTCTCCATACCCTACAACACCTTCGTGCTCGATCTTTAATAACATTAAAGGGGTACTGGTACGGGTAAATTTCGAAATCGAAAAAGGATGTTTTAACTCTAACTCAAATTGCTTGCAACTAATTTTCATTATCAATCGTCTTCTAAATAAATGAGGTAATTGTCGTCTTACAAATTATCTTTGTTTATTAACGCAAATATTCCTGCCATGAAAAACATTTCAAGATTACGGTATTTTATTTATTTATCCTTAATAATTATTGGAGGATGTACCACAGGGAAAAAAGCCTTGCAAAAAGGTGATTATGATGCTTCGGTTGAAAAATCGGTAAGCAGGTTGCAAAACTCGCCAAAAAACAGCGAAGCCATGGAAGTGCTGAAAACGGCCTACGGACTGGCTTTGCAGGGTCATTTGCGGAAAATTGACGAAGCCAAAATGTCGAACGATTTGTTCAGGTGGGAATCGGTGATGTACGATTATCAAAAAATTAATCAGCTGGCCGATGATATCAATAGCTGCCCTGCCTGTTTGGCGATCGTTCCAAATCCTTCAAAATACATTGCCGAACTGGCTGATAGTAAATATAATGCTGCCGGTGCAAGGTATGGTTCAGGTTTGGGCTATTTAAGGGAAAATAACCGTCAGTCCGCAAAAAAAGCGTATTACGAGTTTGAGAAAACAATAAACCTTCAGCCCGATTATAAAGATGCCAAAGCAAAAATGGAAGATGCTTACTGGGCCGCAGTAACCAGGGTTGTGGTGCAACCGATTATTGTAAATAGCAGCTTGTATAAGTTAAGTGCTGATTATTTTCAACAGCAGATTGATCAGTATATTGCAAAATACTCGAGAAATAAGTTTGTGATTTTTTACGGTGAAGAACAGGCTACCAATCAAAAAATTGTTCCCGATCAGGTATTGAGTTTAAATTTTGATGATTTTGTAGTGGGCCAGACTTATGTAAAAGAAAGGGTTGAAAAACTTAAACGCGATAGTGTGGTGATTGGCGAAACCCGCGATAAGAAACCGGTTTATGGTACGGTAAAAGCCACTTTAAGCATTTTTGAAAAAAACATTTCTTCCTCAGGTTTATTGGATATGAGCATTACCGACTGGAAAACAAGAAAACTGGTGCACCAGCAGAAATTTCCTGGCACTTATGTTTGGAGGGATAGCTGGGCCAGTTATAAAGGCGATGACAGGGCTTTAAGCAACCAGCAATTGGCCATCACCAGAAGGAAAGAACAATTGCCTCCACCGCCAAGTGCGCTGTTTTTAGAGTTTACCAAACCAATTTACAACCAGTTGGTAGAGGATATCGGGTATTATTATAATAATTACTAGACCTCACCCACCTCACCCTGTTAAAGGAAGGGGTTTCACTTACTGCAGTAACCTCCCTCTCCTGCAGGAGAGGGAAACGGTGGACACTGCTATACTACTGCCACTCACAGGGTGAGGTTGTAATCCCTGCGTTAAAATAAAACATCGTTGCCTAGCCCTAAAAATATAATGGCTAATATTGCAGTGATGAATACCGGCTTATACAATCCTTTCCAGAATTTCGATTTTTTATATAAAACCTGCTTTTTAAGTGGTAAAACTTTTAATTCACCAGTAATTCAGGTGCCTTTGCTACCAAAATGGCTGTTGAAACAGGCAGGCTTAACCGGCGAAGAGCAGATCCAGTTTTTGGATGAAAGTATCCGCTCGTACAATACCCTGGTTATACCGGTAAACAGCGAGGTAAATGAGCAGTTTTTAAATCCGCTGGAAGCTAAGATCGAAGCGGCTTTTGCAAAAGATTACGATGCGGTTGCTGCTTTGCCGGAGCTGGATCTTTTTAACTGGATTGGCAAGTTTTTATATGGTTTTGTGTACATCGAAATGCATTCGGCTTTGCGCAAGGAAATGACCGCTGATGGTTTGAATATGTCGCAATCGTTAATGATGAAATTTGCCAACCTGAATTTCATGATGCAAAATCTTTACACGAGCCTGGAGTTTGAGGATTTTTCGCCTTGGTCTATCACCGTTGTAAAATTGGAGAATGAGGAAACCCCATTCAGCTTCCGCGATGAAATTAATACGCTCACTTTCTCTTTAAAAATGAAAGATTTTGGCATTATTGCCTGCCTGCAGGATAACGGCACCAATAAACGCTACCATCAGGACATTATTAACGAAGTAAAAGGTAAAGCTTTAACGGCTGAACAATTTGAAGAACTGAGTGCCCGTTTTTATTATTCAGCCTATCTTTTTAACCGCCTGCCCGAATATACTTTTATGCCTGTTGAAGGCACTACTTATATTGAAGCGATGCCTTTACGCGGCAACATGACCAAACCGCTTTTTGATGTATGGCAAAATAAAATATATGCACAGGTACTGGAAAATTTCTGGAAACCATGGGGTTACGTGGTATTCGAGATTATTAAAAACCCTGAAGAGCCGATGAGTTTCTTTGAGAAACCTTATTTGCCAACTGCAGGGTAGGGTTTATCTAGGCGCGATCGTCATTTCGAGCGGAGTGCAACGCAGCCGAGAAATCTGTGTTGATAGATCTCTCCCCGCCTGTACGGGCAGGCATTCCACTGCGTTCCAGTCGAGATGACGAAGTTAAACTATCTCCCACCAGTTAACATGGTTATAAAGTTCTGCAAAATACCCGGAACGCAAATAATGGTAAAAATCAATCCGGTTAGCGCCCCGAAAAAGTGTGCATCGTGGTTGATGTGATCTCTGGAATTACGTGAAGCGTAAGCACAATAAATTAAATATAAAATCCCAAAAACTACGGCAGGAATTCCGATGGGAATAAACATGATGTAAATTTTAGACATCGGATTAAATAAAATATAACTGAAAAGTACTGCACTAATGGCGCCTGATGCCCCTAAACTATTATAGTTAAAATGATCTTTATGTTTAAAAACCGTAGGCAGATCGCTTAACACCAAACCCAAAAAGTAAAGTATTCCAAAGCGCCAGCTTCCCATTAAACTTTCGAGTGTAAAAGCGAAAGCGTAAAATGTAAACATGTTAAAAAATAAGTGCATCCAATCGGCGTGCACAAGTCCGCTGGTAATTAATGTATATACATTCTGTCCTTTTGAAACGCTGTATGGGTGCAGCATAAACTTTCCGTAAATCGAATGATCGTAAAAAGCATACAGACTGGTAATGATGGTAAAAACAAAAATTAACGAGGCAACTGGTGCCATATTGAAATATTCCATTGGGGTTATTTTAAATCAAGTTTTACGTCTGTTAGCAAACGGGTAACCGGATATCTGTTATGTGTTTTTTCGTAATAATCAGAATTTTTATACACAAAATCAAGTTGTGCAGCACCATTCTTGGCAAATTCAGGATCTGCTGATTTTTTGGCTTCCAGAGCACTTCTCAGTTCCGGGTTGTTTTTCAGCAATTCTGTTGCGGTATCTTCAAACACATAAGCCGAATAATGCTCTTTCATATCCAAGATAGAATCGAAAAAATTCCAGTTGAAATAAGAATCGGTAGCCTGCGGTTCTAAGGTTTCTATAATGTAACGGTTAACTGGCTGGTTAGCGTACACTGCAAAATCGCCGGCATAATACTGCAGGTTCTGTTTTACGGTATTCAATTTTACGGCCGAATGCAGGTAATGCCCTTCGTAAGGCCTGGTTCCTGTTTTAAAATCACCGATGTAATAACTTTCTACCGCGATTTTCTGATCAGATTTTAGCTCCCTGATTTTAACATTATTCAGTTTAAGCAGCGCGATTACACGGTCCCAGGCTTTTGGAATGATATAAGCCACCGGTTTTTGAACAGAAATTGCCGGCTCGAACTTATTCCATTCTTTTATGGTTTTGGTATAAGGTTTGGTGCGGTCGTAATACAAACGATCGGTGCCACTTACTGTACTGGGTTTCTGTCCGGCCTCAAAGCCTTTAAACGTTAAATCGTTTACTTCCGTTTTATTTAGCTTCCAATCTAAGGGAAAATCCTTTTGCATTGCAACAGCTTCATCGGCTTTGCGTTTATTCTCCCCGATTACCCTGGCATCACGTTCTACAATCTGAATATAGCTTTCCAAAAGCTTATAAGTGGCATCCACGCGTAAATCGTATGATTTTAGCATATGCGTTTCTGGCATAAAACCAATGGTATTATGAAGCGTGGTATAACCTGTTGAGTAACGCGGAGGATCAATAAATCCGGTTATTCCCGTTTCCGGAGTTTCGCCGATCGAATTTACATAAGGAATCATCGGATAGCCCATTTTCTCCATTGCGGTGTACAAATCGGGCACCAAAGTTTGGGTTAAATAACCGGAAAGTATGGGGTTTAGCTTATCCTTTTGGGTGGGAATAAGCGTCATCACATATTGATAGTCGGCACCATTGCTGGTATGGGTATCTACAAATATTTCGGGCTGCCAGGTGTTAAAAATAAGTTGAAATGCAGCCGAGTTTTTTGAATCGGTTTTAATGAAATCACGATTCAGGTCGAGGTTTTTACTATTGCCCCTAAAGCCGTAGGCAAGCGGTCCGTTCTGGTTGGCTCTCGAAGTACCTGTGCGGTTAAAACTTCCGTCTATGTTGTAAAGCGGAATAATGCAGATCACTATATCTTTAGGGAGTTTGCCTGCTTTGAGCAGATCGCGTGCAAGCATCATCGAAGCATCTACTCCTTCGGGCTCACCCGGATGGATCCCGTTATTGATTAATAAGATTCTTTTATTTTGTTGCCTGATCTGTGCAGGATCAAAAATCCGGTCGCGGGATAAAACCAGTACATGCAGGGGCTTTCCAAAATCTGTATTTCCATAGGCAAGTAATTTTGCTTCAGGATAATTTTTAGCCAGGTTTTCGTAATAAGATATTGCTGCAGTATAGGTTGTGGTTTCGGTTTTTCCGCTTAATTCGAAAGGTGTTTTTTGTGCGATGGCTTTTAGCCTCATCGATAGCAAACATAACACAAAGAATTTTCTCATGCCTTAAAGCTAAGAAATGAAATGCTGTTATTAAAGTGTTTTACGATAAGATTTAATACTGCCCAGCATGTACTTAAAACCGATGGTATAAGTGTTGTATACGTCGGGAGAGTAGTTTTTAAATTTGGTACTCGAATCGTTATAGCCGTCTAATCCCTCTCCAAAAGTAAAATTCGATTGCGCATTGATATTGATGATATACCTCATGTAACCGTAACCATCATTAATGAAATAGTTAAAGCCAAGGTTTATAGGCACCAGCAGGTTATTGCTTTTATCTTGTCCGGGGAAAGGACCATGACTAGGATCATAAGCTGCCCAGCTTGGTTTGTACCTTACAATATCAGTAATATTGTTGTTTACAACACCTACGCCGAGCCCTAAATACAGGCCTCTTATATTATATAAAAACTCACTTTTATCATAGTCAACCACTTCACCAAGCATCAATTTAACGTTAACAGAGAGGGTTTTATATTTGTTTACAAACTGACGGTTGTGCGGATCGGTTTCAATGTCGCCGCCCTGAACCATTCCATACTGGCCTTCGAGGCCAAATGTTACAAACGGGGTGATATGATAATCAAATACGCCATAGGCTGTGTAGCCAACCCCTCCTTTGTAAACGTCAGTATAAGATTTGTTCACTCCACCACCAAAACCGTACGACATTTTAAAATAGTTGGATTGGGCAAAAGAAAAACTTCCAATAAAAACAAGCAAAAGGGTTATATAAGTAGCTCTCAGCAAATTAAAAATCATATCATTTTTTTACAAAAATAATATGTTTATCGAATATCTATAACTTTTACCTTTGAATTATGAGCACATACAGCAACTTTAACAAAACTTTAGAAGCGCGTTTTATCAAATATGCAAAGATTGATACGCAATCTGATCCCAATTCTCCAACTTGTCCATCAACCTCAAAACAAAAGAATTTAGGACGGGAATTGGTGCAGGAACTGTTAGAAATCGGTGTTTCTGATGCAGAAATGGATGAAAATGGGTATATATATGGCACCATTCCTTCCAATACAGATAAAGATTTACCTGTAATTTTTTTCTGCTCGCATATGGATACTTCGCCGGATTGCAGTGGTGAAAATGTAAAGCCGATTATTCATGACAAATATCAAGGGCAGGACCTGATTTTGCCTGATGATCCTAAAATCGTAATCAGGATGGCAGATCATAAAGATTTGAAGCCCCAAATCGGAAACGATATTATTACCGCTAGTGGTACCACTCTGCTGGGTGCAGATAATAAAGCTGGTTTAGCCGAAATTATGGAAGCTACGGCCTTTTTTATGAAAAACCCGGATGTAAAACACGGAACCATTAAAATTCTTTTTACACCTGATGAAGAAATAGGCAGGGGGGTAGATAAAGCTGATTTAAAAAAACTGGGTGCCGATTTCGGCTATACTATAGATGGCGAAACCCTGGGTTCTATTGAAGATGAAACTTTTTCGGCTGATGGTGCCACCCTTAAAATTTATGGCGTAAGTACACACCCTGGCTTTGCAAAAGGAAAAATGGAAAGTGCAATTAAAATCCTTTCGGAAATTTTAGACACCTTACCAAAAAATAGGCTAACGCCTGAAACAACACACCAAAAAGAAGGTTTTATCCACCCGGTAAGCATGCACGGGCAGGTAGAGGAAGCCGAGGCGCAGTTTATCATCCGCGATTTTACCAATGAAAAACTTGCTGCTCACGGTCAGTTTTTAGAGGAAACGGTAAAGCAGGTGATGGCGAAATATCCAAAATCGAGTTACACTTTAGAGATCAAGGCACAATACCGCAACATGAAAGAGGTGCTCGATCAGCATCCAAAAATTGTACAGTATGGTATTGAGGCCATTGAGCGTGCGGGCGTAGTAGCCAAACAACAAAGTATCCGTGGCGGAACCGATGGGTCGAGGTTATCTTACATGGGTTTGCCTTGTCCGAATATTTTTGCCGGAGAACATGCTTTTCATAGCAAACAGGAATGGGTAAGCGTACAGGATATGGAGAAAGCTGTGCAAACCATTATTAACATAGCTTGTATTTGGGAAGAACGTTGTTAGTTTGGAGTGGGGCGTTTGGAGTTTGGAGTCACATTCACTTAAAAATCAAAATGAAGGATACAGTTCTAGGGCGTAATGACTCCAAACGCTCAACTCCGAGCTCCCAACAGAACAGGATTTATTTTTTAATAAAAAACATATCTTTCTGAACATCTTTTCCCTAATTTAGATTGCAAATGATTACTCTCGAAAACGACTATATAAAAGTTAGCCTGGCGGCTAAAGGCGCAGAATTGCAAGGCTTATTTAGCAAAGAAACCGGATTGGAATATTTATGGAATGCGAATCCCAAATATTGGGCGAAGCATAGTCCTGTTTTATTTCCTATTGTTGGCTCATTAAAAAACAACAGTTTTAATTATCAGGGTAAAAATTACGAATTACCACGGCATGGCTTTGCCCGCGATCATGTTTTTAATTTCGAAAAAATAAGTGAAACCGAAGCTGTGTTTACTTTAACCCAAACAGATGAAACCTTAAAAATTTATCCTTTTTATTTTGGGCTTAAACTTAAATATCAATTGATAGACAGGAAGTTAAATTTAACTTACGAGGTAATTAATACAGGCACTGAAGAACTGCTGTTTTCACTGGGCGCGCATCCTGCATTTGCGGTTCCTAATACACCAGATACAGTTTACGAAGATTATTATCTTGCATTTAACGCAGATGAAAAGTTAACTTACTGGAAGCTGGATGAGGGTTTAGTAGCAGATGAAACTGAGAATATTGAGCTGAGTTATCATAAATTAAACCTTAAACACGATCTGTTTTATAATGATGCATTGGTGTTTAAAACTTTGCAAAGCAACTGCATTAGTTTGTTAAATACCAAAAACGATTATGGTCTTCACTTCCATTTCGAAGATTTTCCTTTCTTTGGGATATGGGCGGCAACAGATGCTCCTTTTGTGTGCCTGGAACCCTGGTGCGGTGTGGCCGATGGCGTTAACCACGATCAGGAACTGGAACATAAAGAAGGTATCATTAAGTTAGCGGCTGGCGAAAAATGGTCGAGGTTTTGGGAAGTAGAATGCTTTTAGGCTGATTTTCAGAAGCTGCTCATTTCTTAATCTGGTTTAAGAAAATTATGACATACAGGCGCTAAATTGCGCATATTCTATTCACTTAAACACGATGAAAAACACGCCACATTTTGCTCAGTTATTTCTTAGGCTCGCTTTGGGCATTGGTTTTATATTGCCTGTAATGGATCGCTTTGGCTGGCTGGGCGCACCGGGTTCGCCAACTGTGGGCTGGGGTAGCTGGTCGATATTTGTAGATTATACAAATTCACTTATGCCTTATTTAAGCCGCGCATTGGCCAATGTTATGGGCATTATTGCCACAGCCGGTGAATTGATTTTTGGCATATTACTAATTATCGGTTATAAAATTAAACTGGCAGCCATCGGCAGTTTTTTACTTACGCTGGTCTTTGCCTTATCGATGTTTATTTTTGCGAATTACAGGGCACCATTTAATTATTCGGTTTTCGTGGTAAGTGCTTCGAGTTTGGTGCTGGCAACTTTGCCAGGTTATAAGTGGAGTGTGGACGGCATTAAATAAGGGTTTTGCCACAGATGTGCACAGATAAACACAGATTTGTAATAGCGAGCCCGGAAACCATATAATATGCTCCCGGCTCTGTGTACGTCAAGCCTTTCCTCTGTGACCTTGGTAGTAAAAAAAAAGACAGAAAATTTAAAGCGATAACCTGCTCAAAGTTTCTCTGGTTACCCCAAGATAGGATGCAATAAGGGTTTTCGAAATTCTTTTCTGTAAAGACGGATATTGGTTGCGCCACTGCTTATAGCGCTCACCCGCGTTATTGCTCAGCAAGGCCAGTACCCTTTTTTGCAAGGCCATGTTGCCTGTAGTGTATTTTTTCCTGAAGAAATATTCCATTTTACGGGAAGAAGCGCAGAGCTTTTCTTTATTTTCAAAAGAGATCGAAAGGGTTTCTGTATCTTCAATACAATCTACGTTTAAGGTAGCCGGCATTCCTGTATTAAAAGCATTCGGATCAGAAAACCACCATTCTTCCATGGCCAGCTGTAAAATATATTCTTTGCCCTCATGGTCGGTATAAGAAGATTTTACAATACCTTTTACTACAAAATGTTCCTGACTGGCTACATCACCTGCCTGGATAATATACTGGTGTTTTTTGTATTTCCGCTTTGTAAAAAAAGATTCTGCATACTCAAATTCCTCATCTGTTAAACAAACGATCTGATGAATGTGCGCCCTTAAAAAATTTGTTTCCATGTTTATCTGATACCAAAGGTAATATTTCTTGAAGATTTATAATCCTGGTAAAATTGCCGCTCAACATAAACGTGACAATCATCACAATAAAATAGTGATGTATGTCCTTTTCCAAAGTTATGCCTTGCATTATGTTTGCAGAACACAAACACACAAAACCAACCTAAAACACACAAATGAAACTTAAATTATCAGCCGTGATGGTCATATTGGCCTATTTAATTACTCAGAAAGCAAATGCCCAGAGCCTGGCCAAAATGAACTGGTTTAATGAACCCGGGAAATGGGAAATTAAAGATAAAAATACCTTTAGCATGTTTGTTCCGGCCAAAACCGATTACTGGCGCATTTCGCATTATGGTTTTACGGTTGATGACGCACCTTTTTATTATGCCACATATGGCGGAGAATTTGAAGTGAAAGTAAAAATTACCGGAAATTATGTAACTACTTTCGACCAGATGGGATTGATGCTCCGCATTAATGAAGAAGAATGGATTAAAGCCGGAGTGGAATTTGTTAATGGAAAACAAAATGTAAGTGCTGTGGTAACACACAAAACCAGCGACTGGAGCGTGGTTGAACTGGAAAAAGCACCGGCATCAATCTGGATGAAAGCCGTTAGAAAACTGGATGCTGTAGAAATTTTCTATTCATTAGATGATAAGAAATATACCATGCTCCGTACCTGTTATTTTAAAGATAATGCCCCGGTAATGGTGGGTTTGGTAGCCGCCTGCCCTGATGGTAAGGGCTTTAATGCCACTTTCGAAAATTTTAAGGTCACAACTACACCCGATCAGCGCAGATTGGATTGGGCCAGGAAACAACAGAATTAATAGTGTTCTTAATGTACCGTCATTTCGAGCGAAGTGCAACGTAGTCGAGAAATCCGTCTAGATAGATCTCTCTCCCGAACCTTCGGGACTGCGCTACAGTCGGGATGACGATTTTTCTATTGCAACGCCTTAACTAAATCCTTAAAACCTGGCCTGTTTAACGGTAAGGTATCCAAACAAGCATCTCTAAGTTTGCTGATGGTTGCATAAACCTCTTCATTCACTTCATCATCTTTTAAAGAAAGTAAGTCATCAAGTAAATAGCCATAAGCACTTACCTCTATCCTTTCGAGCGCCATGGCCGGTTGAGCTGTTTTATCGTAAAAACTTGCTGCACCAAAATCACCGAATAAGGTACTGCCTTCCTCATCAATTAAAGTGTTGTGCGCATATAAATCGCCATGCATGATGCCAGCTTCATGTAATTGGGCTGCTAACGAGGCAATGGTTTTTGCTATACTAACTATTTGTTTTTCTGAAAGTTTCCTGTCGGCAGGGAAAACATCTCTGGTGCAGCTTTCTAAACTGGGCGGATGGCCGAGGTTATAAAAATGATGCGGAATCAGGTCCATCACCAATCCTTTTTTATCTTCCGGATGGTGGGCAATCTGACCGATCAGGTTTACCAAACCCGGATGATAACCTGCAGCAATATAGGCCGTCATTTCATCTTCCGGCAGGCCGTCGCTGGTAACATCGCCCTTAAATATTTTAACAGCCACTTCACTCGTTTCGTCTCCGATGTTTCTGTTTGCTTTCGAAATCACGCCCGAAGCGCCTTCGCCCAATAAATGGCTGATTTCTAAATCATGCCAGTTGATTAATGAAAGTGTTTCAACAGCTGGCGTTTTACTAAAATTATTTCCCGAAAATGCAATCCACGATAGTTTTGGCATTTCTGTAATCCATTGCGGCAACTCATGCAATTTATTCGCCGCAATTCGCAATAATGCCAAATTTCGGCAATTAGCCAATTCTTCGGGCAATGTGGATAAACGGTTTCCCGAAAGCATCAGTTTTTGCATCCTTTTGCAAAGGCCAATTTCCTTAGGCAGTTCGGTAATGTTATTATTGGTTAAAATTAACCAGCGCAAATTCGGGTTGATCGACTTTGACGGTACCGTTTTAATCTGATTGGATTTAAAACCAACGATATCCAGTAAAGGGCAATCGGCTAAGACCTCCGGTAAAACTGTAAAAAGATTTTCCGAGCAAAAGAAAATTTTCAGCTTCTTTAAACGACCAAAATCTTCAGGTAGTGCACTTAATTTGTTAAATGATAAATCCAGCACCTCCAAAGTATCCGCAAGCCCGAATATTTCCTTTGGAAACTCACTCAGGTTTTCAGAAAGTTTTAACGATACTGATCCATTGAGTTCGCGATTTTGAAGTGCTAACAAGCTTTGCATAGGGTACTGATTTTAATTTGAAACGAAGATAAGGCTATATATTTTGTTTTAAAGATGAATCGTATGTGCTATATGGATTTGATCCAGAAAATATTCATCGTGCGATATCACAAGAAGCGTTCCCTGGTATTCGTTAATGGCACTGGTTAAAATCTCTACATTTTGGATATCGAGGTTATTGGTCGGTTCATCCAGGATGATCAGATCGGGCGATTGGTTGCTGATGGTTAAAGAACAGAGGATCAGTCGCATTTTTTCGCCGCCGCTTAAGGCCGAACAGGGTTTGTTCCAGTCGGTTTTGCCAAATAAAAACCGGTTTAAACGGATTTTTACCTCATGTTCCTGCAGTGCGCCTGAGTTATATTGCTGTGCCTGTTCGTAAACCGTAAGGTGATTGTCAATCAACGAATAATCCTGATCAATGTACATTGAGCTGATGTCGGCTTTGTTTAAAATTCCTGTTAGTGGCTTTAGTTCGCCTAAAATAATCCTGGTCAGCGTAGTTTTGCCCGATCCGTTCCGGCCTTTGATCACATAACGCCCGCCACTAAACACCTGAAAGCTGATGGGCTCCTTCCAAAGTAACTGATCGTAAAAAGCAAAATTGAGCTCCTTAGCTTCAACAATACTTTTGCCCTTGTGTAATGTAGCCTGATTGAAACCGATTTTCATTTTATCCGTATCTGGCAATGCAGACCGAAGCTGGCTTAACTCAGAAGAAATATGACCAAGTTTCTCCGCATGCACACCCTTCAGTTTTGCCGTGCTTTTTTCTGCATTGTTTTTTAACGTATTCATCGAGATGGTCGGCAAACCGGCTTTTTCCTGCTTCTTTTTTCCCCGCGCATCGAGTTTTTGCTGACGCTCTATTGATTCCCGTTCTACTTCTTTCGCCTTGCGGAGTGCCTTTTCTTTGGCTTTTAAGTCGTTGTTTAACGCATCGTTTTCAATCTTTTTCTGTTCAGCGTAGAAATCGTAATTACCACCATAAACAGTTATTCCCCGTGGGGTGAGTTCGCAAACTTTATCGATCAGGTTCAATAACATACGGTCGTGACTTACCACAACCAAAGTATTTCTGGTCGATTGGATATAATCGTATAATTGATTCCTGCCTTCCAGGTCCAGATGATTGGTCGGTTCATCCAGTAAAACAATTTCCGGACGATGTATGGCGATACCGGCTAAAAATACACTGGTTTTTTGTCCGCCGCTTAAACTTTCCATTTTCTGGTTTAAGTCTAAATCGTCCAGGCGCCAATAACTTAAAGCTTCTTCGCAACGCTCTTCGATGGTCCAGTCATCATTGAGCAGCGACATGTTTTCTTCACTTACTTCTCCATTAAGGATTTCATTCAAAGCTTTCAGTTTATCTTCAATTTTAAGGGCCTGCGCAATGGTAAAATCATTAAACTGACCAAAAAGCTGTGGAACATAATAAGGCGTCGATTCTGCTTTAACATGTCCGGCAGTTGGCATGAGGTTGCCTGCCAAAATTTTTAAAAGTGTCGATTTTCCTGCACCGTTATGGCCAATAAGTGCAATTTTTTCGTATTTGTTGATGGTGAGATTTAAATCTGAAAACAGTAAATCTCCGTTAGCATGGATATAGCCAGCCCCTTGTAGATTAAGCATAAATTTCTTTTTTACCGGTAAATAATTGCAGTAACGGAACCGTTCTGCCTGTTATCTATTTTCTGAAAAGAAATGAATCTTACATTTATCGGGTGATTTGGTGATGATGCAAAGATAAGGAATTTTTATGTTTTGCGAAAAGGGGGTGGTAGTCCATAGTCTTTAGTCCGAAGTCGGCAGTCTGCGGAACTAAGAATTAGTCGTTCATCCTCTTAAGTCTGTCATCCTGAGTGCAACGAAGGATCTTTCTTACACAATTTTTGGTTCTGTGTTTCATTGGCGAAAGATTCTTCACTGCGTTCAGAATGACAACAATACTGTTAGTAATAAACTATAGATTTTATCTATATCGATTTTTATTTGCATTAGAAATTTAATCGCATATATTTACAAAAAACTTTAGGGGTGCCTACGTGCTGAGAAATACCCTTTGAACCTGATGCAGTTAGTACTGCCGAAGGGAAAAGTGAAAGCAATTACAATTGCTGTCTTTTCGATCTCCATTTTGGGGCAATCTCTATAGTTTTTCCAATTTTTTAAAATATGGAAGTAACTATCAACAATCAAAACCATCAACTCAACGAAGCCTGTTCCATCGAACAAATGCTCGCTGCTGTTATTTCAACCGGTACAGATGGCCTGGCCATAGCCGTTAATCAAACCATCATTTCCAAATCTGTTTGGGATACCTACCTGTTAAATCCAGGCGATCAGATTATACTCATTAAAGCCACTCAAGGGGGGTAATGGAAGGATTGAATGAAAGAATTTTGAATGATTGAATGGAAGATGCTGTCTAATCAACCACTCATTCAATCCTTCTCTCATTGGGTCATTCTCTCCTTCAATCATTCAATAATTCCCTCACTCTGTCAATCACTCATTAGCCATTCTATCATTCAAAATATGAAACAAGAAAAAACACCAAATCAGGAAGTCATCAGCCGCAGTCCATTTCCGGCTTCGCGAAAAATATTTGTACCCGGAAAAATCCACGATATCCAGGTGGCGATGCGCGAAATCAGCTTAACCGAAACGAAAATCCACAATGGATTTGGCCTCACTGAACCCAATCCACCCGTAACCGTGTATGATACCAGTGGCCCTTACACCGATCCAAATGCGGTTATTGATGTAAGAAAAGGGCTTCCGCGGTTAAGGGAGCAATGGATAAAAGACAGGCAGGATGTAACGCAGCTTGATCAGTTATCTTCTGCCTATGGGCAACAGCGCTTGGCCGATGATAAACTCGATGTTTTACGTTTTAACTATACCAATAAACCTTATAAAGCCCAGCCGGGTGCCAATGTATCGCAGATGCATTATGCAAAAAAAGGCATCATTACAGCCGAAATGGAATACATTGCCATCAGGGAAAACCAGCAGATTGAACTTTTAAATGCACAATTGGGCGATCAGCATGAGGTAATGAACCACCAGCACAACGGCAATAGTTTTGGTGCCAATACGCCAAAGGGCTACATTACACCAGAATTTGTACGGGCAGAGGTTGCAGCCGGTCGTGCGGTAATCCCCTGCAACATTAATCACCCTGAACTGGAACCTATGATTATCGGGCGCAATTTCCTGGTAAAGATCAATGCCAATATTGGTAACTCGGCCATTACTTCTACCATTGAAGAAGAAGTAGAAAAAGCCGTTTGGGCCTGCCGTTGGGGTGCCGATACCATTATGGATCTTTCAACAGGGAAAAATATCCACGAAACCCGCGAATGGATTATCCGCAATTCGCCTGTACCCATCGGTACCGTTCCCATCTATCAGGCGCTTGAAAAAGTAAACGGAAAAGCCGAAGACCTTACCTGGGAAATCTTTCGCGATACGTTGATAGAGCAGGCCGAACAAGGCGTTGATTATTTTACCATCCATGCGGGGGTATTACTGCGTTACGTGCCATTAACCGCCAAAAGAATAACCGGAATTGTTTCACGCGGCGGATCAATCATGGCGAAATGGTGTTTGGCGCATCATAAAGAGAACTTCCTCTATACCCATTTTGAAGAAATCTGTGAGATCATGAAAGCTTATGATGTAGCTTTTTCTTTAGGCGATGGTTTACGGCCTGGTTGTATTGCCGATGCCAACGATGCCGCACAGTTTTCGGAACTCGAAACCTTGGGCGAACTGACCAAAATAGCCTGGAAACACGATGTGCAAACCATCATCGAAGGTCCCGGACATGTGCCGATGCACCTGATTAAAGCCAATATGGAAAAACAGCTCGAACACTGTTCAGAAGCACCATTTTATACCTTAGGACCGTTAACTACCGATATTGCCCCGGGTTACGACCACATTACCTCAGCCATTGGTGCTGCGATGATTGGCTGGTTCGGAACGGCCATGCTCTGTTATGTTACCCCTAAAGAACATTTGGGTTTACCCAATAAAAAAGATGTGAAAGATGGAGTAATTACCTATAAAATTGCGGCGCATGCGGCTGATCTGGCTAAAGGTCATCCCGGTGCGCAATACCGTGATAATGCCTTGAGCAAGGCAAGGTTCGAATTCAGGTGGGAAGACCAGTTTAATTTATCGCTCGATCCGGATACGGCCAAAGAATTCCATGATGAAACCTTGCCGGCAGAAGGTGCCAAGATTGCGCATTTCTGTTCGATGTGCGGACCAAATTTCTGTTCGATGAAAATTACACAGGATGTGCGCGAATATGCTGCGCAGCAAGGGGTAGAAGCAGACGAAGCCTTAGCCAAAGGCATGCAGGAAAAATCGAAAGAGTTTACCGAAAAAGGAAGTGAAATTTATTCTTAACCCGCAATGGAACTGATCGTAATTGCCAAACCAACTGTTTTTAAGGAAGAAAGTAATCTTGTGAACCAGCTTTTCGAAGCTGGTTTACAGATATTTCACCTGCGGAAAGAAAATGCTGATGAGGCAGCTTACCGGAAAACAATTGAAGGGATTTCACCCGAATACCATCCGCAGATCGCTTTGCATCATTTCCATTGGCTGGCTAACGATTACGATATTAACCGGATCCACCATACCGAAAGTTTCAGGAAAGAAAGTAATAATGGATCATTGCCTGGAAATAAAATCTACAGCACTTCTATTCATCACTTAGCTGATACGGAGCAGATCGGGCAGTATGATTATAGCTTTTTCAGTCCGGTGTTTAACAGTTTTTCCAAGCCGGGTTATCAGGGTGTAATTCCGGTAGATTTCCGTTTGGATAAACAACAGGTCAAGCCGAAAATCATTGCCCTTGGTGGTATCGGTTTAAACGAAATTGATCGGATAAAAGCGATGAATTTCGATGGTCTAGCACTACTGGGCAGCATCTGGAACGATCCGTCGCAAGCCATCATCACTTTTAAAAAAGCACAGGCAAAATGCCTGGCTTATGCTCAAAATTTAACAATACAAACATGATTCAGCCTTTACAATATATCTCACAAACCCCTAAAACCGGTACCCATATCGACGCCATTGAGCAGGTGCTCCGGGCTGGCGGAAAGTGGATTCAGCTCCGCATTAAAAACCAGGCCGAAGCCGAAATCCTCCCTTTTGCAAAAGCCGGACAGGCCTTATGCGAAAGTTATGGTGCCAAGCTGATTATCAACGATTATCCGCACCTGGCCAAAGCGGTAAACAGCTATGGTGTGCACCTGGGTTTGCAGGACATGCCTATCCCGGAAGCCCGGAAAATTATCGGAAAACAACAGATTATCGGGGGTACCGCCAATACTTTTGCACATATCCAGCAAAGGGTAGCCGAAGGAGCCGATTATATTGGTTTAGGACCATTCAGGTTCACGCGGACAAAAGAAAACCTGAGTCCGATTGTAGGTTTAGAAGGTTATGGGCGATTAATGGAGAAAGTAAAAAAAGCCGGTATCAAAACCCCGATTATTGCCATTGGCGGCATCGAAGCAGCAGATATTCCGGCAATTCTCGAAACCGGAATTTACGGAATTGCCATATCCGCAGCGCTCACCAATCAAACACAAACGGCTGCGGTTTTAGAAGAAATCAACAGCAAATTCAACATTCATTCGATTTCAAAATTAAAGATATGTTAACCATAGCAGATCAAACTTTTAGCTCCCGCCTTTTTACCGGTACCGGAAAATTCAGTTCGGCCAGAGAGATGGAAAGCGCCTTAATCGCCTCGGCCTCCGAACTGGTTACCGTGGCCCTTAAACGTGTTGATTTAAAAGGAAAAGACGACGATATCCTTCATCACCTTAAATATCCGCACATTAATTTATTGCCCAATACCTCTGGTGTGCGCAATGCAAAGGAAGCCGTTTTTGCGGCTCAACTGGCGCGCGAAGCATTGGAAACCAATTGGATCAAACTCGAAATCCACCCCGATCCGAAATACCTGATGCCTGATCCGATCGAAACACTTAAAGCCACCGAAGAACTGGCGAAACTCGGCTTTGTGGTGCTGCCTTATATCCATGCCGACCCGGTGTTATGTAAACGTTTGGAAGATGTGGGTACCGCTGCGGTGATGCCCCTGGGCTCTCCGATTGGTAGCAATAAAGGTCTCCGCACCATTGATTTTTTAGAGATTATTATTAGCCAGAGCCGGGTTCCGGTAATTGTAGATGCAGGAATCGGCGCACCTTCTGATGCGGCAAAAGCAATGGAAACAGGAGCAGATGCCGTTTTGGTAAACACCGCTATTGCCATTGCTAAAGATCCGACTAATATGGCCATTGCCTTTAAACTGGCTGTAGAGGCCGGCAGGATGGCTTTCGAATCTAAATTAGGCGCTCAACAACATTATGCTGCAGCAAGCAGTCCACTAACCGCATTTTTGGATGAAGAGTTTTAACGAGGTATTCGAATCCTACAACTGGGACGATACCAAAGCCAGTATTTATGATAAAACGGCCGCAGATGTGGAGCGGGCACTAAACAATCCGCAACGGACGCTTGAAGATTTTAAAGCGCTCATTTCCCCGGCGGCATTGCCCTTTCTTGAAGATATGGCGCAGATCAGTCAGCGGTTAACCTTAGACCGCTTTGGCCGGGTGATCCAGATGTACATTCCGCTTTATCTCTCCAACGAATGTAATAATATCTGTACCTATTGTGGCTTTAGCTATGATAATAAAGTAAGGCGCAGAACGCTTAACCCGATGGAGATTATGCAGGAAGTGGCAGTAATTAAAGGCATGGGTTATGATCATGTGCTGCTGGTAACCGGCGAAGCCAACCAAAGTGTGCATACCGATTACTTTAAAAAGGTATTGGATCTGATTAGTCCGCATTTTGCCCATATTTCTATGGAGGTACAGCCTTTGGATGTAGCTGATTATGAAACGCTGATTCCGCATGGCTTAAATACCGTACTGGTTTATCAGGAAACCTATCACCAGGACGATTACCGCAAACACCATCCTAAAGGTAAAAAATCAAACTTTTTGTACCGTTTAGAAACCCCCGATCGTTTGGGGCAAGCCGGAATCCATAAAATGGGATTGGGCGTGCTCATTGGCCTGGAAGACTGGCGTACTGATTCTTTTTTTACGGCCCTGCACCTATCCTATCTCGAAAAACAATATTGGCAGAGTAAATTCAGTATCTCTTTCCCCAGGTTACGGCCTTTTAGTGGCGGTTTGGAACCCAAAGTGGTGATGAACGATAAGGAATTGGTGCAACTGATCTGCGCTTACCGCTTATTCAACAGCGAAGTAGAACTCTCCATTTCTACCCGCGAAACACAGGCCTTCAGAAATCAGGTCATTAAACTGGGAATTACCGCCATCAGTGCCGGTTCCAAAACCAATCCCGGTGGGTATGAAGTAGAACCACAATCGCTGGAGCAGTTCGAAATATCCGACGAGCGTTCGGCACAGGAAATTGCGGCGATGATTAGAAAACAGGGTTACGAACCCATATGGAAAGATTGGGATAGGAGTTTGATTAGTAAATCATGTTAATAAAAGAAGAACTGAACCGCTACAACAGGCAGATGATTTTGCCTGAACTGGGCCTCACCGGACAGGAAAAACTAAAAGCCGCCAAAGTATTGGTTATCGGTGCAGGTGGATTGGGCTGCCCCATATTGCAATATCTGGCCGCAGCCGGGGTCGGAACAATCGGAATTATAGATGATGACGTGGTGGAGTTGAGCAACCTGCACCGGCAGATCTTATACAACCATACCGATATTGGGCTGCCCAAAGCAAAAACTGCCGCAGCAAAACTTAAATTACTTAATCCGCATGTAAATTTCACTGCTTATGATGAACGTTTTAATCCCCATAATGCTGTCAATATTTGCCGGGAATATGACCTGTTAATCGATTGTTCCGATAATTTTACCACCCGTTACCTGGTGAACGATACTTGTGTAAGTTTAGGTAAAACACTCATATTTGGTTCTATTTTGCAGTTCGAAGGTCAGGTCGCAGTGTTTAATCATCAGGGCGGACCAAATTACCGGGATCTTTATCCCACACCACCTACCGAAAATATCAATTGCGTAGAAGGCGGCGTAATCGGAATTTTGCCCGGAATTATCGGGATATATATGGCCAATGAAGCCATTAAGCTGATTTGTAGCATCGGTGAAACCCTTTCAGGTAAACTGATGACCATTAATGCATTAGATAACACAGTACTCGTATTCAAAATTGCGCAGGAAAAACAACCGGAAATAGTTAAAAAAGAAGTTATAATTGAAACCACAAAAGAAATCGATCAGGCAACGTTAGATCAATGGCTTTCAAAATCTGCTGATGAAGTTTTCCTGATCGATGTACGTGAGGATTATGAACACGAGGAAAATAACATAGGTGGAGTGAATATTTCTTTATATGAATTAACAAATGCCATTGAAAACATCCCACAAGCCAAAAAAGTAGTTTGTTATTGCCAAACCGGACAGCGCAGTAAAATGGCGGTGCAATTATTGAACGGAGTTTATAAAGGGAAAGTGTATAGTTTAAAAGGAGGGGTGAGTTCAATTGTTCATTAGTCATTGGTTTATTGGTCATTGTTGATTGCCTGACAGATTAATCAGTTAAATTGCCTTGTGCCTCAAGCTATATGTTTATCGATTTTAACCTCAATTTCACAGCGCCTGGACACAGAGAACATCAGGCTAGATGGTTATCTTAATATTCTAAACCTCTTAATGGAAAAAACATCTTTTGTAAGTTCTGCCTCCAGACTGACTAATCGATTAATCCACTCCTAACATGATTAAGTTAGGTTTATTGGTGAATCATGATTGCCTGACAGATTAATCAGTTAAATTGCCTTGTGCTTCAAGCTAAACCTTATCATTTTACCCCAATTTCACAGCGCCTGGACACAGAGAAAACCAGGCTAGATGGTTATCTTAATATTCCTTAACCTCTTGATGGTAAAAACATCTTTTGTAAACCAACGCCAAACACCCCGCCCCAAACTCAAAAAACGGCTCAATCTTTGCTCCTACCGAAGCTTAAATTTAATAAGGAAAACCTATTTAGATCATGAACAAATTACAAGCACTATCCCAAAAATCAAGATTCGCAATTTTAATTATCACAACACTTTTTTTCTCTGCCTGCTCCGAAACCCCTGAACGTTTCTTCGACATCGCCATCCTGAACACCAACATGATCAACGATTTTGCCAGCGCAGATCTGGCCAGGCATATTAACGATGAAACCAAAGAATTTCCTGATATTCCATCCAGTAAAAAGAAAGGCGACGAAGCCGCGGTTAGCCTCAATAACAAAATATTATACCTCGAACAATCGCTCGATAAAGTGAAAAAGCTTTCGGCCTCTGGTGAAGAAGAAAAAGAAATTAAGGCCCTCTCCCAGCAATTATACGAGCTCGTTATCCCTGTTTATAAAAACGAATACCTGGCCTACGCTAAATTGTGCGATAGTAAAGGCAGCCAAACAGCTAAAGATGAAATCATTAAAAGTATTGATGAAAAATACGGCGCACGTTTCGAACAACATTTTAATGCGTTAATGGAAAAAGGCAAAGTTTATGCCCAAAAGCACAATATCCAGGTAAACTGGGGACAATAAAACCCGTCATAATCATTAAAATACACCTTTATAGCCCAATAGTAATTATGTTATTATTGGGCTGTTTGTTTTACTAACTCCTGAATACGACTGTTGCTTGTTTCATTCTGATTGCTAATTTTTATCTTCTTTTTAGTCTTACTCGCCCCAATACCGCAAAGGCTTACAAAAAGAGCTGCACATAAAAACCATACTAATCGGGTGAGCATATACCTGTAATTGGAAGTGTACTTGGTTAAAATCGTATTAGTAAGTGGTTTTAATACCCTTTGTATATCCTGAGGATAGGCACCGCTGTCGGTAAAAAACTCATGGTCTTTTACAAATCCTTTATACCATACTTTACCTAACGAATAGGTGGTTAAAGTATCGGGTAAATTAATTTTTCTTTGATGCTGTAATTTTTTTTTATCTAATGGAATTATGGTCACACCATTTATTTGTGCATTACAGTTAACCGGCTCGTAATGATCATCATCCCAATACATGCATTTCTCATCTGTGGTAGGATTTCTAATTACTGTAGCACTATTCTCCCAGGCCACAAAAGAAGTGGTGCCAATAAAAAGTAGGAGGATACAGGTAGCAATAATATAACGTGTAGGGAATCGGGGTAATTGAATCAGTTCATCAACTTGATCTAGTCCTGTTTTAATTTCTTCTTTGGTGTTATTTTCTGAAATAGAAATAACCTGGTCAGTTAGTTTAACTAAAGGTTTATTTACAGCTTGATTTTCTGTTTCATAGGTTTGTTTAGTAATATCTAAGCCAGTGGACTTATCTAAAAGCTCATTTACATCATTATTTTTTTCTTCTGTGTTACCTTGTTCTTCTATCTCTGTACTTGTGTGAACTTTTTCCTCATCAATATTTGTTTTTCCTTCATCATCATTATCTGTTCCGTTGTTATGTAAGCTCTCACGAAGGCTTTTATAATATGATCCACTAGGCCTAGGCTTAAAGTTAATTAGCCAGGCCAATAGATCGCTATTTCTCTCGTTTGTGGCTGTTTCATCTCTAATATGGTTATATAGCGCTTTAAAATAATCAGATTTAACTTCAGATATTACTTTGCGAAAATCACATTTCATTTTGTCAACATTAAAAAATACCGAAAGTATATCTGCATCATCTTGATTATACCTGCTGTCATAAACTTTCAGACAAGCATTTTTTAAAGCTGCAGTTGTCTCTTTAGGTAGGATCGTATATAGCTCCCCATTATCTCTCATCTTTTTATAGGTAGACAATACTAATTCTGGGTATTCTGGAGTCATTTTTTAAAAATTTTAGCGTAAAAATAGAACGGAACTTGCCGGAATTTTTACGGTTTTCCGGAATTCGAAAGGAATTTAATAAGAATTATTGGAATCTTCGGAATTATCTGAAAACTAGCGATTTGAAGCTTGGATATTTGTCCCAACAATTAATTCAAGCAACGATTCAAACAATAATCTTAGCAAGAACTAAAAGTTAAAACGAGTAGAAATCGCGGTCGTTATTAGCCGGTTTGGGAAGCAGTTATTAGCTCCCGCGACAGACACTCACCACTTCCCAAAAATTGCAGAAGGCCTTCTGATTTACAAACCGGAGAAAGGTCCGCGAGCGGTCGCGGAAACTCTCCAAGTATTTCACATTCTAAAATTTTTGAATCATGTTTTTTCCAATGTTTATTGCCATATTATTAGGCTTGGTAAGCCCATCGAATACAAGTAGCAACTGTACCCACGAGGGTACTACCGTAAGTACCAACAGTAACACACCTGGTGATCCGGGTAATGACCCAGGTGATGGTGATCCGGGTGATGATGGTACCGGAGGTGACACAGGACAAAACCCTCCAAGGTAGTATCATTAAAGGAAGATGGCGACAAGCCATCTTCCTTTTTTTATTAAATACATTAGTTGAACATTTTTAATATAATATACCTGATCATAAAAACATTAAATTGATGAAAGATTTTTATTTTTTGTATTTTCGAATAAAAAATTAGCCTCTTGAAACTACTCTCATCACTTATCCTATTTCTCTTTTTATTTTCTTGTTCAAAAAAAGAAAGTCTAAAAAAGCAATTTCATAACCCATATTACAATTTAGCTAAAAAATATCGGGACAATGGAAAACCAGATAGTGCCTTTAGAATATTTAATCAGGCAAAAGAATTTGGTATAGACAACAAAGATAGTTTAAGTGTAGCTAGTAGCTTAATTAACATGGCCATATTGCTGACAAATGCAGGCGATTATTTTGGTGGCCAGGAAACCTCACTAGAGGCTAATAAATATTTAAATGAAATTGATACAAATCATCACTATTATCTAGGATCCAATTATAATAATTTAGGTATTGCCACATACAATTTAAAAGATTATAATAATTCACTAAGACTATACGATTCTGCAATCAAATTTTCTGATGATTCCTTAGATACTCATCTGTATCTAAATAATAAGGCTAAAGTGTTCCAAGAAATAAAAGATTATAAATCAGCACTGAAAATATATGATCAGATTCTAAGAAAAACATCTAAAAATGAGCAAGAATATGCCCGAGTATTAACTAATATTGCTAATACAAAATGGCTTGAAAATCCTCGATACAATCCAGTTCCAGAATTTTTAAAATCACTACAAATTCGAAAAGAAGAAAACGATTTGTGGGGACAAAATTCAAGTTATGCACATCTTTCTGATTATTATATTCTAAAACAACCGGATACAGCACTTTTTTACGCGAAGAATATGTATAAAATTGCGCAAACTATAAAAAGCGCAGATGATCAACTGGAAGCTCTGCAGAAACTCATCAAACTAAGCCCACCTAAAGAAACGAAATATTTTTTCAATGTTTACGAAAAACTAAGCGATAGTGTCCAAACCGCCCGCAGTGCTGCTAAAAACCAATTTGCACTGATCCGTTACGATACGGAGAAAAGCAAGGCAGATAACCTCGTGCTGCAAAAAGACAACGAAGGCAAAAGGTATCAGATCATTATCCTCAGCATCGGTATATTATTGCTAACAATTGCCGGTACGCTGTGGTATAAAAAAAGAAAACAACGATTAGAACTCGAAGCTCAAAATACCATTCGCGAAAACAAACTCAAAACCTCGCAAAAAGTACACGATGTGGTAGCAAACGGGCTGTACAGGATCATGAATAAACTCGATAATCAGGAAAGCTTAAAAGATAATCCTATTGTTAATGAGATCGAGGAACTTTATGAGCAATCGCGTGATCTCTCCTACGAAAAGCCAGAATCGAAAAACCAGTCCTTTAACGAAAAAATATCCGAGCTGTTAAAATCCTTTGCTTCTGAAAATACCAGGGTGATACTTGTCGGAAATTCAGCCCCGTTATGGGAAAAAGTACCCGGGCAGACCAGAGATGAAATAGAACATATTCTTCAGGAGCTAATGGTAAATATGGGTAAACACAGCAGGGCAAGTGATGTGGTGATTAAGTTTAAGCAGGTACAGCAAAAAATAAATATCCAATATACCGATAACGGCATCGGCATTGCGGGTAAGGTGCAACCTAATAACGGACTCACAAATACGGGAACCCGTATTGATGCAATTGGCGGTACAATTACCTTTGCTACCAAAGTTGAAAAGGGGCTTAAAATCCAAATCTCTTTTCCGGTTTCCTAATTGTATTAAATATGTTTAAAAGAATACTTATTGCCGAAGATCAAGAAACACAGAATATTTCGCTACAGAAAACATTAGCCGATCTGGGGACAGAAAAACCCGAATATGTTTATTATTGCGACGATGCACTTACCTGGATAAAAAACGCCATTAAAGCAGAGCGCCCTTACGATCTGTTAATTACCGACCTCTACTTTGAGGAAGACCATAACCGGCAAAAAATAGCTGGAGGTGCCGAACTCATCAAAGCCGCAAAAGAAGTGCAACCTGATTTAAAAACACTGGTGTTTTCAGGAGAAAGTAAAACGGCTGTTATCGATATGCTGTTTAAAGAAATGAATATTGATGGTTATGTTCGAAAAGCCCGTCACGATGGCCAATACCTCAAACTGGCTATCAATGCCATTCATAATCATAAGAAATACCTTTCGCCTGATTTAAAGCAGGCCAGAAAGGAAAATAACTCGCACGATTTTACCGATCTCGATATTGCCATCATTTCTCAACTGGTTGATGGAACCCCCCAAAAAAACATTCCCTATTATTTACAGGAAAATAATATTAAACCATCTGGACTTAGCAGCGTCGAAAAGCGTCTGAATTTGATGAAGGAAGTACTGGGTTTCTCCAAAAATGAACAACTGATTGCTTATTGCAAGGATGTAGGGATTATTTGATTAGTCCTAAGTCTGTAGTCCGTAGTTAATTGATCTCGGATGGTTCCTAATGCGCTTATTCTTCGCTGTGGTTGTCATCCTGTGTGTTAATTTAATTCATGAAAATCAATATAAATGACAGATGAATAAGAAGCTGAATGTGCTCAAAGTATCGTCATTTCGATCCCGAGTATTCGGGAAGAAATCTTTTAAATTTGATTTTGATAGCTTGATAAATAGATCTCTCTCCCGAACGTTCGGGACTGCGCTACAGTCGGGATGACGACTTTTCTCTCGGATTCTGTCAATAGTAGCGTAGTCGACGGGTAAATAATTAACCAGTTAACCCTAATGAACCAATTCAGTTTGCGACTTGCCGTTACCAATGAACTAGTGGCCAATCGAACCATTGAACCAATATACGGTTTCCCGTAAGGATCCACCACATTCCCCTCATACTTTTGAGCAAACAAAAACAACTATGGGGAAATTTATCATAACCAAAAGAACCAATGGCCAATTTCAGTTTAATCTTGAGGCATCAAATGGCAGGGCTATCCTCGCCAGCGAGGGTTATACTACAAAAGCATCATGCTTTAAAGGCATCGAATCTGTAAAAAATAATGCGCCAACCGATACCAGGTACGACAGAAAAACTGCTAAAAACGGTTCGCACTATTTCAATTTAAAAGCCGGAAACGGCGAAATTATCGGTACAAGTCAAATGTATTCCACTGCCGATGGACGCGAAAACGGAATAGAATCGGTTAAAGAAAATGCACCTGATGCATCAGTTACGGATCAAACCATTTAATGCAAAAAGTTATGGACCTTAAATTAAAATTAGAGCAGCTTCATCAGCGCGTGGTCGGGTTAAAAGATCAGATCAATACCGAAGAGGCTACCAAAAATGCGTTTGTAATGCCTTTTATCCAGATTCTAGGCTATGATATTTTTAATCCAACAGAGGTAATCCCCGAACACATCTGCGATATCGGCACCAAAAAAGGAGAAAAAGTAGATTATGTGATCCGTAAAAACGACCAGCCCATCCTTATTTTCGAATGCAAACACTGGAAAGAAAGTGCCGATGCCCATAATTCGCAGTTGCACCGCTATTACCATGTTTCTAAAGCAAGGTTTGGCGTATTAACCAATGGTACAGTGTACAATTTCTATGCAGATCTTGAAAAACCGAATATTATGGACGAGAAACCTTTCCTCACCATCGATATCGAAGACCTGAAAGATAATGCCATTAAGATCCTCGAAAGTTTTACCAAAAACGAATATAATCTAGAAACCATTCTCGATTCGGCCGAAGGTTTGAAATACATCAAAGCCATTAGAAAGGAATTTGAGAAGGAAATCGACAACCCTTCAGACGAAATCGTAAAGTTATTAGTGAACCGCTTTTTTGATAAGCCCCTCACTGCCAACCGGATGATTGCTTTTAAAGAATACGCCAAAAAAGCTTTGACCATTTCCATCAACGAATCCATCAACGACCGTTTAAAATCAGCGCTGAATATCAATGAGAAAATAGAGAAAAAAGATGAGGAGAAAGTAATTTCCGTGACCGAAGATCCTGAAGCTTCGAAAATTGTAACCACCGAAGAAGAGCTGGAAGCTTTCCAGATTGTGAAGGCAATATTGCGCGAAAAAATTCCTTCGGCACGTATTGCCGCACGCGATACGCAATCTTATTTTGGTGTATTACTGGATGACAATAACCGTAAACCGATTTGCAGGTTTCATTTTAATACCGCCAATAAATACCTTGAAACCTTTCATAATGGAAAAGACGCAGGAGAGAAAAAGCAGTTATTTAACCTCGATGAACTTTACAATTATAGAGATCAGCTGCATCAAACCATAGCGAATTATTAATTAAACGCTCATCTCTCACGAAAAATGTAGGGGTTGCTTCATGGCCTGTATTGGGAGCAGACAGGGCAGCCTCTCATTTTTTAAGCACAAACCCAGGAGACCTAATCCATCATTCAATCACTCCATCCCTTTCTCATTCATTCAATCACTCCATCCCTCTCTCATTCATTCATTCATTCTTTTTTCCCACCCCTAAGGTTATCCGTAAGGAATCCGTTTTTAGCCTGAATACCTTAGCGATATGAAATACCTATTTATATTGCTCGTATTCACCGTAATGTTAAAAACTGCCCGGGCGCAGAAAATTTTAACCTACCAGTTAATGGAACCCGGTTTTAACAATAAAGTAATTAACGGAACCATCAGCGAAGTTTATACTACTAAACGATATGAAAAAACATTCTGGTGGGTGCGCATTGGCCGTGATACCATTATCCACGTTTGGCCCAGGCACCTCGATACTGCCACCATGAAACCAGGCATCACCCGAACATTTTTATCAATTAAGCGCCTCGATAATAACTGGTGGAAGAAGGAAAAATCAGAAGATTATATTAAGCCGAAGGAATAATTTGCGATGATTCGTCATTGCTGAGGAGGCTTTTCCGGCCGATAAAGCCTGTCTGCTGCAGGCAGGCAATCTTAAACGATAGGTTTAGCGGGGTTGTCCTTTCGACTGCAGTGGAGAAATCTGCTGAGAAAATATAACCATACTTCTTTCATTATTCGCTATGATTTATTTTTTATCTAATTCTTTGATTTGTAGCGTGTTTAAATTTTCAGCATCATAAGAATAGTTTTTCGCGTTTACGGTTTCCCGTAAGGAAAGCCTTCTTTATCAGGGTATTTTTGATTCATTAAACAACAATAAAATGATCACAACGGATTCTGTTAAACCATCAGCTGTAAAAAAAGATCACCACAATAGCAGTGTAATTGTGCAAAGGTATGTAGGTGCCATCTGTGCAATAGCCTGTTTTGTTGCCATTTTAAGATTGCCGATAGTTTATTACACTTTCCTCCGCACCATCATTTCATTGGGAGCGGCATTACTTATTTACAGTTGGATCAGGCAAAAGAACTATTACCTGGCAGGTGTTTTTGCGCTGGTGCTGATTCTCTTTAACCCGGTTTCCCCCATTTACCTGTATAAGAAAAGTATTTGGATCCCGCTCGATATCCTCACCGGAATACTCTTTTTAATCATTGCCTTTTATAAGAAAAGTGAACCCGCAGAACAGGAAGAAAAGGCTGCGGAAATTTTACCCGATCAAAAAACATACTCCAGAGACCGGATTGTTACGGCGAAACGAGAAAAATAATAATCACATCATAAATCAAATTAAAACTTAATGTTATGATTGCCCAAATAGAAGAATTTTTTAACCCAAAAACAGCTGATGCGCCTCAGGATGAAAATGTGGAGATCAAACAACCTGTTAGCGAAGAAGTGGAGGAGGTAAGGAAAAGAACTTACCACGAAGCCGGTTTCAGGGATGGATCTCGTAATAGTGGTAGCCCACTGGCCCTTTCCATTTGCTTAAATGCCATTTACGCCAGGTTTCAGAATGAAGAAAAAGAACTGATAGAGAAACAGCAACTGGCAAAAGAGCCCTATATCACTGAGCAGAAAGGCAAGGAGACCGAAATCAAAACACTGGTAATCAGTAAGGAAAGTAAAGAACAGCAGATTGCGAAGGTAGAAACCGATATCAGGGCCGTAAAAGATAATATCGAAGAGCTAAAGTTCGAGATTAACGACCTGCCCCGGAATCCTGAAAAATACCATATCAGTGCTTCAAAAGGTGCTTCGGGCAAGTTCTGGATCGGTTTAATCATCCTGATGCCTTTAAGTTTGTATCTGTTCACTTTTTATATCTCCACTTCTTACTCTGCCTTTTTTAAACCCTTTGATGCCAATAGTACCATCATTATGAATGTGCTGGATTCGAAAGCTTTTGAAAAAGCCTGGCATGATGGTTCGCTTGAAGGTGCATTTGTGACCTTTATTCCTTTTGTGTTTTTAGGACTAGGTTATTTAATCCACATGTTCGGAGAGGTTAAGAGCACTGGGAATTATATAAAGATCGGTCTGCTCTTACTTACTACCTTTATTTTTGATGCTATTCTGGCTTACCAGATCGAAGAAAAGATTTACGAGCTAACCAAAACACTAGATACACCTGAATTTAATATCCCCATTGCCTTTGGCAAAATCCAGTTCTGGGGAATCATCTTTGCGGGTTTTGTGGTGTACCTTATCTGGGGAGTAGTATTCGATTTTATCATGAAAGAACACCGCGAGAAAGATAAAATCAAGCACGAACAGCTGAGGAGGAAAAAGGATATCCAGATCCATCAGGACAGGATAAGCGATATTGAAATCCAAAAATCAAAATTGATAGAAGAGCTTAACGACATCAAAAAAAGTTCGCTGGAGGCACAGGGACGTATTATTACACTACAACGGATAATCGATGCCGTCATTATTCCCACCAAGGAGTATGTTTTGTACGCTTCGGAATATATGCAGGGCTGGATAACCTTTATTAACCAAAAGCTATACATTTCCCAATACGAAAAAAGTGCACTCGAAAATGAATGTATTGACTGTTACAACGAAAACCTTAAAAGCGTAGGGGCCAGCGAAGATTCGCAAAATTCTGTTTACGTCACTACTTTATAACCACCAGGCATCATGAAGTCAACATTATTAAACATATTATTGCCGCTCTTAATTACAGCTGCTTTTATGAAAGAGAGTAAAGCCCAGCCAAAACAGAACCTGAACATTAGCTTTTTACTGGATTTATCTGACCGGATCGATCCTAAAAAGAATCCCGGGATTTACCAGCGCGACCTGCAATATATAAAATCAGCACAAAAAGCATTTCTTAATCATGTAAGAGGAAAAAAGATGCTCCTGTTGAAAGACCAGATGCAGGTTTTTTTTAATCCCCTGCCTAATATTCCTAATATTAATCAGCTAAGTCAACAGTTAAAAGTCGATTTTAACCCTAAAACCAGTAAAAAGGACTTTGTGGATATAGATAAATTTTATACTGATAATCCTGCTAAAATTTACCAGCGTGCCATTAAAGATGGTAATTATATAGGCTCTGATATCTGGAGGTTCTTTAAAAACAACGTTCGCGAATATTGCATTAAACCAGATCATCGGAACATTTTAGTGATACTGACTGATGGTTACATGTATCATAAAGATAGTAAAATAGACGTAGGAGGTAAAAGCTCTTATATCACTCCGCAATTTCTAAGTATAAAAAAGCTCACAACTGCAGATTACCAAAGCATTATGAAGAAAAACAACCTTGGTTTTATTGCCTTCCCCTATAACTTAAAAGAACTCGAAATTATGGTGTTGGGCATCAATTCTTCCGTTAAAAATCCTTATGAAGAAGATGTAATTAAACAATATTGGGCAGATTGGTTCAAAGCGATGAAGGTGAAAAAATTTGAACTTCGAATAACCGACTTGCCTTCCAGTTTAGACCCTATAATTGAAAATTTTATTAAGCAATAATTGAATTCTAACTATTTTTCATATTTAATATGTTGATTATAAGCATAGAACTAAATCTTATAATTTTCTAAAACCATCCCTCAAATCATGAAAACACTCTCTTTACTCCTTATTTTCTTCACCAACATTACCTGCAAAGAAAGCACAACAGTTTATATCTGCAATAGCCCTGGCGCCAAAAAATACCACAATACTTCCGATTGTCGTGGTTTAAGCAATTGCACTTATAAAATTGTAAAGGTTGATATCGAAAAAGCCAAGAAAGACGGAAAAACATTATGCGGCTGGGAAAAGTAAGCCTGCTGCTGCTGTTGCTCACGCTTCAGTCATGCTTTATCAAACCCAGAGGAAATAAGGGTATTAATTATAGCAATCTGGTTTTTACGGCCAAGGTGATCCGCATTTTAGATGGCGATACCATGGAAGTATTGTATCAGGACGAGCCTCTTAAAATTCGTTTGGCACATATCGATTGCCCCGAGACACGAGGCCACCAGCCGTTTGGAACCAAAGCGAAACAGGCCTTATCTGGTTTATGTTTCGGACAAATGGTAACAGTGCAGGGCCAAAAATACGACCGTTATAAAAGATTGATTGCGGTAGTTGTTAACGATAAAAAACTGGTGGTTAATCAGGAAATGATTAAACAGGGCATGGCCTGGCATTTTAAAAAATACTCCAACGATCCGCTTTATGCCCAACTGGAGATAAATGCTCGGAAAAATAAAGTAGGTTTGTGGCAGGAGGCAGATGCGGTAGCCCCATGGGAGTGGAGGAAAACAAAAGTACCTTACTTACCAACTAATGTGGAGAAGAACCACTTTTAGAGAAACACCAATTTAAACCTAAAGAAGTTTTTTTGTTGTTATTATCATGATATGGCAGACGTACACAACAAAGAAACCCGCTCTTTTAACGTGAGCCGCATTAAGGGCAAAAACACTAAGCCTGAAATGCTGGTTCGCCGGTTTCTACATGCTATTGGCTTCAGATACCGACTCCACGTAAAAGATTTGGCTGGGAAGCATGTGAGCTTATGTGGGACTTAAATGTCTTACATGGTGAAAAAAGCACTTGGGTATAATTAACCACCTTAGTCACCTTAGAACATCTACTTTCTGCTTTAGTTTTTATGCTTTCTACACTCCGCTTATCGCTAAACGCCCTCTGCCTCTCGCTTTATTCCTTACTACCAACAATTGCTTCATATACCGGGTTAAGAAAAGATTTTCAGCCACCCATCCTAAAATACACAATGGTGCTGCAAACTCAAAAATGTCGGTCATTTCGGTTTGGGTATCAATGGTTTTAAATAAGTGTTGATGGTGAAGTTTTTTAAATGGCCCCCTAATCATTTCGTCAATGAATAAATTTGGATATTCCATAGTTGTAATTTTATTGGTCATTTCGAAATAAATGCCAAAATGTTTGGCCCTCCAGGTAACTGATTCACCTAAGTTGATTAACCCGCTTGTCTTTCCTTTTATGGCCTGCTCTCCGGAATGCTGCATTGATTGTATATGAAGATCGATATTTCTGGATAGATCAAAGCAACGCTCGATTGGTGCGTTGATTAATGTTTTTAAAATGATTGTTGGCATAGTTAACGATTTTGTGATATGCCTAGCGTTTGGCGCCAGGCGGGTTTGCGTTTAACATCATAACCTTTTCTCCTTATCGCCAAGCGCCAAACGCTTTCCGCTCTGCGCTCAGCGCTTCCACCGCCTCCTTCACTTCCCCATACTTAAACTCAAAACCACTAGTCACCAACACAGCTGGTTTAACCCATCTGCTTTTTAAGATCAGTTCCGTTTCTGTTCCGATAATTTTTGCGCCAATGGCCAGTAACCAAGCAGGTGTAGGTAAACCAAAGCTGCGACCAAAAGCTTTTCTGATGCTGCGCATAAAAAGATTATTTTTAACTGCATTTGGTGCGATACAGTTTACAATACCTTCAATTTCTGGGTGATTAAGCAACCATTCAATACTCCGGGCAGCATCCTCTTCGTGGATCCAGCTCATGTATTGTTCGCCATTACCTTGTTTACCACCCATGCCCAGTTTCACCAGGTTGAGTAAACGTGGAAAAGCACCATCTTTTAAACCTAACACAATGCCCATCCTAAGGGCTATTTTTCTTGTTTGAGGTGTTTCAGTTCGGAAAAAACTCTTTTCCCAGGCTTTACAGACTTCAATTGAGAAACCTGTACCGATTTCGCCGGTGAATTCATCCTGAGGCCGGTCTTCCGCATGGCGGTAAATGGTAGCAGAAGTAATATTGATCCAAAGCCTAGGCGGGTTTCCCATATCATTGATCGCTTCGCCCAGTAAACGGGTGGGAATCAGTCTAGAATCGAAAATTTCTTTCTTGTTTTTTTCGGTGTACCTGCAGTTTACATTTTTGCCGCAAAGGTTAACCAGCAGGTCTGCGCCATTTAAACTATTTGCCCACCCGCCCATAGTTTTACCATCCCATAATAGTGTTTTAATATTTCCGGTTTCGGCCTGCGGTTTTCTGGCAAGGATGATCACTTCATCAGCCAGGTTGCTAAAATGTTTCGCCAGTACACCGCCCAAATAGCCATTTCCTCCAGCCAGTGCAATTTTTCCGTATTTCATGATCTTAAAAACTAAATATTAAACCTAAAACAATTAAGCGGTAAAGCGCCCAGCTCACACTCATTAACCAACCCAGCTTTAACAATTTGCTCCTGCGGATGTGTTCCAAAAACATCAATCCTGCAACCATTGAAAAGTACAGAACAAAAAATACAGGTTGGATTTCAAGATATTTTACCAATATCAAAACAGGCAGAAGCAACAATGAACCGGCAAAAGAAATGGTCATCATATTGCCCAGATAATCCCACAGTTTTTCTTTACGGTAAACGCTAATAATAGCTCCCTGAAAAAATAACTGTCCGCCACAAATTAAATATTCCTGGTATTGGTTACCCAATGGAACAAAATCGGTAAGCAAATGTGCATAAGCCGTTAATACGTAAGCAATAATCAGCCAGGTAAAAAGGAGATAAGCAATGCGGTAATGGAGTTTAAAAGCAGGCTGTATGGTGTTTTCTTTAACTGCTGCGGGAATAATCACTTTGCGGTTGTAAGAAATAAAAGCATAAAATTTACGCATTAAATAAATAAACGGCCTAAATAAAAATAATGGTTTAAAGAAGGGTATGGCATGTGCAATGATCTTGAATAAACTTTGGATGCCATAGGTAACTTCGCCCGTTTCTGTGTTTACCAGCGCAATTTCATTCGCTGCCCGCTGCCTGTCTACCAACGGACAAATATCCTGCGGCATTTCCTGATAAGCTTCTCTGCCATCTTTTGCCAACATACCAGTTTTAACAAAAGCCTTGGTATAGGCATAACACATGGGGCACTCATTGTCAAATAAAATCACATGGTTCTTTAGCGTTCTCATTTTATTTAAATTTTAATACTTTCAGTAAATTGTGAAACATAGATTTAAAAAATTAAGCCGGACTATAAGTAAGGCTTTTTTAAGATGTAAGGTTTAAGGGTGTATGGTTTATAAGGTTTAAGTTAACGCTGTCTTAATACTATAATCTTGATACCTAATACTCCAATCTTGCTACTCGCTACTCCAATCTAACTTAACCAGTCTCACATCTCAAATCTCCCCTCTCAAATCTACTTAAACACCTTCAACACCGAACCCCAAAACCAGCTTTCTTCCGCTTTTAGCATCGTTTCTAAAGTTTTATCTACGTTTCCGGCTAATTTGTTGATGTCTTTGATCGATTTTTTGAAAGTAATAAACTCCGGGTCTTTTTCATCGCCATTTACGGTAGAGAGTTCGTTCAAAATCTTTAAAACGGGGTCTAGTTCTCTTTTTTTGCGTTCTTTGGCTACCTGACGGGCAATATTCCAGACATCTTTATCTGCAAAAAAGTATTCTTTCCGCTCACCGGCTTTATGTTGCTTTTCAATTAATCCCCAGCCAATCAGATCGCGGAGGGTCATGTTTGCATTGCCTCTCGAAATACTGAGCTGCTCCATAATTTCTTCGGTGGTTAATGCTTCCGGTGAAATTAACAACAGCGCATGTACCTGAGCCATGGTGCGGTTAATTCCCCATTCTGAGCCTAATTTGCCCCAGGCTTCTATAAATTTTAACTTTGCTGCTGCTAATTCCATACACAAATATAACGTTATTTTTAAACTTTCAAAAATTATTGAAACTTTATTTTATTTGAAAGTTGTTATTTAAGCTTTAGTTCATCTAATACTTTTTGCCAGGTGCTTGGGTTGCCGCTTACCTGTTTTAACAGATCGCTTTGTGCAGGATCAAAATAAACTGAGAATCTTAATACCGGCAAAGCCAGGCCTGGTTTAAACATGCTCCCCGGTGCAAAGCCCGGTTCGTTGTTCTTTGCCCGGTCGCGATCGAATTTAACCGTGGTATTTACATATTCCTCATGCTGTTTTTTGCCTTTGATATACGGGATCAACCATTCTACCGATTTTTTGATCGATGATCCTTTTGGCGATTCGTAGGCATAAAAGTTTTCTCCCTTTGCCCGGTCGATTATGATGGCCAGTTTCAACATGGGCTCCAGGTCGTAAATGTGGTAATGCATGGCATCGCGTTCTTTAAAGTCCAAACTGGTACCATCTGCATACAAATTAATGTTGATGTGGCTTTTCAGGTTGTCGATTGTCCAGTTGATTAATTCCTGGTTGTTGATTGTATAGCCAATTTCGCCCACTACTTTTAAACGGTGTGCATTCCAGTTATTAATCGCCGTGCCCCTGCCTGCTTTCATCCTTTTGCTGTTAATTTCTGCCCATGCCGTTTCACTCAGCCATTTTTCGATCTCTTTTTTAGCTGCGGCCGGGATGTCGGTTTTGATCAGGTCGTAAGCTTCAACTGCCGGATCGAGATTGGTATCGTCAATAGGATCGCCATTGGGTTTATTGTTTTTTGCCCAAGCAGAAAGAAATTCTACACATTTGTTTAAATATTTCTGATCACTGGTAATCCGGTATTCTAAAGCCAGTGCAGATATTTTGTTCATATCGGCAAGGGCCTGCTGGGTTTTCACTTTCTTCGGATTTCCTTTCAGTAAACCTTCCGTTCTGATGGTATCGATCGGGTTGGGCTGTTCGCTCAGGTATTTTAAAGTCGATTTTTCGAAGCCCTGATAGAGTTTCTTGGTTTCTTCATCATTTTTGATTGCGCTTTTCAGCTTCGCAGTTTCAGCGGAGGTTAAACTTACAATCTGCCCGAAAGATGCAAAAGATAGGGAGGCGAGCGCGATTGTAACAACAAACTTTCTCATAATAAATGGGTTGAATTTTTATACTCTGCTACAAATCTAATTTTTTATTCAGCACGCATTTAATTTATTCCTTTTTTATACCGCCCAAATTTTTATTTTTGACGTTCGTTTAAACTTAAACAAACCTTAATGAATAACTGGTTTAATAAAAATGGCGTACACCTGGCCATTATTGCATTTTTTGTAGTCATAACTTTTGCCTACTTCAGTCCTGTTTTACAAGGCAAAGCGCCACAGCAAGGCGATGTTTTGCAGGCCAAAGCCATGCAGAAAGAAATTATGGATATTAAGGCTAAAGATGGTAAAGGACCACTTTGGACCAACCAGATGTTTGGCGGTATGCCGGCTTACCAGATCTGGGTGCAATATCCGCTTAACATTACCACTTATGGTATTGATGTAATTAAAGGCGTATTTCCTGATCCGGTTGGAACGGTTTTATTATACCTTTTGGGTGCCTATTTATTGTTCTGTGTATTAAAAATAAACCCCTGGCTTGCTGCTGCGGGTGCCATTGCCTTTGCATTTACCTCTTATAATTTTATTATTATAGCAGCAGGGCATAGTAATAAAGCTTTGGCCATTGGTTTCTTCGCTCCCATTTTAGCAGCCATTATCCTCACCCTAAGGGGAAGGTATTTGGTTGGAGCCAGTTTATTGGCCCTTTTCATGGCTCTGGAGATCCGATCGAACCACATCCAAATGACTTATTATTTATTTATAGCCCTGTTTATTTTAGGCTGTATCGAACTTTACCATGCCATTAAGGCGAAACAGCTTCATACGTTTGGTAAATCAATCGCTTATATTGTTGCCGGTATTTTCCTATCGGTACTGGTAAATGCAGGGACTTTGTGGACTACTTACGAGTATGGTAAAGAAACCATCCGTGGTAAATCTAATTTAACAACTGATAAGGCTGAACCTGCAAATGGTTTGGATAAAGAATATGCTTACCAGTGGAGCCAGGGTGTTGGCGAGAGTTTCTCGTTCCTGATCCCGAATATTTATGGTGGTGCGAGCAGTATTGATGAAATGATCAAACCTGAAAGCAATACCTACAAAGCGGTAGAGAAAAATCTTCAGGGTGTAGATCCGCGTCAGGCCATTGGTTATGTTGCACAGAATTTAGGCACAAACCAATATTGGGGCAATAAACCGGGTACCTCTGGTCCATATTATTTTGGAGCGATTATCTGTTTCTTATTCGTATTCGGCTTGTTTATTGTAAAACACCGTTGGAAATGGTGGATTTTAGGAACCAGTATTTTGTTGTTGTTCTTATCATTCGGACAAAATCTGCCATTTATCTCTGACATCTTTTTTGATTACCTGCCAGGTTATAACAAATTCAGGGCAGTTGAATCGATTCTGGCTGTTGTAGGGTTTCTGGTTCCTTTATTGGCAATATTGGCCATTAAAGAAGCACAGGATGGTAAATACGATCAAAAGTATTTAGTACAGCGTTTAACTTGGTCGGCGGGCATTACCGGTGGTTTCGCATTGATTATCGCCGTGATTCCAACCGCATTTTTCAGCTTTACACAGGCTAACCAACCACAGGTTTTAGATGCTTTAACCCAAACATTACAAAATAACCGTGCTGCGGCCATGGAAATTTTAAATGGCATTGTTGCCGATCGTGTAGCTTTGGCCCGTGCTGATGCATTGCGTTCGTTATTGTTTATTGCGGTTGGTTTTGGTATTACCTGGGCCTTCATCACCAAAAAGTTGAACATGCAACTGGCTTTTGGTTTATTGGCTTTGTTTGTGCTGATCGATTTATGGCAGGTAGACCGCCGTTATTTGAATAACCAGAATTTTGTAAGCAAATCTGACCTGAATAATCACTACCAGCCAAGAGATGTAGATAATTTTATCTCGGCAGATAAAGATCCTAATTTCAGGGTTTTCGATTTATCATTGGGCGATCCGTTTAAGAGTGCCGAAACATCTTATTTCCATAAAACCGTTGGTGGTTTCCACTCGGCCAGGTTAAAACGTTTTCAGGAGTTGGTTGATAACCAGTTAACAAAAAGCATCAACCAGGATGTATTGGACATGTTAAACACCAAATACATCATTACGCAGGATCCTCAAAACGGCTCGTACAAAATGCAGCGTAACCCAACAGCAGCGGGTAATGCATGGTTTGTACAAAGCGTGCAGTTTGCCAGAAATGCCGATGAAGAAATGAAAGCCATCAGCAGTTTTGATGCGAAAAAAGAAGCTATTGTTGATGAAAGCTTCAAAAATGTAATCGATACCAAACGTTTAGGCACCGGGCAGGAAGGCTTTATTAAATTAACCAGTTATAATCCTGACCATTTAACCTACGAATATTCTACGGCCAAAGATGCCATTGCAGTATTCTCAGAGATCTATTATAACAAGGGCTGGAAAATGTATATCGATGGTGTTGAAAAACCATATTTCAGGGCCGATTATGTTTTACGTGCAGCACAGCTGGAAGCCGGTAACCATAAACTCGAATTTATTTTCCACCCAACTTCGTATTACGCTGGTGAGAAAATCTCCTTAGCAGGATCAATCTTGTTATTGGCTGGTTTAGGTTTCGGTTTTTATTCAGAAGAAAAGAAGAAAAAGAAAGCGGTTAAAGCTTAATTATTCCTTTAAATATATTTACACCCCGTAGGATTTAATTCTTGCGGGGTTTTATTTTTTAGTCGGGGGTTCCGGTGACCGGGAGCGGAAGTTATTAACCCAAACTCAATCCCACGCGATAGATCTCTCTCCCGAATATTCGGGACGTTCCGGTCGGGATGACATCCTTTTACTATACTTTTCCTCGCGAATTAGTCATCCTGAGGGTAGTGCAATGTAGCCGAGAGATCTACCTCGAGATAGATCTCTCTACTCCGCGATGCTCCGGTCGAGATGACGGAACTTTCGTAGGATCTTCTCTATCTACGTTTTCAGTTCAGTTAACCAATTTATACGGTTAACCGGTTAACCAATAAACCAATGGCAAATGAACCAATTAACCGCCAAACTAAAATTTAACAATGTCGTAACATTTGTTTGATATACAGCGTCTTATCTTTGTATTGAAAAATCAGGTGATATGTTAGAGTCATTCTTTGCCGTATGCTTATTAATTGTTGTACTTTATTTCTTTAGCCCTTTTGAGGTAAAACTCGATGAGGAAGAAGAATGGTAACCCATTTAATTTGTCTCTAAACTGCTCAAAACGTGCGGTAACCATACCCTTCCCCCTAAAATTTCCCTTTTATGGATAAAAGAAATGTCGATGTAGTCGTAATCTCCGATGTACATTTAGGTACTTATGGCTGCCATGCAAAAGAACTTTTAAAGTACCTTAAAAGCATTAAACCCAAAACACTGATCCTGAACGGCGATATCATCGATATCTGGCAGTTTAGTAAAAGTTACTGGCCCGAATCGCACATGAAAGTGATCCGTAAACTGATGAAATTCGTTTCAGAGGGTGTGCAGGTACATTACCTTACCGGGAACCACGATGAAATGCTCCGTAAATTCGACGGTATGGAAATGGGGACTTTTCACCTTCAAAATAAACTGATTTTAGAGCTCGATGGCAAAAAAGCATGGTTTTTTCATGGCGATGTTTTCGATGTAACCATGCAGCATTCCAAATGGCTGGCCAAATTAGGTGCGGTGGGTTATGATACGCTTATCCTGATTAATAGTTTTGTAAACTGGGTGCTTACGGCGTTTGGAAGGGAAAAGATGAGCTTTTCTAAAAAAATTAAGGCTAAGTTTAAAGATGCTGTTAAGTTCATCAACAGTTTTGAACAAACGGCAGCCGAGCTTGCGATAGAAAAAGGATATCACTATGTGGTTTGCGGTCACATTCACCAGGCGGAGCAACGTGAAATTGCAACCGAAGATGGAAAAGTAACTTATCTGAACAGTGGCGATTGGGTTGAAAGTTTGACTGCTCTGGAATATCAGGATCAAAACTGGACGGTATTTAAATATGAGCACCAGCACTTTACCAAAGATGAACTTGACGAAGGACTCCTTTCGGATGCAGAAGATTTAAAAAGTAAACTGGACATAAATATTCTTTTACAGAATATAAAATATGAAATTGCCCAATAATTTTAGATATTCGGGCATAAATGAAGATACTTTACGCAATACAGGGAACAGGTAACGGTCATATCAGCAGGGCGAGGGAAATTATTCCTCTCCTTCAAAAATATGGCGAACTGGATATTTTGGTTAGCGGCACACAGGCCGATGTAAAATTAAGTCAGCCCGTTAAATACCAGTTACATGGTTTCAGTTTCATTTTCGGGAAAAAAGGTGGTGTAGATCATTATAAAACCTGGCTGAACATGAATCTTTTCCGTTTTAGGAAAGATATGAAACAGTTGCCACTTAAAGAATACGATTTAATTGTTAACGATTTTGAACCGGTAAGCGCCTGGGCCTGCAAACTGCAGGGCATCGAATGTGTTTCATTAAGTCATCAGGCTGCATTTAAATCAAAAAAAGTACCCCGTCCGAGGACTTTAGATTGGGGAAAGCTTATTTTGAGCCGTTATGCACCCACCAAATACCACATTGGTTTCCATTTTGACCGTTACGATACTTTTATCCATACCCCGGTAATCAGGGCAGAGATCAGGAACCTGAAAAGTGAAAATTTAGGACATTATACGGTATATCTGCCAGCCATTGATGATAAGCGTTTGGTAAAGCTTTTTACCCAGATACCGAATATTACCTGGCAGGTTTTCTCTAAACACAGCAAAGTTTCTTATCAGCAAGGGAATGTTTTTGTAGAACCTGTTAATAACGAAAAGTTTAATAAAAGCCTGGCTACCTGCGAAGGCTTGTTTACCGGTGGCGGCTTCGAAGGACCAGCTGAAGCACTTTATTTAAAGAAAAAACTGCTGGTTGCGCCTATGCGTTTCCAGTTTGAGCAGCAATGTAATGCCTATGCTTTAAAACAATTTGGCTTACCTGTAATTTGGGGAAGTACGCGTAATTGGTTGCCGATTGTTAAAAACTGGGTGGAAAATCCTCAAAAACACGAATTTGATTTTCCTGATGAAACCGCGCAGATTATTGATGATATGGTGAGGAAATATGCGAGGGTTAGTTCTTAGTCTTAAGTCCACTAAAAGGCCGTCATCTCCGAAAACGCAGTGTAGCGGAGAGATCCATCTCGAGGTAGATTTCTCCATTCCGCTACCGATGAAAAATCGGCATGCTTCAGTCGAAAGGACGACGTCTGTTATTATGCAGCTAGAATTTCTAACCTTCCTCTTTAGTCTTTAAGCTTTAGTCTTTCCCTTTTGGCCTTTCTTCCCTGGTCTTTCCGCTCAGCGCCTACCGCTCTCCACTCTTCATCTTTCTTCCCTACTCTTAAATTATTTTCTTTACTTTGCCTACTCTTTAAAAAGGCATGATTAATCAGTTTAGAAAGCTAAATCCAATTAACCTCGTATTCTTGCTGGCGTACACGTTTTTCTTGCGTATGGCCATCTTTTACGAAATACCTGCGCATTTGAACTTCGATTTTTTAGACCCTTTTGCAAGGTTGTTGATCAATGTAGATTTGGAGAATGCCTTTACACCATCTACCAATATTTTTATTGCAGGCATACTGGTGTACATCCAGGCATTAATTTTTAACCGCATCGTAAATAACCACAATTTATTGGGCAAACCCAGTTTTTTGCCAGGGCTGATGTTTATAACCGGAACGAGTTTGTTTATGCCCTTCATGATCCTGTCTCCGGCATTGATTTGCAATTTTCTGATGATCTGGATTATCGACAAATTTTTAAAACTGGGTAAAAGCGCCAACTCAATCAACACGGTTTTCGATATCGGGATGATTATTGCCATAGGTACACTGGTGTATTTCCCTTTTATGGTGATGTTGTTTATGATCTTTTTGGCTTTGTTGCTTTTCAGGTCGTTTAACTGGCGGGAGTGGGTAGCCGGACTGATCGGATTTATTACCGTATTCTTTTTTCTTGCGGTATTTTATTACTGGAATGATAATTTAAGTTCATTTTACCAAATCTGGAAACCATTGGGCAATAAGTTTCCTTCTGTGTTTAAAATCAACTATAATGATTACCTGGTGCTGATTCCGGTGGCGGTAATTATTATACTGGCATCTTTACAGCTGCGCGAAAATTTCTTCAGGAGTTTTATCAGTACGAGGAAAAGTTTCCAGCTGCTGTTTTTTATGTTTATCGTTTCTGCAGTGAGTTTTTACCTGAAACCCGATTTCAGAACATGGCATTTTCTACTCTGTGTGCCTCCTGGTGCGGTGCTGCTGGCCTACTATTTCAGCAACGCCAAAAACCGCTGGTTTTACGAAACTTTGTTCCTTTTATTTGTACTTTCTATCCAGTATTTTCTGTTTGTTTAACCTTTTTTAACAAATAACTAGAACGAAACTTGACAAAGATTAATAGCTTTGTGCATGATTTTAGAATTGAAGCCTTTTAGGTTTTAATCAGATGGATAAAAAATGGAGTCATTGGAATTTCTAAAGAACATATTATTTGCAGAGGGAGATTTTAAATGCGTAGGTTAAGCATTGATATTGGAAATTCTGCTGCCAAGGTTGCAGTTTTTGCAAATAAGGAAATTGTTCACCATCAGCGTTTCAATAAACTGGGCATCATTGATTTAGCGCAGCTGATCGAGAAATTTTCGCCTGCAAAATCCATCATCAGCAGTGTAAGCCAGGAAATTGGGCCACTGGAAGTATTTTTAAAAAAACATACTGAGTACATCCGTTTTTCAACCTTGTTGACTAATGGCGTACGAAACAGATACAAAACACCAGTTACTTTAGGCTTGGACAGGTGGGCTGCAGTTTTAGGTGCAAACGGATTATACCCCACAAGCGCAAGTTTGGTGGTAGATGCCGGAACCTGTATTACCTATGATGCCTTAACCCGTTCAAAAGAATATTTTGGCGGCAGCATAAGCCCGGGCATTAAAATGCGTTTTAAAGCGGTACATGAATTTACCGGCCGGTTGCCTTTGGTAGAATGGGATGAAAAAGAAGGGATAACGGAAGGAACCGATACCCTGTCGGCAATTAAAAACGGTGTTTTACAGGGAATAATAAATGAAATTGAAGGCTTTATTGCCCTAAATAATAAAAAAGAAAGTGCCTTAAAGGTGATTATAACAGGCGGCGATGCTAATTTTTTGTATAAGCAATTACAAAACAGCATCTTTGCGCCTCAAATTATAAAAGATCCCTACCTGGTATTAAAAGGATTAAATGAAGCTATTGCAGATTAAAATGTACAGAAGAATAAATTATATTGCAGCCATACTCGTTCTAGTTTGTGGTTTTGGTGCGCAGGCACAGGTTACCACATCATCACCATATTCAAGATATGGGCTTGGAAATATAAAAGGATCTTTATTGCCTCAGTTTAGGGCAATGGGTGGTATTTCTACTGCTGTAGGCAAAGTTACCGGTTTCAATAACATCAATATGCAGAACCCTGCATCGTATGCAAGCATTAACTTAACTACTATTGATATTGGCATGAGTGCCAGTACAACCAATTTAACCAGGGGTAATTTAAGCGAATCAAGCTTTAATTCTACTTTCAGTCACCTGGCATTTGCAGCCCCTGTTACAAGAAGATCGGCCCTGAGTTTTGGTATTTTGCCTTACTCTGATTTAGGTTATTCTTATAAAAGCACTACAAAAGTTGATACCACAACATTAAATCAGCTTTACGAAGGTGAAGGCGGTTTATCAAAAGCTTATCTGGGCTATGGTTATCGTTTTGGCGATCACTTAAGAATTGGGGGTAACTTAGAATATATTTTTGGTAACCTGCAAACTACACGTGCAACCGAATTTCAGTCGGCAGGTGCCTTAAACGCAAAACTTCAGAATAAAAACAGTGTTGCAGGATTAAATTACTCTTACGGAATCCAGTATGATTTTAATGTAGGCAAGAAAACATTGGTTACTTTAGGTTATTCTGGTAGTACCTCGGGTAAAATAAATTCTACACAAACATTCTTTGCTACACAATATACCAGAGATCAGGACGGCAATGAAAATACAGCTATTGATACTTTGAGCTCAATCAACAACGGAAAATCAAGCCTTACTTTACCATTATCACATAATTTTGGTATCGCTATCCAGGAAAACGATAAGTGGTTAGTTGGTGCCGATTTTAGAATGAGCAAATGGTCAAAAACCAGTATCAATGGTATAAACCAGGGCTTGCAGGATAGTTGGGGAGCATCATTGGGTGGTCAGTGGACACCTGATGCCTACTCTTATAACAGTTATCTGAAACGTATTGATTATCGTTTGGGCGTAAACTATGATAAAACATATATCCGGATCAACAATCAGGATATCAAGCAAATGGGTGCATCATTAGGTTTTGGTTTCCCGTTACCAACCGCAACAGGTGGTACTGCCTTCTATAAAATCAATTTTACAACAGAAGTTGGACAAAGGGGAACTTTAAACAATAACCTGGTAAAAGAGCAGTACATTAACTTCCACTTAGGCTTTACTTTAAACGATACCTGGTTCCGTAAGTATAGGGTTGATTAATGAAACTTAGCGCAGTTTTATATGGTTTGTTTCTGGTGCTGCCTTTATTTTTGGCATCATGTGGAGACGACGATCTAAAAAATGCAAGTTCAGTTTCTATAAATAAGACAATTTTATCGCGCGACAGAACAATCGGGGTTGATATTACTTACAGCGATTCTGCAAGAGTAAAAGCAAAAGGATACGCCCCAATAATGGATAAGGTTACGCCTGCCAACGGAAGCTCCTACCAGGAGATGGTTAAAGGCGTAAACATCGATTTTTATAATCCTAACGGAACCATTGACGGAAACCTGGTTTGCGACTATGCCATCAGGAAAGATGCTGAACTTAAAACAGAGTTCAGGAAAAATGTGGTGGTGAAGAACAGCAAGAGTGATACTTTCTCTTCTCAGGAACTGATCTGGGACGAATCAAAAAAATATTTCTACTCCAGCCAGCGCGTGTATGTGAAAGGTGCCGATGGCAGTATCGGTGAAGGGATTAATTTTAAAGCTCCTCAGGATTTTAGCACTTACGAAATGGACAGCGGCAACGGAGAGCTGAATATGAAAGAAGGCGTGGCGCCTTAACGTGATGTAAAATGTGCGTGTAATGGCTGAAATATTCGTAAACCATCGAAATTTCTATAGATTTAATGCTAACGTTCCATTATCCATCTCACCTCTTCCATTTTCCATCATTTCCATCCATTTTACCTCTTACATCCTCCTAATAATTAAGCGCTTGATAAATAAAATTTTGTATTTTCTTTTTTAATGCAAATTTGTATCTTGCGCCCTCTTAAAAAAGAACTAAATAAATTTATAATTACAATATGGGATTAATGACATTTTTGCGTAACCGTGCGGGCTACATCCTGGTCTTCGCAATCGGTTTTGCAATTGTTGCATTTTTAGTAGGTGATGCAATTAACGTGGGTAAACCTTTTTGGTCGGCAAATCAAAAAGTTGTAGGATCTATTGATGGTAACGACATCAATATCGACGAGTTCGGTCCAAAAGTTGATCAGGGTGTAAACCAAATGAAACAACAATATGGCGGTAGTGCAAATGCACAGATGACTGCTATGGCTGTAGATCAGGCATGGAACGCAGAGCTTGCAAAAGTTTTGTTAACTAAAGAGTATGATCGTTTGGGTTTAACCGTATCAGAAGATGAACTGTTAGATTTATTACAAGGCCAGAATCCCAGCCCGCTGATTAAACAATATTTCTCGAACCCTCAAACCGGACAGTTAGACCGTGCTACTTTGATGAACTTTCTGAAATCGAAAGAACCTCAGGCTTTACAGCAATCTACCATGTTACAGGAAGAGATTAAAAACCAGGCATTACAGACCAAATATTCTAACTTGATCCGTAACTCGGTTTATGTAACTTCATTAGAAGCTACAGATGAATATAACAACCGTAACAAACTGGCTAACTTTAAATATGTTAGTTTAGATTATGCTTCTGTTCCGGATAAATCGGTTAAATTAACTGATGCTGATTATTCTGAATATTACGATCAGAACAAAGCGCGTTTCAACAATCCTCAGGAAACACGTGCTTTCGAATATGTTACATTCAGCATCAGCCCAAATAAGGCAGATTCATTAGCAATCAAAACTCAGGTTGATAAAATTGCTGCCGATTTCCAGGTGGCTAAAAACGATTCACTTTTCGCAGCAATCAATTCAGAAGTTAAAGTTCCGTTTACTTATTTAACAAAAGGGAAATTAGATCCTGCAATTGATTCAGCAGTGTTCGCTTTACCTGCGGGTAGCTTCTACGGTCCGAAATTAACCGGTAACTCATACAAAATTATTAAAGTTGTTGCTACCCGTATCTCTCCTGATTCGGTAAAAGCAAGCCACATCTTAATCGATCCTGCTAAAGTAGGTGGCGAAGATAAAGCAGTTAAATTAGCTGACTCATTAAAAGCATTAATTTTAAAAGGTGGCAATTTTGCCGAACTGGCTAAAAACTACAGTGTAGACGGTTCGAAAGATAAAGGTGGCGAATTGGGTACTTTTGCACGTGGTGCAATGGTTCCGGAATTTGAAAACGCTGCTTTCGATGGTAAAACTGGTGATATTAAAGTGGTAAAATCACAGTTTGGTTACCATGTAATTAAAATCGAAAAACAGATCGGTTCTTCTAAAGTAGCTAAACTGGCTTATGTAGAGAAAGCATTGGCAGCAAGTAGCAAAACACAGGCATCAGCTTATAAAGCAGCAAGCAGTTTCTTAGCTGATGTAAAAGGTAACGATTTTAGTAAGTTTGCAACCCAAAAAGGATTAAAAGTAGGTGTGGCTGATAAAGTTGCGCCAACCCAAGGATTTGCAGCAGGTTTAGATAATCCGCGTAAACTAATCCAGGATGCTTATGCAGCAGATAAAGGTGATGTATTACCAGAAATTTACACCATGAGCAATGCTTATGTGGTAGCTCACTTAACCAACATTAGTCCTAAAGGCATTTTATCATTGGCTGATGTGAAAAAAGAAATCGAACCAATGGTAATCAATGCGGTTAAAGCAAAGCAATTGAAAGAGAAACTGGTTAATGCAGGTTCTAACTTAGATCAGGTTGCTGCTAAAGTTGCCCGTCCGGTTAACCCAGTTCAAAATGTTGTATTTGCCAACCCGGTAATTCCAGGTGTTGCACAAGAAAATGCTTTAGTAGGTAGTGTATTTGGTTCGCAGCCAGGTAAAGTATCTGCTCCTGTTCAGGGCGAGCGCGGTGTATATGTATTTACCGTTGATGGTTTTACAAATCCCGCTCCAATTGCAAACATGTTTAAACAAAAAGAAAGCATGTTGTTAAGTTTAGGTCAGCGTTCATTAGGATCTGCTTTCCAGGCTTTACAGGAAAATGCCAAGATAAAAGACAATCGTGTGAAATTCTATTAATCAGAAAATACGTAATTTTGTAACCGTTCCGATAAATCTTCGGAACGGTTTTTTTATTTAAGGCCATGGAAATTCAAGAGAACATTGTTAATAAAGTTGCCAGCAGCGGTTTAATCACCTTAAACCTCGAAGACTTTTACCATAAAGGCGAAAGAGTTGTATATGATATTGTAGATAATCTTTTTCATGGCTTGATGCTGAGGGAAAAAGATTTCAGGGCTTTTATCAAAGATCACGATTGGGCACAATACCAGGATAAAAACGTAGCCATTACCTGCTCTGCAGATGCCATTGTTCCTACCTGGGCTTATATGTTATTGGCCAATAAACTGCAGCCTTATGCCAATGAAGTAGTTTTTGGTGGGCTGGATACTTTAGAAGCGGTATTGTTTACCAAAGCTTTGTCTAAAGTGAATCCGCAGGATTATGCTAATGAGCGTGTGGTGGTAAAAGGCTGCGGCGACATCGATATACCTGTTTCGGCTTATGTAGAAATTACCAATTTGCTTACTCCGGTGGTTAAAAGCATCATGTTTGGCGAGCCGTGTTCTACCGTACCTGTATATAAGCGAAAAGATTAAATTTTGGTTTGCTTTTTGTATATCTTCATAGAGAAAAGAATTTGAGTGGATTTTAAAGAGACCCGGTTCTTTCTCAACCACACACAAATGAATACAAAAGCAATGAAAAAGATATTGATAACCCTAACGGCCAGCTTATTTAGCCTTTTTGCAGTGGCTCAGGAACTTCCGCTGAAGAAAGATGCTGTATTTCAGGAAGGCGAAGTTTTACAATATAAGCTCAGGTACGGGTTTATTACAGCAGCAGAAGCCACCATTAAAGTAACCAATTCTGATTTAAAGTTTGATAACAGGCCTACCTATAAACTTACTGTTGACGCGCAGACTTCAGGTACTTTCGATATTTTTTATAAAATAAGGGATCATTACGATTCTTATATTGATAAAACTGACCTTTTGCCATATTTCTATCAGGAGAATATCCGCGAAGCCAGTTATAAGCGTCAGGATAAAGCACGTTTTAATCAGGACGGAAAAAAAGTAGTTTCGAACAGGGGGACATTTACCACGCCAACAAACCAGACTTTTGATCTTGTTTCGGCCTATTATTTTGCCAGAAGTTTGGATATAAGTAAAATAAAAGTTGGTGATAAATTTAAACTGAACTATTTCTTAGGTGATGAAATTTCAGCACTTGAGGTTGAATATGTTGGTAAAGAAACCGTTAAGAATAAACTAGGCAATATCCGCTGTTTAAAATTCAGTCCTTCAATAAAGCCTGGAAGGATTTTTAAAAAGGACAGCAGGTTGTACCTTTGGGTAACCGACGACGGAAACCGTGTACCGGTAAAAGCTCAGGTAGAAATATTGGTGGGTGCGGTAACCATGGAATTAAAATCGGCCGACGGCCTTAAATACGCTTTAGCGAAAGAATAATGATGATAGAAGTTGAACAGGTGCTGGTGCACGAAGATGTGTTGAAAGAAAACTTTGTTTGTAATTTAAGCAAGTGCAAAGGGATTTGTTGTGTAGAAGGCGATTCGGGCGCACCTTTGGATAATGATGAGAAAGCTATTTTGGAAGAGATTTATCCGAAGATCAAACACTTGTTAAACGAAAAAGGCATTAAGGCCATTGAAGAACAAGGCGTTTATGTTGTTGACGAAGATGGCGATTTGACCACACCCTGTGTTGATAAAAATAAAGAATGTGCTTATGTGCTTTTTGAAGGAGGCATTACCAAATGTGCTATCGAAAAAGCTTATGAGCAAGGTATTGTAGATTGGCAGAAGCCTATCTCTTGTCACTTATACCCTATCCGCATTACCAAATACCCTGAATTTGATGTGCTGAATTATGATCGATGGCACATCTGTCACGATGCCTGTACCTTTGGCCGTGAGCTTAAAGTGCCGGTATATAGTTTTTTGAAAGGACCACTAATCCGGAAGTATGGAGAGGAGTGGTACAAAGAGTTAGAAAGTTCTGTGGCGGCGATGTAAGCGCTTGATGAACTGTATTTGTAGTTCTTGGTATGATCTTTTACTTATACATAATTTAAAAATTGCCTTATAAATTTATGTGTTGATTAGCCTCATGAGACTTAAGTTTCCTATATTAACTCTGTTATTGTTAAGGACTATTTGTTCAATAGAAGTATCATATCTGTACAAATTTACGAATCAGTTAGTTTATGGTCGAACGATAAATAAGGGTAGCGTATTAAAAAATTAAGCGACCAGTTGAGAAGGTATTTCTTCTAGCATCATTATGGTGGATTAACTTAGGGATAAAATATAAATAAGTTTGGAACTTGCCTGGTTCAAGAGTAATGAATCGCGTAAAAATCGTTCGGTGTTTTCATTGAGTCCATCAAGCATTGCCGACCATCTCGGTATTGGTCGTTTTGTCAATATTCTGGATATCCGTTCTGGAAGCTTTGGCGAGTTCTTGAGCATCAGGTGCATTTTGTGGCCAATCACCCTGGCGCAAACCAATTGGATATAGGCATGTCCATCAGTGTCATACATCTCCATCACATCGAAGTGATGCTCATAGATGTCCCCATCATAAAGATCAAAATAACTCTGAATGATGTGCTCGATATCGCTAATGTCCTTGGTCCGTTGCGGCCTGTCATCGTTTGCGAGCAGTTTCAGCATAATGATTCCTTCCATGGAGCACACTTTTATCCTTGCCCGTCCGTCAGCTCAACATCCTGCACGAACGGATAAATCTCAGTGAAGCCCTGCATATGGAGTCCAAATGTCGGGTCAGTTAGCTTTATATTGCCGTCAGGTTCTTCTATGTTACCAAATGGAAAAAGGTCAAGCTCTACCTCTCCTTTGTAGAAAAGCTTTATGGCTTCCGACTCATGGACCTTGAAAAGGCCTGTAAAGACTAATTCTGACTTTATTCTATTATACTGTCGTGGTCATTTATCGTAATGGCTAGGTTAATGTCCTTAGTCATTCTGGTAGAAACGAGTTCCTGGTTCACAGAAAGATTGATATCGCATGCGACTGTCCCAACCAGGTAAAAGTTAATTTCGAATTTTGAAAACACTTCGTGAAGAACCGCGAGCATTCCCGATATGACCGGTTCCGAGCTTGTGATGCATAAGCCCGCTAATCCTATCGTTTTATTCGATAATTATGGAAATTTGTTAATTTCTAACTAGCTTTTGCTTTTACTCGCCGCCAGTCACTTTATTTGGCCGCTGGACACAATATGGTTTTCTTTTTCTTTAAGATCGGTTACATTTGGCATAACCAAAATTTAAGATGAAGAAATTGATTGTCTTTTTGTTCGCGGTGGCGATGAGTAATTTATTATATGCGCAAGACCTTACCGGCAGCTGGTACGGGCTTCTGGAAATACCGGGAGGAAAGCTGCGGGTCAATTTCCACGTCAAGGCTGAGGGTTCTACATTTATAACTACGATGGATAGTCCCGATCAGGGAGCAAAGGGTCTGCCAATGGATAGGACGACTATTCAAGGAAGTGAAATCAGTATCGAGGCGGTGAAGCTGGGGCTGGTTTATAAGGCAAGCTATGATGCACAAAGCGATGAGCTCAAAGGAACTTTTACCCAGGGGCCGGGGAGTCTGTCATTAAATCTTTCACGAAAAGAACAAAACCTGGAAAAGGTTGCTGTCAAAAGGCCTCAGGAGCCTTCGGATTTCCCATATCAACAGGAAGAAGTAATTTTCAAGAACGGTGTTGCTGGCCATGAACTCTCCGGAACGCTAACTTTGCCAAGGGGCGGCAAGGTAACTAAAATTGTAGTGATGATTTCGGGATCTGGTCCCCAGGATCGCAATGAAGAGGCTCCTCAGTTTAAACACAAGCCATTTTTGGTGTGGAGTGATTATTTAACCAGACGCGGGATTGCGGTATTAAGGTATGATGATCGCGGGGTGGGAAAGTCCACGGGTAAGTTTTCCGGTGCAACTACGGCTGCATTTGCATCAGATGTACAAGCTGCAGTTGAATTCATTAAATCGCGGCCAGATTTAAAATCACTTAAAATCGGACTCATCGGACATAGCGAGGGCGGTATGATTGCCCCTATGGTGGCCAGTATTAATCCCGCCGTAAAATTTATCGTGCTGCTGGCAGGTCCCGGCGTACCGATTTCGGAGCTGATGGTGCAGCAGGGTAAAGACCAGATGATTATTTCAGGCTTGCCTGATTCAGCGGTGATAGCTAATTCAGCGCTGAACCGTAAAATCTATGCTGCAGCTGTTCAGTACAAATATTTGAATGCAGCTGATTTTAAAGTGAAACTGGATACCGCTTTGACTGAAGTGTTCCGCAAAAGCGCAGGTAATGAACTTACCGAAACTGCGGTTAGTGAAAGGGTGAAAAGCACTTCTAAACAATTAATTGACCCCTGGTTCCGGTATTTTATCAGTTTTGATCCCCAGGCATATCTTCAAAAGGTAAAGTGCCCGGTGCTGGCAATCAATGGTACGCTGGATATGCAGGTGTCTTATATAAGCAACTTAGCGGGTATCAGGGCTAGTTTATTGAAAGCAGGCAATAAAAATTTTGAAATCGTTCCCATTAAAAACCTGAACCATCTGTTGCAGCTTGCTAAAACCGGTTCGGTTGCCGAATATGGCCAGATTGAGGAAACCGTGAACCCTCAGGCTTTGGGAAAAGTTAGTGCCTGGATAGAGCAGATATGATTCGACTGAAATCCTGGTTCTGGCCAATCCAGTTACTTTTCTGGCTGCTGATCGGAGGAGTGAATTTTTGCGCGCAATATTTTTACAGCGGCTTTGATTTTACGCTTGCTGTCCTTAATTTTACGGGTTTGTCACTTGGTGGCTTGATTTCAAGTACGCTCTACCGGTTGTATTTTCACAAAAATCAACTGGATTATAAAATCCGGTGGCCGAAGCTGATCCTTCATGTGCTGGGCTCAGCTCTGCTTCAATCCTTACTTTGGATGCTAATAATGGTGGTGTTGAGCTGGCCTTTTGCGAATACCTATCACATAAGTTTAGGTAAGGTGCTGATAAACCTGGCACCAGTTTACATTCTCATTCTCGCCTGGGATTTGGGTTACCTGGGTTACCACCTAATTCGGACTTATCACCGAACAGAAGTATATAAGTGGATGCTGGAATCTGAATTTCAGAAGGCAAAACTCGGCGCTTTGAAATCGCAGATAAATCCCCATTTTATGTTCAATGCCATCAACAACATAAGGGCACTGATTCTGGAAAACCCTCTACTGGCCAGGGAGATGTTGACAAAATTCGCAGAGATATTCCGTCATACCCTTCAGCATACCGGCGAAAAGCTGATTAGCATTAAAGAGGAGCTAGGCATATTAATCAATTACCTGGAGATTCAGCAACTGCAGTTTGAAGGGCGGCTCCGATATGTTATTGATGCGCAGGAGCATTTATTGAATGAAATGATACCTCCGCTGATTCTTCAGCTTTTGGTTGAAAATGCGATCAAGCATGGAATCAGTTTGAATGAAAAGGGTGGGGAGATTTTTATTGATATTAGTGAGCATAATAATACTTTGATACTGGAAGTTAAAAATCCGGGGTCACTGGCTTCTGGTTCCTGTGTGGAAGAGCGACTTGGCATTGGTCTTAAAAACATTGTTGAGCGGTTATCACTCACCTATGGTGGTCACGCTAAACTGGATATAAGGGAAGAGGCGCCTTTTGTGATTGTTGTAATAAAGATTCAAAGATGATCAGCGTAGTAATTGTAGAAGACTCAAGGTTGGCCCGGCTGGAGCTGAATTTGCTTATTGAAGCACATCCGCAAATCCAAATGCTAGGTGAAGCAGATACGGTTAACGGTGCGGTGGAGTTGATTGATGGATTAGCACCAGACTTGGTTTTCCTGGACATCCACTTGTCAGGAGGTAGCGGATTTGATGTATTGTCAAAGCTTAAAAAAGTACCGGTAATCATTTTTACCACAGCCTTTGCTGACTATGCCCTTGAATCTTTTGAACACAATACGATAGATTACCTGCTTAAACCCATTATACCGGAAAAGTTGAACAGGGCCATTCAAAAGGCAGAAGTCTTGCTGGGTAAGAATAATCCGGTGAGCTTTGAAACAAAGCTCGACTTGGGCGATAAAATTTTCATTAAAGATAGAAAGGTTAACTGGCTGGTGGCTATTGAAGAGGTTATCATGTTTGAGTCTATGGGAAACTACACAAAGGTTTGTTTCAATGGAAACCGGCCGTTATTCCACAAAAGTTTACAGCAGGTCTTTGCGTCCATCAAGGAGGGATTGTTTATAAGGGCAAACCGCAGACAAGTTGTTAATGTTCAATCAGTCAGGGAAATTATCAAGCATTCCGATGGGCGATTGATTCTGAAGCTCTCTTCGGGAGAGGAAGTTGCCGTCTCTAGAAGGCAGATGAACAGTATTAAATCAGCCTATTCACGTTAAGAAAATAAATGTAAACTTACTTTAAATCCCGTTCCTGTTACAATAAATTTTAGTTTGATGAAACGTTCCGTTTTTATTTAGCTTTTGAGGAAACTGCAGCTAAAAAAATGAATCCATTTAGGGTATGGATTATTTTATGAGGAGACATTTTATTTCTGGATGGTGTTTAATGATAATCAGACATGAGCAAAGAAATCATTGCTGCAGACTTTTTTCTATGTCTTTCGTATTTAAGCAGTGCAGTACTAACTCTAAGAGTAGATTTTCACGCGAATGTACTGGTAAACTTTTGTAATCAAATGCCGGTGAGAACATAGCCTATGAATTTGGATTGAATGCTTGCCGGATTTTATATACGGATATTGCTATCCGGCAATACCCGTATATTGAAGCAATTTGATCCACAGGACTTCTACAACCTGTAAGTTTGTCAAAAATAAAACTTTAAGGTATAGGAATGAAATTGGAAAAAACATTTTGTGAAGTTCTTAAGGATAACGATTTCAAATATACTCATTAACAGATCCTCGCAGATCGTCTATCCAAGGCAAGTTAAAGAACTAGCGTTTTCATAGCGACCATTCAACATATTAGGTTCTTAATAAAAGGTTACTACGGCAAAAAACACATGCAGTTCGCCTCATAGTGTGATTTAAGACATCGAAATTTCGAACCAGAATTCACTTCCCTTTCCACGCTGACATTATACACCCATTTTTCCATCATGCCGCTGGATGATCTCAATAGATAGGAAAGACTCTCAGATGTTGGGCATTGCTCGATATAAATGTCTTGGATCGCATCATCTTGTGCTAAGAGGAGTATTTAGTTTTTTGACGATGTCATATTGTGGAAAAACAAGCTCATGTTATATTTTCACAGGAGCTTGTTTAGAATTTGCCCTCTGTCCTAAAATTCCTGCCGCATTGATCCTTTACTAGAAGCGCAGACCCATCCATTGTTCTATAAAAACGTGGAATAAAAAGGGCGAGACTACAAAATTCACTCGCTATCAGATGTAATTAATAAATATAAGCCACTCATCGTCAATTAACTGTGTTGGCTTGCAAAACAAAATTCCTTGCAAAAGGATTTATAGGGCATGAACACTAAAAACATTTCACGATATTCTGGCAGCTTGGTGATTATTTTACTCCTGCTGACCATCTTTGAGTCATGCCGCAAACCAGGATCCCCTATCGGGGCGGACTTGGCAAAAGCAACTGGCAATAAAGTATACAAACAGCTTGATATTGAAATACTAGGCGGGAAGCTGAAATTTGCTATCTCACAGCGTCGTAAACTCATGTCAAATCCAAGGTTTACAGCGAAATTATATGAAGATGCCAATTACCAACCATTACTCATAGCAAAATTCCTGCCTGATAGCGGGCTGATAAATGCTGCCGAAAAAATCAACGCCTCAGCGGAACATGGGCTATCTGCAGAAAACTTTCAGGCTGAGAGAATCATAACCCTTCTAGAAAAAGTTTACAGCAAAGACCAGGTTAAAACAACTGAAGAGGCCTATGCGGCACTGGTTGATCTGGAGCTTACCGCCAGCGGGGCTATTACCGATTACGCCAATGCCATCCAATATGGGATAGTCAGTCCCAGGAAAATATTTGCCCAGTTTTATACCAAGGTGGAAAGGCCAGATTCGAATAGCTTTAGAAAGCCCTATGAAACATCCAACTTAAAAACTTTCTTGGATAGTATCCAGCCACAGTCTGAAAGTTATAAAACACTACAGACTGCTCTTGCCCAGAATATAACCGCGCCCGGTCATTCGGCAGAAGACACCAAACGAATTCTGGCGGTAAACCTCGAACGCTTGCGTTGGCAAATAGGAAAAATGGAAAACAAGTACGTATGGGTCAATATTCCCGCTTTCACCCTTCAGGTATATGAACAGGGTAAACCAATATTAGATATGAGAGTATGTGTAGGAGAGGGGAGGAACAAAGGCTCAATTACCTCTTTGACAGAATACGATGAAAAGGACCTTAAAAAGGACAGACCCTTTAACCGCGAAACCCCACAGCTCTATAGCAAGATTCACAGTGTACAAGTCAATCCGGTATGGAACATTCCTGTTAGCATCGCAACCAATGAAATCACAAAATATGCTGCGCAGGACCGCTATTACCTGAACAACAAAAACATTGATGTATTCTATAAGGGGAAAAAGATAGAAGATCCGGAAACCATCGATTGGTCTAAAGCCGACGCGGGTAAAATCTACACCTTCAAGCAAAGGCCTGGTGCGGACAATTCACTGGGTAAGATCAAATTCCTATTCGATAACCAAAGTAGCGTGTACCTGCACGATACCCCGGCTAAGGATGCTTTTAACTTAGACGTCCGAGCCGTCAGCCATGGCTGTGTAAGGGTAGAAAAGCCATTGGAACTTGCCAGGGCGCTTTTCGGTCCGGGCAACAAATTCAAAGAAATCAATACCGGTATGCAGAGCAAAGACCCAAAAGCAGAAAATATTTCGCTTCCCAAACAGGTACCGGTTTATCTGGGTTATTTTACCTGCTGGAAAGATGATAGCGGAAAACTGCTGTTCTTCAATGATATTTATGAACAGGACGCCGTCCTGTACACACACTTGAACAAACGCTAGTCAATATGTTGTCCCTGATCAGCATCTCTGGTCAGGGACGGCCTTACCGCCAGCGCAGCTTCCTTTTGATCCAGATACCTGGAAGCATAATGCTCCTTACTTTTATTTATAAACAGCACACTGCCTTCTCCCAGGGAGCTGATCAGTCTATCGGAGCATTCTGGGCTCACCGCAGGGCAACCCTGGCTTCTTCCCAGCCTGCCCAATGCTTCAATCGTTTCCTCACTCACATATGGCGCGCCATGAATAACAATTGAACGTAGCCTTGCATTATCATTAAATCCTGCGTCCATGCCATCCAGGCGTAAGGACCGGCCATGTGCGCCTACATATTCCTCCCCTGTTACATAAAAACCGATACTGCTAGAAAAAGAATCATTCTGGTTGGAAAATTTCACTGTCTCATCATCGCCGCTGCGCTGTCCATGTGCTACCCAGGTATTCAATATAAGGTCCCTTTTACTCAGATCAAGTACATACAAACGCTTGTTGATACTGCGCTGGTCAAAATCCGCAATGGTAAGCAAAGCATGCTCAGACAAACGTCCGGCCTGCTTCAAATTGTAATAGCCCGTCAAGGCCTTTTCAAATACCGGAAAAGTAAGTCCTGAATCCTGTAAATGGACCTGCGTATATAGCGACCTTGCATAAGAGATATAAGTTTGCGAAGAGCATTTTTCCATCACAACATTTCTGGCGGGGTCGGCATCCCTGTGATAAGCAATCAACAAGAAAGAGATTATAATTGAAACAATAAGGAAGGTTCTCAAAATGTATTTTCTCATAGATGATCAATTTGAAATGATTTTGAGTACGGCTTTTTCGATAGGCTCTATTAGTTTGTATGCACAAATATACAAAAATGTTACAATTCTTTAAAGTTAGCATTGAATGTTGACAATAGGATGGTTTTGTATCTGCTGGGCAGCCCGAAGCCATAAAACATAACTAAGCCCATAGCTGAAATGGTTTTAGAGATCCCGCCCCGTCATTCTATACCTGTTTAGACCGAATTAGATTGGAAAGGTATTGCAAGTTATATTTATTTAAGAAATATATTCCTCTATCGTATTGGTCGTGGCAGTTCGATAAACATAGGTATTTCTATAATCATATATTGTACTTTAAAATCATCACCCATTAATCATCACAGCTGCTAAAATTACATCTGAGTAAAGATACACGCAAGACCACAGCCCTCCAAAGCGGTGATTCCAAAGTCTATCCGCAGGATAACGAAAGGCGCAGATCCGCCCGTTTTTTTGAGTCTTAGCCGATCTCGTGTGATTCAAACTTTCCCGTTACCTTTGTAAGTTCAATTTTGAATACCACGATGTCACCATGTTTATCTTCACTGATACCATGGGAAGGTTCTTCCCCAGGCCTATCGGTAAGGGGCATGATCCTATGGATAATACCCTGCATGGCCTGCTGCCTCTCTTCGTCTTTCAGCTCTTTGAAAACGCCCCAAAGAATGGCACTCTTCCACCTGAAGGTATCTATAATTTCGTCGATCTGGAAACATACATTTGGATTGGCACGCATCATATCGATTTTTTTTCCGTTACCGGAATGACCGTATACCGCATTGTTACGGTAAACAAAGTTGATGGGAACGATATATGTTTCTCCGTTTGCATGGCAACCCAGGCGGCCGATAACCTGACGTTCGAGCATTTCAATAAGCTCTCCTTTATTTAAATTTCCTAGCATAGATCTTTCTTGTCTTTACAAATATCGCTTTTTATTATTATTCAATCAATGAGTTTTAGTAATTTTGGGAATAAATCTGAGCGACTTGTCGCTACGGGATACAGGGGGGCGCTGGGGGACATCAGGGTAATCTATCTGTCACCTGCCCTTATTCTCATTCGAGGTCAATTGTCCTTCATAAACCGTGTTCACCGCAATGATAAACCAAAAGGGAAAAAGACAAAACCTTCTGTTGCTATTGGTGTTTCTAACGTATTTCTAGATATGGAGTATTA